>Ga0082335_1000095_pt1 | contig 237484 bp, 228 predicted proteins | sample Subgrocontami58m_FD_72375 | JGI IMG/M metagenome (GOLD analysis project Ga0082335, IMG submission 72375) | Subsurface groundwater microbial communities from S. Glens Falls, New York, USA - GMW37 contaminated, 5.8 m (SPADES assembly) (version 2) ... | reverse complement strand
AGGCCCGGGCGGCCAAAACGTCAATAAAGTTGAAACAGCGGTAAGAATTGTACATAAACCAACCGGCATTGTCGTAGCTTCTCAGGCCGGCCGATCTCAACACGCCAACCGAGAACAGGCGATGGAAATTTTAAGAGCCAAGCTTTTTGAACAAAAACAAATAGAAGAACAGTCAAAAATCGGAGCTTCCAGAAAAGAGCAAATCGGGACTGCCGACCGTTCGGAAAAAATAAGAACTTACAATTTCCCCGATGACCGGATAACCGACCACCGTATCGGAAAAAAATTTCATGGGATAGAGAAAATCCTTGATGGCTCGCTTGATAAAATAATCGCAGCGTTTAAGGAACAAAAACAATTAAGAATTTAATACGTCAATGTCCTGCTGGAATTTTTGAGCTCTGGAAATAACTCTTTCGCCGTAAGTGAACAAATAATTTCTCCATCTTGAACCAGCGTAATATTTTGCGGCTGCGGTTCTTTCAGCGGAAATACTGCCGCCGCCAGCTCCGGCATTTTTCAAATACAAAGCCGTTGCCATAAAAGCGTCAACATTTCTCCAGGGAGACGGCGGATTACTGCCCGTTAAAGACGCTACCTGGTCTTTGTATCTTACCCAAGTTGAAGGAATAAACTGCGAAGGACCCATTGCTCCTCCGTAAGCGCCGTCGCGCGATATCGCGCATGAAACTTTTACGATATCCGGATCCATTTTCAATTCTTCCATCAAATCTAAAAATATCGGTATGTCACGAGTCGGATGCATAGCATCTTTATAAGAACATTTGCCTACGTTTTTCCCAAGCGCGGATTCTTTATCCAACACGGCCAAAATCAAAGCCGCCCGCACCCCGGTGGCGTTTTCCGCAGATTTGGCGAGCTTATACGCGTCGCCGAAAGGAATCTCGCCTCCGCCCATAAATTCAAACAAACGACTTCTTATTTGCGCCGCAGTTTTTTGCGTTTCCGCTAAAATTTTCTTATATTCCGATTCTTTCCCTTTCGTAACTTTCAAAAGGCTATCTTTTTCTTCTTTAGTCAGTTGGATATTTTTTATCTGGCTAGCCTGGTAATCTTTCAATTCCAACGCGTCTTCTTTTGCCAAGGACAATATTTCTTTTTGATCGATTAATTTTTTATTCAAATTCAGAAGCTCTTCCACGTTTAACCTCAAACTGTCTTGGATATTTGCCAAATTATTCACCTGGTTGAAAAAATCCGATATTTGCGGATGAGACAAAAGCATAATCAACATGCCGTCTTTATTGTTTGTATTAAGCTCCCTCAATATGTCCTGGATCGCGTCTTTTTTTATGCCAACCTTGCCCTGTGTTTCGTCTATCTGCTTTAAGGTAACGCCCATCTCATTGTTAAGTTTTTTTAAAGTCAAAGTAATCGCTTTTATTTGAAGATTGATTTTATAAACCTGGTTATTGAGCCGGGTTATTTCCGACTGCAAAGTAGTGCCTTGTTTTTTATATTCAGTTATTTTTGACTCATACTGGTCCATCTGTTTTTCAAGTTCAACCAGTTGAGTCTCCAGCGCTTTTCGCTCTTGGTCAGACGTGGCAACGCCGTTTGTAGTCTGCGCGGACGCTTCTCCTGCGCTCGGCGCCGAGGCAAAATTCATAAAAAAAGTAGCGGCAAAAAATGCCGCCGTCAAAATACAAAAAATCGTTTTTAAAGGAATTTTAATAACAGTCCGCTTACGGCTTAAATTCACTCGCGACAAGCCTTTATAGTCGGAAATAAATCTCTCGTCTTTTTTGATATCCACCAAAAGACGCGGTTTCATTATTATATGCTTATTATTTTAAAGCCCTTTATTTCTCCTCTTTTTCTTCTTCCTTTTTCTCTTTCTTTTCTTCCGCCTCGGTCTTTATGTCCTCAACTGCCGGAGCCGCAACAACCACCTCTTCTTCAACCGTCTGCTCAACAGCGCTCGCCACGACAGTTTCCGGATCAACCAAAACCTTAACTTTGTCGGAAACTTCCAGATCTTTTACGTAAATACTAAAACCAATGTCTTCGAGCTTGCTAAGATAAACTTTGATGCTTCTTGGCAGATCTCCCGGCAGCGCCTCAACTTCGATTTCCTGCATGGCTTTAACCAAAATGGCGCTTTTTTCTTTGACAGCCGGAGCTTCGCCCACGAATTCCAAAGGAACTTCGGTTTTGATTTCCTCGTCCATTTTAACCGCCAAAAAATCAACGTGCTCGACTTCCCTTCCTAAAGGCGAAACAACAACGTCTTGAATCAACACCGGAATTTTTTTATCGTCAAATGACAAGCTGACAATAGTGCTTTCGCCTGCTTCTTTGTAAGCTTTCATAAAATCTTTTAAGGGCACGCTTAAATGAGCGTTAGAAACACCCGCGCCGTAAATTTCAGCTGGAACAAAGCCCTGCTCTCTCAAGTGCTTAACTTTTTTGCCTAATATTTCTCTTTTTTCCGCCCGAAGGTCTACTGCCATGATAATTTTTCGTTATAAACATTAAAAAATACGAGCTTTTCGTATTTTTTTTCATTATAACAGGCCTAATGAAATATGCAAGTTTAAACCTCAAGATTTCTCGCTAAATAATTTGATCCGCGCCTCAACAAGGTCCCTTATTTCTTCAACAACCAGACCCAGTAATTTATACGGCACGATTTCTTCCTTATTTTCCGAAACCGTTTTTTCCAAACCTTGTCTCCAAGCCAGGCGGATTTCCGTATTTATATGGATAATCGAAATTCCCGCGTTTATTGCCAAAATAAAATCCTCGTCCAAAATTCCCGAACCGCCGTGCAAAACCAGAGGTACGCCGGCCGCTTCCCTTATTTTTTTTATCCTCTCCGTATCCAATCGCGGATTGGGCGCGTTTTTAAACATTCCATGGATATTACCGACTGCCGGACCGATTAAATCAACTCCGGTTTCTCCGACAAATTTGGCAGTCTCTTCCGGTTTTGTCATATCCTCTTGTTTTATTACCGCGCCTTCCGGAACGTCTTCTAAAACCACCGAACTGGATCCGATATAGCCCAATTCCCCCTCCACTAAAACTCCCGGGTTTATATTTTTCACCAATTCAACCGCCTCTTTTGTTTTTTTGATGTTTTCTTCAAGCGGAAGTTTTCCGGCATCGAATAAAACAGCGTCAAAACCGGCCTCAACCGCTTCTCTTGCTTTTTCCAAAGAGCGCGTGTGGTCCGCGTTTAAAAAAATCGGGTAATTAAATTCTTCACGCAAACTTTTAACAACCGCCGCGATTTGTTTTGTTCCAAAAAACTCTCTCTCGCCTTCTGAAACACCGATAATAACCGGCTGGTTTAAATTTTTTGCCGCCTGAAAAATCCCTTTTAAAGCCGTAAGTTCCGAAACATTAAAATGGCCGATAGCAACTTTATTTTTATCCGCCTCTAAAATTAGTTCCTTTAAAGACTTCATTACTTAAATTATAAACTATTTACGAGTGCCGAACCACTATCACGTCTCCGTCTTTAATTTCGTATTCTTTTCCTTCGGTTCTTATCCTGCCCTTTTGTTTGGCTTCGTTCCATCCGCCCGCCTCAAGTAATTTTTGCCAGTTTATCGCTTCCGCCCGGATAAATTTATTTTCAAAATCAGTGTGGATTGTTCCTGCCGCTTGGGGCGCTTTTGATCCTTTTTTAATGGTCCAGGCACGAGTTTCGTCTTCGCCTGTTGTAAGAAAACTTATTAGTCCCAGAATTTCATAAGCCTTTTTTATTAATTCATTCACGCTATTTTCTTCTGATAAATCCGCGATTAAATAATCCGCATTAAGTTCCTTAATTTTATTTTTTAATTCCTCGCTGACGTCTTCTTCTCTCCCGTTCAACAAATAAATCTGACGCTTGACGGTAAGTAAATTCATCTCTTTTACAACCGGAGAATTTTTAATTTCTTCGTCCAAACCAACAAGCAATTCTCCTTTATCTAATTTATTTTTTATATTTTCCACAACCTCTCTATCTTTTATTTTCTGCTTGTCACCGGTCCGCGCCTCGCCATCAAGCTTTTCTAATCTGCGCTCAACAGTTTCTAAATCCTTTAAAATAATTTCTGTGTTGATAGTTTCGATGTCGCGGCTAGGGTCAACTTTTTCCTCCACGTGAATAATGTCCGATTTTTGAAAACACCTGACTACCTGAACAATGGCTTCCACGTCTTTTATGTGGGACAAAAACTGGTTTCCCAAGCCCTCGCCTTTATTTGCCCCCCTCACAAGGCCCGCTATATCGTAAAACTCCATTACAGCCGGCACTATTTTCTTGGACCGAGAAATAGACGCAAGTTTATCTAACCGCTCGTCTGGAACGCTTACAACTCCGACATTGGGATCAATCGTCGCGAACGGATAATTGGCAATATGAACCTCGTTTTTAGTTAAAGCCTTAAATAATGTGGACTTGCCGACATTTGGCAATCCCACAATTCCAATGGATAATTTCATACTTCAATTTCAAATTCTTCCCCACCGATTTCAGTTATGGCTTTTCCATCTTTATTAATACCCACAGTTAAACCAGCACCGTAATCAACTGGTAAATTTTTTTCTGTTACTTTTTCTTTTAAGACATATTTTTTGGTCCACGGGCTTATTGTGTCGTAATGCGAAATACACCAAACTATCAATCTAGACCCAGGATTCACTCTATAAAAAAACTGTGAATATCTTTTTATAAGGGCCAAAAAACTTTCTAATCTATTCGCCATATCTTCCGGACCTTCAGCGCCCATTTGTAATCTTTGTTCTTTTTCGATATCAGCTTCGTATGCTTTCCAGAAATCTTTTCTTTCTGGATATTTTTCTTTAAGAAAAGCAACAAATTCAGGGGTATTTTCAAACATCAGAGGCTCTCTTATTTGAGCCATTGACCTTGGTTCGCCTTTTTCTGTTTGTTTATAAACATGCGAAACGTTCAATAAGTTATCCTCGTTTATTCCATTTTCTTTTAAAGCTTTTTTTATTTCTTCAATTATAATTCGGCCAGTTTCAATCGATCTAGCCCCTGTTCCATACGTTGTATCGCTTGACAATACGAGAAAAAATAGCAATTTTCTTTCTTGTGGAGAAACTTGTTCAATTATATTTTTTATTCTTTTTCTAGACTCGGCGTGCGCTTTTTCAACGGCCTCTGGAAATAAATGGCCGGCAGTTTCAGATTTGCTATCCCTGTCATAATCTTCGTGTCTTTGAAGAATTATTTTTGTTTCTTCAAATTGGAATTTTTTTACTTCTATGCTGTTTTTATCAAGTCTTTCAAACATAAATTTATTTTAATTGGATTAAATAATTTACTGCATCCTGCACTGTTTTAAAAACTGGTGTTCCTTTTTCTGACCATCTCATAATCCATTCGCGGTGCCTCAAAACCTGATTAAGCTTATCTGAAGTGACGCCTCCATCATAATCGTGTTCCTCCCTATACTTGATTAATCTTTTATGTTCGTCCCAATCAGGAATAACAATGGCGTCTGGCTTTAACCAATAATTCGATGCTCCCATAATCCAATACCCGGCTTCTTTTGCCAAAAAAGTCACAACATCGCTTCTTTTGTCAATCTCGTCCATTGTCTCCCCACTCTCCAACCACCAAGACCTATCAGGATGCGCGCCAGCGGCTATCCATATATCATCTCCGTCAATCCAGTGCAGCTCGCTTTGATTCTTGCAAAAATATGTTTTACCCGCACCCGATGGAGCCATTATAAAAAATCCCTTGGTATGAGTAATGTACTTGCCTTTAAATTCTTCAAGAACTTCCTTAATTTTATTCTCGTCTAATTTCCCCAACCTAAAATTGCTAGGATCTCCCATTTTCGCCAACTCCAGCACATCTTCAAATTTTGTTTTATCAGCCAGCATAAACTTAAAATCTTCCTTTTATTATAACAATATATGGCCTAAAAACCCCATATTCTCCATGTATGGATAATTTCATTAATTTAATTTAAAATCACCTGATTTAAAAATGCAACAAAAACACGGCTTAATTAAGCCGTGTTTTTGCAAATGAAAATATTTTGATTACCTGTAGTGAGTTAATCGAACTATTTCATTTTTATTTCAATTTCCACTCCCGATGGCAAATTCAAATTACTTAAAGATTCGATAATTTTCGGGTTGGGATTTAAAATGTCAATCAATCTGTTATGAACTCTTAATTCGAATTGCTCTCGGGAATCCTTATGCACGAATGTCGATCGGTTAACGGTGTACTTTTTGAAATTCGTCGGCAAAGGAATTGGTCCTACGATTTCCGCGCCATTTCTTATAGCGGTTTCAACAATTTGCTTGACTGAATTGTCAATTAATTTGTGGTCGTAAGATTTTATTCTCAATCTTATTTTAGACTGGATGCTTTCTGTTTTCTTTGCCATCGCTTCGCTCTATCACCGAATAACGAGTTAGTACGAATTTACGAATTTTTAGAAATAAATCTTATTCGTTTATTCGTATAGATTAGATATTCGTTGATCTATTTATTTGATTATTTTAGTAACCGCGCCCGCTCCGACAGTTTTGCCGCCTTCTCTAATAGCAAATCTTTGCCTCTCTTCAAGCGCAACCGGAGCGATTAATCTAACCGTAACATTAACCGTGTCGCCGGGCATAACCATTTCCATTCCGCTAGGAAGCTCCACTTCGCCGGTAACATCGGTTGTTCTGATGTAAAATTGCGGCTTGTAGCCTTTAAAGAACGGAGTGTGCCGTCCGCCTTCTTCTTTGCTTAAAACATAAACTTCGGCTTCAAAGTCAGTATGCGGAGTAACGCTTCCCGGTTTTGCAACCACCTGCCCTCTTTCAACATCTTCTTTCTTAAGTCCTCTTAAAAGTATTCCGACATTATCGCCGGCTCGTCCTTCGTCAAGAAGTTTATTGAACATTTCAATTCCGGTAACAACGGTTTTTTGAACCGGTTTGATTCCGATAATTTCCACTTCTTCGTTGACTTTAACGATGCCTCTTTCCGCTCTTCCGGTAACAACCGTTCCTCTTCCTTCAATGGAAAAAATATCTTCCACAGGCATCAAAAACGGCTTATCGATATCTCTAACCGGCTCTGGAATATAATCATCCAGCGCCTTGACCAATTCAAGAATCGGCTTAACCGCCTCGTCATCGAGTGATTTGGCTCCAAGCGCCTTAAGAGCAGAGCCCTTAATTACCGGAATTTCGTCTCCCGGAAACTGATGTTTTTTAAGGAGCTCTCTTACTTCCGCCTCAACCAAACCGATAAGTTCCGGATCGTCAACCATGTCCACTTTATTAAGAAAGACAACCATTGCCGGAACGCCGACTTGGCGGGCTAAAAGGATGTGCTCTCGTGTTTGAGGCATCGGGCCGTCAGCGGCGCTAACCACCAAAACCGCGCCGTCCATTTGCGCAGCGCCGGTAATCATGTTTTTGATGTAATCGGCGTGGCCTGGCGCATCGATGTGCGCGTAGTGCCTTTTTTCGGATTCATATTCCGAATGATGCAAAGCGATAGTAATGCCTCTGGCTTTTTCCTCGGGAGCATTATCAATCTGATCAACGCCCTCTTCTTTCTTTGCCAAGCCCTTCATAAAAAGGACGTGAGTAATAGCCGCGGTCAATGTGGTCTTGCCATGATCAACATGGCCGATTGTTCCGACATTGACATGAGGCTTGCCTCGCTCAAATTTTTCTTTTTCTGCCATACTTTTATAACTAATGACTTATAACCAATAATTTATGCTGAAATATCAGGGAGATTATTAATTATGAATTATTAGTTAACAATTAATTGTTATGTGTATTGTTATTGGATTTTTTTGCGACCTTTCCAGTTTACGATAAAAAAATAAAAAGTCAAACCCTTGAATCAATATAGGAGGTCTGGCCTTTTAATCTTTAACAAATTCGATTATCGCCATTTTCGCGGCGTCGTTTTTACGGCGCGCGGCGCTTTTCACCAATCTGACGTAACCGCCTTTTCCGTCTTTATATTTTGGGGCGATTTCGTAAAAAAGTTTCTGCGCCGGTTTTTTGTTTAATCGGGAAATTAAAAGACGCAAGCTGGCTAAATTTTGTTTTTTCGCCAAAGTAATTAATTTCTCGACGAAGGATTTCATTTCCTTCGCTCTCGCTTCAGTTGTCGAAATTTTTCCTTTCAAAATAAAATTGCCGGCTAGGCCTTTTAAAAAAGCCTTTCGCTGGCCTTTTTTACGATGAAATTTTTTTCCCTTTTTTAAATGCCTCATATTGCTCTTTTGCGTTTCGAACCAAAAAAATTACGCTTTTTTAGCTTTGGAAACTTTTTTAATCTTTGCCGCTTTTTTAGGTTTTTCCTCGGATTCTTCTTCGGAAAGTTGTTTTGATTCTTTTACTTCCAATTCGGAAATTTTTGCGAAATGATCACCTAAAATATTAGACGCTTTTCTGATCGCTTCCGAGGGCGTGATGCTGCCGTCGGTTTCGATGGCCAGTTTCAACCGATTATAGTCGGTATGTTCGCCCACGCGCATATTTTCAATATCAAAATTTACTTTCATGACCGGCGTAAAAACCGCGTCAATCGCGACAACGCCAATAGGCGTTTTTTCTGTTTTTCTTTCCTCCACCGGCACATAACCCAAGCCTTTCTCGACGGTTATTTCCATTTTAAATTCCGCTTTTTTATCGGTAAGCGTAGCTATGTGAGCGTCTGGATTAATAACTTCGACTAAAGAACTGGTTTTTATGTCTTTAGCTGTTATTGTCTTTTCTCCTTTAGCTTCGACTGTCAAAATCTGGGGCTCGTCGGCATGAAAACCAAATCTCACCTTTTTCAAATTAAAGATTATCTCGATAATATCCTCCAAAACTCCCGGAAGTGTGGTAAATTCGTGCTTAACGTTGGCGATTTTTATTTGCGTCACTGCCGCTCCCGGGATTGACGACAAAAGAATTCGGCGAAGAGCGTTCCCAATGGTCAGTCCGTAACCGGTATAAAGGCCTTCTATTTCAAAAATGCCTTTTTTTTCGTCTTCTGAAATTGTTTTAATTTTAACAGTTTCGTTAAGTCGTGCGTATTTCATATGATTATTTCGAGTAAAAATCAACCACCAAATTAATATCGAACGGCATCTCAACGGCTAAAGGCAATGACTTCACTTTGCCCTCTATTTTTTCCGCGTTAATTTCCAGCCATTCGGGCGCTTGATATTTTTTTATGGTATTAGAAAGTTCTTTAAAAATCAAGAAGTTTAGCGATGTCGGCTTTATAGAAACGGTATCGCCAGCTTTAACCAAATAAGACGCCACCGTGACTTTACGGCCATTTACCAAAATATGACCGTGGGAAACAAACTGCCTCGCCATTATTCTTGAAGGCGCGAATCCTAATCTGAAAACCGTGTTATCAAGACGCCTCTCCAAAAGGCCGATAACCGCCTCGGACAAAGAACCTTTTTTCTTTGAAGCTTTTTTAAAAATATTGGCCATCTGCGATTCTTTAAGTCCGTAAGTTATTCTTATTTTTTGTTTCTCCATCAATTGCTGTCCGTATTCGGAAGGAGCCCGGCGCCGTGATTTACCGTGCATGCCCGGCCTATACGGCCTTCTGACCATGGCGCACTTTGGCGAATTACAACGATCCGCTTTCAAAAAAAGCTTCACGCCCAACGCTCTTTCTTTTTTTTCTTTGGCTTGTATGTGCATGATTTATACTCTTCTGACTTTAGGCGGTCTCGGCCCGTTATGCGGAATCGGAGTAGCGTCTTTTATTGATAAAATATTAAATCCTTGATTGGCCAAAGACCTAACAGCGCTGTCTCTGCCGGCGCCGACTCCTTTTACTATAACTTCTATATCACTAAGGCCGACTTTCTTTAATTTCTCGGCCAGCGCCGCCACAACTTTTGAGGCCGCGAACGGAGTCGCCTTTTTAGGGCCTGAAAACCCCAAAGATCCGGCCGTAGACCACGCCAAAACATCGCCTTGGACATCTGTCGCGGTTATAACCGTATTATTGTAGCTGGCATTTATAAAAACCATTCCTTTATTTATTCTCCTGGCCCCCGAGCTTTTGCCCGACGCTTTCTCGATGCTTTTTTCCAGCTCTTCGCCTTCCTTTAAAACTTCTGCTTCGCTTTTTTTAATTACTTTTTTCTTTCCCATTTTATTTCAATTCAACTTTTCTCTTTCCGCTACCGACGGTTTTTCTTACATTGCCTCTGATTGTCCGCGAATTTGTTTTTGTTCTTTGCCCTCTTACCGGAAGCTTTCTTAAATGTCGGCTTCCCCGATAACTTTCAATTTCTTTCAACCGGGAAATATTTGTTCTTATAACCTGCCGCAGTTCGTCGCCGATTTTATGATTTTTTTCAATATAATCCTGGATTTTTTTAACCTCTTCCGAAGTTAAAGCCTTAACTTTTTTCCCGGCTTCGATTTTTATAGAGTCCAAAATTTTAGCGGCCGTCGTCCTGCCTATTCCGTAAAGATGAGTTAATCCAATATCCACTCTTTTATTATCCGGTATGTTTATTCCTATTAAACGCATGATTAAAATTATCCTTGTCTTTGCTTATGCTTCGGGTTCTTACTGCAGATAACAAAAACTCTGCCGTCGCGCCTGACAGTTCTGCAATTTTTGCAAATTTTTTTTACCGAAGCTCGTACCTTCATTTTTATAAATTAAAGTCTTCTGATAATTCTTCCTCTCTCGCCATCAGGAGAAAGTTCCAACAAAACCACGTCACCGGGCATTATTTTAATGTAGTGCATCCTCATTTTGCCCGAAAGATACGCGATTATCGTCTTTCCGCTTTCCAACTCAACCTTAAAATTCGTCGCCGGTAAATTTTCTACGACTCTTCCCTTCGTTTGCGTCTTATTCTCGGAATTCAACATGTAAAGATAAATACTAAATGAAATCGCTATAAAGTCAACCCCTAATTGATATTCACATTAACCCGATTCTGATTAAGGGGAACTTTAGAAACCCAGAACGGCCAGAAGGAAAAATCGGCCTTTTCTATATTAGGATAGGAATAAATGAGGGATTTCAGCTCCGACTCGGACTCGCCGGAGGTTTTTTTCCTGAAAGAATTCACATCCAAAGGCTCCCAAAAAACCCCTTTAAATTTAACGGGCAAAGTCATTATTTTTGTTTTCGGATCAATTTGTACATTGCCATAACTTATAGAATACTCGTCTTCCTTTAAAGTGAGCTTTAAAGAAGTGTCCACGACTTGTCCAGCCATCTCGGTCAAAAGATTTATTATATGCGCCTTTTTAAACGCCGTCATAGACAATTCGCCGTCGACAAAAATATAAAAATTGCCGTTTTCATCGGTATCGGTATTTACGGTTTCCTTCAATATATTAAACGGTTTGCTGCTGTCTATAAGTTTGAATTCATCGCTGGAAATTTGAGAAATTATAAAAACTTCGATTCCGTTCTTTAAATTTTTTTCCGCTTCCGCCTTTGCTGTTTTTATGTCGGCATCAGTCGGATAAGCCACTTGCCCAACTAATCCGCCGGAAATCGGAGATTTCGACTCGGCGTAAAATTTCTCGAATTTAGCGGTTCCTTCAAATCCCGGAATGGTAAATTTACTGACCGTACCGATATTGTAAGCTTCTCCAGGTTTTTCAGCCGCCACCTGTGCTTCTATGTTTGCCGCGACAACTTGTCCGTTTTCCACTCGCGCGCCCGGAACCACAACTCGGTCAACAAGTTTGAAAATTTTTCCGTCCGGCGCTTTAAATCTCGTACCGCTTGATAATACTTGCTGGTCGGTCGAAAAATTATTATAAATGATAATTCTGCCGCTGGCCTTGCGCTCAACGTACTTTTTCCCCGTCGCCGGAAAAGGAAAATTTATGTTTTTTCTCTGGGAAAATATGGCGATGGGAATTTGCCGATTGTTAAGATCGATATCTGTCAATTTAGAACTTAAAGTCACAGGATTATCGTAATCCCAACGGAATTTTTTTATTGAAATTTTAATGTCCGATTTGGGCAAATAAGCCAAAGCGCCGTAAGCTCCAAGTCCAAAAATAACAACGGCCGAAACCCAAACTAGAGCAACCCATTTTTTTCTGGGCTTTAATTTCATTTCCGGAAGCCGCGGCGGCAAAGAAATATTAATAGAATCCTGCCGAAGATGGGGAATTTCTTTTTCGATTATTTGGGGCGAGACTTTTCTACCCAGAACCTCCTGCTCTTTCCTGTCGATCTTCTCGAACAATTTTTCCAAATCGTCGTTTTTATTTTTTGGCTCTTCGCTTCCCCCTCCGTGGCGCTCTGTCCAGCTAAGCGGAGAAATAACCGGCTCGATTTTAACGGCGGGTTTTTCTTCCGGTTTTTGTTCAATTTTTTGTCCCGTCTTTTTTTCTGGTTTTTTCTCAGGCTGCTTTTCGCCGGCCGGCTGGGAAGCCGAACCTTTAACGTCCAGTTTTTTTATAATATCAACTACTTTTACTTTTGCTTTTTTTACATCTGAATCTTCCATTACTAAATTATTGCAAAATTGCCCACAAAGCTCAAGTGAAGTAAAATATAATAATGAATTCTCTCCGAAGCGTAATCTTAATAATCTTAGACGGTTGGGGCATAGGCGCGGATGATTTCTCCAATCCGATTCATCTCGTAAACCCGCCGGTGATGAACTCCTTAAAAAAACAATACCCCTACGGAACGCTCCAAGCATCGGGAATTACCGTTGGCTTGCCCTGGGGAGAAGAAGGAAACAGCGAAGTCGGCCATTTAAATATCGGCGCCGGACGAATTCTCTACCAAAATTTTCCAAGAATTACTTTATCAATAAGAGACGGCAGTTTTTATGAAAATGAAATTCTAAAAAAAACCTTGGAACATGCCAAAGGCAATAATTCCAATCTTAATTTAATCGGGCTTTTGTCCGACGCTTGCGTTCATTCTTCCTTCGAACATTTAGTAGCTCTCTTAGAAGCCGCCAAAAAAAATAATTTTCCTCTTGAAAAAATAAACCTCCACCTGATCACCGACGGCAGAGACAGCTCTCCGGAATCAGCTCTGGAATTTATAAATAAAATTCCCGAACCTTTTTTAAAACAAATTGCTTCTCTTGGCGGAAGATATTACGCAATGGACAGAGACAGCCACTGGGACAGAACCCAAAAATATTACAACGCAATCACCGGACAAGGGGGCACGATAGACGACTATCAGATGCACATCAAAAGCACTTACGGCAGAAAACTCAACGACGAATATGTCCCCCCCACTTTAATAGGACCCCAGGACCGGTCCATAAAAAACAATGATTCCGTAATATTTTTTAATTTCCGCGAAGAGCGGATGCGCCAAATCGTCCGCTGTTTCATTGAAAAAGATTTTAATTCTTTTCCGATAAAACAATTTTCCAATCTGCTTGTCACTACCATGGTTTCCTATAAAGACGAGTTTACCGCTCCCGTTTTTTTTCCTCCGGAAAAGGTTTTAACGCCCCTGGGAAAAGTTTTGGAGGAAAACAACAAAATCCAATGGCGCATCGCTGAAACGGAAAAATACGCCCACGTCACTTATTTTTTCAACGGCCAGCAAGAATCGCCTTTCAAAGGAGAGTACCGCGTTTTAGTCCCTTCAAAAATAAGCTTCCGTTACGACCAGCATCCAGAAATGATGGCTGGGGAAATCACGAGCCGTCTTTTGGAGGCTATCAAAGAAAAAGTTTATGATTTTATTCTTGTTAATTTCGCCAATCCGGACATCATCGCTCACACTGGCAATTTTGAAGCCACGGCGGAAGCCGTAAAAGTCATCGACGCCCAAATAGAAAAAATTTACACTTCTGCAATAGAAAATAACTCTTTTTTAATAATCACTTCCGACCACGGAAATGCCGAAAGATTAATAGATCCCAAAACCGGCACTCCGGAAACAAAACACGACCCTAATCCAGTGCCGTTTTATCTAATCGCCAAGGAATTTGAAAGACAAAATACCGAACAATACGTGCATCAAGCCGAACATTCTCAAGTTGGCGTTTTAGCTGATATTGCTCCGACAATTTTAGAACTTATGAAAATCCCAAAGCCTCCAGAAATGACCGGGCACAGTTTGATAAAATTGATTTTGTAAAAAAAGAGGGGCGGTTTCCCACCCCCGTCTACGGACACAATTCTCAATATCAATTATCCTATCTCTCGTCTTGTTTCTCTTGTATCGCTGAATACCCTATCTGCGCATGCCCTTCACCTTTGTGGAATCTAAATTCTCTCACTGCGACAGACCGACAATAACAATTCCGATAACCCGTGAGTGAAAGGTGATGTTCTCTTTCCTCTACCGCGCCTGAGCATTTTTCTTCGATACTGTTGAACATTTCCAATTCCCACACAATTCCGCAGGATTCACAGCTCCAACGCCTTATTTCACTTGGCTTACCTGAGCCCCTTTCATAATGAATTTCTGCGCCACCGCGACAAACAGCATTATCAAGCTGTTTGGAACAAAGCGGGCAGTTTGATAATTTATGTTTTACACCCGCGCTGTCCAATACTCTTTTCAACAACCTGTCCCGCGAAATCGCCTCGTGCTTCATCGCATTTCTCCTTTTCGTATGAGTAAGAGCGGATACTTAATTTCTGCAATAACAATAAAGCCCTGAGAGGAAAAGTCAATTATCTTAAAAATTCCTTAGTTGCTAAAAATTTTAAGCACTCTTTCGTATTTTACCAATCTTTCCGGCTTCCCCGGAGCTCCGGATTTTAACCCCCAAGCGCCGACACCAACAGCCAAGTCCGCGATAAAATCATCCATCGTCTCTCCACTTCTGTGGCTTACCACCACCTGCCAATTATTTTCATAAGCCATTTTTACGACTTCCAATGTTTCGGTCAAACTGCCGATTTGGTTAAGTTTTACCAAAATCGCGTTACCGGCGTTTTTATCAACCGCTGTTTTTAATCTTTTCGAATTGGTAGTCGTCAAGTCGTCGGTAATAACCAACCGGCCGTTTTCTTTAGGATAAATTTTATGGGCACCTTTGAGATTTTCAAAATCTATCGCCCCGCCGAAATTTTTAATTTCTTTTGTTAATTCCGCAAACGAATCAAAGTCTTCTTCATAAAAAGGGTCTTCTATAGAAATTATGTTATAGGCTTCGATGATTTTTAAATAAAATTCTTTTATTTCTTCTTTCGAATAACTTTTTTTGCCGATAATATATTCGTCCGCCCGAAAGTATTGGCTCGCCGCCACATCCAATCCTATCCGCAAAGGATAACTATTTTTCGCTATCAAATCCGCCATAATTTCCAACGCTTCCTCGTTGGTTTTAAACGGCGCCGAATACCCTGCTTCGTCTCCCAGAGTTATATTTTCTTCTCCAAATTTTTCGTCTAAAACTTTTTTCAATTTTCTGTAATATTCCCGACCGATACTGAAAGCAATGCTGAAATCTTCGGTTGTCGGAATAACCTGGAACTCCTGGAAATCAAGTTTGTTTTTAGCGTGCGCTCCGCCGTTAATAACGTTAAAAATCGGCTTCGGCGCTTTTATCGTTGCGCTTCCAAAAAAATTTTCAGAAAAAATCTTATTTATATATTCAAAAAGTTCCTGATTGTTTTCTTTGGCTTTGAGCTTCGCCCACGCCAAACTTAAAGACAATACCAAATTTCCTCCCAGATTTTTTTTATTGTCGGTTCCGTCCAGAGCGATTAAAAAATTATCAAAATCCTTTTGCGTTCGAAATTCTTTTTTTAAAATATGGCCTTTGATTTCCTCTAATTTTTCAACCGCAATTTTAGGCTCTAAAACAAACGCCTCGTGAGTACCGGTGCTTTTTCCGGCAGGTATCGAAGCCGATGCAAAAAAATTATCGCTTCGAAGTCCTGCTTCAAGCGTTTCTTTTCCTCTTGAGTCCGAAATAATTTTTACACTCGCCCCAATAATTCTCATTTATTTAATTATACGCTCTAATCTTATTTGCGAAAAGCGCAAATTATAATGATTGACTTTACTAAATAACATATTTAGTATTATTTTCAGAACGTATTTCAAGGAGGAAAACGACATGTGTGGACCTGGAATCCCACTGTACCTATTAGTAGAGGAGGACTTGTCGGGAAAGAAATCAAAACCGAATAATTTACTGCTAACATGGGGTCATTTCAGAACCCATCTCGTGGGAATGAAAGAATTCGACAGATTTCCATGGCACAATCGTAGGGACTGGGACATATTGACTTCCGCTGTTCAGTGTATGGATATAGTGGACTCTTCCGAATCCCTTGTAGGCGATACAGATCCCGTAACTATAACCCAGATCACTGGATTCATCGGCCTTCTCAGTGCGCACAACCAGATATCCACGACCGCCGAGAAAATAATCTGGCACCTCTGGAAAGGAGAAGATCCGTAGTCATGCCATAATTACATATTTCAAATCCACAAAGCTGGCCAGGGTCTTTTGGTCTAAAAGCCTTTAGGCCTAAGTAGCGAGAGGGGGTGTGAAGGGGGGCCAGTCAAGCTACTCCCCGTCAATGTTTTTCTCGGTTTTTCTCGCGCAAAACGCGCAACGGCTGGCTCTGCCACGCCGTTTTTTTTATTTTTACGCCGATACAATATATATAATAAAAGCTCGTCAACCCTAAGAAGGTTGGCGAGCTTCTGAAAGAACGAGGGATGAACATCAAGTACGACGAGGGCGCGGAGTGCTAGAGTCCATAACATATTTCTCCCATTGCCGGAAAGGAATTCCCCCCCAGCTATTCTGACCATCGGGCCAAAACTCTCGCGGTGCGCACCTTAACTTTTCAAGACACAACAACTGCTCCTGAGAAATCAATGCGTTTTTCGCGCAGTTTCGCCAGTCGGGCGTTTTCCCCTGAATCTCCATTTCGCAAGGAACATACCCGCCTGCTATTGCGCATTGATTTCCCTTTTGGTCCATCAACAGTCCCACTCCTAAAAAAGTGGCGAATCCGTAAAACGGACACGCGTTTCGGGGAACCGGCTCATTGGGTTGAATTCTCTCTTTTTCTCCCTTTACATCTATTAACCTTTGAAAAAGCTTCTTCAATATAGCAAAAACCCCCTTTCAAAAACTTCGGAATTTAAATTCTAAAATAAGGCTAGCTTATAAATATCGGAATAGTCAATAACAATTAATGGTTTACTAAATGAAACGCCACTATCCCAAAAGCAACACTGACATTCAAAGATTCTTTCCGGCCGTACATCGGAATTTCCAAAATCTTATCCGCTTTATTTAAAATTGATTTCGGCAACCCTTTTACTTCGCTTCCGACAATGAGCGCGATTTTGTCTTGTCTCTTTATTTTTAGTTTGTAGTACGTAGTCGCGTTTTTCGCCTGTTCTATCGCTAAAATTTTATATCTATCTTTCTTTAATTTATCAATCAATAATCCCGTAGATTTAACCTTTTCCCACTCAACATATTTTTCCGCTCCCAAAGAAACTTTAGTTAATTGCTGGCGGGGCCGTCCAAAAACATCCGTTGGCGCCGGAGTAATTCCAGTCAGATAAAGTTTTTTAACCCCAGCCGCATCCGCAGTCCGAAAAATAGACCCCACATTATACAAACTCCGAATGTTATAAAGAATGGTAATTATTTCCATAGTCCAATTTACTCCAATTGTTGGCGATCGCCAACAATTGGAGTAAATTCACAAATCATCATAATGCGGTGCTTGTAGAAATTTCTGATGTACTACTTGTTGTGGTGCTGGTAGGAATTCCCAAAGTACTAGTCGTTATGCTGATAGAAAGCTCCTGCGTACTTGTCGACGTTGTACTCTCTGCGGTAGCAACCGGATAAATCCAGTTATAACTTAACGCATTAGATTCGTTATTAAATTCATCCGTAGCCTTTACGCTGATTAAAAATTCATCACCCGGAAAAACAGGTTTTGTTATAGAAGTTAAAGTTCCAACTCTTTGCCAATCAGTGCTTGAACTGTATTTAATTTCATACATCACTTGCCAATCGCCAGAATCAGAATCAACTGCCTTCGGCCAGGAAATTTTTAAAGTGGAGCTTGCTTCGTTAAAAACCAAATCAATGTTTCCGCTCAATTGGGGTGTTTGACGTGCTGGCGCATCGCCAAAATAATATTTAGTTTTATCAATCGCGACCAAGCGAAAAACCTCCGGTCCTCCGCTCCAATAATTCGCGTGATCAAAAGAATAGTAACCTGCTGTCACATAGTCATTTGCTAAAAAAGTTATCTGACTCGCGGTTTTTTCAAGCGGCACAACAAATTTATTTAATCCCAAACTACCTAAAGAAATTGCAAAACGATAAACTCCGATGCCGAGCGGATCGCAATTTGTATTGACATCAGGCAAAATCAAACCCTTACGCGTTGATTCGCCCGCAAAATAAGCGCAAGGAGTGTATCTAACTCCAACAACTTTAGAGAAATCTTCTGCTGGCCAATTCCAGTTATAACCATCCCCTGAAGGATTCTCTATATACATTTGTTTCGACGGCTCACCATTTAAATAGAAAATAACTACTTTCCAGCCGGTCGGCGCATACAAACTCGGAACAAATGGATACTGGTTATATGTACCCTCCACTAAATAATCGTTCGAATTTCGCGGGTCTTTATAAAATGAAAGTGAATTTAAAAAACTCGGCACCGACACTGTTGTTGTGGCGCTTGTTAAAACTGAGCTACTTGCGTCAACTGCCTCAACTAAAAAATCGTAAGTTCTGCCGATTTCATCAATCGCGACGCTGGCTGAAGTAGAAAATGATTGCCCTAAAATAACACTTGAAGAAGCATTCTTTATTATATAAACGACTTCCGAGCTTGAAGAATTTGTACTGCTAACCGCTTGCCAACTTAAATCAATTCTCATTGAATCCTTAATAAAATTGGCCGTTAGGCCAGCCAGCACTGAAGACGCTGCCGAAAAAGAAACTACATTTTGAGGCGGATAATAATAAACATTAACAATATTATTATCTTCCGCATCAGAAATAACTTCTTGGTTAGAAACCAAAAAAACAGCGCCGCTTGTATTATTCAACGCCTGACTCCAAGACAAATCTACATCATTACAAGGAGTATCCGAGTGGCAATTCAGACCAATTTTAAAATATCCTTGACTCAAAATATTATTACCGCTTTCAAAATTTTTCTTTTTAATATTTGAAAAATCATTGTCTAAACCGAGATACTGTAATGAAAAACTGTTTAAATCAACATTGTCGTCTCCAGAATTAAAAATATTCACGTATTCATTCCCTTCATCGCCCCCTTCGGAATCATAGACAACCTCCGTTATTTTTAAATTTAAATTTGAAATATCGGTCGTGCTTGCGGTAGATGTTGAATTTAAATTATTTTGAGTTGAATTATTTGAATTTTGATTGGTATTATTTACAACCACCGCTCCACCTCCTCCACCACTATAAACAACTAAATTTTCCGCTTTTGGAGTTCCTCCGACATAAGCCGAAGTATGCCAGCCAAAGTCACCGTTATTTTTCTCCATCGTCTTTTTTAAATAATTATCTCCAGCCGGCCAGCTTGAACCGGCAGAAACTTCGTCCATTAAATTGCATTGCCCGTCAAATAATTTTAATCCTTCATCGCTATTGGAAAGTGCGCCCGCATAAATTAAATCAGCCGTTATATTCGAAACCGAATTATCGTCGGTCCTTTCTAAAAGCAAAAACTTGCCGGGGCTTAAATTTTTATTCTTAAGATCTGAAAAATTGATGTAAATTTTTCCGTTTTTATTAACTAATTGCCAATTTGATAAATCAACGTTTTGCGTTGAAATATTTTTTAATTCTATCCACTCATCGCTGGCACTATTAGTAGATCCCATCCAAGCCGCTTCGTTTATTAATACTTTATTTCTGGCCGGGTTTTGTGAATTATCAAAATAACAAATAGCGCCGTTATTATTGAGCAAATTAACTACTGTTTTATTGCTTGAACTGTCGTCCTGTGAATCATTTTGAGAATCTGCTGTTGTTGAAGAGTTAGAATTAGAAGTTTTATTTGAATTTGACTTATTAGAAACGGTGTTGGTTTTTGATGTGCCGTTCTTCAAAGTGTTAATTTCGTTTTTTAAAGAACTGATTTCTTTTTTTAAAGCGGTGATATCGTTTGTACTTCCGGATTTAGAACTAGAATTAGAATTAGCCAACTTATTATTAATAGTCAAATTGCTTTGAATATTTGAATCATCTAAAGAAATTTGTTCAGCTAAATTATAATTATTTTCTCCGACAAAAAGTCCGGAGAAAAACTCACCTACCGAAGAAAGGGTGTTCTTTACCGCGCCAATTGCGCTATCCCAAAAAGAACCGATCGTGCCCTTAGCTTTTTCAGTTTCTCCATATAGAGAAACAATCGGCACCGTAGGAATATCTATTTTTGTCATTTGCGGCTGATAATCAATTACTTGAGCGTTGTCTTGGGCGTCTTTGAAAAAATTTTTAATTACTTGAGCACCCACAATAACAACTTGTTTTGATAATAGATTCCAATAAGATTGGTGGATTATGGAATCGACAACGGAAAAATTATCGTCCTTATCAGAAACTTTAAACGAGTAAAAATTACCAAAATTGTCATGCCTAAAATAAATATATTTATCTCCAATATTTTTTGATGATTCGCTTTCTAATTTGCTATATTTCGGGTCGTCAATAGTGTTTTTGCTGTAAAAATTTTTATTAGAATATTTGGCTAATTTAATAAAACAATCTTTTGTATCAGAACAAAAAATATTTCCCTTAATATTTGAATTGTTTAAATTAGAAAAATTAATATTCTGGCTTTGGGAAAACCATTTTTCATAAGGATCAACGTCGTTTATTGATTCATTTATCCCTGCGTGAGTATCATTCCGAGTATGGGCTGGCACACCCAAATCCTCAATAAGATGCAAAACATGGCCCAGTGCTTTAAAAGCGTTTTCAAAAGTAGCAAAGTCCGGCTTTACCGCCACGCTTCCTTTTTCCAGTCCGGAAAAAACATACGCTTGAACCGCTTTTGAATATGTCTGATCGCCTTGATAGAGCAAATATCTTTCTTGTAACTTTTGATCAAAGGCCCAATTTATGGAAGAAGTCGCGTCTTTTATTGAAAGAAATATTTTTGAAAGAAGGTTGACTGTTTCTTGAGAAACATTTCCTTGTTTTTCTCCGCTCCAGCCCTGATTTAAAACCGGATCATAAAAATGGTTTATCCATCTCGGCGGAGTATCTTCTTTCACGGATCCGGCAATTATCCAATCCGCTTGCTCCTGGGAAATTTTTATCTCCGAACTTTGGTTATAAAATTTTACAATCTCTTTTGTTAATTCCTGATGCGTTGGATTTGGCCAAAAAGCAAGAGACAAATTAAAAGAAAAAATAAATAAAAACAGTGCGGCTGCAAAAATTTTTTTGCTCATAAATTATTTCTGGTAAAGCTTCCAAATCTGGGCTGGTTCGCTAAACTGAAAGAGTATGGAACCTTCGTATTTTCCGGCTGGGAAAGTACTACTCGCCCCTTCCCCTGTAATAAACTCATAAACAACTCTGTCTTTTTTTAGAATATAATCATAAGAAAACTTTTTAACGTCTGGATCCCAATATTCTTTTTCTCTCATTTTTGCCCACTCCGTAGGTAACTCATCTATGTATTCCTCAAACCACTCTTTTTGTTGCAAATGCGTAAGCCATTTATATGCTCTTCCCGGACCCTCTACGCCAATATAATATTTTGATGCCAATAAAATATCGCCTTTTTTAAGCGCATCTAAATACATAAAATAAGTTTCTTGAGGAATTTTTCCTCCGTATTGATCGTTTTTAAGCGCGTTTAAATAATCCTGTTCAGCCGAAAAATAAGCGTCAAAACCTCTTTTAGAAAAATAATCGTTGTATAAAGTCCTTAGTATCGGATACCCGACAAAAAGCGCGATTATAATCGCCAAAAAACTCAAAACAAATTTTCTATACGACTTCTTTTGAACCGGAGAAAGCGATTCCGAAGAGGAATCGCTTTTAATTTGCTGGTCTTGAATATCCATATTGAGAAATTTAATGAATTATAAACATTCTAAATTTCTCCGGGAAAATTAGCAAGCCCTAAATTATTCCTTCTAAAATCCGTGGTAATTTTTTTAAATCAGATCAATTTTAATTTTAAATCAGACCGAAAAAATATAAGCTCTTTTGTTTTTTTGATGAATAAAATAGTTCGGCAATGCCGTATTAGCATTGCCGAACTATTTGAAACCAGTGCAATTACAGTTAATTAATATACAGTCATATTCCTTATTCTATTACATTACCGAACTAACTTCATTGCCGAACTATTCTAATAGATCTTGCCGAATTCTTACCGAACTAATTAACCAACCACGCCATTTATTCTAATTTTAATATCAACAATCCGTAAATTTTGATTCGCGAATTCCTAATAAAATTTATTTCCTTTTTTATAAAATTCAAGTTATCCACATTTACTCCAATTGTTGGCGATCGCCAACAATTGGAGTAAATAACAAAATTATTTTAGAGTACCGATTTTATTCACGGAGAAAATATGAACATAGGACAACATATCCAAACCCTCAAGATCCTTTATAAATCCGCCTGGTAATTTATAATTACCCATCCAAACACTTTTTTGCAACATTGAAAATCCCAAATTAACTAGAGTTTCTCTAAGCCAAGTTCTTTTTTTCTTTTCTTCTTCTGGTATATCAAAAATAATGATTTTTAATTCATTCCCCTTTTCCTTCTTGTAAACGGCGGGTGGTTTTTGAAAATTCGATTCTCTTAATTCTTTTAATTTATCCGATCCTTTTTGTGTTATTTTCCAACGAGAATTTTTACTATATTCCTCTTTAGTTTTTTTAACTAATCCTTGTTTTTGAAGATGATTCATTAACTTATAAAATTTTTGTCTTTCGATTTTTTTATATTCGTCGTAACTTAATTTTTGAGGCTTTACAAAAAGCTCTTCATAAAACGGCCCGTACTTAATCATTCTCTTTAATTTTTTATAAGAAGATTGGCGATCGGATAAAAAAGCATCAATAAACTGTGCGCTAATTTTCCCTGAACTTTCTAAGACTTCAAGGAAAAAACCTATTTTATAACCATAATTCATATAAAATATTTATTTAAAAAAATAGATTGCGAAAAACACTTTTACTCCAATTGTCAGCGATCGCTGACAATTGGAGTAAATACAAATAAAAAAGTTTTTTTAAATCTCTATTTTGTTTTTAGATAATCGTAGATATTTAGAACTGCTTTGATGGCGTCGCCGGCGGCAATATTGTTTTGATTATACAAAACATCAGTGACGTCCCCTGCTGCCCAAATGCCCTCCAAAGAAGTTTTTTGGTTTTTTGAATCTATAATAACTCGCCCATACTTGTCCAAATCAACCAAACCTTTAGCGATTTCGCTGTTTGGCTGGAATCCTATTTCCACAAACACGCCCTCAACCAGAAGTTCTTTTATTTCTCCGGTATTTCTGTTTTTATATCTTATTCCTTTTACAAATTCGTCTCCGAAAATTTCCTGTACTTCCGTCATTGTTATCTCCTCTGATTTTCCCGAAGCCCTTACTTTATCGCAAGTTACGGAATCGGCTTTGCATTCTCCCGTATATTCCAAAATATAGATTTTAATTGCGTAAGGCAGTAAATCCAATGCCGCCTCAAAACCAGAATTTCCTCCGCCAACCACAGCCACATTCCTATTTTTCATAATCGGAGCGTCGCAGGTGGAACAATAAAAAACGCCCTTGCCTTCATATTCTTTTTCTCCCGGCACGTTAAGTTTTTTATAACGGCTGCCGGCAGTCAAAAGAATGGTTTTTGTTTCGTATTGCCCGCTTTTTTCGTCAAAAACCAAAAATTTATCGTCATGCCTTTCTATTTTTGAAACAAGAATATTATCTTTGATCTCTATACTGTTTTGCGCCCGTAAATGTTCTTCTAAATTTTTTGCCAGCTCAAATCCTGAAATATTTTTAGTCCCGATCCAATTTTTGATATCAGCCGAAACTAAGGACTGTCCTCCAAAATCCTTTGTCAAAAAAAGAGTATTTATTTTTTTCCTGGCCGCATAAACTCCTGCCGCCACTCCGGCCGGCCCGCCACCTATAATTATCAAATCGTACATAAAATTATTTTAAAAAACAAAAATCCATCGCTTCAAGCAATGGAATTTTTTGCCTATAACCCCAGCGCCTTATCAATACTGGTTCGGTCAAAACCAACTATTATCGAGCCGTTAATATCGAGTACCGGCACGCCCATCTGATGGGATTTCTGGATCATTTCTCTTGCCGCCGCCTCGTCCTCTTCGACATTCACTTCATTAAATTTGGTGTTGTTTTTTTCCAAATACTCCTTTGCCATATGGCAGTAAGGACAAACGGTTGTGGTGTAAATTGTTACCATAATAGTATTGCGCCAAAAATATTGGCGATTTTATTTAACGACCTTTTAAATTATTTTTTGGACAAAATTTCGTCAATTGTTTTTGAAAAATCCTCAAACGGCAATGCTCCTTGAATTACTTTGCCGTTTATCAAAAATGAAGGCGTAGAAACCTTGCCATTTAACGCGGCGCTGGCTTGTTTTGAATTATCGTCTATTTCTGTTTTGTATTTCTTACTATCAAAACAACTCAAAAAACTGTCCTTATTGATTCTCAAACCTTGAGCGGTTTTCGCAAAAAATTCTCTTGTTAAATTGCCATTATTTTCGTTACTTTGCATTTTTCCGGCTATCACATTTTTCACCTCGCTCCATTCAGCTTCGAATATGGCGTCGTGCATTTGCCAAAATTTCCCCTGCTCTTTGGCGCAACTGGCTGCCAAAACCGCTGACTCCGATTCCGAACCCAAAAAAGCCAATCCTTTATAAACAATCTTTGCTTTTCCGGTGTTTACATATTTATCAATAATCTGCCATTCGGTATCATGAAAAAACTTGGCGCAAAACGGGCATTGATAATCCCCAAATTCAATAATTGTAACTGGCGCGCCAGGATTCCCTAAAACTACGTCCGAAGACGAAATTTCCACTTTTTGAGCTGCCTGGTTGTTTGCCGATTCCGCCAAATCAGCCTTTTGGCTTTCATAATTTTTAAGCCCGGTTGAATAAATAACAGACCCGGCTATTATTACTGCAGCCGTTAAAATACTGGCCGGCAGTAGCCAATTCTTTTCTTTGTTTGGAGCGTCGTTTTCCATATGTTAAGATTATTTATTATAGCATAGCTGTCAATCCCGCAAAAAAATATGAATTTAAAGATTAAAACTTTCATAATTTTTATCGGCGATCTCGTAATTCTTTACGGATCGCTGATCATCGCCTTATTTTTAAGGCGTGGTTTTACGCCGACGGTTAATTTTCCTGAATACGTAAAGCTCCATTTGGCGCCTTTTTCGCTGTTTTTTATCATTTGGGTGCTTGTTTTTTATTTAGCTAATCTTTATGACCCCAGAAATTTCAAAAATCGGCTGGTATTTTTCAAAAATTTCAGCTTGGCTCTTATAGTAAACGGGGCTGCGGGTATTGTTTTCTTTTATCTCTTTTCAGTCGGCGGGATAACGCCAAAAACAAATCTTTTATTATTTTTGATTGTGTTCGCGATTTTAGGAACATTATGGAGATATTTATTTAACTACTTAAGCGGTTCGGTTGGAACGGCTGAAAAAATACTTTTAATCCAATCGGAATCGCAAAATGAATTAGGCAAGCAACTGGTAAAATACCTCGAAAAAAACCGCCAGTTAGGCTATCAAATAATCAATGTTATCGGCGCCGAAAACGAAGGAATTGAAAAAATATCCGAAATTATAAAAGAGCGTCAAATTGATCTGGTTATTATTCCGACTCATCTCCAAGAAAAAATTAAATTGGCAAATTTAATATATAAAAACCTTTCGCTTGGAATAAAAGTGATGAATTTCGCCGAATTTTACGAATTAATTTTCAAAAAGGTTCCGCTTTCAGAACTTGAAGAAGCTTGGTTTTTGGAAAATATCGTTCATCGGTCAAAAATATATGAAAACATTAGAGGATTGATAGAAAAAATTTTAGCCCTAGCTTTAATTATTATTTTGTCTCCAATTTTTATTTTAATCGCGATTCTAATAAAAATTTCTTCAACCGGGCCGGCTTTTTTTAAACAAATAAGAGTGGGCGAGAACGAAAAAAAATTTGACCTTTATAAATTCAGAACCATGACCAGAACTGATTTTAAAGAATGGACAACAGAAAACGATCAAAGAGTAACTAGAGTAGGAAAAATATTAAGAAAAACACACCTAGACGAACTCCCGCAGCTTTTCAATGTTTTAAAGGGAAATGTTTCTTTTGTCGGCCCACGCCCGGATTTTATAGATTTTTTTGAAAATCTCAATAAACAAATCCCTTATTATAATATACGGACTCTTGTCAAACCGGGAATAACAGGCTGGGCACAAATAAATTTCCCTATCACTGTTTCAGCTGAACAAACAAAGGAAAGATTGTCTTACGATTTTTATTACATTAAAAACTATTCCCCGCTTTTGGATTTGATCATACTTTTAAAAACCATAAAACCGCTCTTCACCACTTCAGGCATCTGAATTATGTTTAAAAAAATAAAGGAGTTTCTTTTAATAAACAAAACAACCAGGCAAACAGTCGCCAAAAACACTTTTTGGATGATTGCAGGCCAATTCGGATCCCGCTTAATAAAAGCGGCAATAATAATTTATGCCGCTAGAATTTTAGGAGCAGAGCAGTGGGGCGTATTTTCGTATACTTTATCTTTAGCCGCCTTCTTTACAATTTTTACCGATTTCGGCCTTAGCGCGGTAGTAACCAGGGAATCCAGTAAAGATTTATCCCTACAAGAAAAATATTTTTCCACTTCCATAATAATAAAACTCGTGATGACTTTAGCGGTTATCATTATAATTTTTACGTTGGCACCCTTGATAATCAAACAGGAAGCGGTTAGAGCGCTTCTTCCAATTGTAATAATTTTAACATGCTTGGACGGGCTAAGAGATTTCGGCGCTTCCTTATCTCGAGCCTGGGAGAAAATGGAAATAGAGGCCCTTATTCAAATATTTACCAATTTAGCCATTGTTATTGGGGGGTTTATCGCTTTATATTTATTGCCCACGGCCTGGTCGCTTTCTATTGGTTACACCGTCGGCATAACACTAGGGACAATTGCCGCGTTCTATCCATTTAGGCATTACATTAAAAATTTTGGAAAAAATTTTTCTCGCCAATTAATTAAGCCTATTATTTTTTCCAGCTGGCTTATTGGAATTACGGGTTTAATGGGAGCTGCCATGCTTAATACCGACGTTTTGATGATTGGCTGGTTTAGAAGCATTAAAGATGTCGGATACTATTCAGCCGGACAACGAATAACCCTATTAATTTACCTACTGCCCAACTTATTTGCCGGAGCATTGTTTCCAACCCTTGTCAAATCTTTTTATGACAGAGAAAAATTTAAAAAAGTTTTAGAAAGATCCCTGGTTATATTAACCATCTTATCAATACCCATTACAATCGGAGGGGCTTTGTTATCAAAAGAAATAATTCATCTGCTTTATGGAAAAGAATATTATCCGGCGATTAATAGCTTTATCGTAATGAACCTCACCTACATAACGGTTTTTCTATCGGCAATTTTAGCAAGTGCCTTTTTTATAATAAAAGAAAGGGTTTTGTTAAAATTTGCCGCTGCTGGATTTTTTGGCAATCTCTTTTTTAACCTTCTGCTTATTCCTCCGTTCGGAATAACCGGTTCTGCAATTTCGACTTTGTTCACGCAAATACTCACCACCTCATATTTATCATATCAGCTCAAAAAAGAAATAAGATTTTCTTTTCTCCCAAAAATTAAAAAAATAATAGCCGCCTCTTTAATAATGGGAGTTTCTACGGCAATAATAAGTTATTTAGGAATAAATGTCGTTATAAATATAATTGTTTCTGGAGTAATTTATTTACTTTTACTGATAATATTTAAGGAAGAAAATGTCTCTGAAATAAAAAGATCTATCTTAAAAAGACAACAATAAAAAAATTATTAAAACGCTTTCTCTAATTCTTTTATAATTTTTTCTATAGTCAAATTTTCCGAAGCGTAATTAAAACCGTTATCTCCAAGTATTTTTAATTTATTTCTTTCTCCGTAAATTTTTCTAACCGTATTTACGGCTTCTTTAAGATTGCCGGCCTCTACCGCGTATCCGCAGTTTGCTTTGTTAATAAAAGCGAATCCGTCGCTTTCCTTATTTAAAAAAGCGACTATCGGTTTTGAAGCCGCCATATAACCGAGCATCTTGCTGGGGATAAAAGAGGTTTTATTGTTGCCATCTAAACAAACCAGGCCAACGTCCACGTCTTTTACCAAATAAGGATATTCCTCTTTTGAAACAAACGGCTTTGTAATGATATTTTTTAAATTTAATTTTTCGGCCATCTTTTCAATTTTCGGCTTTTCGCTGCCGTCTCCCACAAAAAGAAAAACAAGGTCTTTTAAATCAGCGACTTCCTTAGCCACTTTAACGGCAAAATCCAATCCTTGCGCCGGTCCGATTACTCCTCCAAAAAACATTATAAACTTGTTTTCTAAATTGTATTTTTCCCGGAAGGAAATATTTTTGTTTAAATTTTTATAAGGCGCAACATCTATCCAATTATACAAAGTCATTATTTTTTCCCCTGGAACATTTTTTTTATCAATCAAAAATCGCATACCCCCTTCAGAATGGAAGGTGATTAGATCAGCATCCTTATAAACCTTTTTTTCCATAATTTCAAAAAGTTTTATAAGCGGTTTATTTTTCAAAATACCCAAATCAACGGCGTTTTGAGGAAAAATATCCTGCATATTCAAAATAAATTTGGCGCCGTAACGCTTTTTTACCATTTTGCCAATCAAAGCCAAAGGAAGCGGCGGGCTATAAACTATTACCGCGTCAATTTTTTCTTTAACCGTTTTTTTTAATTTAGAAAATAAAAGAAGCGGCAATAAAAGCTGAGAAATGCCCCTAATAATAAAATTAACCTTCTTTAAAGGCAGGGTTTTTACTCTTATCACTTTTATTCCTTTTTCTTCGGAAACCAAATTAAATTTTTCCCCTTCCAGTTCTTTTGGCAAATAATGCCTGGGATACGAAGCGAGAACGGTAATTTTATAGTTTCTTTCTTTTAATCCTTCGGCCAATTCTTTCATTAAGCCGGCGGCCGAAGAAACTTCTGGAGAATAAATATCCGTAACAATCAAAATGCTTTTCATTGTCTTCGTTTTTTAAACCATTCAATTGTTTTTTTCAGACCGCTCTCAAAAGAAACGGTTGGTTTATATCGAAGAATTTTTTTGGCTTTCGTTATGTCAGCGTGCGAATGGCGAATGTCACCAATACGAGAAGGTCGTTTTTCTAGATTTAATGATTTATTCGTATATTTTTCTATAAGTTTTTTTATTTCAATAAGAGTAATTCGGCTGCCCAAAGAAATATTAATCGCTCCTCCTTTAAATTTGTGAGGCGACTGCATAGCTAAAATATTTGCATTAACTACATCTTCAACAAAACAAAAATCGCGCGACTGACTGCCGTCTCCTTCTAAAAACGGCTTTTTTTTCACTAATGAAAACATTGATTCCAGCCACGCGGAAATAACATTAGCGTATGCTGAATCTCCATATTGGCCCGGCCCATAAACATTAAAATATCTTAAAGATACCGTATCTAATCCGTATAATTCGCTATGCATCGCGCAAAGTAATTCGCTTATATATTTTTGCATTGCGTACGGAGAAAGCGGCTTGGCGGGAGTTTTTTCTGAGACGGGCATTTTTTTAGCGTTCCCATACACAGAAGAAGATGCCGAAAAAATAAAACGCTTTACTCCATAATCCCTGGATTTTTCAAGAAGCGCCGCGGTGCCGCCGGAATTTACATTCGTAGTTTCATAAGGATGTTTAATGCTATAAACGCCTTTTGCTATGGCCGCGAAATGAAAAATATATTCAGGCTTGTGTTTTTTAAAAATTTTATCAAGAAGCTTTATTTCGGTGATGCTGCCCTTATAAAAAATAACGCCTTTTGCGATTGCTTCGAGCCGACCACTCGAAAGATCATCGATGCCGACAATTTTTGTTTTGGGAAATTTACTGCTGAATACGCGGCTGAAGTTACCGCCGATAAACCCCGCGCAACCGGTTACCAAAATTGTCTTCGGTATTTCCCCCATTACTTAATTTTTTTTAGCTCTTCTTGTATTTCCGGCAAAGTAAGCAAAAGATCCTTTACCTGCTCAACATCCATTTGCTTTGTATTATGTGAGGTATATCCTTCCGAAGGCAAAGAGTGTTTTTCACCGCGAAGATAATAATCCTTGTAATCCTCCGAGGGCGACTCCGGCCTAATTTTATAATAAAATTCAAAATCTTCCGCTCTTACTAATTCTTCTTGTGAAATTAGGGTTTCGTGCATTTTTTCTCCCGGACGAATTCCAATTTCTTCCATCCCTTTGTCGTAATTAAAAAGCGAAATTAAAGCTTTAGTTAAATTATCTATATTGGCAGCTGGAGATTTTCTTACATAAATATCTCCATGCTGACCATTAGTTAAAGCAAAAAGAACTAAATCTACCGAATCATTCAAAGACATCATAAAACGCGTCATATCCTTATTGGTAATTCTCAAGGGCAGTCCTCTTTTAATAAGATCGACAAAAAATGGGAGAACAGAGCCGCGAGTATACATTACGTTTCCGTATCTCGTGCCACAAAGAACAGTTTTGCTTCTATTTTCCCTTGACCAGGCGATCATAACCCGCTCCATAAGAGCTTTTGTCATTCCCATAGCGTTAATGGGATACACCGCCTTATCCGTGCTTAAAACCACCACTCTTTCCACGTTATTATCTATCGCCGCATTAATGACATTATCAGCCCCCAAAACATTTGTTTTAACCGCCTCCACCGGGAAAAACTCGCAGTTGGGAACTTGTTTTAAAGCAGCCGCATGGAATACATAATCAACGCCTTTCATTACCTGGTACATCCTTTCCCGGTCTCTGACGTCTCCAATTAAAAATTTGAGCTTGTCAGAGCTGTATTTTTCCCTCATGTCGGTTTGTTTTTTCTCGTCCCGGCTTACAATTATTATTTTTTTAACTTGATATTCCTGTAATTTATTAACAACAGCGTTGCCAAAAGAACCGGTTCCTCCGGTTACTAATATTGTTTTGTCTTTGAGAGCGCTTCCTATATCTACTCCGTTCATAAATTATTTGTCTAACAGCTTACCACAAGCTTTTATAAATTTCCAGATACTTCATTAAAAACACATTTTTGTCAAAATCTCTTTCGATTTTTCCTCTGGCCAACTGCCCAAGATTTTTTATCTGCTCTTCGTCTGATAATAACCTGCTTAAAAATTCTTTCAGCGCTTCCTTATCTCCCAACTCAACCAAAACTTCCGAATCCCCGGCAATTTCTTTTATCGCCGGAATATCAAAACCAATAACAGGCAAACCAGAGCTCATTGCCTCAAGAGCTGCCAACGGAGCGGTTTCCGCGTATGAAGGAAAAAGAAAAACATCGGAAAGAGCATAGAGGTCCGCTAAAATCTTTTTGTTATTAACGTAGCCGTAAATTTTTAGATTTGGAAAATTGGACTCTATGCCGGAGCCCATTCCTAAAAAAAAGCGGTCAGGAAATTTTTCGGCCAGATAAAAAACATGGGAAATGCCTTTATTTTTATCCTTTAATTTATGGGCTGTAAATAAAATTATCTTTTTATCTTCGGGGAGGAAATATTTTTTTCTTAAAATTTTTTTATCTCCGGATGGTTTAAATAAATCAGTATCCACTCCGTTAGGGATATACTTTATTTCGTAATTTTTCAAAAAAGATTTTTTTATTTCGTCCGAAAGCCATTTAGCCGGAGAAATAATTGTCAAATTTTTTAAACCAATAAAAGATTTTTTCTTCCTAATGAGGTTATATTTTCCCAAAAAAGGAAAATAAGTTTTTGGATAAGAATAAGAACTGGAGCATTTTCCCGCTCCGGTCCTGCAATGCGGACATCCCATGCTGTGCGCTTTAAAAGAATTTATCGGCCACTCATCGTGAAAAGTCCAGATTATTTTCGCGTCAATTTTCTTTAAAAAACCAAAAAAAGCGGGGAAATTAAGATAATAACCATGAATATTGTGCAGATGAATAGTGTCAAATCGCTCTTTTTTTATAAGATTTATCAGCTTTTTTGTTGAAAAATAACTGCCCAAACCTTCTATTCCTAAAAATCTCACTAAAAAAACGTGCAAATAAAATTCTAAAAAATTTCCAATTTTTATAACGTTTTTTTCATCAACTTTAAGGCCTCTGCCATAGGCAAAAAACGGCTCAAAATCGCCGCCTTTTTTTAATTCATCAAACAAATCCCGCGCCACTTTCGGCGCTCCGCCACTTCCAAAAGTCGTGTTTATAAATAATATTTTTTTCATCTGATTTTGTTATAAACTCTGATTACTTCTTTTGCTCTGTTAATTACTTCATGCCCGTCTTTTATAAGGCGGTCATATCCGGCTTGGGCTATTTTCCCCAACGCATTTTTGTTATTAAGATAATATTTTATTTTATCAATCATTTCGTTTTTATTTCTGAAATAATCCGCTTCTTTTCCTTTTTCAAATATACTGTTTAAATCATCGGAGTATTCGCTCAACATAAAAGTTTTCGCGGCGATTATCTCGAAACATCTTCTGGTATATGTGTCGCTATTTAATTTAGAAAGAAAAACCAGCGCTATTTTGGCGCTATTTAAAGCAAGATTGTAGGCCTCGCCAAAAAGCGGTTTAATCTCCCCCAATTTCTTTTTAAAATATTCAAAATACCTGGATTTTTCCCATTCCGGCCCGTAAAGCTTGAGATTTATTCCGGCGTCAATTATTGCTTTTATATATTCATCACGCCCGTCATTTTCAAAATGTCCGACAAAAATCACATCGCAAACATAATCATTTTTGTGAAGTTTTTCCAGATGAAAATTTTTTTCTTTTATATAATAAGACCTTAACAAGCTGGTTTTGTCATAACCGATTTTTTTATAATCATCAAGGTTTTTTTTTCGGTATGCAAATATATGGTTATAATAAAATATGCCGCCAATAAAATGTCTCCAGACATAAAAAGGATATTTTTTATTAAATGGATCGTCGTTATTATAGCCAAAAACCAAAAATCCTTCTTTTTTTAATTTTTTAATGGTATCGGGGAAAATATGAGTGCCTCGGTAAATAAAGATAAAATCCGGCGAGAAATCCCGAGATTTTTTAAAAAAATCTTTATTCAACCGGCATAATGCGGGCCCGATTAAAAATTTGTTCTGCGCCTTAAAATATATTTTTTTAAGGAAATTTTTTTGATTTTCCCTGCCGTATTGATAGCCCTTAAAATATTGCCACCAAGAAAAACACTCGACTTGATTGCCCAAGCTTTGAAAAGCGTCGGCAAGGGCTTTTTCGTGGATATTAGAATGGAAATCCCCCACAATTAAGATTTTCATGGTTTTTGGCACTCAACATAAAGAGAGTGTTCCGGATAAACATCCAAAAATTCAATATCCAGGCACTCACCTTTTTGATATGACTTTTTTTCTATTTTTCCAAATCCGGCTTCCTCTAAATTCTGTTTTAACAAATTAAAATTGTAGCCGTATTTATGTGCAGAAAAATCCCAGTTTTCCGATGTATAAAAGAAAAAATCAAGCATTTTTTCCGTCTCTCCTTTTTTATAATATTCAAAAGCTATATCCAAATCGGGAACCGCGATGCGCAAAATTCCTCCTTTTTTTAAAGAACGAAGACATTCTTTTAGAAAGTTTTTTCCGTCAGTTTTGCCGATATGTTCCAAAAAATGGCTGGTAAAAATAAAGTCTTGGCTCCCCTCCGCCAGCGGCACTCTCTTTCTTAAATCATAAAATTTCAGATCGCATTCTTTGATAATTTTATTAAACTGTTCGAACGAATAAAATTGGGAGGATCCGGCCAGTTTGTACAAAACCTTGTTTATGAAATTGAATCTCTTCGAGCCAAATAAAGCGGTTAAACTGCCGTCTATATTTATCCATCCGGGAAGGCATTGAAGCCCGCAACCTAAATTCGCCATTTTCTTGTTTTCTACCAAATTATATTTTCTTTTAGCAAATACGAAAGAAGCTATTGAAATAAAAATTCCTATAATTTTTTTTCTTAAAAATTTCATATTCGAAAATCGAAATATCCCTTATATTTTCCGTATTTTGAAGAACAATTATTACAAACACTGAAATTATTGCTGAAATTTAAAGAACTCCGGCATCGCGGGCAGACAAGAATTTCAGCAATGTCTGTTTTTTTGCGTTTTTTTAAAAAATAAACGGCTTTAATCATTAGATTTCTGATCCAGGATCTCTCGGTTTTAATTTCTTCCATTAATTCCTGATTTTTTGCAAAAGCTTTTCCGCCCCTGATCTCGTAATTTATTTTATTTTTCCACTTATAAATTGTCAGCAAAGACACCGCGTCAAGTTTATGCAAGCTCCACCATGTTTTATTGATATCGTGAAGAACGTCCGGGTATTTTTTATCAACTGTTTCATCCCATCTTTCTTTCATTGTTACGATTAACTTTCCATTAATAACGGTACATCTAGACAAATGATAGACATGGGGAATAGCAAATTCATAAAAAGCGTTCGGAGTTTCGATATAACCGCCTTTTGAAATCCTTTGAATTTCTTCAAGGGCTTCTTTCGGATTATCAACATGCTCCAATACGTGCGAAACAATGGAATAATCAAAAATTTTGTTTTTAAAAGGCAATTTTTCGATATTTGCCCACACAAACGGCCTGTCAATTTTTAAATCATCGCTTCTTTCCGTGTCTTCGTCGATAAAATCGCAAGCAACGTCAGCTCTGGGATTTGGCAGACTGCCGGATCCGATATCAATAACCAGAAAATTCCTTTTAATTTCCGGATGGTTTATCCTTCGGTACGCGGTTTTTATCTTATTTACAAATTCGACAAATTTATAAAACATAAACGATTATTTACAGTTTGGGGGTTTTGCCCAGTAAATTCTTGAGTATTCTGATTATATTATCACAAACGGATTTTCCAAGAACAATAAGAGCCGTCACATAGATATAATAATAAATAGAACGGTTAAACCCTATTTTATTTAATTGGGAAACGTAATCCAAAAAAACCTTTAATCCTTTATTTCTCTGAATCGCCAAACTGGGATAAAAATATTTGGACATATCTTTTTTTATATCGGGTGTGGAATCAAACCCGTATTTTTTGTCCATAAATTGCGTGATTTTAAAAAATCCTCTTAAAAAATTCAATGAATTTTCCACAGTCACCGTCCCGGGAGTATAAAAAGATTGTTCGGATTTAGAACTTCCGAATTCCGGAATTCCTCCTTCGTAGCCGCGGGTGAGCGGTTCGTCAAAATAAGCGGATTTGTTTTTCAAAACCGTTTCCGCCATTAAATACAGCTGAAACAGCAATGTTCCGTCAAAATTGTCGACTAACATATTTGTGATCGGATTTCGCCTGATCGTAAAACCGGAAATAAAAACGCTCGTTCTGAATAAAGAAATATACGCCTCGTAGCCGGGTTTAAAAAATTTATTACTCTCAAAGTACCGGAATTTTTCCGCTTTTCCGTTAGGGTAAATCCTTTCGTGCGATTTTAAAACATATCCCAATCCAGAGTTATTTTTTAAAAATCCGATTAACTTATCCAATGCTCCAGGAACAAACTCGTCATCGTTTCCCATAAAAATAATCCACTCGCCCGCAGCCAACTTAACCAGTTCTTTTAAATTTTTATCATAACCCAAATTATTCTTATTTTCCTTAAAAACAACCCGATAAAGGGAATTTTTTATAAAAACAGCGACAACTTCCTTGACTTGCTGAGCAAGCGGGCTTTTATCGTCGATTATCACAATTTCAACAGATTCGGCATTTTTAGAATCAATACTACTAAGCATCCGCAAAAGCTCTTGCGGACGATTGTAATTGGGAACACAAATAGACAAAAAAGGTGGTTTCATTTTCAATAATCAAAATCGTGTTTTTCCGTCCAGATCGACAAAACGAGCAAGGCCCAAGTCCGATAATTATTTCTATTTACGTATTCCCTGCTGTTTTCAAACGAAACCAGATTAAAAAATTTTTTATTTTTATCTTCCAAAAATTCGCGTCTGATTTTTATGAGCGATTTTTTGCTTAACCATTTGCTGACCGGCGCCCCAAAACCCTGTTTATTTCTTTTTTGAATTGACGGCGTCCACGCTTCCTGAAACGCTTTTCTTAAAATATATTTATCCTCTTCCCTGTTTATTTTTAAATTATGCGGCAGAGACAAACAAAAAGAGGCGAAATCTATATCCAAAAAAGGGGCCCGAAGCTCAAGGGAATTTGCCATTGAAGCACGGTCAATTTTTACCAAAATATCTCCGGGCATATAATTTTCTGCATCCAATCTCATCGCGTCATCCAAAGAACCAAGCAATTTCCAGCCGGGATCATGATTATAATCAGCCGTTTTCAGTCCAAGTTTAAGAATCTGGTTGTCATTAAAAACTTCGTTCTGATGAAGATGCGCCTGAAAAAAAGAATCAAATTTTTTGGAATACGCGGCGCCTTTAAGCCGTTGGTGCGTATCTTGCCGGCCAAAAGAAAAACGCGCGCTTAACCTGCCTAAAAAATTCAGTAATTGAAACTGGGGTAAAGATTTTTTTTCTTTGTTTTTAAAATATAAAAAAGGCTTATACCAGCCGTACCCGCCAAAAAGTTCGTCTCCGCCGTCTCCGGTTAAAGCTACCTTCGTATATTTTCTGGCAAGCTTAGAAATCAAATAGGTGGGAATATTGGAAGAATCGGCAAACGGCTCATCATAAATATCGGCCATTTTAAAAAGCAATTCTCCAATATCCTCTTCGTCGTCATAAAGCTCTGTGTGGTCTGTCCCGTATTTTTGGGCGATTTCCCGAGCAAAAGACAACTCGTTGATTGAGTCCCTGAAAGCAAAAGAAAAGGTTTTTATGCCTTTTTTATATTGGCTGGCTAATGCCACAATCGTGCTGGAATCAAGACCGCCGCTTAAAAAAGCGCCTACCGGAACGTCGGCGATAAGCTGCTTTTCCACCGCTTTATTGAGTAAGCGTTTAAATTCCGGCACTGCGTCTTCAAGCGTAATTGAATTTTTAATTTCAGGCATCTGCCAGTAACGCTTCGCAATTACTTTTCCATTTTTATAAATTAATATATGGGCCGGAGGAAGCGTAAAAATATTTTTATAAATCGTTTTATTGGGATGGATATAAAGCCGCTTTAAATAATGAATCAGAGATTCTTTGTCTAAAACGGGATTAACCAGGCCGGAAACCAAAATCGATTTTATTTCCGAGGAGAAAATAAATTCTCCTCCTTTGCCGATGGCGTAATAAAACGGCTTTTCTCCGAAACGATCTCTGGCACAAATAAGTTTTTTTTCTTTATCGTCCCAGAGAGCAAACGAGAACATGCCAGGTAAATTTTTTACGAAATCATCACGATATTTTTCATAAAGGGCCAGAATAATTTCAGTATCGGAAGTTGTTTTGAATTCATAATCATTTAATTCTTTTTTTATATCTTTATAGCCGTAAATTTCACCGTTAAAAACAAGGGCTTTTTTAAGGTCATTGGAAAGCATCGGCTGATCGCCGGTTTTTAAATCAATAATGCTCAATCGGCGATGGCCCAAACCGCATTGGTTAAAAAAATACTTCCCCTGACTGTCCGGCCCCCGATGCGCCAATACCTCGGTCATTTTCTGAAGTATTTCTTTTTTGTTTTGGGCATTATTTGAAACAATGCCGGTTATTGCGCACATTTTTTATTTAATTAAAGCCTATTTTTTCCAGCGCTTGCGAAATTCTTTTTTCCCAGGTGTGATTTTCTCTGGCATTTTTTAAGCCCGCTTCCGCAACCGCTTTTAATTTCTCCGGGTTGCTTAAATAGAATTTAATTTTCTGGATGCACTCTTCAACTGTATCATAACATTCTATTTCTTTACCTTCTCTAAAAATCCGCAAAAGATCCGGATTTCTGTTTGTTATGTAAAGCGCGCCGGCCATTGGAGCGTCAAAATCCCTCAATTTTATCGTTAATATGTCTTTATTATAAGCAACATAGCCGCTGCCCAATATGATTTTGGCCTTTCCAAAAACTTCGGCGATTTTCTCCGCGTTTATAAAGCCGTTTGGCCAACCCGGGCCGAATGCCTCGACTGAAATGCCCGCGGACATTATTTTTTCAACTAATTTTCCGCGCTCGCCGTATTTACCGCCGACAAAAACAATATCATAAATCTTTTCTCCGCGGGGATAAAACATGCTCGGATCGCTGGCCAAAAGCCAATAAACCACCGGGCAGCTTTCGATTTTATACCATAAACAAGCTTCCGGAGATGTCGTAAGAACCAAATCCAAACCTTTAATCAAACCGACTGATCCCATCCTATGGCCGTTTATGTAACTCCATAAATCCGGAATTTTATCATCCATTGAAATGTTTACCGTGGGAATTCCCATTTTTTGTATTTTCATTAAAACTTCCGGATCAATAACATTGGCCCACATCTGTCCCATTAACAAATCTATCGGCGCGCTTTTATGCGCGTTTTCCACCTGCTTTAATAAAAAGTCGCTGTTGCTTTTGACTGCTTCTTTATCAAAAAAACTCGGCCAATACAATCCATATTCGCTTTTTGCGTTTTTAAAAGTTAAAACTTCTCCAAATTTTTTAAGCCCCTGGATAAATCCGGAATTATCCTGGGCATAATGAGCTCCCACCCAAAAAATCCTAAGATTTTTGCGCGGCTTCGGATGAATTCCCCGGCTTGCCAGTCTTTTTTTTGTTTCTTTAACCGCTTCTTCTTCGTTGTATTTAATCCCCAAAAAGTCCGCTTGTTGTTGGTAATACTTGTGCAGTTTCTTTGTCGCGCTTGATATTTTTCGCGCTTTTACAAAAGCATTTAAATTATAAATTACTGGTATTTTTTTGAGTTTTTCCTTAATTATTTTCAATTTCATTTTTTAATAGCCCTAACAAAAAAACCAAAGCATAAGAATTCAGCTGACGAATTTCCTTTTTTAGACCATCTCCTTAAAATTAAAATAATGAGAAGCAAAATCGGATATTCCCAAAAGCGAAGCCTATCTTTTTCGTAAGTTCTTGCTATAAAAGGAAGACGCCTTATTTCCTGGGCGAGAAACTGGTAAAAATTTCCGTTATTTTTTATCTCAATAATTTCAAACCTGTTTCTTGTAAGAAATTCCTCATAAAAATACCGGCTGAATCCCGAATAAAAATAGAAAGGTGAAAAATGGGTGCCGGAAACAAAAGGAGATGTTAAAATCAAATAACCGCCCTTTTTTAATATTCGCGAAAATTCTTGAATGGCCAATACCGGCTCCGGAATGTGCTCAAAAACTTCGGTGCAAAGTATGACATCAAAAGATCCATCAGGAACGGGAATTTCTAAAATATCGGAAACTAAATTCAATTCTCCTTGATCCCAGTTTCCCGTCTGAAGCCCTTTGTTATCGCCCCTGCCTTCATATTTTCCAAAGTCTTGAGAAACGTATTCTAAATGGGAGCAAAAATTTTTAAACCGCTGCTCTCCGGCGCCCACATCCAAAATTTTAAGACCGCTCGGGAGTTCTTTTAAAATTTTTTCCACCCATTCAACCCTATTAACATCACCCTCCATCCCCAATTTAATTTTTTCTTTTAGTTTTTTAATCATTATCAAAAATTAGAGCCGCTTATATTTATTTTTAACTTCAAGAAATTATAGCTCAACTCTAAAATTCCGGCGTAATTTCATAATTTCCAAATAGCCTTATCAATAAAAATTGTATTGATAAAAGTATCGGCATAAACGAAATAATTTTGTCTCGTCATAAAATCTATTATTTCCTGTTCTTTTTCAAACTTATTGTCGCTTCCCTGATGGATAGTTTCAACGCATAAAACTTTTGGACGGAACTTTAAAAAATCGAAAGATTTTAAGATTTCCAAATCATAACCTTCGGTGTCTATTGAAACAAAATCCCCGTATTTTTTAAAATACTTTTCGTTAATTTCGTTAATTGAGATCAGGGGTATTTGAATAATTTTCTCTAAATTTTGTTTTCCAAAGGATTCGGAATTTTTAATTTTATCAGCTTCTTCTTCGGAAAAAGTATTGAGAGTTTTTGAAGTCATTACATAATAGTTCGCCTTTTCTTGAGAATTCGATCCTATCCCCGCGTTGAGACAAATATCACCCTTTCTAGCCTTCTTTAATCTCTTAAATAAGTAAGGGTCAGGCTCAATACATATTCCTCTGCTGCCTTTTTTGTAAAAAAGATATGTGTTATTAATAAACCTGGGATGGTTAGCTCCTATATCTATATATCCGGGATTTTTAATTCCGAGCGTTAAAAAAATAAATTCAACTATCAAATCTTCGCCGTTTTGAGAATAAGACTTCCTTGGTTTGTAAAGATATAAAAACCTTAATTTTTCCAACACAAAAAAAGGTAATATTTTTTTAGCTACTTCTTTAGCTTTATTTTTTAATTCCATATAAAAAAGATCTTTCCAAAAATTATTCCAAAATCCCGTCCAGATTGACGTCGTAGAGAATTTCATCCTGAATAAGCCGGTACGAAACAATTTCCTCAGGAGAAAACCAGTGATTAATTTCTATTTCCGCTTCTTCAGTTGAGCCCGAAGCGTGGACTAAATTTCTTATTGACCTATTGTCGCTATCCGCCATTTCATAAGAATCCAAAACAAAATCCCCTCTTATTGTGCCCACATCCGAAGATAATGGCTCTGTGCCACCAACTAATTTTCGAACAATTTTTACCGCGTGCGCTCCTTCCCAAATCATGGCTATCATTGGCCCGGAAGTCATAAATTTAACCAACCCGTCTAAAACCGGCTGAGAAATTTTAATCGGGTCTTCCGATGGCGGGTTCTGTCCTTTTTCAAGATAACTTTTTATTGTTTTCTCCCCGACTTTTCTCCGCCATTCTGGGTCAAGAGTATAATGTTTTTCAATATGCTCTCCCGAAACCACAACCATTTTTACGGCCACCAATTTCAAACCTATTCTTTCAAACCGCTGGATTATTTCCCCGATTAAAGTCCGCTGGACGGCATCGGGCTTTATTAATACCAAAGTTTTTTCGGATTTAAATTTACTCATTCAATTATTTTTTTATCCGCTATTTTTAAATGCAATTCCTTCAACTGTTTATCGTCCACTTCGCTCGGCGCTTGCATCATCAAATCCCTTCCGTCGCCGGTTTTAGGAAACGCAATGACCTCCCGGATATTCGGCTCATTTTGCAAAATCATCACCAATCTGTCTAACCCCCAAGCTATGCCGCCATGCGGAGGAGCGCCGAAATCTAACGCTTCAAACATATGCTTAAAATCCAAAGAATTTATAACATCTTTATAGCCAATAATATTAAATACTGCGGCAAGAGCTTCCGACTTATGGTTTCTAATACTTCCACCGCCGATTTCCCAACCGTTCAACACAATATCATATTGCGTTGTTAAAATTTCACCAATCTTTTTCTGGTTTATTAAATTATCCATAAATTCGGACTTCGGCGCCGAAAACGGGTTATGAGTAAATGTCCAGCGCCCATCCTCTGTTTTCTCAAAAAATGGAAAATCAATAATCCAACAAAATGCCAATAAATTCGGGTCGTTTCTATTTTCCCTCAAATCCGGCCGGTCAGTCCCATATTTTTCCATCGCTTCTTTATATGTAAGTATCGGAAACGGAATAGTTTGTATTTTTTTCTCCGGTAACTCGTTTTCTATAAGATTAATAAGCAATTCCTCGTTTAACGCCATAACATCTTCCCTTTCAACGAAACTCATTTCCAAATCCAGCTGGGTGAATTCCGGCTGGCGGTCTCCTCGCGAGTCCTCGTCTCTGAAACATTTCGCTATTTGAAAATATCGTTCCAATCCAGCTACCATCAATAATTGTTTGTACTGTTGGGGCGACTGCGGCAAAGCGTAAAATTTCCCAGGCTGGAGCCGTGAAGGAACCAAATAATCCCTTGCGCCTTCCGGAGTGGATTTAGAAATTATCGGAGTTTCCACTTCAATAAAATCCCTTTCAACCAAAAAATCGCGGGCAAATTTTATTATTTTTGCCCTCTCCTTCAAGTTTTTATTCAATCTCGGCCTTCTCAAATCAAGATAGCGGTATATCATTCTCGCGCCTTCGCCGATATCCCGGCCGTCAGAATAAACATCTATCGGTAAATTCTCAGCTTCGTTTAAAATCTCCAAAGTTTCCGCCTGCACCTCCAATAATCCTGTTTCTAATTCCACGTTCTCCATTCCTTTTGGCCTTTTAGTAATTTTACCGGAAACTTTTATAACCCATTCAGACCGGAGCCGATTAGCCAATTCATAAACTTCTTTATTGCTCGGCACAAAAACAACTTGGGCCAATCCGCTCCTGTCCCTTAAATCAATAAAAATTATCTTTCCGTGGTCCCGGCGAGTCGTAACCCAACCCATCAGCCCCACATTTTCATCTTCTTTATTTATAATATCTTTGACTAAAATTCTTTTGCTTTTATTCATAAAAATTATTTCAGTAACTTTCTCATATCTTCAATGCCTTGCTTAACCTGCGTGTCGGCCGGCCAATATTTCACAATTTCATCGCCAATTTTTATCGCGGAGGGGTAATCTTTTTTAGCTTGATACGCTTCAAGTAATGAATACAGAAATTGCGGCCTTCGCGGAGAACGATCTAATCCTTTTTTATAATAGCTAATAGCAGTATCCAAATAATTCACATCATTATAACCAAGAGCTAAAACATGATAAGTCTGCCCTAAAACTAAAATATTTTGAGAAGCATTGCCTCCGCGACTATCCTCTATAATCGGATTAAAATATTTCAAATTAAAATCGAGAAGTTCTTCAGAAATATCTCTTGGTAAATTTTTCTGGCTGCTTAAAATCGAAAAGGTGCTGTTTCCTAATTGTCTTACCGACTCTTCTTGGCCTACGGGAGAATAAAAATCCAAAGCCGAACTAAACGCTTTTTCATAACTCTGCAAACTCGCTCCTCCCTGGATACCTCCTAATGCGTCTATTAATTTCTGGGATTTCATATAAGGCAGATAAGCGCTAAAATAAATAAAAACTATCATCGCGGCTGAACCAAAAATAACCAGACTTTTTTTAATCAACGGATCCAAAGCCGTCTTTTTAAACTCCTTATTATCTTTCCTTTCCTGTTGTGAATTAAAAATAAAGTTGCTAAAAGCCAAAAACGGAAAAATGCTTAAATAAATCGGGAGTACGTCAAAAAGCGTCAGGCCCTGGACAAGATAAGCAACGGGCACGGCGGCAAACAATCCCTGAATGGCTATTTTTTTATAAGTATGATGCTCTCCCAGCCATTTTTTTCGAATTTTAAAAAATTGCCAATAAAAAACCGCGTAAATTAGCAAAAAACTTAAGAGCCCCAGAATGCCGGTTTCAGCCGCATAATCCAGATAAACGCTGTGCGCCCTATCAAACCAAGTTTCTGTAGATTGACCTGGCACAAAATGACGAATATCAAAATACTTGTCAAAAACCGCGGAAAAATTTTCCGGTCCCCAACCCAAAACCGGCCTTTCTTTTATACCCCTTATAGCCGAACCCCAAGTCCAGAGACGATTTTGAATTGACTGATTTTTTAGTGAAAAATCGAAGATTCGGCTTCCGGGAATTTTTTTAACAAAGCCAGTATCATTAAAATAAACCAGCGCCCCTCCGATTACTGCTAAAAATAAAATTAAGGTAATCCCGCCGATTTTAAGTTTTTTATTTCTTGAAGAAAAAACCAAATAAGCAAGAAACGCGAAAATAGCCGCTATCAAGCCCAAAAATCCGCCGCGACCCTGTGAAAGCCAGAAGAAAATAAGATAGAAAATAACAAGGACCGATAAAATTATTTTATTTCGCTTAGACGGCGTGTTTAAAAAAAGGTAGAAAGCGTAAAAAATAGTGAATATCAGGAAAGTTGTGATATAAATAGGATTTCCAAAACTGCCGTAGAACCGGTTTACAAAACTGATCTTGTCACCCATAAAACTTTCGAAAGCCTGGTAGCCTGACTTACCCAAATGCGCCGCTATTCCGTATAAAATAACCAACCCCGCCACCGCTAGCGAAATAACCAAAAATCGTTTCCAGTCCTCTTCGCTGTTAAAAAGCAGGGCCAAAAGAATAAAAAAGATGTAAAGATTTATAATCTGAGCAGCCCCTTCCCCTCTTTCAAAATTCGCCCAAAAAGAAAACCCGGGATCAACTCCAAAAAAAGAAGCCAGCATAAAAACAAGGACAAAACCCGATATCGCGATAACCAGCGGCGATTTCAATTTTTCAAAAATTTTTTTCCCGTTGCTGTAACCGGAATAAGACCCAAAACCCAAGCCCAACAAAAAGAAAATAAACGACAATCCTACTGCCACTCTAAAAAAAACATATTTGCCGACTATGAAAGGAAAAAGAGTTGAAGTAGAAACAATAACCAGAGAAAAAGGAACTATATAAAGAATGTACTTGGATACCTTAAAAAAAGTGTTCATATTCTTGGCTGTTCAGTATTTTTTAGCATAAACCATCTTTTTTATTTATGCAACTAAAAAAGCCCCTTTTGGGGCTTTTTTAGTTGGTCGGTTATGTGCTACCGACAAACTCCAATCAGAAATTACTAGAAAGTAAAGCTGTTGGTCTGTCCAAGAATTGGCAAGGAGATTGACGGATCCAATGAGGAAACACCCGCAACTCCATCATTCCAAGTAACAGCCGAAATTGATGTCTGGTAAGTCCTTGTTGAAGGAGCGGTTGTTACGAGATTAGAGGCGGAAGCCAAGTAAGCCTTCACAATCAAATAGTAGCTTTGGCCGGCAGGAATAGTCCAGCCAGTTGAGCCATTTAATGTAAATGCCTTGGCAGTTGTAGACGCCACCGTTGAAGAAGCCAACAAAGTTGAAGGCCTATCACTACCGTAGAGATAGAGATCAACCGTTGACGAGGCCTGTAGTAATGAACCCGCTTGCTTCAAAGTCGCGGTCGCAATGATTGCGTCATATCCAGAACCAGCGGCAAAGGTAAACTGTCCAACAACTGAGCCATCGGAAAGACCAGCCGGCGAAGTAAATGACGGGCCAGAGCTTACGCCCAAAGTGGTTCTGTAAACAGTAGCATTATTAGCGTTGTACTGAAGCGCGGTGGTTGTAGCTGCAATTATCGTGGTAGTTGCTCCAGATGCATTGTTGTAAGTGAAGTTCGCCAATCTGTAGGCGTGAACAGCAGCTGAAGAAGCTGACGGATATGCAGTCGTGTCAGAAATCAAACTCAATGTCTTGTATGAGCTTGGATTAACTGTTAATCCTGCCAACGGGAAGGTAATGATACCATTAGCATCTTCCGCTCCAGTAGCCAATGGAGTCCCTCCATCCATCAACCTGTAGTTAGTGAATGACCTGTCAGTTGAAGTTGTTACTCCTGCACTAGTTGTAATGTCGTACAAAGCAACGTTAGTCAAAACAGCGCTACCACTGTTGTCAGTGGTAAATCTGAATTTAGACAACGTGATGTTGTTTGTACCCATTCCAACAAACGCGGCATTCGGTGTAGCGGCATCAACTGATCCAGTTAATGTTCCGCCAGTGGTCAAACTAACTGTTTGTCCTGCAACAGCCGCTGGGTTAATGCTAACCGAATTTCCAACGTTATTAGTGGCATTAACGCCAGTCAACGTGAATAAAATAGCTGAAGTGGCGGTAGCACTATTGGAAATGTTAGCGTAAACATCAATAACCGCGGTTGTGCCCGGATTGATTGCTGTCGGTGAAGAAGCATTAAAGGTGTACGGCTGGTTTGCGGCAACTGTTGCCTGCGCGTTTCCTGCCTGAACTCCGTTAATCTTCACTATCAAACTAGTTATGTTTGCAGCGAGAGTTGTACTGGCAGTTGACGTTACAGTAACGCCAGTCAAAGTGACGCTGTTAATTTGTCCAGCAGTCAAGTTAAATGACGCAACTTTTGCCTGGCTTGCTCCAGCTGTGACAATCGGAGTACCCAAAACGTAATTCAATGACGCTGCTAACTGGGTATTAGACGCTAAAACTGCCAACGAATAACCGGAAACCGAAGAAACCGGCGCATTGGCGTAGCTAGTGTAGCTCTGAGCAGTGCCTGTAGCAATTGTTACCAAGACAGAGCTGCTCGCATTTGAGCTGATGTCAGCATAAATACTTAACGTTCTGGTTGTGTTAGCAGGAATAATGTAGTTCAAAGACGCTGCCGCGCTAAGATTGAACGTAGCTTGTCCGGTAGTCAAAGTTGTACCGAGCTGAACTCCCTGATCATCCACAACTCTTACGTTAGTTAATTGAGTTACTCCTATGCCGCCACCAATAGAAAAGGATAAATCTTGAATTCTGACACTGTCTCCAGAAGCCAATAAATCAAGTTTAGCCAGTACCTGGTTGTTATTTCCGGCAACAACGTTTGTAGCCGGTGAATTGGCGTTTCTTGCCAAAATCAAACCACCATTAGCGATTGACGCGTTATAGAAGTAAAGAGGGAAAGAACCGCTTGTAAGGGTTGCTCCGATTCCCACTCCATAAGTGGCGTCTGTCGCGTTGATATCAGCGGATTGCTGGATGGAGAATTGGAAAGATCTATTTACTCCAGCTGTTATGTCGGCGTAAATAGTCAAAACAACGCTCTGGCCAGACGACAAAGACAAAGGATTTGAAGTCAAATCAAATGTCAAAATATTGTCTGCGCCAAGCTGGGCAATGGTATTGCCAACCTGGGTTCCGCCATTCATCAGCTTAATGTTCTGCAAATAATTCGGAGTTACAGTACCAACATTAAGCAATCGGATACTGTTAACTCTTACCGGCTGGTTTGTGGCTTGAAGTGAAACCTGACCAACCAAGTAATTGGTTTGTCCAGCATTTACTGTGACAGTTGAGCTAGCCGGAGGCGTAACTCTTAAGGTAGCGAGGTTAGTAACGCTTACCAAAGCAAACTGTCCGCCGCTAATCGGGAAATTACCCGAAACAGCGCCAGAACCGGCAACTGTTACATCAGCCGAACCTGTAACGCCAAATGACATTACATGGCTGGCGCTAGCCGCACCCGCGGTTGCGTCCAAAGAAACGGTGATGGTCTTGCTTGTTCCGGCTGGAACAGTGAAGAGCCCGTTGGCGTTATTAAAGTTAATTTTACCAAGAGCAACACCAAGATTAGTAGCTAACCTGGTGACTCCGTCGTAAAGATACATATTGTTGATATCTGCATCTTGCGACAAGCCTGTTCTCGTTACTTTCAAACCCGTAACAGTAACGGGTGCTGATCCGGCAACGAAGTTAAGCTTCAAAACCGGAGTATTAACAGCGCCTAAAGCCAAATTGGCTGACGCTGGATTATCAGCAGCTAAACCAACAGCAACCGCTCCAGTAACCGGCGTAGTGCCAGTGCCTGTTCCGGTTCCTGTTCCAGTGCCGGTTCCACCCGAAGCCAAAGAGTTAATATAACTCCTTGTTATCGGACCGAAGTATCCGACTGCCGGAGAAATTCCGTTCGCTGCCTGATATTTTGCCAAAGCGGCTTTGGTCTTGGTTCCAAAATAAGTACTTTCGTTACCAACTGAACCAGCTCCGCTGGCGGAAACTATGAATCCTTGAGCATTCAAGAATTGCTGAAGGGACTTAACATCCGCTCCGCTTGATCCCACAGTGAGGTTGCGGGCAAAGGAATAAGATGTCGTGCCCTGTACTTGCCCCAATTGCGCTTTCGCCGCGTTAAGCTGAGCCATAAGCGCTGCGATTTGGGCTTCCAAATCCGTAGTGCTAGTCTGAGCAAAAGCAACCGGTGCTACCATGTAGGCAACGGTTGTCACGGAAACTGCAATAGACGCAAGTTTTCGTCCTATATTCATTTTTATGTTTTCGTTTTAATGCCCTTTTTAAAAATAAAATTATTTCTAAAAGGGTTTGTTATTTTTGACTTAAATTAATTTTCAGAAAAGCTATTGCCTTCCAATCGACCCACTGCCTGACCGTGTGAGGTTAGGCGGCAGTCTGATAAAACAATAACTCTAGTATCTTGATAAATTACTAACGACCGACAACTTATTTTATCCGTACTTTAATAAAAAATCCTCGCGTGAGCGAGGCTTCTTCGTGAAACATGAAACTTGAAGCACAAAGCTTTATGCGGAAACTAAAAATTTGTCCGCCTTTACGATTCACGCTTCGAGATTCACGTTCCAAGAATTGGTTTAGCCTCACTCTAAACCCCGCATCAAAAGTAAAAAACTTTTACCTGTCACATTCGCCCCCCCCCCTTTGATGTGGGGGTAAACCTCTGTTTTCTAATTATAAAATACTGCAATAAGCCGTGTCAACAATAACCATTCTAACGGCTTTAATATAGACAACGGGACTCAATCACTAATGTTACACTCTTATTCATAGTGGTCTTTCGAACTATTTTACCACATAATAACTGCCCGGGCCAGTATTTCCGATTCTAGAAACCAGGCCTTGTTCGCAAAGTCGCAAAAGATAAAATCTGATGGTTCTTTCGCTTACATCCGGAAAAGAAACCATTAATTCCTTGGTGGTTGTTTTGCCCAATTCCTGAACCTTCCTAAATAAACGGTGTTGCCGATCTTCATTATCCTGAGGTTGCCGAAGGATTGCCGAACTCTTTGCCGAATTCGCCGGCTGGAGAGTTGCCGAACTACTTGTAGTGAGCTTTATCGAATTATTGTTTATATTAAATAAAGGCGCTGGAACTTTTGCAAAAATTCGGTCTATTGCCAAACTCTCTTCTTTCTCTTGCCGAATTGCCGAACTCCATTGCCGAACTGCTTCTTTTAAATTATCTATCTCCCTAAAAAGCACAAAAGCGTTAGTTTTACCGATCTCTTCCACTACTTCTGCTAATCGAATAAGTTGCTCCAATTTCTCCAGGTTATCCACATCTCCGAGATCGGCAATAACCTCTACGGAGGCGTTTTCAAGTTCGGTTTTAAGTTTTGGCTGCTTTATAGTATTGGCACACCTAAAAACCGCCCAAGCAATCTCAAAAGACCGATTTTTAATAAATTCCGCATCCCCTGTAATCATAGCCATTATTTAACAGGTAACATTAAGGATGTCAACTCTTTGCCGAACTTTTGACAAATTAAGCAAAAACAATAAAATTATATATGTTAAATGCCTGGGTGGTGGAATGGTATACACGCGACACTCAAAATGTCGTGGTCGCAAGGCCGTGGGAGTTCGAATCTCCCCCCAGGCACAGAATGGCCCTAAAAAAATTAAGCCCAGATAAACATTTGCAGGCTTATTTAATTGGCGTTGCTTTAGGCGACGGTAATCTATCTAATCCAAATGGCCGCGCCACACGATTAAGAATTACCTGCGATAAAAAATACCCTCTTTTATTAAACAATATCATCGTTTCGTTAAAAAAATTATTGCCGGAAAATAAAGTTACTATTATTGATTATTGATCGCGGCAATTGTGTTGATATTAGTTGTTATTCTAATTATTGGGAAGATTTAGTCGGATGGAAAGCTAAGGGGGGGCAGCAAAATAAAACAATCGGTAAGAATACCAAAATGGGTTAAAGATAATAAAGAATATTCAATTCAATGCTTAAAAGGTCTGATGGAAACCGATGGCTCTATTTATACGGACAGAAATTATACAACAGTAAATTTTGTAACCTATGTCCCGACATTAGCCAATGATGTTATGGAGATAATAAAAAAATTAAATTTTAAGCCTAATTTGCAAAAATTAAAATTAGAAAGCCACATTAAACACACCATTAGAATATCGAGAGAAGCATTTGAATTTGTAAAACTGGTAAATATCCAAAAGTATTAAAAAGAAACGCACCACTTGTTTAAACTTCAAAAAAATATTTCTCTTAAGCCCTATACCACCTTTAAAATCGGCGGCAGGGCTGAATATTTCTTAAAAGCCAAAACCAAAGACGATGTTTTAAACGCCGTCAGTTGGGCAAGCAAAAACAAAATCCCTTTTTTAGTTTTAGGATCAGGTTCGAATGTTTTGTTTACAAAAGGATTTAAAGGGCTTGTTATCATAAACGGGCTTACGAAAATTTCCAAAAACAAAAACTATATTTTTGCCGAAAGTGGAGTTTTGATATCCGAACTTCTTAACTTTTATCTGAAAAACAAACTGCGCGGTCTTGAATGGTCGGCCGGGCTTCCAGGAACGCTGGGCGGAGCCATCCGAGGTAATGCGGGAGCATTTAAAGGAGAAATGAAAAGCTCCATTTTGGAAGTAGAATCCTTTTTTATCGGCAAAAATGGCGTCAATACACGCTTGAGACCCTTTAAATCATGCCTTTTTGGTTACCGAAAAAGCGTTTTTGAAAATAACGGGGAAATCATTTTAAGCGCTAAGTTGAAAATGAAAAAGGTAAAATCCATAATAGCCGCCGAAGAAGAGGCGAAAAGCCACATCAATTACCGCAAAAAATTCCAGCCGCTTGAATACCCCAATGCCGGAAGTATTTTTAAAAATATTCCCGTTTCGTCGGTTAACCAGCGGACGCAAAAAATTTTTAAAAACGTGGTCAAAATCGACCCCTTCCCTGTAGTCCCCGCGGCCGCAGTCATAGACAAAATAGGATTAAAAGGAAAATTTATCGGCGGCGCACAAATATCGCAAAAACATCCCAACTTTATTATCAACAAAAACCGAGCAAGCGCGAATGAAATTATTCAACTAAAAAAATTGATGGAAAATAAGGCTAAAAAAGGTTTTAAAATTATTTTGGAAGAAGAAATTAAAATAATTAATTAATAATAAAAATGCGGGAGGTGTTTGATTCCTCCCGCCCAACAGGCCGCTTCCTGCCAAATGGCTTATTTCTCCCGCCGGCTTCATCAGCAAACCGCTCTCACCGTCTCCCTTCCTTGAAGCTCCGGCAATACTTCAACGACTTCTTTCCAGAAAAACTGGACATACCTATTCTCATTGTCATAGCCTTCCGCGATGCCTGCGGGAGTCCCCTTGGATTCCTCTATTTCCGCCAATTCTTTCGCCAACTCCGGACAGATACGGGCGACACGGATATTTCTTCCATTGGATAGTCGCACATTTGCCTGGTACGAACAAACCCTCCCCGTGCACATATCGCCACCTCCTTGTCAAACCAACAATGCCGTGATTGTTGCCAATTTTTCTTCAACCCGGATTATATAAACCTATTTACTTTTATAAGAACAAAAAAGACGGGATAAAAAACCCGCCTTCCTTTGGCTCAGAATATGTTTTCTTCTCGAAAACAAACGTTCTTCCTAGTCCATCTTTAAATTCTCTCAAATCGTCTTCCATTTAATCGAATTTAACTTTTATTTTTTTAGTTTTTGACTTGTTTAGTTTTGGTAAAACTACTTTCAATATTCCGTTTTTTATAGAAGCGTTGGCCTTATCCGGATCAACTTCTTGAGGTAAAATAACAGTTCTGGAAAATCTGCCCCAATAGCATTCCTGGTAAAGATAGTCGTCTTTTTTTATTTTTTCGTTCTTTTCCCTTGTTCCTTTTATTGTAACCGATTCCGGCGAAATTTCAATATCCAACTCATCGGCTTCGACGCCGGCAATAGCCGATTCCACTACTATTGAAGTGGCGGTTTGATAAACATCTATGGCCAATTGCCCTTCGGCGTCTTCAAAAATTTCAGCTGGCGAATTTTCTTCCTCATCGTCAGTAACAACCAATTTTACCTCTTCCTCCTCATCAGTATTTCCTTGGGCCAATTTTTCGAAAAATTTCCTTGTGTTCTCGTTCATATAGTATTCACTAATAATACGAATTACCGGCAAATAATGCTAATAATTAAATTATTTTTAAGCATTCGCATTATTTCGCAATTTGATTAGCGTTATTCGCGATTATTCATTTATGTTATCACATTTTTTTAAGCTTTTCAAAGTCGTAAAACACGAAAAACGACACGAATACCAAAACTATGATGGAATACACCAACCCGCCGGCTTTTAAGAAAATAATCAAATAATTAAAAACAAAGTGCAGAAAAATAGCCGCCAGCAAACCCATTAAAATATAAAAAAAGACGCGCTTTTTAATAATTCCTCTCGCCCAATAATATCCTACTATCGCCGAACTGAAAGCATGAAGCAAAGTTGCCCCCAAAAACCTGAAAATCATCAAATCAAAACTTTGGGCAGCTCCGTTTCTTACCGCCAACGCCATATTTTCAACCGATGCCAACCCTAAAGCGCCGGTTACCATATAAACCATAGCATCAACCGGCTCGTCGAAAAATCTGCTTCTAAAAAGAGTGAGATAAACAAAAACAAATTTAAAAACCTCTTCAATGGTAACAAAAGTTACGATATAAATCGGGTTTTGGCCAAAAATCCCTTTTCCTAAAAAATATCCCTTCAAATAATTTTGTAAAATAACCGCGACAAAAGCAGCCACAAACCCGGTGAAAAAAACGAAAAAAATATTTTTCTTCGGCTCCGGATGCTCGTCTTCTTTAAGAAAAAAAGCTAGCCAAACCAACCCCGGAAGCAATCCCAAAACAATAGCAAGTAAAGTTGTCATGCCTCAAACCAGCCCTTAATTATATTTTCCTTCATTATTTCTTCCATTTTTTCCGAGCCGAAATATTCGGAAAATATTTTATTCCACATTGACTCCTGATGATGGTAAAGATATTTGGTCAATTTTTTCTGCTGAACCAAAGACATGGAAGAATCTATCAGGTTAAAACTGACCAACACGTCTATTCCGGCATCGCTTTTAAAATAATCGCCGACCCAGTCCAAGTCCTGCCAAAAATAAAGGTCCGATTCCAAATGGTCGATATTTCTTCCAGCGCGTATTAAGAGCCTCGCCGCCTTATCCCAATGAAGAGCTTCCGGATTAATATGAGGCACAAACAAGCGCCAGTCATTTTCATCGTCTTTTGCCAAATATCTCTGTATGACCAGCCACAAAGATTTTTCCGATTCCATTATTCGCTTATCGACAACATCGCCTCTTAAAAGCGAGGTGATATTTTTGGGAAAATCATTATTAGCGCTAAACCTTTTAAAAAGATCGCTGTAAAAAGAAACCTCGTTAAAATAATGGAGTAAGAGGCCGAAATTTCTCAAAACCTCGCCAGATATTTCCAAGGATATTGGAATCACGTAAATTAAGCCTAATTCTTTTAAATGGCTTACGTTATGGTATTTTTTCTTAATAAAGCTTTCCGCCAAGCGTGCCCATTTTTCCGGCAAAGCCTTAGTCATAATTTCCCGCTCCTCGAAATCCTCCGCCTTCAAGCCTTCGTATTGCTTAAAAAATACCTCGTTAAGCCACTCTCCCCCTTCCACAAATCTCAAACTTGGAAATATTTCAAAAATATCTTCTTTGCTTATTAATTCATTGACGTCTCTATAGCCCAATAAATTAATCAGCTTTCGGGGCGGCTCTTTAAGCAAAAATTCAATGGCTTTTTCTTTTTTTAAAAAAAATCCCTTGGGTCTGCCGGCTGATTCTTTGGCCACCTCCAACACTCTTTCCCAGTCCTTGGAAACCGTAGCTTTGGGATCTCCAAGCGCTTTAGTCAGGCTCTCATTATCTTTTTCTATTTTTTTAATCAATTCGTTATAAATATCTTTGGCAAATTTAACCTCGCCCAAACCCAGCGCTTCCAAACGATTCCTGATGGCGGTATTATTATCTTCAACGATTTTTTCCATCATATTCTTTTTGCCGGTTGAAACGGAAAGTTTTTCCTCAAGAAGCCTGATGACGTCTTTGTCGGTTCTTAAAATTTTTGCTATTTTTTCGTAAGGATACATGGGAACTTATTAATCGCTAATAATTTTTTCTTGGTCTTTTTTAATCAATTGCCAATGAAATAAATAAATTGGCAACCCAACAATAATCATAGCTAAAGATTCGGCCGCTTCCCGCTGTCTTTGCGAAGTTTTTTGTTTATTTTGGAAATCTTCGATTTCTTCCTTTGTGAGCTGTTTAACGTTTTCCACCACGCTCTCAACCGGGAGCCTAACCGTCGGATATTCATAATAAATATCGGCTTTAGTGAATATATAAGCTTTCAAACCCAAGCCCACCAACCGCACACAACCGATAATTATCAAAACCAAACCAATGAGCGAAAACAGATACAAATAAATTTTTCTGATTAAATAATATTTATTCATGTTCACTTTTAATTCTTCCTTCCAGCGTCCTTAATTCCGAAAGCGCCTCGCGCGCTTGGTCTTTGTTTGGCGAAGCGCCGTGCCACAAATAATTTTTTTCCATAAAGCTGACCCCCTTGCCGGCAATTGTATGGGCGATAATTACCGTAGGCTTTTCATAGATTGCTTTAGCTTCATAAAGAGCGGATACCGCTTCGGAAATATTATGGCCGTCAATTTCCAAAACATGCCAATTAAAAGCCTCGTATTTATCCCTAAGCGAATCAAGCGGCATAACTTCTTCCGTAAATCCGTCTATTTGAATGTTATTGCGGTCAATTATAGCGGTTAAATTGCTAATCCGGTTTTTTCCGGCAAACATTATAGCTTCCCAAGTATTTCCTTCGTTATGCTCTCCGTCTGATATCAAACAAAAAATCCTGTTTTTCTTCTTGTCCAGCTTAGAGGCCAAAGCCATGCCAATAGCCTGCGAAAGCCCTGAACCTAAGGGTCCGGAAGTCGTTTCAATGCCTGCCATCGATCCGCGATGCGGATGCCCCTGCAATCGACTGCCTAATTTTCTAAGAGTTTTTAACTCCTCCAACTTAAAATAACCCGCGTGAGCCAGGGTAGCGTATAAAACCGGACAGATATGTCCGTTAGACAAAACCACCAGGTCTCTTTCGGACCAATTCAGTTTTTTAGGATTATGGTTTAAAACATGAAAATAAAGGGCGACAAAAACATCAGCCATACCCAAAGAGCCGGCGCTGTGCCCGCTTTTTGCTTCAAGAAGCATTTTAATAACGTCTTGGCGAATTTCATTCGCCTTTTCCTCAAGATATTTTAATTTTTTCTCGTGTAATATTTCCATGCCGATATTGCTACTTATTAATCGTCGGTATCAAAGGATCTCTTAATAAAATTTTCTCCTTAATTCTGCCCGGAATAATCAGGTTAGGAACCAAAAATATTATCAGAGCGCTGATTATTGAAAAAAATCCGACTATGCGAAAAACAAAAGGAAAGCCGAAAGAATTAGCCAAAATACCGCTAAGAACCGAAGTTGCAAAAGAAGCCAAACCGATAACCGTGCTGTCCAAGGTCCAATCAAAAGAAAATCTTTTCTGATCCAGATGGCGGGAAAAAATTCCGTACCAGGACGGCACGTACAAAGCCATACTCAAAGCAAAAATCGCTTGAACCAAAAAAACGTGCCACAATTTTGTGGAGATAGAAAACACGAAAGATGCCAGTCCGCCCGAAAGAAGCGCTAAAACCAGAGCGTAAAATTCGTCCTTTTCGCCGTCGTTTTTATCAAAAAAATTGGCTATCGGTATTTGAACAATGGATTTAACCAGCCAATAAGTCGCGGCAATTAATCCGACGCTTACAAGCGTCGCGCCGGCGATTTTCTCTATTATGAAAATCGAAAAAATAGGCTGAACCAAGCTCCAGCCGCCGATAAAAAATAAATCGGACAAAACTAAAAATTTAACCACCCGATTAATGTCTATTGTCATAATTGCCGTTCTTAACCATTATAAAATATTATCGGCTTTTCTCAAACTTTTTGAATCAAGCGAAAACAAATAAAAAATCCGTTTTATTTCTTTATCCTGGACAAACGCCAGCGCCGAAAATAAATCAATCGGTTCGACCTCGCTCCGTCCATTATCAAAGGCCCGCAAAAAAGCCGTTCTTGCTAAAAAACCGATTTTATCAAGTAAATCGCCCGGGCTTAAAATATCTTTTTTATTTTGTCCCGACTTCAAATAATCAATTGCTTCGTCTATCTTCAAAGACATTTCTTCGCAAGAAATGCCCGTTTTCTCTAATAATAACCTAATTTTCTTTTCTTTAACCAGACCATCGAGCAAATCCAGATTAAAATTTCCTCCGATAATTTTCGTCTTACAAAAAGTCGCTTCCAATAATTCCAGCGCTTTTGGCGAAAAAAAATCGCAAACATTAATGCCCTTGGCAATATCCTTATCTTTAATGGATCTTATCGATTTTCTGGCTCTAAACCAGCGCGCGACTTTGTATAATAAAAATGGAGTCAATAAAATCCCCAGCCACCTCACTTGCTTTACGTCGGAAAACAAAAACATCGCTGCGGCGATTATTAAAAAAAGATAAAAAGCGTAACTGATTATTTTCAAAACGCTTCGCAAAAAAATCGGCAAATTAAAACGCGTTTCTGGAAAAAAGAGATTGTTTTCAGAAATTTTCATTTAATAATAAGATAATATTTAAGTTATAATGCAATTATAGCAGTCTAAATCAACCCATCAAAACGCATATGGCCAAAACTAAAACTTATATAATAGGCATTGATGAAGTCGGACGGGGGCCGCTTGCCGGACCGGTTACAGTCGCGGCGGTATTGCTGACCGCCGACTTAAAAACTTATAAACTCAAAAATTTAAAAACTCCCTTAAGAGACTCTAAAAAATTAAATCCGAAACAACGGGAGAGTTGGTTTGTTTTTATTAAACAGCAAAAAATCCCTTATGCGACTGCGAATGTTTTTCCAAAAACAATCGACAAAATAAACATTTCCAAAGCCGCCAATTTGGCGGCAACAAAAGCGCTATACAAACTAATAATTAACAATAAACAACTAAAAACTGACAACTTGAAAATTCTGCTCGATGGAGGATTAAGAGTTAATCCAAACTCAAAAACTAAGAAATTTAAAAATATAAAAACTATTATTAGAGGTGATGAAAAAATTCCTGCTATCGCTCTTGCTTCAATTGTCGCCAAAGTCCGTCGAGACAAATATATGGGGGAAATTCATAAAAAATTTCCCCAATACGATTTTAAAAAACACAAAGGCTACGGCACTAAAATTCATTACAAACTTTTAAAAAAGAACGGCTCTTCGAAAATTCATCGCAAAAGCTTCTTGTCTTCATTGACAAAAAAAGGGCCGCTGTGAAAGCCGGCCCGGGAAAGTGCGCTCCTCAATCTCAAGGAGGGGAGCCCCAAAATCAAGGCGCACACTTCTGAATTCGCAAATCTGCTACAAATATAACGGAACTGAACTGTTTGTCAATTAATAAAAATGGGGGCGTCGCTTTGTGGGCAACGCCCCCGAGGGTCGGATCCAGCCTTGTGGGAGGACCGACACCGCCCGAGAATCCTATAAAAACGGATGCTTACGAACTAAAATAATGATAACGTATAAATATTAGTTGTCAATTTTCTTATCATTTAAACCCGTAAAAATTTTTATGGAAAAGCCAAAAATTATTGTTGTGTTAGGCCCTACTTCAAGCGGCAAATCCGAACTGGCTGTTAAAATCGCCCGCAAATTCAACGGTGAAATTATCTCCGCCGATTCCAGGCAGGTTTATAAAAATATGGATATCGGGTCGGGAAAAATCACCAGAAAAGAAATGATGAGCGTCCCCCACCATCTTCTTAACGTTGCCAGCCCGAAACAAACTTTTTCCGTTTCAAAATACCAAAAATTAGCCAAAAAGTCTTTGGAAAGAATTATAAAAAAAAGCAAGTTGCCGATAATCTGCGGGGGCACCGGACTTTATATTGACGCCGTAATTTATGATTATAAATTCCCGGAAATCCCGCCCAATCAAAAACTTCGACAAAAACTTGAAAAATTAAAAACCGAAAAACTTTTCGAAAAACTCCGAAAACTCGACCCTCGACGGACGGAAAATATAGACAAGCATAACCGTCGCCGGCTTATCCGCGCTCTTGAAATTGTCTTAACAACTAAAAAACCGGTACCTCCTCTTGCTATCCAATTGGATAGCAAGAGATCAAAATTCCAAATATTAAAAATAGGCATCCAAAAAACATCGGAGCAGCTAAAAAAGCTCATTCAAAAACGAATGGAGAAAAGATTAGAGCAAGGGATGATTGCCGAGGTAAAAAACCTGCGTGAAAAATCCGGCCTTTCGTGGAAAAAATTGGATTCCTTCGGCCTGGAATACCGGTTTATTTCACGCTATTTGCACAGGCTTATTTCACGCCAGGAAATGATAGAATTGATCTTTAAAGAATCTTACAAATACGCCAAGCGCCAGATGACCTGGTTTAAAAGAGACAGAAACATCCGCTGGGTAAAAACCGAAGAAGAAGCGCTTAAAATTTCCCGGGAGTTTTTAAATTAATTGCTATTTCTCCAAAAATCCAGTTCTTTAAAAAATTCCTTCCGTTCTTCATTGGTCATTTCCATCACTCTTTTCAATTCTTCCGCGGCTCTTTCCCTAATTTTCTCTTCCTGTTCAAATTGCAAACGCTTATTTGCCGCTTCTATCTTTTCCTTTTTATCTCCTTTTTCAGGTCTAAAACGCCCAAAAAAACTTTCCATTTTATTGTTAGTTTAATTTTGACTTAAATAAATCTTTCAATACTTGCGGATTACCCCTGCCCTTTAGCTTTTTCATAGCCTGGCCTATTAAAAACTGCAAGGTCGCCTCTCCTTTCTTTTTGTAATCTTCTGTCGCTTTCGGATTTTCATTGATTGTTTCCTCGATGGCTTTTATAAGTTCGCCCTCATCGGAAATCTGACTCATTCCCTTGTCTTTCATAATCTGCCTCGGATCAAGGCCGCTTACATACATTTCCTTTAATAAATCCTTGGCTATCCGGCTGGAAATCTCTCCTGATGAAATCATCGAAACAAAATCGGCAAAATTCTCCGGCGTTATTTTTAAATCTTTGATATCACAGCTTTCGGCTTTCAAAAGACCCTGCAAATCGCTGGAGAAATAATTGAAAACCAACTGAATTTTTTCTTCTCTTTTTTCCTGTCCCTTATCCGCCAAAAGCTCCGAAACGGCCCTTTCAAAAAACTCCGCGATGTTTTTATCCCCTATTAAAAATTCAATTTGCTCTTCTTTTAATCCATATTCTTTGGCAAGCCGCTCTCTTTTTTGCTGAGGCAATTCGTAAAGCGACCGCCTGATAAAATCCAAATCCATAAAATCAGAGTTTGAAAAATCCAAAGGCGGCAAATCAGGCTCCGGAAAATAGCGGTAATCATGCGCTTCTTCTTTGGATCGTTGGGAGAATGTTTCTTTTTTAAATTCATCCCAGCCCCGCGTTTCTTGGGAAACTTTTTTCCCGCTTTCCAAAACTTCTTCTTGCCTTTTTATTTCAAAATCAACCGCTTCTTCAACCGCTCGAAAAGAGTTCAAATTTTTAATTTCCACTTTAGTACCCAATTTTTTTTCTTTGCTTATTGAAATATTCGCCTCCACTCTCATCTGCCCTTTTTCCATGTCGGCATCGGAAATGTCCAAATATCTTAAAATAATTTGCAGTTCTTTGGCAAAATCAGTCGCATCTTTTCCGTTTTTAATATCCGGTTCGGTTACCAATTCCATAAGCGGAACCCCGGCCCGGTTAAAATCAACCAACGAAGAATCGTTTTTTTCAGAATGAACCAATCGCGCCGTGTCTTCTTCCAAATGAATTCTTGTTAAATTATTTTTTTTACCTCCGGTTGTTAAAAATCCGCCGACACAAAACGGTTCGTCGTATTGGGAAATCTGATAACCTTTGGGTAAATCCGGGTAAAAATAATTTTTCCTGTCGAATTTGGATTTCTGTGGAATTTCAGAACTTAACGCCATTCCCAATTGCAAAACCTTTTTGACCGCTTCTTTATTCATAACAGGAAGCGTCCCGGGATGGCCTGTACAAACCGGGCAAATATTTATATTTGGCCTTTTTTCTAAAGGGTCGTTAACACATCCGCAAAACATTTTGCTTTTAGTTTTGAGCTCTATATGAATCTCGAGACCAATTGTTGGTTTATAACTCATTGCTTTGTATTATCAAAATATCACAATTTATCCGTCAAAAAAAGCGGCCAAAAGCCGCTTTTTTATGAATCTTTTATTTTTCGATCTCTATCCCCATGCTTCTGGCGGTGCCTTCCACTATCTTCATCGCCGCCTCAATATCATCAGCATTTAAATCAATCATCTTTTTTTCGGCAATTTCTTTTATTTGCGCCTTAGAAACCTTGCCGGCTTTCTTTTTTAAAGGATCGCTAGAGCCTTTTTCAATACCTGCCGCTTTCCGGAGCAAATCCGAAGCCGGAGGAGTTTTCAATTTAAATTCGAAGGTCCTGTCATCATAAATAGTGATTTCCGCCGGCACGATGCTTCCTGTCATTTCTTTGGTCGCTTCGTTAAATTGCTGGCAGAAACTCGCGATATTAACTCCATGCGGCCCAAGCGCGGTTCCCACCGGCGGCGCCGGATTTGCCCCTCCGGCCGGAAGTTGTAATTTTAAAATTGTTTTTATTGATTTAGCCATATATTTAAATTTTCTGAACTTGCAATGAATCCAATTCGACCGCTGTCTCTCTTCCGAATATCGGAACCATAACCTTTAATCTTCCCTGTTCTTCGTCAATCGAACTTATTTTGCCCTCGTAATCTTTAAACGGGCCGTCGATTATTTTAACCAATTCGCCCATCTGATATTCGATTTTAAATTTTTTCTTTTCTTCGCCTCTCATCCTATCCAAAAGAAAATCTACTTCCGATTTAGACAACGGAATGGGCTTTGTGGAATCGGCGCCGACAAACCCGGTTACTCTCGGCGTGTTTCTAACAACATACCAGGAATCTTCGCTCATCACCATATCCACCAAAACATATCCCGGATAAATCTTTTCCTCCGTTTCCCTTCTTTTTCCGTTTTTTATTTTTATCTTTTTTTCTTTGGGCACAATAATGCTGAAAATCTTATCCTGCATATCAAGCGATTCCACTCTTTGCTTTAAATACCGCGCCACCGCGTCTTCATATCCGGAATAAGTGTGGATGGCATACCAATGTCTTTCGCCCTTAAAATCGTTTTTATCTTTTTCTTTTGCCATAATTGTTGAAATTTTTTAGACAAAGCCCTTATATTTTAAAAACAAAAACCTTAATTAAATATCCGAATATGCCGTCTAGGATTCCCAAAAAAACCATAATAATTATGGAAAATGCGATAACCGCCAATGTCAGACTGATTGATTCCTTGCGAGTGGGCCAATTAACCCTCCTAAGTTCTGTCCAGGATTCTTGAAGATAATTTTTTAAACGGCTTAACATAGTTATTATAAATATGGCAAAGCGGCTTATATGTCAAGGTTTTTGACGGTACTTGCCATCCTTTGAATAAATTGTTTTCTGGGCTCAACGGAGTCGCTCATTAAAACGGAAAATAACCTGTCCGCCTCTTCCGCGTCATCGATAGTTATAACTTTTAAAGTTCTTCTTTCGGGATCCATGGTTGTTTCCCAAAGTTGTTCGGGGTTCATTTCACCCAACCCTTTATATCTTTGTATATTAATGTTGACCTGTTCCTTTTTGCTTGCGGCGGTCATTTCTTTGACAACTTTATCTTTCTGCGCGTCGTTGTAAGCATAACGAACGTCCTTTCCCAATTGCAACCTATACAAAGGCGGCTGGGCAATAAAAAGATGGCCGTTCTCCGCAACCGGCAAAAAATGCCTGTAAAAAAGCGTTAATAAAAGGGTTCTAATGTGGTTTCCGTCGCTGTCCGCGTCGGTCATTATGACTACTTTATGATAACGCAAACGGCTTAAATCGAAATTGTCGGCAATGGCCGTGCCTAAAGCGATAACCAGAGATTTTATTTCGTTATTAACCAGCATCTTATCGATTCTTGATTTTTCAACATTTAAAATTTTTCCCCTTAACGGCAAAATCGCCTGGAATCTTCTATTTCTGGCCTGCTTGGCGCTTCCGCCCGCGCTGTCTCCCTCAACAATAAACAATTCCGATTCTGTCGCGTCGCGCGAAGAACAATCGGCAAGCTTTCCCGGCAAACTCATTCCTTCTAAAGCGCCCTTTCGAAGAACCGTATCTTTAGCGGCTTTGGCTGCTTTTCTGGCTTTTTGAGCCAGCAAACATTGTTCGATAATCACTCGTGCGTCGCTGGAATATTTTTCTAAATATTCTTTTAACGACTCGTTTATAACCGATTCCACGGCCGTTCGCGCTTCAGGGTTTCCAAGACGAGCTTTTGTCTGGCCTTCAAATTGCGGCTCGCTTATTTTTATGGAAACTATTGCCGTCAGTCCCTCTCTCACATCGTCGCCGGTTAAATTTTCTTCCGAATCCTTAAGATAATTATTACTTCTTGCGTAATCGTTTAAAGCGCGCGTTAAGGCGGACCGAAACCCGGTCAGGTGCATTCCTCCGTCAGGCGTATAAATATTATTTGCAAAGCTAAGCTCTCTTACATCAGAGTCCTTGTTGTAGACAAAGGCCGTTTCCACTTCGATATTATCGTAGTTTTTATTGGCATAAAATATTTTGCTCTGGTTTGTTTCTTTGCCTCTGTTCAAATGATCGATAAAATCCAAAAGCCCGCCGTCAAATTGGAAAGAATAATAAAAAGGAATTTCTTCCCTTTCGTCGATTATTTCTATTTTTACCCCTTTTGTTAAAAATGCCTGCTGTCTTAAATGATCGGTTATTTTTTTCCTGTCAAAAGAAATCTTCTGGAAAATTTCCGAGTCGGCTTCAAAAATTACTTTGGTTCCGTTACTGTCGCATTTATTACCTTTTTTTACTGAAAATTTCGGTTTTCCTCTCTCATACTCCTGATAATACAAATTACCGCCTCTGCAAATTTCGGCCCTCATCCATATTGAAAGGGCATTAACCACCGAAACGCCTACTCCGTGAAGTCCGCCGGAAACTTTATAAGATTCGCCTCCAAATTTTCCGCCGGCATGCAAGGTGCACATTACCGTTTCCAAAGCGGATTTTTTTGTCTGCGGATGTATATCAACGGGAATTCCGCGGCCATCGTCGGTAATTGCCACTCTGCTGTCCTTCAAAAGTTCCACTCTGACTGTTTTGGCATGGCCGGCCATCGCCTCATCAATAGAGTTGTCTACTACTTCCCAAATTAAATGATGGAGCCCGTCAACGCCCGTTGAACCGATATACATTCCAGGCCTTTTTCGAACCGGCTCAAGACCTTCTAAAACATAAATATCCTTAGCTTCATAAGAAGCGTTATTATTATTATTATTATTCAAATTTTTATCTGATTTTAAATCTTTTTTTGCCATTTTTAACGTTTTTTAATAAAAATAAGGCCCGTATTATATCCTCCGCAGAGCCTAATTAATACATTAATAATAACAATAAATTAAGAGTTTAGCAACTTTTTTAGAGAAATTTTACTGGTTTTATGTGCCTTTTTAACCACCAGATAAAAACCATGGCCATAAGAGCTAATACGATATAATCGAATTTTCTAAAATAAATTGACAAAACTTCCCAGTTTTTACCGGAAACAAATCCCAAATAAGTTAGTAATAATGACCAGACAAAAGAACCCGCAAAAGTTAAAATTGAAAAACGCTTCAAAGATTTCACCCTAATCACCCCCAACGGAAAAGAAATAAACGTTCTGACTATCGGCAAAAGACGGGAAATAAAAATCGCCAAGTCTCCGAAACGATCAAGCCATTGTTGAGCTCGCTTGACTTCAACCGATACTTTATGATTATCCTGATAAAAAACTCCTCTTCTTATTAAATAACCGAGCCAATAAGAAAAAAAGGATCCTGCTAAATTTCCGATAGTTCCCGCTAAAACAACCGCCCAAAAAGAAAAGCCTCCGCTAGAAGCTAAAAACCCCGAAAAGGGCATGATGATTTCCGAAGGAATCGGAATATTAGCCGATTCCAATGCCATCAAAAAGAAAATACCGAAATAACCGGTAGCTTCGATTACGCGCAAAACAAATCCGGAAATTATCGAAAGGATTCCGGCTATCATTTAAATTTTAAGCATCTTAGCCGCTTCGTCCGGATCAACGCTGGTTATTTCAATTCCTGTGCCAAGCTCAAATCCCGCCGAAATACTAATTTTAGGCACGACTTCTATATGCCAATGATAATGTCCGTGCTTTTGCTTATCAATATGCGGAGCTGTGTGAATAAAAAAATTATAATCAGGATCGCCCAGTTTAGTCTCAATTCCTTTAAGAACCGACTGTAAAACTTCGACAACCGCCTCCATATCTTCTTTTTCTGTTTCTTCGAAAAACGGCAGGTGTCTTTTAGGAAAAATCCTCATCTCAAACGGCTCTCTCGAAACAAAAGGCGTGAACGCAATTGCTTTGCTGTTTTCATAAACAACTCTTACTTTCTCTTCCTTTTCCCATTCAATCATTACGCAATGAACGCATTTTTCATTTGCGGAAAAATAAGATTCCGAACCCTTTAAAGACCTTCCGATATCCGGCGGAACAATAGGAAGCGATATTATCTGGCAATGCGGGTGGTAAACCGAAGCGCCCGCTTTCGGCCCCCAGTTATGGTAAATCGAAGTGTAAGCCGTACAATTATCTTTTCCGATAATCAGATAGCGGTCCTTTAAGGCCTCGAAAACCACGTTAGCCGTATCTTTATCCAAATTGGCAAAATTTTTATCGTGATCGCGGATGATTACAAGATCATGATAGCCGACGCCCTCGACAACCGAGTAAGGGCCTTTTTTAAATTCTTCCGCGCAAACAATTTTATGCTTTAATGCCGGATATTTGTTTTCTAAAATTTGGACTTTCCATTCTTTTAAATCGCCGTCGTAGCCTGTGAATTCTTTGTTGATAAAAATCATTTTCTTGTTTTTTAAATAAACAAGAATAGGCGGGTTATTGCCGCTTTTTTGAGGATCTTCGAAAGGACACGATTCAATCGGAGTTTTTATGCGTTTTTCCTTTTTTAAAAATTGATCCGGTCTTTTAGACCTGCCAGGCGCAATCGCCACCCAATCTCCGGAAACAATATCTTGCCTTAATTCAGAATCCATTACTTAAAAACTCAAAAACGAAAAAAACTAAAAGCTTTTCGTATTTTAGTATTTCAGTATTTAAGTTTATTTTAATCTATTCTCATAATACCATTTCAAAACATCCTTCGCTATTGGAACAGCGTTCAAACTCCCCTCCTTAGCGTCTTCCACCAAAACCAAAATAACTATTTTAGAAGTGTCAAACGACTGATCGGCGGGCGCGAAACCCACAAAAAAAGCGTTGACTTTGGTGTTCTGTTCGATTTGGGCGCTCCCTGTTTTGGCGGCCACTTTTACCGGCAAATCAGAAAGTAAATTGGCGGTTCCATAATTTTTTTCCACAGCGTCAATCATGCCTTTTTTAACTTCTTTTATCGAACCTGAAAGATTAGTATTATCGGCGATTATTTTCGGGCTGTTTTCTTTTATTAAATTTCCTTTGTCGTCAATTATTTTTTTAACGACAAAGGGCTGAAAAATTTTTCCGCCATTGGCAATGGAACTTATATAATTAATTAGCTCCAGAGGGGTTATCATTAAATCGCCCTGGCCAATACTTACGTTATAAGTATCTCCAAGACGCCAGATGCTTCCGGTTCGTTTTTCTTTTTCCTGCGGGTCGGGCAAAAATCCTTTTTTTTCTCCTGGCAAATCAATGCCGGTTTTTTTATCTAACATAAACTTTTCCCAGTATTCTTTGAGCCTTCGTATACCCAACCCGCCTATATCTTCGAATCCGCCGCCGACTTCGTAAAAATAAACATTGCTTGAGCGGGCGATTGCCGAATATAAATTCACCCAGCCGTGCGGTTTCCAATCCACAAAGCGCGACGGCTTGTCCGGAAAATACGGATTGGGAATTTCAATATAGCCTTTTGAAAAAACTTTTTTCAAAGGCGAAACCACATTTTCGCTTAAAGCCGCTACACCGACTAACGGTTTTATGGTCGATCCCGGGTTATAAACGCCGGAAACGATCCGATTAAAAAGAGGCTGATCCGGATCAATAAACATCTCTTTACTTAAACGATTATTGTCAAAAGCAGGAACGCTGACCAAAGCCAAAACCTCCCCTGTTTGGGGGTTTATAGCTACTCCCGCGCCTCGCGTCCTGCCGATACTGGAAAGCCCTTTTTTCAACCGGTTAAAAAAATAATTTTGAAAATCACCGTCGATTGTCAGATAAAAATTATCGCCGCTTATCGAATCAATCGCGAACTTTTCTTCGATAACTTCGTTTTTAGAATTTTTGTATTTGGCGTTTTTCCCCGCTTGGCCTCTTAAATAATTGTCGTAATAAAATTCCAGCCCGTCTTTGCCTATGGAATCATTAATTAAAAGTTTTTCGTTATTTTTTAAATCTTTCTTGTCCACCGCTCCTACATATCCTAGAATATGGGAAAAAATTCCTCCATCCGGGTACTGCCTTTTAAAATCGTTTTCCACTCTAAAAACGCTGGAATCCAAAACTTTTATTTTTGCCACCTCTTCAATGGTCAAATTCCGGGCAATTATTAGCGATCTTTGTTTTTCCAAATCAGTTTCCAAAAACGATTTTTCAATATCAGAAACATCAACTCCCAAAATATCGGAGACTTTTGCGATCTCTGCTTTTTGCTCGTCTTCATTTTTCAAAAATAGCGCCGGAATATCCAAAACAACCCTGAAAGAAGGTATATTCGTTACCAATGTTTTATTATGGCGGTCAAAAAATATTCCCCGTGAAGCGGCGAGAGTTGTAATATCGCTAATATTATCTTGAGCCCGATTTTTATAAAAATCTCCTTTTGCGATTCCTAAATAAAAAATTTTTGCCGTGCTTATCAAAACCACAAATCCAGCAAAAAAAACAACCAAATTAAAGGCTTTTTTGGAAAGAGGCATTTCCAATTCTCCAAAATCTTTTTTAAAATCGTCTAAAATCGCGTCTTCTAAAAAAATTTCCGATTTTTTTGCCATAACTAAATTAAATTTTTTGGCATTTCGGACAAAAGTGGGCCGACCTGCCCGACATTTTAACCCGCTTTATAGGTGTTTGGCAACGCGGGCACGGTTCGCTTTCTTTTTGATAAACAAGACGGACATTGCTGTACGTTCCGGGCCTGCCCGAGGTGTCTCGAAAATCGCTTATTGAAGTTCCTCTAAGCCTCAATGATTTTTTTAATACTTGCCTTATTGAAATATATAAATTATTTGCTTCTTTTTTTGTTAATTTATATGCCGACTTGAACGGATGTATTTTCGCCAAAAAAAGCGCTTCATCGGAATAAATATTGCCTATGCCGGAAATTACTTCTTGATTCATCAATGCTTGTTTTATCTTTCCGCGAACACGCCCGATAATATCTTTAAATTTCTCAAAAGACAATTCTTTCCCCAGAGCGTCCGGTCCCAGTTTTTTCAGCTCCGGCAAATTTTCTATTTCCTCTTTGGCGCCAAAAATAACTTTTGCGAATTTTCTTAAATCGGATAAAGCCATCTGCCATCCGTTATCGAAATAAAAAATAAGATGAATATAATCGTTAACCTTCTCCTGAAACACCCCCTTTAGTAAGCTTCTTATTTTATATTCGTATGGGCGCGTTCGTATTGCCGAAGTGTGAGCGGAGCGAGTGCGAAGGCGCGCTTTTCGTATGCGCCATTTCCCCACCAAAAGATGTCCGGTCATTTTTTGATGAATCAGCAACAAATAACCGCGGCTTAAATAAATTAAAATGTTTTTCCCCACTCTTTTTATTTTTTCCACCTCAAGGCCCTTTATTTCTTTTTCAAATAATTTTGGTTTCGGTTTTTTAATCATTTTTGGCCAATCAAACCAAACGGCCGTTATTTTTCGGCCGATAATTTTTCTATTCAAATCATCGACAATTGTTTGGACTTCTGGAAGTTCAGGCATGCTCGCTTACGCTCCATCGACTAATAACGAATATGTTGCGAATTTACGAATGGATTATTCATGTATTCGTTTATTCGTATGGATTCGATATTCGTTGATTTTAATACTCGTCCATTATCGGCGCTATTTTGGAAGGAATTAGACTGGAGTCCGCGGGCAGAGTGAAGTAAAAAGTGCTGCCCCGGTTTATTTCCGATTCAACCCAAATTTCTCCGCCATGCGCTTTTACAATATTTTTAGTGATATAAAGACCCAAGCCGATGCCTTCTGTTATGGTCTTAACCGCGTTTTCAGCTCGATAGAACTTCGTGAATAGCCTTTTAGCGTCTTGAGCGGGTATTCCTATGCCGGTGTCTTTAACGCTGATTTGGACAAAAGGCTGATCAGTCAATTTTGTTGTCGAAATCGTAACTTGACCGCTACTGACATTATATTTAACGGCATTTGTCAGTAGATTGGAAAGTACTATTGAAAGCTTATGGCGATCGCCAAATATTTTTATTTCTTTTTCTTTCGGTTTTTGAAAAAATAATTTTACATTTACCTGCTTAGCCAAATCAACCATACTTTCAAGAATTTCTCCCACAAAAGAAATAAGCTCTATTTCCTCGAATTTAAAATCGAATTTCCCTTCTTCAAGCTTAGCTACGTCCAATAAATCGTTGACGTTTTCAACCGCTATTTTAGTGGCTGCTAATCCTGATTTTATTATTTCCATCTGCTCATCTTTAAAATTCTCTTTCCCCAGCGTCTCCCAACCCCACAGCATTCCGGTTAAGGGAGTCCTTAGTTGATGTGCCGCGATTTCTATAAATTCGCTTTTTGATCTTAAAATTGCCAGTTCTCTGGTTCTGTCTTGAATTACTTTTACGAAACCCAATAAACTGCCTTCGGAATCAACAATTTTGTTTGTAATTATTCGCAAATCAAATTTGGGATCGTCAAACGAAAAGTCAGCAACCTGCAATCCGGTAACATCTTCAGACCTCCTTACAACTAAAGGCGCGAGCGACGGAAATAAAACTTGGCACAAAAAAGAAAATCTCCAAACTTTAGCTTTTTCCGGAGTAAAATACTCTCCGATTATATCTGCCGCCAAAACGTTAAAAATTTTTTCCGCAGCCTTGTTGAAAATTAATATTTTAAAATTAGAGTCGTACGCAATAACCGCGTCATGGAGATTGGTAATTATGTCGGTAAGTTGGGCCTTCTCCACTCTCACCGCCAAATTAATTCTAGCGGTTCGAAAACTGTAAACCAAAATTATAACTACGCCAAGTATTAAAAGGCCCGCCAAATCAAAAAATACCCAGCTTTCCGAAAGATAAAAAAAACCCGCGACAAGAGAAAACAATAGAAATATAAAAAATAGCCAGAAAAACTTCATTTCCGGCAAAAATAAATAACTCGGTTTTCTTTTTTTAATCTCTGCCATATTTTTTAACCGCTCAAGCTAAAGCGCCAGCGAATAAAGACGATTATCATATCTGTTTATAAAAAGAAATTTGTTTCCGTAAAACGAAATGAAATGAGCGTCAATTGATTGGTTATCGCCAAAAACAACGGTTTCCAATTTATTGCCGTTAAGATCCAGCTGGACAAAATCATCCTTTGAAAATACGCCACGCTTAAAATAATCGTCAACGAATTTAACTCTATTAAAAGCAGCTTGATCTCTGGGTACCGCGCAAAAAATGTTCGCTCGGCCGGCTATAAAACATTTTTGGGGAAAAGTATAAAATCCGAAATCAGCCAATCTTGTTCCGTTTCCGTCGATTAAAGAAAGTTTTGGCTTATCTGAATTTGTGTTGAATTCAATTCCCAAATCGCCAAGTTTAGAAAAGGAAAAAATCAAACCGTTTCCCGCTGAAAACCTAACAGTGTTTTTTGTTTTTAAATCGACTGACCAAATTTCCATTTCCGCTTCCGTAAGCATTTTTGGAACCAGCAATATTTTATTGGAGCTTAACCATTTAACATTAAAATCTTCTTGATTTAACGACAAAATTTTTATTTGCTTTTTAATAAAATCGGCCACCCCGTTTTTAAAATTGGCGGTATCGTTTGTGAACAAATCGGAATAGCCTTTTAAATTATTTTGAAGGTAAGTAATTTTTTTTCCGTCGTTTGAAAAAGCAACCGATGTTATCGCGCTGTGCAAAATAATCCATTTTTTATTTTCCAGATCGAAAACATTCCACTTGGAAATGCCTAAATTGGAAAATTCGGCCGAAACGAATTTTCCGTCAGCAGAAAATTCTCCGACTTTTACATCTCCCATCACTTGACCGCCAATCACCTCTTCGCCATCCGGATTAGTTTTAAATATCCTCCCGTCCAAACTTAAATAAAAAATATTTTCCAAAGAACCATCGGCCCAATAAGCAACTGCGGGTTCATTGCTTAACGCTTTTATTTTTGAAACGACCCGCGAAGGTAAATTGGAGCTGGCCGCATCAGGCGAAGCAACCGGAGTTAAAATCTCTTTTGATTTTTTCCAGCCAAAATAAACTCCAGCTCCGACAGCGGCAATTACTATTATAATAACCATCGTAATAAGCGTTTTTTTCATCCCAGTACTACAACTTCGATTGTTTTTAAGTAAATTCTCGAAGTTGATATTTTTAATTAATAATTTTTGTTTTTCCCTAATACTGTTTCTTCTTCAAATTCTCAAAAAATCATAGAGAATTCATCGAAGTTGTAGTACTGGGCATAAATATTATCCGCCCGTCGGCTTTATTAAGACATCCCAATGATCACCCTCTTTTGCGTAAATTGCCCCTGACGGTGACTGATACTGGGCCGCTCCGTCACTTCTTTTTTTAATTGGAATAAAATTACTTGTTATATAGCTGTCAAGAATCGGATTGGGTCGAGCGTCGAATTTATAACCGCTGCCATGATCGTACTGTCCGGAAGTATGCCCTCCTTCCGTGCCTCCTGTAACAAACACACTACCGCTTCCAGCCGCTCTTCCTAAAGACAAAATTTCCGCCATCGTTTCAACTTGCATTCCGTCCAAACTGACACAACCGGTTATCTGGCCCGCTGAGCACGGCGCTTTGGTCCCAATTCCGTATGTTGAAAGTTGTTGCCTGCTCGCACTCTCACTGTATGCTTCGCCGGTTAAATCCGTAAAAGAAGCATAAGTGGTTGATGTTGGGCTTATTAAAACGGGTAAATCGCCTAATTCTTTTCCTATGACGCCGACGTCACTCAAGCGCGGATTAATTGTATTGAAAATCACGGCTGCTCCGGCTAGAAGAAGAATGCCCCAAAGAGTGTCTTTTATTCTTTCATCGGCTTCTTTTATTAAATTAGGGCTTCCTGCCGCCCCCCAAGTTCTTAAAATTCCAGCGTAAACCAAAGACCCGAAAGCCACTAACCCCACCACAGCCATGGCGATGTTATACAAAAATCCGACTGACAATCCTAGATTATTTCCGGAAGAGACATCGCCGTATCCGGGAACGTTTGTAAAATATAATAAAACACTCGATGAAGCGCCGAGGGCTGATTTGGCAAAAATAAAAATAATGAAAAATAGAAAAATTATAAAAACGGTTTTTTTAATCATGTTTTATGTCAAAATTATTTCAATTGAAATTGAATTTCTTTATTTACGAACTCCATTTCGTTTAATAAATTCTTAGCGGTTATTTTCAAATTGATTTGAGAATTCAAACCCACTTTTGGATCAACGTTAAAATCTAAAATATTCGAGCCCTTATAAATTCCGGCTGTTTGTCCGTTCGCCGTCCACTGAAAAGAAAGGTTGTTTATGGTTTTTACGTTAAAAAAGAAAGGGCTTGCCTTAAATATCGCATTTTTTGAAATATCACCTAAAGTTAAATTAGGCGATTCGATATTGACCTCGGGGCTGACCACGGGTATTTCTATAATTTTATTTAAATTTTGACCGTTATGATTGGGAATTGAAATTCTTATTTCCGTGTTATTTCCCGGATAATCGGTTACAACAAAAGAATAATCCTTAATGCCTAGACCGCTTCTCTCATTTTTCGCCAAATTGTCGTTCACGTACCAACGCACAGCGGTATTTGATAAATTCGAAATTTTACCGCTATTTAACAATTCAAAACTCACGGTTACGCGGCTTCCGCGGCTCGGTAAAATTTTCCCGCCGTACCAAAACGGTGCAAAGCTGTCGGCTTTCCAGCTAGTTAAAAATTCATATTCTTGCGCCGATACGGATTCAAAGCCCAATAAAATAAAACTTACGATTACAAAAAATGAAAATATTTTTTTATTTAAAATAAGGAATCTCATCTTTTATTTTAATCCTCCTCTGGTTCTTCCGCCGCGGCGTTTATTTTTACCATGGAAGCGATTAACCCCCCTGTTTTGCTAGGAGCAAAACTGCCTGTTAAAAAATCCACCCCCGACCCTATCCCGAAGCCCGTTAACGCGCTTGTTCCGCCTTTTATAAACAACCAGAAACCTGTCACTAAAGCAACGGATAAACTTATCATCTCTCCAATAATTATACCAAAGCCGGTCAAACTTACCAAAATTTCCATTAAATCGCTAAAGCCGTTTAACATCACCATTATTATCCCCTCCGGAAAAGAAACTCTTGATTCCATGTTTTTATTTTTTCTCCATTTCCAATAATTGTTCGGGGTTTGTTGTTATCAATTTGTCTTCAAAAAAGGAAGGTATTATTTTGATGGCCACGTGCTTGAGGCCTACGAAAAATATTCCCTCTCCCACTCCGGCCTGCAAAACCAGATTTTTCTCCGCTTCAGTCAGATAAAAAGTCTTTGCCACCGCTTCAATAGCCGACGGCGATTGCTTTAGCAAAAGCTGGAGCGATGAATTGGTGATAACCGGCTTTCCCAAAGGAGAATCCAAAAATTCTTCCACATTCTGCGTGATCGTCGTAAGTCCCAGATAATATTTCCGGCATCTTTTCGCCAGCGAATATAAAAACGTCGCGCTGTCGGGGTACTTCATCATCCACCAGGCCTCGTCGATTATTAGAATTCTTTTCTTCATTTCCGATCTTATTAAATTCCAGATAAAATTTAAAACGATATACATCGCGATCGGCCTTAATTCTTCTTCCAAATCCCGTGTAGAAAAAACCACCAGCCTATTTTTTACGTCGACGCTTGTCGGCTTGTTGATAAAACCCGCGTAAGTCCCCTTAGTAAATGTATAAAGCCGCATGGCTAGTTTTTTGCCGCCGTCCATATTTTCTAAAACCGTCTGCAAATCTTCCAGCATCGGAGCTTTGAATTTTGAAAAATCTTTGACTTCTGCGGTGATACCTCTGGAAGCGTAAGTTTCCGTTATCGCCTTGTCTAAAACCGCTTCTTCTTCCGGCGTGACGTTTTTAAGCATTAATTTCAAGAGTCCAGTCAAGTTAAGAATGTGCGATTTGAAAACATCGCCAGGGTCCTCGTCCTTGGGAACAATCGGAATGTCCAGAGGATTTATAGAATCGTTTGAATTTAAAGAAATTTTTAAAACCGTTCCGCCGACCGCGTCGGACAATCTTCTGTATTCGTCTTCCGGATCGATAACTAAAACATCCGTACCTAACATAAGCGACCTGACAATTTCCAATTTTGTCGAATATGATTTTCCGGCTCCGGCTTTGGCAAAAACGACTTGATTGGCGTTTTCCAAAGAAAATCTGTCAAAAATAACCAGCGAATTATTATGCTGGTTAACACCATAAAGGACTCCTTTGTCGGAAGTTAAATCCAAAGAAACGAACGGGAAAAAAGAAGACGCCGGACCGGTATTTAACGGCGCGTTAGTAAGCAGTTTATCCTGGCAAAGAGGCAGAGTCGAAACAAGGCCGTCAACATGCTGAAAAGTCGCCGGCTTTACGTAAACAAGCTGGCTCTCAAAAAGAGAATTAATTTTATCCTCGATTCTTGCCAGCTCCTCGATAGTCGGCGCGTATATGGTTATGTAAACGCCGACGCTCAAAAGTTTTTCTTGCGCCTGCTGCAAATTGTTTCTTAAATTTTCAATGTCTTGATAAGCGGTCTCGAGCATCGGATCTCTTATCAATCCTTTTTCCTCCCGCTCGGAAAGTTCCGCTTCCAAGGAGGTGACTTTTTTTCGGAGCTTCCTAAGAGCCGTAGCCGTGTCAATCGGATGAATAAATATAGAAATGTCTAACAAATTAGGCATGTTAATGATGGAATTAAACCAGCCCGCCGACAAATATCTCGGATAATTCAGAATAAAAAGAGTTTTTACGAAAAAATCGCCGATTCTTAAATAACCGGGGGTAACTTCCAACGCGGCCGGCGCGATAACATTTTTAACATCTTTCTCCGAGGGCTCGTAAGGTTTTGTAATTCTGATATTTTCCATTTTTTTATTCTGATGCGCTTGCTATTTTCAAATCTTTTTTCTCGATTGCTTGAGGATTGTACAAATTGTAAAAAAGCTCGACCAGCTCTTCGTCGTTTAACGGCACCGCTCTTAATCCTATTTGCTCAAGCCCGATTACGACCTGTTCGGTTCTTTGATTCAATTGTACGACGCGCTCTCCCAAATCTTCTTCTTGTTTTGCTTCGTCTTTTTCTTTTTTGCCGAAAAACGCAAAAAACGGGATCTTTGAAAAAAAACCTTTTTGGGCCGTTTCGGAAATACCCATTCCGTCATAAGGCACAACCGCAAAAAAAGTTTTTGTCATTATCTCGTTTTGTTTTACGAACGAACGGATAAATTCTACATATTCGGCAATTTGATTTTTCAAAAGTTCATTCGGCTCTTCTGTCTGCCTTTGGGAAAGCATTTCCAAATAACCTTCTATATTCAATCTACGGGAATGGATAATTATTTGCACCGAAAAATCCAATGTGTTTAAAAAATTCTGGTAAGTGCCTATTATGATATTTTGTTCTTCTTCCGATTTTAATTCAAAATTCGTTCCGCTGACCATTATAACCCGCCGGAGACCTCCGCTTCTTAAAATAATTACTCCGTCTTTTATATCTTCTATATCCACAAATTGTTGAGTTGAAATAGTTTCTTTTGCCATTTTTTTTATTATAACCTTAATGCCCGGCACTTTCTACTGAATAATTATCATCTGTAGTCAATTCTCCTGGCTGCTTCTTTTTCACCGCTTGTTTTTCTGAAAAAACTTACGCGTTCGGCCAATCTGGGTTTTGGAATAACTTTCTCGCGCTTAGGAAGCGGATTTTTAGTAGTCATCAAATCATCCCAAAGTTTTTTTATCGACGGCATGGGATTGAACATACTGCCCAAACTTTCCCTCTCTGCCAAAACTTTTTCAGTTGGAATTATTTTAACGGACGATTTTTGCAACTGGGGAAGTTTAGGAATTTTAATCGTTACCTCTTCCGATTCCCGCTTCCATAAATAAAATCGCGGTTTCCACAAAAATCCGACGCTCGCTAAAAAAATTTTAGAAATCGGCTGGCCATTATATTTTGCAAATCCGAAAACCAAAGCTATTACCATCAAAAGAGCCGTCACTAAAATCCAGAAAAAAAAATTAAAGACAAAATAAGTGAGCAGGCTTATTCCTCCGGCAAAAACCAGATAAAGAACCTGCTTTAAAGTCAAAGGCCCGGCTATCTTATCCTCTACTTCTATAAATTGGGGAACCTGAAATTGCATAGGAGTAATCGCTAATATACGAAATTAAACCGAATATACGAATTTTCGCGATAATTTATTGTTCGCTTATTTTACGTAAATCTATAACGTCTTCTTCCACTGGGATGTCTTTTAATTGCATTTCGTCCGGAGATTTTACCGCCGGCTTTTGCTCTGATTTCTGTTCGGTGCCAAACATTTGTTTTCTAGCGTCTTCAAAAGCTTTTTTCTCCGCTGCCGCTTTAATACTCAAACCAAACTCCGGCTTCGGAGCGGAAAAACCAATTTTTACGCCGTTGTCTATCTTTATCGAACTTTGTTCAACTGAAGGAATTTGTATTTTTTTCTCTTCGCCAGCCGGCAAATTTACTTCCGACTTAATAGGAGCGGCAAAAGATTTTTCCGGTTCTTTCTTAGGAATTTCAACAGTGCTTTTTTCTTCCATTTTTACTACCTTTGGCTCAAAACCGATGTTTATTTCTTTGCTTTGGGAAAAAACCCGAGGAGACTGAAAAGACTGCTCTTTTCCAAAAGACGGCGCCGGCGTATTCAAATCGCTGTAATGGACTACTCTTACGTTCGGCTTTTCCATCTGTATTATGTTTTTCTTTTCTTTTCCCGCGTCAACGCCAAAGCTGATTTTCGCCGCCAAATCCGACGATTCTTTTCTTGCCGCGGGCTCTTGCCCGGAAGAAAAAGAAAACGCCTCGGCTAAAGATTTTTTCTCCGCTGAAACCGGCTTTAATTCCGTTTCCTTATGCAAAATCATCGGCGCTTCTTCTTCGCCAAGCGGTTTTTCTAACTTTATCGCGCTCACATCTGTTTCGATTTTCGGAAAAACAACTTTTTCTTTATCTGAAATTATTTGTATTTTATTCGTATCATTCGCATGCATTTGTATATTGGTATCACGCTGTTCTTTCGGTGTTATCTCGATTGTTTCACTTGAAATTCCAACAATTGGTTTTGTTTTTAAATTAACAACGTCTTCTTTTATTACTATTTTTTGTTCAAATTTTGATGAATCCCAAGAAATCGCGGATTTTGGAACAACGAAAGGACTGTAAACTTTTTTAATTTCATCCTTTAATGATAAAAGAATTTTTTTATCAATTTCCTGGTAAAGAGAGTCCGCTAATTGTTTATTGACCTCCAAATTTTCGGCGATTTCTTTGCTCATATCTTCAATAGCCACAAATCCGGACAAAACCAAAGCTGTTAATTGTTCGATAATTAAAGTTTTTTCATTATCAAAATAGTGGGCTTGGCAAATATGCCCGATAGTCCCCATCACGCTCCCTGAATTAAGGGCGTTTTTTAAATTATTCGGCAAGCCGTAAACGCGCTTTTGAAATTGTTGATCAGTAATTAAAGAGTAATTCATGGTATTGCAACTGGATCCCATCCGTTTGGACCGTGCGTCCAAGGCGTATTAGGTGGCGCTCCGACAGGCGGCGGAATTGCGCCCGTAGTATTAGGTGGCATAGGCCTGTCATAATTAGAACAGTGTATAACCGGCTTTTTAGTTGATGTTACGGATTTGCCGCAAACGTCGCACGACCATTGCGCAGTAGTTTTTCCTTTGAATAATCCGCTTCCTTTTTTCATTCCGGAAACCATAGAGGCATAGAGACTGGGCGGTGTTTGCGCCGCAACTTTCCCCGTAGTTGTACCAAAATTAGTTGCACGTTTTCCAAACCACCGACTAACTCTTCCTCCCTGGTCTAATCGCGTGCCCAAATTGGAAGCCGCTGTTGATAAGCCGGTTTTTCTAAGCGCCCAAGCGCCAGCTCCTAAAGGCAACTTCTTGCCCCAAGTTCCGACTCCCTTCATCATCCCTTCGGCTGCTCCAAATATTGCTTTCGACCCGACTGTTCCCAATTTACTCGACAAAATCAATCCTCCCATCAAAATACCCAGTATCATTACCAACTGCGAAATATAACCCACATCCATAACGATTGGTTGATTGCTTAAATTATTAGGAGCGTATTGAACAAATGCCTTCGGATAAGCGTTAACTACGAAGATGGTCAAATACAAAAAGAACAAAACCATCGGCGCGAAAATCAACCAATGTAAAAGTTTTTTCCACCACCATTTCCACCATTGCGCGGTTGAAGGAAATATCCACGCCAGCCAAATAACCGGCGAAAGAATCAAAAGAAATGTTAAATATATATACCTTACTAAAAGAGTTGCTGCCAAACCTAAAAAAGTAAGGGCGGCCAAAATAGTAAAAAGCGCGACAAATAAAAGCGTGGCTATTCCTTTCAAGGCCGTGCTAAATGGATTAGCGCCCGAAGTATCGGCAACAAATGCTTTTCTCTCCGCATCGCTCTCTAACACCGTTCCCGAATCGGCGCTTACTTGACTACCGATAGGCACCGAAGAACTTGCCGCGCCCGTTGTGGAGCTTGTTGTCTGCGAATTTTGTGACTGCACTTGCGCTTTAAGCCGGCCGAACTCCTGACCTGAAAGCATAAATTGAGGGTTTACCACGGCGGCAAGCTTTGTCGAAAGGCCGACTTGCGAAGTTCCCTGAATTTTTCCCTTAAAAAAATTAGTTAATCCGTCTGAAGCCTCTATGAAAAATCCGGCGATAGCCAAACTGAAATTAACCAAAAGCGCCGCCACTATCAATTTCCACAACGCTTTTTTCATTCCATAACTTTGCAATCCCACGATGGTGGCGAAAGCGATTACAATAATCGCCAGTACAAATCCTAAATTGGTAAAATTCAATACTATGCTCCAGCCGGTTTCAACAAACGGATTATCCAAAATATGTGTATTCAGCTCCAAAGCGAAATCCAGAAAAACTCCGCCGATATAAAAAATCACCTGGGCGATAAAACCTAAAATATAAGAAATCACGAGAACGATTCCCGATATTGCCGCGTTTGTAATGCCACCGATAAGATCTCCCACCAGTCCAGCGTTAGCCCAAAGAGGCATCGCTCCCAAAACCGAAGACAACGCAAAAATTTTTTTCAATAAATTTTTTCTCATTTTAATTATCCACTTGTACTAGCAATGCAAACGCTTAATCGATTCTGCGCATCCTGCAAATCGCTTCTGAATTTATTGGCTTCCGCGTCTGTCGCCGCCCTGCCCGAACCGTCAATCAACGCTGTTTGAAATTCAAGCGTGTTATACTTGCTTGAAAAACCGACATACGTTTGTTGAAGATCCATCAATCTTGCCGTTGAATTAGTCGCGTTAAGATCTGAAATCAATTTATTCGCTTCGTTGATTTTGCCCTGCAATTGAGCAACATCGGATTGCAGTTGAGCTATATTCGCCTGTAAAGCGGAAATTTGCGCGCTTGATACCGGCGGTTGGCAATTATTGGCCGTTAATTGATTGTAAATAACCAATTGCTGCTGAGCGTAATCAATGGCCCTATTTTTATCATTCAAATAGTACTGCCATTCCGCGGTAAACTTCTGAAGATCTTTTATCATCGTTTGCTGTTCTTGAATTAGTTGGTTATCCACTAAATTGGTTATTGAACCGGAACTGCCACCGTGAGAAGATCCTCTATCTCCGCCACCCGCGCCTTTAATCGCGCCGAGTCCTTCTTTCATAGCGCGGTTAATAAGCGAGTTAACCAGCATTGACATCCACGATTGTATGCCGGCTGCCCATTTACTATCAGTGGTAATAGCTTCAGCCGCGGCTTTACCAATAGTGTCGCCGGGAGTGATAATTTCGTATTTCAAACACGGCGCTTGATCTTCACACGCAGCTTGGTTCGGAGAGCCCACGCATGCCTCCAACGCTTCCGGATCATACTGAACGCATTTTTTCTGCGACAAAAATCCTCCTCCGGAAACGGCCTCGTTTACCACCGCGGTTACTTGTTTGCTTGTTTGAATTTGAATTTGATCCTGAATCAAAATTTGCTGGCCGAAATAATTATTCTGCGGCTGCCAAGTTTCGTTATAAGCAATCCATCCGCCGTTTTCAAAATTCGCGTAAAAATTATTGATGTTTCTAACCACATCATCCAAAGTACAAGAAATCTGATCTTCAAATCTTTTTTCCGGCAAAAGGCCGATTTTCACCTGCAAACTAAACGGAGAACAAAGCCGGGCCAGACCAACTTCCTTTATGGTGGAATCAAACGCCAAATCTCCGGCTTGTTTTACAAAACTATTCCAATCACTCACGTAACTTGGCTTGCCTCCACCTTGAATCCAAGTTGCCGTATCATTGGCGACTTTATTCATGATCCGAAAAGCTACTTGGTCGCGCAAAAAATTAAGAGAATCATTTTTTATCCATAATGCTATTCTTTCAATAATATTAAGCTTCTGAAGTGAGGCGCCAATAGCATCAAAAACCGGTATCGCATAAGTTTTTTGAGGAACTAAAAATAATTGCGCTGTTAAAACAGCAATCGTAAAAATCAAAATTATTTTTTTTGTATTTGATTTCATTTAAATCAATCTAAACCAACTTCTTTAGATTTTTTTAATAACGACAATTGAATTTGTTGGACGTTTGTTATAAGTTGCGGCAAGTTTTGTGCTGCCATATATCCTTTAAGGGGGTCGTTAAAACAATTTGCAAGCGCGCCATAAACCGCTTCTGATTTTCTAAAATGAGCGATTATGCTTTTATGAAAACTTAAATAATCCGATGGAGTCGAAAGATTCAAATAATCGTTTACCAAATTGTTATACAGGTCGGCTATTTTCCCGTTTGTCGAAAGACCTAAATTCGATTCTGTACAATCATTTTCAATATCGCTTATTATTTGGTCCGCTGATCTTTGATATTTGGCGTCGCTAAATCTATTTTTAGTAATTTCGGCGACTGACTGCAAATATCCTATTTTTGCTTCTCTGGAATTGTCCGGGGATATTTTCAAATCGCCATCACTAACGGCCTGATCGAAGGATAACGTTTCTTTGCTTAGTTGTTCAGCTACTCCTTTTACGAAATTTTGATTATTTGGATCGTTTGGATTAGCACTGGCAAAAGGGTCTTTTCCGTTTTGGTCTAAAATTTTAAATTTTTCAAACAGCGATTTTGCAAAAAAATCAGTAGCATTGTAAGAATTGGCGGCTTGGGCTATCTGCTTTCCCGGCTGTTCCGCCCATTTAATGGGGTTAGTTTGAGCCAAGGGATTATTCCCGGCAATCGACTTGGTTTCCGGCAAAGAACCGGGATTTTTTAAAATAAAATAAGCACCCATCAAGCCGATGCCTATAATAAAAAATATCGCTATTAACCTAAAGCGGTTCATTTCTACTATTATAAGAAGTTTACCGCTTTAAAACAACGTGGATAAGTCCTTTATTTGGGCCAGTGAAAGGTTTTGAGGTCTGTCATTCGGATTAACACTCGTTAATTGTATTTTTTTAGTTAACAGTTGTGAGTTATTAGTTGCTGGTCGCAAGTTATTTATTATCGTTTTTCTCGGCTGCTTAAATAAAGCCCTTACAAATTTGTAGTATTTTTCAGTTTCTTCTGTTGTAAGTTGTTGGCCGTAAGTTGTTAGTCTAATTATCGCGCTGTCTACCTTCGGCGCCGGCTTAAAATCATGCCTGGAAATATATCCGACGATTTTCGGCTCTGCCCAAAACTGGACAATCGCCGCCAATAAATTCATTGCATGCGAATAGCGCGCCTTCGGCCTGCGGCCTTCGGCAATGCGAACGCGCCCATGCGAATTTAAAGAGCCCGCCTTTATACCGCATATACGTTCGGCAACTTCCTTTTGAATGGTCAAAACAATTATTGACGGCTTATTTCCCGATTCCGACAAAATTCGAAGAAGTTTACCGGTTATGTAATAAGGAATATTGCCTGTTAACTTGTAACTTGTAACTTGTAACTTGTAACTTAATTCCGGGATAATTTTCAACGCGTCGCCTTCGCTGATTTCAATATTTTTATTGTCTTTAAATTTTTCTTTAAGATCTTTTGCCAATATTTTGTCTTTTTCAATCGCAATGATTTTAGTTTTCAGTTTTTTGCCAATTAACCAATTCGCCAATTCACCGGTCAACTCACCGTGTCCCGGACCAATTTCAACAACAACATCGTTATTTTTCAATTCCAGCGCCTCAACAATTTTCTGTATTTTATTTTTATTAACTAAAAAATGCTGTCCTAATTTCTGTCCCATATTATTACTGGTTAATAGTTAATCGTTATTTGTTATTTATTAAATTTCTATATATCTTTCTTCATCATCCAGCGACTGACCGCCGACAAATTCCACAAATTGAGGCGGAATCTCATAAAGAAACCTCGATGGTAAATTATAAAAATTCAAATAAAGATTGTTTCTCGCCCGCGTCATCGCCACATACATCAATCGCCTTTCTTCTTCTATTTCATCGTCGCTTGAATAAGACATCTGATGGGGCAACAATCCTTCGTTACAGCCAATCACAAAAACTTCGTCAAACTCCAACCCTTTTGCCAAATGAACAGTCATTAAATTAACGCGGACTTCAGCGGCTTGAGCCAAATCATTTTTATCCAAAGGCCCCAAAAGAGAAACCCTTTCCAAAAAATCTCCCAGATTTTTAAATCTGGCGGCAAAATCCATCAATTCTTCTATGTTTTCCCGCCGCTCTTTGAAATTAAGATAGTTTCTTTCCAAATATCCGAAATAATCCGATGTTTTAACTATATATCCGATTGCTTCGAGCGGAGAAAATTTTTCCGCTTTTTGGGGCAAACTTCCTTTAAACTCCAAATATGTCTTTTTATTGAAATTCTTTTCCAACCGCTCCAAGCTGACGCTGTCCTTGGGATTCAACCCGTATCTTAGCCCAGCAACAATGTCTTTTATTTCTTTTCTTTCATAAAACCTTAGTCCGCCGAAAATCCGGTATTTGATTTCACTTTCGATAAGCGCTTGCTCAATCGCCCGCGACTGGCTGTTTGTCCGATAAAGTATTCCGACGCTTCCAGGCTTATTGTTGGAAAAATTCAGTTTTGAATTTATAAGCGTCGCAACATAGCTTGCTTCCAGGTCGGAATTTTCATGTTCGATTACTTTTATAAGCTCCCCGTCGCTATTTTCAGTCCACAAAGTTTTTGGCCTTTGATATTTATTGTTTGCAACCACCGCTGACGCGGCTTTAATAATATTTCCGGTCGAGCGGTAATTCTGCTCTAATAACACCACTTTCGCGTCCGGCCAATCGCGGTCAAAGTTTAAAAAATTCCTGAAATCGGAAAAACGGAATTTGTATATCGACTGCTGGTCGTCGCCCACTACACTGATATTGTTGTGGCTTTGCGCCAGCAAACGGACAAAATGATATTGCGCTGTATTGATATCCTGATATTCGTCCACCAAAACATGCTTTATTTCTTTTTGGTATGTTTTTAAGACTTCCTCATGCTCTTGAAACAACCGCACAACTTTTTCTATTAGGTCATCAAAATCAAAAGCGTTGTTATTTTTAAGAGCCAGCTCATATTCGTCAAAAAGAGTCCTTATAGTTGTGTCGTAGCCATCCGCTGAATCGCCGCTTAAATCAACCAATTCGCTCTTTATCGCCGAAAATTTTCTCTGCATTTGGGGCGCGCTGTATTTTTTACTGTCAAGATTGAAATTTTTTATAATGCCTTTAATGACGCGGAGTGAATCGTCGCTGTCAAAAATAGTAAAACCGATTGTCCGTCCGAAAAATTTTCCGCTTTTCCTTAAGATTTTTGCGCCCAAAGAATGAAACGTCCCAATAAACGGAGTGGGTTGATTGGTTGATTGGATTTTTCTATTTTCCCAATTAACTAATTCACTAATTAACAAATTAACCCTACTGCGCATTTCATCCGCCGCTTTATTGGTAAAAGTAATGGCAATGATACTCTGCGGCTCTGCTCCGTTTTTAAGCAAATTCAATAACCGGCTTGTTAACGTTTTGGTTTTGCCGGCTCCTGCTCCGGCAACTATCAAAAGCGGTCCGCCAGCATACTCAACCGCCTCCTTTTGTTGGGGGTTTAAATTTTTAAAATCCATGACAAAACAAGAATACAACAGCCTCATTCAAACAGCAAGAATAAAATCAATCTTCTCTTATTCTATACTGAAACGCTTCAGCTAAATGCCCGAAATTTACTTGTTCCGACTCCTCCAAATCCGCTATTGTGCGGGCGGTTTTTAAAACTCTGTAATACCCACGTGCGGAGATAAACGATTTTTCCAAAATGTTTTTCAAAAAATTCTCGGCTTGTTCGTCGAGCACGACAATTTCATCGACCAACTTTGACGACATTTCCGAGTTCAATAAAATTTTCAAACCTATTTTTTCAAACCGCTTTTTTTGAATCGCCCGCGTTTTGGTTATTTTATTTCGGATGGCGCGGCTGGAATTTTTTTCTTTTGGCTTTCTCAAGTCCTCCACTTTCACCCTCGGAACATCGATTTGAATATCAATTCTGTCCAAAAGCGGGCCGGAGATTTTTTTCTGGTACCTAAAAACTTCGTGTGCGCTACAACGGCAGACTTTTTCGCTGTCGCCGAAATATCCGCATGGACAAGGATTCATCGCCGCCACCAGCGAAAACCTTGCCGGAAATTTCAAAACATTTTTAGCCCTTGAAATAAAAACATAGCCGTCTTCAAGTGGCTGGCGGAGCGATTCCAATAAATCCCTTCGAAATTCCGGAATTTCGTCCAGAAACAAAACTCCCCGATGTGCCAAACTGATTTCTCCGGGCCGGGGATTAGTTCCTCCACCGACTATTGAGACCGGCGAAGCGCTGTGGTGCGGCGAACGAAACGGACGATTAATAACGGCAAAATTATTGTTTAAAAATCCCGCGGCGCTGTATATTCTTGTCACTTCAATAACTTCATCAACGCATAAAGGCGGTAAAATAGAATTTAACGCCTGCGCCAACATTGATTTTCCCGCCCCGGGAGAACCCACCATTAACAAATTATGCCCGCCAGCGGCCGCAATCATTAACGCTCTTTTGGCGTTTTCCTGGCCTTTGATTTCCGAAATATCAACATTTCCTTCAAATAAATCAAAATCTAAATTCGTTTTTTCCTGAAATTCAATCGGTTTTCGCTCTTCCAAAAAATCTATAAGTTCTATAATATTTTCCACTCCGACAATATTCACGCCGTCAATTAACGCCGCTTCGTATGCGTTCGCTTTCGGCAGGAAAACGAATTTGAATCCCAAATCTTTTGCCATTTGCGCGATAGAAAGCGCTCCACTTATCGGCCGGAGCCCGCCTTCTAAAGAAAGTTCACCGGCAAAAATTTTATCGCTCGTATCGAAATCTTTTATCTGATTGGTCGACAAAAGATAACCAAGCGCGATCGCCAGATCGTATTGCGATCCGGTTTTTTTAATATCCGCCGGAGCCAGATTTATCGTGATTCTTCTGTTTTCCTGGTTAGGCGGTTTAATGTTGGAATTTTTCAAAGCCGCGTTGACTCTTTCTTTTGCTTCGTTTAACGCCTTATCCGCAAGACCTACTATATTAAAAGAGTGGAGACCGACATTTATGTCGGTCTCCACTTCGATTAGTTTTGCATCTATTCCTTCAAGTTCCGCCGAATAAATCTTTGAAAAATTATTCATCGAGTGTTCGCTAACGATGCGAATTACTGAAAAATAATGCTAATAAATTAAACGTTCGTTTTATCTATTCGCATTATTTTACATTAAATTAGCGTTATTCGCGATTACTCTCTATTTTTTCTTTTTTATTTTTTTCTTGCAATTCTGGCAGAGCCGCGATTCGGGCGCGATTTTTAAAATTTTTGGAGAAATTTTATTGCCGCAATTAACGCATATTCCATACTTTCCTTTTTTTATGTTTACAAGCGCCGAATCAATATCCGCCAATCTTTCCTTTAAAACATGGGCGGTGCTTAATTGATTAACAAACTCTTCTTCTTGGTCTGATTCTTCTTCCATAGCCGCCCTATCAATGCCTCTATCCGGCATTATATTCAACTTTTTTATCTGATCTTTAATCGTATCTCGCGTTTTCTCCAAAACCGATTTGAAATAGTTTAAAATATTTAACGGGAACATATTATTTTATGACTCTTATTTTAAGACGGGTTACTTAAAAATCAAAGGGCTTAAATAATAACCCAATACTCCGAAACCGGCCGCCAAAACCAAAGCGCCTAAGATAATTAATATGGTTTTCCAAACCGAACCTTTTCCCGAATCCATAACCACCTTCACGCTTTCTATATTCGACGAAGCGGGCTCAAAAGGCTTTGCTTCCGGCTGGTTCGTTTTTTGATTCTGGGAAAAAATAAAGTTATTCGGCGGAGCGGCAAATTTAGATATTTCACTTTTTTCTTCTTCATTCTGTCTTGTAATATTTTCTTTCTCTCCCTTCACCCCCATCGTCTCGCCGCCGGTTTCTTTTAGCGCCCGGATGTCCCCTTCCATCGTTCTAATATCGACTTCAAGCGACGGACTGGAAACGCCCTGGCCTTGATTTTTGTTTGGTTCCATAATCGGCAATTATAACATCTTTCTAAAAACCGCACAACGAAATAACCCAAAATAACCCTCGGAATCGTGTTATAATTAGTTAATGAAACTTCTTCTTATTGATGCCAACGCTCTCATACATCGCTGTTTTCATGCTTTACCGCCTTTAACCAGTTCTCAAAATAAACCCGCCGGAGCGCTATACGGTTTATCCGCGCTTCTTATAAAAATCTTGGACGAACAATCGCCTGATTTTGTGGCTGCTTTTTTTGACCGACCAGAACCGACTTTTAGAAAAAAGATGTACGATGACTATAAAATCCAGAGGCCTAAAGCGCCCGACGAACTTGTTTCCCAGATTATCGACGCCCACGAATTATTTAACGCCTTTGGGATTAAAACTTTTGAAATTGCCGGGTTTGAAGCAGATGATTTAATCGCCACAACCGCCCGAAAATTTCAAAACGCTTCTGATTTAAAAATAATAATTTTAACCGGAGACCTTGATTCTCTTCAAATCGTCAAAGGTGACAAAGTGGTGGTGGAAACATTAAAAAAAGGCATCAGCGAAACAATCATTTACGACGAAACCGCGGTAAAAGAACGCTTCGGCGTATTGCCCCGACAGCTTCCGGATTATAAGGGCTTGGTTGGGGACCCGTCAGACAACATTCCGGGCGTGCCGGGCGTTGGCCCCAAAACCGCCGCTCCTATTATCCAAAAATTTTCCACTCTTGATGATTTTTTTAAAAACGCGGATGTAAATGAAGAAAAATCATACCAAAAAATTTTTAACTTTAAAAACCAGGCGATTTTATCAAGAGATCTAGCAATTTTTCATTTTGAAGCTCCTCTTGAAATAAAAGATTTGTCGGCATTAAAATACGAGCCGTCTAATAAAGAAAACAGCAAAACAATCGCTTATTTTGAAAAAACAGGATTCAAAAGTTTAATGAAAAGAATTTCTTCAAAGCCGGAGAAAAATCAATTTGGAACAATTAAAACAGCAAGCAAAAAAACGCCCCCTTCCAGACAAGGACATCTTTTGGAAGCCGACGCTTCAGCGGAAAATATCCAAAAAATAGAAAAACCCTTAACTCCGATTTTGCGGCAAATGGAAATATGGGGCATTAAAGTTGATCGCGAAAAACTTAAAGAAATGGAGATTAGCGTAAACGAAGAAATAAATGAATTAGTTAAAAAAATTTACAGGGAAACCGGCGGTGAAATTTTCAATATTAATTCTCCGAAACAGCTAGCTAAAATCCTTTTAAAAAAATTCGGAATTAAACTAAAATCAACCAACGCCCAAAAACTTGCGGCCTTAAAAGAAAAACCGGAAATTATAAATTTGGTTTTAAAATACCGCGAACTTTTCAAACTCAAATCGACTTACATAGAACCCCTCGCCAAGCTTATTAAAGACGACAGCCGAATACACACTACCTTTATCCAGCTCGGCGCGGCAACCGGCCGGCTCGCTTCAGAAAGTCCGAATTTACAAAATGTTCCCGATATTATAAGGCCGGCGTTTATTGCCGAGAAAAACTATAAGTTCGCGGCGTTTGATTATTCTCAAATAGAACTTCGCATATTGGCAACTTTAACGGGTGACCCTAAAATGCTGGAATTTTTCAAAAAAGGAGAAGATATTCACACAATGACCGCCAGTCAGATTTTTAACGTTTCACCGGACAATGTTGTTCCTCAAATGCGCAAAGTCGCCAAAACTCTCAACTTCGGAGTTATTTACGGAATGGGCGTTAGAAAATTCAGCCAGGAAAGCGGCCTTTCTCAAAATGAAGCTAAAAAATTTATAACTGAATACTTTAAAGATTTTTCCACCATTAAAAAATGGCATCAAGATATCATAACCAACGCGAGAATTGACGGTTTTGTGGAAAATTTAAACGGCCGCAAAAGAATTTTAGCCGGCATTAACTCTTTAAACCCGAAAGAAAGAACCGACGCCGAAAGAATGGCCATAAATTTCCCTATTCAAAGCTTGGCCGCTGACATCATCAAACTCGCAATGGCAAAAACCAAAGAAAAATTGGAAGAACTGGGCGTTTGGGGAACTGATACGAAAATGCTTTTATCAATCCACGATGAACTGATTTTTGAAATAAAAGACAAGCCCGAGCTTAAAAAAACAACCGACGCCATTGAAAAAATTATGGAGTCGGTCTACAAACTAAAAGTTCCTCTTAAAGTAAACGTTAAAATCGGAGACAATTGGGGAGAACTATAACGGCTTAATGACCACATACCTCTCTTTTCCCTCTCCGGCGCTTTCGGTTTTTAAGTCGGGTCTTCCGGCCAGTTCGGTGTGTATCAGCCGCCTTTCATAACTGTTCATCGGCGGAAGCGAAATCTCTTCTTTGGTAGCAACCGCTTTTCGAGCACCCGCCCGCGCCAATTCCAAAATAAGTCCCTCTCTTTCTTTTAAGTAATTATTTACGTCGATTATAATATCTTCCCAATCCTGTTTTTTTGTAATAAGCCGCACCAGATAATTCATATCCGAAACAAAATACGGCAGCATGTCTTTAAAAAATTTAGCGTCGCTTATTAAAACGCTTACTCTTCGGCTTTCCTCGTTTGCTTCCACGCTAAAATCATCGAAACCTATTTTTTCGATTATTTGGCTAATTGTTTCCTTTATTTGGCTCGTTTGGCTGATACTCATTTTTCTTTAATGATTTATTGATTATAACTTGTTGAATAACCGAAAAAACAGTCGTTGTCAACCAGTAAAGCGCGATAGCCGACGGTAATTTATATAAAATCACAACCGTCAAAACCGGCATAAAATACAAAGTCATCGAAGACATTTGTTTTGCCAGTTTTTCTTCTTTGGATAAATTTTGACTCGCTTGAGAAGCGGGAAGGGTCAACTTTGCTTGGAAATATTGCGACGCGGCGGCGAGCAAAACCAAAACTATACTGGGATTGGCCAAATTAACCAAATTTAAAAATTGTGGATTTAAGTTCGGAATCGTCTTTATGCTTTGGCTGAAAATTTTAAACAGCGCGATAAGAATAGGGAACTGAATCAGAATTAAAAGAACGAATTGGGAAAATGGATTAACTTTATGCTCTTTATAAAGTCGCATCGTCTCGGCCGCCAATTTTTCTTTGTCACCTTTGTGCTTCTTTTTTATTTCACTAATTTTCGGCGCCAGCCGCTGCATTATCGCTTGGTCTTTGGCTCCTTTATGAAAAACCGGATATAAAACGACTCTGACAAGAACCGTTAAAACAATTACCGCCAAACCAAAATCATGAAAAGCGACGTTGTTGTAAATATAAACAAGAAGATTAAAAAGCGGCTGGTAAAAAATTTTATTGAATAATGAAATCATAAATAAGATTAATCTTTTTTATACTCTAAATTCAAGTGCTTATAGGCGTCTTTGCTGGCTACTCTGCCGCTCGCGGTTTTATAAAGCAAGCCGGTTTTAATCAAAAACGGTTCGTAAACGTCTTCGATAACTCCTTTTTCTTCGCCCAAAGCCGCTGCCAAAGTGGCAAGTCCGGCGGGACCGCCTCTGAATTTTTTAATTATTAACTCCAGGAGTCGCCGGTCATAATTTTCCAAACCCAAATCGTCTATTTCCAAAAATTTCAGCGTCTCTTCAGCCAATTTTTCGTCGATAATTTCCCGTCCGCTCACTTCGGCCAAGTCTCTCGCTCTTTTTAAAAGCCGATTGGCGGTTCTCGGCGTAAAGCGGGAAGCCTTGGAAAGTATTTCCGCCGCTTCTTTCGTAATTTTTACTCCCAAAATTTCCGCTGATCTAAAGATTATATCTTCAACGTCTTTGTTATCGTAATAATCAATCCTGAATGTCGCGCCGAATCGCGATCTTAAAGGAGACGATAAAAGATTGGGCCGAGTAGTAGCCGCCACCAATGTAAAAGGCGGCAAATCCAAGGTCAGCGGACGAGCCGCCGGGCCTTTTCCGATCATTACATAAATCTGCCGGCTTTCCAGAGCCGGATACAAAACCTCTTCTATTGACCTATTTAACCGGTGAATCTCGTCTATGAAAAGCACTTCTTTTTCCTCCATTGAAGAAAGAAGAGCCACTAGATCGCCCACTCTTTCCAAAACCGCGCCGGAAGTGATTCTAATATCAGTCCCCATTTCCTTGGCGGTTAAACAGGCGAGCGTTGTTTTACCCAATCCAGCCGGACCGCAAAATAAAAGATGGTCTACCGTTTCTTTTCTTCTTTTAGCGGCTGTTAAAATAATTTTTAAATTATTTTTAAGTTTTTCTTGTCCGATAAAATCTTTCCAGTTATCCGGCCTTAAAACAAAATCGATTTGCCTTTCGTCGCTGGATTTTTTATTCGCCAAAACCGCTCTTTCCTTGTTTTTTAAACTTTTCATTGTTTTTGATACGGGGTTGACATTTATTTCAAAATATGTATACTGATAACAACTCTCTGGTATTGCGGGTAATGGGAGTATTTTTTAGCTCGGAAGGATTGGTTTCGGCTGGTCCTCTCCTCGAATATACTCTTAAACTTGCGCGCCGCGCAATTAAATCTCTCTCGCAGGAGATGCCCGCAATACCAGGGAGTTTTTGTTTTCTTTGAAAACACCCTGAACCTATCGAAGGGTTTCTTTTTTAATTTTACCACTCTATCGGCCCGGTAACCCCTTTTATTTCATCAAAAGTGGTTATGCCGCTTATCACTTTCAATATTCCGTCCTGCTGCATTGTTGTCATTCCTTTATCTATGGCTAATTTATTAATCGCCGTTTCTCCTTCCTGTTTAGATATCAATTCTTCAGTTTCCGGACCGACTTCTAAAAGCTCGTAAATCGCCACTCTTCCTTTGTAACCAATACCAGAACAATTATCGCATCCTTTCGGCTCGAAAATTTTAACATCTTTGTACCCGCCCATATCAACTCTCTTGGGCAATTTATCCAAAAATTTTTCTATTTTATTTTTTAAATCTTTTTCTTCGCCTGCCGAAGTTTTGCATTTATCGCAAAGCCGCCGGACCAAACGTTGGGCGATTATTAATTTTAAGGCCGGACCGATGCTTACATTTTTCACTCCCAAATCCAAAAGTCGGGGAATGGCTCCCGCTGACCGATTTGCGTGAATAGTCGAAAAAACCAAATGGCCGGTTAACGACGCTTGAATGCCTATTTCCGCAGTTTCTTTGTCTCGAATTTCTCCGACCAATAAAACATCCGGGTCTTGGCGCATTAACGACTTTAATCCGCTGGCAAAAGTATAGCCTTCCTCTTCGTCGACTTGCGTTTGTTCAATTCCATCAAGATGGTATTCAATCGGGTCTTCAATTGTTATTATTTTTATTTCCGGAGTTTTTTTTGTTTTTAAAAAAGTGTATAGAGTGGTTGTTTTTCCGGATCCTGTCGGGCCGGTATTTAATATCAGTCCGTCCGGCCTTTCCAGATTTTTTTGGATTATTTCCAAATCGTCGTCTCGAAAACCCAAATCTTTAAGAGAGAGGTTTATCGAATCCGGATCCAAAAGCCTCATTACGATAACCTCGCCGAATTCCGACGGCGCCAAAGCGACTCTCACTTCAACGTTTTTGCCAGCCAATTGAATAGTAAACCTGCCGTCTTGCGGCTTTTCGGAAATATTTAATTTTAACCCGGAAAGGAGTTTTACTCTGGAAACTAAAAATTTATAAAAATCGGTTTTTAAAGAAAAAACATCGCGGAGCATTCCGTCGATTCTAAGGCGCAATTTAACGCGTTCTTCCGACGGCTCGAGATGGACATCCGACGCCCTGTTCAACAAAGCGCCGGCCAAAATAATTTCAAAAACAGGCGCGGCGTTAAAAGACTCGAATTCCTGTTTTTCCAAAACTTCTTTAAACCCGTCCAAAGTCGAGAGTTCTTTTTTCAACTTTGAAACGTCTTCCACTTCAACCTTGCCGGTAATTTTTTCAGTTTCAACCGGCGCGTATTTATAAAAATTAAAAGCGTGTTCCAGGCCGCTTGATGAAACGGCGAACATCGAATACTCGTACCCCTTCTTTGAAAAATCTTCAAGAATTTTTTTTACGGCCGGGCTAGCCGGATCAACGGCAACCACCGCAAGCTTGTCTCTTTTTTTTTCAATAACCGCTAATCTCGCTTCTCTGGCTATTTTTTCATCAACCAAAGCCAAGGCTTCAACAACTACCGGCGTTTTTGATAAATCAACGTACTTTAAATTTAAATTTTGAGCCTTTCTTTGCGCGTCTCTTTCTTCAGCCTCGCGCCTCATTTTCGCCAATTTATCGGTTAAGTTGCCAAAAATCATTTAATAATCTTACCAAACAAACGACAATAATCAACTAAAAAACCCGCCTCGGTTTTGTTCGGAGCGGGTTTGTTTTATATTTAAGCGTTTTCTTCCTGTCTCATTCCCCTAGTCGAACCCTCCGGCTCAACTATTTTAAGGTTAACGCGAGCGTTGTTTTTGATGCCCACGATTCTAAGCAAAGATCGAATGGCTTTTGCCGTTGCTCCCTGTCTTCCCACAACTGTTCCCATGTCAGTCGGATCAACTTTCAATGTAAGAAGAACTCCCATTTCGTCGATCTTTCTTTCAACCTGAACCGCTTCGGGATTACCAACGATTGCTTTTACAACGAATTCCAGAAAGTCTTTGTCTCTAAATTCCATATCGGTTTTTCAATAACCCTTTGCTTGTCCCATACATAAATACTTTATGTGCGGGACTTTATCCGCTTCGACCTTTTATTCCTGAATTGCTTTTGAATCGTCGTTAGTGATTTCTTCGGCAATTACCTCTATGGTAGCTTCTTTATTGACCGCTTCGGTTGAGGCTTGCGTTGGGGCTTCTTTTTCTTGAACTTTTTTAGATTTCTTATGGACTGCAATTTTGTGGCCTTTTATGATGCCGGCTTTAACTAAGAGATTATGCGCCGTATCGGTAGGTCTAACCCCTTCTTTGAGCCATTTATTTGTTTTTTCTTCGTTCAATGAAAACTTGTTTGTATGCGGGTTCCAAAAACCGAGGTCGTCAACGTAGCGGCCCTGTAATTTGGACTTTTTCTCGGCAACCACCACTCTGAACATCCTCTGATGCTTTTTACCAGCTAATTTAAGCTTTATTGCCAACATAATTTTAGTGAACTAAAGATAAATAATTTAAGGGGAAAAAGCAATATCTCTCTTAATTCTCCAGCTTCAAAGACAAAAGCTTCGAAGTTCCGTCTTCATTCATTGTCACGCCGTACAAAACATCGCTTGCCTCCATTACCGCGCGATTATGAGTTACTATTATAAACTGAACTTTATGAGCAAACTCTTTCACCAAATTCGCGAATCGCTTTGAGTTGTGTTCATCCAAAGGCGCGTCTATTTCATCTAAAACCAGAAACGGCGGCGGGCTTACGGATATTAAAGCGAACAAAGCCGCAATGGAAACCAAACTTTTTTCTCCGCCCGACAGCACGTCCAAACTTTTTATTTTTTTCTTCGGAACGTTTAATTCTATTTCGATTCCCGCTATTCCTTCTTCTTCTTCGTCTTGTTCAAAAGCCTCGCCTTCTTCGTTTATTAATGCCGGTTTTTTTTCTGTTTTTTCCAATTTCATTTTTGCCGAACCTCCACCGAACATCAAACGGAAAAACTTATTGAATTCTTCATTTATGGATTTCAGCGATCCGTCGAATCGCGAGCTTATCTCGCCGGTCAATTCTTTTATCAAATCAGTCAGGTCATCTGTAGCTTTTAAAAGATCCTCGGATTGTGATGTTAAAAAACCATAATGGCCTTCGACTTCTCTGGCCTCTTTTACAAGCGCTTCGTCCACTTCCCCGATGCTTGCCAGCTCTCCGCGCAGTCGAAACATTTGCCGTTCGATATCGATGCTTTGGCTAATTTCCTCTTGGGGCTGCTTCAGTTCCTCAAATTCTTTCAAATGCCGGCCGATTCTTTGCCAATCGTCTTTCAAATCCGCCAATCTTAAATCGGTTTTTTCCTTTTCAAAAACATAACGGTTTTTTCTTCCTTCCAATTCTCTCATTTCTTCTTTTTTCTCTTCAACCAGCCCGTAAGCGCGCTTAAACTTCAAATTGAAGTTCTCTCTTCCTTTTTCCAAATCTTCTTCTTTTATTCGTAGGGACTTTAACTCTGTTTCTATTTCGTCTACCTGCTTTAATAGCTCTTCTTTTTGTTTTTTTATTTTATCAGGAACCGCGCTTAGTCCCTTTTCCGATTTTTCAAAAAAGTCGTTAATTCGGAAAATTATTTTCTTTATCGTTGATAAAACAATTTCCAATTCATTTACGGCCAAGCTTTCATCCAGCTTAGCTTTTATTTCAGAAAGCAGCGAAGTTAATTCTTCTTTTTTTACGGCGTCGCTGCTGTCTTCTTTGGAAACGCTTAAAAATTCTATTTGCGCCTCAAACCGGCCAACGTCTTTTTGCAGTTGAAATCTTTTTGTTAAAAGTTCCTGTTCTTTTCTTTTAAGGTCTTGAAGCGGTTCGTTGTTAAAAGAGTAATCTTCGACTTTTTTTAAGTCTTCGGATAGTATCGCGAGCTCCTCCTTTTTTTGTTTGATTTGATTATCTATTGAAAAAATTTCTTGGTTGGTATTGATTTTATTTTCCTGCAAATCTTTGGTTTTGGCGAAAAAATAAATATTTTCTAATTTTTTAAGTTCTTGCGCTTTTTCTTCCCGTTTCTCCCATTTGGAAACCTGTCTTTTTAAAGTTCTAAGCCGAGGACTGACTTCGTTAACCATCGCTTTGACTTTTTCCAAATTCAGAAAAGTATTTTTCAATTTTCTCGATGCTTCTGATTTTTTGAGCTGATATTCCTTAAGCCCCAATATTTCTTCTATCATCGCCCGCCGCTCCTGGGGTAAAACCCTTACAAACAAATCGCTCGATCCCTGATTTATAATCGTTAGCCCTCTCGTCCCTAATCTGACTCTCGCGAAAAAATCGATGATGTCTTTTACTCTGACTTCCGATTTATTAAGCGTGTATTTGGAATTTCCGTCGCGGTCTATTTGGCGGACTATGGCGACTTCTTCAAATTCTACCGGGAAAAACCCCGAATTATTGTCAAAATAAACGCTTACGCTTGCCATCCCCATTCTTGGTTTTTGATTGGTGCCGGCAAAAATAAGATCCTCGGCTTTTCCGCCTCTCAAATTTTTAGCTTCTCTTTCTCCTAAAAGCCAGCGTATCGCGTCGATAACGTTTGATTTTCCCGATCCGTTCGGACCCACAATGGCCGTAATGCCCCGCGGAAATTCCAGAGCGGTTTTTTGGGCAAAAGATTTGAATCCGTTAAGTTCTAAAGATTTGAGATGCATGTCTGAATATAATTTTTTAGAAATTGCCGATTAGAAATTACCGAGCGTTTCCAAAGCCCGTTTTGCCGCCTCCACTTCGGCTTCTTGTTTGGAAAAACCGTTACCGACCGCGATTAATTTTTTGCCGAAATAAACTCCGGCTTCAAAAACCTTCGCGTGGTCCGGACCTTCCTCCGATAAAATTTCGTACATCGGAGTAAGTTTCATTTTTTCCTGAGTTATTTCCTGCAAATAACTCTTGGGATCTTTATAAAGTTTTTCGCTCATTACTTTGGAAAGTTGGAATAAAACGGTTTCGCTGACAAAATTTTTAGTCGTTTCGTATCCGCCGTCCAAATACAAAGCTCCTAGTAGCGCTTCCAAAGCGTTCGCCAAAATAACTTCTCGCGCCCGGCCGGTGTCTTTGGTTTCGCCTTTGGAAAGTAAAACCGCTTCTTCCAAATCAATCGTTTTAGCAACCTCCGCAAGCATTTGATAATTAACCAAAGCAGCCCGTATGCTCGTAAGTTCGCCTTCCGGCATATCGGGATATTTTAAAAATAAAATTTCGGTTACCGCCAATTCCAAAACCGCGTCTCCCAAAAATTCCAGCCGCTCATTATGAGAAACGCCCCAATCAGGGTTTTCGTTTATGTAAGAGCGATGAGTCAGCGCCTCTTTTAAAAGGTTTTGATTTTTGAAATTATAATTTATTTTTTTTTCAAACAAAGAAAGGTCCACGTTGAATTGTAAGATTTAGAATTCAAAGTTTAAATTTTTATTTACAAACTCTAAATTCTAACCCCTAATTGTTTTCCTTTTTCTCTTTTTCGCCGCCCAATTCCTGCATCTGGCTGTAAACCGTTCCCAAAACTCCGTTAACGAATTTTCCGGAATTCGGCCCGCCGAAATTTTTCGCCAGTTCAATTGCTTCGTTTATCGCCACCTTCTCCGGCACTTCATTATGATCCGCGTATAAAAGTTCGTAAAGACCGATTCTTAAAATATTTCTGTCGATAATAAAAACCTGGTTTATGGGCCATTGCGGCGCCACTTTACCGATAATCTCGTCAATTTTAGCGATATTTGAAATTACTCCGTTTATTATCCGCCAGGCGAACTCCGGTTCGTCCACACCGGATCCGAACTCGCTTAAATTATGCTCGACGATTTTTATCAAATCAGCCTTTCTTCCGGAAAAGTCCCATTCGTATAAAGATTGCAAAACTATGGATCGAATCAAGTGACGAGTAGCCATGCTTCAAATATATTTTTTTTAATGTTCTTAAACCAATTAACCAATTCCCTAATTAACTCTTTCTAACTTTCAACTTCTGCTCTTTCATAAGCTTCCCTTTATAATAACCGCAATTGGAACAAACCCTGTGAGGCAAAGTCGGATGTTTGCAATTTGAACAAACAAAAATAGAGGCCGGCTTTAACGCGAGATGCGATCTGCGCCTGCCTACCTTTGACTTTGTATGATGCTTCATTGGTACGCCACCCATAGAATTAGTAGTTAGTAGTTAGTAGTTAGTATGAGGATTAGAATACAAAACCAAGTCGTAAAAGTCAATAAAATCAAGACTCGTCAAGGATTATTTTTTCTTTAAATCTTCCGCGCTCTTGCGCTTTTTTTTATTTGATCGCCAACAATTCATTCTTGTTAAACTTTTGATATTCGCAAATCGCGTCGACAACTTCTAAAATATCCGCTATTTCACTTATATTGCCGTCATCTGCCAAAAACTCCGTAATTTCTTCCTGTAATTTTTCTTTCAGTTTTTGCCAATGTTCGTCATCTTCGGCAATATGCGTATAGGTATTCCTCCTTTTGATTTTATATATTCCGGTATTTTATCTCTGACTAACTTGTTATATTTCATGCTTTATTCTCAATTTCGTTTTTTATTTTTTTGATAACGTTGTCTAAATCCGCTTCCCCTTCCTGGCCGCGCTTATAGTGCCGGACATTTACGGTTTTGTTTTGGACTTCCTTGTCGCCCGCTACCAATATATAAGGTATCTTTTGGAGTTCTGCTTCGCGGATTCTTTTTGAAACCGTCAGGTTTCCGCTGCTTAACTCCGCCCTGATTTTATTTTTCGCGAGTTCGTTTAAAATATCTTCGGCGTATTTTCTATGACCTTCTCCGATATTTATAATTTTTACTTGGGCAGGGGCCAGCCATAAAGGCAAGTCGCCGCCGGTTTTTTCCAAAAGAAAGGCGAAAAATCTTTCAAAAGAACCCAGTATCGCCCGATGTATTATTACAACCGGCTTTTCTTTGCCGTCTTTGTCGATGTAGTTCAAATCGAACCGCCCGGCGGAATAATAATCCACTTGAATCGTCGCAATCGTATCTTCTTTTCCGTAAATATTTTTTATCTGAATGTCTATTTTCGGTCCGTAAAAAGTCGCCTCGCCCACGCCTTCGACAAATTTTATTTTTTGTTTGTTCAAAACTTTTTTCAAAACATCCGTCCCCTGTTCCCACATTTTTTTGTTTTTTATGTCGCCGTATTTTTCTTTATTTTTGAAATCCGGAAGCGACAATCTGAACCAATAATCGCCGATTTTAAAATCATCGAAAACTTTTTTGTGTATTTCCAGTATTTTAGCGATCTCCGTTTCCAATTTTTCGGGAGTTATATAAATATGGGCGTCGTTTTGCGTAAATCCTCTTACTCTTATGAGCCCGCTTAACACTCCCGATCTTTCATGTCTGTAAACCGTACCGAATTCCGCTATTCTTAAGGGCAAATCATTGTAGCTTCTTAAATTATGCTTATAGATCGCGTGATGGTGCGGACAATTCATCGGCCTTAAATAATACTTTTCGTTTTCAATCTCTATTGGGGAATACATGTCTTCCTTGTAATGGTCTAAATGGCCCGAAGTTTTATAGAGCTCTTCTTTCGCCAATTCCGGAGTTAAAACATGCAAATAACCGTTTTCTTTTTCCAATTCATAAATATAATCCTCAATAAGCCGCCGGATCGCGTAACCCTTGGGTAGCCACAAAGGCAATCCTTTTCCTATTTTCTCGTCAACCATAAACAAACCCATCTTCTCGCCTAAAACTCGGTGATCTTTCTTTTCCGCCTCTTCTAAAAGTTTTAAATAATTATTAAGCTCTTCGGGGGCATCAAAAGCCAGTCCGTAAATTCGGGTTAGCATCTGATTTTTCTCGCTGCCCCGCCAGTACGCGCCTGCGAGTTTTGTCAGTTTAAAAGCGTCTTTACTTATTTCTTTAGTTGATTTGACGTGCGGACCGGCGCACAAATCAACAAACGTTTCTTTGGGATCTTTCCCGAAAGTGCCGTAAATGCCAATAGTCTTTTTCTGATCTTTTAATTCCTTAATAAGCTCTATTTTGTATTTTTGATTTTTAAAAAGTTTTTTCGCCTGCTCGAAAGTCACTGTTTCTTTTTTAAATTTCAGATCGTGGGAAATTAATTCTTTCACACGCTCTTCTATTTTCGGCAAATCCTCCGGATTTATCGCTCTTTTCCCTCCGGAAAAATCAAAGTCGTAATAAAATCCGTTTTCTATTGTCGGACCTATTCCTATTTTGGCTTCGGGAAATTTTTCCAAAACAGCCATTGCCAAAATATGGGCTAATGAATGCCTCTTTTTATTAATTTCTTTTTCAAAACCGCTCTTTTCCATTAAACTAATTTATATCAGAAAATCGATAATTTCAACGAATTAGCTTTGTGGGCTGCGTTAAAATTAATTGTTAATAGTTACGCTAGGATGGCCGCGTCTTCACAAATAAATTTCGGCTGGTCGTCTTTCCACGAAACCCGTCCTTCACCGATTATAATATTATTTTCTTTCCATATATCGTTTGTTTTTGTAAGCGCGCTGTTAAAAACTAAAATCTCTATTTCCGAATCGAAGTCTTCTACTTTTGCAAAAATCATCGGCTGGCCGGCTTTAGTTATAATTTTCTGTATTTTAGTTATCACCCCCGCAATTCTGTGCCTTTTATGATAATTATTTTTGCCGTTGCCGTTGGCGATTAATTCTCTGATAAACCGCACGTTTTTTTCTTCGAGTTTTGCCGTATATTCATTCATTGGATGGCCGGAAACAAACAAACCTAAAAGTTCTTTCTCCCAAAGCAATCTATCTTTGCTGGAAATCGGCATATCGGCTTTAAGATTCAAACTCCCGCCGAAATACGCATCGCCGAAAAGATTATTCTGCGTCGTATCGGCGTTTTTTTTATTTTGCTGGCTGAATCTTAAAATCTCGTCAATGTTGGCCAAAAGCTTGCCTCGGCTAATTTTAAAAGAATCGAATACTCCGGCCTTTGCCGAGCTTTCCATAGATTTTTTATTCAAATCTTTATGCGTCACCCGTTTTAAAAAATCGATCAAATCCGCAAATGGTCCACCTCTTTGACGTTCGTCTATAATCGCCTCCACGACATTTGAACCGACGTTTTTTATCGCTAAAAGTCCGAATCGGATATTTTTTTCTTCCGGAGTGAATTTCATGAAACTGGAATTGATGTCCGGCGGCAAAACTCTTATCCCCATTTTTTTCGCTTCGGTTATCAAAAAAGCGATTCGTTCCACGTCTCCGCTGTCGTTATTAAAAAGCGCCGTCATAAATTCCAAAGGATAATGCGCCTTGAGATACGCTGTTTGATATCCGATAAGAGCGTAGCAAACGCTGTGCGACTTATTAAACCCATAACGGGCGAACGAAGGAAATAATTCCCAAATCTCGTTAGCGATTTTTTCTCCTATTTCGTTATTAATTAATCCCTGAATCAATTTCTCTTTTTGCGCGTCAAGGAGCTCTTTTATTTTTTTGCCGATTGCCTTTCTTAAAGTGTCGGCTTCCGATAAAGTAAACCCGGCCAAATCCCGCGCTATTTTCATCATTTGTTCCTGATAAATTCCGATTCCGTAAGTGTCTTTTAATATCGGTTCAAGCCGTGGATGCAAATATTCGACGCTTTCTCTTCCGTGTTTTCGCGCAATATATCGCGGCACCATTCCAACTTCCAGTGGCCCCGGCCTGTACAAAGCTACCATCGCAACCACGTCATTAAACTCTGTCGGTTTTAACTCTTTTAAATATCTTCGCATACCCGATGATTCAAATTGAAACACGCCAACACAATCTCCTTTTTGAAAAATTTTAAATGTCTCGGGGTTGTCTAATGGAATTTCAGATATTTTTATTTCTTCTCCTTTTATTTCTTTAACTAATCTGACAACGTCTTCAATAATAGTTAAATTTTTAAGGCCGAGAATATCCATCTTTAACAACCCTAAATCTTGGACGTTATTCATTTCAAACTGAGTTATTGTGGTATCTTCATGTTGAGGAGAACGCTGAAGCGGCAAATGACAGGTTAATTCTTCGTTTGATATAACCACTCCACAAGCGTGAACCGACGCATGCCGAGCAACGCCTTCCAGTTTTTTAGCGGCGTTTATTATTTTTTTAGCATCCGGGCTGGTTTCATATAATTGTCTCAACTCCGAAACAACTTCTAAAGATTGAGCCAAATCCATATTAAAAGGAATAAGCTTGGCTATCTGGTCGCAAAAGCTATATGGCATGCCCAGCGCCCGGCCGACATCCCTGATAGAAGCTCGGGCCGCCATTGTCCCGAAAGTAATTATCTGCGCAACTTTGTTTTCGCCGTATTTATTTCTGATATATTCCAAAACCTCATCGCGCCGAGTATCGGCAAAGTCCAAATCGATATCCGGAAGCTCTATTCGGTCGGGATTCAAAAATCTTTCAAAAAGCAAATCGTATTTTAAAGGATCGACGTCGGTAATTCCCAAAATATAAGAAATTATGCTTCCCGCCGCCGAACCCCTCCCCGGTCCGACCATAATTCCGTGGGCTTTGGCCCAATTCACAAAATCGGAAACGATTAAGAAATAATCGGAGAATCCCATTTTTTCAATAACTCCGAGCTCGTATTCCACGCGATTTTTTACCTCTCTGGTTATTTCTGGAAATTTACGCGGTGTTTTTTCCTCAATTAATTTTTTTAAAAAAGAGTCGCTTTGAATTTCTCCTTCGGGAAGTGAAAATTTCGGCAGATGAATTTTTCCGATATTTAATTTAACGTCGCACCGAGCGGAGATTTTATTCGTGTTTTCGATTGCCTCCGGCAAATCTTTAAAAATTTCCGCCATAACTTCCGACGATCTCATCGAAAAATCATCGGCGCGCAAACTCAAACGATCATCGTCTTCGACTTTATTCCCGGTTTGCACCGCCAAAAGAATATCATGATATTGTCCGTCATCAAAATTCAAATAATGGATGTCTTGAGTGGCAACAAGAGGAATGTTTAATTTTCTCCCGAGCTCTATTATTCCATTTTTTACTTTTCCCGCTCCTTCGACATTCGGATGGTGCCAAACTTCCAGAAAAAAATTATTTTCTCCGAAAATATTCTGGTATTCGCGGGCGACTTTTTCCGCTTCGGTTAATTTATTTTCTAAAATCAAATTCGGGATTTCTCCGCCCAAGCATCCCGACATAGCAATCAATCCTTCGCTGTACTCTTTTAAAAGTTCTTTGTCCGCTCTTGGCTTGTAATAAAATCCCTCAAGATGTGATTTGGTGGAAATTTTTATCAAATTTTGCCAGCCGGTTTGATTTTCCGCTATTAAAGTCAAGTGCCGGTATTTATTTTCTCTTCCGTTTTTTTCAAAACGGCTTGTCGGCGCAACATACGCTTCCATTCCTAAAATCGGTTTGATTCCTGCCTTGGTCGCTTTTTTATAAAACTCAACGGCTCCGTAAAGATTGCCATGGTCGGTCAATGCCAGCGCCTCCATGCCTAATTCTTTCGCGCGAGAAACAAGTTCGTCAATCTTTATTAAACCGTCGAGTAAAGAAAAATGCGAATGAGTATGTAAGTGAACAAATTTCATATCGCTCTCATTATAGTTCAATAGCACGCCAGAACGAAATCGGATTTATCAACATTTTTTTACAAATTCACTTACTTGTTTGTGTGTCAAACAAATGATAAAGCTGTTCTTTTTTTAAAAAGCCATAAATTGACATAGTGAGACATTTTTGATATTGTACAAACTCAAACAAGGCCTTTCCAAACCGAAAATGACTAAAAAATACTGAATTGGTGGGGGGACTTCGATGAAAAAGCTACTTATTTTAGCGATTTTGGCGGTTATTGGCGTCGGTTGCGCAAGCACCCGGCCTATGACCCAGGCTGAACTGTGGCCCAAATTCAACAATGACCCAACAAAAGGCGTGGTGACTTTGGAAGGCGCAGCTTCCTGCAATATTTGGATTTCCGATTACGCCACCAATAAACCCTTAATGATCTGGGCTGACCGCGGTCAAAGCCCAACGCTCACTTTCAATGGCAGGGTGCCGGTAAGAATGTATATCATGAATATCCCAAAGGGAAACTGGAAAGTGGAAATCGAAACATTCTACTACCAGAACTACATTTTCCCGCCTTATCGCCGGCTTATTCCGCTTTATCGGTACACTGCTGGAATTTGGGTTGGCGACAACCCCCGTGCTTTTCGTGATTACTCGTACACAAGAACTGACTGGGGCTGGGGAATCACTATCCATACCGGTAACGTTCCCCAATACGATTACCAGTCGCCTACGGTGGACATCCAAAGCACTGGAATCGCGACTGACGCCGTAAACTTCGTAAGAGGACTATTCCGATAAAGGAGGCGCTATGCCAAACATCGAGATTCATGGATTCAGTATGTCGAACAGAATATTCGGTTACGAAATTCTCAACTACAACCTTGTTGAGGTTTCCAAGCTTCAAACCGCGATTACCGAACGCCTAATGGACTTTCCGTTTGCCAAAGACACGGTGACCACAACTCACGACAGCTACTGCCGAGACTCTGAGCTGAAGCGAGCGCCGTTTCTGCGCATCTGCGACACCAACCTCGAAAGAGCAAAAACAATTGCAGAGACTCTCAAGGAAGAGCTTGAGATCGATATCGAAGTTCTGCAACTCGCCGCTTTCTATCCCGCCGAACCCGCCTGAACATCTGATTTTCTCGCTCTTTACACCAGCCCCGAGACCTTTCGTCGACGGGCTATTTTTTTACTTTTTTTAAAATCGTAAACTTTTTATTCAATTTTATCCAGCAAAAAAGTTTTAGTTGTATAGTTAACTATACAACTGCTGTTTTGACTTTTACTCCCTTAATTTCTACTATTATCTTAATTATCTTATCGTTTCTTAATTAATAAACTGGTTATCTAATTAACCAATTAACTAATCAACAATTCACCATCCATGTCTGGTCATTCTCATTGGTCTGGAATAAAACGTAAAAAAGAAACAACCGATAAAAAACGCGGCGCTTTATTTTCCAAACTTTTAAACGTTGTTACCATTACCGCCAAAAAAGAACCCAACCCTCAATTCAATCCGACACTTCGCTCCGCAATCGATAAAGCAAAACAATATAACGTTCCGCAAGACAATATCGAGAAAGCCATCAAACGCGCTTCGGAAAAATCGGACAATCTTGAAGAACTGACAATGGAAGCGTATGGGCCGGAAGGCGTCGCTATTTTAATAGAAGCCATTACCGACAGCAAAAACCGCGCTGTCGCGGAAACCAAAAAAATTTTGTCCGACCACGAAGCAAAGTGGGCTGATCCGGGAAGCGTTTTGTGGGCTTTTGATCCGCCGGCTGGCGAAAATGCCAACTGGACCGCGAAATTTAAAACCGAGATATCCGCTTCTGGAAAGGAAAAGCTAATCGCCCTTATAGAAGAACTGGAAAACCATGACGATATCCAGCGAATTACGACAAACACAGATTTATAATATGAAAATTTTAGGCGTTGACCCGGGCAGTACTCGAGCCGGCTACGGATTGATAGAAAAACAAGGTCGCGATTTAAAACTTATAAAAAGCGGCTTGTTAAAAATATCCGCCCAAGATAAAAACGCGCGGCTTTTGGAACTTTCAAAATCATTCGCTTCTTTGTTAAAAAAACAAAAGCCTGATTTTGTAGCCATAGAAAAACTTTTTTTTATGAAGAATCTTAAAACCGCCCTGGAGGTCGCTCAGTCGCGCGGGGTTTTATTATTAATAGCGACGTCTTTAAAAATTCCGATAATCGAATTGTCCCCTTCGGAAGTTAAACTGAATATCACCGGCTACGGCAACGCCGACAAAAAACTGGTCGCGGATATGGTTTTTAAAATATTAAAAATTGAAAAATTGAAAGTTTTAGACGATGTCTCCGACGCAATTGCCATTGCTATTGTCGCCGCCAATCAGATACGGTGGTTATCAACAATTGACAAAAAAAACAAATAATTTATTCTTTTGCTAATCACACGTCTCGCGTAAAAAATTTTAACGCGAGAGAAAGGTCGTTTTTTTTAAAAATTTTCAATGTCTTCATTTTCAACCGACGAATTAGAAGCGGAATTAGAACCACAGGGCAAAGACGACGACATTCTTGATCCCGCCGCAGAAGGCGAACTTAATCCGCCAAAGATTAAAAAACCGCTCCCAAAAACAGATGACGATCTTTTGGGTGATTCCGAAGATAATTACCAGCCCCCGACAGATGATTCTTATTTAAAAGATTACAGCGACGGTAATTCTGAATGAACGGGACAATTTGGCTAAAACTGCCCCGCTCCGACCTGGGTCGGAGCGGGGCTTTTTATTAGATTCTATATCATAAAAATGTTATCATTTAACCAATTAAATTATGGCTCTCTCGGTAAAAAATAAAAAACTTTACCAAGTTTTAAAAACTTCCGGAGTTCTTTTTATTATTTTCCTGGCTATCGCGGTATGGGGTTTGTTTGAAATGGCTAGCATAGCCAAAAGTCTGCCCAACCCGGAAAAAGCCGTTGCTTGGCAAGTGGCCCAGTCCACGAAAATTTATGACCGCACGGGAAAAATTTTGCTTTATGAAATAAGCGGCCAAGGCAGGCGCACGGTTCTTTCTTCAAACGACATCCCCGACAATATGAAAAATGCGACCATAGCCGCGGAAGACCAGAGTTTTTACAAACACGCCGGCCTTGATTGGAAGGGAATCGCCCGCGCGGTTTTCGCGAACATCATTAGCGGAGAATTCGCCCAGGGAGGCTCGACAATAACCCAACAATTGGCGAAAAATGCTTTTCTGTCCAATGAAAAAACATTTCAGAGAAAAATAAAAGAACTTATCTTAACTTATTGGATAGAAAAATATTATTCAAAAGACGCCATTTTGAATTTATACTTAAACCAAATTTCTTATGGATCGAACACCTACGGCATAGAAGCCGCATCGCAACTTTATTTGGCGAAATCAGCTAAAGACTTAACCTTGGCCGAAACCGCCACGATGGCGGCTTTGCCTAAATTACCTCCTTATTATTCTCCTTGGGGCAGCCACATAGACGCTCTTTTGGCCAGAAAAAATCATATTCTCGACCAAATGTATAAAGAGGGTTTTATTTCCGAAAAAGAAAAAGAATTGGCGCAAAAAACAACCCCCAATTTTACCCAGCAAAATCTTGGCAGTATAAAAGCTCCCCACTTCGTAATGATGGTCAGGGATTATTTAATAGACAAATACGGAGAGGGGGCTTTAAATACAAATGGCTTCAATGTTATAACCACTCTTGATTGGGATTTGCAGCAAATAGCCGAGAAGGTCGTTAAAGAAGGCGCCGGCCGAAATGCAGAACTCTACAAAGGAAAAAATGCCTCTTTAGTTGCCGAAGACCCCAAAACAGGCCAGCTTTTGGCGTTAGTCGGCTCGGCTAATTATTTCGACAAATCCATTGACGGAAATTTTAACGTCGCAAACCAAGGTCTTCGCCAGCCCGGCTCTTCGATAAAACCGTTAGTCTATGTTACGGCGTTTGAAAAAGGCTATTCCCCGGACACAATCGTGTTTGACTTGCCAACCGAATTTTTAGCCAACAACAAGTCATGTCCGCTGACAAATATAAATTATCAAATAAGCAACCCTCCTTGTTATCATCCTCAAAATTACGATCATTTTTTCCGCGGCCCGGTTAATCTAAGAAACGCTCTCGCTCAATCAATAAACGTGCCTGCTGTAAAAGTTTTATATTTGGCCGGATTAAATAATGTCATAAAAACAGCCGAAGATTTCGGCGTCACCACGCTGAACGACGCCGATCGAATCGGGCTCTCTCTTGTGTTGGGCGGCGGAGAAATAAAACTTATCGAGCTTGTCGGCGCTTATTCGGTTTTTGCCCAAGAAGGAATACGGCATCAACAATCGATAATTTTAAGCATAAAGGATTCCAAAGAAAGAATTATGGAGAGTTTCGTCGACAAACCGACCCAAGTCATTGATTCGCAATACACCCGATTGATAAATGACGTTTTGTCGGACGGCGACGCTCGGCGGCCGCTTTATCAAGGCAGCTTCGACTTAACGACATTCGACGACCGGGAAGTCGCTCTTAAAACCGGTACGACCAATGACTACGTTGACGCCTGGACTTTTGGCTACACACCCTCCTTAGTTGTTGGCGTTTGGGCGGGAAATAACCACAGAGAACCTATGCAGAAAAGCGCTGGTAGCATACTAGCGGCCCTTCCGATTTGGAATTCGTTTATGAAGCAAGTTATAAATAAATTCCCTATTGAGTCTTTTAATAATCCCGACTCGGCAACTCAGTCCAAGCCGATGTTAAACGGCCAATACAACATCAATTCGCAAATCCACGATATTCTTTTTTATATAAATAAAAACGACCCGTTGGGGCCGTTTCCCGTGAGTCCAGCAGATGATCCCCAATTTTTAAATTGGGAGGCTCCTGTTCGTTTCTGGGCTCAACAAAACTCTTTTACGCTTTGATCGGCATCACGATATAAAAGTAATTCGGATCGTCGGCCGGCTTTATAAGCGCCGGGTTTTTATCACCGGTCAATCCTATGAATAAATTATCGACTTCCAGGTTTTTTATTCCGTCCATTACAAACCGCCAGTTAAAAACTATTTCCATCGATTCTCCTTTTATTTTCGCCGGAATTAAATATTTATTCTCCCCCAAAAACGAATTGGATGAATAAATTTCGATATTTTTCAGCTCTTTAGGAATGTTTATTTTTATCTCATTTAACCTGTCGCTAAAAACCCCTGTTAATTTTAAAGCGTTTATTAATTGGGCTTTATTTACTGTTATTTCGGTATTTATGACTTTAGGGATAATCGGATCGTAATTCGGAAATTCTTCATTTATCAGCCTTGAAACGATTTCGTATTTATCGTTTTTAAAAACAATAAGATTATTGTCGAAATAAATCCGGACACTTCCGTTTTCTTCGTCTTGGATGATTCTTATCAATTCTTGAATGGTTTTTAAAGGAATGACTATTTTTATATTTTTTTCCAGATTTGTCTTGTAATAATTTTCGTTTATTGTTTGTTCCGCCAATCTAAACCCGTCAGTGGCCGCTAATTTTATAAAACTTGTTTGAAAATCAAATAATACGCTATTTAAAACAGGCCGCGCGCTGGAAGCTTGAGAAGCGCTTACAACCAAAGATAAAGTTTTTTTAAAAATAGAATTTTGAATATCGATAAAATTTTTATCATCTTCTATTTTTGGTAAAATAGGGAAATCGTCTTTTTTTATTCCCTGAAGTTTGGCTTCGTAATTTTCCGTTTTTATTATTAAATTATCTTTTTCAGTTTCTAATTCAATTCTTTCGCTTTGAAGATTATTAACGATGGCCGAGAAAATATTCAAAGGAATAGTCAACCCGCCATTCTCGATTATTTTACCCGAAACATATCCCGTAATCGCCAATTCTAAATTAGTCGCGGAAATTTTAATTTGGTTATCGATTGTTTCCAATAAAAAATTTTTTAAAATCGGAAGCGACGGCGTCTCCGAATTTATTTTACCGACAACACTCAACCCGTCCCTTAAATTAGTTTTCAATACTATTAGTTTCATAATAATAAATATAACTTGTAGTTATAGTAGAGAGATGGTTTTTTGTGGATAAGTGTAAAAATTAATTTAACCACGCGGAAAAGTTGAAATAATTAATGTTTAAAATTCGTTGATAAATTAATTCTTCTCGATAATTTCTCTGACTAAAATAATTTTTTGGTTTAATTTCGGATCGTTATTAATCTTTTTTGAGACCTTTTCACACGCGTGAATAACAGTCGAATGGTCTCTTTTCCCCAACTTATTACCAATGTCGGAGTAGGACATTCCCAAGATATCTTTCAATAAATACATGGCGATTTGCCTCGGTTCGACTAATTCCTTTCGGCGCGAATGGTCGGAAATTTCTTTCTCGGTAATTTCAAAGAAGCCGGAAACCGCCTTTATTATATGAGTCGGAGAAACGTTTTTAAAGGTTTGCTTGATGTTTTTCTCGATTATTTCATTAATCAATTCATCGCTCGGCTCGATATTTTTAGCCTCTTTGTAAAAAACGATTTTATTTAAAACTCCTTCCAATTCCCTGATATTTCTCTGTATTTTAGAAGCTATTAAAGAACATAAAGCGTCTTCTAAGTCCATTCCCTTTTCCCGGATTTTGGATTTTATTATGGCCACTCTCATTTCGTAATCCGGATAACCGATATCCGCGATCATGCCGCCGCTAAAGCGCGATCTTAAACGTTCTTCCAAAATAGGAGTTGCCGCCGGGGGCCTGTCCGAAGAAATAATTATTTGTTTGCCGCTGTCGTATAAAACGTTGAAGGTGTGGAAAAATTCTTCCTCGCTTCTTTCTTTGCCGGCGATAAATTGGATATCGTCAATAATCAAAACATCGACGCTGCGGTATTTGTCTTTTATGTCCTCCATTCTTTTATTGCGAATTCCTGAAATAATATCGTTTACGAATTTTTCAGAAGGAACATATTTTGTTTTGAGGCGTTCTTTGTAATTTGTTTTAATTTCATTCCCGACCGATTGGAGAAGATGGGTTTTACCAAGACCCGTGCCGCCGTAAATAAAAAGAGGGTTGTATTTTGATCCGACTTCTCTGACGACCCCCATCGCCGCCGCATAAGCAAGTTCATTTGAAGACCCCACGATAAATGATTTAAAGTTATAACGCGGATGTAGGTTCGTTTCCGGATCAATTTTCACTTCTATTAATTCCGGCTGGCTTGAAACTGCTGGAGTTCGGCTGTATGGCTGGGGTCTTTGTTCGGCGGGCAGCGTTAAAACGGAGTACTCAACTTTTTTTACAGACGAATCAAGCGAATAGAAGATATCGCAGAGTAATTTATGATATTTATTCTCGACCCACTCTTTGGCGAAGTTATTGCTAAGTCCCACAACAACGTGGCCGTCGTCGCTTTTCTCAACCAGCCGGCTATTTTTAAACCACGTAACAAAATTGGGCTTGGATAATTGAATTTCAACTTCCGCTAAAACCTGTTTCCAAACTTGTTCGTGATCCATAAAATAAGTAAAAGTATTATTTAAATTCTATAAGTAAAAAAAGCGATGTCAAATGAACAAAAAAATCGAAAATGTGAATTAGCTGTTGATAACTTTTAAAACGTAAACAAAATCAGCCCTTCCTCTTGTGTTTTCAAAAAGATTTTACTACAATAACAGATAATGTCTATAACCTACAAACCTAAAAAAAGGAAAAGGGCCCGTTCGCACGGATTTCTGAAAAGATCGAAGACTTCCGGCGGCAGAAGAACTCTTTCCAGGAGGAGGGCAAAGGGAAGAAAAAAGATTTCGGTTTAATTTTTTTAAAAAACCAATGTTGGCAAAAAAATTTCGTTTGCCGATTGGGGAATTTTTACCAAGAAAACCGAAAACTATCAAAACCCCCAACTTTTCTTTAAAATATTTACCCAATCAACTTTTATTTAACCGGGTTAGCGTGGTGATAAGCAAGAAAACAGAAAAAAGCTCGGCTCGCAGAAACCGAGTTAAGAGAATAATCTTGGATTTTTTTCGGCAGAAAAAAAATATTCCAAAAAAAGGAACCGATATTTTAATATCTCCAACGAAAAAAATATTAGAGCTTAAGAGCGGTGAAATTAAAAAAATAATTTCAGAAGAAATTATTTTAATTGATAATTTTTAAATCAAATAGGTTTGTAGCCTATCTGCTTGATCTCTTTTATTTTTTTTAATTTCAAAAGCACTTTTTCAATTTTGTCTTTGTTGGCCGTGTCGCAAAGGAATTTTATCGACGTTAAAACCGCCGAGGTCGGAGCGGTTAAGACATTGCTTATGTTGATGTGAGATCGGGAAACGATGCTCGTGATGTCTTTTAATAAACCGATTCTGTCCTCGGCAATAATTTTAATTTCCATTCGCGAACGTTCGCGGCTGCCTGGCAGGGGATCTTTTTTAAGAGATGAGCGAATCCTTTTTTTAGCGATGTCTGTCTTTACGAATCTTATCCACGACTCGGAAGGTTTTTTATTTTTTTGAATAAGAACTTCAACCATATCGCCGGATTGGATTTGATAATCCAGCGGAACGATCCTGTTATTAATTTTTGCTCCGACGCAATTATCTCCTATTTGGCTATGTATGGAATAAGCGAAGTCAACCGGCGTGGATCCGGCCGGTAAGTCGATTACTTCTCCTTTCGGAGTTATGGCGAAAATCCGGTCTTTAAAAAAATCAATTTTCAAAGCTTCTAAAGATTCTCCCGAATTTAAAAATTCTTTCTGCCAATTTTTCAGCTGATTAACCCATTCCAATTCTTTTCTGCTAGTAAAAACAGGCTTTTTTTCAATGTTTTTTTCTTTTGCCTCATGGTAAGCCCAGTGGGCGGCAATACCGTTTTCCGCTTCGTCGTGCATTTCTTTTGTTCTAATTTGGAACTCCACGATTTTATTGTCAACGCAAAAAACAGTTGTGTGCAAACTTCTGTAGCCGTTCGGTTTTGGCAAAGCGATATAGTCTTTTATTTTTCCCGGAAGCGGAGGCCATGACTGGTGTATCGCGCCAAGCGTCGCGTAACATTCTTCAACGGACGAAACAATTATTCGAAAAGCAACCAGGTCGTAAATCTGCTCCAAATTCATTTCGTGGCGAACCAGTTTTTTATACAAACTGCTGTAACGTTTAGCGCGAAAATCTATTCCTATTGGGGCGATATTTATTTTTTTAAATAAATCATTAACGACTATTTTTACTTTTTCCAAATATTTTAACCGCTGGTCGTATTTTTCTTTTACGTTATGGATCATCCATTTGTATTCTTGCGGGTGAAGATACGGGAAAGACAAGTCTTCCAATTCGCCCGCCAGGTTTTGCATTCCCAACCGATAAGCCAAGGGCGCGTAAATCTCATCTGTTTCAAGAGCTATTCTTTTTTGTTTTTGCAAAGGAACTGCCCCGAGAGTTTTCATATTATGAAGACGATCCGAGAGTTTTATTAAAACCACGCGGAGGTCTTCGCTGATTGCCAAAAACATTTTCCTTAAATTTTCTACCTGCCTTTGGGCTCCGCGGTATTTTAACCGGCCCAGCTTTGTAACTCCGTTTACCAAAAAAACGATTTCCTCGCCGAAATTATTTTTAATATCGTCAAGAGTTTTAAGTGTGTCTTCGGCAACATCGTGAAGCAGGCCGGCTGAAATTGTTTTTGAGTCCAATCCCCACTCGGCTAATTGCAAAGCGGTTTGGTACGAGTGATTGAAATATTCTTCTCCGGATTTTCTTTTTTGCCCTTGGTGCGCGGACTTGGAAAAAGAAAAAGCTTTTTGAATAAGCGCCGCGTCTTCGGGATTTACTGTACGCCTTTCCCGGGAAGTTTTTATTAAATTTTCTATAGTAACTGAAGCCATGATAGGTTTATAAAATACCACTTTTTAAAGCTTCCGGCAAATTTCAAGAAGATGAGCGATTTTTATTTAAGTAGCGCCAAAAACTCCTTTTCGTCCAATGTTTTCACATTCAGTTGCTTGGCTTTTTCGAATTTAGACCCGGGTTCTGAGCCGGCCACCAAATAATCCGTTTTTTTACTGACCGATTCTGAAACATCTCCGCCCAAAGCGCGGATTTTTTCTTTTGCCTCGTCCCGCGAGAGCGATTTTAAGGTTCCGGTCAAAACAAAAATTAGACCGTGCAACTTGTAGCTTGTAGCTTGTAATTTGTAACCAGTTATTTCAACTCCTACGTTTTCCAGCTTTTCCAAAAACCTTATATTCCGTTCTTTTTTGAACCAATCGTAAATGCTTTGCGCTACTTTTGGCCCTATATCGGGGATTTCCTGCAAATTTTCTAAAGAAAGCGACTTAAATTTTTTTATTAAAGCGCCGATTGTTGAAACAGGGAATGCTTTTGCTAAAGCCAGCGCCGTTTCTTCGCCTATGTGCAAAACCCCTAAGCTTTGGATAAACCGCGAAAGAACGATTTTTTTCTTTTGCTGGATTTCAGAAATGATATTTTGCGCCGATTTTTCACCAAAGCGCTCTAAAACCGCAATATCCCCTTCTTTTAATTCGAAAATATTGGAAGCGTCCGTTATCAGCCCCTCATCCAGAAACCGGTTGATAATTTTCGGGCCAATTCCTATCATGTCAAACGCGCCGACGAAATGATACAAATTTTCCCGATTTCGAGCTCCGCAATCCGGGTTGGAGCATCTGTGGATCACTCCGTCTTGAATAACTTTTGATCCGTCTACCGGGCATTTGGACGGCATTCTAAATATTTTCTCTTTCCCGGTTCTAAGTTCTATTAAAACTTTTATCACCTGCGGGATAACGTCTCCGGCCCTGGAGACAATAACCGTGTCGCCGATTTTTAATCCCAATCTTTTTATTTGGTCGAAATTATGAAGCGTCGCGTGAGTAATTGTAATTCCGGTTAAGCCCACCGGTTTTAAAACTGCCACCGGCGTCAAAGCGCCGGTTCGGCCGACCCCGACGGTTATATTTTCAACAATCGTCGTTGCTTCTTTGGCGGAAAATTTATAAGCAATCGCCGCCCGCGGCGCCTTGCCGATGACTCCGGTATCGTCGAAAGTTTTATTGCTGTTGAAGATAATCACTACGCCGTCGATTTCATAAGGGAGTTTTTCCCGGTGGTTTTCCCAATAATCTCTGAATTCAAAAATATCTTCCAAGGATTTCGCCGGTTTGTTGTTGGGATTTGTTTTAAAACCGAATGCTTTTAACAACAAATGCTCTTCTTCGTGGTTTTTTTGCCCCAAATCAGTAACGATCGCGTATTGAAAAGAATCCAGTTTTCTTAAAGCGGTAATTTTCGGGTCCAATTGTCTGACCGATCCGGCGGCCATGTTTCTGGGGTTGGCGAAAAGTTTTTCACTTCGCTTTTCGTTTTCTTTGTTTATTTTTTCAAATTCCTTTTTATTGATAAAAACTTCGCCCCGCACAACCATGCGCCTTTTAGACAAATCGTATTGGCTGGGATTCAGGTCGGCTTTTTCCAAATTTTTCCTGACTTCGTCGAGTTCTAATAATTTCAATGGAATCGCTTCGACGGTTTTTAAATTTTGGGTGATATCCTCCCCTGTCAATCCGTCTCCTCTTGTAGAGCCCTGTATAAAAACTCCGTTTTCATAAACCAGCTCAATGGCCAGTCCGTCGATTTTCAATTCACAATAGAATGTTTCGCCGATTAATTTTTTGTTTAAAAAGTTTTCCACCCGAGTTATCCAATCCCCTATGTCTTTTTGAGAAAACGCGTCGTTAAATGAAAGCATGGGTTTTTCATGGGCCAATTTCTGGAATTTTTTCAGCGGCTGTCCGCCGACTCTTTGTGTCGGAGAATCGGAAGTGGTGAAGTTCGGAAACTGCTGTTCCAGGTCTAAAAGCTCTTTTTTTAAAGAATCCAAAGCCGCGTCAGAAATTTCCGGTTTGTCTAAAACATGATAAAGATAACGATGGTGATTAATCGTTTTTTTGAGATGTTCGATGCGCTCTTTTGCGTCTTTCTTGTCCATTTTTGTTTTATTATACCATCTAAAACGTCTTTTTGTGACTAAAATATTGCAATAATTTCAAGATGAAGTAAATTTAACAAAATATGGCAAATAAAAAACAAGGAAAAAAATTTTTAATTCAACACAATTTGCCGGTAAAGATTTCCCAGTATTTAGATGTCGGTAAAAGCGGCAGTGGAGTTTGTGAGGGGGATGGTTGCAATGAATTTTGGGCAAAAAGGGTGTGCGGCCCCGCTTCTTTGGCAATGGTAACCGCTTATTATTTTTTAAAAAATGAACATTCGGTTGTCGAGGCGATAAGTAAAATCTTTAAAAACAGCGAAAAATATTATTTAAAAAAACTCGGAGAGTTTTTAGTTGATTTTATAATTTCCGACGGGGTCAAAAACAAAGCGTATATAGAAAATATCGGTTGGTTGCATCAGGGGTTGATAGACACTGCTTCAAAGTATTTCGGCTTAATAGGAAACAGATATGATTTTGCGAAAGAAAACACCGAAACTGCTTTTTATAGAATGATCGAAGAATTAAAAAACGGCCCTGTTATAGCCTCTATATATAAGAATTTAAATCCGCAAAACGGCGGCCATTTGGTGGTTGTTTTCGGAATATACGATAATAATATCTTATTTGCCGACCCCGATATAAACAACCCAAACTTTATTGAAAGAAAGGCCAAGATAGAAGAATTCAAAAACGGATGGAAGAAAAGATTTATTGTTATAAGGCCTGAATAATTTGATTTTTTGGTCCGGAAAATATAATATATACCGGCAAGCGGGCGTAGCTTAGTCTGGTAGAGCGCTGCCCTGTCACGGCAGAGGTCGCCGGTTCAAATCCGGTCGCCCGCGCATTTGTTTCATTTGTTTCAAACGAAAACGCGATTATGGCAATAAAAATTAACTATTTTGTGCACGGAACGACAACGGACAATGAAAAAGAAATTTCCTCCGGGTGGTCTGATATCGGACTTTCAGAGTTAGGAGTGAGACAATCAATTGAATTAAAAAATCAAATTAAGGATAAGAAGTTCGATATAGTATTTTGTTCCGATTTAAAACGAGCAGTTGATTCTGCAAATATAACTTTTGAGGGGGTTGTGCCAATTATAAAAGACGCAAGATTGCGGGAATGCAACTATGGTAAATTCAATGCTCATCCTTCAAATATTGTCGAGCCAATGCAAGAAAAAGCTATAACTGAGAAATTTCCCGAAGGAGAAAGTTATGAAGATGTAAAAGCAAGAATTGCCGATTTTCTTGATTTTCTTAAGAAGAATCATGACGGAAAAAGTGTTGCCATAGTTGCGCATAAAGCTCCGCAACTCGTGCTTGATGTTTTGCTTAAAGGTAAAACCTGGGGAGAAGCATTTGCGGAAGATTGGAGAAAAACTAAATCTTGGAAACCGGGTTGGGAATATGACATTAGCTAGTTATAATCCGGTCGCCCGCGCTGTAATTACCATGGAAATTTTTTCCCCTGAAACCAAAACTGGCCGGTTTCCACTTGAGAATTTGCCAAATTGAAAATATACTCCGCAGCTTCGGTGGGCTCCATATCCGCTTCCTCCCCTCCCATATCAGTCTTAACCCACCCAGGATGTAACGAGGAAACCGTGATTTTCCCTTCTAAACGTTTGGCTAGTATCTTTGTAAACATATTCAATCCCGTCTTAGATATTCTGTAGGCCGGATAATTCAATTCATAACCAGCGTGAGTTAATGAACCAGCACGAGAAGATATATTAACGATATGCCCGCCTTGATTGATGATGGGAATAATATTTTCAGTAAAGTCTATTGTCCCAATCAAATTAACCTCAAGAGTTTTTCTTAAATAATCTATATTAATCTTTGGTTCATTCGCTTCCTCTTCGACTACGGTGCCGGCATTGTTTATTAGAATGTCTATGTTTCTTTTGAGACTTACTATCTTATTGGAGCAATCTTTTATACTTGCTGGATTTGCAAGGTCGAGTTGGAATAATAATAGATTTTCATTTTGTCTATTTGCGATTCCTTTGGTGGAGGTACCAATTACAAAGTCGCCCTCTTTAAGAAATTTATCAGTTAAAGCCTTGCCAATACCTCGGCTAACTCCAGTAATTAGAACAGTTTTCATGTAAAAAGTTTATCACAGTAGAACTGGAAAATCCTTTTGCAATTTCAGATAAGCGAAAGGCGAACAAAAAACAAAAATCCCCCTACTTAGGTCGGGGGATTTTTGTTGGTCGATTCTATTCAACTAAACCTTGAAAGGATTAGCCCTCTAAAATCTCGATCCTTGAAAATCGTTTGCCGAATTTTAGAGCTTTATCCTGGCTGTCGAACCAGATATCTACCCATTTTTTACCGTTATAACGTGAATGCATCCTGTCTTCAATAACGAAAATCCTGTCGCCGAAAAGGCCCGGCAAGCGGAATCTTGTTCCGACAGGCAGGACATTGCTTGCAGCTACTCCCGGGAAAACATATTTACCGGTAGCGGTTATAAACGGCGTTTCGTCGGTTTCGGCTTCAGAGCTGGAATAACCGGTTACGGTTACGCTATCTACTCCCGTAATCTCGTAAGAAATCGCGGTTTTCAGCTGTTTTATGTTGATCAGAGCTGATTTGGATGCCACTGCGCCGTCAAAAATCATAACAGTAGACTCGCTTGACGCTAATTTTACGTTGTCAAACCCAATAGCTCTAGGGTTTGCGAAAGTGAGCTCTTCCGAGGCAAAAATCAGGTTTATGCTGGTTAAAGCAAGTAAAAAAGCTAAACGTTTACCCATATTTTTGTTTACCCCATACATAAATGATTATGTTGTGGGGTGTTGTATTTTCCAACAAAAAATCGCCTGTTAAGCGACTATGTTCCATTTTATCATGTCTACCCCTCCTGTCAACCCCGTAGTGGTCCGCCTAAGACTGATCACTACAGAGTTAAGAAGAGAGGGTTTTTATGAAAAAAGCGCCTACCCCAGATAATTTCTATTTGGGGATAGGCGCGTTAGCAGTTATTTCTTCTCCCACAGGGAGATTGGTGAATATTTCGAAAACAATATGGTCCCGACGAGAAAGACCGGTGGTGATCCGGAGGTCAACACCGCTAAGGCGGTGGCGCGGGTTAGTCAGTGCTTGGTGGACGAATTTTTCCTCCCGGAGTTCTTCGCCGGTATAGCCGAGCAAATGAGAAATTTCGTAGTAATACAGGCTGCGGCTGTGACCATTTTTCAGCGGCAGAAAATCAAGGAGGTCAACAATGTGTCGGGCCGGCAAGTTGCGTTTTTCAAGCATTCCGGCAATTTGTACAAAACGTTTTAACTCCCGAAATTCTTTGCGAGGGCGACTTTTTGTTTTTTTGGCGCCGGAGAAATTAAGCCGCAGGTCTATAAATTTAGCGAGACCTTTCAGGCGCCGGCGTAAGTCAGGGTTATGTTTTTCCGCCCAGTAAATATCGGAGAGCAAGAAACGGTCTTCAAGCGATACGGCAAAGCGCGTCCCTCGCGGCCACGGCTTGTACCCATCTTCGGTGAAAAGAGTTTTTTGGCGGCGGGAAAAGTAGTGGCGGGAAGTCGGAATAAAAAACGGATGTTCATGATTACATTTCCAATTCGCCACTTTCTGGTTCGTGATTTCTTGCAAACAGGAAAAAATAATTGGAGCGACTTGAGTATACTGCTCGACGGTAAGATGAAACCATTTACGGCGCTCTGGTATGCTTTTGGGCCCTCCTTTTTTCGCTTTTCTTCTGATATTTGATTCATGATATGGGCGGCTAACTCCAAGACCCACTTCCAGAAGTAGGGCTCGTTCAAAAAAGCGTTTGAGAGGAGTTCCGATGCCCGGACCTATAACCGCCAAAACGTTTAATCTCGGATCCGGGTTGACAAAAAACATCGGCCCCTCTGGCGTAAGAGAGATAATAAATGCAGCGTGTTGAATTACTCGATCTACGTCGTTTTCCACTAGCTGATGAATTGGTATTGGTCCGAACCTAAGGCCTCGATACATTTCACACCTCCAGAATGTAAGATTTTAGAATTTTAAATTGTTAGTGTTCCAAAAATATCTTATCAGCAATTATCGTTTTAAAGCAATGTTTTGTGTTTATAAATTGTGCATATAAAAAAACGCCGAGCGGGTTAGGCTCGGCTATTTGCGTGAACGTTTTCTCGATTGATAGCTGGATGGGCATACCATTCCCGGAATCAGCGGGGAGTGGTAGGGAACGCGGGGACTGGAACGAACCAGGATACCCCAAGTGTAATAGGGAGCTGCCGGTATGGACCAAGAGCACCACTTTTCAACGGGGCAGTGGCCGCAGGGGTCCTTGTAGCCGGCAGACCACAGGGCGTGGTTCTGGCGCAGATCTTCCGCTTCAGTGAAACGCATGGCTTCTTTTGCTTTGCGAAAGTGGCGCATGCGAGAACCGGCTTTTTGTCGGTCTTCTTCGCTGTCGGGCATCTGCAAGTTTTCCGGTTTCTGGGCGAAGGTGATGTTCTGAAATTGCTCAGCACAAAGATCGCGCGAGAGCAGCCAGAGCGCAGGATTGATAATCATGTGGTTCATGCCGTGCTTCACGAGAAATTTTTGCGACCACTTTGCGATAGTGTCCATAAATTTCTCGCTGACTCGCATAGTTATTTTGCCTTTGAGGGCTGGACTGTGCAAGCCTTCCTTAGGCTCGAACGGCTTGGCAAAGCCATTGAGCAGAAGAATGTTCGTTTCCCAAAGAACCCGCATTGCGTGAAAGTCCACCGGGATGGGACCAGGGAATATCGGAATAAGATTTTTTTCCTGCAGCCAGATGACCAGCAAGGAAAAAATCTTGCGCCGCATGCCTTTGAAGCCGGCCGGGTTGTTGTAGTAGTCTACTCGGCGGAAGGCCTCTTCGAATTCCGTAACTCCCCAGAAGACGTTGCGGATGTCGCCGCCCCAATATTCGTGGATTGTGACTGCGTTGCGATGCCATGCAGCGGTGTGTTCTTTGAGTTTGTAGCTTAAAGAGCCTGCGCCAACCTCGCCTGTTCCGTTTCCGTTTAAGATTTTGGGCGCGACTGACATAAATGCGTCCGCTATCTTGACCGGAGTCCAGCAGGTGGCAACGATTTTCGGGTCGTAGAGCTCTGGTAAGTCTTGGTGGAGTTGCCAAAGGAATTTCATGGTGTCGCCGCTTACAATTCCGCCTCTTTCGAACAGCGAAAGGAAGAAGAGCCAGTTCGCGTACTCACGCTTGCCTACCTCGGGGATGAATCTATCTTGGGGCAGGGTGAAGTCCGAGTAGATTCCCGTCCTTTCCTTGTACGGTTTTTCGAGCGCTTTGAATACCGCGAGCGCTCTTTCTTCGTCAAACTTGAGCTTCATCGCGGCATCCTCCTTGTGGAAGTGTGAGACATATTAAGTTTTATTATTTTCTGCTTAGTTTTAGCATGGAAAATAAAACAAAGTCAATTTCTGCTATAATTTTCTATTATATGACCGAATATTTTACTGAGGCATTGGTGCTGGCAAAAAAAGAAAACGGAGAGGCTGACGCGACAGTACATCTTTATTCCGAAAAGCTCGGAAGAGTCGTTGCCAAAGCCAAGGGATTAAAAAGAATTAAATCAAAACTAAGCGCGTATCTGGAGCCGCTTAATTTTATAAATATCCGTCTTGTTGGAAACGGGCGCATGCAAGTGGTGGATGTGTTGCCCTCGGAAAGAAATAATTTTCAAGAAATTAAAATTTCAGCCGAAAAGCTGGCGAAGTTTTTGACCATTGCGAATTTTATCAACGAAACAACTTTCGAATTTCAGCCCGATCATCAGTTTTGGCACGCGATTATAAGTATTTTCAAAAATAATCCTAAATTGGAAGACGCTTATAAAATAATTTTGCGCGATTTAGGTTTCGACCCGCAGTTTGCGGTTTGTGAAATTTGCCAAAAGGAAAATCCGGAATTTTTCGAAAAAGAAAACCAAACTTTTTTGTGTAAAAACTGCGCTACCAAAGCTAATAAAAATGATTTAATATTAATAAAAGCATGAGTTTAGAAGATCTCGAAAAAAATTTGTACGGCCTCGGCGGTAAAAAAGAAGCGAAAAAAGAAACACCAAAAATTTCTACGCAAAAAGAAAGCGCAAAAATTTTAGCTCCAGAAGAAAAACGATTGATTCCGAAATGGAGCGAAGTTTCCGATAAAATAAACCAAATGACAAGTTCGTCTGTTTTTTCCAGAATCAGCCAGTTTTCAAAAGTTATTTTTTGGCTGGTCGCCGCCGCGCTTATTATTGCCGGATCATTTGCCGGTTATTATTTGTCGCAATATTTAAAAACACGAGATTTTGTTTTCGAAGCCACAGCGCCGGATAAGGTTTTGGCCGGCCGGCCGTTTGAAATAAAAATAATTATAGAAAACAAATCGAAAAACACGATGCGTGATTCGCTTATCGATATTCAGATTCCCGAAGGAGTTGCGGGGTTAGGGAAATACGGAGATCGGCAGGTTATTGAAGAAAATATAGGGACTTTGGAAAGCGGCGATTCCTACGAGAATTCTTTTTCTTTGGCGATTTTAGACACCAACGAGCCGATTAAAAAAATAGACGTTTATTTTTCGTATTTGCCGCCGAATTTAAGCACCAAGTTTGAGAAAAAACAAACCATTGAAATTTTTTCCGACCAGCCGGCAGTCGGCCTTAATCTGGGCGCTCCGCAAAAAGTTTTTTCCGGCGAACAGCTGGAAATAACCGCAAGCTACAAAAATTTTTCCGACTATAATTTTTCAAAAGTACGTTTGAAAATGGCCTACCCTCCCGCGTTTAAATTTAAAGGAGCATCGCCGGCTCCCACGAGCAGTAATAATATATGGGTATCGCCAATGCCCAGCGGAATAGAAAACAACGTTTCTATAAAAGGAAATATAATCGGGCCTGATGACACCTTTTTCGACGTCAACGCCAAAATTTTTATCGAATTGGAAGACAAAGAATACCAGCTTGTCGAAAAAACCGCCAATCTCGGCATTGCCTCCTCGCCTCTTTCTTTGAGTATCGTTTCAAACAACGACCCGAATTTTACAGCTTTCCCCGGCGACACGGTAAGTTACGCCGTAAGCTATGGCAATAACACCGAAGATAATTTGCAAGACGCCATTATTAAAGTAAAAGTTTCCGGCGCGATGTTCGATTTTGCGAGTTATCGAGGCAACGGATTTTTTGATTCGAACAGCAATACGGTCGTTTGGAACGCTTCGCAGGAGCCGGGGCTAAAAAATCTTTCCCAGGGCGCCAAAGGATCAGTTTTCTTTTCTTTTAAAACAAAATCAATTTACCCGATAAAAAAATTGTCGGATAAAAATTTTTATTTAAAAGCCGAAGGAGAAATTTCTTCGCCCACTGTTCCTTATTATATTTCCAGCGATAAAACAGTTGGTGTTAACAGCGCCGAGACGAAAATCGGCGGCAGAACCGAAATAGACGCTTACGCCGAGTACAATAAAAAAGGCCCTTATCCGCCTCAAGTCAACAAATCCACCCGATATCTTGTCCACTGGGTTATTAAAAACTACGCAACCGACAAAAAAGACATAAAAATCAGAGCGGTTTTGCAGTCCGGCGCCACGTGGACCGGAGCAGCAGCCGCAAATATTGACACCGACGGATTGCCTACCTATAATGAACGGACTCAAGAAGTTTCCTGGAATATCGGACGAGTAATAGCCAATAAAGGCGTATTAGGAAAACCAATCGAAACAACGTTTGAGGTCGAGATAGCGCCCAGTATTTCACAAGTTGGAGGGCTTCTGCCGATTTTGTCAGCTGTTCAGCTTACGGCAACCGACGAGTTCACCAGTCTTCAGGTAAACGCCGGAGCAGCTCTCATTCAAACTGTTGATATAGTCAGATGACGAATACCGAACTTACAATGGATAAATTAGTCTCGCTTTGCAAAAGGCGGGGCTTTATTTTTCCTGATTCTGAAATTTATGGCGGAATGGCCAATGCCTGGGATTACGGCCCTTATGGAGCCGAACTAAAAAACAACATTGCATCTTCCTGGTGGAAAACCTTTGTACAAAAACGGGATGACGTTATCGGCCTTGATTCGGCCATTATTACCAACCCCAAAGTTTGGGAAGCGTCCGGCCATGTCAGCAACTTCAACGATCCTCTGGTTGATTGCAAAAAATGCCAGACAAGGCATCGCGGCGACAAGCTGCTCGAAGAAAAAATAGGGGTGGACGAAACCGCCAAGCTTAAGTTTGAAGAAATCGGGCAGAAATTAAATGAACTGAAAATCGCCTGCCCTAACTGCGGCCAGGTTGATTGGACCGACGCGCGCAAGTTCAACCTTCTTTTTGAAACTCATATCGGAGTGGTGGCGGATTCAAAAAATATCGCTTATTTAAGAGGCGAAACCGCGCAGGGAATTTTTATCAACTTCAAAAATATTTTAAACACGATGCGCCCAAAGCTTCCGTTTGGCATCGCCCAAATCGGAAAGGCGTTTAGAAATGAAATTACGCCCGGCAATTTTATTTTCCGGACCCGGGAATTCGAGCAGATGGAAATCGAATACTTCATCAAGCCGCCGCAAACCGAAAATGACTGGCGAACTCCGTTTGAAAAATGGATGGAAGACATAAAAAGCTTTTTCAAAGAAAATTTGGGATTGTCCGATGAAAATATGAGATGGCGCAGGCACGATGACAATGAACGCTCGTTTTATTCAAAAGACACTTATGATGTGGAGTATAAATTCCCTTCTTTGGGCTGGGGAGAACTTCACGGGTTTGCTTACAGGACCGATTACGATTTGAGCCAGCATATTAAATTCTCCGGAGCTGATTTAAGTTATGTTGATGACGAGGGGAATAAATTCGTTCCGCATTGCATCGAGCCGTCTTTCGGATTAACCCGCACTCTTTTGGCGGTTCTCTCTGAAGCTTATACAGAGGAAACTATTAAAGGCGAAGACGGGAAAGAAGAAACTAGAATTGTGATGAAATTCAAACCCGAATTGTCGCCTGTTAAAGCCGCGGTTTTTCCTTTGGTTAAAAATAAGCCCGAGCTGGTCAATAAAGCCAAAGAAATTTTTGATAACTTGAAGCAGGATTTTATGTGCGAATTCGACGACAACGGAAACATCGGCAAGCGCTACAGAAGGCAGGATGAAATAGGAACTCCGTTTTGCATAACCGTTGATTACGATACTTTGGAAAAAGGAGATGTAACTGTCCGCGACCGCGACACTATGAAACAGGAAAGAGTGAAAATAGACGAGCTCTCGGATTATATAAAAGAAAAATTAGGATAAAAAAAGAAAGCGGGCGCTGAATGGCCCGCTTTTTGGTCAATCGAAAGTATCGATTTTCGTCAGTTTTTATGCAGAGGTTTGGAGGCAATGGGAATCTTTTTCTTCGGCTTGTGCGGCGGATCCTTCTGAAGTGCCGGACAGTTTCTGTGGCCAAGGTCCCCAAAATAGATTTGATGGCAAAAAGAACAAGATCTGTGCATTACAACATCATCTCGCCAGCACATTTTCTCCTCCTTCTATAAATTTATTTATATTTACGGCCAATATTCGTCATCTTTTCTCTCGTTGCAACTTGAAATTCTGCCGTTGAGCATGCCCTGGAATAACTCAAAAGTGCGCAAATCTCTTTGGCTTGCCTCGTATTCTTTAATTCGGTTAATAATGAGCTGTTCGTCGGATGTTAACGGAAGTCCGGCATGAAATTTTTCAATTGCTTGGAAAGCGAACAAGGCTTCTTGATCCGAAAGGCATGATTTATTCGCCATCAGGTTTTACCCCCTCCTCTTGATTGTTTTTGTTCTGCTTCTAAATTAGCAAAGAAATGCTTTTTTGTAAAACCTTACTGGATAAAGAAAATCTGACAATTATTCTATATAGTTATTTCAGTGTTTTAGTTAGTATTGGCTGTTATGCTACAGCATAACAGTAGGCGAGGTAATTCCATAAAAAGTGTAGAGTTATAAAGTTAATTAAAATTAAGTAACAAATATTTACAAACCTTATGAATAAAATAAAAAAAGAGGTCGCCATCCTTTGCGTAAAGCCTTGGATTAGCGACCGCTTCGTTGTTGGAGGAAGAGTCACCTACTGGTTTGATTCTTATGTCTCTCGTTGAAGGCCGCAATGGCCTTGTTGATAGACTCGCGATTTTTTATCCGTTCGTCAGGATGGTAGACTGCGTTGACGATAATTCCCGCTTTCTTCAGGTCGGCGACATCAAGCTTGATGCCTTGGAGCCCTGCTTTACCAAGGTAGTTGATGGCGACCAGGCGATGGACGTATTCGTCGGCTTGGATTTGCTCCGGCCCAGCGAGTTTCCGACACCGGAAAAACTCTTTACGCAGTTCTTCTGCAGCTGCAGGATCTCCCTTGAGCGCTTCCAACGATGTCAGCGCGCGCAAGGTCTGCCGGTAGTAGACGCCCTCCACTCTCTTGTCCAGCTCGGCGCGCTCAATGTGAAGCGAATCTAAGCCGAGTCCAAGGTCTGTAAGCATCTTAATCATCTCGTTGCGAAGCGTGACGGCCTTGTCACCGTCCGTCTCCGCCTTGAGTGCGGCGTACTTGACGAGGGCTGTGTTCTTGGCCAGTTCCTTGAGGTCCTTGATCTTGAGCTGTCCGACAAAATAGGTTACGGATCCCATGTAGATGACCGAAATTACAACACCGATGAAAAAGATGGTCTTTTCCCTTCTGTTCCAAGTTGATTTTGTCATAACTCCCCCTTTTCAAATGAAATAAAAACTCTTATAAGAATAGCATATTTTTTTCAAATGTCAACTTTGTGTCGTGTAATGATTTTTTGGGAGGTGATTATAGAAAAACTTATTTTGTTACAGTTGTATAGTTGACTATACAGATGGGTTTTAATGGATAAAAATAAAAAAGAAAGGGTTTTTTGCAAAACCCGGTTGGGTAAAGAAAATCTGATAATGATTCTAGTATTTTAGTTAGTATTAACTGTTATGCTGTGGCACAACGTGTGTGAGGGGTAAATTGCCACAACCGCCGTCTTTTTGTATCATTTAACTTATAAACTTATGAACTTAAAAACTGAAATCTTCAGGGCTTACGATATTAGGGGCAAATACCCTTCCGAGGTTAATGCGAAAACTTTTTTTGAAATCGGTGTTGCGCTCGGGAAGTTTTTTAACTTAAAAACTAAAAAACTAAAAAACTTAAAAAAAATCTTTATAGGTCAAGATGTGCGGTTGAGTTCTTTGGAACTGAAAAAATCTTTTGTAAAGGGTCTTAATGAAGGAGGTAAAAATAAATTAGATATAATCGATATCGGGCTTTCCACTACGCCGATGCTTAATTTTTGCGCCAATAAATTTAAAGCCCCCGGTGCGATAATCACCGCCTCTCATGATCCTAAAGATTATAACGGCCTCAAGGTTATCGGGCCGGACATGGAAATTTTAAGCGGCAAAGATGTTTTGAAAATAATGAAAAAGTAATTATGGATTTTTTCAAGGAAGCCGGGCAAAATTTTAAATCGCTTTCGGAAAACGGCCATCTCTCCCACTCTTATATTTTTTTCGGCGAAAGCCAGAAAGAGATTTTTATTTTTGCCAAGAGTTTGGCGAATTTTCTGGAAACCGGTGAATTTAATAATCCAAAAAAGACCCTTCAGGATTTATCTGTTATTTTTTCAAACGAGAAAGGGAATATCGGCATAGACGAAATACGCGATCTGCAAAAATTCCTTTATACCCGGCCGGCCATAGCCAAAAGAAAAACCGCCATAGTTAACGGCTTTGAAAATTTGACTGACCAGGCCCAAAGCGCGATTTTGAAAATTGTTGAAGAGCCGCCCAAGCAGTCGTTGATAATTTTAACCGGACAAAATCCGGACAATCTTTTGCCGACTGTTTCTTCGCGGTTTCAAAAAATTTATTTCCCATCAAACGGATTTAAAAACGCAAAAAAACAAAAATCATCAGATAATGACGATCAAATAGAAAAACTGAATGATTTAATCGGAAAACTAGGCAAGGACGTCAAAAAAAACCACAATGCGTTAAAGGAGGCCTTGAACCGCCTTTCTTTGATGAAACGTTTTAATCTGAACAAAAAACTCCAAATGAGGGTGGTTGACGGCTATTTAAAAGGAAAAGACAAATGATTTCTTTGTGATTTTTTTATGGTAAAATTCACACAAGTGGATAATATGAATAATATATTAAAAACTTTGGAAGCGAGTATAAAAGAATCCATCGAGTATCTAAAAACACAGCTCTCCACTATTCGCGGCAATAGGCCTTCGCCTAAGCTGGTTGAAGATATTTTTGTGGAATGCTACGGCCAGAAAATGACCGTTAAGCAAGTCGGCGCTATCAGCGTTGTGCCGCCTCGGGAAATTCAAATATCGATTTGGGATAAAAGTGTTGTTAATACTGTTGCCAAAGCCATTGAATCGTCCAATTTGAATGTTTCCAGTTCGGTTGACGGTAGCGTAATTCATATAAACCTGCCGCCTTTGTCCGAAGAGCGGCGCCAGGAGCTTATTAAAATCGTTAAAAAAGAAGGCGAATCAGCCCGCATTGGAATTCGAAGCCACAGAGATGAAGCCATAAAAGAAAGCAAAAACGAATTTGAAGCGGGTAAAATCACCGAAGACGATAAATTTCAAGCCAAAGAAAAAATTCAGGAAACAATTGATAAGGCCAACGAAGAAATAGACAAGATATTGGAACAGAAAATTCGCGAAATTGAGGAATAGCCGCGATACCAATATACGAATGCATACTAATTATACTAATAAGAAGGATAAGTTGATTTATCCGGAAGTGTCCTACCTTCTTACGGGAATTCTCTTTGATGTACATAACAAGCTTGGAAGATATTCGCGAGAGAGACAATATGCGAATGCGATTGAAGAAAGATTAAAAGAATTAAAAATATCTTACCAGAGAGAGTATTCTATAAAAGGAACAGGAAATATCGTCGATTTTTTCATAGACGGAAAAATAATTTTAGAATTAAAAGCCAAAAGATTGATTTTGAAGCAAGACTACTATCAGCTTCAAAGATATTTACAAATTACGAATATGAAATTAGGTTTTCTTATAAATTTTCGAAATAGATATTTAAAACCAATCAGAATTATTAGGATTGATACAGATGCGAAAAGTAAATATTTCTGAAATTTGTATTATTAGTATTAATTAGTATATTAGTATCGATAACATAACATTCTTATGTTAGTTGGAATTATTGTTGTTATAATTTTCATCTCCGTTTTTATCATCGTCCATGAATTGGGGCATTTTTTGACTGCCAAAAAATTCGGTCTCTGGGTTCAGGAATTCGGATTCGGCCTTCCGCCAAAAATCTGGGGAAAGAAAAAAGGAGAAACCGTTTATAGCATTAACGCGCTTCCCTTTGGCGGGTTTGTGAAAATTTACGGCGAAGACCAGGAAGACAAAGACGAAATTCTTTCGAAAGGAAATAAATCAAGGAATTTTTCGTTTTTGCCGATTTGGAAAAGAATTATTATTATCGCCGCGGGCGTGGTGATGAATTTTATTCTCGGCTGGATTCTTATCTCGATTGTTTTTTCAATCGGTATTCCTCAAGCGGTGTTTATCATCGATGTAAAAGCGGATAGTCCGGCTGCTTCGGCTGGCGTTTTAGCCAATGACAAGCTGATTGATTTTAAAACAACCAAAGATTTTATAAGTTTTATAGACCAGCATAAGGGTCGGGAAGTTTCTTTAAAAATAGAGCGCGCAGGAAAAGAAATTGAAATTTCTACAACGCCCAGAAAAAATCCTCCTTCCGGTGAGGGCGCTTTGGGGGTTGCTCTTATAGACGCGGGCCAGCCGAAAATGAATGTGTTTAAAGCTGTTTGGGAAGGACTAAAAAGCGCGTTCGATATTTTTTCGATGATTTATGTGACGATATTTAATCTTGTTAAGGCGGTATTTTTGGGAGAGGGCAGTTTAGCCGGTTTGACTGGACCGGTTGGGATCGTGAAAATCACCGGAGAGGTCAGCAAACTGGGAATAATTTATTTATTCCAGCTTCTGGCTCTGATATCTTTGAACTTAGCGGCAATAAATATATTTCCTTTTCCGGCTTTGGATGGCGGAAGAATTTTATTTTTATTAATCGAGAAAATAAAGGGCTCTCCTTTGCCTCAAAAATTCGAACGTTATGCTAATGCTGTGGGCTTGGCGCTGCTCCTCTTTTTGATGCTCGTAATAACCATTAAGGATATCGCGAGGTTTTAGGAGTTAGCCACTAGGGGTTAGTAGGGATGAGATTTTTTTATCTGCCCCGTAGTCACTGAGTCTGTCGAAGTGTACTACTGAGGTTTGTCTGCCCTGAGAGAGGTCGAAGGGTTGCTTTGATTTTATTTCCATAATTTTTTGTTGGCCAGTTAGATTTCATAAAATTTTTTTATATTTCCAAACCAATCTACATGAACAAAAAACACAATCAAATCTTTATTTTCGATCGTGCGTCGAATAAAGAAGATAAAATCTTTTTCTTCAAATCCTCCCTGTCGTGCTATTTCGCGTTCAAAAATAAGTTCGTAGCTGAAGTTCTCGTGTTCTAATCTCTCTTTATCTAAAACCCTATGGAAAGCAATTAGTCGTGCCGAGGCAATACCGACCCTTAATTTATCTTTATACTTTTCTCTGAGCCTTACAAATAGAGAGAAAAAGTATTGAGTAAAAGCCATCAACCCTCCAAGATTGGCAATGGCATTCATCCAATCGTCTCTTGCAAGCCACTCAACTAAAATTTGTGTCCAATCAGCGCTATAACCAAAATCATGTTCTGATTCCTGGGTTTTTAGTTGTGATAAATTCGTTTCTTGCCCAATAACGTTTTTAATATCAGAGAGAAGTTTGCTCTTACGAAAATCGCTAATTCTACCCAGAACCATATCCAGATCATTTAAATAAAAATCAAAAATGGGTTCGCCATCGGTTTTTTTGCTAAAAATCCCTCGCCATTTCCTTTGCATAAAGTTACATCAATAAAAAGTAATCTAACGGAGCTTTAACTACGTTGGCATCCTCCAGTAACGTAAGCGAGTTTTTGCAGATCACCACGCCATACTTAGCTGATGATCCAACTTTCTTCATGGTGCTTCGTACTTGCGTACCCAGCTTCTCGCCCATGCCGACTTCAATCGGAATAATATTCTTACCTGCAATAGTAAGAATAAAGTCTGCGCCAGCTTTTGAATTGTCGTAATTCAAAGCACCGCGACTATTGGCCACAAACTCTCTATACAAGGTCATGGCTACGATATCCTCCATAAGGCGACCTTTCTGGGAGGCAAAAATCTGCTCATTACCAGCAACCGAGAGAAATGCCGAACGCATTGCCGATGACATAAATTGGTAGCGCGATGGCTTTCTAACCTTTTTAGCGTTTGAGCCATACGGCATAACACGGATAAGCAACTCGGCCTGCTCCAGCACCTCAAGAATATTGGAAACAGTATTCACGCTGGTCTCAAGTGTTGTAGCAAGTTTCTGAATACTCACTACTTCAGACTCGGCCAGCAAAAACAATACCCTCTTGATATGAATAAGGGTCTTGGTATCAAAACGACCTAGACTTTGAACGTCTTGATTAATCACTTTATCTAAGAGCAAGGTGATTGTTTGGTAAACTCGCGTCTCATCTTTCATTCGAATAGCGAATGGCAAAGTACCGATCTTCAGATATTCATCAACATAGTGACGATCTATCGATGACCAAGCACTCACTACGCTCTGCTCATATTTTTTTAGCTTCTCATAAGCGTCCTTAGCAGAGTCAGCATTGAACAGAGCGTCTTTTATATTCTTCTTTAAATCTTTGACCGGAAATTTACCATCACGGATCATCAAGAATTCAGTGAAACTCGTTGGAAAGAGCTTCTGGAAAATGGAACGTCGGATGACATCCGGATTAGTCTGCAAAGAAACGGCCGACGAACCGCTACATGCAACAAAAACTTTATTTGACCGGTCGTATACGGACTTTAATACCGATGCCCACTTGGGATCGTACTGGGCTTCGTCAATAAATATAAAAATAGGCTGGGTCAGTTTTTCAAAACTCTCACTGATAATTTTTTCGTAGGCAGTCAAAACATCTTTCAATGATGAGCCAAGAACATTTACTACTTCATCCAATGAGACATAGAGCATTCTGCGATCGCCGACTTCTTGATGATGATTTAAGAAAAGCTGAGCAAGAATAGTGGTCTTACCGACACCACGAAGTCCCGGGATTATAATCCAACGGTCCTGAGCCTTCGGGTTATGCAAAAAATCCCGGAAGTATTTATCAACTTTGACATAGATATTTCTTTGCGGATATTTCTTGCCCTGCTCATCCTGGGTGTAGGACTTAAGCCGGAAAGGGGCTTGTACCAGCTGGTTTTGTACGTATTTAAGGATTTCGTCCATATTTTTGTACCCTTTTGGGGTGATATAGTAACATCACTTACTATATTACTCTACTGATATAGAGAAGTCAAGCACCTGTCTTTTGCGGGAAATAAAGGCCTTTTCAGGGCATCTACTAAATCGGAAAGTTTGACTTTTCCTGTCTGGTGCGCTCGACAGGATTTAAACCTGTAATCTTCGGCTTCGGAGGCCGACGTTCTATCCAGTTGAACTACGAGCGCGTATTTATTTAGTGCGGGGTCCACTTGTCCTGAGTTTATTGAAGGGCTCAACTACGAGGGCTATGATATGACTACACACTACGAGCTACAATATAAATTAAATCACTATATAAATTATTAATAAGATAACCGTAGAAATTATTTCAAAAATACTGAAAACTGGTAAAAATCCTCTAATTTTCTTTTTTAATGGATAAAATAATTGCTTTTCATCAGTATCGATTATGTCTAAAATCAAATGACTTAAATATCCAATAGAAAACGCAACACCAATATTTTTATTGATTATAAGGAGAGCCAATGATATTACAAGCCAGGCCAATAAAGAATGTGTGTAAGGAGTTTTGTAATTTTCGCCATATTCCTTTTCGTTTTTCATCGCATAGAAAATTTCTCGTGGTTTAAAGTGTTTATTTTTAATAAGAACAGCTAAATGGTCTATATCGGGCAGAACCGAACCGGCCACAAATGAAATTGTATGGCTGAATTTTTTACCCAAAATTAAACCAATAAGAGGGTGTGCAAAAGTCATAAGTTGTCAGTAGTTGGTAGTGCGTAGTTCGTATTGCTATTACAATGCGAATATAATCTCATAAACAATTCCCGCGGTAAAGACGGCCAAAAGAAAATAAATAACCGGACTCGGAATTTTGGAGATGATTTGGTTTGGTGAACCGTTTGTCGAAGCCTTTCTCCATACAAGAACTGTCATTATTCCCCACAAGCTGAATAAAATTCCGCCTACAACTCCGATGGAGGCGAGAAAATTTTGAAATCCCAGAAAATAAAGCGAAGGCGGAAGAAAAACCACGAAACTTTTGGAAAGCCATTTCGGCAATTTCCATTCATAGTGCATTGTTTTTTCTACGTCAAAGGCAACAGACATATAAGAATCTAAAAGCGAAACAACCCCGAATATTCCGAGAAAAAACAAAATTGCCGGAGAGATATTTCCTATCAGCCCCGAAACCGCGTCTTCGGAAACCGCTGTCGAGAGCCGGCTAATTCCTATAACAAATAAAATATAAGCAATAACGACAATTAAGGTTGATGTTAAAAGTACGCGTTTGATTTTATTAAACGCCAGATTCTTTTCTCTGAAATAAACCATAAGCGCGGGAATCGCTCCGAGTCCCAATAAAGAAAACAGAGTCGGGCTGAAAGGCAGAGCTAGATCGTTTAAAGATACGGACGACGAATTTACTGCCGGCAGTCCGTAAAAATATCCAGCAAAAAACACCGCGATAATAACTGCAATTGTCAGCGAGGTTGTCAGTATTTCAAAAAACGCCGCCTTTTCTATTTTCAAAAAAATAGTCAGCGATCCCAAAAGCCAAAAAATTAAAAATTTATAATACAGCGGAAACTGCGGGCTGATTAAATTAAAAAAACTTATTGAAAGAATTAAATAAACCGTTAATGTTAAAAAGTTTGCCAGAAATACTATTATTCCGGCCAGCTGGCCGGACCTCTCTCCCAAATAAATTTTGGCGTATCCGGGAAAACGGTGGTGCGTTTCGCTGGTCCTCGCGATAATATCCGCGTACATTAAATGAATGAAAAAAGTGCAAATTCCTAAAACTGAAAGATAAATAATTCCGGTTAATATTCCGGATTTTAAAAAAACATACGGCAGAGAAAATATCCCCGCCCCGATAATTGACCCGACCAAAAGTCCTGACGACAATAAAAAAGACCGCATGAGTTTAACAGGCGTAAATTTAGAGATTAGGCTTCGAAAACTTTATCTCCTTCGTGAACCTTTTGGTCCACCTTTATGCCCACGTCCTGGCCTTTTTTGGCGGAGGAAATTTCTTTGTGGTCATATTGCATGGAACTGATTTCCTGCTCGAAATCGGTGTGGGCGCCTTTGAAATGGACTTTAGCGCCGGCATCCACGCTTTTGTTGAATTTCACGATCGCTACGCTGATATTTCCGTAGAAGTGAGTTACTTCGCCGATCGGTTTTTCGCTTTTTGAGTTGGCCATTTTCTTAAGGTTATTTTTTAAAAACGACCTTTATTTCGCGGGAATTTCCAAATTAATTGCTTTGATAATTTGTTCCACGAGTTTGGCGGGATCGGGACTGAAAAATATTTTTCCTTCCCTTTCTTTGGCGCGGTGGGATTTTTCTATCAGCATTTTGAAAATCTCATCTGTTTCCCAGTCGCCCTCCAAAATACCCAGCGGCTTATTGTCTTCAAAGGCAACCGTGAATTCGTTGATGGTACCGATTCTTCCGGGGCCGACAATAACCGCGTCAGCCGAACGGGTGAGAATTAAATTTCTTCCTGAATAATGAAAGCCGGTGTAAACGATCATATCGTGATAATCGGTCGGTAGGCCAAACAATTCAACATGGGTTTTTTCCGTGTCTGCCGGCGAAAATCCAATCACGAATCCGCCAGCCTCCTTCGCGCCTTTTGCCGCCCATTGCGGAAAGCCGGTTGTGGCGCCGTCAACCAAAATAGCGCCTTGTTTGGCTATTTCTTCGCCCAATTTTTCGGCGATTAAATTGGTTTTTTCGCTGAAGTCGCTTAATTCCGCTGTCCCGGAAACGCAGATTTTAGGTTTGCGGTAGTTTTCTATTGAATTCATAGGTCTTTATATTTAACACTAAAATCCCGATAAATTCCAATATCGCGCTTACAGAAATCTCTCCGTTATTTTTAAGGTGCGCCATCTCGGGTTTTTTTCAAAATCATTTTTTGTCAGCAGTCCGTCCGCGGCCCCGATTTTTTCAAGATTTGAAGTCGCGTTTGCCGACCCAAGCCGTATCGCGTAAGCGATATTGGCGGGAGCGCATTTATTTTTGTCGCATTTTTCGCTTTTGCGGATTAATCCAGAGACGAATCCGCTTCCAAAAGAATCGCCTGCTCCTGTCCGGTCAACAACTTTTTTGTTTTTAAAAGTTCCGGCCTGATAAATTTTTCTTCCGTCCGAAATAATAACTCCTTTCGGACCGTCGGTCATTACCGCTATTCCCAAAACTGCCCTGTCCAGACTTTGGAAAATTTCTTTTTCGTTCCGATAGTTTATTTTTGTCAGATACGACGCTTCTTCGCGGTTTAAAATTACGACTTTGCTTTTTGATAAAATGGGCTTGAGTTTTTTGATTCCCATTTCTATAAGATATTTTGAGGGATTTATGGCGATAAGCGTATTTTGCTTTTCCAAATGCGAATAAATTTTAAGAAGAGCCGAAAAAGGAATGTTTCCAGGAGAAATATAAGCCCAGCGGGATTTTCCGCCAAAGGCGGATCCGCCTTTGGCGGATATTTTTTCGAAAGGAATTTCATCAGCCTTTAAATTATGAGACGCGCCGCGATAAACCAGTATTGTTCTTTCTCCACTTGGCGAAAGGAGAATCGCCGAGTAGCCAGTGCCTAAATTTTTATCAAAAACAGGAAATACAGAAACTTTTTCTTTTTTTAGTTCTTTTAAAATTGATTCGGCTTCCTGATCTTTTCCCAGTTTTATCAACGAAGCTGTTTTTAATCCTTGTCGGCTAAAAGTTACGGCTGCGTTTGCCGCTCCCCCGCCGGTCGTAAAAATCGGTTTTTCTATTTCTATTTTTGAGCCCAAAGCAAAGCACTCTGCTTCTCCGGTTAATATGCCGATTTTTTTAAGATGCGCCGGGTCTTTTATGACTTTAAAAAGTTTGCCGGTTAAAAAAACATCTCGAGTCGCGGTTCCTATTGTGATTATGTCGAACATGATTTTTAGCCACTAGCGACTAGGGTTTAGGGTCTAGTGAAGACTCCTTGCACTATTGGCTATACCCTAGTGGCTAATTACTTTCTTTTAATTGCTCTTTTTATTGCTTTTATTATATCATCAACTCCCATCCCATATTTTTCAATCAGTTCCTTCGGTTCTCCGCTTTGGCCGAAAACGTCTTTAATGCCTATAAACTCTATTGCCGTAGGCGCGTGTTTTGCCAGAGCTTCCGCCACGGCCGAACCAAGCCCTCCTATTATAGTATGTTCCTCGACTGTTACGACTGCGCGGTATTTTTTCGCCAACTCGACGATTTTATTTTCATCAAGGGGCTTTATGGTGTGGGAATTTAACACAACCGTGCCGATTTTTTCTTTTTCCAGCTTTTTTGCCGCCAGAAGAGCGTTATAAAGCAAAGGTCCGGCGCCGATAATCGCCGCCTGCGGCTTTTTTGATTCCCATAAAATATAGGATTTCCCCGGAACAAAACGGGTTTTTTCGGTTGTTATTTCCGGAGTCTTTCCCTTTGTTAATCTTATATAAACCGGCCCCCAGATTTTGGCCGCCGCTAACGTTGCTTTTTTTGCTTCGTGGAAGTCAAGCGGAACGATTACTTTCATATTCGCCATCGCTCGCATCGTGGCGATATCTTCGGTTGCCTGATGCGTCGCTCCGTCGGCGCCGGTTGAAATTCCGGCGTGGTGGCCGGCGATTTTTACGTTCGAGTCGTTGTAAGCGACGGTAGTTCTTATTTGTTCCCAATTCCTGCCCGGAGAAAAAACAGCGTAAGAAGAAATAAAAGGAATTTTTCCGGACACTCCCAAGCCAGCGGCGATTGTCGCCATATTTTGTTCGGCAACGCCGACTTCAAAAAATCTTTCGGGAAATTTATCCGCGAACCAATGGCAGCGGGTTGATTCTTTTAAGTCCGCGCACAAGACAACCGCGTCTTTATTTTCTTCTCCGAGTTCCACTAGGCCTTCGCCGAATCCGTCGCGAAGAGATTTTTCGTGGTGATTTTCAAAAATTTTAGAAGAGAGATGGATTTCCTTATTTAACATAGAGTCTTCGCTAATAATGCGAATTACCGATAAATAATGCTAATGAATTTAAAAAAAACTATTTATTTATATATTCGTATTATTTCGCAATTTAAATTTGCATCATTCGCGATTACTCTAATTATAACACAACCGTTTCTCCTTCTTTGGGAATTTGCGTGTCGATTGTCATTTCATTTTTTATTTTATTTGCAAAAGGAATCATTTCTTCTTCTTCTCCCTGTACGATAAAAACTTTTTGCAAGGATTCGCGGACCGGCCTTATCCATTCCAAAAGCTTGGCTTGGTCGGCATGCGCCGAGTAAGCGCTTATTTCTTTTACTTTGCAATTTACCGGAATATTTTGGCCGAAAATTTTTACGTTCTTCGCGCCGTCTTGGATGTTTCTCCCCAAAGTTCCCTTGCCTTGATAGCCGATAAATAAAATCGCGCTTTTGGGATCGGATAAATAAAGCTGTTCATGGAAAATTATTCTTCCGCCGTTACTCATTCCCGACCCGGCGATTATTATTTTCGGCGGTTTTACGAGGTTGATTTCCTTGGATTGTTCGACGGTCAGGGACGTCCTTAGTCCCGGAAAATCGAAAATCGCGTCGCCGCTTTGCAACCGCGCAATCGCTTCGCCGTCGAAATAAACAGGGTCTTGGGAGAATTTTTTATAAACATCGGTCAGTCTTATGGCAAGCGGGCTGTCTATAAAAATAGGCACTCTCGGAATTTTTCCTTTTTCAACCAGATCGTTCAATTCATATAAAAGCTCCTGCGTTCTTTCCATCGCAAAAGACGGAATTAACAAAACGCCGCCGCTTTTTATCGTTTCTTCGATGGCATCTTCCAGTTCATCTTTTCTTTTTGAGAAATCGCCGTGCAGACGGTTGCCGTAAGTGGATTCAATAACCACGTAATCAGCGGTTTTTATCGGTTCTGTGTCTTTAATCATCGGCGCCGCATAGTTCCCCATATCTCCTGAAAAAACGATTTTTTTTCCGCTGTCGGAAGTTATGGAAATAAAAGCGGAGCCCAAAATATGGCCTGCGTCGAAAAATTCAATTATCAGATCTTTGACGCGAAGAGTTTCGTGGTAACTGATTTTTTTCCAAAGCTTTAAAGTTTCGTTTATGTCGGAAAGAGAATAAAGAGGAATTTTCTTTTCTCTCAAAAGCTCTTTTCTTAAAATTCCTTCGGAATCTATCAAAAGGTGTTCGGCGAAATCTTTTGTCGGCGGAGTCGAATAAATCGTTCCCTTAAAATTTTTTTTGTACAAAAGAGGCAACCGGCCTGTGTGGTCGATGTGCGCGTGAGTTACAAAAACAGCGTCGATGGTTTTCGGGTCGTAAGGAAAATCTTCGAAATTTTTGGGATCGCAAAAAGTCCCGCCTTGTATGAGCCCGCAGTCAATCAAAACTTTCGCGCTTTCGCTTTCTAATAAATAATTAGCGCCAGTTACTTCGCCGGCTCCGCCACAAAAAGTTAATTTCATCCCAACTATTCTACAACAAAAAAACCGTTCAGTTAAGCGGCCTTTTTTGTTTACTCTTCTTTTTTCAGTTTCAGGACGATTCTTTTTTCGTCCGATTTTATAGATTCGATTACGAAGGTATATTTTCCCCCTATTTCAAGTTCGTCTCGCATTTTTTCGAGCGATTCGAATTCCGAAACGTGTATCAGCCCCCATAAGCCATCTTCCAAATCCACATAAGCGCCGAAAGGATTGAATTTATGAATAGCGCCCGTTATTTCCTGGCCTTCTTTGAGTTTGCCGCTAACAGCTTCCCACGGGTTGGTTTTCAGCGCTTTCAAAGACAAGAAAACCCGGTCTTCTTTTATTTCTATTATTTTCGCGGCAACGGCTTCGTTTATCTGGACTATTTCTTTGGGGCTGTCTATCAACCGCCAGTCGAGTTCGCTGACGTGTATCAATCCTTCGATGGCGGGATTATCGGCGAATCGGATAAAAGCTCCGAAATCGGCGATGCCGGTAATTATTCCGTCAATAACATCGCCTACTTTATATTTGGCTATCAAGTCCTTGGCGCTTCCCTCAACGGCCTCTCTCTCGGATATTATTAATTTATTGGTCCGATGGTTTAGGTCGATTATTTTGACGTTTAATTCCTGGCCCAGCAATTTTTTTAGTTCTGACAAAATTTTGCCTTTATCCGCTTTTTCCACCCGCGGGTAATGTTCTGACGAAAGCTGGGAAACCGGTAAAAACGCTTTGATGCCCAAAATTTCCGATACCAGTCCGCCGCTGTTGGCGCCGGTTATTTTTATGGCGACAGGCTCATTTTTATCTCTCAAATCCTCTAATTCCTGCCAGTTTTTCTGGTGATGGGCGTTTGCCAAGGACAGTTCTATAAAGCCGTCGTTATTTTCTATTTCGGATACTTTGGCGTTGACCGGATCGCCAACGTTAAGGTTTTTGATAATGCTTCTGGCGTTTAAAAGTTCTATGCCGAATACGATGCCTGTTCCGTATTTGCCTAAATCAAAATGAATCGCCTTAGGAGTTCGAGCCAAAAGCTTAGCTTCTATTAAGTCGCCCTGCTTTAAAAAGCTCAGCATATTGGGCGCTATTTTGGCAAGCTGGTTCATTGCCGATATTTGTTTGTCGTTTTGCGAAGTCGTAGCTTCAGTCATAGAGAAAAATTGTAATCAAAAAGGAATTGAAAAGCAAGGGGGAAGGTGGTACAATAAGCTAATACGAATCGCTAATCGCTTTTCGCTTGTCGTGATATTTAACGATTTGCGTTATGCGTTGTGCGATTTGCTTTTTTATATGGTTATTTCTTATTACGGCGAAGGATGCTTAAAACTGCAATCCGGCGACCAGGTTATTTTAATAGATCCGGTTGAATCTACAAGCGGCTTAACGGCTCCGCGTTTTAAATATGACGCTGTTTTGAGAACTTTAACCCCATTCCCCGCGCCTTTTGAGTATAACAAAGAGGCAGCTCCCGAAGTTTTGGGAGCCGGAGAATACGATTTTAATGACGTAAACGTCAAGGGTTTTTTTGTCGCGGAAGAATCATCGGAAAAATTTTTAAAAACCGTTTATTGGCTAGAAATGGAGGGGATAAATTTTTGTTTTTTGGGGCATATTTCCCAAGCTCTTTCCCCGGAAACAATGGAAGGGCTGAATGGAATCGATATTTTAGTCGTTCCTGCCGGAGGCGAGCCGTTTCTAGACCAGAAAATAGCGGTTAAGCTGATAAAACAGATCCAACCTAAGATAGCCATCCCGACTTTTTATAAAGTTCCCGGGTTGAAAAGAAAGGCGGACGACGTAAAAAAGTTTTTAGAAGAAATAGAGGCCTCGAAAGTTGAGAAAAGCGACAAGCTTGTCATAAAGAAAAAAGATATCGAGGATATCAAGCCGACAAAAGTCGTTGTACTTACGATTTAATAGAGATTTATGAGCTGGCTAAGCAAAATAAGGCGTTCGAACGAAGAAAAAAAGAAAAAATGGATCGTTTTTTTGGGCGTGGTTTCGATGGCGGTTGTTATTTTTTTCTGGATTTGGTACATGAATTCTTATATTAAAGACGTTGGCACCTTTAACGCGGGCAGAGCTCGGGAAACGCAGATCTGGCCGGTTTTTAAAACCGGTACTGGAGTTGTTTGGCGGTCATTTAAATCCAAATTCAGTGAATTGACTTCCGATTTATATTCTAAAATACCCAAAATCGGAGGCGAGAAAGTCATTAAAATCGAAAATCAATAGAATTTAATGAATAACGACGAACAAAAAATAGAACAAAAAATAGAAAAGCGGGAAATATCCGACGAGCTTCAGGAATCCTATCTTGATTATGCGATGTCGGTTATTGTTTCGCGCGCTTTGCCGGATGTCAGAGACGGTTTAAAGCCGGTTCAACGGAGAATTCTTTGGGCAATGTGGGAAACTGGTCTTAGGGCGAGCGTTAAATACAGGAAATCCGCCGCTGTTGTCGGCGAAGTTTTAAAAAGCTACCATCCGCACGGCGATATTGCCGTTTATGACGCGCTTGCGAGAATGGCGCAGGATTTTTCTCTTCGCTACCCGCTTATTGACGGGCAAGGCAATTGGGGTTCAATCGACGGCGACAATCAAGCGGCGATGAGGTATACCGAATGTAAATTGTCGAAAATTGCTGAAGAGCTTCTTTTTGATATAGAAAAGGAAACGGTTAATTGGCTGGATAATTATGACGGCACAGCTAAAGAGCCGGCAGTGCTCCCCGCTAAGCTTCCGCATCTTCTTTTAAACGGTTCCTCTGGTATCGCGGTGGGCATGGCGACCAGTATTCCTCCGCACAATCTTACCGAAGTTATTGACGCCACTCTTCACTTGATTGATTCGCCCAAAGCCACGACCGAAGATTTGCTGAAATTTATCCAAGGTCCGGATTTTCCGACAGGCGGGATTATTTACGATAAAAAATCCATTGCCGAAGCGTATTCCACCGGCCGCGGTTCCATACCGGTTCGGGCGGTGGCGGAAATCGAAGAAAGGAAAAAAGACAACTACAATATAATAATTACCGAAATTCCTTATCAGGTTAACAAGTCCGAACTTTTGACTAAAATTGCCGGCCTTGTTACAGACAAAAAAATCCAGGGCATAAAAGATTTGCGCGATGAAAGTGACCGAGATGGTTTAAGAGTCGTAGTTGAGCTTAAAAACGACGTGCCCGCGCAAAAAATATTAAACCAGCTTTACAAGCATACCGATCTTCAAAAGAATTTCAATTTAAATACGATTGCTTTAGTCGGCGGGCTTCAGCCCCAGCTTCTTTCGCTTAAAGAATTTTTGGCCCAGTATATTGAACATAGAAAAGAAGTTATTCGCCGGAGAGCCGAATTTGAGCTCAAGAAAGCCAAAGAGCGGGCGCATATTTTGGAAGGGCTTGCGAAAGCGCTTTCAGTTATCGATAAAGTAATCGAGACTATTAAAAAATCCAAAGACAAAGAAGACGCGCGTAAGAATTTAGTAACAAAATTCAAACTTACGGAAATCCAGGCCGAAGCCATTTTGGAAATGAAGCTTTCTACTTTGGCGGCGCTTGAGCGCCAGAAAATCGACGACGAGCTTAAAGAAAAGAGAAAGTTGATAAGCGAACTGGAACTTCTTTTAAAAAGTCCGCAGAAAATTTTAAAAGTCATCAAAGACGAGCTTTTGGAAATTAAAAAAAATTACGGCGACGCGAGGCGCACTAAAATTGTCGCCGGAGGCCTCCAAGAATTCAAGGAAGAAGATTTGATTCCTGAAGAAGAAGTCGTAATTACTCTTTCCCAAAACGGATACATAAAAAGAGGAAGTCCCGATGTTTTCAGGAGCCAGCAAAGAGGAGGTAAGGGTCTAATCGCTTCCGAAGTTGGCGAAGAAGATGTATTGACGCATTTTATCGCGGCCCACAGCCACGACAATATTTTGTTTTTCACCGAACGCGGCAGAGTGTTTCAAACTAAAGTTTATGAAATCCCCGCGGCGTCGAGACAAGCCAAAGGCAAGGTTATCCAAAACTTTTTAGAAATTCCGCCCGATGAAAAAGTCAGCGCCATAGTCGCTTACGCTTCAGCTAAAAATCAGCAACCGACAATTAATAACTATTTGGTGATGGCGACCAAAAAAGGAATTATAAAAAAAACTCCTCTGGCTGATTTCACCAATATCAGGCGCACAGGAATTATCGGCATTAATTTGCAAAAAGGCGACGTGCTTAATTGGGTCAAGTCGTCTTCCGGTAAAGACGAGGTTTTAATCGTAACCGCTTTAGGCCAGTCAATAAGATTTAAAGAAAGCCAGCTTCGGGCGATGTCTCGAATCGCCACCGGCGTAAGAGCGATAAAATTGAAAAAAGCGAAGCCCCGTAGCGAACAAAGTTCTGCTACTGGGGATGATTTTGTCGTTGGACTTGATATAATAAATACAGAGTCGAAAGAAAAAATTTCCAAGCTGAAAGTTTTAATTGTTACGGAAAACGGATTTGCCAAACAAACTTCGCTTGGACAATACAAAGTTCAAAAGCGAAGCGGCCAGGGAATCAAAACCGCTAAGATCACTTCCAAAACCGGAAGAATCGTCAGCGCGCAGGTGATTTCCGAAGAAGTAGAACTTTTGGCGCTTTCGACAAGAGGACAAATTATTAAAACGACTTTAAAAAGTGTTCGTACGGCTGGCCGCGCCACCTCCGGAGTAAAAATTATGACATTGAAAGGGGGCGATAAGCTGGCCGGAGCGGTTATATTGTGATAAATGTTCACTAATCGTCTAAAAATAGTTTTGTTCGGAGCCGGAGTAATAATACTTATTTTAGTTGCTCTAAGTATTTTTTGTGTTATCCCGATAACAAAAAATTGTTCCAAAACTTCCGTATCGGGAAAATTAATTTTCTGGGGAGTTGATAATAATTCCGCTTTTCAAACAGTCATAGACAATTACAGCAAACTTTATAACAGAAAAGTTCAAATCCAATACCAGCAAATCCCCGAAGCGGATTTTGAAAACACTTTTGTGCGGGCAATGGCCAAAAACCAGGGTCCGGATATTTTAATGTTCCATAATTCTTGGCTTTTAAAACAGGGGGATCTTTTAACGCCCGCCACTGACGCGCAAATTTCTTTGGCGAGCTTGCGCCAGTTTTTCCCGCAGGTTGTTGAAAAAGATTTTACTTATCAAAGTAGGGTTTACGGTTTGCCGCTTTATCTTGATTCTCTCGCGCTTTTTTACAATAAAGATATTTTTAACGCCAATTCGATTGTTTTTTCGCCAGCAAACTGGAGCGACTTTACGAATTTGGCAACGAGGCTTACAAAAAAACAAGCCAACGGCCAGATTTTACAATCCGGCGCGGCTATAGGCAGTTCCGATAAAAATATAGTGAACGCAACCGATGTTTTAAACACGCTAATGCTTCAATACGGTTCTTCAATAGTTGATCCTGCTTTCATGAGGGTTGATTTTAGCGGTACAGCAATTAATGCTTTTAATTTCTACACCGGTTTTGCCAAGCCAGCCAGCGCTAATTATGTTTGGAACCAAAATTTGGAAAATTCGTTCGATTCTTTCAGCCAAGGTAAAACGGCGATGATTTTCGGATACGCTAACCAGATCTCATATCTCAAACAAAAAAATCCGCTTTTAAATTTCGCGGTAGCTCCTATGCCGCAAGTTGATTCTTCGAATCCCAAAAATTACGCCGCTTATTGGGGCTTGGCGGTTTCTTCTAAAAGCGCGAATGCCGACCTTGCGTGGGATTTTATAAAATATTTAACAACCGACCCGCAGAATTCTCTGATTTATCTTCAAACGACAAAACGGCCGCCGGCTTTGAAAATATTAATTAATCAATATTTAGATGATCCGGATTTGAATGTTTTTGCCAAACAAGCCCTTACGGCGACTTCCTGGTATCAGCCAGATTCCGATCAAACCAGCCAGATTTTTTCAAGCGCGATTGAATCGGTTTTAAGCGGCCAGCTTACTTCCCAGCGCGCGCTGGAAAAAGCCGCTTCTCAAATAAACAATTTATTTAAATAAATTTTATGAATATTGCTTACGCTGCCTTAACTCCTTTAGTCCAATGCGGCCCCGGAACTGCCAAGCCCGCGTGCACTGTTTGCGATTTGTTCCAATTAGCCCAAAATATTTATAATTTTGTCATTGTCTTCGCGTTTGTTTTGGCTCTGGGAGCTTTGGTCTGGGCGGGATTTAAAATGATGACTTCTGGCGGCGACCCGGCAAAATACAAAGACTCGGTCGGAAGAATCAAAACAATTTTAATCGGCATCGCCATTCTTCTTTTAGCCGGGCTCATAATTGACACGGTTTTGAAAGTTATTACCGGCGGCAGTTTAGGACCGTGGAACAGATTGCCTTGCTAAAATAGAATTTTTTGTTTTATAATATTTATTAATGAGGCTTATATCAAGAAAAAAAATATTTTATTCTCTTGGAATCGTTAGTGTTTTGTGTTTGGGATTAATTTATTTTAGATTGGTTAATGCTGCGGCGCCAGGCACTTATAATTCTGCGCCAGGAACTTATAATTCAGCCGGAAGCGGAGGCCAGCTTTTTAATTACTTCGGTTCCGGTTCAACTCTTGATAGCGTTCTTTCCAAAATTATCGATTATTTTATCGGTGTTTCGGTTTCAGTGGCGGTGATAATAGTTATCTATGGAGCGTGGAAAATGATGACCGCGTCAGGCGATCCTAAAAAATTCCAGGAAGGCCAGAAAACGGTTTTATACGCCGCTATCGGATTACTGGTAATTTTATTGGCAAGAGGGATAATCGGCGCGTTGTATGGGATAATACAAACGTTATAATAAATATAAAGAAAAAGGTCGAGGTCGAATTGGTGCGATACAAAAAAATGAAAAAAGTTTTACAAAAAGTAATTTATTCAGGAGCGATTTTATCGCTTGTTATGCCGGTTGCTTCTTTCGCGCAATTATTCAATCCGCCGGGCCAGGGACAGCCAGGTACTGTGCCCATAACGGGAATTTCCAATGTTTATAATACATTGGATACTGTTGCTAATTATTTGCTAGGGATATTGATTGCTTTGGCGGTTGTTTTTATTGTTTGGGGCGCGTTTCAGTTTTTGACCTCCGGTGGAGATGATAAAAAAACAGCAGACGCAAGAAAGCACATTCTTTATGCGCTTGTGGCTATCGCTGTTGGCTTACTTGCTAAAGGGTTGGTTGCCGCGGTAAGAGGAATTGCTGGGGGTTTATAAAGTTATTATTTAATGATTTAAAAAAATATCCCGGAAGCGGGGTATTTTTTATAAAAAATACCCGTTCCGACCTTGGTCGGAACGGGGCACAAAGAACTAGTAAGTTCATGTCATAATTCACGATCTGCGAATCTTGAAAAAGGTGTTGTTATGCACGGCCTGAATTGTAAGCGGTCCTGGCACTGACTGAACCAATCGATCATGGCCAGCCGGTTTTCGATATTCGTTTAGGTAAGTATCGATCAGTAAATATTCCTGGCTGGCGTCTATTTCAATCGATCTGGCGTTGATCGTCTGGATCCGCATTCCGGCAGCAAGAGTGAACCCCCGAGCCGCTTCTTCCTCGGAGAGGATTAGCATCGGGAGCGTGCCGGGTGCGACGGATACGCTCGGCGCAATCCCCGCATCCGCGGTTTTTAGGCCTGCTTTCGCGTCAGCTACCGCGTTCTTGATCGTGTTTCTTATCCCGTTATCGATTGCCGGAAGCAATTCTTTCTTTGAGGTGTCAAACGACAGCGGGAAGAAGAATCCAAAGATACAGACAAACAAGACGACAGCGGATATAAATGCCAGGGTTGATCTTCCGGTCCAGGCGCATATGCGCCAGGAAAGGAACGAAATCAAGAAAACTGGTATCAGAACTGTTTTATTGTTGATGGGAAGGAAAATCAGGATCATTGCTAGCGCTATTACGACAGCGAGAAGGCCGAATACGAAGTTGATGTACCGGCCGACGCTTCCTTTCCAGCCGCCTCCTGATACGCCGCTGAGAATGATTCCCGGAGGCGCCGCCACTACCGCAAGGCGGATGGACGACATCAGAAGAGAAATCGCGGGCAAAAGCGCGATCCATTTCCAGAGCATTCCCTCGCTTTGGCCCGCGATAACTCCCAGCGTTATGGTGATGACGGCCAGGATGAACGTCTTCAGAAATTGCCGCGACAAGGCCGGCAGATAACCGGTTTTCCGCGAAGGTACCCCGAAGAAATTGCGCCAGTTGTAGCCAGCGTACGGCCGCCATGCGGGATCAGTAGGGTTTATGGCGGGGTCTGCTGTTTCCTCCGCTACTCCCACGATCTTGCCCCACGCGGTTTTGCCGATATCCTCGATAAAACGGCCGATTTTTCTGGCGTGCTGGAGCAGGGTATCGTGGCGCAGGGCCTCGATGACGGTGATGTCGAATGTTTCGTCATCCATATCGTCGAGTTTCTTGAAAACTTTAATTCTTTCGTCAGGACTCCCTTCTTCAACTGTGTTGCCCTTTTCGCCTTTCACCGGCTCGTAATACATGTAAAGCTGTCCGAGAAAGAAATTGAAATCGTCTTCATCTCCCGGTTCATAGGGTTTGTTGTCGCCGTAGGAACGGCGCGCGCAGAAATAACGGCTTTTTTGGCGCTCCCGCATTTTGAGGAAATCGTTTTCGACAAAGAAAGCGGTAAGCGCGACTCTTGTTTGAGCCGCATCGAAAACACGCAGCTTTACACGCTTACTTCCCTCATCACCGAACTGCTCGGCGTTTTTCTTTACGCCATCAAACAATCCGCTAAAGACCCTTTCCCCCAAGTTGCCCAGGATCTTATCTATCCCAAGAAACGCCAGGATAGAAAAAAGCAATCCTTCCGCAGCCCGCTCAACAAACTTCTCCTTCTTTTCCTCTGCCATGGTCGCATCCCCCTTTCAGGATTCGGAGATTTTCAAACATTATTGACGTGAATGATATTTATAAGAGCAGATTTTGGAATAGCCCGTCCCATACATAAGCATGTGTGGGTTGCTTAATCCAAAATACTGCGATATAATACAATAAAATAATTTAAAAGTCAATCTTGTAGTAGGTTTTGGCTATTTTTGCTAAAAGCGAAATAAAATCTGATTTTATCAAGCCAAAATTCACTACGGGGTCAATGGTTCGATATAACTAACCATTACAAGAAATAACTAATAATGTATAATTTGTGTGTTTGATGATGTCCTCGTGGCGGAAATGGAATACGCGCAGCGCTTAGGACGCTGTCCCGCAAGGGTTGTGGGTTCGACTCCCACCGAGGACACAAAATTAAAAAACGCGCCTCCGGAAAACTCCTTTGGCGCGCGGACTATACTTCCCGGCGAATGAACGGATTAAAATTTGTTATAAGGGTAGGGAATGCCGAATTTCTTGAGCAACTCGATTTTCTGACGGCTGATTTCCTGTTCCTGTCTGTTGAATTCCTGTACGCAGGCAGAGCAGAGTTTGGTGGAAATGTGTTTTGGGGGTTCTTTTCCGGTTTCGTCACGTTCGCTACCGAGAAAAACCGAACCGATTTTCAATGTTGCCGGAAGATTGATGGTTGTGGTGCGATTTGGATAAAGAACGATCAAATCTTCGCAACGTGAACAGCGGTTTAGTTGTGGCCACAGGCCGGGATGAATACTTCTGATTACGTCCAGTTCTTCCAGAGTTGCGGCCTTAATTTTTTTTACCACAAAATCCGGAAGCTCATCTCCGCCAATGCCGTAAGTAGAGGTAACCATAAATCTTTCCCTCCCATGGGCTGGATTTAAATATCTACTATTATTTAACAATTAAAAAAACAAAAGTCAACTTTTTTATTTTCTTCTTCTTCCGTGAAACGCTTTATGTATTTCTTTGAGTTCTTTATTCGTCAAATGCGTGTAAATTTGGGTTGTGGAAACATTGCTGTGGCCTAAAAGCTCCTGCACCGATCTTAAATCCGCGCCACCGATTAATAAATCCGTGGCAAATGAATGCCTGATTAAATGCGGATGGATTTTTTGCGCAATTCCGGCTTTTCTTCCGTAAAAATCTATTAATCGTTGGATTGTTCGAGGAATAATCCGCCCGATTACTTTCGGGTTCTTTGCTTTGGTTAAGCTCACAAAAAGAGCTTCTTCCGCGTCAGTCCGTTTTTCCAAATAATTTTTAATGACTTTTTTGGCGGATTCGGATAAAAATACCACTCTTATTTTCCCGCCTTTTCCTCGCACGGAAATTTCTCCCCTATTCAGGTCAAAATACCGGCTTAAAGAGCATAATTCCGAAACGCGAAGCCCGGTTGAAAACAAAACCTCCAAAAGCGCTTTGTCTCGGAGCCCTTTTAAATCATTTGTGTTGGGCGCTTTCATAAGTCGCTCCAAATCCGAGTATTCCATTATGTTAATTTGCCGTTTTGGAATCCTGGGAAGCTCGATTTTTTCCGAAGCCAAAACTTTGTAGTCGTTTTTCGCCAAATATTTCAAAAAATTTCTAAGCGCTATTATATAGTAGCTTTGGGTTGTGCGTTTAAAATTTTCGCCGTCTCTCGGGTTATGCAGCCGCGCCAGATAAATCCGGAAATCTCGAACATTGTCGGCGGTGATATCGCCCTCGGATTTTATTTTGGCGAAATCAAAAAACTTCGTCAAATAGTGTTCATAATTCTCCCGCGTGTCTTTTGTTCTCCCTCTTTCAATCTCAATATAATCAAGATAGTTTTTTAATAATTTATTTATATCAGCCATTGAAGTTAGTAATTAGCCACTAGGGCATAGCCAATAGAGTAATAGTTCGTTCACTATACTCTAAACCCTAGTTGCTAGTGGCTAAAGCTATTTTACCATTATTCTGTCGCAAAAGAAATGGTTTTACAACGGATATTTAAGCGTAATCCATCTAAAACCATAACAAGCTTTTACAACGCTATAAATATCTTCGTAAAAATTTGTTGGGTTAAATTTTTTGTAGATTTATCATAAAACTTCGCATTTTATTGACAAAAATTTGTTTAAATGATATCTTTAAAAAACGTTATGTTAACTAAAATTCAAAAGAAAAATTTAATCAAAGACCACTCTATTAACGAAAAAGACAGCGGTTCTGTGGAGGTCCAAGTTGCTTTTTTGACTAAGCAAATAAGCGAGCTCACAGGGCATCTTAAAAAAAATCCCAAGGACCATTCTTCCAGAAGAGGGTTGCTTCAAATGGTTGGCAAGAGAAAAAGATTTCTTGATTATCTTTTAACTAAAAGAAAACCTTCTTACGATAAGATCGTTAAGAAGCTTGGACTTAAAAAATAAAATTCGGCATGAGAAATAAAAATCAAAGAGTAGGCATTTTTATAGATGTCCAAAATCTTTATCATTCCGCCAAGCATCTTTACGGCGGCAAGGTAAATTATCGAGAGCTTATAAAAACACTCGTTGACGGACGACAGCTTATCAGAGCTTTAGGCTACGTCGTTAAAAGCGAGACTTCCGACAAATCCGCGCCCACCGGCGAGGCGTCTTTTTTTGAAGCTCTGGAAAAAGCCGGAGTGGAATTGAGAATGAAAGATATCCAGGTTTTTCCGGGCGGCGTTAAAAAAGCCAACTGGGACGTGGGTATGGCCGTTGACGCTCTAAGAATGTCCGGTTTTCTGGACGTCATAATTTTAGTCACCGGCGACGGCGATTTCGAACCGCTTGTTGAATATATACAATGGGGCATGGGCAGAATTGTAGAAGTTGCCGCCTTTAGTTACAACACTTCATCGAAATTAAAAGAAGCAGCCGATCTCTTTATTAATTTAGAAAAAAATCCCAGAATAATGATTAAAAAATAATAAATCAACGAATATCGAATCTGTACGAATTAGCTAATAAAGCAAATTCGTAAATTCGAAACAGATTCGTTATTAGTTGATAGAGTGAAACGTATGTTGAACGAAAAAGAATTTTCAATTGATATTGCGGGAAAGCCGTTAAGTTTAAAAGTTTCCAGAATTGCCGAGCAAGCCAACTCGGCAGTGCTGGGCCAGTACGGCGATACTGTGGTTTTGGTTACCGCTACGATGGGCAAAAAAGACCGCGAAACGGATTATTTTCCTTTAGTAGTTGATTACGAGGAAAAATTTTATGCGGCCGGAAAAATTATCGGCAGCCGGTTTATCCGGCGCGAGGGCCGTCCTTCGGAAGAAGCTATTCTTTCCGGTCGGATGATAGACAGAATTCTCAGGCCTTTTTTTAATTCGCGAATGAGAAGAGACGTTCAAATTGTCATCACCATTCTTTCTTACGACGAAGAAAATGATCCAGATTTTGTCGCTCTTCTTTCCGCTTCGGTTGCTTTGGCAATTTCCGATATTCCTTGGAGCGGTCCGGTTGCCGGAGTCAGATTGGCAAAAATGAAAGGCGGAAATTTGATGGTTAACCCGACCAAAACGGAAATTAACGGCGGTGAATTTTTATTTGAATCTTTTGTTGCCGGAAATGAAAGTAAAATAAATATGATAGAACTGGCGGCAAACGAAGTTTCCGAAAAAGAAGTAATCAGCTCGTTTGAAACGGCCCAGGAAGAAATAAAAAAACTTATAAAATTCCAAAAAGAAATCGTTTCCAAAATAGGAAAAACAAAATCCGAAGTGCTTTTGGTTGAACCGGACCCGAATTTAAAGCATAAAGTTCAGGAATTTTTAAAAACCAAATTGGAAAACGCGGTTTATGTTACTGGTAAAGCCGAGCAGAACGACAGCCTGCGCCTATTAAAGGAAGATTTAAAAGAATATTTGGTTTCTGAAGGATTAATCCCTGACGGAATTGATTCTATTATCGAAGAAGAAATTGACGAGCTTATTCATAAAAATGTTCTGGAAAAAGATCTGCGGCCTGACGGAAGAAAATTAGACCAGGTCCGCCAGCTTTTAGGCCAAGTCAGTTTGTTTAAACGGCTTCACGGATCTGCTTTGTTTTTCAGGGGCAGCACTCAATCGTTGGCGGTTACAACTTTAGCCGCTCCCGGGCAGGAACAAATGATAGAAACAATGGAAGTTTCAGGAAAACGCAGATTTATGCTCCATTATAATTTTCCGCCCTATTCGGTCGGAGAGATCGGCAGAATGGGCGCTCCGGGCAGGCGTGAAATCGGCCACGGCGCTTTGGCGGAAAAATCCATAAGGTCAATAATCCCCTCAAAAGAAGAGTTCCCTTATACTATTCGCGTTGTTTCGGAAATTTTGTCTTCAAACGGATCGTCCTCTATGGCAACCGTCTGCGCCACGGTATTGTCGCTAATGGATGCCGGCGTTCCTATTAAAAAGCCGGTGGCAGGCATTGCGATGGGCATAATAACCGGCGACGAGGGCAAACATAAGGTTTTAACCGATATCCAAGGCCCCGAAGACCATTACGGCGATATGGACTGTAAAGTCGCCGGCACAACCGACGGAATTACCGCCATGCAAATGGACGTTAAAATTGAGGGCATCACCGCCGATATTTTGAAAGAGGTTTTAGCCCAAGCCAAAAAAGCTCGCCTTGAGATTTTAGAATTTATGAAAACCGTTATTGATAAGCCGAGGGAAAAACTTTCAGAGTTCGCGCCCATTATTTTAACCATTGATATAAATCCCGAAAGAATCGGCGAAGTTATCGGCCCGGGCGGCAAAATGATAAATATGATAATCAAAAACACCGGCGTTACGACGATAGACATTGAGCAGACCGGAAAAGTTTTTGTTTCCGCCACCACGCCCGAGCAAGCCCAATCAGCCATTCAATTTATCAAATCTTTAACAAAAGAATTCGAAATCGGCGAAATTATTGAAGGGAAAATCATCAAGCTTTTGGAATTCGGCGCTATTGTTGATTTGGGCGGCGGTAATGACGGAATGGTCCATATTTCCGAAGTAAAAAGCGGATTTGTGAAAGACATTAACGAAGTGCTCAAATTGGGCGACACAGTAAAAGCTAAGGTTATTAAAGTCGAAGAAGGCAAAATCGGACTTTCAATAAAAGCCCTAAACTCTAATTAATAAGCATTTTATAAGCTTTCGTTTTTATTGTTTGACTCCGCAGTTAATAAGCCATGGCTTATTAACTGCGGAGTAGGTAGAATATATAGAAATCGCCGGATATCAAAAAAACTCTTTTACAAGAGTTTTTTTGATAATCTAGATTTCATTCGCGAGGCGGTATTTTTCTTTATCAAGTTTACTTTCGTGGCTTTGTCCAGTTTTTTATAAACGAGTTTAAGCGCGTCTTTTGCTTTTTCTTTGTCTTTTGCGTCTAAAAGCTTTTTGTATTCTTTCAATACTTTTTTTAGGTCCACTTTCCGTCTCGCGTTTACTAATCTTCTTTTTTCGTTCTGCCGCAAGGCCTTTTTGGCTGATTTTATTCTTGGCATGCCAATTTTATTTAAATTTCACGAGCGAAGCGAAGTTAAATTTAACTATAAAACTGAGCACCCCGCCGCGGCGGGGTAAAGGTTTTGTAACTGAATTTTGTTCGCTTCTCTCCAAAATTCAGACAAAGCCCTTTATGGTTGTAATGCTAATATAGAAAAAATTTATTGTCAACGCGTCCCTTACAAAAATTTGTGAGGGATAAAAAATGGCCGGGAGCGAATCCTCGGCCATCGAAAAAGATACATTCGTGGTTTTACTTGAATTCATCAGATACATGGTCCATCATGGCGTGATATGCTTTGTTATACAATTTCGTATCTGGGGGTTCGGCGGTCAGAAGCCGCACACACTGTTCAAATGTCAGGGGGCCGCGGCAAATCTTGTTTTCAGCCGATTCCGCAAGTGTTGCGAATTGATTCCATACGTCCGGCAGCTTGATTATCGCGTATAGTTTTTCAAAATCTTCCCCGGCCATTTCACTCATCTCGCGAATGACCGCTTCTCTCCGGTGAGCAAAACAGGAAGCTATCGGGTCCCTCGGAGAAAGTTCATAGATCATTTTCTGCTTCAAGAAGCTTGGGGGTCTTTTTTCCATCTCGTTCAAAAGAGACCATTTAAATTCGGGATCAATGTTCGCCCTGCAAATTTCAGCCAGTTTGTCGAATGAAAGCGTGTTAAAAAAATCGTCGGTAAGAAAGCCCGCACTTTTGAGTAACACAACCGCCAGTCCAAAGTCGAGTCCTTTAAAAGCCAATGCTTCGATCATGTCTTCCAGTTCTTGGTTCTTCTGGTCCTGGTCCACAGTCCACCTCCCTAGGATTTCGCCATTTCTGGCGTTAAGAGTATGCCGATTTGAATAAAAACTGATTATAAACTAAACAAAACCAATCTGTTTGTCAATTTTCCTCCCTTTATACTTTATACTTTCTACTTTATACTATCCATAATGATTTATTCTCTCTTCGGAAAGCTCACCGCAAAAACCAAGCTTTTTATTGTTGTTGAAACGAGCGGAATCGGTTTTAAAGTTTTTGCTTCCCGAAGAACCATAAATAAACTTCCCAAAATAAAATCCAAAATAAATATTTTCTGCCATACTTATGTCAAACAAGACGGTATCGAGCTTTTTGGATTTTATGACAAAAGCGAATTAGAGGTTTTTGAAATGCTGATCTCGATTACCGGTGTTGGTCCGAAAATGGCTTTGAAAATTTTGTCGGTCATAAAACCGGAAGAATTAATGTCCGCGGTCAATAAAAAAAGAGCCGACCTTCTTACAAAAATTTCCGGAATCGGCAGAAAAACAGCCGAACGGATAATTTTGGAATTAAAAGATAAAATCGCGGTTAAAGAAAGCGAAGAAATTATTTCTATGTTGGAAATTGACGTTGACATTTCTGAAGCGTTAAAGCGAATGGGTTATAGACAAAGCGAAGTTAAAGACGCCATAAAATCCATTCCGCCAAAAATGGAAAAACCCGAAGACAGAATAAAGTCCGCGTTGAGATTTTTAAGTAAAAGATAATTTTAGCCAACAGAAAAGTTATTTTCAAAAACCGCGATCAATTTTCCCAGCGAGAAAATTGCCGCTTGACTCTCGACCTTTCTCGTCTCGCTTGCCTGTCGTACGGAATGTCTCGGAGTTCCGGCGGGCTTGGTCTCCGATTTTATCGGAGCCGCCGGAACGAGAGTCAAGCCTGAACCGATTCGCTGGAAATCGGGGACGGGCGGTTCCGTTAGACAGGTAAGCGAGACACCATGCCCGATCGGTCTGCGAGACATTTTTTAAATAACTTTTCTGTTAATATTTATAAATGAACATAGAGTCAATTTTAAATTTTGGGAGAAAAATAATTCCCAAGCCGGTTTTTAATTTTTTTCAGCCCGCGTACCATTATTTGCTGGGTTTTTTCGGCGCGCTTTTATACGGATTTCCGTCTAGAAAAATGACCGTTATCGGCGTTATCGGAACCAAAGGAAAAACCACCACCTGCGATTTAATCGCCCAGATTTTTAATTCATCCGGCCATAAAACCGCGCTAGTTTCGACTGTTTTAATGCGCATCGGAGAAAACGAATGGAAAAACAGCCAAAAACAGACCATGCTTGGCCGGTTTAAGCTCCAGAAATTTTTAAATCAAGCCGTTAAAGAGGGCTGTAAATACGCCGTTGTAGAAACGTCGTCCGAAGGCATTTTGCAGTACAGGCACGCGTTTATCGATTATAATGTTGCGATTTTCACGAATTTGTCGCCCGAGCATATTGAACGCCACGGCGGATTTGAAAATTACCGCAGTGCGAAGGTTGAATTATTTGAAAAATTGGCTAAGAAAAAAAATGGAATCGGCATTTACAATTTGGATGATTCTGACGCCGGATATTTTTTAAATCCGTCGGTTAAAACAAAAATAGGCTACACAATCGCAAGTCACAAACCGCAAAATACAAAATATAAATTAAATAAAATAGTTGAAGTTAAAAATGTTGAATTAGGCCCGACCGGGTCGAAATTTAATATAAGCAAAGAAAAATTTGAAACACCGCTGATAGGAGAATTTAATGTTTACAATGTCGCGGCCGCTATTGCTGTGGCGATGTCGCAGAATATTTTAGTTAATAAAATAAAAGAAGCTTTAACCAAAGCAAGACCGACCTCGGGCAGATTTGAGTTTGTCGATAAAGGTCAGAATTTTAAAGTTATTATCGACTACGCGCACGAGCCATTGAGTTTAGAATCGATTTACAAAGCCGTTACAAGTTATAAGTTACGAGCCACAAGTTCTTTGATATGTCTTTTAGGCGCTCAAGGCGGCGGTCGGGACAAATGGAAGCGGCCCAAAATAGGAAGCATTGCCGACAAATATTGCGATGAAATTATTTTAACCAATGAAGATCCTTACGATGAAAATCCCAATCAAATTTTAACGGATATAAAATCAGGAGTACCCGAAAATAAAAAAATTTACGAAATTATCGACAGAAAAGAAGCGATTGGAAAAGCTATTTCTCTGGCAAAAAAAGGCGATGTCGTTATTTTGACAGGCAAGGGCGGGGAATCGTCAATGTGTATTGAGAATAATAAAAAAATTCCTTGGGACGAAAGAGTCGTTGTTGAGGAGGCATTGAATAATTTTTTGTAATGGTGTAGTTTTTTAAAAGTATATTTGCAAGAAAAAAATATATCATATCGGAGGACGAAAGCATGGGGAAAATTGCGATAGCGGGCGCCGCAGTTTTTGCAGTTATTTTTGTGATAAGCTGGTGGCTTTCAAAAAATAAGCGGATGACAAAGAAGACGGAGGGGCGATAAATTTAATCTGTATGTATGATTTATTTCTGCGCTAGAGCGGCTTCGGCCGCTTTTTGAATAAAAAAAGGTCCCTATGAGGGGACCTGTTCTCCTTTCTTTTCCGGGGGGTTTCTTCGGAAATATTCCTTGGCTTTGTCGCAGGCCGCAGCAAAGGCCGCAGGAGCGACAAAGTAGTTGTGAGCGTCGCGGGTATGCGCGCCCGGCTTAAATCTCTCATTAAGACCGCCGGCTGTTACGATACGACGACCGAAGCGTGTCTTGTGACGGAAAGGTATAACAACCCCCTCTGTCCAGACTTGAACGATGTTTGGGTTACCGAGTTTCCTTCCGCTTTCATAAACCCAGATATCCAACAAGTTGCACCTCCCTCCTAATAGTGAAAGGTCAGGATTGACTTCATGAAAGCGGGATAGCGATAAGTCAGGATCACCATCATGAAGGCGAACACGGTCATGGCCAGCATCCCTTTAAGTATCGGCTGGAAAAACTTGCGAGTGAAATGGTCGCTCCGCCTCTTTTTGCTGTTGTGCTTCTGGTTCGTATAAATAACCATTTTACCCCCCTACAAAGATTTTTTACGATCTGGCTAAATAGTAGCATATTTTTTAAAGTTTGTAAAGAGGGGTAAAATAGCTTGGTTAATCAGCGACTTATGTTCTTGTAATGAGAAATAGTAGGCCTATCGGAGTTGTTTAGGGTTATGGCGATTAAATCAATTCGCCATCCTCTATCCTTATTTATTAAACCTTGGTTAGCGCCGGAATATAAAGAGGCGGTTCTGGCTAATTTTTTAAGCTTAGAAACGGTTAATTGATCCTCGGGTTTTAAACCAAAATTAGTCGATTGCCGGAGGGTTTTAACTTCCACAAAAACGAGTGTTTTGTCGGGGTCCATAACGATAACGTCGATTTCTCCCCACGGCTTTTTATAATTCCGCTCGATAATCCGGTGCTTATTGTTAACTAAGTACTCACAAGCTAAATCTTCACCCAATTGCCCAATTTTTTGTTTGTCGGTTGAATCCACCTGGTATTTTTGTTAGTATTTTATAAATGTTGCCCGGATAAACATTATTTAAATTGTATCACGTGTAATACGATAAACAAATGCAAACAAAAAAAATTACAGCAGAATATATTAGGGGCCTTATTGAGGGCGTGGGGACTTTTACTTTCACAACTTCTCCACGCAGTTTTAATAAAAAGGCTAAAATACCAACTTTTCAATTAAGAATGAATATAAGGGATAAAAGATTAATTGAATTAGTCAGAGAGTATCTTGGGCTCAAAAATAAGGTTTATATCTATCATTATCCCGGATCGGATGGCGCAAAACGAGGACCACAAGCGATGTTAATAGTCCGAGAAATAGGCAATCTAAAAAATATAATTACACCTTTCTTTTACGATAAGCTGGTTGGGTATAAAGCAGCCCAATTTAATAAGTGGCTTGAAAGTATAGGTAAAGACTCGGAAGTGCCAGAGGGATTTAAGATTCTATACCGTCTTCATAAATCCGGCTGGTTTTCAAAGAAATAACATTAAAATGGTTTAGTAGGTAAAAATACTAATTCGGCAATAGTCTTTGCCGAATTTAAATGTTGAGAATGTTTTACAACAAACACTTTGAAACAAATTTTAGGGGTCGAAAATATAAAAAGTGTTTATCAAAGTTTGATAAACAATCTTTTGCGACAGATTAGGCCTAAAAAATGTTTATCAAATCTTGATAAACATTTTCGATAAAATTCGACAATAGTTCGGCAAGACTCACCACTAGGAGTTCGGCAATTGCCGAACTCCTAACATGAAGCAAAAACGCCCTTAGCCCATCCCTGTATTTTTAAGAATAGTTCAACGCTACAAATATAGATTTCAAAAGTTCCTCTGGAATTAGCCTCTTTTTTGGTCCTGACAGAGGGTTTCGTTGAAGTTTTAAAAAACTGTTTTAAGGGGATGTCCGTAATTTCCGACCAATATTTTTCGGTTTCCCGATGGTTGAGATTGGGGTGGGCATAAATATGTCCTCTAAATTTCTGCTCAGGCACTTTACAGGCCTTTCGGAAAAACGCCATCATCAATTTTATCATCTCGGGATCGCTGTTTGAAAACCTAATAACTCCTCTCTGGGCTTTTCCTCCCTCTGCCCAATACAAAATCGACCCGATTAGCCAGAGTTCGTTTATGGCTACCTTTCCTATTTGCTTTTTCGCCTGCTCTACTAAGGCCTCCCTTATCGCCGCCTCTCTCGACAGCCGAGTAGCTCGTCGTTTTTCTACGGTCGAGAGCTTCGCGGCGCGCTTTGATAGTTTTGCGGTTTGGTCTTTGGTCAGTGCGACACTCCGGACCCATATACTCACGCTGCTTTTTGAAACGTTTAAGCTTCGCGAGATCTCGTTTAGGGAATAGCCATATGCGCGAAGTTCACGGGCTTTTTGTTTTTCGGCTTGTTTCATAATTGAACCAATAAAGATATTTACTATATTGAATATAGCATACTGGTTCGATTATTACCATAAAAGCGAATTTAAGGAAATATAGGAGATATAAAATTTTTGTGGGCGATGAGGGATTCGAACCCCCGGCCTTCTCGGTGTAAACGAGACGCTCTAACCAGCTGAGCTAATCGCCCATATTTTATTTTTGGTTCTGTGGGTCGGGCTTGCCGCTACTCCTATTACTTAAAACATTAAAAACTTTTTTCAAAATAGTTTCAAGGGCTATGACTCCTATTATTAACAGTGTAAGAAAAAGCGCTGCGCGTTTTAAGTCATGTTTGAGAATATCGGTTTGGTGGGCAAAAATGTATCCAAGTGAAATCAATAGAGTTGTCCAGACAGCCGCGGCAAATGCACTGTATTTTAAAAGCTTTTTAAGCGAAATTTTTGAATAACCGGCGCAGACCAAAACCACTCTGTTTAAATTCCACGCGAATTTGGAAATAAAAATCCAAAAACCGCTTCTTTTTTCCAGTTTCCGCAAAATCGGCGCGGTGTTTTCGGTTGTAAAAAACAAAAATTTTTTCCTTCCTCTTTCAACCAATCTTTTCCCTAAGCTCCAATAAAAAAGATCGCACAAAATGACTCCGATAAAAGCCGTTATCAGTGAAGGGAAAAAACCAACAGCTCCACTTCTTATTAACACTCCGGTCAGCACCAGAACAATTTCTCCCTCTATGAACATTCCTATAAATATGGCCAAGTACGCGAGTGTTCTGTGAACTTCGGAGAGATTTAAAAACAAGGATTCAATATTCATCTCTTTATTATTATAGCAAAAAAAGTGCGCGTGCCTGGACTCGAACCAGGGACCCTCGAGGTATAAGCTCGATGCTCTAACCAGCTGAGCTACACGCGCATCTGGTAAATATAAAGAAAAATTTTTACCAAGTCAAAACAAAATCAAGCTCGTTTTAAAAGCCGGACTACGCCTTCATCGGCATTCACATCCACAGCATCTCCGTCTTTAAAAAGAGTGGTGGCCAGTTTGGTTCCGATAATACAAGGTTTTTTTATTTCCCGCGCCACAATCGCCGCGTGGCAGGTAATTCCGCCCTCGTCAGTCACAAACGCCGCCGCTTTTTTCATCGCAAACGCGTAATCCGGAGTGGTCATCGGAGTTATTAAAACATCGCCTCTCTTTATTTTTTTAAGGTCTTTTAATTCAAAAATCGTTCGTACAACCCCCTTTACTCTGCCTTTAAACGCAATCGCTCCCCGGATATGTTCTTTTTGCGCCTCATTGCTTTGTTGAATAACTTTGATATTGGCGAATTTTTCCAACTCTTCAATTTCAATACTCGGCATCAACTTCCCTTCAAAATAAATATATCCATTTTTTCTTTTCTCCAATTCTTTCAGAGAAGGAATTTTCCCGTTTTTAACCTCATCGAACTTCAGAAAATGAGAATAATTTTTTACTTCCGGGAAAAGCTTTTTTACCGATTCAATTAAATAATTCGCGGAAATGTATTCGGCTTTCTCCCACTTTTCTCGCATTTTGAGCGCTTTTTGGAAAATTTTCCCGGCCGGATAAAGTTCATGACTCATTCCAAGCACGTTCATCACGTCAAACTTCGGCCAAAACGACAACAGCAAATTAAAAACCCTTTCAAAATCTTTGGGATTATTTTTATTGGAAATTTCTATCAGCTTCCGGCAATCTTTTTCATATCCCGCGACAACTTTTTTAAACTTCTTGGGTCTGATTAAATAATAATAAGTCAGTGGGTCATTATAGGTTTCAGTATTGTTCATATCATAGTAAATATCAGTGCCTCTCCCTCTCTTATAAACAAAAAGGGGATTAAAATGAGTCGCCCCTTCAATCAATTTGGGTAAACCGAAATATTCTCCCCAATGCCAATACTCAACATTTAGAAGAGAAATATCTCTGTTAAACCATTTTTCGTATCTTCTTACGAGTTTCATTTTAAAATTTTAACAATACCGTTATTAGCATCAACTTTTACAAGGTCCCCGTCTTTCAAAATTTCGGTGGCAATTTTTGTGCCGATTATGCAGGGCTTCTTAAGCTCTCTTGAAATAATAGCGGCATGGCACGTTATGCCACCTTCATCAGTTATGATCGCTGCCGCTTTTTGTATAGCTGGAATAAAGTCCGGCCCCGTCATCGGCGAAACCACAATATCACCTTTCTTCACTTTTCTCACATCATGCCAGGTAAAAAGAACTTTTACGATTCCTTTAGCGCGGCCATTCTGCGCGCCGCGCCCTTTGAAGCTGGATAAATTCTTGCCAATTGCCGATTTATCTTCTTCAAGAATAATATCGTGCTTGCTCAAAAACTCTTCTATTTTATCGCCCGTATAGATAGTCTTATCATCAATCATAACCCACGATTTCCTCCTTTCATTAATCACGCTTTGCAGGGGCAGTTTATCACCTAGAGCTTCCTCTATTGTTAGAAGATCTATCTCATCTTTGCTATAATCAAGATTAAATTTTTCCGCCAGCAACTCCGCAATCTTCATTCCTATGATATAAAGAATTTTGTCATTCCAGTATCGCGTCTCCCTGGCCATTTTAGCTATGCCTTTCAATTGCTCGTCGTATTCTTCCCTCCCAACCAAAATCAGGATTGTAATCAGGGGCGTTATTTTATAAGCGTTTAAGTCAAAAAGTTTTTTAATATCACCGACTCTGGCATTTTTAACAAAATCCGCGTTTTTGCTGTATATTTTTCGATATTCTTCACAGATTTTTCTCATTTCAGCGGGATTTTTTTTGAAATACTCAACCGCTTTTTTAGTATTGGCGTCATACGCTTTTGACTCATAGTATACGGAAGATCCTTTGCCCGGCTTGTTAATAAAAAGGGGTGGGAAGCTAGCAGCATTTTTCAATATCTTTTTCACAATCTCACTCTTTCCAATATAGCTGTATTGAGCGGCATAAATTGGCATATATCTGTTAAATATTTTTCTATAAATTCTTTTTGTGGATTCTTTTTTTGTCAGCGCTACCAATGACCTTGCATTATCAGTCAGCGTTGTTATTGGTCTTGATTGAACAATATAAAATTTATTTTTCTCAAAAGCCCATTCTATGTCTTGGGGCTTTTTATAGTGGTTTTCTATATTTTGACATATTTTTGCCAGCTTTAAAATTTGAGCACTGGTTAGTTTCTGTTTTTCCTGTTTGGTTTTCGGCACAATAGTTTCTCTGACCCCGCTGCCTTCGCGCACAACCATTATTTTCTGCTTGGAAACATTTGAATCCAAAATATTTTTATTTATTTTGTGAATTACGTATGTGTCAGGAGTAATTTTTCCTCCAACGATTGCTTCGCCCAGTCCATAACCGGCCTCAATAACCATTTGGTCATAATCTTCGGTAACCGGATGCACCGTAAAACAGATTCCAGAAATTTCCGATTGAATCATTTTCTGAATAACAACCGCCACTGAAACTTTTTGCTTGTGAAGTTTTTTTTCAAATCGGTAAAAAACCGCCCGCGGAGTAAAAAGCGATGCCCAGCACTTTTGGACGTTTTCCAAAAGATTTTCTTTTGAAGTGTTTAAGTAGCTTTCCAATTCTCCGGCCCAGGAAGCGGTAGAGGAATCCTCGGCCGTGGCTGAACTGCGCACTGCCACATATTTTGTTTTCAGCTTGGCGAATTCTTTTAAAACCTCTTTGGAGATATCTTTTGGAAATTCGGCGCGTAAAATTAAATTTCTTATTTTTTCTGAAACTTTTTCAATGGAATTTATATCTTTGATTTTTACCTTATGAAGTTGGGCTTCAATCTCAACGTCAATGTCGGTTTCTTCTAAAAATCTGTCAAAGACCTGCGCTAAAATAACAAATCCTGGCGGCACCGAACAATTCCGGCGTGTCTGCCCTGAGCAAATTCGAAGGGTCATCTCTCCAAGCGAAGCTCCTTTGCCTCCGGCAATGTAAGTATCTTTTTTAGACAACCCCTTAAAGTTCTTTATATACATTTATTTTAAAATTTTTACCATTCCATTTATGGCGTCCACTTCAATTAAATCCCCGTCTTTTAAAATTTTTGTGGCGATTTTAGTGCCTATAATGCAGGGCTTCTTCAACTCTCTGGCGACAATGGCGGCATGGCACAATAGCCCTCCTTCATCAGTAACAATAGCTTTCGCCTTTTTAATCAAAGGAACAAAATAAGGGGTGGTCATTGAAGTTATAAGTATGTCCTCTTTATTAAATGCTTTTATTCCCTCGGTCGGATCAGAAATAATTTTAGCCCTTCCCTTGACCTTGCCTTTAAAAGCGACGAAGCCCTTTAAAATTTTAACCTTTTCAACATTTCTTTCGTGAAAGTCTTCTTTTTTAACGCCGGTAAAAACTTTAATTTTATTTCCTACTTGCTTTATTGTGTAGCCTCTCTTTTTTCTTTCTCTTATTATTTTTCTATAATTAATTTTCCCAGCAAGAGACCCAATAATTTCTGCCTTTGATAAAAGCCACATATCGTCTCCTTCTAATTTTAACCTTTTAGAAATCTCATCAAAAAATTTTAAAGAATGGTGAAAATACGTATGATAATATTCTTCATCACAATTGCGATAACCCATAAATCTTCTCAGCCAATCAATATATTTCAAAATTTCAGGAAAACTTCTAAACCGCCTCAGATGTTTTTCTACTATTTTTTTATCCCTCTCCCTTTCTTTCTCCATTTTTCTGATTTCTTTATCAGAATTTAGTTTTAAATTATCAAAAATTTTTTTCTGATACTCTTCTAAGGTAAAAGGGTCCCCTCTGTGAGTAAAGCTGCATCCTGAAAATTTATACCAATGTTCCAAAATTAATCTTCCTATTTTTCCATTATTCCAGTCCTTGTCTTTTCTATAAATTTTCTGCACTTTTCCTAACGTTTTAAGAAATTCCATTCTTTCCGTTCTAACTATGGATGTGATACCAACCGAAGAGAATATCTGGATAAGATTATTAATTTTTTTGTCGGAAAAATTTTTAAAGTTCTCCTTTAAATCTTTTTTTACTAAACGAGGCAAGAGCAAAGCAACATCATAAGATACGTAGTAAGCTGCTAAAGCATATCTATGCACGTTGTTGAATTTTTTAAAGAACTCCACCAATTCCTTTTCAGTTTTCTTAGAGAAATAATCCGTTTTTTTAGAAAATATTTTATCGGTAAAAGCTTTAAATTTTCGGTAGGAATCAAAAAAATAATTTTCTAAACTGCTAAAATAATTTTTATCATTAAGGAGGTCTTTAATGATTTTATCTAAGAACACATCTTCTATTTTTTTGTCCCAGTAAAGATAAAGTTTTCTGGGATTTTTATCCCTGGCGGAAACATATTTTACCCAATTTCCAATATTTTCCCTGTAAGGATTTCCTTTCCAGTTAAATAAAGTGACTTCAAGAGTTTCTTCTTCGGGAAAGATATTTAAATATCTGACCATTTTTTCAATGTTATTTTGGTCAGAAAATGGCCTGTATTTTTTTGTTTTAAAATCCAGCGGATTTTTTATGTAGGTTGCTCTTAAAAATTGAGTGGCATTATCTATAAAAATAACTTTGTCGTTTATTTTTCGAGCTGACTTACCAAGTTTTATTATGTTACTGGTCTTCTTTATCCAATCCCTTAAACCGCTGTCCATAGGACAACTTTTTTTCATAACTGTTATAGATTTTTCTAATGCGGACAAAACATTTGGAAATAGCTTATTTATTAGCTTTAAATTATGTCGCCCAAAATAATTGTCTCTAACCAAAATATCAAGCTCATCCCATTGCTTTTCCAGCAAATAATCCAGGCCGGAGCCCCAATTACTTCGCCCTACGCCTTGTTTTCTTTTAAATTTCAATTTTGCCGCTATTTTTATTTAGAATTCTTTTTCGACGCCTCTACTTCATACGCCTTACCGCGAAAATTAATCTGCATTTTATTTCCTTCGATAGTTACATCAGCGCCTTCGTTAGTTCCCAAAAATTCCTTTCCCATAATGGAATTAATCGCTTCGGGAGATACTTCTCCATTTATTAGTTTTATGATTACAGCATCCAGATCCGGCGCGTGGGATGTGGAAGTCATGACAATCGGCCTATCTTTCAAATATTTTTTAACGACCTCTTTTAGCCGTTCCAGCCCAAACAAATATTCTTCCGCAATCTTATCGGGATTTGGTCCTTTTAATCCTTTTATTCCGGGATCACCTTTTGTTTCAAACCATTCTTTCATAAAGCCAATTTCGTCGTCTCCGTATTTTTCTTCCAAATAATCATAATATTCGTCAGGCCATCTTTTCAGGAGAGAAAACTGCTTGATGAAAAAAGGGTTGGCTAAAACTATTTTTTTATTTTTATTTTCATCATTATTTATAAATTCAGCCAATTCTTCAATTCCCTTCGAAAGAGAGTTGGAGCGTTTTCCTTTTCGAATTAAATCCACGTCCTCTTTGGTCAACACTACTACATCGCCTTCTTCCCCGTAAAGCTCTTTTAATCCTTCAGCATATAATCTTGCAGTTGAATGAGTTCTAATTAATTCCGAGACCGCACCTATAAAAACCAAAGCTTTTTCCGGAGCCTCGTCAATAATTCTTTTCAATTCCGCGGCTTTTTCTTTTCTGGCCTGCTCAACGCCTGCCTCACTTAATCCCGGGTATTTTGCTGATTCCGGATTATCCTTATCCGGCTTTTTGGAGTGCCGTGAAAAAATGTATTTTTCCATTGATAAAATTATACAGAAAATATGTGGTAAATAAAACAGCCCCGAGCGCTCGGGGCTGTTTGGTATATTAAATCGTCAAAGGTTTTAATCTGAATCCCTTTATGAGTTTATCAAATTCTTCTCTTTCTATGGTTTCTTCGGCCATCAGTTTTTTGGCAATGGCTTCCAAAACATTTTTTCGCGAAGTGATTATTTTTTTGGCAGCCGTATAAGCGTGTTCAATGAATTTTTTCACTTCTTCATCTATTTGCGTAGCCACTTTTTCCGAATAATTTTTTTCCGTGGCGATTTCTCTGCCCAAGAAAATCAATTCCTGGGTTTTGCCGAAAGTCATTGGCCCCAGTTTTTCGCTCATTCCGAATTTTGTGACCAATCTTCTTGCCAATTCAGAGGCGGTTTGTAAATCATTGGAAGCCCCGGTGGAAACATCTTTAAACATTATTTCCTCCGCTGAAAATCCGCCCATCATTACCGCCAAGTCGTTGATAAATTGCGATTTGGTTTTTAAATGAACATCCTCGTTCGGGAGTTTCAAAGTATATCCGCCCGCGTGCCCTCGCGCGACAACGGAAACTTTATGCACCGGATCGGTGTTTTTTAAACTCGCGGCCATTAAAGCGTGACCCGCTTCATGATAAGCGGTTATCTCTTTTTCTTTTTGGCTCAACACTCGGCTTCGTCTTTCCGGTCCGAGTAAAACCTTTTCAATAGATTCGTAAAGGGCGTTTTGGGTGATTTCTTTTTCTCCTTTTCGGGCTGTTAAAATCGCAGCTTCATTCATTAAATTTTCTAAATCAGCGCCGGAAAATCCGGGCGTTCTGACGGCTATTTGTCTTAAAACAACAGTTGGCGAAAGCGGTTTGCTCCGGCTGTGAATTTTCAAAATCGCCTCTCTGTCGTTAATGTCAGGCAAATCCAAAATCACTCTTCTATCAAATCTGCCGGGCCTAAGAAGCGCCGAATCCAAAACATCGGGCCTGTTGGTGGCCGCTAAAACTATTACATTCGTTTCGTTGTCAAAGCCGTCCATTTCCACCAAAATTTGGTTTAGCGTCTGTTCTCTTTCGTCGTGCCCGCCGCCCAGCCCCGCGCCGCGTTCACGGCCGACCGCGTCGATTTCGTCTATAAATAATATTGCCGGAGATGCTTTTTTGGCTGTGGCAAAAGCGTCCCGGGTTCTCGAAGCACCCACTCCAACAAACATTTCCACAAATTCAGAAGCGGAAATATGGAAAAATGGCACCTCTGCTTCTCCGGCAACCGCTCGCGCCAGCAAGGTTTTGCCCGTTCCGGGAGAGCCCAGAAGCAAAACGCCTTTTGGAATTTTTGCCCCGATTTCCAGATATTTTTTCGGATTTTTAAGAAAATCAACAACCTCCATTAGCTCTTGTTTGGCTTCTTTTAGGCCAGCCACGTCGGCAAAGGTAATTTTATTTTTAAAAGATGAAAAAAGCTTTATATTCGCGCGGCCGAAAGTAAACGCCTGACTCATTCCGCTTTTTGCTTGCCGGAAAGTCATCCAAAAAAATACTCCTATTAATATAATAGGAAGAAGAACTGGAATTAAAATACCGAGCCAGTATTTCCAACCGGATTGTTCCTGAATTTCCAGGGAAACTTTTTGAAGCGCGTTTGGTTCAACTCCGTAATTTTTTAATGTTTCAACAATGCCGGTTTCGGCTTCTTTTTTAGAAACAGCTTTTTCTCCGTTTTTCAAATCAATATTCAGGTCGTTTCCCAGCACGGCGATTTTAGAAACTTCGCCGCTGTTAATTTTGTTTGCCAGTTGGTCAATGGAAAGCGTCTGAGTTTTTTCCTGTCCGGAATAAAAAGCCGAAAACAGAAAAGCCAGCGCCAAAAGCGTGAATATTATTCCTAAAATATTTTTTGTGAGCATTTTCATACGCGGTTATTATAATCCCAAAAAAATTTAAAATCAATGAAAGTTAAATAAAAAAAGCACGGGGTCGGTGAATTGACCCCGTGTTCTCCGTTCGGCCGAAAGGAGATTCAAGATGGCAAGATTCTCTGCTCCACCTCCTGGGCAAGGTGGTTGAGGTCGGTGTAGGCGGCTCGAACTTGGAAAGTTCGATCGCCTGGATCGGCGGGGTCCTTGAAAATAAAAGCGAGGCCGCGGAGTGTTTTTGCTATTCCGTGAACCTCCATCGATTGGCCCGCGAATCTCCCGATTTCTCTGTGGCGGATCACCACGTCCTCTTCTTTAATGCTGAAGACTTTCCCGAGAAGTACGCTTTCAGGGGGCTTCACTGACGGGGTTTCCGCTATCGGCGGTGTTGCCGCTCGTTTTTTCATAAGCCCAGATCCCCTCCTTGAACTTCGTTGTTGACTGCGGTAAATCGCCGAAAAACCGTTGAATAATTTTACATCTGTCACCTCCCCTTGATAAGATAAGTGCAGATTTTATTATGGCAGAAATTAAATAAAAAGCAAGCCCCCCACCAATTACGGGATTTTAAAAATTTTAATATTTTCTCCGTCCACCTCGATTCTTATCAAACCGTCTTTGTCGGTTCTGAAAATTTTAGACTCAACCGAAGCGAGCCGGTTTAAAACTTCTTTTGTCGGATGGCCGTAAGAATTTTTTCCGACTTCTATCGCGGAAATTTTAGGCGAAACCGCCTTTAAAAAATATTCTCCGCTTGAATATTTTGAGCCGTGATGGCCGATCTTTAAAATATCAGCGTTAAGGTTGTATTTTTTAAGTAATTGGTTTTCGGTTTTAAAACCGATATCGCCGGTAAAAAGAATTTTAACCCCCCGGCTTTCCAAAATTAAAACCAGCGCCGTTTCATTTAATGTTTTGGTCGTTTTGGGAAGGTTATTTTTTTCCGGCCAGATAAAATTTACGCGGCTGTCCAAGTATTTTATTTTATCTCTCGCCGACAAAACTATTATTGGAACGTTTTTGTTTTTTAGAATTTTTAAAAATTCGGGCCAGGCATTTGTCTTGCTGTTCAAGCCGTTGAAAATAAACGCGCCCACTTGGTATCTTTTGGCGACTTCAATCAGGCCGGTGAAATGGTCGGCTTCGGCATGGGATAAAATAATCAAATCAATATAGCGGTCGGTTGGCGGCAAAGATTTTGAAAGTTCCGTCAGGATTTTTGAGTTCGGTCCGCCGTCAATTAAAATTTTCACATTACCAGGGAGCACGACTAACTCGCCGTCGCCTTGGCCTACGTTTAAAAAATACACCTGCAGGTTTTTATTTCCGCCGTCAAATATTATCGAGTGCCAGACAAAAAGATCAAAAATTATCAAAGCAGCGATAAAAATTTTTATTTTCGGGTTCATCTTGTGAAATTATGTCGTGCTTGGTTAAGTTGAAGACGAGTTTTTCTTTTTATATAAATTATTGACAGTATCGCAATGCTGTAATAAACGATTATGCCTGATACGCCAAAAGAAATTTTTAAAGGAAACGCGATTTTACCGGAAAAATTTATGACAGCCAGTTCGTAATATAAGAATAAATGAAGAAACCAGCCTAAAATCAGTGACAGATGATAAGAAAAAAATCCGATAAATCCGGCAAAAAAGCCGACAGCCATCGTAAAAGGAATAAGCCAGAGTATTAAAACATTCGCCAATATTGAAAGAAGGGAGAATTTTCCGAAAGAGAAAATAAGAACCGGCAAAATAGCCAGCTGGGCTGAAGCGGTTGATATCAAGATTTCTTTCCATTGGGCTATTTCCTCTTCCAGATTTAAAAAATTTTTAATTGCAGGGGAGATATAGGCAATTCCCATTAAAGCTAAAAAAGAAAGTTGGAATCCGATGTCGAAGGCCAGTATTTTAGGATTTTGCAAAACCATTAAAAACGCGGAAACGCTCATTGCGTTTCTAAACGAATAAACCCGGCCGATTTGTTTTCCTAAAAGCGCCACCGAACCCATAATGGCGGCTCTGGCAACCGAAGCTTCGGCGCCGGTCATCAGCACAAACCCCAAAATGATTATCAAGGTCATTATAAAAGCGATATTTTTTCTAAAATAAAACGCGAATATAAAAGCGGCCGCGGAAACTATGACGGTTATGTTGTATCCCGATAGCGCCACGATGTGCGTTGTTCCGGAATTACTCATCATATCTTTTAAATTTTTGGAAAATTCCGACCGTTCTCCCAGAGTGATTCCCGAAGCCAAAGCCGCCTCTTCTTGCGGTAAAATTTCCTGCAATCGCAAAACGAATTTTTCTTTAAATAAGAACAAAACGGATTTTATTTTCGATCCCTGACTTGTTTTGATTAAATCCGCTTTCGGATAAATGGAAACAGCCGAGATTTTGTTTTTTGCCAAATAATCCGCGTAAGAACCTGCGGGTTTTTTAATCACTCCTTCGAAATTCAATTTGTCGCCGTAATTGAATTCAGGGTGGGGTTTTAAAGTTACTAAAATTTTCCCTTTGTAAGGCGTTTGCAAATCAACGGCGATTTTTTGGCTCGCCCCTCTTTGTGGATAGCCGCTGATAATGCCGGAGAAATTTATTTTTCCGTTAAAAGGCGCGGAAAAATTTTTTTGCATTTGGAAATTTCCCCAAAAATAATACACAGCTCCGGCAATAATGATTAAAGAAAGAAGAGACAGCCGTTTGAAATCAAAATTCGGGTTCGGATGAAAATAAAAAAACGCTAAAATCAAAATCGCGCTAAGCGCGGCGACAAAAACAATTATTAAAAATTTTAAATTCAAACTGGCGAGCAAGATTCCGGAGAGGAAAAAGAATATGGAATAAAAAGCAATATCGTGGATTCGCATCAGAAATCAATCCCGGCCCTAGCCGATTTTTTGTTTTTTTGAAAAGGATGTTTTATTTCCTTCATCTCCGTCACTAAGCCGGCGATTTTTATAAAAGATTTAGGCGCGTTCCTGCCGGTCAGTATTACGTCCGCTTCGCGCGCCGATTTACGCAGATTTTGACGCGGATTTACGCTGATAAGTTTCAAAATTTTTAAAACATCAGTGACTTTGATAAGTTTTAAATTTACGGCAACGTTGACCTCGTCCAAGATAATCAGATCATATTTTTTAGACTTGATTGCTTTTGCCGCTAATTCTAATCCTTCGCGGGCGGCTTTTTTATGCTCTGAAAAAGGAAGTTTATCTCCAAGAATTTTTACAAATCCCCGCCCGGTTTTAATGATCCGGAAATTTTTAACTGTTTTGGCGAACTTATCCTCGCCGGAGATCCAAGGGCCTTTTATAAACTGAATTACTAACACTTTTTTCCCTTGCCCCAGCGCGCGAATAGCCTGACCGAGGGCTGATGTTGTCTTTCCTTTTCCGTTGCCTGTAAAGATAAGAATCATATAAATATTTAATCACAAAATTAAAGCTCTATCTATGCCTATTGCATTCTTTTTCCTTTTCCTTTACACTATTTTTCGTGCCTAGAGCACTTTTTTATTAATAATAAAAAATGGATACCGAGATAAAAAATTCAAAAATAGAGGAAATTGCCAAAGAAATAGCCGAAACCGCGCCTGAGGGCGTTGATTTTGACGCGCTGAAAGAAATGGCCGAAGTGGGGATAATGTACGGACACAAAAAGACCCGAACCGTGCCGAAGTTCAAGCAATACATATTTATGACTAGAAACGGCATTGAAATTATTGATTTGGCAAAGACCGCCAAGGCCATAGAAAAAGCCGCCGAGTTTCTAAGCGAACAAATAAAAAACAAAAAAACCGTTCTTTTGGTGGCTACCCAGCCGGCCGCTTGGGAAGCTGTCCAATCAATGGCTAAAAAATTCAATCTGCCGATGATAAAAAACAAATGGATCGGCGGCTTGATTACTAATTTTAAAGTTATTTATTCGAGGTTGGAATATTATAGGAAGGTCGGCCAGGGCATGGAAAAAGGCGAATACGAAAAATACACCAAGAAAGAAAGGACGATGATAAACAAGAACGCCGAAAGAATGGGCCGAATGTTTGAAGGTTTAGAAACCTTGGAAGGCCCGCCGGATGCTTTGTTTGTTATAGACAGCTCTCTGAAAAATCACATGACAGCCGTAAAAGAAGCGATAATCAAGGAACTTCCGATTATTGCCATTATTGACAGCGACGACAACCCCGAATTAATTGATTATCCCATTCCGGCCAACGACCATTCAAAGAGCAGTATTGAATGGATTATAAATCGGATTATAATGAAAATCAGCGAATAAAATTCGCATTTCGAAAAATGGTTAATTTGATTCAACAATTGAGAGATATCACCGGCGCGGGAGTGATGGAGTGTAAACGCGCCTTGGAAGAGGCGAATAACGATTTGGAAAAAGCCAAAGCCATAATTTTTGAAAAAGGAGTGGCCAAGGCGGATCAAAAAAGTGAGCGCTCGACCGGTTCCGGAGTTTTGGAAACCTATATTCATAACGGACGAGTCGGGGTTATTTTAGAGCTTCGGTGTGAAACCGACTTTGTCGCCAGAAACGAGTTATTTAAAGAATTGGCTCACCAAATCGCCATGCAAATAGCGGCAATGAATCCGGAAAATGTAGATAATTTACTCAAGCAGAATTTTATAATAAACGAAGCGATTACTATAGAAGATCTTATCAAGCAAAACATCGCCAAATTAGGTGAGAACATGAAGCTTGAAAAATTCTGCCGCTACGAATTATAGCTCTCATATTGTATAATCAAAATTACGAACATGACAATCAGTTTTGTCTTTGAAATTATATTGATGGCGAGTTTAGGAGTCATGATTTACCTTGTGGCCCGGGCTGTGCCGCGCGTAAATGACACTGTTTTTGACGAAAGCTCGATAAATAAGGGGCTTGGAGAAAGATTGGGCAAGTTTATCGACTCTCTTCCTATAGAGAAGGCGGACCTGACGATTAGCCGTATTTTAGAAAGATTGTTGAGAAATGTGAAGTTATTGGTAATGAGAGTTGATAATAAATTAAGCCAGCATTTGGCGAAATTTAAGGCCAAGATTACCCGTAGCGAACAAAACGGTAAAAAACCGACATTGTTTTCCGAGTTAAACGGCGAAGAAAATGAGGACTCCGAAAAAGGATAGCTTAAATTTCTAAAAAGAACTAGTTTTATGTACTAATCGGTTTGACCTTTAAGAAAAAAAGGCGTTATTATTTTTGTATGGGGAAAATTAATCAAGGCAAGCTCGCTGAAATTAAGCGCCTTTATTATAAAAGTGGATTAGGTATGAGAGAAATTAGCGAAGCGTTCAATGTATCGATTGGCGCGGTGGTTTATTTTATGAGGAGAAACAGGCTTAAACGCAGAAGTTTCGCAGAAATAAATAAAATACGATTTGATAAAAAGAAACCGTCTTTTGAAAAAAACAATTTTAAATGGCAACGAGAAAGAATTACAGGCTATCGGCATATAAAAGAGCTTACCAATTTTTGGAGTAAATTGACAAAAATTCCCATAAAGCAATTTACTAAGCCGTATATCAGAGAAGATTTTAAAAAAGAAGGGATTAGAAAAATGAACTATGGGTTGATTCATATAAGATACGCTGATAAAAAACTGTTGATATCTATAAAAGATCTGATAAGCTTTTATAAGAAAAAATATGGGTAGGTAGTCCCGTAGGGTGCGGGGGGGGTCTGTAAAACCCTTGTCCATGTGGCCCAGTGAGTTCGACTCTCACCCTACCCACACCCGGCCGAAGTAGCTCAGTGGCAGAGCAACTGTTTTGTAAACAGTAGGTCGCGAGTTCGAATCTCGCCTTCGGCTCCAGATAAAAGCCAGAGTAGTTCAGTGGTAGAACGCTTTCTTGGTAAGAAAGAGGTCGGGAGTCCGATTCTCCCCTCTGGCTCCTAGGTATTGTGTTTTTAAGTTTTAAATTATAAGTTATAAAACATGGCTAAAACAAAAGCAAAATCCCAGTTAATCCGGCTGCGCTGCCAAAATTGCAAGAGAATCAATTATTACAGCAAGAAAAACAAAGGAGCCGCCGAAAAAAAATTGGAATTTAAAAAATACTGCAAGTGGTGCAAAAAATCCACTGTTCATAAAGAAGCCAAAAAATAGTCAATCAGTTAATTAATTGGCAAGTTAGTTAATTAGTTTCATTGTTAATTAACTAACTGGGTCCATAGTTCAATGGCAGAATTTCGGTCTCCAAAACCGAAGATTCCCGTTCGAGTCGGGATGGGCCCGCGAAATATTCGATAAAAATTCTTTATTTTGTCAATTGAAAGCCCGAGTTTTTTTTGCTATAATTTCGGCGGAGCTTTGGTAGTGATTCTCGGATCAAATTATTTGCGAGGGGAGGATAAAAGTGCTTTAGCTTAATTGTTAGAGTTGAATCCGCCCACCTGGCTTTAGCCGGGATAATCCAACGCCAAGGCTCCTTGAGCGGCTTTTGCGCCAAAGGGAGAAGCCGCTCAAGGAGCCACGATCTCTGCATAATTTTTTTATTATGAAAAGGTTCTATTTTGATTACGCCGCTACAACGCCGATTGACTCCGAGGTTTTGAAAGAAATCAATTCCAATTTAAGGAATAATTTTGGAAATCCCGGTTCGCTTCATTATTTCGGCCAAAAAGCCATGGCTTCTGTTGATAAATCAAGGGAAATTATAGCCAAAGCGCTGGGTGCGAATTTTCGGGAAATAATTTTTACCGGTTCCGCTACGGAAGCGAATAACTTGGCGCTGCGCGGCGTGGTGAAATTTTTTCAAAGCAAAAAAAAGTCACCTTTAAGAATTATTATTTCTTCTATTGAACACGAGTCGGTTTTGGAAACGGCGCGAGATCTGGAAAAAGAAGGAGCCGAAATTATTTATTTAAAAGTAAATAAAAATGGAATTGTTGATTTAGAGCAATTTAAAAAATATTTAAATGAAAGAACGGTTCTGGTTTCGATAATGTATGCGAATAACGAAACAGGAACAATCCAACCAATCACAGAAATCGCCGAAATTATAAAAAAATTCAAAGAAAAAAAATACCCTAAACCTTATACCCTAAACCCTATACCCTATTTTCACACCGACGCAGTTCAGGCGTTCCAATTTCTAGATTGTAACGTTAAAAATCTGGGGGTAGATTTAATGACGGTTTCAGGGCACAAAATTTACGGGCCAAAAGGAATCGGCGCTCTTTACGTCAAAGACAATAAACTAAACCCTAGCGGTTATTGGCTAAGTCCTGTTATCACTGGCGGCGGACAAGAGTTCGATCTAAGATCGGGCACTGAAAACGCCTCTATAATCTCCGGTTTTGCCAAAGCAATCGAACTGGCAGTAAAAAATAAAAATTCGGGGGGAAAACGCCTCGCGAAATTATCGGATTATTTTTATAAGGAAATAAAAAAAATTGTTCCGAGCGCCCAGCTAAACGCATCAAAGGCAGAGCGGCTACCTAATATTTTAAATATAAGTTTTATCGGTGAAAATGCTGAAAACCTGCTTATAAAATTCGACTTGGCCGGCATTTCTGTTTCCCGCGGTTCAGCGTGTTCCGCCCGCTCTTCAAGCCCCTCTCGAGTTTTAAAATCAATGGGACTTCAAGATAAAGAAATAAATTCAAGTCTGCGGTTCAGTTTCGGAAAATTTACCGCCAAAAAGGATATTGACGAAGGGCTTAAAATAATTAAAATAATATTTCAAAATCATTAAAAAATGGAAAATCGGTTTCCTTTGATGTAATATTGAAATAAAGACTTGCGTCTATCTTATAAATATGGACCAATTTCATAAATTTACAATTAAAGCCCAGGAGGCGCTTCAGAGGGCACAGGACTTAGCCGTGCGGGAAAACCACGGCGAATTAAAGGCGATTCATCTGCTCGCTTCTTTAATCGAGGACGAGCAATCTTTAGTAAGGCCCGTGATTTTAAAATCCGGAATAAACATCGATGCTTTGATCAATGAAGTTAATGAAGAAATAAAAAAACAGCCAAAGATTTTATCGCGCGGCGGAGTGGGACAGCTTTATCTCTCCCAAGAATTAATGGTAATTCTGGACAGAGCCGCTAAAATCGCCCAACAGCAAAGAGATGAATTCGTTTCTTGCGAACACTTGCTTTTGGGGATTTTGGATTTTGAAGGAACAACCGCGGGAAAAATTTTATCCAAATTCGGCCTTCAGCGCGACGCCGCTTTAAGAATTCTAGCGCAGCTTAGAGGTTCGATGAGAATAACCGATGAAACGCCGGAAACGAAATTCCAGGTTTTGGAAAAATACGCCGTAAACCTTACTGAATCCGCCCGGCAGGGCAAACTTGATCCGGTTATCGGCCGCGAAGAAGAATTAAGGCGGTTGATTCAAGTTCTTAGCCGGAGAACCAAAAACAACCCTGTTTTAATAGGAGAGCCGGGAGTCGGGAAAACCGCCATTGTTGAAGGATTGGCTCAAAGAATAATTACCGGAGACGTTCCCGAACCCCTAAAAAGCAAAGAAATTATAATGCTTGATCTCGGGTCTCTTATAGCCGGCACGAAATTCAGAGGCGAATTCGAGGACCGTTTAAAAGCTTTTATTAAAGAAATTCAAAATTCAGCCGGAAGAATTATTCTTTTTATCGATGAAATTCATATGATTGTGGGAGCGGGTTCGGCAGAAGGCGCGGTTGATGCTTCTAATTTATTAAAGCCGGCGTTGTCTCGGGGAGAGCTCCACGCAATCGGCGCGACAACCACTTCCGAATATCGCCGTTATATCGAAAAAGACGCGGCGCTCGAAAGAAGATTCCAGCCCATTATTGTAGAAGAGCCGTCAATCGACGACAGTATTTCCATATTAAGAGGCCTTAAGGAAAAATATGAGGTTCATCACGGCATTAGAATCAGCGACGAAGCGATTATCGCCGCCGTTAATTTGTCGGCGCGTTATATTTCCGACAGGTTTTTGCCCGATAAAGCGGTTGATTTGATAGACGAAGCCGGTTCGGCAAGGAGGCTTGAAACCGAAAGTTTGCCAGGGGAAATTGATAAAATCAGGCATGAAATTTTACGTTTGGAAATAGAAAAATCCGCTCTTCAAACAGAGAGCGCGCAAAAGTCCAAAGAGCGCTTGAAAGAAATAGAAAAAGAACTTGGCGCTTTAAAGGAAAAAAACGACGAATTATCGGCGAAGTGGCACGCTGAAAAAATAACTTTCGAAGAATTCCACAATCTTAGAAAACGAATCGAAACTTTAAAGAGGGAAGCGGAGATGGCTGAACGGGAAGGCAATCTGGAAAAAGTCGCTAAAATTGTTTATGGCGAACTGCCTCAAGCGGAAAAAGAAGAAAAAATTTTTGAAAAGAAATTTATGGGCGTTGATGGGAAAAAAGTCGCCAAAAGCAAAAGAAGTAAAGATAAATTTATAAAGGAAGCGGTTGATGAAGAAGATATTGCCCGCGTTGTTTCCCGCTGGACCGGAATCCCGGTTTCAAAAATGCTTGAAAGCGAAGCGCAGAAATTAATCCGTATCGAAGAAGTATTATCCAAAAGAGTTGTCGGACAGGGCCAGGCTATAAAAGCCGTGGCCAACGCTTTGCGGCGCGCCAGAACCGGCTTAACCGAAGAACAGCGGCCTTTGGGAAGTTTTATGTTTTTGGGTCCTACCGGAGTCGGAAAAACCGAATTAGTAAGAGCGCTTTCGGAATTTATGTTTAACGATGAAAAAGCTCTCGTGAGAGTGGATATGTCCGAATATATGGAAAGGCATTCTGTCGCGCGACTGATCGGTTCTCCCCCGGGCTATGTCGGCTATGAAGAAGGAGGCCGTTTAACGGATTCTATCCGGCACAAGCCTTATAGTTTGATTTTATTTGATGAAATCGAGAAGGCTCATCCCGATGTTTTTAATATCTTGTTGCAAATTTTTGACGATGGCCGATTGACCGACGGCAAAGGCAAGACTGTTAATTTCAAAAATTCCATAATAATTTTAACCTCCAATGTCGGCAGCGAATATTTCCAGGAAATTTCCCGTCTTGGTTTTGAAGTTCCGGGCAAAAAAGAACAATCGGAAGCCAGCGAAAAAGCCGAACTTTTCAAAGAAAAGGTAATGGAAAAACTCAAAGAGAATTTCCGGCCGGAATTTTTGAATCGGTTGGATGAAATCGTCGTTTTCAATTCTTTAGGCCGCCAAGAGATTGAAAAAATTGTGGAGATTCAGCTTGAACAGGTTAAAAAAAGGCTTGTCCAGCGAAATCTTAACGTTGTAATAGACGAGTCGGTTAAAGAATATATAACCAAAGAGGGATTTGATCCGGATTTTGGCGCGAGGCCGATAAAAAGAATGATCCAAAAAGCCATCCTGGACCAATTGGCGGATCAGTTGATAAAAGGAAAATTTGAAAATGTTAAAAAAATTAAAATCAGTTTCAAGAACGCACGTCTTTCCATTACTCCCAGCCGCGGTTAAAGCCGTGGCGTTCGGAGCATTGCTTTTTTGGATAAGCGCCGGTAAAAGTTTTTTTATTTTCATTCTCTTTTTGGCGGCGGCCTTTTATTTTTACTTCCGTAAGCTTTTGGAGTGGCGGAAGTTTTTTTACGGATTTTTGGTTTTAATTTTTTATTCCTTAATCGTAATTAATTTTTTCAACAATCAATTTTTTTCGGCCATCTCTTCGATTTTTTTCGCCGCGCTTTTTTTCATGATTTTGGGAATAAAAAATTTCATTTTTATAGATCGGGAAACGGTTTTTAATTTTTTGTACTGGATTCTTTATTTTGTCGCTTCAGTTGTTTTTTTCGCCGGCGACAAATCCGGCACGCTCGATTTTTTGGGCTACTCAATTTTAACCTTTTTTGTTTTTTACCTTTTATCCAAAGAATCGCTTGATTTTTTGTATTCCGACACGTCTATTAAAAAAAGGCGGTTATTGGCTTTCGGCGTTTCTTTCATAGCCATCCAAGCGGCCCATGTAATCCGCTGGCTGCCTCTCGGGTTTTTAAATTCCGCCGTAATGGCGACCCTTCTTATTATTGTATTGGAGGATTTAATATCTTATCATTTAAAAGGAGCCCTTAATCGCCGGATAATTACGAAAAACGCAATTGTTTTGTTGGTTATGGTGTTTTTGATTTTTCTGGCATTCCGACTACAGATATAACTTATTGCATGGCTAAAGTTTTTGCCGTTTGCAACCAAAAAGGCGGAGTGGCTAAGACAACCACAAGCGTCAACTTATCAGCCTACTTGTCGCTTATGGGGAAAAAAGTTTTGCTTATTGATTTCGATCCTCAAGCGAATGCCACCGCCAGCTTAGGCCAATTGGCCAAAGAAGACCAAACCGGAATTTATCACGGTATTTTAGGTTATTCTCCACCGGAAGAAATAATCCGGCCGACAGCGCTTTTTAACCATCATTTAATCCCTGCCAGCCAAGGACTGGCCGGCGCGCTTATCGAGCTGGTTGATCAGCCGGAAAGGGAATCATTTTTAAGAAGATTTATAAATAGAATCCGCCATTTGTACGATTACGTATTTGTCGATCTTCCGCCGTCTTTGAGTCTTTTAACTTTAAACGGTTTAGTCGCTTCCGACGAAGTTTTGATTCCCATTCAGTGCGAGTATTTAAGCTTGGAAGGGCTTGGCCAGCTTTTGGAAACTATTAATATGATAAACAGAAATTTGGGCAAAAATATAAAAATTGCCGGTGCGGTTTTAACGATGTACGACAAAGACAGGGAATTGAACCGTGAGGTTGCCGAGAATATACGAGCTTATTTTCCCCACACGGTTTTTAAAAACGAAATTCCCCGCTGCAACGCTTTGGCCGAAGCGCCGAGTTTCGGAAGGCCGGTTGTTTTGTACGACCCTAAAGCCGCCGGCGCGCAGGCTTACGAAAAATTAGCGAGGGAAATTATTGAATTAGAAAAAGGAATAATAGAATAAATTATGTTAGGAAAAGGATTGGAATCTTTAATACCGAAAAAATCTCAAGGCGACGATTCGTCGGGAGATTCTTTTGATGATCAAAATCCGCCAGCCGGCGGACCCGCAAGCGGAGACGTCGGAATAAAAATAGAAAATAAAATAAAAGACATTTCTTTCAGCGAAGAAGAAGAAAAAAAATCGCCTTTTCAAAAACCACAGGAACAAGTTATAAAACCAAGCAAACATTATCAAGAGGCGGTTTTTCATATTGAAACGGAAAAAATAAAATCCAATCCGCACCAACCAAGAAAACATTTTGACGAAGAAGCGTTAAAAGAGCTCGCCGATTCCATCCGTGAATTCGGAATTATCCAGCCGCTCATAGTCTCTAAAATAGAAAAAGAAACCGACAGTGGAACCGAAGTTGAGTACCAGCTTATCGCCGGAGAAAGAAGATTGATGGCCGCCAAATTACTTGGTTTAGAAAGAGTACCGGTTGTTGTAAGAAGATTTTCCCAGAAAGCCGAGGGTCTTGAAGTGGCGATTGTGGAAAATCTTCAGCGTGCTGATTTGAATTCGGTTGAGGTGGCAAGAGCTTATGCCAAGCTTCAAGATGAATTCGGCTTGACCCAGAGAGAAATCGCGGCTCGTTTAGGCAAAAGCCGCGAAACAATAGCTAACACTTTGCGGCTTTTAAATTTGCCGAGTGAAATTCAAGACGCTTTAGGACATGGGAAAATAAACGAGAGTCAGGCGCGGATGCTTTTGGTTATTGACGACCATATTGCCCAGAAAAAACTTTTTGAGGAATTATTAAACAAGGATTTGACCGTTAGAGAGCTCCGCTCACGCATTAGGCGCGTTAAACCGGATTTAGAAGGCCAACAAAAAGAAGGAGGTGATGGTTTTCAAGACGAAGAAACTCACCAGCTTGAAGAAAAACTTGAGCAAACTCTCGGCACGCGGGTAAAAATAGACAAGAAAAATACTTCAGCTGGCGGAGGCGGAAAAATTGTCATATCCTTTTATTCCCCGGAAGAATTATACGGCATTATAAAAAAACTCAATCCGACAGATGAAAATCTCCAATGAACATATTTCCAAAATCCTGCGCGAGATAGCGGTGTATTTGGAAATGCAAAATGTTCCGTTTAAGCCAAGGGCGTACGAAAAAGCCGCTGTCGCGGTCGCAGATCTCTCGGATGATTTGCATGACCTTTATCAGAAAGGCGGAATTAAAGCCATCGAAGAAATCGAGGGTGTTGGTATTTCCATCGCCGAAAAAATCGAAGAAATAATCAAAACCGGGCATTTAAAATATTACGACCAGTTGAAGAAAAAAACCCCGGTTGATGTCAGTTCTTTAATGGCGGTTGAAGGCCTTGGTCCCAAAAAAATAAAAAAATTATATTCTGAATTGAAAATTACCAATGTTGAAGAATTGGAAAGATTGGCGCGAGCCGGTAAAATCCGCAATTTGGAAAATTTTGGCGAAAAAACCGAGGAAAATATTTTAAAAAGTTTGGAATTTTTAAAATCATCGGGCAATAGATTTATTTTAGGCTACATAATGCCAGACATCAGAAAAATAGAAAGTGATTTGGGGAAATTAAAAGAAGTTAAAAAAATTATTGTTGCCGGATCGGTCCGCCGCAGAAAAGAAACCATCGGCGATGTTGATATTTTGATTGTTTCTAATAAACCGGCTCCGGTTATGGATTTTTTTGTTAATATGCCTGGCGTCGAGAGGGTTGTGGCCCATGGAAATACCAAATCAGCCGTAAAATTAAAAAACGGGCTTGATGTTGATGTGCGTATTGTGCCTGAAGAATCCTACGGCGCGGCTTTAAATTATTTTACCGGTTCCAAATACCACAACATCGCGTTAAGGGAAATCGCGATGAAGAAAGGGTTGAAATTGAATGAGTATGGTTTGTTTAAAAAAAACAAAATGATCGCCGGAAAAACCGAAGAAGAAATTTATAAAAAATTGGGGCTTGATTATATTGAGCCGGAGATGCGCGAAAACGAAGGAGAAATTGAGCTCGCAAAAAATCACAAACTTCCTAAATTGATCGGCTATAATGATTTACAGGGCGATTTACAAATTCAAACAAATTGGACTGACGGCTCAAACACAATAGAAGAATACGCTCAAACAGCCATTAAAAAAGGATTAAAATATATTATTATTACAGACCATACAAAGCGTTTGGCAATGACCGGCGGACTTGATGAGAAAAAACTTCTAAAGCAAATGGCAGAAATTGATAAAGTTAACCAAAAGTCACAAGTTACAGGTTACAAGTTACGAGTTCTTAAAGGTAGCGAAGTGGATATTTTAAAAGACGGGTCAATGGATCTGTCCGATAAGGTTTTATTAAAACTTGATGTTTGCGGAGCCGCGATCCATTCTTATTTTAATTTACCCAAAGAAGAACAGACAAAAAGAATAATCCGCGCGATGGAAAACCCGCACGTTGACATAATTTTCCATCCGACCGGAAGAGTCATCAACCGCCGGCCGGCTTACGAAATTGATATTGATGAAATAATCAAAGCAGCTAAAAGAACTAACACGATTTTGGAAATAGATGCCTTCCCGGACAGGCTGGATTTGAAAGAAGATTATATTAGAAAATGCGTGTCTATGGGCGTAAAATTAGCCATCGACAGCGACGCGCATCTGGTCAGCCACATGGATTTTTTGGAATTCGGAATAGCCCAGGCCCGCCGCGGCTGGGCAACCAAAAATGACGTAATAAACGCATGGCCGTTGGAGAAAATGCTAAAAATGTTAAAATAAAAAACATGAGAGAAATTTCAGCCGGAATTATTATTTATCGGATGACGGCCCAAGGGCCGAAATTTTTGCTTCTTTACCACGGCAATAATTACTGGAATTTTCCCAAGGGAAAACTGGAGATAGCGGAAAGAAGTTTTCAGGCGGCTCTGAGGGAAATAAAAGAGGAAACCGGATTAGGAAGGGGCGACCTTACTTTTAGCTATTATTTTAAAACCAAGGAAAACTTTTATTTTTACAGAAAAATAGGCGAAAAGAAAATGAAAGTTTTTAAAAACATCACTTTTTATCTTGCCGAGACCGGGAAAAAACAGATAAAAATTTCCGAAAAAAAAGAGGGCGAACCGCATGAGGGATTCGCGTGGTTTACTTTTTCGGAAGCAATGAAAGTTTTAACAAAAAACAAAGACAGCCGAAGAATTTTAACGCAAGCGTATAATTTTTTAAGAAAAAGTAAATCTTCACCCGTACCGTCTAATAGAGTTGACATTAATAAGCCCAAAATGGTATAAAAGTTTCAGAACTTAGACTTGTTTATATATCTGAGAAGACTAAACAATATAAGAAAATATCGATGAAGGGGCATATATGAGCGATTCGGAAACTCAACCAACCCGTGAATTTTAAGGAGGTGTCCGATGGAAGCAGAAAAGATTTCCCGAACAAACGGAATGCTTCGCCAGCATCGAAAGGCCGTATGCGCGCCTTGCGGGCAAACTCCGAAAGACAAGGCCATGACGCTCAGAAAGAAAAATGAAGGAACGTGTTTTCCGGCGCAATGTAAGAAAGTTTTACACGCCCCGGTACTTTCACTCCAGCGACTTTAGTGAGATGAACCGAGGAATAAAGAAGGATTAGAAAAGGCCACCCTCGAGAGAAGGTGGCCACATTTTATATTTTATTTAATTTTTTCCACAATTTTTTCAAAAACTTCCGGTTCGTTGTTTGCCAGATCAGCCAAGATTTTTCTATCTATCAATATATTGGCTTTTTTGAGGCCGGCAATAAGCTTGCTGTAAGTCAAACCGTGGGTTCTTGAGGCGGCGTTTATCTGGGTTAGCCACAGAGCGCGGTAGTCCCTTTTCTTTTCTTTTCTTCCTCGAAAAGCGTGCGTCCAAGCGTGAAGCAGGGCTTCTTTGGCTGCCCGCTCTTTTGATTTTCTTCCCCACTTAAAACCTTTAGTGTGTTTAAGCAGTTTTTCTCTTTTTTTATGCGCTGTTTTTCCTCGTTTTACTCTTGTCATATATTTTTATCTGGCTTGCCCCGTAGTAGATTTTGGCCGTTCCGCCGAAAGCGGATTAAATTTTATTTAATTAAGCCAAAATTCACTACCGGGCTTGCATTATTTTTTCACCATAAACCGACCTCATGCCTTTTCTTCTTTTTCGCTGAGTGGTACTCTTTTTTGCTCGAAAATGCCCTTGTCCCATGGCTCTTCTTAATATTTTTCCCGTTCCGGTTATTTTTATTCTTTTTGAAAAACTTTTTCTCATTTTTTTGTTATCTGTACGGATAATCCTCTTCCGCCGAATTTCGGTTCCGATGTTTTTTTATATTCCACTATTATTAATTTCAAAAAAGCTTCTAATTTTTTATACGCTAAATCTTTAAACATTTTTTCCCGTCCTCTCATGACAACCGTTATGTCAACCTTATTGTCTTTTTCCAGGAATTCGTTCGCTCTTTTTGCTTTGACGTTCATATCGTTTATCGCTTCTTTCATGCTGATTTTAACCTGTTTTAATTCTCCGATTTTCTGGGCAGCGTATTGTTTTTTTAACTCTTTTTCTTTCTGGTAGCGGAATTTATCGTAGCTCATTATTCTGGCAACCGGCGGTTTGGCGGTCGGCGCGATTTCTATCAAATCAAGATTTCTTTCCAGGGACAATTTTAATGCCGCGCTTGTTGGCATTAGTCCCAAGTTTTCGCCCTTTTCATCGATGACTCTTAATTCGGGCGCAGTTATTTGATTGTTTATTCTTGTCTGTATATTAATTTTTGTTTTTATTTTTTAGCGGTGGAGATGAAGGGAGTTGAACCCTTGTCCAACGATTTTATCAAAAAACTTCTACAAGCTTAGTTCGTGAGAACAGTTTTGCTCCTGAATTTCGTTTCGGATATCGGAGCGTTTCTCCGAAACAATCCTAATTTATTACACCAGCTTATCCCTTATTAGGAGTCAGGGGCTGATGGCTTAAGCTTTAACCGATTGGTTTAGGCGAAAGCGAATGCCGGTTTATTGGCAATTATTTGTTAGTTCGTTGTTTAACGAGGTGACGCGCCATCCTCGGCCTGCGATTTTTTGACAAAGATCATTGTCGAAGCCAAACATCCCCAACTATTCATTCTTTGAAAGTCGCATTTCTTTTTCAGTGTCCCTTTTCTTAATCATTGCTCTTTTGTCGGCTTTCTTTCTGCTTCTCCCAAGGCCGAATTCTATTTTTATCCGACCCGAAGCGTTTTTAGTATAAACTTTTAAAGGCACTAAAGTCAAGCCTTTTTCATGGGTTTTACCTATCAGAGTATTAATTTCCGCGCGTTTTAAAAGCAGACGCCGAGTTCGTTTAGAATCATAATTTTCCGGCATATTTTTGGGCTGGTAAGGAGAAACATCGGCATTAATCAGCCAAGCCTGATTTTCTTTTATTACGACATACGAACCGGACAAATTAATTCTGCCATTTTTTATTGATTTTACTTCAAATCCGAGTAACTCAATACCGGCCTCGTATTTATCGAGGATATCGTAGTCGAAATATGCGCGTTTATTTTCTGATAAAGCCATGTGTTTAGTATAAGTTGTCTCTCAATAAATAAAAAGCGATAAAGTTGACTAACGGGAGTTTTTATCTAAAATCTAAGCACGGGCGAAATAGCATCCTTGGGCAGAGTGCCGGCAAGGCCCACGGCACAGGCTCCGTTCTTCTAACGGGGCAGGCAAGTCAAGCCGTCAGCCAGCACCAGCGCCGCGGTCAGTATCTGGCCGCTGAAGTAATGCTTGTTTTCCCCGACGGAGACCAGCGGGTTTCCTCGACCATATCTGTGGTATGAGGAAGTGGTTCGGACAGAGGGGTCTCAGTTCCCCTCCCGGGAGGGATGACCCATCCGCGTGGTCGAAGACGCAAGGATGCAAGTGGGGGTTGCTCTTACAGAGCCCCCACGCCCAATTTCTGTTATTATTCTCGTTCTTAAATATTTTAAATATGAATTGATATGAAGAAAAGGAGGTGATTCAAGATGAGCTTGGCCACGAAATTTCTCTGCGACACGGTATTGGGAATTTCGGAAGAAAATTTAAAAGAAGCGCTATCTCTGAAAGATAGCTACCGGCGAAAAGAAAAACCTAAGAAAAGCGGCGGAGTAAGAATTCTTTTTGCTCCTGCCAAAGAATTGAAAAAAATGCAAAAGAAATTACTGCGCCAACTTCTGTACGTTTTTGAAGTGGATTTACGGCTTCACGCTTTTGTTCGCGGTAAGTCGCATATAACCAACGCCGCTTTTCACGCGAGCGCGATGCCGCGGGTTGTTCTACGGCTGGACTTCAAAGATGCGTTTCCATCGGTGCGGGCACAACACATTCGGCCTATTTTAAAAGAGAAAATAGGTAAGTGGATTTCAACGTACGCTGAATTTCCCGGTGTTTTTTCGAAGTACAAAACACTACAAGAAAAACAGCCGCATCAGCTGGAATTGTTTACGCCAAACAAGAAGCCGCCTTTTGAGGTAATGCTGGATGAGATTGTGGATATAATTCTTGCGTTAACGACTTTTCGCGGCCGGCTTCCGCAAGGCGCGCCCACTTCGCCGCATCTCTTAAATATGGTAGTTTCGCATTCCGGTCTTTTGGATGCGGTGGAAAGAGTTATCGGGGAGCAAAAGATAACCAGTGATTATTATCTGGAGGAAAAAGGAGGCGGGAAAAAGTTTTTCTGGGATGATTTGGTTGTGTCTCCGGAAAAAGCGCCCCGGGTCAGATTCAGTTTTTATTCAGATGATCTGACAATTTCTTCTTCCAAGTCTATCGCGGAAAGAACAATCAGAGAAATTATCCGGGTAATTGAAGATCACGGAATTTTCCGGGTTAACAGGAGTAAGGTCCTGTATTTTAATGCCCGGCAAGCCGCGCCGCTGGTAACAGGCGTGCGGATTTCAACCAAGACTCGGACAGGCGGAGAATTGGAAGAATTTCTGCGCGAGAAATGCGGATTAATTTCCGAAGAAATTGAAGAAACAGCCGGATATATGACCAAGCCGTTCGGCGGGAAATGGGTGACCCCGCGGATATTGCTTTCAAAAAGATATATCCGGAAAGTGCGAGGGCTTTTGCATAGCGCTGTTTACGACGAAGCGTTGCGTCCAAAAGCGTTCGGCCACATAGCTTACCTTAAGTCGGTTTATGGCAAGGAATTGCCTCCGCAAGTAAGCGGACCATACAATCTACTAACCAGTTCAATCGGATTTGATCTTTGACGGGGCTTGGCGACCTATGGTTGTCCAGCCCTTTTTTATTTTAAAAAAATTGGGAGCATTTCTGCTCCCCTCGACCAAATTTAGTATTCAGGTGTAAATCAACCGGGACCCAATTTATAGACGATGTCACCGATCTTTTCTGTGAATCGTTTCCACGCGTTTGTTCTCGGTGGTTGTAATGCCGGTGGGGTTGGTCTGCGGCGTTGGCGTCTGTGTCTTTTCTCAATCTCGGCCGATCTCAAATGATCGTGGGCGTGAGAATCATAATCAATGATTTCCCGTTTGTTCATTCCGGTTATTCTGCGGGCGATTTCGCCGATTTTACTCATGAGCGCCTCCTTTCGGAAATTGTAATATGAAGCTATTTTAATTATTCAAGATAACGGGGTTATGTCAATAATAACGTTATCGCAAGACGTTAATAGAAAGTAAAACAAAACACTTTAATTATTGCTGTTTTTAAATTAGAATAACCTTAATGATTAAGGAAAAAATTGAGGAAATTTTAAAAGGAGCCGCCGATGTTAATGACGCGAACGTTTTTATTCCGGAAAACGAAAAATTCGGGCATTATTCGACTAATGTTGCTTTGAGATTGGCAAAAGAAAAAAGTAGAAAACCGATGGAGATAGCAGAAAGTATCAAGTATAAAGTATTGAGTATTAAGCCTGATATATTTAATAAAATCGAAATTGCGTCGCCCGGATTTATTAATTTTTGGCTTTCGGAAAAAACTTTACAAAACGAATTAAAAGAAATTTTAAAGAAAAAACAAAATTATGGTCGAGCGTTACGAGTCACAAGTCACAAGTCACAAGTTATTAACGTTGAGTTTATTTCCGCTAATCCGACTGGGCCTTTAACAATCGGAAACGGAAGAGGCGGATTTTTTGGAGATGTTCTGGCAAACATCTTTAAATTCACGGGACAAAAAATAGTTAAGGAATATTATGTTAACGATGCCAAGAACAGCACGCAGATACGGGAATTGGGAAAAACCGGTCTTGGTCTGGGAGAAACTTATTTAACGCCCGGATTAAAAAAAATTATTTCAACTCTAAAACAAAAAATTAAAAAAGTAACCCTTCGACATGCTCAGGGCGCTTCGCGAAACCCCGAGGGCGAAGTTGGTTATTTGTTAGCGCAGGAAATTAATAAAGAAAACAAAAAGTTTGTTGATAAAGTTTTAAAAATTAAATTCGACAAATGGTTTTCCGAGGAGTCCTTATATAAGAGCGGAGCGGTAAAAAAACTTTTAAGCGATTTGAAGAAGAAAAATTTGGTTTATGAAAAAGAAGGCGCCTCGTGGTTTAAAGCGAAACAATTTGGAGATACCGAAGACCGCGTTTTAATTAGAAGAAGCGGCGAGCCTACGTATATTTTGCCCGACCTCGCCTATCACTCGGATAAATTTAAAAAAAGAAAATTTTCTAAAGCAATCGATGTTTGGGGCGCGGATCATCATGGCTATATTCCGCGGTTAAAAGCGGGATTAAAGGCGCTAGGGATTTCTGAAGATAAATTAACCATCATTATCACTCAATTGGCGCGCCTTGTTAAAAACGGCCAGGAATACAAAATGTCAAAAAGAAAAGGCGATTACGTGACAATGGAGGATTTAATAAAAGAAGTCGGGCTTGACGTGGCGCGGTTTTTCTTTTTGATGAGCGCGCCTGATACTCATATGAATTTTGATTTAGATTTAGCAAAAGAAAAATCAATGAAAAATCCGGTTTATTACACGCAGTACGCGGCGGTGAGATGTAATAGCATTTTACAAAAAGCAAACGACAAACGACGAACTACAAACATAAAATACGAATTATTAAATACAAAAGAAGACGTTAATTTGATGCGGATTTTGGCGAGATTTCCGGAAATTATCGAAGAAGCGGCCCAAAATTACAACCCGCAAATTTTGGTTCGTTATTCAATTGACTTGTCGCGGCAGCTTCATAATTTTTACGAGAAAGAACATGTTATAGGTGAGCGGGCGGATTTGATGTTGGCGCGTTTGGAGATTATAAAAGCCACAAAAACAATTTTTGAAATTTTGTTCAAACTTTTGGGGATTAGCTACCCGAAAAAGATGTAATATTGACATTTTAAACCTCTTCTTCTATCTTTTTATCAGTTATGCGATATAATCGCATCTTTTACACATAGGTTTTTGCCGCAAACACGTACGGCGATAGCGTTTTCCCTTGAGTGGGCGCAAACGCTTAGAGGGGTTCGATTCCCTTCCGTATTGGTTTTTGCGAGTAGGAAAGGGAAGAGTGCAGGCTAGTCGGGAGGCGATAAAGCGGGGGCGCAAGCATCCGTGGAGCCGTGGATGAAATACCGACCGGCCCTTTCTGAAAGTTAAAAACTGCGGCGAGTCGGGAGCTTGAAGATAGGCGAGGCCACCGGGAGCTCTAAGGGAGCGTTGAATGGAGGCTTTGCTAAAAGGCATACGCTTATGGCCCACAGTATTTCCAGGCGGGGTCCTCTAAGCGGTTGCTTTCTTTGAGCTTGCGATGTACGGCCCGGGGGCGCTTCGCGCCCCCGATTTTTTTGCGTCCCTACCATTAATAAAGAAAATATAAGAAATGAATAAAATGTTTAGGGTTTCGGTCAGGTCTAATTCGGTTGAGGCCTGTTTTATTTTTTATAAATTTTGAGGTTTAATTGTGGTAATGGAAATTATTGACGGTAAAGCGATTGCGCAGAAAATAACAGATAAATTAAAATCGCAAAAAACGCCGGAAAAAATTTTGGCGGTAATTTCTGTTGGCGAAAATCCAGCGTCTTTAAGTTTTATAAAGCAAAAAGAAAAAACCGCCAAAGAATTGAAGGTGGATTTTCGGCTGTATAAATTTAATGAAGATATCTCTCAAGATGATTTGAGAAAAGAAGTTGTTAAAATTTCCAACTTAAAAAAAGTGGGTGGAATTATTATCCAGCTTCCTTTGCCGAACAATATTAATGCGCAATATATTTTAAACGCGATTCCGCGCGAAAAAGACATTGATGTTTTGGGTGAGCGGGCATTGGGCGCGTTTTACGCCGGCAGAAATCCGGTTTTACCGCCCGCCGTTGCCACGATTGAAGAATTGTTACAAGTTACGAGTTACAAGTTACAAGTTGTTAAAGTCGCCGTTGTCGGTCTCGGTCAATTAGTGGGTAAGCCTATTTCCGTTTGGCTGATGAAAAAATGTAAGGAGCTTTATTTGTTGGATCAAGGAAGTGACTTAGAAATTTTAAAACAAACGGATTTAGTGATTTTAGGGGTTGGCAAGGCTGGAATTATAAAGCCGGACATGTTAAAAGAAAACGCTTCTGTGATTGATTTTGGTTACGAAAGAAGCGAGGGACAACCCTCCTTCGCTAAATTTTCGGAAGGGCAAGGGCGGGGCGGAAAAATCTCCGGAGATTTTGGTTCTTCCCAGTTAACTAATTTGCCAACCAACCAATTAACTAACTTCTATACCCCCACTCCCGGCGGCACCGGGCCTGTGTTAGTGGCAAAAATTTTCGAAAACTTTTATACTTTGAACAATGAATAGGAGAGTGGCGGTTATTTTTATATTGTTAGCGGTAATAGTGATCGCGGTTTTTTCATTAAGATTTCAAAGGACATTTTTTGTTTTTTCCAGCGGCGACGGAAACAAAGACATTAGCGAGAGCACCAATTTTTTAGTTCTTGGAAGAACCGGAAAAATAATCGGCTGGAATTTCGCGCCTGATCTGGCTGATTCGATTTTTTTAGTCAACTACGTTCCAAAAATTGGAGTGGTTAATTTAATATCTTTGCCAAGGGATCTCTATGTTGATATAGGGGACGAGCAGTTCAAATTGAACGAAATTCTTAGGAGAAACAAGTTAAGCGAATTTTTAAGCGGCGATTTGGTTGATATGACCGGAATAGAAACCGATCGCTATGTCGTAATCGACGTTGATTTTGTAAAACAGGCCGTCGATGATTTGGGTGGTATTGAAGTAAATTTGCCGTCACCCGCAATTGATTGGGCGAGTGGATATACGATGCAAGCCGGCAACCGCCATTTAACCGGAGAAGACGTTGTTTGGCTGGTCAGAAACCGGTATTCCCCCGAGGGCGATTTTTTCCGCGAGAAAAACCAGCACGCCGTAATAAAATCGATTTTCGAAAAATATAAAAATTTAGGATATTTTGATAAAGCCAAATTTGTTTTCAAAACAATGCCACTACTCTCCCAGCTTGAAGGCAATATAAATACCCAGGATTTTTTAACGCCGGCGTTTAATGTGAATAATTTAAGGTTTAACGATATTGTTTTCGATTTTTCCACCGAAATTCTTCGAAGTTCCGGAGTGATCGTTCCCGTCGGGACGTCAAGCACTTCAACCGCGTATATATTGGTTCCCCGAGCCGGACAGAATAATTACGGCGAATTAAAAGATTTTATCCAAAACAGAATAGAGCGTTGACCCCGGTGTCTATTTTAAATTTGATAACTTACTCTAGTAATTTGACGATCGTCAAATTACTAGAGTAATACACCATTCACGTTTAGTAAGAAGAAATTTTTAAGAGGAATTTTTAGGGAATATTATATTAGCGGCGTCTTGAAAAATTCCGCCCATTTTTTTAAGTTCCGCCGGGGAGATTTTTTTAAGCACTAAATCACCGGCCATTCTCCTGCTTCTTAATCTTGCGAGCAGGCCGGTTTTTATGCCACCGATCCCTATTCTTAATCGCCAGAATTTTTGGGTTTTTAGCGCATTAATAATAGACTCCACTCCTTTGTGTCCAGCGCTTGACCGATTAAATTGCAATTTATATTTACCAAGTTCAATATCAGAGTCATCGTGGACAATCAAAATGTGTTCAGGCTTTATAGCGTTTCCCAAAGAAAAATACTTAACCGCCTCTGAAACCGCTTTACCGGACTCGTTCATAAATTCAGTCGTTTTAACAAGTATCTTTCCGCCAACTTTAAAATATTCGAAATTTTTGGATTTTTTCCATTCCAAGCCTGATTTTTCAGCCAGATGATTTATAAATAAAAATCCCGCGTTATGAAAACTATTTTCGTATTTTTTGTCGGGGTTTCCCAGTCCGATAATCAGTTTAATATCGGCTTTGTTGACTTCCATATCTTTCAATACTAAAATGTAAAGGATTTATTTTCAACTCGCCATGACCCAGTATTACAACTTCGATAAATTCCCCATACATTTTTGAGGGTTCGAGATAAGACAATATTGGGTAGAAAAATAAAGTTATTAATTAAACTATCAACTTCGGGAATTAACTAAAAAATAATCGAAGCTGTAATACTGGGATGAAATCATTTCTCTTTGCTTTAAAAGAAATATTGGAAATTGTTTTAATTGCGGTTTTGGCGGTCGGCGGAGTACGATATTTTCTTATCCAGCCGTTTTTAGTCAATGGTTCCAGTATGGAGCCCAATTTTGAAAGCGGCGATTATATTCTCATAAACGAAATTTCATATCGTTTTCGCGAGCCTCAAAGAGGCGAAGTCATCGTTTTTCATTATCCCAACAACGAAAAGACCTATTTTATAAAAAGAGTCGTCGGCCTTCCGGAGGAGCGGGTAGTTATCAAAAACAGCGAAGTGAAGATATTTAATAGCTCTCAACCCAAAGGATTTATTCTTAAAGAAAGCTATCTGCCGTCAATAGAAAAAACCAGCGGTGATATCGATAAAGTTTTAGGAAGAGACGAATATTTTGTTATGGGCGATAACCGGGGTTTTAGTTTCGATTCCCGCCAATGGGGAACGTTGAAAAAAGCCGAAATAGTCGGTTTTGCTTGGTTAAGATTATGGCCCGTGGGCAAAGCCAAAAATTTTGAAAGCCCGGCTTATTAAATCAAAATGCCAAAAATTTCCAAAAAAGAAAAAAAAGCTAAAAGAATCAAACAAGTTCCCCAATCTCCAAAAGGGATGCACGATATATTGCCCGAAGATCAGCCTCTTTGGGAAAGGATCAGAAACAAAGCGAGAAGCATCGCCGGCCTTTATAGTTTCTCTCGAATAGACACTCATATTGTTGAGAAGGCTGAAATTTTTGAGCGGGGCGTTGGTCAAGACTCGGAAATTGTCCAGAAACAAATGTTTTATATAAAAACCAAAGACGACGATAAATTAGCTTTGCAGCCTGAGGGCACCGCTTCGGTGATGAGAGCGTATTTTGAAAACAGTTTAAGTCGCATGGGCCAGCCCGTGAAGCTTTATTACGAAGCTCCGATGTTTCGTTATGAACAACCTCAACAAGCGAGATTCAGGCAGTTTTATCAGTTCGGGTTCGAAATTTTAGGCGGCGAAAGCGAGCCGGCTTATGACGCCCAAGCCATGCTTATTCCTTATAAGATATTAGAGAGTTTAAAAATAAAAAATATCACCATCAAAATAAACAGCATTGGCTGCCATAATTGCCGCGGCAATTTTTTAAAAAAACTCCAGCATTATTATAAAAAGCACCAAAAGGAGGTTTGTAAAGATTGTGAAAAAAGGATTAGCACCAACCCGATGCGCGTGCTGGACTGCAAAAACGAAAAATGCCAGCCCGTTAAAGCTGAAGCGCCGGTTATTTTGGATTTTTTATGCAGCCAGTGCAAGGCGCATTTTAAAAAAGTAATGGAATTCGCCGACGAATTAAAATTGCCTTATATGATTGACCATCTTTTAGTGCGCGGTCTTGATTATTACAACCGCACGGTCTTTGAGATTTTCAGCGAAAAAGCTCCGGTCGCTTTGGTGGCCGGAGGAAGATACGACTATTTGTCGGAAATGCTCGGGCAAGGGAAAATCGCCGCCGTAGGAAGCAGTATCGGTTTAAACAGGGTTGCCCTGTCTTTAAAAGAGGAAGGAAAAGCGGTTTTTAGGAGTCAGCCGAAAGTTTTTCTTATTCATCTTGGCGATGAGGCAAAAAAGAAAGGCCTTGGTTTGATAGAAAAACTTGCGGAAGAAGGAATAAGCATTGGAGAGTCTTTCGGAAGGGAATCGTTAAAGTCTCAGCTTCGGATGGCCGACAAAGAAAGAGCGCTTCTAGCGCTAATTATCGGACAAAAAGAAGTTTTTGAAGAAAGCGTTATTGTCCGCGATATGAGTAGCGGAGTTCAGGAAACGGTTCCTTTGACTAAAATTATCGATGACATAAAAAAGCGCCTAAAGTAGCGTTAGTTAATTAACCAAAATGGAGTGTATTTTTTGCAAAATAATCAACAAGGAAATGGGGGCGGAAATTATTTACGAGGACGAAAACGCAGTCGGGGTTTTGGATATCCATCCTCGTTCGCCCGGCCACGTCATGGCGCTTCCGAAATTTCACGCCGAAAATATTTTGGATTTACCCGATGAAAAAATAGAAGGAGTTTTTTCGGCTGTTAAAAAAATAACGGATATTTTAAAAAAAACTTTCAATCCCGACGGATTCACTATAGGCATCAATCACGGTAAAGCCAGCGGACAGGCGGTTGATCATCTTCACATTCATATAATGCCGCGTTGGCACGGCGACAACGGCAGCTCCATTCACGGCGTAGTTAATAACCCTTCGAAAGAATCTTTGGAGGAAATCGCCAAAAAAATCAGGAAGAACGGTTAATTGGTTAATTAGTAACAGGAAATAAATAACGAAGGAAAGGCGCAAAATATAAAAGATTGACACGAGCGCTGATATTTGCTAATTTATCAGTGCTTTTTTAAAATAAGTAATAACTAATTAACCAATCAACTAATTATCTAATTAACTAATTATGGCTATTCAAATAAAAAGAAGAGAGGGAGAATCGGCAAGCTCGTTTTTGTACCGATTTACCAAAAAAATCCAGCACAGCGGAGTTTTACGCGAAGCTAAAAAAAGGAGATTCAAGCACAGAAATATTAACAAAAATAAAAGAAAGTCTTCGGCTTTGTACAAATCCCAAAAAATGAGGGAGGTTTTAGCGGCAAAGAAACTGGGAAAATTTTAACACATGCCCCTACTGGAAAAATTAAAAGCGGACTTAAAATCGGCCTTAAAAAGCTCCGATAGCTTCAAGGTAGGCACTCTTCGGCTTGTCTTGGCCGCGGTGCAAAACAAGGAAATAGAAAAAAGGGGCAAAGGCCAGGAAGCGGTTTTAATGGATGAGGAACTCGTGGATCTTTTGATGAAGGAAGTTAAAAAACGCAAAGAATCCGCAGATATTTATAAACAAGGCAATAGAAACGATCTTGCTCAAAAAGAAGAGGAAGAAACCAAGATTATTAAAGTTTATTTGCCCGAGCAACTGGACTCGGAGGAAATAGAAAAAATTGTTAAAGCCGTCATAGAAAAAACAGGCGCTAAAGAAATTAAAGATATGGGACGAGTTATGGCGGAGGCCATGAAAGAATTGAAAGGAAAAGCGCAGCCGGGCGCGATCAGCGAGGCAATTAAAAACCTACTAACCAATTAATTTTTAAAACCCTATTGGCTAGTGGCTATTCTCTAATGACTATTTTTATTGGGGCGGATCATCGGGGATTTAAAATTAAAGAATCTTTAAAGCCGTATTTAAAAGATTTTGGCCATGAAATTGTTGATTTAGGAAACGACCATTTTGACGAAAACGACGATTATCCGGATTTTGCCAACGCGGTAGCTGAAAAAGTTTCTCAAAATCCGGAAACGGACAAAGGAATTTTAATTTGCGGTTCGGGAATCGGAATGAGTATTGCTGCCAATAAATTTGAAAATGTGCGCGCCGCTCAAGTAGATAAAATTGAAGAGGCAATATTATCAAAAAAAGACAATAACGCCAATGTTTTAACTTTATCGGGGAGCGATTTGTCCGAAAGCGAGGTAAAAGAAATAACAAAGGCCTGGCTTGAAACGCCGTTTTCCAAAGAAGAAAGGCATGAAAGAAGGATAAAAAAAATAATTCCCTAAACGGGATTATTTTTTCAGACCGACTGATTTTTTTACCTCCTCCATTTTTTTGTTTGCAACCGCTTCCGCTTTTTTATTTCCAACAACCATTATTTTTTCTATTTTTTTAATGTTTTTAGAAAGCAATTTTTTCTTTTTTTGAAACACCATAAAATAATCGATTATTACGTCAGATAAGCCTTTTTTAAATTGGCTGTAAGATTTATTTTCGTATTTTTTTTCGATTTCTTTCATAGGCAACCCGCTTAAGTTTTTGTAAATTCTTAGTAAATTGGAAACCGCCGGCCTTGATTCAGGCTGATATTTTATTTCCTTTCCGGAATCGGTTACTGCCCGCTTTATTTTTTCCGCTATAACTTGCGGGGAGTCGTCTAAAAACAAACATCCCTCCGGCGATGACTTGGACATTTTTTTATTCGGGTTGTCCAAACTCATTATTTTCGGCGTCTCGGTCAAGAGAGGCTTTGGTTCAAAGAAAACCCGGCCGAATTTTTTGTTGAATTTTCGCGCCAATGTTCTTGTCAGTTCCAAATGTTGAAGTTGGTCTTCGCCGACCGGAACGAATTCGGCGTCGTAAAGCAAAATATCAGAAGCCATTAAAACCGGATAATCAAAAAGCCCAATATTTATATTTTCCCTCTGGTGTTCAGATTTATCTTTAAACTGAGTCATTCTTTTAAGTTCTCCAAAGGGCGTGATGGTGTTTAAAATCCAGGCGGTTTCGCTGTGCGCCGGAATTCCAGACTGGATAAAAATTGTAGATTTTTCGGCGTTTAGTCCCGCTGAAAGGTAATCAAGGACCAAATTCAAAATTTGTCCCGGTTTTTCCTTCGGGTTGTAGCTCTCGGTTATTGAATGAAGGTCAGCGACGAAAAAATAGCATTTGTATCTGCCCGAATTTTGCAAGTCAACAAAATTTTTTAAAGCCCCCAAATAATTTCCTATGTGAAGTTTTCCCGTCGGCTGGATTCCTGATATTAAAATCGGCTTCATGTTTAGTTAATTAGCAATTTGGTTGATTGGTTAATTTGTAGTGTGTCGACTAGTTAGTGTTTTAATCATAAACTAATTAACTAATTCACTAATTAACCAATAAACTACACTTCAATGACTACCGGCAAAATCATCGGTCTTCTCTTGGTTTTATTATACAAAAATTGGCCGATTTGATCACGTATTAAAGACTTCAGATAATCCGCTTCAATCGCCTGATGTTTTGGTATGCGGCTGACGAGTGATTTTATTTTTATCCTCACTTCTTCTATTAATTCTTTATTTTCATTAAGATAAATAAAACCTCGCGAGATAATGTCGGGATTTTTCAAAAATCTGCCGCTTTTTCTGTCCAAGGTGGTGATTATAACAACCATTCCCTCCTGTGCCAAAAGCCTCCTGTCGCGCATTACTATTTCTCCGACATCGCCCACTCCCAGCCCGTCCACCATTACATAAAATGTCGGAATAATATTGTCGGTTATTTTCGCGCCGGACTCGTCTCCCTTCAAGAGATGTCCCGGAGGGACAGAAAATTCTATTATTTGTCCGTTATCGACAAGTAAAGTATTTTGTTTCGGCATGCCTACGCTTTGGGCGATTTCGGCATTTGTAGTTCTCATAAAGTAATAACCGTGTATGGGTATGAAAAATTTCGGCTTGACCAAATCAATTACGGTTTTTAACTCTTCTCCGGTTGCGTGCCCCGAAGCGTGAATATCCACTATTTTAGAATGATAAACTTTCGCGCCTTGCCGCGCCAAGCTGTCCTTGAGAGATTGAACCGCCCGTTCGTTCCCGGCAATTACGGATGAAGAAAAAATAATCGTATCCCCCGGTTTTATTTGGACAAAGCGGTTTTCCCCGGTGACTATTTTCATTAAGCTGGCGTTTGGTTCTCCCTGCGCTCCCGTAGAAAGTATTAAAACTTTGTCATCGCGATATTTATTAATTTCTTCCAAGGGCAAAATGATTCCTTTCCCGACTTTTATAATGCCTAAATTCTGGGCGATTTGCAGATTGGTTTTCATTGAAAGTCCGGAAACGAACACTCTTCGGTTGTGCTTTTCGGCCATTTTAATTATTTCAGCAAGCCTTGTGAGCATGGAGGCGAAAGTGCCGATTATTATCCTTCCCGTGGATTTTTTGAAAAGTTCGTCAATGTTTTTTTCAACGGTTTTTTCCGAAACCGAAAGACCGGGTGATTCGGCATTAGTGCTGTCCAAAAATAAGCCTTGGATATTCTGTTTCCCGACCCATTTAAATTCGTCTAAGCCTAAAGGCTCTCCGTTTTCGGTGTAATCGAATTTAAGATCGGTGGAAAAAACAAAATTGCCCGCCGGCGTTTTAAGCAATATGCTCACGGTGTCGGGAATGCTGTGAATAATGCCAAAAAATTCCCCTTCAAAGCAATCTGAAAATTTTATTCTGTCGTGATTTTTAACTATTTCAAAATCAAGCTTGGGTGAATTAGGAAATTCTTCCTGGCGTTTCATTATTATCCCTTTTGTCAGGGCGGTTGTGTAAATGGTCGGATTTCCCAATTTTTCCATGATATAAGGAATGGCGCCGATGTGATCGTAATGAGCATGCGTGATAATCAACGCCTTAATTTTTTCTTTTCTTTCTTCCAGATAGGTTACATTGGGGATGATGTAATCAATGCCCGGCGTATTTTCTTCGGGAAATTGCAGTCCCGCATCAATGATGATGATTTCGTTTTTATATTCAAGAAACGACATATTGCGTCCGACTTCTTCGAGTCCGCCCAGAGCGGCGAATTTTACCACGTCTTTTTTTGTTTCTTCCTCCCGACTCTTATTAGGCATCTCAATAAAATCCTCCAAGTCATCAACCATTTTGCGTTTTACGGGATGAAACCTTTGTTTTATTGTTTTGCGGCCGCTTGCCTGCCTGTTAAGCGGGGTTTTTATATCGGTCGGCTTTATTATTCTTTTTTTGATCATTTTAGTATTACGACCTCAATTATTTTGATTTAATTTTCGAAGTTGATTATTAATTATTATTTTTTGTTTTGTGCCCAGGGGGAGAGTTGAACTCCCACGAGGTTTCCCTCACAGCGACCTGAACGCTGCGCGTCTGCCAATTCCGCCACCCGGGCGAATATTCAATCCTTAAACAGGTTTTTAGGAGCTAAAATTTTTCTGTATTTCTCCGGATTTTTTAAAAAATCGAATTTCTCCGGATTTTTAACGAATTCTTTGTATAAAGGAATTTTTAACCCGAATGAGTTTTTAGATTTAACGATTCTAAGCAAAAAATTATTTTTATAATTCTGATTTTTTTCCATTAAAAAATCGCCCTTCTTTTTTTTATTGTCGACCGCGTAGAGGCCGGCTCCATGATGTTTTTTAAAAAAACCATAATCCGATTTGAAATTCATCGCTTGGATATTAGCCAATACTAGCGGCTCACCACCGATATTTATGCTGATATGGCCGAATCCCGGAGGCACTACGGCCTTTTCTCCCGGCCCGGCTTTTATCAAGTAAATTTTGGAGTTTTTTTGGGCAGGATTTATTTCTTGCAAAAGAAAAAGCGCTTTTCCTTTTATAACCTCGTATATTTCCGGATAGGTTATTTTCGTTCTCGGTTTATTCGGGTGGCGATGGCCGATTGTTTTTACGAACTCATCGCCTATAAACCCGGCGTTAATGATAGTTATGTCGTAGCTTATATTATTTTTTTTAAACACCGGCTCGTCTTTTTTTGATTTGACGCTTCGATACATCAAATAAAGGTTTTTTATTTCGGTTTTAACCGCGGGATTTTTTAAAAAACCCTTTGCTTCGCCCAACGTCCTTTTTTGGACAGGCAAGGAGGAGATGTTTTTTGACAATAACAACTTACCATCTTTTATTGATATTGGCAAGCCGCTGCGTTTTAAATTTGTTAGCATAAATTTAAAAAGTTTTTTATTATATAAAAACTTATTTAAAAACCCTTTCGGTTTTAGTGTACCAGTTTTCTATATTTTCCAATCTGCCGCTTGGCAAAGGCAATATTTTTTCTTCAAAACCGTTCAAGGATTTGCTTTGGATATAAATATAAGGAGGTGAAAAAAGAAAAATAGCCGGATAGCCGTTTTTTATCAGCGATTGAGCTTGAAGCATTTTTTCTTTTCGATTGTCGGCGCTAAAGTCGGTTCTTATGGAATTAATCAGAAAATCAACATCTTTGTTTTCGTAAAGAGCCAAATTGAGTCCCGGATGGAATTTTTGGCTTGAATGCCAAAAAGAAAACAAGTCGGGATTTTTACCGTAGATATTGCCGAATAAAATCATTTCGTAATCTCTCGGTTTTATGGTATCGGAAAAAATTTCATCGTTCGGTTTTATGTCAAGATTTATTTTTACCCCGATTTTTTGCCAATCCTCCCGGATCATTTTAGCGGAGTCTATTATAAAGGGGATTTCCGGAAGGATCAGTGAAAATTCAAGGCGGGCATTTTTTTCGCTGTTTTCCCGCACATTATCGGACGAAATCCGCCAGCCGCTCGCTTCCAATAAATCTTTGGCTTTATCGGCAGAAAACTCATTTTGCTGTTTAAAAAAATTATCGCTGTATCCGTTAATCCCGGGCGCAAGCGGTCCTATCAAAGGAATTGCCATTTCTTTAAAAATATCTTTTATGATCCGTTCCCTATCAATTGCCAAATCAAGCGCTTTGCGCACGCTTATGTCTTTTAAAACCGGATTAACGCTTTGGTTGAAAAAAATTCCGTAATAACGGGGCATATTTACCGCTTCGGTTTTGTGGGGGGCGGTTATTTCGTCCAAATTGCCGTAAGAAACAGCCCCTAAGCCGTTGATTGCCCCGCCGTTAAAAGCGTTAATGGCGTCTTTTTCGCTGGTATAAAACTTAAAAGTGAATTTATCCAAATAAGGATTTTGGTTGAAATAACTCTCGTTTTTCACAAGCTCGTAATCGGTGATGAACCCGTCCCGCCGTTTTTTTAAATCGTAGAATTTGAACGGTCCGCTGCCGACGGGATCAATTAAGTTATAATCGGAAAGGCGGATATTTGAAAAAGGAATGTCGCCAAAAATATGCTTTGGTATAGGCCGCAGATTTATTAAAGTGTTTTCAAAAAAAACGTAAGGTGCGCTTAAAATTAATTTTATTTCTCTGGAACTGACTCTTTCGGTTTTTACCCCCTGCCAATCCGGAAAGAGCGATGAATTGGCGTCAGGATCTTGAATGGCTTTGATCGTGAAAATAATGTCGTCGGACGTAATAGGACTGCCGTCTTGCCAGCTGATATCGCCCTTTATTCTTAATTTCCAAACTCTGCCGCTGTTTTCAATATCTATATCTCCGTCTTTTAAATCATTAATGCTCGCGAAAACCAGCTCGATAATATCGGAGTCGGCATCCGTTGAGGCTATAACCGGATTTATGAAAACAGGCTGGCCGACTTTGCCCTCCGTGTATTGGCCTCCCGCCACCGGCTCAAAAATCGTGTTGGCTCTTACGAAATTAGCACTCACATAAATTGTAGCGATTATAAAAAGCGCCAATGAACCAAAAAAGGTCAAGCGTTCTTTTTTTGAAAAAGCGTTTAAAATTTGACGGATTTTAAAATTCAATTTTTAAAATAGATTGATTAAAGACAAAATTGCGAAAATAACCGTTAGAACCACGGTGGCTGTAAAAATTATTTTTTCGAGTCCGCGCCGGGTTTGGTAATAAGAGCTTTCACTCCCTCCAAAAACCCCTGACAGGCCCGAAGATCTTTCCTGAAGTAAAATCAGAACAACCAATATTATCGAAATTATTATTTGAGCAATGGAAAACAACATGATTTTGAGCGTTCGCTAATAATGCGAATTACTGGTAAATAATACTAATAAATAGTTAAAAAATTTATTTCTTCTAATTCGCGTTATTTTGCTATTTGATTAGCATTATTCGCGACTACTCCTTATAGAGCCGCTTTGCGGAAAAATGAACTAAAAGATTGATAACGCTTATTATAAGAGTAGCATACAGAATTGGCGTTAGTCCAGATATTGTAATATCGACTGAAAAATAGTCAAGGATATAAAGAGTAAGCGCGTTAACGAGAATAATCCCCAGTCCCAGAGTTATAAAAATTATCGGCGTTAAAATTAATTTTAAAACCGGTCTGATAAACAAATTTATTAAAGTGAATATCAGAGTCGCGCTGATAAAGCCGTAAAGGTTGGAGCTGATATCGAATCCTAAAATGAAATATTTAGCAGCCAAAAGCGCCAAGGCGTTGGAAAAGAAAGAAAAAATGAATTTGGGAATAAGCCGCATATTTTTGTTATCTTAACATATTATTCAGGGTGTGGAAAAACCGTATTTTGAATTTTAGGGTTTATGTTATAATGAAAGCAAATCAAAAAGGTCGAATTTCTTAGTTAAAACGAATAGCAATTAAATTTTTATGTGGATTCAGAATTTGACCGAGGCGACCGTGAGATCACTCAGAACTTCCTGGGATCAAGTCTATAATTTCGTACCGGCTTTTATCGGCGCGATTGTGATATTGGTAATCGGCTTGATCGTTGCGGCTGTTTTGGGTTCTTTGGTTGAAAGGCTTTTCAGAACCATCAAACTTGATGAATTGCTTCGAAGACTTGGTTTGGCGACTTACGTGGAAAGAGCCGGACTTCGAATGGATTCCGGAAAGTTCTTTGGCACGATTGTTTATTGGTTTTTTGTAATTGTTGTTATTTTGGCGGTTTCCAATATTTTGGGGCTTGAGGTGTTTTCGGCATTCCTGACGCAGGTTCTTTTATATTTGCCTAACATCCTTGTTTCGGCTTTGATTATGTTGGCTACTTTAGCTGTAGCTAAGTTTTTGAAGGCGGCCGTAAAGGCGTCGGCTCTTAGCGCCAGATTCCATGCGGCAAAATTTTTAGGAACCTTTGTTTGGTGGGTCGTCGCAATTTTCGGTTTTGTTACGGCTTTGTCCCAATTGGGAATAAATATCTTTATTTTCCAGGTTTTGATCTACGGTTTTGTCGCCATGCTGGCAATCGCCGGCGGCGTCGCTTTCGGCTTGGGAGGCAAAGATTACGCTTCGCATCTTGTAGACAGATTTAAGCAGGAAACAGAGGGAAGGTAATACTAGTGACTAGCCAATAGCCACTAGTGGAAATAGAATAACAAAAGGCGCCGATTCGGCGCCTTTTGAGTTAAAATTAGGTAAAAAACGCGTGCTTGACAAAAATTGACAGTTTATTATAATTATGGCGTTCTTTAAAAATTCAAACAAATATGCTTGTTTGCCGTGGCAGAAAGCGTCTCAATTCGGGACTTTTTCCGCTGCGGCAAACTTGGTTTAACTTGGTTTGCCAAATACAACAGCAGAAGGAGGAACAGCCATGAGTAATCGTGGAACAGTCTCAGTCAGCGGAGCTTATGTGGAGCTTCAAACGGCAGTGCTCAAGGCGTTGCCACGCAACATCGAAGACGAAGTGGCTCTCAACTGGGCGAATAACGGAGAGGCGCTCACGCGTTTTCTTTCCGGACTTTGCCCGAGCGAGCAGGTTGCGAAGACGGTAGAGGGGATTTTTTTCACGCCGCTCGCAGACAAGGATGTGCCGAAAAAGCTGGTGGACACAATGGTCAAGTGGCGCAAGCTCGCAACCGAGCTCGACTACTCTGGTCCGCTCGCTTGGCAGGTGCGCGAGGGCTTCACATTGAAAACTTACGCTCTCAAGGCCGGCCCCTGTTACAATAACTTCTCCTACCTGCAGGACTGGTCGCTCAGGAACGACGAACCAACTTCGAAAGCGCTCGCTTTCTGGGTGCCGCGGCTCGTGCCGGAAAGCGTGAACAAAAACGTCACCGAGCAAATGGAACTTCTCGGGGGGCTTCGGCAACGCTTAGGTCTGCCGGCGTGCCACCTCGTAAACTTCGGTTCGGCCGCCATGCTGTCGGGTTTGATCCTTGCCCACTTCGAGCAGACCGGCGAGAGAACGCCGCTCGAATGTCTGTGGACAAGAACCGACACGCTCCATGCGGGCGGCTATCGCCTCCATCTCGGCGCTTTCGACGAGAACGGCTTGCGCTGTGACGACTGGCGCTGGGACGGCTACCGGTCTTCGTCTCTCGGCTGTTTTCCTCTGGGGGTGGAACTTGGGTTTTAGGACCCTTGGTCTCTCCCGAACATTCGATCCCTCGCGCGACTTTCGCGCGAGGGATCTTTTCTTTTTATATCAATCAATTACAATATAAAACAACTACGTCGCAAGATGCCGGTGTTTACGGATACCGGCCGGTAGTTGAAAAAAATTTTTTACCACCCCGTGTTTATAGTTAGGGGACTAATAATCCCGAATGCGATACAACCCGGAGAGAATTCAACGGGTGGTGGTACGGAAGATTATAAACACTTTAGCTCCATGCGGACGGCAATCGCCTCAATCTCGGCGATTTCGACGAGAACGGCTTGAACTGTGACAACTGGAACTGGGACGACAACCGGAATTCGAATCTCGGCTGTTTTCCTCTGATGGTGCGTAAAAAACCAGAAGGCGAAACTACAAGTTTCGCCTTCTCTTACTTCTGATTATTTTATTGCTTTAATCCAGCCGCCCAACATCTTACCGATCTCGGACAGTGGTGTGGATATAGCGAGATATTTTCTATTATCTAACGTCTTAATTTCCCACGAAATTTGTAAAAAGAATTTTAGCAGATCAAGTTTGACGGCGGCTTTTTGCACAAACGGTAATTTTTGTTCCTTATTCAAATGGGCAGCCGTAAAAAACAATTCTGTTATTTCGATAAATAAGCCATCTATTTTAATGCCCAATGTGTAGCGCGAAGTTTTAGGAAAATGCGGCAAAAATTCCTGCCAAACTTTGTATAACTCAATCATCTGATTAATAATCGGCAGATTATTAATCGGGGGGGGGGTATTTGGCGATTTTTATGAAAATTCAACTGGGACATAATTTTGAAGAAATTATAAGCGTTGAAAATTTATTGGAAGCGTGGAAGGAATTTTTAAAAGGCAAGCGGAAAAAGAAGGACGTTCAGAAATTTTCTTTTTGTTTGATGGACAATATTTTTGCGCTTCACAATGATTTGTCCAATCATATCTACAAGCACGGCGGTTATCAAGCGTTTAACATTAACGATCCCAAGCCGAGAAACATTCACAAGGCGAGCGTCCGCGACCGATTATTACATCACGCCATTTATCGTAAACTCTATCCGTTTTTTGACAGAGTATTTATCGCCGATTCGTATTCATGCCGAATTAGCAAAGGCACTCATAAGGCGATAAATCGGTTCAGAAAATTTGCCTATAAAACAAGCAAAAATAACACTAAAACCTGCTGGGTTTTGAAATGCGACATCAGAAAGTTTTTCGCCAATATTGATCACGAAATTTTGCTGGAAATTTTGAATAAATATATTTCTGATAAAGATATTATTTGGCTGTTGGGCGAGGTTGTAGAAAGTTTTTCTTCAACAAAAATCGGTGTCGGCTTGCCTCTTGGCAATCTGACTTCGCAGCTATTCGTGAATATTTATATGAACGAATTTGACCAATTCATAAAGCATAAACTTAAGGAAAAATATTATATTCGTTACGCCGATGATTTTGTCATTTTTTCCAATAATCGCGAACAGCTGGAATCGCTAATTCCTTTAATAAGAGAATTTCTTGTTGAAAAGTTGAAGTTAGAATTGCATCCGAATAAAATTTTCATCAAAACCGTTGCTTCCGGAATTGATTTTCTCGGCTGGGTAAATTTTCCCGACCACAGGGTTTTAAGAACCAGCACGAAGAGGCGGATGCTGAAACGGATAAAAGAATCGGAAAATCCGGCCACGCTCGTTTCATGTTTAGGATTAATCAAGCACGGCAATACAAGAAAAATTTATTCCGTACATATTCCTCTCATTTGCTACGATCGTAGCAAATGAGAGGAAACTCGCTTATGTCTAACTTTTGTTTATTTAAGTTATTATTGATTGAAATTGCTTTCGGGGGTAAAATATAGGGGAAATGGCCAACAAAAAAATCAAGAAAGACAAAAAAAATTTTAAATCTCAATCAAGGACTCAATTGACTGAGGAGGAAAAGCAATCCCGGCTTCATCCTGATACTAAAAAAAGCGTGTTCGCCATAGGTTTTTTGGCATTGGCGCTCGTTTTAATTTTAGCGCGATTCGGAAATGCCGGTCCGGTCGGCGAGTACGCGTACAATTTTTTTAACTGGCTTTTTGGCGTGGGCTATTTTCTTTTGCCGCTCATTCTTATAGTGATGGCGGTTGTTTTTTTGACTTCGGAAAGGCGAAGGATTTACGGCATCACTTTTGTCGGCGCCGCTATTTTTGTTTTGTCGAGCTTGGGGTTGATAGATATTCTTTATCCGGAAAAAGCCGGAATTTTCGGCTGGCTGGTCGGTTCCATTGAATCGCTGTTTGGCCGGGTTGCTTCGATAATTGTTGTTGTCTCGATGATAGTCGCGTCATTTTTAATAACATTGAACTTGCCCATAAAAATACGAAGAAAACCCAAAGAATCGATTTTGGAGTCAGAGGTTAGTTGGCAAGAAGAGGAGGAGACTGAGGTTAAAAAATTGGCTGAAGCGAGCGAGGGAGCCGAGGCCACCCAGGCGCAGGAGGAATCAGCAGAAGAAAACGAGCCAAAAGTTGAAGTGAAAGAAAGATTTGCCTTGCCTTTTTCGCGCCCAGCTAAAATTCAAACCAGCCGGGCGCCCGCTAATTATATTTTCCCGCCTTTGGATTTGTTAAAATCGTCTGTTGAAAAACCGACCTCCGGCGATCTTCGCGCCAACGCCAATATTATTAAAAGAACCTTGGACAGTTTTGGTATTCCGGTGGAAATGGGAGAGATAAATGTCGGCCCCAAAGTGACGCGCTACACTTTAAAGCCCGCTGAAGGCGTAAAGTTAACCCGGATAACCGCCTTATCTTCTGATTTGTCCATGGCCTTAGCGGCGCATCCTATAAGAATAGAAGCGCCGATTCCGGGGAAATCATTGGTTGGCATTGAAGTCCCAAACAAAGCCGCTTCAATTGTTCGCTTGGGAAGTTTGATGGCGTATTCGGAATTTTCCGCGGCCGGATCTTTAGGTTTCGCGCTTGGCCGGGACGTTACCGGCGAGCCGATTTTTGCCAATATCGAAAAAATGCCGCATATGCTTGTTGCCGGTTCGACCGGAAGCGGAAAAAGCGTTTCCATCCATTCGCTTTTAATATCCCTTTTGTATAAAAACTCTCCCGATAATTTAAAAATGATTTTAATCGATCCCAAACGAGTCGAACTCACGGCGTATTCAGGGATTCCGCATTTGATAGCTCCCGTGATAACAGAATCCAAAAAATCTTTAGGCGTTTTTAAATGGGCGCTCAAAGAAATGGATAGCCGTTATGAAATGCTGGAAAGCGCCGGTTCTCGCGATATTAAAAGTTATAATAAAAAAAATCCAAGCGACACCCTGCCTTTCATTATTATAGTAATCGATGAATTAGCGGATTTGATGAGTACGTACGGCAGGGAAGTTGAAGGTTCGATTGTCAGATTGGCTCAAATGGCAAGAGCCACAGGCATTCATTTAATATTAGCTACGCAGAGGCCGTCGGTAGAAGTTATCACCGGACTTATAAAGGCTAATATTACGACCCGAGTCGCTTTGCAAGTTGCCAGCCAAATAGATTCCAGGACGATTTTAGACAGCTCCGGCGCTGAAAAACTTTTGGGCGGCGGGGATATGCTTTATATTTCCAGCGATCTTTCCAAGCCAAGAAGAATTCAGGGCGCCTATGTTTCTGAAGAAGAAATAAATAAAGTCACCCAGTTTATAAGAGAAAATAATGGAGATTACGCCCACGAAGACGCGCCTACTTTTGAAAATGGTTCAACGGGTTTGCCGCAAAACGGGTCCTCGGACGGGTTGTTTGATGGATTTGAAGACGACGATGATGAATTGCTTGAGGAGGCGATAGCCGTTGCAACAGAGGCTCAAAAAGCGTCGGCGTCTCTGCTTCAAAGACGCTTGAAAGTGGGTTATGCTAGAGCTGCTCGGCTTTTGGATATAATGGAAGCCAAAGGCATTATTGGCCCGGGCGAAGGCGCAAAACCTCGGGAGGTTTATATAAGAAGAGAAATGTAACCTATTTTTATGGAACAAAGCGTTTTTCCTAAAAGTTTTAAAGAGGAAGTTGAGGAAGCCATGGCGTTGAAGGGGATGAACGTGTTTAAATTGTCGGAAGCCACCAATATTCCCGAATATTATCTTACGGCGCTTGTCAGCCACCAGTTCAAAAATCTGCCGCCACCGCCATATACAAGAGGGTATGTTTTAAAGATTGCGGAAGTTTTGGATTTGGACGGCGCTCCTTTATGGCAGTCATATAGTAAAACTTTAATTTCTAAAACTTCCGGCAGTGAAGATAGGCTACCGTTCAATAGATTCGCCTTAAAGCCGATAAGCAAAGCGAAAATTGCCGTTGGAATAGCGGTGTTATTTGCTATAATTTATTTCGGGTGGCGCGCGGGCGGATTTTTCGGAACGCCGGCGATAGAAATAACCAATCCGGCAACCGATAATTTTATTACAAAAGATTCAGCCGTGACTTTAACCGGCAAAATAAATCCACAAGACAAGCTGACTATAAACGGTGAAGAAACAGCCACCGACGGAAACGGATATTTTGAAAAACCCTGGGAGTTTCGCTTCAGTTTGGAAAACAGAACCGCGAAATTAGAATTCAAAGTCAAAAGATTATTAGGCAAAGAAGTTATAGTCGACAGGCAAATAATTTATCAGCAGTAAATAATATGGTTCAAAAAAAAGAAGATAAAAAAACTCCCGCCGGATCAAAAGACATAGATGATCTTTTGGAATCGCTTCAAGGTAAATTCGGTGAGGGGGCAATCATGAAACTCGGAGACGCAAAAAAAGTTAATGTTTCGGTAGTTCCGACCGGATCGTTTTCTCTGGATTTGGCTTTGGGCGTGGGAGGGTTTCCCAGAGGAAGAATTGTGGAAATATTCGGACCTGAAGCGTCCGGTAAAACTACTTTAGCTTTGCATGCCGTTGCCGAAGCCCAAAAAAAAGGAGGCCGCGCGGCTTTTATTGACGCCGAGCACGCCCTGGACCCGGATTATTCGAAAAGATTGGGAGTAAAAATAAACGATCTTTTAATATCCCAGCCTGACAGCGGAGAAGAGGCTTTGAATATTTTAGAAAATTTGGTTCGTTCAGGCATTATAGATATTATAGTTATTGATTCGGTCGCGGCGCTCACGCCAAAAGCGGAAATAGAAGGGGAGATGGAACAGCAGTCAATCGGACTTCAAGCGCGGCTAATGTCCAAAGCGCTTCGAAAAGTTACCGCTCTGGCGCATAACACCAATACCTTAATAATTTTTATAAACCAGCTTCGCGAAAAAATCGGAATTATGTTCGGCAATCCCGAAACAACTCCTGGCGGACGCGCTTTAAAATTTTATTCTTCGGTAAGGGTTGATGTCAGACGTACGGCACAAATCAAAAAAGGCGAAGAAATTGTAGGAAATCGTGTTACCGCCAAGGTTGTCAAAAATAAAGTTGCCGCGCCGTTTAGGCACGCGGAATTCGATATTATGTACGGCCAGGGGATTTCTTACGAGGGTGATGTTTTAACAGCCGCTATTAAATACGGAAGTGTTTCAAAAACCGGAAATACTTATATATTCGACGGCGAAAAATTGGGCGTCGGTTTTGACGCTTCCCGCGAAAAACTCAAAGAAGACAAAAAACTTGTGGAAGAAATCAAAAAGAAAACCCTGGTTTTAATTTCTTCTCAAAACGCCTCTAAATAATTTTTTAGCTTCAATCGCGGCTTTGAAATTTATGCGCTTTATCGCGGATTTTCATATTCACTCCAAATACTCCCGAGCTACCAGCAAGGATATGGTTCTGGAGGAGCTTGACCGTTGGGCGGACGATAAAGGAATTTTGGTTATGGGAACCGGAGATTTTACTCACCCAGTGTGGATTAACGAAATCAAAACTAAGCTGGCGCCGGCGGAGCCCGGACTCTATAAATTAAAAAAAGAACTCAAACTCCCGACAATAAAAGGAACTTTCAGCGATACGCGTTTCATTTTAACTGCGGAAATTTCCGGAATTTACAGCCGCGGCGGCAAAACCCGAAGAATACATAACATAATTTTTTCTCCAAGCATTGAAGTTGTTGAAAAAATAAACGGCGAACTTTCAAAAATCGGCAATTTGCGTTCTGACGGCCGGCCGATTCTGGGATTGGACAGCGAAAAACTGGCGGGAATCGTTTTTGGCATAGATGAAAACGTCGTTATTGTCCCGGCGCATGCTTGGACCCCTTGGTTTTCCATATTCGGATCAATGTCGGGATTTGATTCCATTGAAGAATGCTTCGGCAAATACGCCGATAAAATTTTTGCCATTGAAACGGGATTATCCAGCGATCCGGCAATGAATTGGAGGCTGTCCAAGCTTGATAAAATCGCTTTGATTTCCAATTCCGATTCCCATTCCTTGCAAAAAATCGGCAGAGAGGCGAACGTATTGGATACGGAACTGTCTTATGAGGGAATAGTGAGTGCGATTAAAAACGGAGCTTCGGAAAAACTTAAAAACTTAAAAACCGAAGAACTTAAAAACAAGTTTGTGGCGACTTTGGAATTTTTTCCCGAAGAAGGCAAATACCACTATGACGGCCACCGTGTTTGCGGAGTCGTTTTTTCTCCTCAGGAAACAAAAAAACACAACGGAATTTGTCCGGTATGCGAACGGCCGCTCACGGTGGGGGTTGTTTATAGAGTCGATCAACTGGCGGATTCAAAACCGGAAATTACAAGCAAGGGCAATTACCATCATTTTAACAATAGGGTTCCTTATTATAATTTAGTGTCTCTGGATGAAATTATCAGCGAAGCTTTTGGCGTGGGAACAGCTTCCAAAAAGGTGAAAGAGGCTTATCTGGATTTGATAAAAAAATTCGGCGCGGAATTAAAAATCCTTTTGGAAATTAGCGAAGAAGAGTTAAAGAAATCAGCGGACCCGATGATTGTCGAGGGTATCAAAAGGATGCGCGAGGGCAAGGTTGAAATCCGGCCCGGCTATGACGGCGAATACGGCGAAGTAAAAATATTTAATGACGGCGAGAGAGAAAAAATGAAAACCCAGCAGGCGTTGTTTTGAATTGAAGTTATTAGTAATTTAAAATATAATTTTGTATTATGATTAGTCCTATTTTAATTTTTTATTTAATAATCCTTTTGTTATCCGTAATTATTCACGAAGTTTCCCACGGCTTCGTCGCATATCAATTAGGTGATTCAACAGCTAAAGACATGGGTCGTCTTACGCTTAATCCATTAAAACATCTTGATTTTTTTGGATCATTTCTTATGCCGCTATTTCTTTATTACGTGTCACAAGGGCAATTTATATTTGGTTATGCTAAACCAGTCCCTTTCAACCCTTATAATTTAAAAAATTTCAAGCGAGACAGTGGGCTAATTGCTCTATCCGGTCCAGTAAGTAATATTTTAGTCGCAATTATTTTTGGTTTGTTTATAAAAATTTTTGTGCTTTTAGGATTTTTAAATTATCCACTAATAGATTTTTTAAGAATTATTATTTTTGTAAACGTAATGTTGGCAATTTTTAATCTTGTTCCCATCCCGCCGCTCGACGGTTCAAAAATTTTATTCGCGGTTCTTCCGGCGCGTTTTTCAAGAGCGCAAAATTTTTTAGAGCAATACGGTTTTTTATTTTTGCTTTTGTTTATTTTTTTCGGGATCAGATTAATCCAGCCAATCATTTTAAAACTATTCACGTTTTTAGGTGGAACGTTTTAATGATTCCGTTTCATAACGTATATTTAGAAATAGGTGTTATGCTGTAGCATAACAGTGGAGCGGAAATTTAAAAATTCATAAATAATTGCATGCATATGAATAAAATTTTAGTCTTCGGCGCAAATAAAAAAAATCAAAAATACGAAAGAACGATAAAAAAACAAGCTACAAAAATAGCGGAAATTTTGAAAATTAAAAACGCGGTAATCGATATTTTTTTAATAGGCGACGGCCAAATGCGCGCGATTAACAAAAAATTCCGCGGAAAAAACAAGCCAACCAATATTTTAAGTTTTGTGGAGCCGGAAAAATTCCCCCACCCGGAGCTTAAAGCCGGAAAAAACTCGTCCCAAAAATTTATGGGGGAGATTTATCTGAATATCGGCAAAATTAACGACTTTACCGGCTCAAAAAAGCACTTAAAACTGAACGAGCTTTTGATCCATGGTCTGCTTCATCTTCTGGGCTATATCCACAATACGAAAAATGATAGAATGAAAATGGAAAAAAAAGAAGAGACTGCTTTAGGAAAATTAATCTTCAAAAAGTAGCTCGTTGTTGGTTGTGGGTCGTAAGTTGTAAGTTATTTTATGTATTTAACAGCTGTTGATTTAGGCTCATCTCAAATAAAGGCTCTGGTAACGGTTTTGGATAAAGAAAATCGGCTGACTTTGGCTGAAGTTTTTAAACTGCCATCCCGCGGCATGCGCAAAGGCGAAATAGTTGATTTTAATGACGCCTTAAAAGCCATGAGCGCTCTTTTTATAGAAATAAGAAAAATCGGCAAAGGCGCCCTAAGAAATATTTTTATTAATGTCGGCGGAAAAAACATCCGTTTGCAAGGGTCGCGCGGCATTGTGGCGGTTTCTCGCGCGGACAACGAAATATATCAAGAAGACATAGACAGAGTAATCAAAGCTTCGCAGGCAATAAATCTTTCCGACAACAGGATGATCCTTCACACCGTCGTTTCCGAATTTATTGTTAACGGCATGGATCAAATCCAAAATCCCATCGGCATGGTGGGCAACCGCTTGGAGGTTAATAGTTTAATCGCCGACGCTTTTTCTCCCGTTGTTAATGACGTAAATAGTTGCGTTGATTCGGCTGGTGGCAGTGTCGGCGGTTTAGTTTTTAGCCCGCTCGCTTCAAGCCGCGCGGTTTTAAATAAAGTTCACCGAGAATTAGGAGTGGCGATGATTGATATCGGTTTTGGAACTACCAGTTTGGCGGTTTTTGAAGAAGATAAGCTTATTCAGGCAAAAGTTTTTCCGGTTGGCGCAAGCAACATTACTAACGATCTCGCCATACAATTAAAATCCTCCATAGATGTCGCGGAAAAAATAAAAATTTCTTTCGGCCATGCCGACGCCAGCGAAGTTTCTTCCAAGGATAAAGTTGACTTGTCGGAACTTGATCCCGATTTGAAATCGGAAATTTCCAGAAGATATATTTCCGAGATAATTGAAGCCCGGCTTGCCGAGATATTTGAAATGGTTAATAATGAGCTGAAATTGATAGGAAAATCAAAATTGCCAGCCGGAGTTATTCTTTGCGGCGGCGGATCTAAAATACCCGGCATTATTGATTTGGTAAGACAAGAATTAAAATTGCCGGCCCATTTCGGAGTTTTGGATCAAAGCAATTTTAGCGCCGCCAGCGCCGACCTGATTTCAAAAATTGAAGACCCGGAATTTTCTTTGGCGGCTGGCCTTGTTTTGTGGGGTTACGATCAAATCGCCAAAGAAGAAACCAAAAAAGGAAAATTTGCCAAACTATTAAAATATTTTTTGCCGTAAAATGGCCAAACCCAAAACACAATATTTAGCCAAGATTAAAGTCATAGGAATCGGTGGAGGAGGGTGCAACGCCGTTTCCAGAATGTACGGCGACTTTCCCAGAAGCATTGAAATGATCGCCGTCAACACCGATCTTCAAGATCTTGAGTACGGCCAAGCGAAAAAAAAGCTCTGTATAGGCAAAAACTTAACCAAGGGTTTGGGTACTGGCATGAATCCGGACTTAGGCCGTCAAGCAGCTGAAGAAAGCCGGTCGGAAATAGCCGATATTTTAAAGGATGTGGATTTAGTTTTTTTAACCGCCGGTCTCGGCGGAGGCACGGGCACCGGCGCTATTCCGGTTGTGGCGGAAATCGCTCGGGAAATGGGTATTTTGACCATCGCCATTGTTACAAAACCGTTTGGTTTTGAAGGTGCCCAAAGAATCCGTATTGCCGAAGAGGGTTTAATAAAACTAAGAGACCGGGTTGACACTCTTATAACCGTGCCGAACGACAAAATTTTCTCTATTATCGGCAAAGAAACCACCTTAGTGAGAGCTTTTGAAGAAATCGACAGGGTTTTAAGGGAATCGGTTGGCGGCATTACCGAACTTATTTTAAGCCCAGGCATCATAAATGTTGATTTTGCGGACATAAAAGCCATTACCAGAGATGCCGGAAGCGCAATGATCGGCATTGGTGTTGCTTCTGGCAATGAAAGAGCGGTAAAAGCTGCTGATATGGCCATAAACTCACCGCTTTTGGAGGTCGCAATCGACGGCGCTAAAGGAATTCTGTTTAGTATTTCCGGCCAAAGGGACCTGAAAATGGCCGAAGTCAACGAAATCGCTAAAATGGTGTCGGAAAACGCCGATACCTCGGCGCGAATAATTTTTGGCGCTTATCATGACCGAAGATTGGCAAAAGGCCAAATAAAAGTAACGTTGATTGCAACCGGTTTTAGTAATATACTTACAAAAGAAAACCGTTTTTCGTCTTCGCTTTTTATTTCGACTCCGGAGTTCGCGTCTCAAAGTACCCGCTTGCCTTTCGCCAGCATTGCGGAAAATCAGTCAGCCGAATTAATCTCCGAAAAGACGAATTTAAAAAATTCGGACAAGAAAAAAAGCGCTGAAGACGAATCGAAATTGGAAATTCCCGCATTTTTAAGAAGAAAACGTCGCTAACCGTACTTTCACGAATTAGCACAAATTTGGGCACGAATATCACGAATTGATTAGTGTTATTCGCGCTTTTGTTTGTGAGTATTAGTGATTGTATTAACAACCATGTTTAAAAAACTTCAAAAAAGAAACGGACAAGTCGTGCCTTTCAAAGCGGAAAAAATAATAAACGCCGTTTATAAAGCGTCGCTAGCGGTTGGAGAAGCGAACTGGTCTTCAGCGGAAGTATTAGCGAAAGAAGTCGTCAATAAGTTAACAAAAAAAATAAAAAAAGGCGCTATGCCGACGGTTGAAGAAGTCCAAGACACCGTTGAGCAAGTGTTAATCGAGACCGCTCACGCAAAAATCGCCAAGGCGTACATACTGTACCGCCAGCATCGCGCCGAGATTCGCCTGGAAAAACAGCAGGTTTTAAATAAAGAAGAAATTGACGAGGTTGATAAAAAGTTCGACCTTAATGCTTTAAGAGTTTTGGCCAGCAGATATTTAAGAAAGAATGAAGACGGTTCTATTTTTGAAACTCCAAAGCAACTTTTTCAAAGAGTATCAGTTCACGCGGTTATCCCTTCTCTTTTTTACGACCCCAAAATTTATCGAAAACGTGGAGGCGCATCGGAGCACCGTTTGGAAGAATTCGATTTTATAAAAAACGAAGACAAATATTCCATCGGCAAATATAAACTTAACCGTTTTCATCTTGATGGATTGTATCGGATGTACAAACGGTTCGATAAAGACAGAAAAATAATAATTTCTTGGCAAGGTTTTTTGGATTTGTTTAAAAAAGGACACTTTAATAAATATGAGGAGGAAATCGAAAAATTTTACAGCTTGATGGTAAATCGTCGGTTTTTGCCGAACACCCCGGCAATCGCCAATTTTGGAAATATTTTGGGCCAGGGTTCGGCTTGTTTTACTTTGGGCATTGAGGATTCCATTGAGGGCATTATGGATTCTTTGAAAGCAGCGGCAATTATTTTTAAATCCGGGGGCGGTTGCGGATATAATTTTTCTAAGCTCCGGCCGGAAGGCGATTTTGTCAAAAGCTCGGGCGGAACAGCCTCCGGTCCTTTAAGTTTTATGTCAATGTTTGACAACATGACTGATGTTATAAAACAAGGAGGCATCAGGCGCGGAGCCAATATGGGCATCTTAAATTCAGACCATCCGGATATTGAAAAATTCGTCCACGCCAAAGAAGGCAATAAAGCTCTTAAAAACTTCAATATCTCGGTAATGTTGAAAGGAGAATTTTGGAAATGTTTGGAAGAAAAAAAGCCCTACCCCTTGGTTAATCCGAGAAACGGTAAAGTTGTGGCGGAAATCGAACCTCAAGGACTTTTAGACGCAATTGCTTATCAGGCTTGGGAATCGGCAGAGCCAGGAGTTTTATTCCATGACCGCATCAACGAATTTAACCCGTATTTAAAATGGTACGGGCCGATTGAGACCACTAATCCGTGCGGAGAAGTGCTTCTTTATTCCAATGAAAGTTGTAATTTAGGCTCTTTAAATGTTTGGAGTTATTTCAAGAGAAACGGCGGGAAAAAACCCTATTTCGATTGGCAGTCTTTTGAAGTTGATATAAAAATCGCCACTCGGTTTCTCGATAACGTAGTTGATATTAACAAATATCCCCTGCCTAAAATCGAAGAAATGACTTTAGATACCAGAAAATTGGGACTCGGGCTTATGGGGTTGGGAGATCTTTTGTACGAATTGGAAATTCCTTACGACTCCAAAGAAGGAATTTCTTTTATGGAAAAGATAATGGAATTTATAAATTATCATTCCAAAGTTGCTTCAGTCCAATTAGCCAAAGAGCGCGGCAGAATGCCTTCGTTTGACAACTCTTTTTACAAAGAAGGTAAACTGCCTTTCTCGGCTTTTAAAGATAAAAGTTCCTGGAATTTCGACTGGAAAGCGCTTGCTTCAAAAATACAAAAAGACGGAATTAGAAACGGCTTTACGACCGTAATCGCGCCGACCGGTTCTATTTCCATGATTGCCGGATGTTCTTCGGGAATAGAGCCAGTTTTCAGCTTGGTTTTTGAGAAAAATGTGGCTATCGGAAGTTTTTATTATATAGACCCGGTTTTTGAAGAAAGAATGCAAAAAGAAGGGTTAATGGACGAGGCGCTTATAAAAGACGTAGCGGCGATGACCGGCAGTGTCCAGAATATAAATTATATTACTCCGCGTCTTAAAAAAATATTCGTTACCGCGATGGATATTTCTCCCAGAGACCACGTTAAAGTTTTAGCAGCTTTTCAGAAATGGACCGATTCTTCAATTTCTAAAACCACAAATCTTCCCGCGGAAGCCACCTTTGAAGACATTAAGGATATTTATAATTTGGCTCATGATCTGGGCTGCAAGGGAGTCACGGTTTATCGCGACAAATCTTTAAAAACCCAAGTGCTGACCGGCACAATTAAAAAATACGAAAAAAAGCACGACAAAAGGGAAACAAAAGACGGCGAGCTTATCGCGATAAAAGACGAAAAAGCCAAAGGTTTGGCGGTTTATCACAAAGCCGGAACCATTTTAGGCATGTCCAGCTTAGGGCTTTCTCCGGCGCCCGATAACGGCAATAGCAATTCTTCAAATAACCAGCTTAAAAATTGCCCTTCTTGTAAAACTCCTTTGGCAAGACAGGAGGGGTGCTTAAAGTGTCCGAGCTGCGGCTGGGGATTGTGCGCCTAATAAAATTGAATTAGTATAAAACTTATGAATTATCAGCGTATTTTAGTGTGGTCTTTAATTGTTTTAGGATTGTTCGCCGTTGTTTTGGCGATTATCGGAGTTTTTAGCAGACCCGCGCAAGTTTTTTCTAACGAGCTTACTGTTCCTGTTTCTGACAACGATTGGTATTTGGGGCCTAAAAACGCTAAAGTGACGCTGGTTGAATACAGCGATTTTGAGTGCCCGGCCTGTAAAACATACTCGACAATGATCACGGAGCTTACCAAGGATTTCCCTGATGATTTGAGAATAGTCTATCGGCACTTTCCTTTGTCCCAGCATCAATACGCAAAATTAGCGGCCAGATATGCCGAAGCCGCCGGTCGGCAAGGAAAATTTTGGCAAATGACCGAATTTATTTTTAACGGCCAAGACCAGTGGTCAAGCGCCTCGGACGATACAGCGAAAGCAGAAGAAAAATATTTTTTAAAATACGCCGCGGATCTCGGCTTAAATATCGACAGGCTCAAAGTCGATTTGAATTCCGAAGAAACCAGCGATAAGATCGAAAACGATTATATCGGCGGAGAAAATTCGAAAATAACTTACACGCCCACCTTTTTTCTGAATTCAAAGCAGATAGACAACCCTCGAAGTTACGAAGAATTTAAGTCGTTGATAGAAGAGCGGATCGGAAAATAATATTTATATGTTTAAAATCGCCAAATGGTCGCTGTGGTCTTATTTGGTTTTAAGTTTTGCGGGTTTTGTTGACGCGACTTATGTAACCGTTAAATTTTATTTTAGCAGTCCTTTGAACTGCGCGATTTTTGAAAACTGCAACCAGGTTATAAATTCTTCTTATGCGAAGATTTTTGGGGCGCCGATAAGTTTACTTGGCGCTATTTTTTATTTGACAATTTTTTTGCTTTCGGTTTATTATTTGGATGTTTCTGCTAGGAGAAATATCCATTCTGAGTTTGTCGAACGGATGGATGTTAAAAAGGAAAACGTTATGAAAGCCATTTTCTTTTTAACTGCCATCGGATTTGCCTTTTCGTTGTATTTATTGTACGTTCAGGCGTTTTTGTTGAATCAATTTTGTTTGTATTGTCTGGTCTCGGCTCTGGTTTCGTTTTTACTATTTTCAAACACGGCATTTAATTATTTAAAAATCCGCGGCGGTGGATTAAATCAAAATGAATAGGCAAAGAATTATTTTTTTATTGATTGTAATATTGGTTTCAACCGTTATCGGCGGTATTTTTATCGCGCCCGAATGGCTTGGCGCAAAGTACCGGCCATGGCGGTTGGGTTTGGATCTTGTCGGCGGCAGCCACCTAGTTTACGAGGTTGATATGTCTAAAGTCGAATCAAAAGATCGCGATTCGGTTTTGAGCGGCTTAAGAGATGTTATTGAAAAAAGAATTAATTTTTTCGGCGTCAGCGAACCAAGAGTTACGTCCGCCCGGCAAGGCGATTCTCACAGGCTTATTGTAGAACTCGCCGGCATAAAAGACGTTTCCGAAGCGGTAAGGCAAATTGGGCTCACTCCGTTTCTGGATTTTAGGGAAGTCGCTCAAAAGCCCTCCCAAAATAACACATCCACTATTTTAAAAGACGAAGACGTTGATTTTATCCCCACTCAATTAACCGGCCGTTATGTTAAAAGCGCCCAGCTTGATATTGATCAAACCACCGGTGCCACGCAGGTGGCCATTCAATTCAGCGACGAGGGAGCGAAAATTTTCGAAGAATTGACCGTTAAAAATGTGGGTAAACAGCTGGCGATTTTTTTGGACAATAATTTAGTCAGCGCGCCTACGGTCAGGGAAAAAATTTCCGGCGGCAAAGCGGTAATTAGCGGCAATTTCACCATTGATGAGGCAAGGCAAATGGTTCAAAGGTTTAATGCCGGCGCTCTTCCGGCTCCTATAAATTTAATGAGCCAGCAGACTATCGGCGCCAGCTTGGGAGAAGATTCTTTAAAGAGGGCGCTTTATGCCGGAGCAATAGGCACTATTTTAATAATTATTTTTCTCCTTTTTTATTACAGAAAATACGGTATTTTCGCCTCTTTGGCGCTTTTGATTTACATTGTCTTAACTGCCGCCATATTTAAACTTTTTGTGGTTATGTCTTTGGCGGGTATCGCGGGATTTGTGCTTTCCATAGGCATGGCGGTTGATGCAAATGTTTTGGTTTTCGAAAGAGTAAAGGAAGAAAGAAAAAAAGGTTTGCTTGAAGCTCAAGCCATAGAAGAGGGTTTTAAACGGGCATGGGCTTCAATTCGCGATTCGAATATTTCTACAATCATAACTTCTGTAATTCTTTACGAGTTCACGTCCAGTTTTGTCAAAGGTTTCGCCCTTACGCTTTTAATCGGAGTTTTGATCAGCATGTTTTCGGCGATAACAATTACCAAAACCTTTTTAAGGGCGTTTGTTAAAAAATAATGAACATAATTAAAAACAAAAAATATTTTCTCGGATTTTCCGGAACAATCGCTGTTTTAAGCATCATCGCGATGGCAATTTTCGGGTTTAAAACCGGAATAGATTTTGAAGGAGGAACGCTTTGGCAAATAAAAGGCGATATCACGGCCGGCCAGCTGCAACCGTTTTTTGAAAATAATCTGGACATTAAAAATGTAACGGTTTATCCGGAGCCGTCCAGCCAAAGTTTTTTGGTTCGTTCCGGCGACATTAACGAACCAAGGCATCAGGAATATTTGACCGCTTTAAAATCCAATTTCAAAAACATAGAAGAGCTTCGTTTTGAGTCTGTCGGCCCGACAATCGGCAAAGAGCTGAAAACTAAAGCCTACGAAGCGATTGTTTTGGTTCTTTTAGGGGTTTCCATTTATGTCGCGTACGCGTTCAGAAAAGTTTCTTTTCCGGTTAAGTCCTGGAAGTACGGAGTTATAACGCTTATAACTCTTTTCCATGATGTTATTATCCCGGCCGGCATGCTGGCGATTTTGGGCAAAAGATTCGGAATAGAAATGGATACTAATTTCATAGTCGCGCTTTTGGTTGTTATGGGTTTTTCGGTCCACGACACCATAGTTGTTTTTGACCGGATAAGAGAGAATCTTACGCTTAGCAGGGGAAATGTTGATTTTGACGAAGTGGTAAATAAAAGTATTAACCAGACAATGGCGCGCTCAATCAACACTTCTTTGACGCTCGTTTTGGTGCTGGTGGCACTCTTCGTTTTTGGTCCGATTTCTCTCAAATATTTTATTTTGACGATTTTAGTCGGCACGGTTTTTGGGACATATTCTTCGATATTCATCGCCAGTCCTTTATTGACAATTTGGAACAAATTTAGTAGAGTTTAAAAAATGGCTCAAGTTTCCAAAATCATTACTAGTCTAATCAGCGATATTTCCCAGCGCCAGCAGGATATTTTGGTTGGCCGCTTTGGCTTGTCTAAAGACGGCGAAATAAGGACTCTGGCTGATTTGGGAGAAGAATACGGGATTACCAGAGAGCGAGTCCGCCAAATCGAAGCGGATGTTTTGACGCTCATTGCCGAACGGGTAAATTCCAGGGCCGATGTTTCGGAAATTGTTGAAAAGTCGCTTGATCACCTTAGAAGCGTCGGTGGCCTCAAAAGAGAGGATTATTTCGTCGATGATTTGAAGTTTTTGTTCGACGACGATTCTTTGAGTCCCGAACAGATCCGTTTTTTGTTTGCCGTCTCCGGTTCCCCTACGCTTTATGAATCGGATGAAGACTATTTCGATTTTTATTATGACGAAGAACCGGCTTTGAACAACGCCCGCGAATTTGTTAAAAACGCGGCTAAATTTTTTGCCGATAAGAAAGAACACCTTGTTTTCCAAAATAAATTCGCCCCGCTTGTCGAAGAGTTAGCCAGAAACCACAAGCTTAGCGAATTCGTGGCTCTGAATTATTTGATTGCTTCTAAAAAATTCGGAGTTAATCCTTTCAATGATTTCGGGCTTAGCCATTGGGAAGAAATCAATCCCAAAACAATAAGAAGCAAAGCTTATCTGGTTTTAAAAAAGCAGGGAACCCCCCTTCATTTTCGAGAACTTTCCGATTTGATAAATCAGTGGAGCGACGCCAGAAAACGCGCCTACGCGCAAACTGTCCATAACGAGCTTATCAAAGACAGCCGGGTGGTTTTGGTCGGACGAGGAATTTATGCTTTAAGAGAACACGGATATTTGCCCGGCACCTGTCAGGAAATAATCGTAAAAGTTTTGAAAGACAAAGGGCCTCTTAGCAAAGATGAAATAATGAGTCATATTTCCAAGCAGAGAATTTTAAAGCCCAACACGATACTTCTTAATCTCCAGAACAAAAAACACTTCCAGAGAACTCCGGACGGCCGTTATCGGCTATTACGCGCTTAATTTATTAAAAGCTGTGTTTTTGGCTTAAATATCTTATAATTATTAAAGACCTAAGCAGGGTTTAGTTTTATCTATTAAGTATTATGCAAACAGGCAATTTCCTTCTCGATTTAGAACTTAATTTTTTCAAAAGCTTGGGCGTTATTTTGGCGTACGCCGGATGGTTTATAATCCCTGCCATTTTGTTCGTTCTTTTTTGGGAGCTTAGGCTCCGCTTTATCCGCCGGGCTTTTGTCAAAAAAATGGACTTCAAAATAATTGAAGTCAAAGTTCCGAAAGACATTTTAAGAACCGCCAAAGCGATGGAGCAGATTTTTTCCGCCATGTACCAGATTTATTCTTTCGGAATAAAATCCAAATGGGACAAATATGTTTCGGGCAAAGTTGAAGAAAAAATATCTTTTGAAATAGAAGGGTCACAAACCGGCGTGCGTTTTTTTGTTTATTTTCCGGCGCGCAGGCAAAAACTTGTTGAAATGGCGATTTACGCCCAATATCCCAACGCCGAAATTTTTGAAGTTGAAGATTACACCAAATCTCTGCCGATTCATTTGCCCAACGACGAATACGATGTTTGGGGAGCGAATTACGGTTTTAATAAAGGTAACTATTATCCAATCCAAACTTACCAGTATTTTGAAGAAACCGAAGATGAAAAAAGAATCGATCCGCTGGCTCACATTTTTGAAGTCATGTCTAATTTGAAAGAAGGGGAAAGAATATGGTATCAGGTTATGATTGCCGGCACGGGTAAAGCGGTTAATAATGATTGGCAAAAAGAAGGGGAAGACAAAATCTCCGAAATAGCCGGCCATAAAAAAACGGACAAAGCTAAATTCAGCGTTTGGGGCGAGTTTAATATGTGGGTCGGTAATTTTTTCAAAGCGCCGTTTGCCGATATTAATTGGGGTGAAGAGAAAAAAGAAGAAAGGCCGGCTGCCAGATTTTTAACTCCGGTTGAACAAAACACGGTAAAAGCCATAGGTCATAAAATTTCCAAGCTCGGCTTTGAAACCGTAATCAGATTTATTTATATAGATAAAAAAGCCGAATTCAGCCCTTTAAATATTGCCGCTTTTATGGGTTCTTTCCAGCAGTTTGGAATTCAAGATCTTAATTCATTCAAGCCCGGGGCGGAAATTACAATAGCTGTAAGCCTTTTTTCCAAATGGGTCGCGCGCTATAAAAAAATGGTGGAATTCGTAAAAAAGCGGGCTATTTATTTTGCTTACATAAACCGCCGGTTCGGCAAAACAAATTTTGAAAAAAAAGAAAAATTTCCGGTTTTAAATATAGAGGAGCTGGCGACGATTTATCATTTCCCAAGTTTGATTATAGAAACTCCCCAGCTTAGGCGTTTGGAAACTAAAAAAGGCGGACCTCCCCAAGGCCTCCCGATAATAAAATAATTTATTTATGGACCAAGACATAACAGTAATCGGAAAAACAAATTTTAGAAACCAGCAGGTTAAGTTTGGAATTAAGGCTAACGACCGGCGCAGGCACATGTATGTTATCGGCCAGACCGGAACAGGCAAAACTACGCTACTCGAAAATATGGTCATACACGATATTCTTGCCGGCCGGGGAGTGGGAGTAATAGATCCGCACGGAGAATTCGCGGAAAAAATTCTGGATTTTATTCCGGAAAATCGCATTGACGACGTGATTTATTTCAACCCGGCTGACATTAACAACCCTATCGCATTTAATCCTCTTGAAAAAGTCGGCATGGAATACCGGCATCTTATCGCTTCGGGAATAATGGGGGTGTTTAAAAAAATTTGGGTTGATGCTTGGTCAGCCAGAATGGAATATATTTTAAACAACACCTTACTGGCTCTTTTGGAATTTCCGGACTCGACTCTTTTGGGAATCATGCGCATGCTCGCGGATAAAAAATACCGCGATGAAATCGTTAAAAACGTCCAAGACCCGGTTATTAAAGCTTTTTGGACAAACGAATTTGCCCGTTATTCCCAAAGATTCGAAGTGGAGGCGGTTGCCGCCATTCAAAATAAAGTCGGCCAATTCGTTTCCAATCCGCTTATACGAAATATTATCGGCCAATCTCACTCGTCGATTGATTTGAGAAAAGCAATTGATGAAGGGAAAATTTTAATAGTCAATCTTTCCAAGGGAAGAATCGGCGAGGACAACTCGGCTCTTTTGGGCGCGATGTTTATAACCAAATTGCAGATGGCTGCGATGTCGAGAATAGATCTGCCGGTTGAACAAAGGCGCGATTTTTATCTTTACGTCGACGAATTCCAAAATTTTTCCACCGAATCCTTTGCCAATATTCTTTCCGAAGCCAGAAAATACGCTCTTAATTTGGTATTGGCGCACCAATATATAGAACAGCTTGACGAAAAAGTCAGAGCCGCTATTTTTGGAAATGTCGGCACGCAGATTATTTTCAGAGTGGGAGCTATTGACGGCGAGTTTTTGGAGCAGCAATTTACGCCTGAATTCAGCGTCAGCGACTTAGTTAATTTGCCAAACTACCATGTTTATTTGAAGCTTTTGATTGACGGTGTATCAGGCAAGCCTTTTTCGGCGGAAACTTTATCGCCGGTTGTTAGGTCGGCGGAAAATTTCCGAGACGTTATTATAGAAAACAGCCAAAGACGCTACGGCGTTCCCAAATCATTAGTTGAAGAAAGGATTGCCGAGGAGTGGAGCGCGGGCGTAGCCGGAGCAACGGAAAAAATAGAGAGGCGCGATGAGAGGGCGATCAAAGAAACATTAAGAGGAGAAGAAACAGTCAAAAGAGAAGAGCAGAAAATTAAAAGAGATTCGGCTCAAAAAGAAAGGGTGCCGGTTGATGTCGGCGATTTGAGGCAATCCATTAAGGAATCGCTCCAAAAAATGGACGACGACAAAACTCCTTCCTCGGAAAATAATTAAAAATGTTATATACCGATTTAAAACCCGGAACTTGCATAGTCATGGACGGCCAGCCCTGCGTTGTTTTGGAATACGAATTTTTAAGAATGCAGCAACGGAAACCGGTTGTTAAAACAAAACTTAGAAATTTGATTTCCGGAAGCATCTCCGAACGTTCTTGGCAGCCGTCTGATGATATAAAAGAAGCGGAAATCGAAAGGCAAAAATCCAAGTTTTTATATTCTCACAGGGGGGAATTTTGGTTTACAGAAGCTAATAACCCAAAAAGCCGGTTTAGTTTGAAAGAAGAATTTATCGGTTCAATGAAAGATTTTTTGAAATCCAATTTGGAAGTTATAGCTATAAAATTTGATGATAAGATAATCGGCATCGAACTCCCTATAAAAGTTGATTACAAAGTTGTTGAAGCGCCACCGGCTATAAAAGGCAACACTGCCCAAGGCGGAACAAAAACCGTGGTTATTGAAACTGGCATTAAAGTTGCCGCGCCGCTTTTTATAAATGAGGGGGATATTATCAAAATAAACACTCAAAGCGGTCAGTACGTGGAAAGAGCGGAAAAAAGCGGCACATAAAACCGAGCTTGAATAAATAAGCCGGTAGTTTTACTATTTCCCCATGGTTTTAAAAGATTCAAAAAAATCAGTAGTTTTTGTAATGATGTCAGGAGGGGTGGATAGCTCCGTGGCGGCATATTTGCTAAAAAAACAAGGCTATAAAGTCATTGGATATTTTATCAAAGGGTATAATGTTGATGGCTGCCAGGAAAAAGAATCCGAAGACGCCCGCCGCGTTGTCGAATATTTAGACATCCCTTTTTATGTGGTTGATCTGGAAAAGGAATATAAAAAACTCGTGGTTGATTATACCGTCCGTTCATATAAAGAAGGCATTACTCCTAACCCGGATGTGATGTGCAACAAAGAAATAAAATTCGGATTGTTTTTTAAAAAAGCGGTTGAATTGGGGGCTGACTATGTGGCGACGGGACATTATGTAAGATTGGCTCAAAGAGAGAAAATTTTTTCTCTTTTCGCCGCCAAAGACAAAAACAAGGATCAAAGCTATTTTTTGTGGACTTTGAATCAAAACCAGCTTAAGTGTTGTTTGTTTCCTATTGGCGATTATAAAAAATCAGTGATAAGAAAAATCGCCAAAAAAGCCGGGCTGCCTACGGCCGAGAAAAAGGATTCCCAAGGCATTTGTTTTTTAGGCAAAATTCAGATGGAAGATTTTTTAAAAAAATTCATTTCGCCTAAAAAAGGAAAAATCGTTAATTTGGAAGGGGAAAAAATAGGCGAGCATCAGGGCGTTTATTTTTACACTATCGGCCAGCGGCACGGACTTGGCATTGCCGGAAAACACCCTTTTTACGTAGCGGAAAAAGACGCGGTTAATAATGTTATAAAAGTTGCCGAAGGTCGTGAGGATCAAAGCCTATTTAAAAAAGAAGCCTATTTAAAAATGGTTAATTGGATAAGCGGCCAAGTTCCTAGAGAAAAATTGGAGGTTTTAGCGCGAGTAAGGTATAGACAGCCGATTTTTGAGGGTATTTTTTATCCCGGCATTGGTCGGCTTGAATTCAAAAATCCCCAGAAATTCGTGGCTCCCGGCCAGTCAGCAGTGTTGTATAATAGAAAAGGAGAAATGCTGGGAGGCGGTATTATAAATTAGATTTTTTTAAAATGATTATTTTGCTATACGGTCCGGACAATTACAGGCGAAGCCAAAAATTAAAAGAAATAACCAATAGTTATAGGCAAAAGCAATCTTTGTTTTCTTTGGAGCGGTTTGATTTTGACGATAGCGAGGAATTTTACCGGTTTAAGGATTTTACCAGCCAGCAGCTTATTTTTGAAGGAAAAAAACTTGCCATACTGGAAAATGTTTTCAGTCTCGGAGTAAAAGAATTAAATCCGCTTAAAGAACTTCTAAAAGAAAATGTTAAAAATGAAAACGTAATTTTGATTATTTCCGACAGCCGTGGACTTCCGAGTGAATTTAAATTTGTTTTAGATGAAGCGATCAGTAAACAGGAATTCACGAATCTTGACGAGGAGAAAACGAAATTTTTTACGAGGAGCGAAGCGAAAAAGAGAGGATTAGAATTCAGCTCGCAGGCGGAAAATTTTCTCTCTGCTTTTTTTAAAAACAATACCTGGGGATTGGTGACCGAACTCGACAAGCTTCAATCTCTCTATCAAGAGCCCGTTAAAATAGATGTTGGCGATCTGGAAGGAGCTGGAGATTTTTTTAAATCGTCCGATATCTTTAATTTTATAAACGCCGTTTCCCGCAAGCAGAGCTCGACCGAAAAATTAAAAAGTCTGGAAAGCCTGTTTTTGAACCATGAAGAGCCGGCTATGGTTTTTAATTTTTTGGCCGCCAGTCGGTTTTTAAGTTTTGATTTGTTAAAAAAAATGGCCGACTACGATGTTTTGGTAAAGTCTGGCCGGATAGATTACGAGACCGCTCTTTTGGATCTTTGCTTGGGCCCGCACTAAAGGAATTTACGCTCGCTCTCAACTTTACCACCCTGCCATAATATTGCTGAAGCAACTCTCGGAGGCATAAAAAGCTTGGTATCCGAAGGATTTTTTATGCCGAGAGCGTAGGCGGTCGTTCGCCGCTGGAGCGAAAGAACCGCCGGTGCTGAAATAATATGCGGCAGGGTACTATATCCTTTGTTATTCAATCAGTCCGAATTCCCGAAAAGATTGCTGATAAACTCTCAATACATTAACTGCTTCCTCAAAGGTAATTTTAAAATCCTCTTCTTTGGCTCTAACGGCGATTTTGTGGGCTTCTAAAAGCTCTTGGCTGTTGGTTATTTTCTCCGGCGTTAAATAACCTAAGCGTTCTTCTAGATTTTCTCCCGGATAAGCGCCGGCCTTCAGGATTTCGTCCAAAATTTTGTCCGCCTCGGCTAAGGCAATTTTTATTTGCGCTTCGTTTCTTGTATTCAAGCGTTTTTTTATGGTTTTCCAGGCTTTAACCGAATAGCGTTTGCCGAAGTCCCTAAGCCCGAAATATTTTACTTCCAAAGCCGCTATTCTTTCGTCAATGAGGTTGAGTTTAATGGCGTAAAAAACCACTAGCCACAAAAGAATGGCCGATAAAATAAAAGCGACAAAATTTAACAGCCAGAGTTTGTCCAGATAAACATTAACCAGAATGGCAAAAAACTCCGCACCGAATTTATTAAGCGATATTATTAATTCGTTCATATAATTTTCCAATTTCTAAAATGTCATTTTCCCCGAAGTGTTTGCCTGTTAGCTGGAACCCTACAGGAAGACTTTCCATAGGCCTTATCGGGATGGATATTGCCGGAAGTCCTGCCAGGTTAGCCGGAATCGTGAAAATGTCCGACAGGTACATTTTTAGGGGATCGTCTGTTTTTTCGCCAAATTTGAAAGCCGGAGTGGGAGATACCGGAGTTAAAACAACGTCAACTCCGTCAGCCGACGGATCAAACACTTTATCAAAATCTTTTCTTATTAAATTTCTTACTTTTTGGGCCTTGGCGTAATAAGCGTCGTAATATCCGGAAGATAGAACGAATGTTCCCAAAATAATCCTTCTTTTTACTTCTTGGCCGAATCCGCTTCCTCTTTGATGGAAGTAAATATTTTTTAAATTATTTGACGAAGAATTTTTTGTTTCCGCGATTCGCGCGTAGCGTATGCCGTCAAATCTGGTTAAATTGGCGCTTACTTCCGCCGGCATAATAATGTAATAACACGAAAGGGCGTATTTGGTATGAGGCAAGCTTATTTCTTTGAATTTTATGCCAGCTTTTTTTAGGGAAGTTATTACTTCGTTAATGGCTTTTGCTGTTTGGTTATCCAATCCTTCCACAAAATATTCTTTCGGTAAACCAATTGTCAGTTCTTTTGTGTCTTTTTGTTTGTAGTTTGTAGCCCGTAGTTTATATGAGGTTGCGTCCATCGGATCAAATCCCTTTATGGCGTTAAATAAGATCTCCGCGTCCTCAACTGTTTTAGTTATCGGTCCGATTTGGTCTAAACTTGAAGCCATTGCCATTAGTCCGTATCGGGAAACCGCTCCATAAGTCGGCTTTAGTCCCACTACTCCGCAGAAACTCGCTGGCTGTCTTATCGAACCGCCCGTGTCGGAACCAAGCGCCGCTACTGCCATGTCCGCCGCTATGGCAGCCGCAGAACCGCCGGAAGAACCGCCCGGGACTCGGCTCATATCGCGGGGATTTTTAGTTTTTTGAAATGCGGAATTTTCCGTTGATGAACCCATGGCAAATTCGTCCATATTGGTTTTGCCCAAAAAAAGCGAACCCTCATTCTTGAGTTTTTTTATAACCGTCGCGTCGTAGCCGGATGAATAATTTTCTAAAATTTTTGAAGCCGAAGTGGCAATTTCATTCTCTATTAAAATATTATCTTTTATTGCGAAAGGAACTCCGGCCAAAGAAGGAAGCTCCTCGCCTTTGGCTATTTTCTTGTCAATTTCGCCGGCCTGTTTTAAGGCCCGTTCTTTTAAAAGCGAAAGATAGGCGTTGATTTGGGGATCTTTTTCTTCGATATATTTAAAATACTCTTCAGCGGCCTCAAACGCCGAGAAATTTTTTTCTCTAATCCCTTTTTGAAAATTTTTGATTGTTAAGTTTTTCAATTCCATAAATATTTTTCTAACTCCTATTCGAATACGGGCGGTATTTTCAAAAAATCACCCTCTTTTTCAGGGAAGGAATTTATGAGAATGTCTCGGTTTTTTACCAAGCCTTTGTCTATTTGGTCTTCTCTTGCCGCATTTTTTAAATCGGTTCCGCCTGCCATTGGTGGGGTTTTTTCGGTATTCAGTTTTTGAAGCTCTTCAAAATAATCAAGGATTTTTTTGAGATCCTCTAAAAGTTTATCCTCTTCTTTTTCCGTTATTTTTATTCTGGCCAATTCCGCCAGGTGTTCCAAGGTTTTTTTGTCTATTTGAGCCATTTCTAAGTATTTTATATTTTTTGAGTATTTATGCAAATAAACCCCCACAGCGCAGATAACTCAATATCTTTACGATGAGGGGGTTGGTGCAAGCCTCTCTTTTTACCGGGATTTGTCGGCGAGATGTACGACATAAACATTCTTGTCGTCGGTTGCTTCGTGGCCTATTTTCAGGTGCCGCAGAACCTTAACCAAAGCCACTTTTAAGCCGAGGACCGGTTCTGTTTTGTCGGGTTCTTTCTCGTAATCAACGAAACGAATGAATAATTTTCCATCTTTTTCTTCCGAAGAAACAAGATCGGATGGAAACTGCTTAATCTTGGCCAACCTTTTTAATAGGACGATAATTTCTCGCGGATCATCGCTGATGTTGATTGTTTCAGAACAGCGTCCGGCGCAACCAGTTGCCATTGGAACGAAAGCATCGAAAGGATTGATAATTATCGCCACAGCTCACCTCCCGTATCCAGAGAATTTTATTGCAATATGCTTTTTAAAGAGTAGCAGAGCAATTTCAAAAAAACAAGATCATTTTTTAATTCTAAAAATTTCAAAGGCGTTTTGAGTTGTTTGTTCGCTAATTTTTTCCAGCGGGGTATTTTTTATCCCCGCCATTTTTTTGGCAGTACTTTCCATATAAACAGGTTCATTCCTTTTCCCGCGATGAGGTTCGGGAGCTACATATGGCGCGTCGGTTTCTAAAAGTATTTTTTCCAGCGGAATAAATTTTATAATATCGTCAAATTGGCGGTTATAAGTGATCAGCCCTCCGAAAGTAAAATAAAAACCCATTTCCAAAAGTTTTTTCGCGTCATCAATGGTTCCGGTAAAAAAGTGGATTATTCCGGGACTAGAATTTAGCAGTTGGGGGTTAGAATTTAAGATGAAAATCAAATCATCAAATGCTTTCCGGCAATGGATCATTATCGGTTTTTTTATTTCTCGCGCGAGTTTGAGCTGTTCTAAAAATACCGCTTTTTGTTTTTCTTTTTCCTCCTCGCCATTTATTCGGTAATAATCCAGACCGCATTCTCCGATTGCCACAACTTTTTCATCGCTCGCCAATTTTTTATAAAATTCGTAATCAAAATATTCGCTTCTGGAATTAAATCCGTTTTCTCCCTCGATTTCTTCCGGATCGATGTAAGCGTTGCTGGTATGAATAGGATGAAGTCCTACAGCGGCGTAAACGCCGGACGGATATTTATTCGCCAATTCAACCGCTTTTTGAGAGGTGCCTTTTTGGTTGCCAACATTAACCATCCAAATATTGTTATCCAGCGTTCTTTTTACAACTTCTTCCCGGTCTTTATCGAATGCCGAGAACTGGAGATGAGTGTGGGAATCGAAGAGTTTAGGCATTTCAATCTAATCGCGGAAACAGGTTTTCTCCCTTGGTTATCTTCAAGTTTTTGCCGGATTTTTTTATACTGCCCAGTATTTTTTTTGAAGTTTCCGGCAAAAAAGGCTCTAGTAGTTCGGCTGTGGTTTTCAAAATCATAATAAGATTTACTAAAACATCTTCTTTGCTTTCCGGGTTTTCCCACGGCTTTTTTTCGTTTATATAATAGTCTCCGAATCTTATTAACTCCCAAATCACGCAAAGCGCTTCATTCAGTTTAAATTCCTCCATCTTTTGTTCAAGCAACGATTTTACAGACGCTATTTTTTCTTCGGTTTCTAAATATTTTATATCGTCGACATAGTGCGGCATGGTGTTGATTCCGCTGGCAACAGTCAAGACACGTGCGGCGAAATTTCCCAGTCCATTAGCCAAATCGGAATTATACCGTTCTTTGAATTTTTCTTCGGTAAAATCGCCGTCGTCAAGCGTCGGAATTTCTTTAAGCAAATAATATCTTGTGGCTTCCGCTCCGTATTTTTCAATCAGCTCAAAAGGAGAAACGACGTTTCCTAATGATTTTGACATTTTATGGCCCCTGGAAGTGATAAAACCGTGAGTCATTATGGTTTTGGGTATAGGCAATTTTGCCGACAAAAGCATGGCCGGCCAAATTGCGGCGTGAAATCTCAAAATATCTTTCCCGATCAAATGAACGTCGGCGGGCCAAAATTTATCAAATAATTCATTTGAATCCGATCCGTATCCGATCCCCGTTATGTAGTTGGGAAGCGCGTCGCCCCAAACATAAATAACCTGGTTTTCGTCGTCCGGCACCGGGATACCCCAAGAAAGTTTTTCTTTTGGCCGTGAAAATGAAATATCTTCCAGTCCCTCGTTCAAAAGCGCGAGAATTTCGTTTTTACGGGATTCGGGGACTATGTTTAATTCTCCGGCTTCAATTTTATCTTTTAATATTTGGGAATATTTGGAGAGTTTAAAAAACCAGTTTTCTTCTTCAATGGTTTCAACCTCTTTCAAATGAACGGGGCATTTATTTCCGTCAATAAGAACCTTTTTAGTTTTGAATTCTTCGCAGCCGACGCAATAAAGGCCTTGATATTTTCCTTTTTCCAAATCGCCGCTTTCCGCCATTTTTTTCCAAAGATCAACGACTCCGGGCCAGTGTTTTTCTTTGTCCGTGGTCCGGATGAAATAGTCGTTGGAAATTTCTAATTTTTGGCAGAGGGATTTGAATTCGGCGCTGACCTCATCCACAAATTCCTGCGGATTTTTGCCGCTTTTTTGGGCGGCTTCATAATTTTTTTGGCCGTGTTCGTCGGTGCCGGTTAAAAAAAAGACATCCTCTTTTTTGTTCCGGTGGTATCGGGCTAAAACGTCGGCCTGCGCGAATTCCAAAGCGTGGCCGATATGAGGAAGAGCGTTTGTGTAGGCGATCGCGGTTGTAATATAAAACTTCTTTCTCATTAAGAGTTATTAGTTACAAGTTATTGGTTGATGTCTATACTCCAAGCCGTTGATGCCGGTGTTTTCGGTCGGTCCAGTCGCTGATCAGTTCTTGGAAAAATGTGGCAACCGGAATTCCTAAAATAAAGCCCACGAATCCGGCAAGCGTTGCTCCCGCTAAAAGTGAAAATGCAACAACAACCGGATGGATGTCGATCGTCCTTTTCATTACAATCGGGATAATAATATGGGATTCTGCTTGTTGGACGATGACGAAAAGTATAATGACTTTTATTGCAAGTGTCATCGAAACAGGGGCGGCCATCAAAAAAGCGAAAAGCCCGACGACAATTGGACCGATGTAGGGGACTATTTCTAGCATAGCGGCTAAGAGTCCTATTGCCAGGCTGTAATTTACTCCCAAAGCTTTCAATCCCAGAAAAGTGGTAAAGCCGACTATAAAGCTTAAAATAATTTGCGCTTGCAGCCATTTCCCTATTTTTTTTCTTGTCCGGTGGAATAAATCAACGGCGTATTCTTCCTGGCCAGAAGGGAGAATTGACCGTAAAAAATTTTCAACTCCGTCCCGGTTAAGCGCAAGAAAAAAAGAAACAACTATTGTTGTTATTGCCAAAACAATATTTGTAAATATTGAGGGGATTACATTGGTGATGGAAATGTTTCCATTGAAAAACATCGATGTTATCTGGTCCAGAAATTGGTTGGCGCTGGAAGTGATTCGGGAAATCCCGGGGATTCCCGCCAGTTGGCCTTGCAGTTTATCAAGATTGGCAAAAACATTCCTGAATTCCAGAATGCTCACTGGGATTATTGTATAAAGGATTACCGCTAGAAGGAGGAAAAAAGCGATAAAAATAAAAATAAGACCCAAAACTCTGGGTATTCTCCGTTTTTCCAAAAACGTTAAAGGCGCGTCAATTGCTGAAGATATGATTATTGCCAGCAAAAAAATTACCAAAACGTGCCTGATAAAATAAAGGGCGACTATTAGAATCAGCATTAAAACAACCCTCCAAAGCGAGCCCCAAGAAATTTCTATTTGCTGATTTTCTGCCATTAAATTCATAATAATACATTGTTTTCAAATAGCAATGTCGATGAAGCGAGAAGGCTAAAAACCGGCGCTTTTGACGGAAAAAAGTGGAAAACTCATTTTTATTTTAGTCCGTATAAGGATATAATAAATAGTAAGAAACCGAATTTGTGGAAATTTTTTGACATGTATAAAATCAGCGGAACACCCAGATTTTTATTATTTTCCATTTCTTTGTTTTTAATTCTGGCTGTTTTTGCGTCTTTGGGAGCAGTTGGACCCATTGCCGAAGGAGCTCCCGGCGTTCCGAAAATAATAAGTTATCAAGGAAGATTGGCGGATCCTTCCGGAAATCTTTTGGGCAGTTCTTCGGGTACGAATTATTATTTTAAATTCTCCATTTGGGACACCGACGGCGTTTCCGCGACCGGAACCAAACTCTGGCCGACGGCTGATCCCGGTATTGCGACAAGTACGGTTATTTCCGGAGTTTTTAATGTAAATATCGGAGACACCGCAAACGGTTATCCCGACGCTCTTAATTTTGATTTTTATTCAAACGCGGACGCTTTTCTTAAAGTGGAAGTTTCTTCAAATGGAACCAGTTTTGAAACTTTATCGCCGCGGCAAAGAATAGCCGCTTCGGGATTTGCGATTAACACGGATACGGTTTCCGGAAAAATTCGCACAAGTTCCACGGCTGATTATACTTTCGATGTTATAAATGACGGAAGCGGCCGGGCAAATTTGCAAACAGAAGGAATAATTAGAGTCGGTAATTTTTCTTCAGCCCCGACTTCGCTTGGAGGAGGGTCGTTGTATTATGATACGTCTAACAACAATCTTTTTGTTTGGAACTCAGCATCTTCATCTTGGGCTTCTTTGGGAGGCGGAGCTGCTGGCGCCAGCACTCTTCAAGATGCTTACAATCTCGGAAACACAATTACAACAGCTAATGCTCGGGATATTTCTTTCACTTTAGCCAACACAGCAACCGACTCCAATTTCGTCATAAATATTGCCGGGACTTCGACTAGTGTTTTTCAAATTCAAGCGTCAACAACTCCGGTATTAACAATATCAAATACAAACGTCACCAGCACCGCGGCGCTCAACTGGAACATCCAAGGCACCGCGACTTTATCAACCTCAACAATTAATGGATTATTAACCGCCAACAATTTATCTTCATCAAACGCCACGATTTCCGGCGGTTCGATTAATAATACGCCAATTGGTTCGACGACTCCTTCGACGGCAAAATTTTCTACAGCCACCACCACCAATCTTTTTGTAACCGCCAGCTCGACATTGGGAACAGTTATCTCCGGATCATGGCAGGGTTCGGCTATTGGAGATTCTTTTATTTCCTCGGCGGCGAACTGGAACGCTAAAGAAAGTACCTTAACCTTCAACTCTCCTCTATCAAGAGCAGGAAACACAATTTCCATACCTCTAGCTACCAATGCCACCAGCGGCTATCTCTCTTCAAATGATTGGAATACCTTCAACAGCAAAGGCATCATCAATAATCTAGGAGGAATCTCCACTTCCACAATATCGCTAATCCAAGGAACAAACTCTATTATCACTACTACTACCAACTCCATTACCATAGCTGTTACTTCCACTCCTTCATTTACCAGTTTGTCTCTGACTAATCCTCTTGGAGTTTCTTCCGGCGGAACAGGAACCTCTACATATATATACGGAGTTGTCATTGCCAGCGGCACTAATGCTTTTTCCACTGTCATTCCGTCAACAAGCGGAAATGTTTTGACTTCCAACGGTTCCCAATGGGTCAGCCAAGCTCCAGCATCGGCAATTCAATCACTCAACGGCTCATCATCATCAACCCAGACATTCGCCACTTCTTCTGCTGATGCCAACCTCCGCATGACAATCTCCACTCTCAACGGAACTCACACATTCAATCCCCAATGGAACGGAACTCTCAATATTGACAGAGGAGGCTTGGGAACATCCACTATTCCTCAAAACGGACAAATCCCCATAGGCAATGGAACCAATTACACTATTGCTAATATCACTCAAGGCTCAAACGCTGTGGTTACCAACGCTATCGGGTCAATTACTGTTGCTGTCACTTCCACTCCAACATTTACAACTGTTTCTTCCACCAACATAACCTTCACCAGCGCTACTGGAACAAATCTAACCACCACTAATCTCAATATCGGTTCCTTATCAGGAATCCTCAAAGCCACCACCGGAAATGTCGGAACAGCCATCCAGGGAACTGATTACGGAATCATCAACACTCTGGCCGGCCTCTCCACTTCCACCATCTCTGTTGCTACCGGAACCTCTGGAACTGATTTCAATATCTCCACTACAACTAATTCCATTACCTGGAACATTCCTTCTGCTTCTGGTTCCAACAGAGGTCTTCTGACCACAACTGACTGGAATACCTTCAACAGCAAAGGCATCATCAATAATCTAGGAGGAATCTCCACTTCCACTATTTCTCTAATCCAAGGAACAAACTCTATTATCACTACTTCTACCAACTCCATTACCATAGCTGTTACTTCCACTCCTTCATTTACCAGTTTATCTCTGACTAATCCTCTGGCGATATCCTCAGGAGGAGTTGGCACAACAACAGCTCCGACAAACGGACAACTGCTTATCGGTAATTCCAACAATTGGAATGTTGCCAACCTTACCCAAGGCTCAAACGCTGTGGTTACCAACGGAGCCGGATCAATCACATTAGCTGTCACTTCAACGCCGGCGTTTACATCCGCCACTATCGGAAACGTTACGTATAACTCCTCAAGTATTACTCCGGCAGCCGGATTTACTATTGGCGATTTGAACCAAACTTTGACGCTTCAAGGAGCAACAACAACTATTATCGCTACTTCATCAAACGCGATTGTTTTGACAACCGGCGGCAGCGAACGGATGAGAATAAATAGTTCTGGAAAAATTTTAGTAAACACGACTGCTACGACAACGGGCCAGCTTAATATAGTAGGAACTGCTTCCGGTGGGGCGCAAGTAACAGTTGCCGGTATTTATCAGGATTCGCTTTTAAATCCGTCAGCTGGCGGGAATTACCAATTCGGCAACCGGCACATTGTAACTGTCAGTTCAACGGCTTCAAGCAGTATGGTTGGCGAATTTGTAAGAACAGTCGATAATACTTCGCTTGCAAATTCTGTCCGCGCTGTGGAACTTCAGGCCTGGTCAGGGACAAACGTGCAAGGCGTTAACACCGGCCTCTGGGCAGCCGGACGCACTTTCGGAGTGCAAGCTTTTTCTAATAGCACTGCCGGAGGAGTTGCCCAGCCCGCGGCGATTTACGGAGAACTTACCGGCTCAAGCACGGTCAGCCAGGCGATGCGGCTTTATTCAAGAGAAATAGCTTCCAGCTCGCAGGACTTCGCCCAATTTTATCAGGAGAACTCCGCTTTTCTTGGTAATGGTTTGAATATGGATTTTGGAAGGGGCGGCGGAACTTTTACCGGCAACTTTATTAAACTTCAAAACAGCCAGGCGACAAAATTTGCCATTAACGCCACCGGAACAGTAATGATCGGCACAAGCACTCCTTACAATGTTTCCAATCTTGTTGTTTGCGCGCAAGGCAACTGCACATTGCCGGCAACAACTTCTACTGTCGCGGTGTTCGCTTCTGTTGATGGAACAACAACGGGCAATTCAATTACCGCGCACGGCACAATTACAGGTGGAGTTGCCGATGTCGGCGAATATGTTTCCGTTATCGGTAAGGCAGGGGATTATGAAGCGGGAGATTTATTGTCTGTCGCCTCATCCGCATCCGTAATGTTTGAAAAAGCGACATTTGCTTACGATCCGTTTTTGGCGGGCATCGTTACTAAGGCATCGGCGTTTATCGCCGGTGGAGAAATTGCCGATAAAGACAACGCGGTGATTATGGCTTTGGCCGGAAGAGTTGTTGTAAAAGTAAGCGCGGAAAACGGAACAATAAAATCTGGCGACCTGATTACCGCGTCCTCAAAGCCGGGAATCGGAATGAAAGCGATAAGAGCCGGCAGAGTAATAGGCATTGCTTTAGAATCTTTCGATCCTTCTACAAGCTCAACTGACGCGATTGGAAAAATTATGGTGTTTGTAAATCCGCACTGGTCGTATCCGTCAGACATCGAAATGCTTCAAGGCGGACAAAGCGGAAATGCGGAAATAAATAATTTCACTTTCTCGAGTTCAAGCGCAATAACAATTGCGGAATTGAGAGCTGACAAAATTTATGTAAAAAATCTTACGGTTGGCAGCAAAGAAAATCCTGGCGGCATAACTATGTTTGATGTTAAAACCCGCCAGCCGCAATGTTTGGTTATTGAAGGAGGCATGCCGAAAGTTTATGCCGGCGCTTGCGAGGAAAATGTTTTCGAACCGATGATTATAAATTCAGTTCCGATAAATCAAGATACAAATCCGCCTGAAATTATTTCTGATCAGTCCGCTTCTTCAACTGAATCAACATCAACTGACAATCAGTCATCTTCAACAAATGAGTCCGCAACAACAACTGAAGAAATAAATAATTCAGAAACTCCGGCTGACCAAACTTCAACAACCAGTGAACCCACTCCGCTTGTGCCAGTTTCCGAACCCGTGCCGATTCCCGAACCAGAACTAACGCCGGAGCCCGTTCCTACCCCAGAGCCAACCCCAACACCAGAGCCGACTGCGGTTTCCGAACCGGTTTCGGCTCCTATTCCTGAACCAACTCCGGCTCCAACTCCAGTTCCGGCAGAAACAACTACTCCTCAAGGTTAAATTTAAAACACCCAGTAATTACGAGAATTTTTAGTAGAACAAGAGTAGAACAGAGGCAATTATAATGGCAATTTCACAATTTAATAATCACGCAAAGGGCCAATCAAGCAATTAAGCAATCTCGTTTCTCGGTTTAAATAAGTGGATTAGCCGCGCAGAGCGGCCAATTTATTTTTCTCAATAATTATCCACATTTTTTACGGGTCTTATTGGTGTTAAAATGATTGTATAAATGATTACTACGACAAGAACAATGAATTTTAGAAAACTATTATTAATTGGTCTATTATTTTTTTCTTCTTTAGGAGGTATTTTTTTATTTTCAATGGGGGAGGCGCAGGCGGCGATCAGTTTCGTCGGGAGCGCAATAAACTCAGCTAGCCCCAATGCCGATACGATAGTTACCCTCCCCGGCGGGATGAGCGCGGACGACCTCATTATCGTCGCAGCGGCGGTCGGTGACACGGTCACTAACGGCCTGGCAGCTCCCACTGAAGGGGGTTACACCCGCATCGGGTCGGCCACCATCTACTCGAACGACGTCAACGACGTGAACTTAGACATGTATTACAAGTTTCACAACGGTTCTGACACGACGGTGACGTTCACCGCCGTGGGCGGCTCGAACGCCTCTGACGTCGCTGTCGTCATGGTGTTTCGGGGCGTGGATACGTCGTCACCGTTCGATACAACTGTCAGCACGAGTTCAGCTATCAACACGTCCAACGCGAATCCGCCTTCCCACAACTGGAGCGGTGCAGCGGGTGTATGGGCCGTCGCCGTGGGCGCGACCGGGCACACTGGTGGCACAACGGCCACATACACGGGTCCCACGGGTTATACAACAAACTTCGCGTACCGGGCTCACAACGACACCA
>Ga0082335_1000094_pt1 | contig 242648 bp, 233 predicted proteins | sample Subgrocontami58m_FD_72375 | JGI IMG/M metagenome (GOLD analysis project Ga0082335, IMG submission 72375) | Subsurface groundwater microbial communities from S. Glens Falls, New York, USA - GMW37 contaminated, 5.8 m (SPADES assembly) (version 2) ... | reverse complement strand
TATCCAGCGCCACAAGTCAAGCGTCTTACTGTCTACATCCTACACTTCGAAACGGCACGATTCGGGTGCAATCTGAACGTGGCGAAGGCCGGATCAGCCTGGGTCAGGGCTGGAAGTTCGGCCTAGGACTCAGGCACGGCTTTGGCGCGCGGCCAGACAGTCGCGAACACCAAGACGAGGGTTGTGATCCACGCGACCAGGAGTGGACCGATCCATCCCGTCCCCGCGGGCTCGGTCGAGGTGTCGGGCGCACCGACGACCAGGAAGGACGCGTCGGCTGCACAGTCGGCTTGCCCGCGTACCTCCGCACGGACGCGCCACTGCCCGCTGTCCCCCGGCGACGTCAGGATCGCGTAGGTGATGGCCCCGGTACCCTCGAACACCGCCTGCTGAACCTGGACCTCATTCCGGTAGACCCGAAGGTCGCTGGAGGCGCCGAGGTTCGTGCTGAACACGAACGTCGTGCCGGGCGGGCCCGAAGGCGGGGTGATGGTCGCGCCGGCGCCACAATGATCGGCGAATGTCGATGCGGGCGCGGCCAGGCCAAGCAGGATCGCCAAGGCGAGCAATCGTGGAAGGGTACGAGTCCTCAACCTGATTCCTCGCGGCATGGGTCCGGGTAACGACTCCATTCTCACCCGCCGCATCGAGGACTCCGGGGTCTCTGACTCACGATTGAGCGAAGGTGCCCAATACCTCGCTTGGCGAGCGGGAATGTCACCTGACGCTATCCCGCTGGCATCGGCACGCGGCCTCCAGGTGGGCGTCTCCCATCGAGGCCCGGCGCGTGACCCGTGAGACCAGCCAGGCGATGTCTTCTGCCTACTCGCCGAGCAAGTCAGTAGCAGAGCGAAGGAGGACGCCCAAGATAGGGGTTTCCGCCGTCGAGGGGCACGTCGCAGAAGACGCGATGTTCCATTTGGGGCTCGATCCACCAGCCGCGGGCGTCATGACGGGCAATAGCCCGGAGCTGATGGGCGACGGTGTTCGGGTTCGCCCCTCCGTGAACGACGATGAAGAGGTGCACTTCGGTCGCCTCTTCAGCGCCCTCGGGCACGATGATGGTGACGCCTTCGTCCCCGCGCGGAGCGTGGAGGCCAGCGAGCATGAAATCGCGGACCGAGTCCCGCAAGGATTCGAACGTGGCGTACCGCATCGGCAGACCGGACGGCGGCCCCTCGAGCGTTTGCCAATCGGACACCTCCAGGAACGGCTCCTCGAACGGGGGCTCGTCGGCGACGACGATGATCGGGCCGACGGGGGCCGACGGGGTCGAGCCGATGCCCGAGCTGAGTGGGTTGAGGACGAGGAGGCCACCGATGGCCAGGGCCGCGGCTCCCGCCACACCCAGGACGCCAAGGGCGTTCCTCGTTAACAGCGCGCTCGACGGGCGATCCTGGCTCGACGCGCGAACGGCCGCCATCACGCTCGCGACGAGCAGGTCGGCATCGAGTGGGTCCATGGTCACGGCGTTCGGCAGCTGGGCATCGGTGCTCACGTTAGTCACCCCTTGCTGAGGAATCCGCGCAGCGTCGCGCGAGCGTGGAAGAGACTGGACTTGACGGTCCCGACCGGGACACCGAGGCCGGCGCTGATCTCTTGGACCGGCTGGTCGCGAAGGTAGTACCGGCCGGCGACCTCTCGCCCGCCTGGTGAGAGGCGGCCGATCGCGGCCTCGATGTCGAGCCGATCGCTACCTGGCGGCGGGGTCCGTCCGGGCATGTCCTCCGCGATCGGGATCTCGCGGACTCGCCGACGTCGTCTTAGCATGTCCCGGCTCGCGTTGATCGCGATCGTGCGGAGCCAGCCGTCGAACCGGTCGGGCTTGCGGAGGTGGGGCAGACGACGCCATGCCGCTACGAAGGCATCCTGGGTGGCATCTCTCGCGTCGTCCGGCGAATGGAGGACGGACAGGCAGATCGCGTAGCACGACTCGAGCCGTTCGCGAACGATCACCTCGAACGCGTCGGCATCCCCGCGCTGCGCTCTCGTGACCAGATCCTCGTCCATGGCCTCCCGCACTTGCTTGGCCCGTCAATAGACAGACGAACAGCACAGGCTCCGAGGTTCAACATCCAGATTGCCCGCTGGAATCGCTTGGCGTGCGGAAATGTCACTCGAGGCAACGGGGCTCAGGCAGAACCTCCCCACCGCCCGGCCATCCAGAAGCTGCCGAGGATGACGAACGCCATCACGGCCAACGCCAGCACCGTCAGAGCTCTGCCGGCCCGCGCTTCATAACCCTCGAAGGCAAGCATCGAGAACCCCGCGCCCGCTGCGGCGAACAGGAGGAGGTCACCGGCCAGCCACTCGGGCACCAGAGTGACGCGGCTGGCGACGGCCAGCGTCATCGCCCCGAACAGGCCCCACCCGGCCCACGAGGCTGCCCCAAGGACTGATCGGGTGACTCGGGATGTTGCCGCGAATCGGTGCACGAGCTCGATAGCGAGCACCAACGCGGGGAGCAGGAGAACGCCGGCGAAGGCCAGCCAAACCAGTCCCGACCCGAGGAGAGCTGTTGCAGCCGCGACCAGCGCACGAGCGACATCGCCACCCTGCTGCATATCCTGGACCGCGGCGAAGACCCAGACGCCGAGGGTCACCGTCACGAGATATCCGAGGATCGGGCGCGTCATCCCGCTGCCGACGGCCCATCCTCCAGGGATCACATTCCGCTGCGTCACGGGACGAGGATAGTCGGCGCAACAAGCGCCTGGGCAAGGGCGGCGTGCCCACGGCGACTTCGGGAACCCTCGCTTGCTATCCGCGAATGTGCGTCACCCGAGGATGAGGGCGTCGGGCTACGGAAATCCAAACGACATGACGCTGCCGTCGGCATCCGAGAGGACGTAGAACCCTGAGGTTGCGACGGGAGGTTCGGCCCCCGGCGGATATCGGTTGGTTGTGAACGTGCCCTCGGCCCGCACCAGCCACGCGATGCCGCCCGCCGGTAGTTGCCCGGACCCTGCGTTTGGCTCGAGCCGGCTGATCCCAGCGGCCGACGTTGCCGTCATGCTCACGATCCTCGGCGGCGCGGCCACCCGGCCGGCCATCTGCTCCATCGCCTTGATCCGATTCATGACTTCGTGCGCCACGCCGTACGGCGTCATGCGTGGGGCGAGACCCGGATCGATGCTGACGATCGGGGCCTGGAACGGGCATGAGGAGCCGGGCGGGACCGCCGCGCCGGCGCAGACATCGAGCGAGGACGGGAGGTCAGTCTGGAAGGACTGGCCGCCCACGTGGTAGCGGAGCCGGACGGCCGAGAGCGAGTAGTCGCCTGCGCTCGGGACCTGGAGGAGAAAGACGAGGCTTCCGCCGGACTCCCATCCAGAGGCGGCCATCGGGCCGATCGTCGCACCGACCAGGGGCCACCGGTTGATCGCAGCGCGGAGCTCATCGGTGGCGTACATGATCACACCGATGGCGACGCCCGCCCGAGGCGAGTTCGGCATGCCCGCGGCGGCGGCGACCTCGAGGCCGGGCGATTTGTCGAGGAGCTCGTATCCGTCGACAATGGCCGGCTCGTCGGCCGCGTTGCGGATGAACACAGCCCAGGTGAACGGCGCACCGGGCTCGGCGACGTCGGAATCCACGCCGGTGTGCTCCGAGCCTTCGCTTCCCAGCGCGATCGGCGCCTGTCCTGACACGGGCGAAGAGGCGGGCGGTGATTTGCTGCCCTGGAAGGTTGGAGGCACCACCGAAGGCGCCGGTCCGCCGCCGATCAGACCGGAGAGCCCGAACAGCATGATTGCGGCGACAGGGACGGCGACCGCCCACACGATCCGCGACGGCCCGCGGGTCGATCCAGTTGGGTGCTGGTCGAGTCCGTCCAGACGCATCCGCAACCCAGACGGGGCGGCAGGAAGATCGGTCCGGCGGAGGGCATCGCGTAGCCTGCGCTCGAGGTCGTCGTTCACCCGGACACCTCCCTCGTCGAGAGCTCCTTGCGGATCCGGCCGAGGGCCCGGTTCAGGCGCGATTTAACCGTCCCGACCGGCCAGCCGAGTCGTGCCGCGGTCGCTTCGAGTGTCAGATCCTCCCAGAAGTGGAGCACAACGACGATCCGCTCGTCCGGCGCCAGCGTGCTGATGGCGCCGATGAGCGCATCTCGCTCGGCCAGCTCCCGAAACGAATCACCGGGCCCCGACCGATCGTGCTCGACAGTGAGGCTGATGAACCGGACACGGCCGCGGCGACGAAGGCCGTCACGACACACGTTGACGAGGATGCGATCGAGCCACTCCCGAAAGAAGGTCTCCGTGCGGAGAGATTCCGCCGACTGCCAGCCGCGGAGCAGGGCTTCGCCGACGGCGTCTTCGGCCTCGGCCCCGTTGCCGAGGATCAACCCTGCCAGGCGGTACAGTCGGTCTAGCTCTCCACCCGCCAGTTGAAGGAAACGCTGGTGGGCGTGGGAGGGTTCTTCCGCAGCTGAACGAGCGTGCCGCACGCGCCCTCCGGATAGGGGTCGAGTCGCGACCATCATGCCCATCAAGACGAACGGGGGCCGGAAACGGTTCTCAGCGGGCTCGAACTGGCCCAGGTCAGGCGTCGAGCCTGTCGTCTCGCTCGGCGTGCTGTCACTCGATCGCGAGGATTCGCCGCGGGTTTCGAACCGTGAGCTGCTCGACTTCGGCCTCCGAGACGCCGCGCGCCAGCAGCCGCGGCAGGAAGACCTCCTGGAGGTACGTGTAGCCGTTGCCCTCGTAGTGGCGGAGCTGCGAGTTGTGGCAGACGTCCTGGCTCAGGAAGACGCGGTCCGCGTGGCCGTGCGACAGGAGCTCCAGCAGCAGGTTGATGACGCGCGGCTCGCCGTGACGCTCCATCGGCGTGAACGACATGCCGAGGAAGTCGAACTCGATGTTCGCGCCCCGCCGGATGATCTCGAGGCAGTGGTCGAGGACCGGGTACGAATCGGCGTGGCCGATGACGACCCGGGCGGGATCGGCGCCCTCGGCCTCGAAGACCGCGAGCTGGGCCAGCCCGACGTCGCTCATGACGGCGTGGGTCGTGATCGCGAGCCCGGTTCGGTACGATGCGCGAGCGACCGCCCGATGAACACGCTCCTCCTGCGCCGACAGCCAGGGCTTGTCCGTCCCGATCTCGCCGATGATCCCGGGGCGGATGGTGGCCTCGACCCCGGGGAGGGCGATCCCCTCCTCCGCCTCGCGGACCAGCTCGTCGGCGAGGTCCTCGACGGATCGACGGTCGATCAGGGTTTCCGCCGGGTAGTACGCGCCGCGATACCAGCCGCAGCCCATCACGAGGTGGATGCCGGTGGCACGGGTCAGGCGGACGAGCCACGCGGGATCCCGGCCGACGCCCGGCAGCGTGACGTCCACCAGGGCGGTCCCACCGAGATCGCGATAGCGCTCCAGCTCCGAGGTGATCACCTGCTCGTCGCGGGTGAGTTCCCAGTAGTCCCAGCGACCGGGGATCTGCCAGAGCGTGATGGCGGTGTGCTCATGGGGCAGGGTGAATCCAAGCGCTGCCGGATCGATCGGGCCGAGAACGGTCTGGATGTGGGCCATGCGTTGCGAGTCTACGACGTGATGCCGGGTGGTCGGGCCCTCTCCGACGTCGAGAGAGCGACTATTCCCTATCGTAGCTACCGTCACGCAGCGTTCGATGCGCCCGGGCGGGCGCGAGTCATGACACGGAAAGGGCCCGGATGTTCAGTCGCTGGGGTGCATTCATCTATCGACGCCGCCGGTTCGTCCTTCTCGTCATGCTCGTCCTCGCCGCCGGGGCTGCGCCATTGGCCGCCGGCACGGCCGACCAGCTGAGCGCCGGCGGGTGGCTGGACCCGAATTCGGAGTCGGCGAAGGTCGGGGACCGCCTGGAATCGGAGTTCGGCGGCGGACGGACGTCGTACGTTGCGCTCGTCCGGTCGGACACGGCCGGTGCGGACGCGCGATCGGTCGAGTTCCAGGCGGCGATCGCCGCAACGGTCGCTCCGCTGTTCGACGACCCGCGCGTCAGCGAGATCACCGGGTATGCGGAAACGGGCGACGATCGATTCATCAGCGTCGCCGGCGACACGGCCTATGTCGTCATCGGTCTCGACATGACAACCGACGAGTCGATCGATGCCGTGGACGGCATCGAGGGCAGCCTCGCGACGCCGAGCGGATACAGCGTGGCGCTGACCGGCTTCGGACCGATCCAGAAGGACTCCGCGGAGCTGTCCGAGCGGGACCTCGTGCGAGCCGAGACCGTCTCCCTCCCGATCGCCGCCCTCGTGCTCATCCTCGTCTTCGCATCGATCGTGGCGGCCGGCATGCCGCTCCTCGTGGCGGGCCTCGCGATCCCGTCCGCGCTGGCGATCATCAACCTCCTCGCCCGCGAAACCGAGATGAGCATCTACGTCCTGAACATCGCGACGATGCTCGGCCTCGCCCTCGCGATCGACTACTCGCTGTTCATCACCAGCCGGTTCCGCGAGGAGCTCGCCAAGGGCCGGTCCGTCGAGCAGGCGGTGACAATCGCCGTGGGTACGGCCGGCAAGGCGGTCTTCTTCTCCGGCGTCGCCGTCGCGATCGGCCTGTCCGGGCTCCTGTGGTTCCAGGCGTCCGCACTCAGCTCCATCGGGCTCGGCGGGGCCATCGTGGTCCTCAGCTCGGTCGCGTTCTCGCTGACGTTCCTCCCCGCGCTCCTCGGGATGCTGGGCAGGCGCGTCAATGCCCTGTCGGTCCGCTCACTCCTCAGCCGGGTCGGGATCATGGGTGACGAACCGACCGTCCGCCACTCCCGCTGGGAGCAGGTCGCCCACGCGGTCATGCGCCGCCCGATCGCCGTCCTCGTCCCCGTCCTCGCGGTCCTGTTCATCGCGGGCTCGCCATTCTTCCGGCTCGTCCAGGGCGTGCCCGATGCCACGGTCTACCCGGCGGGGATCCCGAGCCGCGACGCGTGGGTCGCGCTGCAGGACGAGTTCCGCGCGGGCGAGACGACCCCGATCACGATCCTCGTCGACACTGATGCCGACGCCACCGATCCGGCAAGCATCCACGCGGTCATGGCCTACGCGGACCGGCTCGCCGGGATCGAGGGCATCGATCGGATCGAGGGCCCGTTCACGATCACCGATCCTGCCACTGGAGCCGTCCTCGACGCGGATCAGGTAGCCCAGCTCTACGCCGCGCCCGCGGGCGCGCTGCCGCCCCGGCTGGACGCCGCGGTCGTCGCGCTCAAGGACGCGTACATCCGCGGCTCGACCGTCCGCCTCGACGCGGTGAGCCCCCTCCGGCCGACCACGCCCGCGGGCACGGCCGTGATTCCCGAGGTCCGCGCCGCGGATCCCGGCGATGGGATCGGGCGGGTGATGGTCGGCGGGGCCGCCGCGATCTCCGAGGACTTCCTCGTGGCGCAGAACGATCGGATGCCCTGGGCGGTCGGGACGACGCTGGTTGCGTCGGCCGTGATCCTGTTCCTCCTGTTCGGGTCCCTCGTGATCCCGATCAAGGCCGTGATCATGACCCTGCTGTCCCTGTCGGCGAGCTTCGGGGCCCTCGTCTGGATCTTCCAGGAGGGCAACCTCCACGAGCTCCTCGACTTCGAGCCGATCGGTTTCACGATCGCCGGCAACCCGATCATCATGTTCGCGACGCTGATCGGGCTGTCGATGGACTACGAGGTCCTCCTGCTTTCGCGCATCCAGGAGGCCTACCGTCGGACTCGCGACAACACCGCCGCGGTCGTCGAGGGCCTGTCGCAGACCGCGGGCGTGATCACGGGAGCAGCGATGATCATGGTCGTCGTGTTCTCGGCCTTCGCGCTTGCCGACGTCGTCACGATCAAGAGCATCGGCGTCGGCATGGCGCTGGCGGTCTTCCTCGATGCGACGGTCGTCCGGGTGCTCCTGGTGCCCGCCACCATGCGCCTGCTGGGCGAGTGGAACTGGTGGGCGCCGGGTATCCTCGGGCGGTTCGCGGACCGGCTCGGATTCAGCCACGTCGAGGACGCGGAGGAGGGTGCAACGAGCGAGCCGGCTCCGACCACCTGACGAGCATCGTTCGGGAGGGCAGGGATCATGGCGATGGATGGCGATCGCGAGCCGTCGGCACCACTGAGCGGGCCGACCGTCCGCGTCCACGGCTGGCAGTGGGGCCCGGACGAGTCTCGTCGACCGGGCCTTCCCTGGATCGGCGTCTTTCTCGTGGTGTTCGGGGCGTTGCTGATCGTCCAGAACGCGCTGCCGGAGTATCGGAACCTCGGCAACACCGCGGTCCTCGCGGCGGGCCTGGCCTTCCTCCTCGTCTGGACGATTCGACGCGGCACCGCGGCGTTGTACCTCGGGGCGTTCCTGACCGCGGCCGCGCTGCCGGGGACCCTTCGTGGGCTTGGACTCGAGCTCGGACCGGGCTGGGGCACGCTCTTCTTCGGGGTGGCGCTCCTGTTCATCGCGCTGGTCCGGGCCACGCGCAACGGTGGATGGGGCTGGCAGGCCATCGTCGGCGCGGCGCTCGTGCTGCTGGCGTCGTCGGAGATCGCGATCCCCGAGGTGTCCAGCCTGATTCTGCCGGCCCTGCTCGTGGCCTTCGGACTTATCCTGCTGGTGCGCGGCCGCCGCTGATCTAGGGCTGCGCGGCCTTCATTGCAGCGCGGACCGATTCAGCCACGGCATCGGCGATCCGAACGAGCTCATCGTCGGTGATGACGAATGGCGGTCCGAGGAGGATCGAGTCCCCGTCCGTGCCGTCCGCGAGGCCCGTCCCGCTGTAGACAAGGACACCCTGGGCGCGGGCACCACGAACGACGGCTTCGGTGACCTTCGACGCGCGTGGAATCGGCGCCTTCGTCTCCTGATCCGCGACGAGCTCCAACCCGACCATCAGGCCGCGACCCCGGATCTCGCCCACGTTCGGGTGCGCGCCGAGGCGGTCGACGAGGAGCATCTGCAACCGCTCCCCTTTCGTCGCGCTCGCTGCCACGAGGTCCTCTGATTCGAGGATCCGGAGGACTTCGCGCGCGACGGCTGCACCGACCGCGTGGTGCGAGAACGTGAACCCGTGGGTGAATCCGCCCGCGGAGACGATCCTGTCCTGGATCTCCCCGTGCGCGGCCACGAAGCCGAACGGCCAGTAGCCCGATGTCGCGCCCTTGGCCGCGACGAGGAGGTCGGGCCGGACGCCCCAGTGGTCCAGCCCGAACCAGCGCCCGGTGCGCCCGAAACCGGTCATGACCTCGTCCGCGATCACGAGCACCCCGTGGCGCCGGCAGACCTCGGCGATGGCCGGCCAGTAGCCGTCGGGTGGCACGGCCGCCGCGAGCGTGGCGCCGACGATCGGCTCGGCGACGAACGCGGCAACGGTCCCCGGGCCGGCCGCCACGATGGCGCGGTCGAGTTCTTCGGCCAGCTCGTCCGCATCCTCGAGCGCGTTGGAGCCGGGCAGGCCGGCCCGGTATGGATAGGCGGCCGAAACATGCCGGAACCGTCCGAGCCAGCCCTCGTACGGTCGGCGGAGCGGCTTGCGGCCAGAGAGGTCCAGCGCGCCGAGGGTGTTCCCGTGGTAGCTGGACCAGCGCGCGAACACGATCCAGCGATCCTTATCCCCGCGTGCCAGGTGGTATGCCCGGGCCATCTTCAGCGCGGTCTCGATCGCCTCCGAGCCGCCGCTCACCGGGTAGATGCGCGGATCGTCGACCGGCAGGTGCGGTCCGATCTCCGCCGCGTAGGACTCCAGGGACTCGGTGGTGAAGGCACTCCCATGTGCGTACGCGAGGCGGCCGGCCTGGGACGCCATCGCGTCCGCGATCGACTGCCGGCCGTGGCCGACATTGACCACGATTGCCCCACCGGCCGCGTCAAGGTACGCATTGCCGTCCGCGTCCCAGATCGTGCTGCCCTCGGCGCAGACGGCCACGGGCGGTGACGGATCCAGGGAACGGCGGAACACGCGACCGGTCATCGCAGGAACCTGCCGGGCGCCGGGGTCGTGATCACCCCTGGATTGTAGGCGCCACCCTCCCGAGCGCCGGCGGACCTCGGCCCCGCCGGCCCCAGGCGGGTAGGCGTGTCCCCCCCCGGGGGGGGGATTGAGTCGTCTCCGTGTGCACTCCATGCTCGAGCACGCTCGCCACGCAGGCGATTCCGTCGATTCCGCGTGCCTGTCACGCTCAGTCGATCTCGACATGACGCTCTGGACGCATCACGCGGGCGGAGAGCCATCACGCGGGCGGAGAGCCCGCAGCGGGCGGAGAGACAGGGGCTCGGCGGGTGCCTCGTGCCCCCGCAAGGAGAAACGCGGTGCCATTCACATAGCGAGCCGGTGTTCGACGCCCATCGATTGCCGTCGGGAGCAGCCATGACACGCGGCGGCTGGCCGGATCGAGCATCACAAGGCCGCGCGCCCCGCGAGCCGGCAGGTCGATTGTGGACCCGTCAAGGAGCTGCCCCAGCCCTCGGGACCGCAACGTGAAGGCACGATCAAAGTACGCTCGATGCTCCCGCAGCCGCCGGTCGCTCTCCTCCGTGGCAAGGAGGACGAGGATGCCGGTCACGCCTCGAGGCCTCCAGCCAAGGCCGGACGCCGCCTCCCACGCCGCCTCAACGTAGCTCCCGAGCTGGCGGTCGGCCGCTCCGATGTCATTCAACGCAGTCTTGACCTCCCAGACGAGCAGAAGGCGCGACGCCGGGTGCATCGCGAGGACGTCGATGAAGCCGCGCCAGCGCCCCGACCCGACCTCGACCTCGGTCGCCACGATGAACCCGGCTCTCGCGAGCCTCCGGGAGAGAGCTGCGACGCATCGCGCATGGGCCCGATCCCGGACGGGTGGGGTCTCGACCCTGGGTGGCAAGAGGCGCAGCTCAGCCTCGACGCTCAGTGCGCGCAGGACTCGACTCGCGGTCCGAAACGAAAGATCCAGCATCGTCGCGCGCTCCATCCGGGCGATGACCGATTGGCTGCAACCACTCACGCGGCCGAGCCGGCGCTGGGACCACCGTCGGCCCAGCCTGGCCGACTTCACCGTCGCGGCGACATGGTCGAGGAGAGATCTTGTGAGGGCGTCAATCTCGGACACGCCGGCCATGGTGCTACGGAGGGCTCACCTGGCAGTTATCCCCGGACACCGAAGGCCCACCCGGTCCCCTTCGATGACTTGCCGGGCGGCTGAGTCGTCTGAACATGCATTCTGGTCACGACCACGTTTGCCACGCAGCCGATTCTGGCGGAATCGCGTGCGTGCCACGCTCAGTCGAAGTCCGGATGAGTCGTCCGACGCATCGCGCGTCCTGGGGGTTCGGGTGGCGGCGCGCCCGGCGGCGCGCCCGGCGCCGCGGGCGACGGACGCAGAGCAGCGCCCCGGGGGAAGGGGCCCGGGGCGCTGTGAGCCGCGAACGAGCGGCGTAGTCGATGGCCTCAGACGCGGCCCTTGGGCACGGTGTGGAAGTACGTCTTGTTGAAGACGATCTTTCCAAGGTGCCAGAGCTGGTTCGGCTTCGGGGGCTTGGGCGGGTGGTCGTAGTCGAACTGCAGGAGCGTTCCCTTGCCGTCGCCGATCTCGAAGAAGCACATCACCTTGCCCTCGTACGTGGCGTGCTTGCCGGAGGGGGCCCGGTCCTCGACCGCCGCGACGATCCCCTCGACGACAACCGGCGCCTCGAAGTGGGCCGTGGAGCCGGCCTTCGAGAGCGGGAGGTCCGTCGCGTCGCCGAGCGCGTAGACGTTCGGGCGTCCGCCGACCTTCAGTGTGAACCGGTCCGTGGGGAGCCAGCCACCCGGCGCCGGCGCGAGCCCGGAGTCCATGAGGAACTGCTGACCCTTGTGCGGGGGCACCAGGATGAGCAGGTCGTACGGGAGCTCCTCGCCCTCGAGCGACTGGACGACCTTCCGCTCGGGATCGATCGTCTCGACGTTGAAGAACGTGTGGAGCTCGATGTTCTTCTCTTCGAGGATCGGGGTCGCCATCTCGCTCACGGACTCGATCGTGAAGGCACGGCCGATCGGCGACGCGAAGTGAACCTCGGACTTCTCACGGAGCCCTCGCTCGCGGAGTTCGGACTCGATGAGAAACGACACCTCGAGCGGCGCCGGCGGGCACTTGTACGGCATCGACGCGATGCCGACGACGATCTTGCCACCGGTGAAGGCGTCGAGCGCCTTCCGAAGGCGAAGCGCCGCGTCCGCGCTGTAGAAGTGATGCGCCTCGGTCTCGAAGTGTTCGATCGCCTCGGGCAGGATCCGGGAGCCCGTCGCCAGCACGAGGTGGTCATAGGGCAGCGCGGCTCCGTCGACCAGGGTCACCGTCTGTGCGCCCTCGTCCACCCGCTTCACCGTCCCGATGACAAGCCGGACTCGATCGTTCAGCAGGGCGCGCTCGGACTTCTGGAGCTTCTCGGCACGCTCGCCGCCCATGGCGATGTACATGAAGCCGGGCTGGTAGACGTGTGCGCCGGTCGCGTCGACGACGGTGATCTCTGCGTCGCCGCGGTCCACCTGCTTCTTGAGGCGGCGCGCGAGGAGGTTCGCCGTGAGCGTCCCTCCCACACCGCCGCCGAGGATGACGATCCGGTGCATCGAGGTCACCGGGCCTTTTCGACGATGATCCGGTCGTGCCCGTCGAGGGACTCGACAATGATCAGCCGGTGGCCGGCCTTCTCGATCCACTTCGGGATGTCGATCTTGGAGCCCTTGTCCGATGACAGGACTGCAAGGACGTCGCCGACCTGGCTTTCGCGGATGCCGCGAATGAGCTCCATCAGCGGACCCGGGCAGAAGCTGCCGCGGGCGTCGATTGTGCGAGTGATGTTGGAGGTCGTTTCCAGCATCGGAGTGTCCCTTCCTGGGCCGTCGAGCGGCCCGTTCAATGCGATCAGATGAAGAGCGGGGCCGAGCCCTCGGACATCAGCCCGATGACCGTCGCCGCCCCGACGGGTTCGCCCATGCCGTCGATGAGGTCATCGCGGGTGAGGCCGAACATGTCCATCGTCATCTGGCAGGGAATGAACTCAACACCCATCTCCTGCGCGATCTGGAGGAGTTCCTTCGGGCTTGCGTTCTTCTGCTGCCGCGCGAGGGTACCCATCATCCAGGGGCCCATGCCCATGAAGTTCATCTTCGAGAGCGGCCGATGGCTGATGCCCGGACGCGACATCATCGCCAGCATCTTCTGCATCCAGTTCTTGCCGGTGATCCGTCTCTCGTCCTTCACGAAGTTCTGGAGACCCCAGAACGTCACGAAGACTCGGCACGGGACCTGCATCGCACCGGCGGTCGAGGCCAGGAGCATGGTCGCCCAGACCTTCTCGAGCTCGCCGCTGTAGTTGATCAGCAGGATGTCGTGGAGCTTGGGCGCCTCGGCCTCGGCCTGCACCTCCGGGTAGGCCTCGACGTCGGCGATCGCCTCCTGGAGGGGGTCGGCGGCGGGCTTCAGGGCGGTCATGGTCATTGGTTCGTGCCTCACTTCCGGCGGATGACGAAGCGGTACACCGCTCCATCGGAGGCCTGGTCAACGAGATCGTTGCCCGTGGATCGGCACCAGGCCGCGAAGTCCTTGACGGACCCCGGGTCGGTGGCGAGCACCTCCAGGAGCGTGCCGGAAGTCATCGGCTTGGCGGCCTGGGCGGTGCGCACGATCGGCATCGGGCACGAGAGCCCGCGAGCGTCGACTCTGGTCGCGATCTCGAGCATTTCCATTGTTCGGCTCCTTCCCCGATCGAGGGCTTCCCGACCGGTCATACGGATCAGATGAAGATCAACTGGCCCTCGCCCGCGTTCAGGTAGAACGCGGTCACGCCCTCCACGCCGTCGACGAGGGGATCCAGGTCCTCCTGCTCGATTCCGAGCAGGTCCATGGACAGCGAGCAGGCCTGGATGTCCACGCCGCCCAGCTCCTTGGCCTGCCGGAGCGTCTCGGCCCAGCTCGCCTGGCCGGCGATCCGGAGCGCATCCACGTGGCCTCGGCCTTCGGCGCCGGCCTCCGGAGCCAGGCCATGGTCGTTCTCGATCCGCTCGGCGCGGAACGCGTCGAGCGCCCAGTACTGGAGGAAGACGTTGACGGGCTTGCCGAGCGCCGCGGCGCCTGCCGTCAGGACAGCGGCGGCCTGGAGCTTGTCGTCCGTTCCCGAGAAGAGGACCAGGTTGATCGATTCATCCATTGCGTAGCTCCTTCACCATCGAGCGTTTTCGAGGAGGCGGGCCCCGGGGTCGGGGCGGGTCTGGGCCTCGGGGGCCGGGGGCGGGGACGCGAGCTGGCCGAGGCGGCTGAGGCGCCGTTCGAGCACCTGTCGCATGACACTGCAGGCTCGGATCACGTCGGGATCGGTCAGTCGGTAGCGGACCTCCCGACCGTCGCGCTCTGCCTCCACCAGCCCGGCGGTCCGCAGGACCGTCAAGTGCTGGGACACGTTGGGCTGGCTCGCGCCGAGCTCTGCGGCGAGGCGGCCCACTTCCAGCGGGCCGTCCGCAAGGCGGTGCAGGATCTCGAGCCGCCGAGGGCTTGCGAGGACCTTGAGGATCTCGGCCTGCAGGATCGTGATCTCATCCATGGCCAGAGCATGGGATACATGCGCACGTGCGCATGAGTGCCGAGGGTCCCAAACTCGAGGGCCATCCGCGGGCCCCGACTGGGCTGATCGGCCCGGGCTGTCCGGCCCACCGTGATCGAGCCGAATTGACCGGCCGGCCTACATCGTCTTGTTGGCGATCTCGATTTCGCGTGCGGTCCAGCGCCGGAGGGCGGACAGCCGTCCACGGTCCAGCCGCTCGCACGCCCAGTCCCAGTGAATCGACACGACATCCCCGGGTTCGACCGCGTCGACGAACCCCGCCCCGTCGATCCAGCCCCGGATCCGCTCGACGCGCGGCGAGGCGAGGCTGAGCTTCCCGTCCGCCATCGTGAGTGGGACGGTGGAGACGACGAGCCAGTCGCCGTCGCGCTCCAGGACCCGGCCCCAGCGGATCCGGCAGGAGTCCATGACCTCCAATGCCCGATCGGTCGCCCCGGTTCGCATGAGGCCCAGCCGGGGGAAGACATCGAGGACGTGAAAGGCGTGGACGGGAACGGCACCCTCCTCCGGCTTCGTCGCCAGCCACTGCCAGCCGTCGCCCTTGAGCCGCGGCCGGAAGCGCCGCTCCAACGACGAGCCCAGCTGGGAGGGCCGCACCCGGTCAAGGAGGCGGTTGCCCAGCCAGTACGCCTCGACGACCCGGCCGTCGAGCGGATCCGGGATTCCGTTGGACTGTGCGATGAGCTCGAGGTACGGGTAGGCGCCCTCGAACTGACGGGCGAGGGCGCGGAGCGCCGCATCCTCGCCGCCGGTGGTTGCCTGCTCGAAGAGCTCCTGGACCTCCTCCGGGCCGCAGTAGCCGAGCCGATTCGGCCCGTACGCGTAGCGCGCAAACCTGACCGGACCCGATACCTGGCGGATCGGGCGATCGAGGGCGGCCGGCGGGGACGCGAGAGCTGCCGCCATCGGCGTATTCAGGCCGCCGCCAGAACGTCGCGGCGCGCCGAAGTCCGGACGGCGTAGACCGCCAGGACGATCGCCGCGACCACAATGAGCAGCTGACCGGCGAGGATGGTCGTCCCAGGAAGGGCGCCCTTCTGGAGCGCCTGCAGGATCGCCGTGATCGGTGCACCAACGACGAGGATCGCCGTGACGAGGCTCGCCGGTGCGCGTCGCAGCGCGGCGAACCAGGTGGCGACGTACGCGGACAGGATCAGCCCTGTGCCGAGCACCCATACCCACTGGGCCGAGGACAGGGCCGCGATCGTGCTGGCCCGGCCGGTCACGAGGAGATAACCCAGGAGCACCACGAGCCCGATACCGAGCCGGCCCGCGCCGACGACCTGGGAGGGGACGGACGCCAGGAGACGCTTGGCCAGGATCGCCTCGACGGCCCACAGGAGCGTCGCCGCCGCGATCATTGTCTCGCCGGTCCCCCACAACACGCCGCTCGGCTGGACCACGAGGTACTGCCCGCCGAGGAGAACCGCGAGGGCCGCCAGCTGGGCGAGGCCGAGCCGCTCTCCGAGGAACGGGACGGCGAAGATGGCCACCCAGATGAACAGGGTCTTCTGAATGAACGCCGCGGAGGGCGCGGTCGCCTGGGCGAGGCCGCCGAAGAACAGGAGGAACGGGACGCTGCCGCCCACGATGGCGATGGCAATGAGCTTGAGCCAGGACCGGCGATCCATTGCCCGGACTTCGGCAGCGCGGACGGTCATCGCCGCAAGCCCGACCAGGACGAGCGCCGCGACGGCGTTCTTGAGCGTCGTGTACACCGCTGCGTCCGGTAGCTGCTTCACGGCGAACCCGTTCACGAAGATGGCGAAGCCGCTGATCAGGGCCGCGGCAAACGCGAGCCCCACGCCCCAGCGGAGCGAATCGGGGACGCGCCGCGAGCCGGCGGCGGTTCGTGCGGTGGCGCGGTTCATGCGGTTCCTCCGTTCGGTGCCGGGGCCTCTGCCTCGGCCTGCTCGAGCGCGATCGCCTCAAGGAGCGTCGCGCGAATCAGCTCGGCCTCTTCCGGGTCAAGTCGTTCGACGATCGATCCGGCAGCCACGAAAACCTGGTCGCCGAGAGCGATGTCCGGAATGAGGAGCGTCGATGCCCGACGCAGGCGTCCGTCCTGATCGACGGTCGCGCCGAACTCATCGACCGACACCACCGTCCCCGGGAACCCGATGCACATGCTCAGGTCCTCCCCGAGCCGACAGGGCGTCTCATGGCCACAGCGTCCCGCCCCGGCGCGGCGGGCATGGAGGGCCGAGGGTCACGCTCGGACGGGCTGTCCGGCCCAGCGGCGGAATGATCCGGATCGCCCCACTCCAGCTCGATGGACTCGCGCTCCGAAAGGGCGATGCCCGGGCCGCCGCACGTCGGACAGGGCTCCTCGGCAGTCCGCGCCCTGAACGACGCCGCGCAGTGGGCGCACAGGCGCGGCACCGGGGTGTGCACGATCTGCACGGCGCCCAGCCCGAGGGTCGGTGCGGCGGCGGCGAGGTGGGCAAGAAGCGCTGCGTCGAACGACCGCGCATCGCCATGACCACCCGAGACGAGGAGACGCACCCGGGACGGGTCCAGCCCACGATCCCGGATCTCGGCCGCGATGGTGACCGCGATGCCCGCCTCGTGCATCGGTCAGGCTCCGGCCGGCGCGAGTTCGCGCCGAACCAGTTCGATCGCCACATCCACCGCGGCCGCGACGGGGTCGGTGAGCTCGAGCCCGATCGCGATCACTCCCGGCTGGATCCCGACGAGCGTGAACCGCGGCGGCATGATGCCCATGAGGCGGGCCGCAGCCACCAGGTCGCCCACGCCGATCTGGTGCGGGGAAACGTGTCCGGACAGCGCAGCCTGGACCGTCTCGTCACGGAGCACGCTCACGGTGCCCGGGGCCTGCCCCAGGTCCACCGCGTCGATCATCACGACCTGGTCCGCGTCTTCGATCATCGGAAGGAGGTCCAGGCCAAGCGTGCCGCCGTCCACCACGCGCGTGTCCGGCGGGACGGCCATGTCGCCCGACTCGCGGGCCGCCTCGATCCGGCGGGCCACGACGACCCCGACGCCCTCGTCCCGGAGCAGGATGTTGCCGATTCCCAGGACGAGCGGACCGGCGCCGGTCACTCGGCAGACTCCTGGATCTCCTCGCCGCCGTCGCGAGCCTCTTCGATCTCTCGCCGGGTGACGAACTTGAAGCCGCTGAAGATCGACGACATCAGGCCGTTTCGCTCCACGTGGTCCACGAGAAGCGCGCTGTAGACGTGGTGAATCATGAAGACCAGGGTCAGCCACATGATCATGTGATGGAGCAGGCGGACCCCCTGGATGCCGAGAAGCAGGGGCACCCAGCCGAACAGGGTGGCCCACGGCTCGCTGCCATCGGCGCCGGCAAGCGCGAAGCCGGTCACGGTCTGGGCGGCGAACCCGAGGTAGACCACGAGGTACGAACCAGCCGCCAGCGCGTTGTGGCCGAGGACCCGGGGAGCGTCCTTCCGAAGGAGAAGGTACCAACCCAGCTGGTGGGGAAGCTCGCGGCGCTGAGCGCGCGTCACGGGGAAGAAGGCCGTCCACCGGGCAAAGCGGTTGCCGGCAAACCACCAGTAGGTCCTGAACAGCCCGGAACCGACGAACGTGAAGGCAGCGACCATGTGGACGAACCGCATCACCGTCATCACCGAACCGCCGGGCGGGATGATGAACGGATCCGCGATGTAGCCGCCGGTCACGGACAGCACCATGATGCTGCCGAAGGTCACCCAGTGGGTGACCCGGACCGGGATCTGCCAGACATAGAGCCGGACCCGTTCGTCCGGGCGGCCGTTGATGGACAGCGGCCGCGGGGATGGCGGGGCGTCGAGCGGGCGGCGAGCGTCACCGAGAACGTTCTCGCCGACTGAGATCTGGCTATCCATCAGACGACACGGATCTCGACCGACGAGCCGCCGGTCGGATCGAAGACGTGGACCGCGCAGGCCATGCAGGGATCGAACGAGTGGATGGTCCGGAGGATCTCCACGGGCTGCGTCGGGTCGGCGACCGGAGTCCCGATGAGGGCCTCCTCCCACGCGCCGCGCCGGCCCTGCTCGTCGCGCGGCGAGCCGTTCCAGGTCGACGGCACGACGAGTTGGTAGTTCTCGATCTTGCGGTCCTTGATCACGATCCAGTGGCCGAGGGCGCCGCGCGGCGCCTCCTCCATCCCCCAGCCCCTGGCCTCCGACGGCCACGTCGAGGGATCCCACTTCGTGACGTCGGCGATGGCCAGGTCCCCGGTCTTGAGGTTGGCCTCGAGATCGGACAGCCAGACCGGGAGCCTGGCGGCGAGGAGCTGGGTCTCGATCGCGCGGGCGGCGATCCGGCCGAGGGTCGAGAAGAGCGCCTCCGGCCCGACCCCGAGGACGCCCAGCACGGTGTTGACCGCCTCTTGCACGTCCTGGTGGCCGGATGCATAGGCGACGAGCATGCGCGCCAGCGGGCCGACCTCCATCGGCTGGTCCTCGTATCGCGGCGCCTTGAGCCAGCTGTACTTGTCGTGACCCTCGAGCGTTTCGAACGGGGGCTTCGGGCCGGCGTACTTCGGGTTGGTCTCACCGTCCCACGGGTGCTTGAGCGTCCCGTCGCCATCGGGGTACCCATACCAGGAGTGCGCGACGGATTCCGCGACACCGGTGTGGTCGACCGAATGGACCGTCGAGAGATCCCGATCGAGGATCCGGCCCCGCGGCAGATAGAACCCGCGCGGATCGCCCGTCTCGTCCTGCGGGAAGTCGCCGTAGGCCATGTAGTTGCCGATCCCGGCGCCGATCCCGGCCCAGTCCTTGTAGAACCCGGCGACGGCCAGGACATCGGGGATGTAGACCCGGTCGACGAAGTCCTTCGCCCGGGCGAAGAGCCCGGCGATCTCGGACAGATGCCGGGCGTTGAGTGCGGTCGGCGAGTTCGGGTCCAGCCCCACTGCCATCCCGCCAACGACGTAGCTCTGCGGATGCGGGTTCTTGCCACCCAGGAGTGCGTGGACCCGGATGACGTCGCGCTGCCAGTCGAGCGCCTCGAGGTAGTGCCCCACGGCCATGAGATTCGCCTCCGGCGGGAGGCGATAGGCCGGGTGACCCCAGTAGCCATTCGCGAACGGCCCCAGCTGGCCCGAGTCCACGAACTTCTTCAACTTCCCCTGGACGCTCGTGTAGTGCGCTTCCGACGACGTCGGCCAGTCGCTGATCGACGCTGCCAGCTCGGCGGTCGCCCGCGGATCGGCGGAAAGGGCCGAGACGACGTCGACCCAGTCGAGCGCATGCAGGTGGTAGAAGTGGATGACATGGTCCTGGACGTACTGGATTCCGGCGATCAGGTTCCGGATCAGGCGGGCGTTCTTCGGGATCGTGATGTTGAGGGCGTTTTCCACGCTCCGGACGGACGCAAGGGCGTGGACGGTCGTACAGACACCGCACGCCCGCTGGGCGAAAATCCACGCGTCGCGCGGGTCGCGGCCCTGGAGGATCAGCTCCATGCCGCGGAACATCGTGCCGGAGCTCCAGGCGTCCTTGACGACGCCGCCCTCGATCTCCACCTCGATCCGGAGATGGCCCTCGATGCGGGTGATCGGATCGATCGCAATGCGCGTCATGCCTGGATCCCCTCTGCGCCATCCGCCGTTGCTGCTTCGTCAGTGGGCCCTTGCCGCTGCCGCTTCCCGCGGACGTGTCTCGCCACGCTGTGCGCGACAGCGAGGCCGGCGACGGCACCGACCAACGTCAGGCCGATCTGGTCCGCGGTCACGTCGCTCGCCACGCCCGGTGCCGTCGGGAGCCGCCGGTAGAACGGGCTCATCTCGTCCCAGAACCGCGGCATCGTGCAGCCCACGCAGCCATGTCCAACCTTGACCGGCCAGCTCGTCCCGTCGTTGAAGCGGGCGGTCGGGCAGTTGGCGTATGTCTCCGGTCCCTTGCAGCCCATCTTGTAGAGGCAATAGCCCTCGCGATGCCCCTCGTCCCCCCAGGCGAGGACGAATCGGCCCGACTCGTAGTGGGCGCGCCGCTCGCACTGGTCGTGGATGAGCTGCCCGTAGGCGAACAGCGGGCGGCCGAGCGTGTCGACCGCCGGCCACTCACCGAAGGTCAGGAAGTGGACGATCGTCGCCGTCAGGTTTTGCACGTTCATCGGACAGCCGGGCAGATTGATGACCGTTGCGCCCGGGACGAGGTCCTTCGCCCCGATCGCGCCGGTCGGCCCGCCGGCTGCCGCCGGGAGACCGCCGTCGAAGGCGCACGTGCCGACGGCGATGGTGGCCAGCGCCCCCTCGATCACTTCGCGCGCGATGTCACGGAACGCGCGTCCACCGATCGTGCAGTAGACGCCGTCATCGGCCATCGGAATCGAGCCTTCGATGACCGCGATGTACTGCTTCGGGTAGCGCTCCATGGTTTGGAACATCGACTCCTCGGCCTGCCGGCCGGCCGGTGCCATCAGCGTCTCGTGGTAGTCGACCGAGAGGATGTCGAGCACGAGCTCGGCGGTCGACGGATGCGAGGCGCGCAGGAAGCCTTCCGTGTTGCCCGCGCAATCCTGGCCTTCGCGCCAGATCACCGGCACCCGGGGCGCCTTCTCCAGGGCGGCCGCGATCTTCGGTGCGTACGAGGGCGGGAGCGCGAGAACCCCGGCCATCGCGGCCGAGAACTTGAGAAACGCCCGGCGGGAGACACCCCGCTCGACGAGCATCCGGTAGAACGGATCGTTCGAAACGGCCATTCGCGCCACCCTCGTGCGGGGATCTGCTGGGCGGCCGGGATGCGACGCTACCCGCGTCGGCCGCGGAATCCTTACCAATCCTAGAGTAGCGGCGGCGGTGCGGTGCGGGACCTGTGCCGACCGGACCGTACTGCCCGGCCGGTCGGCCTGCGACCTCGCGCCATCCAGCCCTCCCCGGACGAGGCCATCTGGTGCACATTTTGTGCCGGAGGTGCGCGTCCATGACCGTCGCACTCAAGAGCGCCCAGGCCGGCGCGGCGGCAACGCCATCGCCCGCCTGGGTCCCCCTCGCGATCGCGGGCGATCGCTGCAAGGGGTGCGAACTCTGTATCGGCGCCTGTCCACATGGAGTCCTCGCGCTCGACACCGCCGTCGTCAACCCGCTCGGCTACCACCCGATTCGGCTCATCGATGCCGTCGGCTGCACGAGCTGCGCGCTCTGCGCCCGGGTCTGCCCGGATGCCGTCTTCACCGTCTTCGCGCCTCGAAAGGAGGCCTGACGTGGCGATCGAGACCCCGGCGGCGCCCGAGCGGATCCTCATGAAGGGCAACGAAGCGATCGCGGAGGCCGCCATCCAGGCCGGCTGTGACGCCTACTTCGGCTACCCGATCACGCCCCAGGCGGAGCTCCTCGAGTGGATGGCCCGCCGCATGCCCGAGCTCGGTCGCGTCTTCCTCCAGGCGGAAAGCGAAATTGCCGCGATCAACATGGCCCTCGGAGCCGCCGCCACGGGCGCCCGGGTCATGGTCAGCTCGTCCTCGCCGGGCATCTCGCTCATGGCGGAGGGGATGTCGTACATGGCCGCGTCCGAGGTCCCGATGGTGCTCGTCGACATCATGCGGGGCGGCCCGGGCCTGGGCTCGATCGGGCCCGCGCAAGGCGACTACCTCCAGATGGTCAAGGGTCACGGCCACGGTGACTACCGGACGCCGGTCCTTGCGCCATCCTCGATCGCCGAGGCAATCCAGCTCGTGCCCGATGCCTTCGAGATGGCCGAGCGCTACCGGACCCCCGTCGTCATCCTCGCCGATGGGGTCCTTGGCCAGGCAATGGAGCCAGTCGTGCCGGCGTACCGGACGCCGCCGCGGGTCGAGGCGGATTGGGTGGTGAACGGCGCTGCGGGGCGTCGCCCGCGGGTCGTGAAGTCCCTCCACCTCCAGCCCGAGGAACTCGAGGCGCACAACCAGCACCTCCAGGCGAAGTACCGGGCCATCCAGGCGGCCGAAGTCCGATGGACCGGCGAGCTGCTCGAGGACGCGGAGGTCGCGGTGGTTGCCTACGGCACGGCCGCGCGCGTCGCGCGAACGGCCATCCGGCGCGCCAGGGAAGGCGGGCTCCGGGCCGGCCTCTTCCGGCCAATCAGCCTGTGGCCCTTCCCATCGACGCCGCTTGCCGAGCTTGCGACCCGGGTCCGCGGGCTGCTCGTCGTCGAATTGTCGGCCGGACAGATGGTCGAGGATGTCCGTCTCGCGGTCGAGGGCCGGACGCCGGTCACCTTCCACGGGCGGACGGGCGGCATGGTCCCGACACCGGATGAGGTCCTTGCCGCGCTGCGCCGCCTGTGGGCGGTCACGACCGCACAGGAGGACATCCGATGACGATCCGGGAGGCCGCGCGTGGCGTCACTGCCCCACGGGTGATCGCCGGCCGACCGGCGCTCCTCACGGACCGCTCCACGCACTACTGCCCGGGCTGTGGCCATGGCGTCGTCCACCGGCTCATTGCCGAGCTCCTCGGTGACCTTCACCTCGCCGACCGGACGATCGCGGTGGCGCCCGTGGGCTGCGCGGTCTTCGCCTACGACTACCTCGATGTCGACTGGATCGAGGCCCCGCACGGGCGGGCGCCGGCGGTCGCAACCGGGGTCCGGCGCGTCCGCCCGGACGCGTTCGTGCTCATGTACCAGGGTGACGGCGACCTCGCATCGATCGGTACGGCCGAGATCGTCCACGCCGCAGCTCGAGGCGAGCGGATCACCGCGGTCTTTGTCAACAACGGGATCTACGGGATGACCGGCGGGCAGATGTCCCCGACCACGCTCCTCGGCGACAGGACCACATCGTCGCCCACGGGGCGCGACGCACGTGCATCGGGCTACCCGCTGCTGATCACCGAGATGCTCGCCCTCCTGCCGGGTGTCGCCTACGCGGCGCGCGGCACGCTGGCCGACGCCGGATCCATCGGGAAGCTTCGGGCGATGCTCCGGCGGGCGATGGATGTCCAGCTCCGGGGCGCGGGCTTTGCGATCGTCGAGGTCCTCGCGAACTGCCCCGTGGGCTGGGGCATGACGGCACAGGAATCCATCGACCATCTCCAGGTGGTGGCCGAGACCTACCCGGTCGGGGTGATGGTCGATCGGCTGAAGGCGGCGGGGGCCGGTTGATGGAGCGCTCCACGATCTTCGCGGGCTTCGGCGGCCAGGGGATCCTGTTCGCCGGCACGATCCTCGCGCGGGCTGCCACGGCCGAGGGTCTCGACGTCCTGTGGATCCCGTCCTACGGCCCCGAGATGCGCGGCGGGACCGCGTCATGCACCGTCATCGTGGCCGATGAGCCCATCGGCTCGCCGGTCGTGGACCGCGCGGACGCGGTCGTGGCGCTGAACCCGCCGGCGATGGCAAAGGTCGAGCCACTGGTGGCCCCGGGCGGGCTGCTCGTCATGAACACGTCACTGATCGAGGCGCTGCCGTCGCGCTCGGACATCGAGATCGTCGCCGTCCCGTGCACGGCCCTTGCGAGGACTGCCGGCGACGACCGGCTGGTCAGCGTCGTGGCACTCGGGGCGTTGCTCGCTCGCCGTCCGATCGTGGCCCTCGCCGCCGTCCGCGACGCCCTCGAGGCCGTCGTCCAGGCGAAGCGCCCCGAGATCCTCGAGGCCGATCTCGCCGCGCTTGACGCGGGCTACGCGGCAGCCCTGGAAGGCGGGTATGCGGCCGCGCTGGAGGGGGCGACGACGCCGGTCTGACGTCGCAGGGGGCCGAGCGGGTCGGGCGCCCTTTGGGGTTCGGCCGGCCCCTGCTCCGCTGATGCCCAAACCCGGACCCCTAGCGCCGGTCAAGATAAGGGCCTGAGTCGTTTGGGAGCGCATTTACCGCCCGACCGTGCTCGTCACGCAGTCGATTCTGACGCTTTCGCATGCGCGGTAAGCACGCTCGTGCCTCGAATGACGCGTCAGCGGCATCAAGCGCGACGAACCCGGACGCTGCGCCCGGTGACCGGCCGGCCCGCGTCGCCGCCGCCCGGCTACCGGATCCCGGCCAGTTCCTGGAGCGTGTGCCAGTTGGCGAGGCGGTCGTCCTGCGTGGCGAGGATCTCCGGCGTCACGGCGCCTTCCTTCCCGAAGTGCTGCGCGAAGCGGCCCTCGGTCCGGGCGAACGCCAGGAAGTCGATCGGCGACCCGTCCGGGGACTTCGCCCAGTCCTCCTTGAGCCCAGGGTTGCCCTGGAGCGAGAGCCGCTCGGCCATCGACTCGCCGCGGCGCGGGTCGTAGGTGAAGAGCGGGAAGGCCCGCGACTCGACCGCGAGCTTCGCCTGGCGGGTGGAGGCGTCGTCGGCGATCCCGTGCTCGGGCTGGCAGGGCGTGTAGGCCACGATGACGGCCGGGCCCGGGTACTCGTTGGCGTCCATCACGGCACGGTAGAAGTGATTCAGGTGCGCCGGCGAGGTCTGGGCCACGTAGACCTCACCGTGAGCCATGAGGATCCGGGCCAGCTCCTTGCGCCGTTCGGGGCGCCCGTGGAGGGCCTTGCCGAAGGCCGACAACTTGGTGATCTGCCCGCCGAACGAGGCCGTTGACGCCTGGCCACCGGTGTTCGAGTAGACCTGCGTGTCGAGGACAAGGACCTTGATGTCGCTGCCCGAGGCGACCATCCGGGACAGGCTCTGGAAGCCGATGTCGTACATCGCGCCGTCGCCGCCCAGGACCCACAGTCGCCGATCCGGGTGGCCGGCCGCGTCCCAGCGGGCACGGACGCCGAGCGCGACGGCCGGGGCGTTCTCGAACAGCGAGTTCGTCCAGGGGACCCGATACGGGTTGAACGGGTAGGTGCTGCCGTAGACCGTATTGCAGCCGGTAGCGGCGACGATTCCCATCGATTCGGGACCGTGAACCTGGCGGGTCGCGGCCACGAGCATCCGGATCGCGCTGGCCTCGCCGCACCCTGCGCAGGACCCGGCCCCGCCGACGTACCCGATCGCGTGCTCCCCGAGCATGATGTCGGCGAGCGCCTTCTCGTTTCGGTACTCGGGCGGGGTAATCGGGAGAGAGCGGAAGAACCGCATGTCGCGTTCGAAGCGATCGAGCGTCGACTCACCGCTGGCGGGTTCCTCGGCAGCCTTGTCGATCATGATCAGCGCGTCGTGACCAAGCGCGGCACAGACCTCGACGCACTCGGCGCAGCCCTTGCAATGGATCGGGTCCACGAAGATCCCGAACTGGCCGCGGGCAATCCCCTTCCGGGCCGGCACGTCGCCGTACTTCTGGGTGCTCGTGAAGTGGGCGCTCGCTGTGATCGCTGCGGAGGCGGCATCCGGCGCGCCGGCAGCGAAGGCTTCGATCCGCCCGCCCAGCTCGGGCTCCGGGACCACGACCCCCAGGATCGCCGTGTCCGGGCAGGCGCTGACGCAGGCCATGCACCCGACGCACTTCTCCGCGAGGAAGTCCGGGATCCGCGGCGCCAGCCGCGAGAAGTCACGAACGGCAGCCGTGGCCGGCGGAATGATGCTTCGGGCAAGGCCCGCATCGGCTGGGAGTTCGCGGTCCGCGATGCCGCGGCGGTATGCCGGAACCACGCTCCGCCCGAACTCCTCGACATACGCGTCGATGTCCAGGAGCGGCGGTGCGATCGTCGCGAGCCGGTCGATGTGCAGCTCCTTGAGCTCGCCGGCATCCTTGAGGAACGGGGTCTCGTCCGGGTCCGGGTACGGGGCGGCGGGGACCTGCGCCGTGACTGCGCGCTCGGTGGTCGGGACGTCAGGCATCGGGGGCACCCTCCGGGGTTGGTGCGAGCTCTGCGGTGGGGGCGAGCTCCTCGGCGATCGCGTGGATCAGGTCCGTCGTGGAGAGGATGCCGATCGGGATCGTGGGGTCGACGTCGTCAACCACCACGAGGCGGTGAATCCTGTGGCGCTCCATCTTTCGGGCCGCAACCACCAGTGGCGCCGCGCGATCGATCGTGATCGCGGGGCTGGTCATGAGGTGGCGGACCGCGAGTCCCGGCCAGTTGGACCAGAGGTACTCGGTGGCCCGGGCACGGGCAAGGTCCGTCTGCGACAGGACGCCGACGAGCGAGCCGGCAGCATCCACGACCGGCAGGCCATGGATGTGGTGGCGGTCCATGAGCGCAGCCGCCTCAGTCAACGAGGCATCCACGCGAATGACGATGGGCTCGATCGCCATGCGGTCGCCGACGGTCGGGGTGGCGGACTCGGTGGTCATCGCGTGGCTTCCTCCAGGACGGGCTCGGTGCCGGCTCGCGGATTCGCGGCACCGGCACCGATGGCGGCGGTGACATCGATGAGGTTGTCGTATGCCTCGGTGATCACCTCGAGGTTGGCGTCGACGACCGATCCCCCGCGCTTCCCGAAGAAGCGCCCGAGGCGTTCGCGCACAGCCGCGAGGAGGCCGTCCCGGCCAAGGCCGGCGCGCTCCGCGAAGGGGGAGACCCGGAGGAAGACGCCCACGAGGGCGACCCCCTGCATTCGGACCTCGAGGTCCGCGCGAGGGGCGTGACGTCGAGCAAGTGAGGCGGTGTCGAGGGCCGTCACGCGGATCCCGCGGGCGAGGATTTCGGCCCGGAAGGACGACGGGATGGACGCCCAGATCGCGTCCGGCTCGGTCAGCGGCGACTGGATGAAGACGTCGCCGCCGTCCGCAAGGCCGGCGAGCGGGTCCCCCAGGGCGAACGCCGAGACGTCGTGAAGCGGCACGAATTCGACCTGATCGAGCTCGGCGTGGAGTCGGATGGGCTCATCCGCGATCGTCAGGTAGTAGGTCGTGGGCAGGCCCTTCTTCTCGGATCCGTAGCGCGGGTACGCCTGGACCTGTTTCCCGAACAGTTCGCCGGCGAGCGTCGCGACGAGCTTGTTCGTCGTCACGCTCCCGAAGCCACCGATCGAGTGGCCGCGCAGGCTGTACGCGCCGGCCGGCCGGAGGTCCACGGAGATCGCCGGGAGGGCGAGCGGGTGGCGGATCCCGACGACGAAATGGCGCTCCTGGGGTTCGTCGTGATCCGAGAGGCGGTCGAAGACCGCGACGAGATCGCCGGCGGCTACGTCGCGCGAGCCGAGGCCGGCCGAAATGGACAGTACCCGCGGGACGAGGACACCCTCCGCCGCGGATTCGTAGAGAGCGGATCGAATTTCCCGGGTGAGCGGATTGGCCGCGGCGAGCGGGTCGTCTGTCCGCTCGACCACCCCGACGGTTCGTGCACGTTGAAGGACGGCTACGAGTTCCTGGGACGGGAACGGGCGGAATGCGGTGACGGTGACACAGCCGACGGGGCGGCCCTGCGCACGGAGGTGATCGACGACGGCGATGGCCGTATCCGCCATCGTCCCCATCGCGACGATGATCTCCTGCGCGTCCTCGGTCCGATAGGCATCGATGGGCCCGTATCCGCGTCCGGTCAGGCGCTCCCACTCGGCGTACGCCTCTGCGAGGATCGCCGGCAGGCGGTCCGTGTAGGCCCGCTGTCCGATCCGGCCCTTCATGTAGCTGTCCTGGTTCTGGACCACGCCGGTCATCAACGCCTCGGCCGGGTCGAACAGGTCGCGGATGTGGTCGCGGGGGTCCCCGACGAAGTCGCGCAGGAGATCATCCTCCGGGAGGAGGACGTTCTCGAGCGTGTGCGTGGTCAGGAATCCGTCCTGCGCAACCATGAACGGTGTGTCAGACGCCTCGGCAGCGCGCCGCGCGATCGCGGCGAGATCCGCCGCCTCCTGGACGTTCCGCGCGAAGAGGATCCCCCAGCCGCAGTCTGCGACCGCCATGACGTCGTCGTGGCCGGCGTGGATGTTCAGGGCCTGGCTCGTCAGCGCGCGTGCCCCGACGTGGAAGACGGCCGGCAGGCGCTTGCCGCTGATGACGTACAGGACCTCCTTCATGAGGACGAGGCCCTGCCCCGCGGTGAAGTTCGTGACGCGGGCACCCGCGAGCGCGGCTCCCTCAGCGGCCGAGGCCGATGAATGCTCCGACTCGGGTTCGATGAACCGCAGGGGAGTGCCCCACAGGTCGGACCGCCCGTCGGCCACGGCGGCCTGGTAGACGGCAGCCATCGTCGTCGATGGCGTGATCGGGTAGACGCAGGCCACCTCGGCGAGGCGGCTCTCGACATGCGCGACGGCCTCGGAGCCATCGACGATTGCCGGGATCCCCGGATACGGCGGGCGCGTGATCTCTTCGGACGTCATGCCCCAAGGGTATCCGCCGACGCCTCGTCCGGGAGGCCCCTGTGGCCCGAACGCGACGGGCCGCATGGCCCACCGCCGGCGGGCCGCGGCGGGGAAGACGTTCCAGCGCGCGTGAACCGGTTAACCTCCGTCCATGCATCCGGACCTAGTCCCAGCGGCCGATTGGTGGCGGCGCGCGGTCGTCTACCAGATCTACATCCGCAGCTTCGCCGACGGTAACGGGGACGGGATCGGTGACATCGCCGGAATCCGCGGGCGGCTCCCCTACCTCCGCGACCTGGGCATCGATGCAATCTGGATCACGCCCTGGTACCCGTCGCCGATGGCCGACGGCGGCTACGACGTCGCCGATTACTGCGACATCGACGCCCTGTTCGGGTCCCTGGCCGACGCGGACAAGCTCGTGCGCGAGGCGAACGAGGTCGGCATCCGCGTGCTCATCGACCTTGTCCCGAACCACACGTCGGACCGGCATCCGTGGTTCCAGGCGGCGCTCGCAGGCGGGCCCGGATCCCCCGACCGGGACCGCTTCGTATTCGCCGATGGGCGCGGACCCGATGGCGGCGAGCCGCCGAACAACTGGCCCAGCCTCTTCGGAGGACCGGGCTGGACCCGCGTCACGGAGGCGAACGGGCGGCCCGGACAGTGGTTTCTGCACGTTTTTGCGCCGGAGCAGCCGGACCTGAACTGGGACAACCGGGAGGTGCGTGCGGAGTTCGAATCCGTCCTGGCGTTCTGGCTGGATCGTGGCGTGGATGGGTTCCGGATCGACGTCGCCCATGCGTTGGTCAAGGCGGCCGGCCTGCCGGACATACCCGCCGAGTACCTCGCCGGCGAGCGGATGCCCGACGGCGAGCACCCGCATTGGGATCGACCCGGCGTCCACGAGATCCACCGAGCCTGGCGACGGATCGCCGATCGGTACGAGGGAGATCGCATGCTTATCGGCGAGATCGGCGTGCTCGACCAGAAGCGCCTCGTGGACTATCTCCGACCGGACGAGCTTCATGCTGCCTTCAACTTCCCGTACATGGGCACGCCGTGGGAGCCCGATCCGCTCCGCGCGGTCATCGACGAGACGCTTGAGGCGCATCGGCGCGTCGGCGCGACGCCGACCTGGGTCCTCTCCAATCACGACGCGACCCGCCAGGTGACACGGCTGGGGCGCCCGTACTCCGGCATCCGGAACCGCGAGCTGGACGACATCCAGCCGGCGGACCTGGTACTCGGCACCCGGCGGGCACGCGCGGCGATCCTGCTGACGCTCGCGTTGCCCGGCTGCGCCTACCTCTATCAGGGCGAGGAGCTGGGGCTCTGGGAGGTCGAGGACCTCTCCGAAGCGGAGCTCAGGGATCCCATCTGGGAGCGCTCGGGGCACCTGATCCGGGGCCGGGACGGCTGCCGGGTACCGCTGCCCTGGGCCGGCAGCGCGCCCCCGTTCGCCTTCGGGCCGGTTGGCTCGACGCCCTGGCTCCCGCAGCCGACCGCCTGGCGGGACCTCAGCGCGGAGGCGGAGGCCCACGATCCAGGGTCCATGCTCTCGCTCTACCGCGAGGCGCTGCGCCTCCGGCGCGATCATCCGGGCTTCCGGACCGATGCCTTCCGCTGGCTGCCGAGCCCTGACGGGACACTCCTGTTCGCCCGGGGCGATGGTGTCGACTGCGCGGTGAACCTGTCCGAGTCGCCGATGCCGCTGCCGCCCGATCGCGAGCCGCTGGTCGCCAGCATGGGGATCGACGGTCACGCGCTCCCCCCTGACGCGGCGGCCTGGTTCCGGGCGACCCCTGAGGCCAGCTGATCTAGAGCGTGATGGTGAGGAGATCCTCGATCGCACCTCGGATCGCCACCGCGAACCTGGGCAGGCCGGCCTTCACGACTCGGGAGTAGCGCTCGCCGTAGCCGAACCACTTTCCGCCGATGCCGACGAACGTGCCGACCGGCAGCGTCCCGCGAACAGCCTCGGCAATGAGCAGGGCGTCGCCGGCCGAGAGGGCGTGCGAGGAGCGCGGCGCGACGCCGGCAGGGCGGCGAGCGAGGTCGTCGAGCGACATGGTCACGGTCTGGCCCGGTTCCACACCCAGGACAGTGTCGATGACGATGCACGACTCTCCGATCCCGATGTCAAGAAGATCGGTGACATCGAGCTGCGGGCAGCGCCTGACCTCGATCCGACACCGGAGCACATCCGGGAGCTCTGGCAGGACGTGCGAGATCGCCGCGAGGGCGGCGCCGTCGTCGCCCCGGTCCGCCGTGCCGCAGACGAGGATTCTCAGGTCCGGCGCTCGGGCGGTCATCCCGGCTGCTCTGCGCGGAGGTCGAGGGAGTGGTGTCCGTTCGCCATCATGGAGACCTCCGGCGCAGACGGTACGCGCGAAGATCGGCCGGACCTCAGCGCCATCCGTCCCGATCCGCCCCTCCGCGGGGCCCCCTCGAGCCGGGACCTTGGCCCCGGAGTCCCGCCGAACTCGGGACCTTCGGCCCTATCGAGAGGCGTCGGGCCAGCCGAAGAATGCGGGTGCGGTGGACACCGGAGGGGACGCCCGGTGTCCACCCTTTCGATTCCGCTCTCGCTCGAGAAGCCCTGAGCTACTCCAGCTTCAGCCGGCGGGCCTCGGAGCGGAGCACGTCGCGAAAGTTCGGGTCGGCGATCCCGATGAGCGCCTCGGCGCGCTCATGGAGTGATCGGCCCCACAGTTCGGCGACCCCAAACTCGGTGACGATCGTCCGGGCGTGGGCCCGGGTCGTGACCACGCCCGCGCCCTCCTTGAGCGTCGCCACGATCCGCGACATCGTTCCGCCGACCGCACTGGCCGGCAGGGCGATGATCGCGCGGCCCTCGGACGCGAGTGAAGCCCCGCGCACGAAGTCCATCTGGCCGCCGACGCCCGAGTACACCCGGTGCCCGATGCTGTCGGCCACCACCTGCCCGGTCAGGTCGACCTCGATCGCCGAGTTGATCGCCGTCATCCGGCTGAACGTGCGAATGACCTGCGTGTCGTTCGTGAAGTCAACCGGACGCATCTCGACCATCGGGTTGTCGTGCACGAAGTCGTAGACGCGCTTCGAGCCCATCAGGAACGCGGCGACGATCTTGCCGCGGTTCCGCTCCTTCCGGCTCCCATTGATCACGCCCTTCTCGACGAGATCCACGACGGCGTCCGTGAACATCTCCGTATGGACACCCAGGTCGCGCTTGTCGGCGAGCGCGGCACCGACCGCCGTGGGGATGCCGCCGATTCCCATCTGGATCGTCGCCCCGTCAGGCACAAGGTCCGCCACGAACTGACCGATCCGCCGCTGGACTTCACTGAGCGCACCAATGTGGTGCTCGTACGGGGGCACGTCACACTCGATGGCGAGGTCGATCTGATCGACGTGGATGAAGCTGTCGCCGAGCGTCCGTGGTACCGCGTGGTTGAACTGGACGATGACGGTCTTCGCGGCGCGGATCGCGGCATGCATTGCCTCGACGCTCGTGCCGAGTGAGCAGAAACCGTGGGCATCGGGCGGCGTGGCGTTGACGAAGACGGCATCCAGCGGAAGGAGTCCCGTATCGAACAGGCGGGGCACGTCGGACAGGAAGGCGGGGATGTACTCGGCGCGGCCCTCGTTGACCGCGGCGCGGGCGTTCGGACCGATGAACAGGGCGACATGCCGGAAATGTGGCGCCATCTCGGGCGCCAGGTGCGGCCCCGGCCCTTCGCAGTGGAGATGCACGATGCGGACGTCGCGGAGCTCGGGCGCCCGCGCCACGAGAGCGTCGAGCAGCACGGACGGCGTGGCCGCGGCGCAGTGGAGGTAGATCTGGTCGCCGGAGCGGATGCCCGCGACGGCCTCGTTGGCGGTGACGATACGCATGTTGCGAGCATAGGCCCGCGCGGCCATCCGCCGGGGGTCCGGACGTCCCGTCCTTGCGGGCCGAAGGTCGACGGATCGGCCGTCAGCGGCTGACCCGAGGGCAGCCGATCGGGTCGTTCGTCAGCCCCGGCCGCCAGCCTGAGTCCCTCCCTAGCCAGCCCCGCGGTCGAAGCGGTGCTTGGCGACGAATGCGGCGGCCTGCGCGCGCCGCTCCAGGTTGAGCTTCGAGAGGATCGAGCTCACGTAGTTCTTCACCGTCTTGTCCGACAGGAAGACATCCGCGGCGATCTCCTTGTTCGTCTTGCCCTCAGCGACGAGGAGCAGGATCTTCTGCTCCTGCGCGGTCAGCTGGGCGAGCTCATCCGTGTAGGTGCCGGTTGCGATCCGGCGGACGCGTTCCAGGACCTTCTCGGTCACGGCGGGATCCAGCAGGGACTCACCGCGAGCGACCGATTCCAGCGCCGAGACAAGGTCGCGGGCGCGGATCTGCTTCAGCAGGTACCCGGACGCGCCGGCCACGATCGCGGAGAGCACGGCTTCCTCGTCCGGAAACGAGGTCAGCATCACCACCCGGGTCGTCGGCAGTTCCGCCCGGATCTCCCGGCAGGCCTCGATGCCCGACCCGTCGGGAAGCCGAACATCCATGATCACGATATCCGGCTTGAACCGGAGTGCCTGATCGACGGCCTCGGCCACAGTGCCGGCTTCGGCGACCACCTGGAAACCCTCGCGCCGGTCGAGAAGGGCCACGAGGCCCTGGCGTACGACCTCATGATCGTCGACAACGAGGAGGCGGAGGGGGCGCGCGGGCGAGACGTCCGTCACTGGGTGAGGTTCTCCGGGCTAGAGAGCGGTAGCCGCACGATAATACGGGTACCGGCGCCGGGGTGGCTTGAGATTTCGAGCGAGCCACCCACCGAGACCGCCCGATCATGCAGATTCGCGAGGCCGAGGTGGCCGGCCCGTGGCGGCACCGAAGGGTCGAATCCGCAGCCATCATCCTCGACCGTGAGTACCGCTTCACCTTCGGCGACCCGGACGGACAGGCGCGCCTGCGGGGCGCCGCTGTGACGGATCGCGTTGCTGAGGGCCTCCCGGGCCATCTGGAGAAGCTGGGTCGCCGCTTCGGCGTTGAGTCGATCGTCAACCTCGCCGACATCCGTGAGGTCGAGGTCGAGAGACATGGGCGCCCCGGAACTCAGGAGGAGCTCGTCCGCGAGTCCGGCCAGCCGAGCGCCAATCGCGATCTCGGACGTATCCGACCCGAGCCCCATGATGAAGGTCCGGATCTCTCCGATCGACGTGTTCAACCGATCAATCGCCCGATCGATCCGTGCTGAGGCATCAGCCGGATCCTCCCCCATCAGCCCGGACACGTCCTCGAGGGACAGTGCGACGGCGTAGAGACTCTGGATGATCCCATCGTGGAGGTCCCGCCCGATCCGGAGGCGCTCGTCAAGAACAGCGAGCTGTCTTACCCGAGCGTGAAGTCGGGCGTTCTGGATTGCGATCGCCGCGTGGAGCGCGAACATCTCAACGAGCCGCTGGTCCCGCTCATTGAACTCGTCTGCGCTGTTCTTGTCCGCGAGATAGAAGTTCCCGACGGGCTGGCCACCGGTGCGGACCGGGACGCCGAGGAACGATCGCATCGGCGGGTGCCCCTCCGGGAAGCCGTAGGCGTCCGGATGCATTCCGATATCTGCGATCCGGTAGGCGCGCGCCTCGCGAATGATCAGGCCCAGCAGGCCGTGCCCGCGCGGCGGGGACCCGATCCGCTCCCGGTCCTCCCGCGAGATCCCGCTCGTGATGAACCGCTCGATCCGTCCGCTGGCATCGATGATACCGAGCGCGGCATAGCGAGCGTCGACGAGGTCGCGGACGCTGTCGACGATGATTTGAAGGACCCGACCGAGGTCAAGCTCACCGGCGATGGCCCGCGTCGCGGTCTCGAGCGCGTCGATCGCGGCGACGACGGAGAAATCCCCGGCGGGCGACTCCGAGAACGGCCGCAGGACGGTCTGGTCGGTCACGGCAGAGAGGGTAGCAGTCCGACGGAGCTGGCCCCTCGAGCGCGGGACCACCGGCCCGCGTCAACGGGCCGGACGTCACTTCCAGCGTTCGCGTCCGCTCCCGACCATTCGTCTATGGATACCCAACGCGTCCCCGATCCAGCGACATGAGCGCCCTGGCGGAACCGGGCTACGGGCGCCATCCCAATCCGACCGGGGGTATCCGTCGAATCCTCCTGGCCACGGACCTCTCCCCCGCGTCGGAGGAAGCCGGCCTCCAGGCACTCGACCTCGCGCACGATCTCGGGGCCGAGCTGCTCATTGTCAGCGTCATTGATGTTCGCTCCCTCCGGCTTCCGGGGGGTCGGTTCGGGGCTCGGGTTGACCAGGTCCGGAGCAGTCGCGAGGCATCCGCGCAGGAGCTGGCGTCCCGCGGTCGCGCGGCCGGCGTCCGCGTCACGTTCCTCATCTGGGAGGGCGATCCGGGTGAGTCCATCGTGGACGCGGCCCAGAGCGAGCAGGTGGACCTGGTGGTCGTGGGCAGCCACGGCCGAGGCTCCGTGGGCCGGTTCTTTCTGGGGAGCGTGTCGGACCACGTCGTCCACAACGCGCACTGCCCGGTGGTCGTCGTCCGCGCTCGGGCTTCCGAGGAGCCGGGCTGACCTACTTCGCTGTTGCGGAGTTCCACGGCACCCGACTCGCCCGCTGCCCGCGACCATCCGCCCGTTGAGTCGTCTCCGTTTGCATTTCCGCGACGACCACGCTCGCCACGCACCCGGTTCCAACGATTCAGGCTGCGTGCCGAGCACAGTCCCGCAGGAAATGAGTCGTCTGGCGCATCCACCTCGCGGGCGGGGTGCCGCGCATGGATCATCGCGTTCTGCCCCGGGCTGACCTACTTCGTGTAGGCACCTTCCGGGTCGAGCTCCTCGCGGATCAGGGACAGCTCAGCATCCGTCGGCGCGGGGGTCGTGGCGAGGTCTGTGGCGATTCGAGGCGTCCACCCGATCGTCGCGTTGATCTCGTCCAGCGTCGCGCCGGGGTGAAGCGAGTCGAGCCGCATCTCGCCGTCATCGCCGAAGTGCCAGATGCCCAGGTCCGTGACGACGACGGTCGGCCCGCGGCCCAGCCAGCCGCCCTCGCGCCGGATCCGCTCCGCCTGTTCCGCCCCGCCCAGGTTGCCCGGAGAGGTCCGGAAATCGATCCGCTCCACGAAGGAGCGGGCACTCTGGCGCATGATCACGAAGACCTGGCGGGCGTTGATCGCGATCTCGCATGCGCCGCCGCTCCCCGGCAGGCGGGTCTTCGGATGATCGTACGGGCCGATCACGGTGGTGTTGATGTTCCCGAACCGGTCGATCTGGGCGGCCCCGAGGAATCCGACGTCCACGAGCCCGCCCTGGAGATAGAAGCTGAACAGCTCGTACATCGAGACGACCGCGGTTGCGCCGGTCACGATCGTCGGGTCGCCGATGGAGAGCGGCAGGCGCGCCGGGCGCGCCCCGAACACGCCGGCCTCATAGACCAGCTCCAGGTCCGGCGCGACCGTTCGCTGGGCGAGATTGACCGCGATGTTGGGCAGGCCCACGCCCACGAAGCAGACGCGCTGACCGGCCAGCTCGCGGGCGGCGGCGACGATCATCATCTCGGACTTGGAGAAGGCGGCAGCCCCGACCATCCCGGCCGCCGCGTCGTTCCGGCTCACCGATAGTCCCCGTAGTCCACCGAGCCGGATGGCGCGGAGCCGGGCCTGAGGCCGGCCACCCGTTCGGCGCCCAGCTTCTCCACGTAGGCGGCCCGCCCGTCGAGGTCATGGACCCACTCCTGGAGCCAGGCCTGGATGCTCGTCTCATCGCGGGTGATCGCGTCCCAGTCCAGGTAGAACCGGTTGTCGCGGTCATAGGCGCCCTGGACATACGAGGGATGCGCCCCGAACGGCTCCACGACCACGGCGTCGACGATGAGTCCGGGAAAGATCGTTCGATTCGGGTCGGCCCGGATCACGGCCTCGTCCACGAGCTCCTCGACGACGACGATCACCCGATCCGCCGCGAACGCGGCTTCCTTCTGGCAGCCGAGGAGGCCCCAGACCTGGGTGTTACCTGCCGCATCGGCTCGCTGCGCGTGCACGATCGTGACATCCGGCTTGAGCGGCGGGACCGCGAAGACCTTGCCGTCGCCGTAGGGCGACTCGATCTCTCGGATCAGCGGGTTCACCACCGGAAGGTCCGTCTCGAAGTAGCTCCGGATCGGGTAGAAGGGGAGGTTCGCGGCCCCCGCGGTGTACCGGCCGACCATCCCGAAGTGGCTGTACTCCTCCACTTCGAGCAGTGCCGGCTCGCCGGTCTCGATCCGCCGCCGGATCGCACCCAGGCCCCCGACCCCCGGATTCCCGAGCCAGCTGAAGATCAGCTTGCGGGCCACGCCTCCCGCGATCATCTGGTCGTAGATGAGGTCCGGCGTCAGGCGCGCCAGGGTCAGGTCACGCTTGCGCTGGCGGATGATCTCGTGGCCCGCCGCGAACGAGATCAGGTGGGTGAATCCCTCGATCGCGACCGTATCGCCATCGCGCACGAGTTCGGCGATGGCATCGCGCATCGAGGCGACCTTGGACGATGGCATGGGCCAAGTATCCGGCACGCGCCCGCGACCGTGCTTGCGTGTGCGCAATCGGTGTTTCCGCCGCAGGATCCCCGGGCTAGGATGTGCAGCGGGCTCTTCCTCGACGAGAGCGCGACGCAGGCAGTCGGCGGGATCTACCTGTTGGTCCAGATCATCGCGGTCGGCCTGTTCGCGGGGCGCGTCGTTCCGACGGTCCTGCGCGGCGGTGTCGGCCGGCATCTCGTGGCGGCCACGCTGTTCGTCTTCGTGGCGATGGGCCTCTTCCTGTACCTGATCTTCCTGTTCATCCAGTCCGGAGACCCGGAGTCGGTGAACTTCAACCTCATCAAGGCGAGCGACCACGCGGCGTTCATCGGGGTGATCACGAACCTCGTCTTCGCGCTCATCCTTGCGCTGACTGCCGGGGCGCCGGATCGGTCGCCGGGCTGGCTGTCCACCCTCGGGTTCTGGGCAATGAACCTGGGGCTGCTCGTCTTCCTGGTCGGGCTGGGCCAGGACCTCGCGGACATCAAGCGGGTCGGGGCGCCGGTGATGGGCGTCGGGATCCTGCTGGTGCTGTACGTCCAGGCGATGCGCCTGTGGCGGTCCGCGGGGATGGCCCGTACCTGACGTGTAGACCGTCCGGCGACCGTTCGTTCGACGCAAGAAACGACAGAGCCGCCGGCGAAGGGTCCGGCGGCTCTGCGTATGCTGGAGTTTCGGCGGTCACCCGCCGGGATCACTCGGCCTTCGGGAAGAGCTCGGCGATGAACTCGAAGATCGGCGGGAACGTGAGTGCGAACCCGGCCAACACGAGGATCAGCGCCACGGCGAACCAGCGGCCGAAGTTGACCTCCTTGCCGCGGGCGTAGAGGTGGAGCACGACCCACGACACGAGATAGGCGATCGTGCCCAGAGCCACCTTGCCCGAGAGCGGGCCGACGCCCGATCCGAGCCCGAAGTTCGCGTCGAACTTCAGGAAGCTGTTGATGTCTGGCGAGATCTCGTTCAGGACCACGAAGAGGCCCAGAACGAGGGAACCGATACCGGCGGCGACGAACGCCGCAGCCACCGGACCATTTGGCTTGGTCTGCATGTCCTGCATCGTTCTGTCTCCTACGCGACCGGAGCGCCCTTCGTGATGAAGGCTCCGAACAGGCCGGCCACGCCCGCGGCGAGGAAGGCCAGGGTGAAGAAGATGATCGCTGCTCGACGGATCTCACCGCGGCGAACCAGCTGGGCGCCGTAGTAGAGGACGGCGAATGCAACGGCCGTGGCGAGGAACGGCGCGATCCACGCGACGTGCTCTTTCCACTCCATGCCGAACTTGTGCCACTCGGCGGTCTTTTCCGAGGCGAGCAGCCAGTAGCGCGGAAAATCCCTCAGGGCGTCGCTCTGGACGGCCCGGTCGAGGCCCTCGGGCGGGGCGGCCCGGTACCAGGGGTACGCGATGAACGTGCCGCTCCAGACCGTGAGCCAGGCGACGACCGCCATGGCCACCGAGCCGATGAGCAGGCGCGGCGTCCGCTCGACGATGCCCTCCTCCGTCAGCAGGTGTCCCTTGAGGCTGTAGAGGCCGGCGAGCCCGCCTCCGAACGCGAGCAGGAACAGGGTCCCGAGCCCCAGGCCGTGGATCACGGTCCAGAGTTCCCGGTCCGTAAACTCCATGTGCTCCCTTCCTCCCTCGATGACTGGGCCCTCGTTTCCGGCGGACGCCGGGCGTGGACCCTTCGCTGTCCTGGGCACTGTGCGCCCGACCCCTCGATGGAGAGACCCGGCCTTTGGCCCAACCTCGGGGGCCGAACGTCACCGACATCCCGGGCCGATGCGGTCCTGTCCGAGGGGCCGTTCCGCCCGACCCCGTCGGCGGTGGCACACCCTATCATCTGCACAAGTCGTGCGCGGCAGCTCCGCGCCGAGGAAAGGCTGACATGGGCCGGAGAACTGCCGCGTTCCTGGCCGCCGCGTTCGGCGGCGGCATCGAGATCTTCGGCGCCCTCTATGGGCAGGGCGTCCTGGGGCACGGGATGCTGTTCGGACTGGCCGGCGAGGCCACCCGGCCGCAGGCCGCGATGATCGGCTTCGTCCTGGCGACGGTCACGATCGTCAGCGCCGTGTGCGTGATGATGGTCCGCGAGACGCGCTGGTTCAGCGCGGCGATCGTGCTCTCAAGCGTCGTCGGGACGCTCGTCGCCGGCCAGATCTTCGGCTACGGCGCCGCCCTCGCGTTCATCGGCGCGCTCATCGCCACGCGGATCGACCGCACCGCCCCGCTGTACTGATCAGCGGGCGAGGTCGCCGCCGCGCGCGGCGACCTCGGTCACCGCCTCGCCGAAGATGCGGAGCGCGGTGGCCATCTCCTCCGCGGTCACGGTCAGCGCGGGTGACATTCGGACGGTCGACTTCCCGCACTCGAGAACGAGAAGCCCACGCTGGAAGCAGGCCCACTGGACCTCCTCCGCGTGGCCGGCGGAGTCGAACTCGATGCCGATCATGAGGCCGCGGCCGCGAACGTCGCAGACGAGCCCCGGGAAGTCGGCCATGAGGACGCGGAGTCCGGCCATGGCCTGATCGCCGCGGTGCTGCGCGTTCTCGACCAGGCCGCCCTCGATGAGGTCGAGGGTGGCGAGTGCCGCGGCGCACGCAACCGGGTTGCCGCCGTACGTGGAGCCATGAGCGCCCGCGCCCCACTGCTCGAGCAGATCGGCCCGCGCCACCATTGCCCCGAGCGGCATCCCGGACGCGACGCCCTTCGCGGTCAGGAGGATGTCCGGCTTCACGTCCCAGAGATCGACCGCCCACATCGCCCCGGTCCGCCCGACACCGGACTGGATCTCATCGGCGATGAGCAGGATTCCGTGCCGGTCACACAGTTCGCGGAGGCCGGGCATGAACCCGTCCTCGGGCACGATGTAGCCGCCCTCACCCTGGATCGGCTCCACGATGATCGCGGCGACCTCGTTCGCGGGAACGAGCTTGTCGAACAGGATCTCGTCGAACCACCTGAGATCTGCAACCGTCCCGAACGGCGCGTGGTAGATGCCGGGCAGAAGCGGCCCGAAGTGCGCGTGGTACTTCGCCTTGGACGCGGTCAGACTTACCGCGCCGTAGGTCCGGCCGTGGAAGGCGCCCAGGAACGCGACCACGTTCTGGCGCCCGGTCGCGTAGCGCGCCAGCTTGATCGAGGCCTCCACGACTTCGGCGCCGGAATTGCCGAGATACGTCCGTGCCCGACCACCCTTGATCGGGGCGAGGTTCGCGAGCCGCTCGCAGAGCTCCGCGTAGATGGGGAGGTAGAAGTCACTGGCCGAGAAGTGGATGAGGTCGGCCGCCTGCTCCTTGATCGCCGCGACCACCTGCGGGTGCGAGTGGCCCGTGGACGTGACGGCAATCCCTGCCGCAAAGTCGAGGAACAGGTTGCCGTCGATATCCTCGACCGTCAGTCCCTCACCGCGGATGGGAACGATCGGGTAGGCGCGCGGCAGGCTGGGGGACGTCCAGGCGTGGTCGTAGTCCACGTGGGCACGGGCCCGGGGGCCGGGGATCTCGGTCACCAGGTCGGGCACCGGTCGCTCGCCGGCGAGGCGTGACGGGGCCTGGATCACGGTTGACTCCTGGGTGTCCGCCGGCTGCTGACCCGACGGGGCAGCGCCGACAAATGCATAGCCTTTATGCAGGATGGATAGGCCTGCAGTCTAGCAGGCGGCGCCCGTGGCGTGGCCCTACGTGGCGTGGCCCCACGGATGCGCGGTCCGGTCGCCGCTCGCGTCGATGCTGTGGTTTAACCGATGCCGTCACCGATGTCAGTTGTACTGTCGCAGAGCACCAACATCGGTCGCCCGCGGGTCCCGACCGATCGCTGGGCATTAGGATTCCGGGCGTTCTGACGGATCGGCCCTCAGGCGGGGCCGCCCGGTCGCCAAGATCGTTGTCCGCCGCGGTCTCCGGGTCACGCGACAAAGTACTGATACAGCGGTCGGCGTCGACGGGGCGCCCCCATCAGTCGACGGCGGTCGCTTCGAGTTCGACCATGAGCCCGGGCATTGCGAGGCCGGCGACCTGAAGGAGGGATCCGGGTGGAGCGATCCCGGCGGCGGCCAACCGTTCCGCGAGGACGTCCATGCACTCCCAATACGCGCCGATGTCGGTCACATAGATACTCAGGCGGACGACGTTCGCGAGGGTCATCCCGGCATCCCGCAGGACGGTTTCCATGTTGGCCACGGACAGCTCGACCTGGGCACGCATGTCGCCCGCGTGTTGCGGTTCGCCGTTCTCGTCACACGCCGCCTGGCCGGCGAGATACAGCGTCCGCGCTGCGCCAGATACGAGCTCCCCCTGGTTGTAACCAAAGCCGACCGACCATGGCCACGGATTGACTGCCGTTCGCTCCATCCTGTCTCCTCATCTTCCGCGGCTCCCGTCGCTCACCCTGATCCTGGTCTAGGTGTGCTTCCCACCCAGGTTGCTGACGACCGCCGCGGCCGCGGGCTACGCCCCGGTCGGATCGGGCGTTGGCCGCCGCGATCGGGCTGGTTGATCAGTGCGTAGCGTGAATCGCTGCGTACGAGCGTGGCCATGCGCGAGATCCGTCGATTCCGCTGCTCGGCCGAGCGTGGACGGGCCCGGTTTGATGAGCCACATCGATCAGCCCCCGGGAAGTCCCCGTCGACAACGGCCGTGGGAATCACACCTACTCGACGACGGTGTGGCTCTGCTCCCGCATGAACTGCGCGACGTAGTACATCGACAGGCCGGCCTTGCCGGTGGACCCGCTCCCCTTCCAGCCGCCGAACGCCTGGACGCCCGGCCAGGCGCCGGTCGTGGCACCGGCGCGCCGGTTGACGTAGAGCACGCCGGCCTCGATCTCATCGAGGAAACGCTCCACTTCTGCGGGATCCTCGCTGTACACGCCGGCCGTGAGGCCGTACGTGGAGTCATTTGCCAGCGCGAGTGCCTCGCCCAGCGAATCGACCTTCGAGACGGCCGTGAACGGGGCGAACAACTCGTCCTGGAACAGGCGGTGCCCGGCCGGCAGGCCCACGACGGTCGGCTCCACGTAGAAGCCTCGGGCGAGTGCGCCGTCGGTCAGGTGTTCGCCTCCGGTGAAGACGCGGCCGTCCTGGCGGGCCTCGGCGACGGCCCCCTGATGGCGCGCGACGGCCGCCGCGTCGATGACCGGCCCAAGCCAGTTCTCGCGCGGGATCGGGTTGCCGATGGTGAGCTTCTCGGTCTTCTCGACGAGCAGCCGGATCAGCTCGTCGTGGACCGGTGTCTCGACATACACGCGCGAGTTCGCCGAGCACTTCTGGCCGCCGAACCCGAAGGCCGATCGCATGATCCCCTCGGCGGCCTCTTCCAGGTCCGCCTTCCGGGTGACGATGGCCGGGTTCTTGCCGCCCATCTCCACGATGCACGGGCGCGGCCAATGCGTCGAAAAGGACTTGAATAGCCGGAACCCGACCTCATACGAGCCGGTGAAGACGATTCCGTCGATCCCCTTGTTCGTCTGCAACTCCTGGCCGACGGTCCCGCCGGGGCCCATGACGAAGTTGATCACGCCGGCCGGAACGCCCGCGTCCACGAAGGCCTGAACGAGGTTGACACCCGACAGCGGCGCCGCGGACGAAGGCTTGAACACGGCGGTGTTGCCGGCCATCACGGCAGCGGCCACCGGGCCGGCCGCGAGGGCCATCGGGAAGTTGAACGGGCTGATGACGGCGAAGACGCCGTGCGGGCGCAGGACGGTTCGCGTGTGGACGGTCACGTCCCCGAGGTTGTCCATCGGGTGGTCGTAGCCGGCGTTGTCCTCCATCGTCTGGGCGTAGTAGCGGATGAGGTCGGCAGCCTCCTCCACCTCACCCAGCGCCTCAAGCCGGTTCTTCCCGACCTCGTACGCCATGTCGGCGCTGTACACCATCTGCCGCTCGGAGATGAGGTCGGCGGCACGCCGGAGGATCGCGAGTCGCTCCTGCCACGGAGTCTTGCGCCAGGCCGGCTGGGCGTGGCGGGCGGCGTCGACGGCCCGCTGGACATCAGCCTGATCGCCCCTGGCAAAGGTCCCGAGCAGGATGTCCGTATCGATCGGCGTTCGGACCTCGAACGACCCGGCACCGCCGTCCACCCACTGCCCGGCGATGTAGTTCCGATGGTGACGCCCCAGGCCGGCCTGCGACGCAGCGACACCGGCCTCATACAGCGCGTGGAGCTCCTCGTTGTCGTTGCGGAGGGTCGCGTACGTGATCTTGATTCGCGGCTTCGATTCGGTCGTCATCGAGGAGTCTCCACGTTCGAGGGCGGGCGCGAGGACGTGCGCCCGAGGTGCAATTCGACGTCGCCGCCAGTCTAAACTCTCGGCACTGCGATGACTGACACGCCCAGTTCCCACTCTCGGCGGAGCTCGCTCGACATCGCCGTGCCGGCGCATCTGGACGGCCGCGTGGTGCTCCCGGGAGACGAGCGGTACGAGGCCGCGCGCCTGGTCGACAACGCGGCAATCGAGCGTCGGCCGGCGGCGATCGTTCTCGCCCGGGATGTCGCGGACATCGTCGCGACCCTGCGCCTCGCCGACGACAGCGGGCTGCCGCTGGCCGTGCGGGCGGGCGCCACAGCACGGTCGGGTACGGCACCGCGGACGATGCGATCGTGCTCGACCTCTCGGGCCTGGGCGACATCGAGATCGACGCCGCGACCGGCACCGCATGGGCAGGGGCCGGCGTGACGGCCGGAGCGCTCACCGCCGCTGGGCACCCCTCCGGGTACGCCGTACCGTTCGGCGACGCCGGTTCGGTCGGGATCGCCGGGATCACCCTCGGCGGCGGCATCGGCTGGCTCGTCCGACGATACGGCCTGACGATCGACAGCCTCCTCGAGGCAGAGGTAATCACCGCAGCTGGGGAGCACCTCGTCGCGAGCTCGACGGAGCACCCGGACCTGTTCTGGGCCCTCAGAGGCGGCGGGGGGAACTTCGGCGTGGTCACCCGCTTTCGGTTCCAGCTCCGTCGAGTCGATACGGTCCTCGCCGGCAACGTCATCGTCCGGGCCACGCCGGAGGTGCTGGGCAGCCTCGTGGACGTGCTCGCCGGCGCGCCCGACGGTCTGACCGTCATGCCCAGCATCATGCCGGCGCCGCCCATGCCCACGCTCCCCGAGACCTGGCACGGGCGGCTCGTGGCCTTCCTGTCGTTCTGCCACTTGGGCCCTGTCGGGGACGACCGCCGGGTGCTCGACCTCCTCCGTTCTATCGGCCCGTCCGTCGACGATTCCGTGGCGCGAAAGCCGTATCCCGAGCTGTTTCCTCCGGCGAGCGGCAATCGAGTCGCCTACACGACCGGTGCGCTGTTCGTCGACGATCTCGACAAGGAGGCGATCCGGATCATCGAGCGGCGGATGGCAAGCCCGAGCTCTCCCGACGCCCTCGTCCACATGCGGGTCCTGGGCGGCGCCGTCTCGCGAGTGGCGAACGACTCGACGGCATTCGGTCATCGCGATCGGCGGGCGCTCATCTGGCTGATCACCCCGTATGCCGACCTCACGGCTCCGGAACGCCACCAGGCGTGGACCGCCGACTTCGAGGCGGAACTCGTGGCCGCGGGCTGCGGTTCAGGCGCCTATGTGAATTTCCTTGGAAGTGACGGGGCGGCAGCCCTGCACGCAGCCTATCCGCCGGCGACCCTCGCCCGCCTGTCCGAGGTGAAGCGGCGCTACGACCCGGACAACCGGTTCAGATCGAACTTGAACATTCCGCCTGCGCCTCCCGCCACTGCCGGTTAGCGCGGGCCGTCAGCCTCGGCTGTCGAGAAGCGCCGTGACTACCTCGAGGAGGTTTGCCCCCACGCCCTGTGGCCCGCGGCGGCCTTTCAGCTGCCCGGCGACCCCGGCAGCCTCGAGCGCCGACCGGCTCGTCTTGCCGGTCAGGACGAGGATCCCGCGAAGGCCTGCTCTCCTGGCTCCGGCAACGTCGGAACCGAGGTCGTCGCCGACCATCGCGACCTCGGACCGTCGGAGCGGAGGCCCGCCGGCCGACCGGGCGTCCGCAGCCAGCTCGCGGAGCGCTTCACGAAACACGACCGGCGACGGCTTGCCGGTCACGGTGGCCCGCTGCCCGAGGGCATGCTCCAGCCCGACCACCAGCGCGCCGGCGTCCAGGGTCACGCCCTTCGGGGTCACCCACCAGAGGTTCCGGTGCATCGCCACGAACGCCGCGCCGGCCCTCACCTGGCGGAAGGCGATATCCAGGTTCCGGAATGAAAGGTCGTCGCCCGCATCGCCGATGACGACGGCCGCGACGCGCTGGTCCGGGCCGTTCGCCTCATCGGGCGAGACCAGGTGCTGACCCTTCCACTCGCGGAGCGCATCGGGAGATGCGAGGACGAAGAGCGGCTGCCCCGTGTGGTGGAGGGCCGTGTGGGCCGCCGCGGCCGAGGCCGCGGTGATGATCGCCTCCGGGTGGACGGGCCGGCCGAACTGCCGCGAGACGCCGGCGGCGAGCGTGGTCCGATGGGCGAGGGAGTAGTTCGTCACCACGCGGTACGGAACGCCGGCTGCCTCGAGCATGGTGAGCGCCTCGACCGCGCCGGGGAGTGGCCGTGACGCGTAGAGCAGGACGCCGTCCGCGTCCAGGACGAGTGCGCGGACGCCCCGCAATGCCTCGCGCAGGGATGGCGGTGGCGAGGTCACGGCCGGCCCGGTCGCGGTCATCCGCCGATGGTAGTCTCCGGCGAGGCCGATGGGGCCGGGGACGACGGAGGACGACGTGATGGGACTGCTGGACGGCAAGAAGGCGCTCATCTTCGGCGTCGCCAACGACCACTCGATCGCGTGGGGCATCGCGAAGGCGCTGCACGAGGCCGGTGCCAGCGTCGGCTTCTCGTCCGTCGAAAGCCTCATCGATCGGCGTGTTCGGCCGCTCGCGACCTCCATCGGCGCCGACTTCGTCGAACCCTGCGACGTGCAGTCGGACGACCAGATCCGCGCCGTCATGGCGAAGTGGCAGGCCACCCATGGCCAGATCGACATCCTCGTCCACGCGCTCGCCTTCGCTCGACGCGAGGACCTCGAGGGGGCCTTCGTGGACACCTCCCGCGACGGGTTCGCGCTGGCGCTCGATGTCTCCGCCTACTCGCTGGTCGCGCTCGCCCGTGAGGCGCGCCCGATGCTCCATCCGGGATCCAGCATCCTCACCCTGAGCTACTACGGTGCGGAGAAGGTCGTCGCGCACTACAACGTCATGGGCGTCGCGAAGGCGGCGCTCGAGGCAAGCGTCCGTTACCTGGCCGCCGACCTGGGCCCCGAGGGCGTCCGGGTCAACGCGATCAGCGCCGGGCCGGTTCGAACCCTCGCCGCCTCGGGAATCGCCGGATTCAAGAAGCTGTACGGGTCATTCGCCGATGTCGCGCCGCTGCGGGCCAACATCACCCCCGAGGATGTCGGCAAGACGGCGCTCTGGCTGTGCTCGGACCTGGCCTCCGCCGTCACCGGCGAGGTCGTCTACGTCGATGGCGGGTTCAACGTCATGGGCGTCCCGCTCGGCGACGGCTGACGCCGGCCGTGCAGGCAGGCCGCCGTCACGCGACGACGACCTGGTTGCGCCCGCCACCCTTGGCCATGGCGAGGGCGACGTCGGCCATCTCGAGCAGTGTGCTTCCTGACGTCTGAGACGGCGCGAGGGCCGAGCAACCCGCCGAGACCGTGCAGCCGACTGGTTCACCCTGAAGCGTCTGCACGCGGACCTCCTCGAAACTCGCGCGGACCTCCTCGGCCACCCGAGCCGCCTGGTCGCGCGTCGCGCCCTCGAGGATCACCACGAATTCCTCGCCGCCGAAGCGGGCAAGGAGATCGCCCGCCCGGACCCGAGCCCGGAGCACGTCGGCGAATGCGCGAAGGACGCGATCCCCGACCTGGTGTCCGTGGAGCTTGTTGACCTGGCCGAAATGGTCGAGATCGAACATCACGGCGGAGAGCGGGTGGCGCTCGTCCTCGGCTTCACGGAGGCGGCCGACAAGGAGGCGATCGAACGAGGTATCGAAGTACCGGCGATTGTGGAGCCCGGTCAGGGCGTCGATGACGGCGGCCTGCTGAGCTTCATGCAGCAGGCCGCCGTTCATGAGTGCGAGGGCCACCTGGACCCCGAGCAGCGCGGCGACCTCTTGCTCCTCGGGGCTGTACGGGCTCGACAGGTCGTCCCGCAGCCAGGTGATGGTCCCGATGACCTCGTCGTTGCGAAGCAGGGGCACGGCCATGGCAGCCACGACGTCCGGGATCCGCGCCGATCTCGAGGCCTTCGGCCAGCGAGAGCGATCCGCGCGGTCATCAATGACGGTGCGCCGTTCCTCGATTGCCCGTCCGGTGACCCCTTCGCCCGGCAGGATGCGGATCCCGAGGATTCGCGGGTCGCCACCCGCGATTGCGGCCACGCGGTATTCGCTCGTCGTCCGGTCCAGGACGGTCACCACGATCATGTCGGCGGGCACGACCTGCGAGGCTCCCACGGCGACGACGTCGTGGGCCGTCGCGGGATCGAGGGTGGCGTTCAGGCTCGCCGAGAAACTGGTGAGCCGGACCAGGAGATCGCCGCGTGCATTCAGTTTCTGGCGCTCCCGGCCGAGCGCCAGCGCCGCCGCAAGCCGGTCACCAACGATCTGCATTGTTGCGAAGTCCTCGAGATCAAGCCGCGGTTCGCTGCTCGATTCGACGCTGAGGATGCCGAGCAGATCGCCCCCGCTCAGGAGCGGGACGGTGATTCCACTCTTGACCTCGGGATCGGCAGACACGTAGTCGGGGTCCACCGAGACGTCCGGCACGAAGGCGGGCTGGTGCGTCCGGGCGACGCGCCCGAAGACGCCCCGCGTCGGCTCGTGGAACTCGATCGGATTCGCGTAGTTCCGCTGGGCGCCGAGGCGGAGTCGTGTTCCATCCCAGAGATAGACCGAGGGGTATCGGTAGCCGAAGGTGGCCTCGAGGATCTCCATGACCTTCGCCAGAATGTCCGCGCTCGGTCCCTCCCGGGCGAGAATTCGACCGACCTCCTCGACGGCGCCGAACTGGAGCGCGCGACGTCGGTCGCGCGCCCGCAGGTCGCGCGCTCGCAGGGCGGACCGCTCGAGCGATGAGACGACCCGCCTGATGCCGATACCCAGCACGATCTCGGCTGTTGCCATCGCGACTGCCTGCTGGCGAATGGGATCCGGGATGTCCGGCATGACCGTCGGCGCGAGCGTCGCGAGGAAGCCGGCGATCGCAACGATGACTCCGCCGCGAGTCCCGTTCGCTGCGGCGAGCGCCACCACCGGCACTACCAGGGCACTGAGCGGGCCGATGGTGCGCATGTGTTCGTGGAGGTTGACGGCCAGCACGAAGGCGAGCGACAGGGCCAGCCTCGGCGCAGCGAGTCCCTCTCTCGCCCCGACCGCGGTGAGCGCGAACTGGATGGACAGGAAGACCCCGGCAATCGCGAGGACCACGAGGATGGCGGGGTCGCCGGCTGCGAGTTCGATCGACGCGGCCGGCAGCGCCAGGCCCAGCGCGAGGAGAAGTTGCGAATCGCGGCTGGCACGGACGAGGAACCTCGCCCGGGTGATCCGACGACGGAACCTCCGGTTCCGCGCGAGTCGTGCTGGGGTCCGCGTGGGTGCGTGGCCCGTTGACGTCCCAACCGCGGCCGCAGGGCCGAAGTCAGATGATCGCGCAGCCGTGGCGCTTGTCTTCGCGCTGAGATTGCCTGTGGTCATCGCACTTCACGGGGCGGGAGGCTGAGTGCGCGGGCCAGGGACCCGGACAGGTGGGATCTTCGGTGGCACGACTGCGCGCCGCCATCCAACTTCCGTACCAGACCGCCCAGGACCGTACCGGTCGTGTGCCGTCAGGCGCGGGCCAGCTCCGCGTCGATCTCCTCGGGCAGCCAGAACCAGCGGAGGTCCTCGAAGTCGGGGCCGGTGGCCGACCTCTCCAGCGGTTCGGGGACGGCTGCCCGCGGCCCGGCGAGGATGCGCCGCGCCTCGATGAGATACCCGGCGAGGCTCGAATCGGGGGCTTGATGACGGTGCGCAGTGAACCGCATCGTGCCGTCGTCGTAGGCCACGTCTCGAAGGCTGAGGGGCGCCTCGCCGCGCTCGCTCCTGTGGCGCCACATCCCGGTCGCCGGGTCGAAGCGGTACTCGGGCAGCAGGCGCCAGCCGTCGGACGCCACGATATCCACTGCGTCCAGGATGAACTCGAAGACCGCCTCGCTGATGAAGTAGTTGAAGTTGACCCGGATCCAGCCGGGCTTGATCCCCTCGCACCCGCGAGCGATCTCGCGCTCGAATTCGTGCGAGGTCTCGATATCGATGCCCAGGAGGCGGTGGCCGTACGGTCCCGCGCATGAGCAGCCGCCCCGTGACTGGATCCCGAACAGGTCGTTGAGGAGCGCCACGACGAAGTTGTGGTGGAGGTAGCGGCCCGCGTGCCGGACCACGAACGACACGATCGACAATCGGGCCAGCGAGTGTGAGCCGAGGACCTCGATGTTCGGGTTGCCTTCCCAGCGCTCGATGGCGCGGTGGATGAAGGATTCCTCTCGCTCGCGGATCGCCTCCGCGCCCACGGCCGCCTTCAGCTGAAAGACGAGGCCGGCGCGGATCGACTCCACGATCGCGGGCGTGCCGCCCTCCTCGCGGTGCTCGGGATCCGAGAGATAGACGTGGTCGAACGGGTTCACATAGACCACGGTCCCGCCACCTGGGGCTGTCGGAACACGGTTCCGGAAGAGATCCCGCCGACCCGCGAGGACCCCGGGCGTCCCCGGCCCGCCGATGAACTTGTGGGGGCTGATGAAGACCGCGTCCTTGTAGTCGAGTTCGGCGTCCGGTCCCGGTCGATGGGGCGAAAGCTCGATCTCCACGTACGGCGCTGCCGCCCCGAAGTCCCAGAACGAGCGCGCGCCGTGCTGATGGAGGAGCACGGAGATCGCCCGGGTGTCGCTGATGATCCCGGTCACGTTGGAGGCGGCCGAGAAGCTGCCGATCTTCAGCGGCCGGTCCGCGTGGGCGACGATTGCCCGCTCCAGGGCTGCCAGATCGATCCGGCCGTCGGCGTCCTCGGGGATCGTCACGACATCTGCGATCGACTCCCGCCAGGGCAGCTCGTTCGAGTGGTGCTCATAGGGTCCGAGGAATACCACCGAACGCTCGCGAGCGGGAATGCTTGCCCGCAATCCGTAGCGATCGTCGAGGTCGGCGGGGAGCCGGATGTTGAGGACATCGACCAGCTTGTTGATCGCCGCGGTGGACCCGGAGCCGCAGAAGATGACGACGTGGTCCTTCGGATTGCCGCCGAGGGACTCGCGAATGATCGCCCGGGCATCCTCGCGGAAGCGCGAGGTCTGAAGACCGGTCCCGGATGACTCGGTGTGGGTGTTCGCGTAGAGCGGCAGGACCGCCTCGCGGATGTAGTCCTCGATGAACGTCAGGGATCTGCCCGAGGCCGTGTAGTCCGCATACGTCACGCGACGGAGGCCGTACGGACCCATGACCGCTTCGTCGTCGCCGATGACGGCGCCGCGGATGGTCTCAATGAGGGCCTGGGACCCGGTCACCTGGTCATCGTAGGGCCCGGACAGGCCCTTCGACGCTGAGCGGCGAACCGAAGCGCGCGGCGTCCAGCTCTGGCGGCACCGTGGCTGCGTGACCCAGGATGACGTCCGCCACCAGGCGGGCGGAGGCCGGCCCGGTGGAGATGCCCCACGGCCCGTGCCCCGCACAGACGTACAGACCCGCGACGCCGGGCACGGCCCCGATCAGCGGCCGGCGGTCCTCCGCCATCGGCCGGGCGCAGGCGCGCACGCCGCGGATTGCCGCGCCGGCAAGGCCGGGGACGAATTGAGTGCCTCGCTCGAGCAGCGGGACCAGCCACGAGGCCGGGTCCGGCTCGTCCTCCAGGAACGTCGACCCGACCGCGCTGACGCCCCCGGCCGTCACGAGGCTGAACTCCGCTCCCGGAGGCTCGCCGACCGCGGTTGTCGGCCGGTCGGAACCGGACGAGGGCGCACCCGACGGGGCTGCGGCTCCGATTGAGGCGTCGATCTCGGCCTCCTCGAGGACGTGGTGCGGCGCCGAGGCCAGTTCGGTCTCCACGACGACGCCCCAGACGGGCCTGATCGGACGCCATCGTTCGCCCGGGTCAATGAGCGCGGAGGTCCAGGGTCCGGCGGCCACGAGGACGACGTCCGCCGGCACCAACCGACCATCGACCCGCACCCCAATGCACTGGCCATTGACGAGTTCCGGCGTGGCGGCCCTGCCGACCCGGATCGTCACCCCACCTCGCTCGGCGAGCGTGGCGTAGGCATAGGTCGACGCCGCCGGCGGGACCGGGTACCCGGTCATGACGCGGCAGGCGGCCAGGTCCGGCGCGAGCGACGGCTCGAGCGCCTGCAGGACGGTGCCCTCCAGGATCTCGGGCCGCAGGACCGGGTCCGAGACGGCGAGCGCCTCCGCCCGCTTCCGAACGACATCCCCGTGATGCGACACGAAGAGCAATCCGGCCGGTTCGAGGGGGAGCCGGAACCCTGCGTCCGCCGCCGACAGGTCGCGGTAGAGCACCACCGTCTCCAGGTGGAGCGGCACCAGCGCGGGGTCGATCGGGTACTGCACCACGCCGGAGTTGGCCCCCGAAGCGCCGGACGCGAGTCCCTCGCGGTCGTAGATCGTGACACGCGCGCCACCCCGGGCCAGGAACGCCGCGGCAGCCGTGCCGACGATCCCGCCACCGACGATCACGACGTCCGGCGTGCTCATGAAGTCACTCTACAGAAGTGCGTCGGAGAGGCTCGGCGGTCGACACGCGGGCCTCGCGGCTCAGGGTCGCCGCGCCGACCGATGGGCCCTCTCGGGCGCTCCACCCGGGCCGGCCGGCCCTCGCCGTGCGGGCCGGCCGGCACTGCCCGGCGGCCCGCACGCGGCGAAAACTTGCTTATCTGCGTCGGAGGTTGCCCCAGATGACTCGAGTCCTCGTCGTGAACCACGACATCGACCTTGCCGACGAGGAGGTCGACTCGCTCCGGCGGCGCGGATATGACGTCGTCGAGTGCGGCGGGCCGATCGGTGCCCATTGCCCGGTCCTCGCCGGGCGTCCGTGCACCCTGGCCGACGAGGCCGACGTCCTCGTCTACGACGCCTGGTCGACCGGTGAGCCCGATGGCGCCCGACGCCTCATCGAGGGCCTCCGCGACCTGCACCCGGACATCCCGATTGTCCTCACCGCCCCGGGGATCGAGCCGGACTGGATCGAGACGGTCGGCAGCCACCGGGTCACGCCGCTCGTTGGAGTCCCGACCGGCGCCCGGCTTGCCGCCGCGATCGAGGAGGCACTCGGCAAGGTCCGCCCCGCGACACCCGCCGGCTGACGCTGCCGCGGCGGCCGCCGCGGCCACCGAAGCTACGTCCCTCGCATGCTAGGCTGCGCACGTCGCCGCCTGCGTTCGGCGCCGCCTGCGGGCGGAACCGGGCGGGAGTAGCTCAGTTGGCAGAGCGTCAGCCTTCCAAGCTGAATGTCGCGGGTTCGACCCCCGTCTCCCGCTCCACCCTCACTCCGTGCTTCGCATTCAGGCCGCCTTCCTGAATCCGCGTAGATTCTCGAGGCATGGAGATCAAGGGTGTGGGCCGACGCACGGCAATCGCGTCAGTGCTGCTGCTCGTTTTCGCAGCGTGTACGACGGCCATTGCTCCGAGTTCGGGGGCCACCGGCGAGACGCCGAAGGCGACGGCTCCTTCCGGCGCCACGCCGGCCCTTCCCGCGGCAGCGGCGACCCCCGGCGCCACGCCGGCCCCCACGAGCTGGGATCCGAATCGCGTGGACGTCGGCTTCAGCACGCTGACGACCGTTCCAGGCCGGCCGCTGGCGATCTCGAACGCCGGCGACGGGAGCGGCCGCCTCTTCGTTGCCGAGCAGGGCGGAAGGGTGTACATCGTCAGGAGCGGCGGCGTGATCGCGACGCCGTTCCTGGACATCTCCGACCAGATCAGCGGCGGCGGCGAGCAGGGGCTGCTCGGTATCGCCTTTCACCCGAACTTCGCGACCGATCGCCGCGTCTTCGTCGACTACACCAACACGTCGGGCGACACGGTCGTGTCGTCCTTCCAGGTTGACCCGCGCACGCCCGACCTCGTTGTCCCGGGCAGCGAGGTCGTCGTCCTCACGGTCGCCCAGCCCTTTTCGAACCACAACGGCGGTGCGATCCAGTTCGGGCCGGATGGGTACCTCTACATCGCGCTCGGCGACGGTGGTTCCGGAGGTGACCCGCAGAACAACGGCCAGCGACTGGACACGCTGCTCGGAAAGATCCTCCGGATCGACATAGACCACCCGTCGGGTGGGAAGGCGTACTGGATCCCGATGTCAAACCCGTTCGTCGGGACGCCAGGGGCACGCGGCGAGATCTGGCTGTTCGGGCTCCGTAACCCGTTCCGCTTCTCGTTCGACCACAAGACCGGCGACCTGTGGATCGGCGATGTCGGCCAGGATGCCTGGGAGGAGGTGGACGTCGCCCGGGCGGGCGTCGGAGGGCTGAACTTCGGCTGGCGGGTCATGGAGGGAGCCCACTGCTACGCGCCGAGCACTGGCTGCTCGACGACGGGGCTCGTGCTGCCGGTCGTGGAGTACGCCCAGACGTTCGGATGCGCGGTCATCGGCGGCAACGTCTATCGCGGTACTGCCCAGCCGGCCCTCCGGGGCGGCTACGTCTTCACGGACACGTGCACCGGGTCGACGTGGGCGGTCGACGCAGCCGGCTCCGGAACCCAGGCGCTCGTCAAGGTCGCGGACGGGCCGGGCGGAATCGCCGGCTACGGCGAGGACGAAGCGGGTGAGCTCTATGCCGCCGACCTGGACGGGAACATCTACCGGGTGACGGCGACCGCTCGCTGATCCACGAGCGGCGATGGTCCTTGAGCCCGGGGCCGAGCCCGGGTCCGAGCCTGGTCCCGAGGCCGAGCCTGGTCCCGAGGCCGAGCCTGGTCCCGAGGCCGAGCCTGGTCCCGAGGCCGAGCCTGATCCCGACTCAGCCCTTGCGTTCGAGGATCGGGCGCGCGATGTCGGGGCGATCCACGACGAACGCGAACATCGCGCGATCGCCCCAGCGGCCCAGGAACAGATGGCCGTAGATGTTCACGCCGGCATCCGCGAGGGCGCGCGAGAGCCGCGCCATCCCGCCAGGCCGATCGTCGACCTCGGCGAGGATCGACTCGCCCTCGACGTACACGTAGCCGCCCTCGTCGAGGACCCGGCGCGTCGCGTCGTCATCGGCCGTGGTCATGATCACGTGGCCGGCGTCGCCGATGCCTCCGCCGCCGATCGCCCGGAGGTCCACGTCTCGAGCGGCCAGAGCTTCGGCGAGGATCGCCATCGCTCCGGGCTCATTGTTCAGCTGGACGACGAACTGGTTGGCCATGGGTTCCTCCGCGGGCCGGGGCGCGATGGCCGGCACCCGAGCCCTCATCCTAGCGGCCCCGGGACGTCCGCGCCGCACCGCCGCTACGATCACGCGGTGAGCCCGTTCGATACTTCGGGCGCCGCCCTCCTCCGCGCGACAGCCGCGGATCTGCCGTCACGGGTCGCCGCGGCGCTGGCGAGCGCCACACCGGAGATGGCGGGCGCTCGCCGACGGACCGTCGTTGCGGACGGGATCCCCTGGGCAACCGCCGAGTGGGGTGATCCATCCGCACCACCTGTCCTGCTGGTCCATGGCGTGACGTCGAACGCGGAAGCCTTCTGGCGCGTTGGCCCGGCCATCGCCGCGGCGCGGCGGCATGTCGTCGCGGTGGACCTGCCGGGGCACGGCCGTACGGGGCACTGGCAGGGTCGGCATCGGTTTGCGGAGACGGCCGCGGACCTCGCCGGGTTCATTCGCGCGGCGAAGCTGGATCGCCCGGACCTCGCAGTGCTGGGCCACTCCTGGGGCGGGATGGTCGTCGCGGGGCTTCCGGCCGCGGGCCTTCGGCCGGCGCGAATCATCCTCCTCGACCCGCCGGCCCTGCCGGTCTCGGCGATGGAATCGATGACCCACGACCCGGGCGAACGGCCCTACGACGATCTGGCCGAGGCGGTCGCCGCGGTCGGCTCGGCGAACCCGGGCTGGTCCGACGGCGACGTCCACGCCAAGGCGCTCGGCCTGACCCAGTTCGATCCGCCGGCCGTCCTCGCCGTCCTCGTCGAGAACGGAATTTGGGATGGCGGCCTCGAGACACTCGGCAACTCATTGGCCCTGGATGTCCCAGTCTGGCTCATCCGCGGCGAGTTCGAGAGGGGCGGGCTCATCCCCGAAGCCGTCGTCCCGGCCTTCGTCGCCCGGATCGGCCCTGACCACGTCACGACGATCGCAGACGCGCCCCACTCGACCCAGCGCACGCACCCCGAGGCAACGACGCTGGCGATCCTCCGCGCGCTCGGGCTCGCCGACCCGACCGAAGAGGCCGAACGCTAGTCCAGCGCCGGGCTGGGAGCGGGTCCGCTCCGCCGCAGAGCGATCGCGCGGTGATAGGCAGCCACATAGGCCGGGGCTGAAGCCGTCCGCCAGTCGAAGTCGACGGCCATGCCTCGATCCAGGAGCCCCTGCCAGGCCGGCCCACCGGTCCGGAACCGCGTTGCGAACGCAGCGCATGCCCCGCGGAGCGCCTCGGGCGTGGCGTCGTGGAAGACAAAGCCCGTGCCGGTGCCCGGGTTGTCGTGCTCGTCCACGACCGTGTCGGCGAGACCGCCTGTCGAGTGGACGATCGGCGGCGTGCCGTACCGGAGCGAGATCATCTGTCCCGTTCCGCAGGGCTCGAACCGTGACGGCATGAGGAACCCGTCCACGCCGGCGTAGATCCGGCGTGCCATCTCCCGATCGAACCGCTCGATGAGCACCACGCGGTCGGGTCGGGCGTCGGCCAGACCGCGCAGTCCGCCCACGAGCTCGGCCGGTCCGGATCCCTGGACGACCAGGCGAACGCCGTCGTCGAGCAGGGCCGGGGCCGCCTCGGCCAGGAGGTCGAAGCCCTTCTGCGGATCCAGTCGTCCGATCATCCCGAGCACCGGCCCGCCGTCCGCCGGGTCCATGCCGATGCGCGTCAGCAAGTCGGCGCGACAGGCGGCCTTGCCGGACCGGTCCGCGCGCGAATACGTCGCCGCGATCGCCTCGTCCGTCGCCGGGTCCCACAGCTCCGTGTCCAGGCCGTTGAGAATCCCGATGAAGCGATCCCCGCGCGCCCGAAGCGCTCCGTCCAGGCCCATCCCGAACGCGGGCCGCAGGGCCTCCCGGGCAAAGCCCGGACTGACGGTGTTGACGAGGTCCGCCCGATCGATCGCCGCGCGCAGGAGATCGATACCCGGCGCTTCCGCCGGGAGCGCCGCCTCCCATTCGCCACCGAGCTCGGCTACGCGATCCCGCGGTGTCCAGCCGTGATAGGCCAGGTTGTGAACCGTCAGCAGGACGGCGGCGTCGGCAGTTCCCGCATCGCCGTAGCGGACCGCGGGAGCGGCGTGCCAGTCGTGAAGGTGGACGAGATCCGGGGGTCGTCCCTCGACCCAAAGAACCTCGAGCGCAGCGCGGCAGAACAGCCCGAACCGCCATGCGTTGTCCGGGAAGTCGCCGGTCGCGTCGCCGTAGTAGCCCCCGTCGCGGTCGAACGCCGCAGGGTGATCCACCAGCCGGAGGCGGTATCCGTCTGCCTCAACGTCCACGATCCGGACGGCCGTTCGCCCGCCGGCACCGGCGCGCGGGTCCGCCACGATGATCGTGCGCTCCCCAAGGACGCGCTCCGGCGGGATCGCCACGCCCCGGTATCGGGGGAGGAAGACGTCGACCGGGGTCTCAAGGTCGCCGACGGCCACCGCGCCGAGCGCCCGAGCGAGTGCGTCGACGACGTCGGCGAGGCCGCCGGTCTTGGCCCAGGGCTCGCATTCAGCGGCGAGAAGCGCGACGCGCAGCGGCATGGCGCGATGGTAGCGCCCTCGGGACCGCGCTCGTCCGGCGCGCCTGAACCGGTACAATCACGCCTCTATGGATCCCCTCGTGAAGATCCCCTCGGCACGGCCGACCGCTGTTCGCGTGCCGCCGGCCCTCGAGGGACTGGAGCGGCTCGCCTACAACCTGTACTGGTCCTGGCACCCCAGCGCGAAGGCGCTCTTCAGTCGCCTGGACCCGATCACGTGGGGCCGCCACCACAACCCGATCCCGGTCCTCGCCGGCTCGATCCGCTGGGCCGAGTTTCTCGACAACTCGGATTTCATGGCGGAATACCACGATGTCATCGGTGCGTTCGATCGCTACCTCGCGAACGGCCGCGATCACTGGTTTCACCGCCGCCATGCCAGCGAGCTGGACGGCCCGATCGCATATTTCTGCGCTGAGTACGGGATCCACGAATCGCTCGGGATCTACTCGGGCGGTCTGGGCGTGCTGGCGGGCGATCACCTGAAGACCGCCAGCGACATGGCGCTGCCGCTGGTGGGAGTCGGGCTCCTCTATCGACGGGGCTATTTCCGCCAATCGATCGACGCCGACGGTCACCAGGAACACGCCTACCCGAACTACGACCTCTCTCGGCTGCCGCTCACCCGTGCCCTCGACCGCCAGGGTGACCCGCTGACGGTCACGGTGGAGCTGCCCGGACGCGATGTCCGGGTCGATGTCTGGACCGCCCAGGTCGGGCGTGTGCCAGTGCTCCTCCTGGATACGGATACGCCGGAGAATCATCGCGCCGACCGCCCGATCACCCACATCCTGTATGTCCGCGGTCGCGAGATGCGGCTTCACCAGGAGCTCGTCCTCGGCGTCGGCGGGGTGCGCGCCATTCGGGCCCTCGGGCTGTCGCCGGCCGTGTGGCATCTCAACGAGGGCCACTCCGCCTTCCTCCTCGCCGAGCGAGCGCGCGAGGCCGTTGCCGGCGGCGCGACACTGGACGAAGCGTTCGAGCGAATCCGCGAGAACAGCGTGTTCACCATCCACACGCCCGTGTCGGCAGGAAACGAGCGGTTCGATGCCGATCTCATCCGTCGCATTGCCGGGCCCGTGCTGGACGGCGATGGACGCCCGGGTACCGGGGGCGTGCCGGTGGATCGGGTTCTCCAGGTGGGGCTGGGCCCCGATGGCGATCCCAGCCAGTTCGACATGACCGCGTTCAGCCTCCGGCTCACGACCGACGCGAACGCGGTGAGCCGGCTCCACGCGGAGACCGCCAACGCGACCTGGCGAGGCATCGTGCCGCACGGGATCCGGGCCGTCACGAACGGCATCCATACGCCCACCTGGGTCGGCCGGCCGATCGGCGAGCTCCTGGAGCACCATCTCGGCGCCGACCTGGATCATCTGGACCCGGCCACCCCGGCGGGCCGCTGGTGGGAACGACTGGACCAGGTCCCGGATGCCGAGCTGTGGGAGGCACACCTCCGTCAGAAGGGCGAGCTCGCGCACTTCGCGCGGGGCCGCCTGCGCGTCCAGCTGGCCCGCCACGGGGAGGCGCCGCGGACGCTGGACGAACTCGAGGATGTGCTGGACCCGGCGGCCCTGACGATCGGGTTTGCGCGGCGCTTCGCGACATACAAGCGGGCCGGCATGATCTTCACCGACGTGGACCGGCTCGCGCGGCTCGTCCACGACGCCGAGCGGCCCGTCCAGATCGTGTTCGCGGGCAAGGCCCATCCGGCGGATCGGCCGGGCCAGGCGGTGATCCAGGAAATCTTCGCGCGGACCCGCAGCCGGGCGCTCCGCGGCAAGGTCTTCATCCTCGAGGACTACGACCTGCGCATCGGCCGCTTCCTCGTGCAGGGGGTGGATGTCTGGCTGAACAATCCCCGGCGACCACTCGAGGCGTCCGGCACCTCGGGCATGAAGGCGGCGGCGAACGGCATCCTGAACGCCAGCGTGCTCGACGGCTGGTGGGATGAGGGCTTCGACGGCGACAACGGCTGGGCGATCGGCGGCCGCGAAACGAACCCGGACGAAGCCGCCCAGGACTGGTCAGATTCGCAGGATCTGTACCGCATCTTCGAACAGGAGATCGTGCCGGCCTACTACGAGCGCGATGCGAGCGGCCTGCCGACCGCGTGGCTCGGCTGGATGCGTCGCTCGATGGCGAAGGCGATCTGGCGCTTCTCCACGACCCGGATGCTCCACGAGTACACGGAACAGATCTACCTGCCCGCGGCGGGCGTCACGCCGGCGAGCGGGACTCCGTTCGGCTCAGCGCGCGACTGACGCGGTCGCCGCGGGGCTCAGAGCCTGTGAATGAATGCTTATGGCGTGCGCCGTTTGCGGCTTGCGGAACAGGGGACACGCCGATCGTCGTCTCGAGGTCGTCCGCGACCAGCTCCGCGGGCCTCCCGACTCCCGGCTACCCCGCGTCGCTGCGGTCCATAGGTTCGCCTGCCAGCGACAGCACATACGCCCAGAGCCGGACCCCGGGCACTGGCTCGTGATCCCGGTCGGGAGCTCGTTGGAACCCGAGGCGTTCATAGAGGCGGTGGGCCGCCTCCATCGTGGGGACCGTGGAGATCGCGATGCCGCTCCGACCCGCAGCCTGAGCCCGGGCGATGCAGGTGCGAACGAGCGCCTCTCCTACGCCGCGTCCCCGGGCCCCAGGCGCAACGCCGAGCATCCGAAACCCGGCCTCACCGTCGCGTTCGAGTTCCGCGTAGGGATTTCGAGCGTCCGGGACGTAGCTTACGCTCCCGAGCAGTTCGCCAGACGCAGCATCGATCGCAACCAGGATCGAGCAGTGGCGAGCGCGCCGCGCGGCGTCGCGGATGGAGGCGAGGTATTCGGGGTGGCGCGGTCCGGGCAGTGTTCCGTAGGCGCGCACGACAATCTCGCCAGCGGCATCAAGCTCGCCTGGCAGCGCCTCTCGGATCGTCACCGCCAGAGTCATGCGCAGAGTCTCTGGGCGCGCTCCCTGATCAGCCTTTTCATTCACAGGCCCTCAGTCGTCCACGAGGACGAGCGCACTTCTCCCGTCAAGGTCGAGTTCGCCCGTCTCGGCGTCTAGATCCGCCCGGCCGATCCTGAGACCCTCCATCGGGTGCAGCCCGGCCGTAGCGCCCTCCGGCACGCCCATCATGCAGGGCTCGTCGCCGGCATTGACGATCACGAGGGCCCGGTGGCCCTCGGCGCTCCGTTCCAGGATCACGGCCCGCCCCTCGGCGGCCAGGACGCGAACCTCTCCCTTGCGCAGCGCCACGTGCTCGCGACGGACCCGAATGGCGCCCTGCACGAACGCACGGTGCTCGAGCCCGGCCGGGTCGACGTCCGCGAGACGCTCCGGGTATGCGCGCCGGCAGTCCGGGTCGTGCCCGCCGCTCATCGCGATCTCGTCCCCGTAGTAGATGGACGGCGCGCCCGGCAGCGTGAGCTGGAGCAGGGTCGCGAGACGCAGTCGAACCGGGTCCTCGCCGAGCACGGTCCGCGCCCGCGGCGAATCGTGGCTGCCGATCAGGTTGAACTGCACGGCCGTGGCATCGGGACGGTTCAGCGTCATGTTCCGGATCAGCCGCCCCGCGAACCCGGGCCCATCCAGCTCCACCAGGTTCTCGCGGTATTCCGACTGGCGTTCGATCGACGCTCGATCGATGTGGTGCCCGCCCACGAACCCAAGGATCGCCATGGCCAGCGGATAGTTCATCAGGGCGTCGAAACGATCGCCGGTCAGCCACTCGGGGGCGTCGTGCCAGATCTCGCCGACGAGGTAGGCCTCCGGATTGACCGCCCGCACCCGTCGCCGAAACTCGGGCCAGAAGGTGGGATCCTCGATATCGGTCGGCACGTCGAGTCGCCAGCCGTCGATGCCGAACCGTGTCCAGTGCTCGGCCACTCCCAACAGGTACTCGCGGACCTGCGGGTTCTCGATCCGGAGTTTCGGAAGTGAGGGCGCGTCCCACCAGGACCGGTATCCACGCGGTCCCCGCTCCGGACACAGCCGGTCCTCGTAGGCCACCACGCCACGACGCTCGGCGAGGACCTCGTCATCCAGATAGAACCAGTCGCGGTAGGGCGACGAGCCGCCCGACTCCACGACGTGGTGGAACGGCCAGAATCCGCGCCCGACGTGGTTGAAGACACCGTCAAGGATCACCCGGATGCCGCGTCCATGGGCGACGTCGAGGAGCTCGCGGAGCGCCGCATCGCCGCCCAGGAGCGGGTCCACAGCGAGGAAGTCGTACGTGTTGTAGCGGTGGCTGGAGGCCGCACTGAAGACGGGGTTGAGGTAGAGCGCCGTGATCCCCAGGTCGACGAGTTCGTCGATCCGGCCGGCGAGGCCCAGCAGGTCTCCGCCCTTGAACCCGTGCAGGGTCGGCGCCGCCGTCCAGGGCTCCATGACCCCGGGCTTGACGACCCGTGGACTCGACGCGAAGCGATCTGGAAAGACCTGGTAGAAGACCGCGTCGCGGGCCCAGGCAGGGACGCCCCCGCTCATCGCGGCGTCCCCGCGCCGGCACCTGCGCGGATTGCCGACACTCGTGCAGTGCGATACTGCGGCCCGGATGCACGACGGTTCACCTGGTCAATCTCCCTGGCTCTGATGGGTTCAGCACGAGGCCGCCCGGAGGGCTCGCGTCGAGCGTCCGCGCTGGCGTTGCTGGCGATGATCCTGTTGTCGGCCTGCGCGACCGAGCGCCCGATTGCCACGGCCACCCCGAGCCCCGGCGCTTCCGCAGGCTCGTCGGCTGGAACGCCCATGGCGCCCACCTGTCCCGGCAGCTTGGCTCCCGTGCCGGCGCTCACGCAATGGTGGCAGGACCGCGTCTTCTACGAAGTGTTCGTTCGCTCGTTCGCAGACGCGGACGGCGACGGGGTCGGCGACCTGGCCGGCCTGACGGCGAAGCTGGACTACCTGAATGACGGGGACCCGGCGACCTCGAACGACCTCGGAGTGACCGGGATCTGGCTGATGCCGATCTTCGAATCCGGCAGCTACCACGGCTACGACGTTCTCGACTACGACCGGATCGCGGTTGACTACGGCGATCTCGCGGCGTTCCGAACCTTTCTCGAGGCCGCCCATCAGCGGGGCATCAAGGTGATCCTCGATCTGGTCGTTAACCACACCTCGGCAGATCACCCCTGGTTCCAGGACGCCCTGGCCGGCGGATCCTACCGTGACTGGTACGTCTGGGCGGACACCGATCCGGGCTGGCCGGGCGTCGCCGGCGGCTCGCCGTGGCACCCCTCCGCCGCGGGCTGGTACTACGGGGCGTTCGGGGCGGGGATGCCGGACCTCAACCTCGCCAATCCGGCCGTGACCACCGAGGTGGTGCGTATCGCCGGCGAGTGGCTGGACATGGGCGTCGATGGCTTCCGCCTGGACGCGGCCAAGCACCTGATCGAGACCGGCCCGGACACGCAGGTGAACACGCCGGACACCCATGCCTGGCTCGCGGCATTCCGCGACGAGCTGCACGCCGCGTACCCCGAGGCCCTCGTGCTCGGGGAGGTCTGGGAGCCGCGAGCTGTGACCTCCGGCTACGTGGCCGACGGCTCCCTGGACCTGGCCTTCGACTTCGGGATCGGCCCGACGATCCTGAGCGCCGCCCGGCTCGGCGACGCGACCTCGCTGGAGGTTGGGCTCAAGGAAGTTGCCGAGCGCTACCCCGGAGGCAACGCGGCCACGTTTCTCACGAACCACGACCAGCCGCGCACGATGACCGAGCTGCGGGGCGATATCGGCGCGGCTGGACTCGCCGCTGAGGCGCTCCTGACCGGCCCGGGCATCCCGTTTGTCTACTACGGCGAGGAACTCGGGATGCGCGGCACCAAGCCGGACCCGGAGATCCGGACGCCCTTCCCGTGGACGGCGACCGAGCCCGGCCACGGGTTCACGAGCGGGACGCCGTGGGAGCCATTCGGGTCCGGCTCGGACACCGCAAACGTCGAGCGCGAGGACGCCGATCCCGCCTCCCTGCTCTCCCGGTACCGCGCGCTGATCCGGCTCCGGGCCAACGAGCCGGTGCTGGCGACGGGTGCGGTCTTCCGCCTGGGATCCTCGCGCAGGGACGTGGCTGCGACGCTCCGCTGGAGCGGAGACCGCGGCGCGCTCGTCGTCCAGAACCTGGGCGACAGGCCGGCCGAGGAGCTCGCCTTCACGCTGGATGCCGGCCCGCTCTGTGGCCGGCCCGTCCCGACGGTGGTCTTCACCTCGGGCGGCGGCCCCGTGCCGTCCGCCCTTGCTCCACCCATCACGCCCGCCGGCGGCCTCGACGCCTATGTACCGCTCCCGCTGATTCCGGCGCTCTCCAGCGTGGTGATCGACTTCACCCCTTGACGGCTCCGATCGCCAGCCCGGAGGTGATCCAGCGCTGGGCGATGAAGTACACGATGGCTGGGGGCACAGCGAAGAGGATCGCGAAGGCCGAGAAGAGCGACCATGGCGTGCTCGAGAACTGGCCGACCATGGCGTTGAGCGCCAGGGCCAGCGTGTGGTCCCGAACCTGGCCGGACAGGAACGTGGACGTGAAGTAAAACTCGGTCCAGCCGGCGATGAAGCCCAGGAAGGCGGTCACGGCCAGGGCGGGCACCGACAACGGCAGGATCACCTTCAGGAAGGTCTGATTGACACTGGCGCCGTCCACGGCCGCGGCCTCCTCGAGATCCCGCGGGATGGTGTCCAGGTAGCCCTTCATGTTCCAGATCGCGAACGGCAGCAGGCCCGACACGATGGCCAGGCCCACCCCCAGCAGGGATTGCCGGAGGTTGAACGTGCCGAGCAATGGCAGGTCCACCTTGACCGAGTTGAGCAGGACGAACAGCGGCGTCAGGGTCGCGACCGCGGGCAACATCAGGACGCCCAGGATCGCGAGCATCAGCACCTGCCGGCCGCGGAAGGCGAGCCGCGAGAACGCATAGGCCGCGGAGACGCCGATCCCGACGGAGATCAGGGAGGTCCCCAGGGCGATCTTCAGGCTGTTGAACGTGAGCTCCAGAAAGGAGATCGGGTTGTTCGTCGGCTGCCGGAGGACCTGGGCATACGCCTCGAGCGTCGCACCGGGCGGAATGATGTTGAGGCCCAGCGGTCGCGAACGGTTCAGCGGGTCCAGGGACAGGCTCACCACCCACACGATCGGAAAGAGCACCGTGAACAGCACGAACAGACAGAGCAGCTGGAGGCCCAGCTGCCGGACCAGGCCTGGATGGCCCATCCGGCTCCAGAGGTGGAAGCGCGGCCGGGCGCTCAGCCGCTTCACGGCAAGTGTCGTCATCGTCCCGACCTCACAGGCTGTAGCTCTGCGTCGCCTTGGTCAGGCGATTCGCAAAGAGGGTGAGCACGAGCAGGATGAAGAACATGAGCACGGCGAACGCCGCCGCCACGCCGTAGAGCTTCTGGTCATTGGCCAGCCGGTAGGCCTGGGTCACCAGGAGCTCCGTGCGTCCCGCCGGCCCGCCCCGCGACATGAAGAACGCCAGGAAGAACAGGTTGAACGTGATCACGAACCCGTAGATCGCGTACGGAATCATCGCCGGGCGGAGGTACGCGAGCGTGATGTGCCGGAACTTCTGTCGCGGCGAGGCGCCGTCGATCTCGGCCGCTTCATACAGCTCGTGGGGGATGCTCTGCAGGGCACCCGTCGCCACGACCGAGTTGAGCGGCCAGCCGAGCCACGTGTTCGTCGCCAGCATCGCGTAGAAGGCGAGCGGCAACGAGAGGTTCGGGCCCCCATCCCAGGACGGCAGCAGCCAATCGATTGGCGACTGTACCTGGCGGAGCCAGTCGAGGGTGAAGACCTCGGCCGGCATGCCCAGGAACCGCCCGACGCCACCGATGAGCAGGTTGATGGCCCCGTCCTGGGCATCGAACATGTTGGCCCAGACCGTGGCCACGATGATCGGCGGGATGATCACGGGCAGGATGAACAGCGCCCGGTAGACCTTCCGGAACTTCAGGCCCTTCACGTTGAGCAGGAGCGCAATCCCGACCCCGAGGACCAGGTGGATCGCGACGTTCGTGACCGCCCACCACAGGTTGTAGATCACCAGCCGCAGGAAGTTGTAATTCGGGATCGCCAGCTGGCTGGCGATCACATCGACGTAGTTCTGGATCCCCACGAAGTCCGGCGTGAGACCGAGCCGGAGGTTCAGGTGGACGAGCTGCATGTCCGTGAAGGACATCCACACCTGGAACAGCAGGGGGTAGATCGTGATGATGCTCATCACGAGGACGGCAGGGACCAGGTAGAGGTAGGCGACCCGGCTGGACCGTCCGGAGCCGATCAGGCGGGACATCAGCGAGCGTTTCGGGACAATCGCGGCAGCCACGGAACCTCCATCCCGGTTGTCTGATCCGCCTAAGTTACGCCGGGCGGGGCACCCTGAGGGTGCCCCGCCCGCTTGTCCGACTCGAGGGGCCGGACGTGTTGCTGGACCGGATTGCTACTTGCCGAGCGTGGTGCACGCCTCGGCGACGAGGGCGGTGGTGTCTCCACCCGCCGAGCCGTCGTCCGGGACAGCCTTGGACCAGGCGTCCCCGAAGGGGCCCCAGTAGTTGCCGAACTGCTCGATCTGCGGCCGGGCCTCACCCACGAGGATCGCGTCCGTGAATCCCTTCACGAGCGGATCGAGGACGGTGACGCTCTTGCTCGCCGGCACGTGGCCGGCGATGTCGACATAGATCCGCTGAGCGGCCGCGGAGACGAGCTCCCTGGCGACCGCGACTGCGAGGTCAATGTTCTTCGACGCCGCATTGATGTACCAGCCGTCGACGCCGGCCATCGTGCGACCGGGGCCACCCGGGCCGGCCGGGAACGGAGCAACGGCGAGGCTCGGGCGCGCGGCCTTGTAGTCGCCGAGCGTCCAGTTGCCGTTGAACATGATGTCGATGGTGCCGTTGATGAACGCGTCGTTGACCTTGCCGTAGTCGGAGTCAACGAGCGCGCCGGCGGCGTCGAGCTCCTTGACGAAGGCGAGGGCGTCCGCGATGCCGCTGTTGGAGTCCGCAACGCACTTGCCCGCGTCATCGAAGACCGCGCCGCCGAAGGCAGAGTAGAGGCCCCACCCGAAGTAGGCGCCGGTGATCATGCCGACCTTGCCGCCGCCCTTGACGAAGGCGAGGAGCTCATCGGTGGTCTTGGGCGGATTCGGGACCTTGGCGCTGTCGTAGTTCATGGCCACGGCCTTGAGGGACTCGGGAACCATGAACACCTTGCCGTCCACCTTGGAGCCGGACACGGCAACGTCGATCGAGTCCGCAAGGACATCGTCGATCAGGCCGGTCAGGTCCACGAGGTACTGGCCGCGGGCCTCGTTGCCGAGGCTGTCGTTGGGGCCGATGAACATGTCCGGTCCGCCACCGGCGCCCGACTCGACCTCGAAGTTCTTGTACAGGTCATCGAACTTGACCTCGATGGCGTCGATGGTCAGGTCCGGGTACTTGACCTTGAGGTCCTCGAGGACCCGCGAGAAGGCGCGAAACTCGGCAGACCCGCCGGACGAGCCGTAGGCGTGCCACACGGTGAGCGTGCCCGAGAGCAGGGTGGGCCCTGCCTCGGTCGGGGCCGGGGCGACCGTTGGTGCCGTGGTCGCGGCGCTTGAAGGCGCCGCACTGGCGCCGCCGCCACAGGCCGCCGCGACGATCGCGACGACGCTGAGGAGCGCCGCAATGCGCTTGGTGCTGATCATGATCTTGGTCTCTCCTCCTGCATTGGTTCGGAACGAGGGCCGGATGGTTCCGGCTCGCAATTCCTGGGCCCGGACTGTCCGGTGCCCTTCAACGTGGGCGGCCCGCGCCTGCGGTACCGCCGATCCTCACATCCTGTCGTCAACCACCTCCTGCCGCGTGAGCGGCGCGGGTGCGGTGGAACCGCGGACGACAAGGTGTGTGGCGAAATGGTGCTCGGCCGGCTCCAGCGGATCCCGCTTGCGGCCCCCTTCCAGCACGAGCCGGACCGCCTCCTCGCCCTTCTGGCGATTGGGCTGGCGGACGGTCGTGAGGGGTGGATCCGTGTACTGGGCGACATCCAGGTCGTCAAAGCCGACGATGGACAGATCCGCCGGAACCCGCAGACCGAGCTCGCGGGCGGCTCGCATCGCGCCGATGGCCATCGCATCGCTCATCGCGAGGACGGCCGTCGGCCGGAGGCCGCTCTGCCAGGCGCGATTGAACGCGGCGATTCCGCCCTCCATGCTGGCCGGGCCCATGACCACGGCGTTGTCCTGGATGGCAACGCCGGCTTCGGCGGCCGCGGCACGGTAACCCCGCAGGCGCCTGGAAGTCACCCAGGCAGGATCAGCCGCGGAAGCGGCCAGGGGCGGTTCGATTCCGATGACGACGAAGGACCGATGTCCGAGCTGCACCAGGTGGTCCCCGGCCGCTCGAGCCCCCCCCTCGTCATCGACGTGGATCGACGGTTCGTCCGGCAGGGCGGTCGAGTCGACGAGGACATACGGCATGCCCGATCGGCGGATCTGGCTGATCTCCGGATGATCGGCGCCGAGGCCGACGGCGATGATCCCGTCGACGCTTGCGCGATCGACGGCCCGCGCGAGTGACCCGTGCAGGGGCGAGATGAACTGGATCGCCATGCCGGCGGCCTCGGCCGCCGTGGCGACGCCGGCGCTGAACTCGCCGAAGTAGGGGTTCGTGAAGATGACATCCAGGCCCTGCGGGGTGAGGATCCCGATGGTCCAGGTCCGCCGCTGGGCGAGCATCCGCGCGACGGGATCCGGCCGGTAGTCGAGACCCGACGCGATCTCGCGGATCCGGGTCACGGTATCCGTGCTCAGGCGTTCGGGCGTGTTGAACGCGAAGGACACGGCCGCCTTGGACACGCCCGCCGCCCGGGCCACGTCCGCGATCGTCGCTCGACGCGTCGCCTGCTCCACCAACGCCTCCACGAGCCTCGCTGCGTCCGTCACGACGTCGCACGGCATGCCCGCCGTGTATGATCGGGACGGGAACCGGAAAAGCGGTTTAGCAAACCGGTTTACGGGAACGTATCAGCGGCCTCGACCCGTGTCAAGAACCAATCCTTCGGGAGTCGCCCGTTGTCTCGCCGTATCGGGCTCGCACTGACGCTGCACAACCACCAGCCCGTGGGCAACTTCGGCTGGGTGATCGAGGACACGTATCGGACCGCGTATCAACCGATGGTCGATGCGCTCGAGCGCCACTCGACGGTTCGCATGGGCCTGCACTACACGGGGCCGCTCCTGGAATGGCTGGCCGCAGAGCACCCGGACTTCCTGGATCGCCTTCGAACGCTCGTCGCCCGAGACCAGGTGGAGATGCTGGGTGGCGGCTACTTCGAGCCCGTCCTGGCCTCCATCCCGGAGCGCGACCGGATCGCCCAGCTGGTCCGGATGGCGGACGAGGTCGAGCGGCTGTTCGGGCATCGGCCGAGAACGGCATGGCTCGCCGAGCGGGTCTGGGAACCTGACTTGCCCACCTCGCTGGCCGCAGCCGGCTACATCGCCACGATCCTCGACGACGCCCATTTCCGGGCTGCCGGGGTACCCGAGGATGCGATGTGGGGCCCGTACTCGACCGAGGACCAGGGCAGCCTCCTCAATGTCTTCGGCACGGAGCAGGGCCTCCGCTACCGGATCCCGTTCCGTCCCGTGGAGGACGTCATCGACTACCTCCGGGAGCACGCGACGGAGGATGGCGAGCGGGTCGGAACGATGGGCGACGACGGTGAGAAGTTCGGTGGGTGGCCGTCGACCGGGGAGCTCTGCTGGGGCGAGGAGCGCTGGGTGGAGCGGTTCTTCGAGGCACTCGAGTCGAACGCCGACTGGCTGACCACGATCACCCCGTCGGACTGGCTGGCCACGCACCGGCCGCTTGGGCGCGTCTACGTCCCCGTCGGGAGCTACGCGGAGATGGGCGCGTGGGCGCTCCTGCCGGATGAGAGCCGGGCGTTCACCGAGACGCTCGAGCGGGATCGGGCCGAGGGACGGCCGGAGCCGCGCTGGATGCGCGGCGCCTCGTGGCGGAACTTCCAGGTCAAGTACCGCGAGGTCAACGATATTCACAAGCGGATGCTCCGCGTGTCCGCCGCCGTCGCCGCGTTGCCGGCCGGACCGGCTCGGGCCGGCGCCCTCGATCATCTTCTGCGCGGCCAGTCGAACGACATCTACTGGCACGGTCTGTTCGGCGGGATCTACCTGCCGGACCTCCGCCTGGCCACGGTCGGTCATCTCATCGCTGCGGAGGACGCCGCCGACGCCGCGGCCGGGACGCTCGATCGAGGTGAGCTCGCCGATCTGGACCTGGACGGGCGGGACGAGGTCCTTCTCGCAGATGCGGGCCAGGTCGTCACGATTGACCTGGACGAAGGAGCGGGGATCGGCGACTGGGACATCCGCGCGGCGCGACACGCGCTGACATCCGTGCTCCGGCGCCGCCCGGAGGCCTACCACGACATGCTCCGTCGCGCGGGCGGCCCGGACCAGCAAGCCCAGACCGGCGAGGGCAGCACTGTCACGTCCATCCACGGCATCGTCCGCTCCAAGGAGGCGGGCCTCGTCGACCGGCTCCGCTACGACGACCACGAGCGCCGGTCCGGCCTCGTCCGATTTCTCCCGGCGGATGCGACGCCGGCCGACTACGGCGCTGGGGAGATCCCGGACCTGGGCACCGCCATGGAGGCCGCCCATGCCACCGTCGAGCTGTCCCCCGGTCGGCTCGTGACAGAGGCCGCGGTACGCGTCCGAACGCCGGAGGGCGACGGGTCGGTCGTGATCCGGAAATCGATCGAGCTCGGCGGCGATCGCCTGATGCCAACGCTGACGGTCCGGGTCTCCATCCGGAACACCGGTGAGGCCACCCTTCGCGCCCGGCTGGGACTCGAGTGGGCGATGATGATGCTCGGTGGCGGCGGCAATCCGTCCGCCTGGTTCGACGTCGCGGGTCGGCGAACGGCGCACGACGCGCCGGGCAGCGCCACGGGCGTCGAGGCCGTCGGCCAGGGCAACGACTGGCTCGGCGTGTCCACGAGGACGGTCCCCTCCCCGGCTGCCGACGCCTGGTGGGCCCCGATCGAGACGATCTCGAACTCTGAGGCCGGCTTCGAGCGTGTCTACCAGGGCTCGTCGCTCCTCCTGTCCTGGCCGCTGGACCTCGCGCCGGGAGCGATCACGACCGTGGCGGTGGAGCAGCGGGTCACGGTGAGCCGTGATCGCGCCGCGGGCTGACGGGAGCCGAGCACCGAGTTGGTACAGTGCCCTAGGCCAAACGGACCAATAGCTGGACTGGCGGACCATGCCACCCGTGGATCTCGACACCAATGCGACCCAGACCGGCCCATCGGGAACTGACCTCGACGTCACGCGGGACAGCGACGTGCCGATCTCCACGCAGATCTACTGGCAGCTCGTCTACCAGATCGATTCTGGTCGCCTGCTGACGGGCGCACGGTTGGCCCCTGTTCGTGAGCTCGGGGCCGCCCTGCGCGTGAATCCAAACACGATCCGGGCGGTCTACCGCCGCCTCGCCGATGGCGGATACGTCACGAGCCGGCACGGCGCGGGTACTGTCGTCGCCGATCGCCAACCCAAGCGGCGCCGGCCGGAGGCACTGGCAGGCATCGTGTCCGAGATGCTCCGCCGCGCGGCTCAGTCGGGCTTCACCCCGGACGAGGTAGCCTCGGCTACCTTCGCGGCGGCCTCCGAGCGCAAGCGTCCCGGGCCCGTGGTCCGGGTCCTGTTTGCCGAATGCACGACCGCCGATGCCGGCTACGACGCGGAGCGACTGAACGACGAGTTCGCCGGCCAGATCGAAGCCGAAGGGACACTGCTCGAGGAGCTTCCCGGCCGTCTGGACCGATTCCACTACGACCTCGTCGCAACGACGACATTCCACGCGGACGAGGCGCAGGCTCTCGTAGGCGGCCGTGCGCCGCTGGTCGCCATGCTCGTCGGGCCGGGCTACGTCGAGATGGTCCACGAGATCGCGGGCCTGCCGGCGGGCTCGCGGGTGGGCGTGGTGTGCGCCTCGGAGCGTGGGGCGGACAACATCGCCGAGACGCTGTCGATCGCCGGGACGCAGGGCGTGGAACTTGTTCCCGCGCTCATCGGCGACGCCGAGGGCCTCGCCGAGCTGGACCGGACCGCCGACCTCATCCTCATGTCCCGCGAGGCCCTCGCGCAGGGTCTGGACAGCGGCCTGGAGCATCCGGAACGGGTCCGGCCATGGACCTACGAGTTCGACCCCGCGGCGATCGAACATCTACGCCGCGCCATCGAACGCGCGATTGCCGTCCGAGCCTGATGGCGGGCAACGTGACCACCACGCCGGCACAGACGCCCTGGGTCCGCCCGGTGGTCCTGACCGGGCGGCGCGTGCGACTGGAACCCCTGTCCCTGGACCACCTGGACGACCTCGTGACCGTGGGCCTTGATCCTGCGATCTGGGCATTGACGATCGCCCGACCCACGGACCGGTCGGGCATCGAGGCCTGGCTCCGGAGCGCGCTCGCCGCCGGGATCGTGGGGACGGATGTCCCGCTCGCGACCATCGACCTCGTCGGCGGGCGGGCCATCGGCAGCACTCGGTTCATGTCCATCGTGCCCGATCATCGCCGCCTCGAGATCGGGTGGACCTGGGTCGGCACCGCATTCCAGCGAACCGGCGCGAACCGTGAGGCGAAGCTCCTCCAGCTCAGCCACGCGTTCGAGGACCTCGGGGCAAATCGAGTCGAGTTCAAGACGGACGCCCGCAACGAGAAGTCACGGGCGGCCCTGCTGGGAATCGGAGCCACCTTCGAAGGAATCTTTCGAAGCCACATGATCATGCCGACCGGCCCGCTCCGAGACTCCGCCTGGTACAGCGTCATCGCGGAGGAGTGGCCCGTCGTCAGGGCGCGACTCGTGGCCTCGCTCGAGCGCGCGTGACGCATGCGGACGCGGCGGTGATGCGGACGCGGCGGTGATGCGGCCTCACCGCCGGCCCCGAGCTGGACGGCATCTGCGATGATCGTGCCCTTCGGCCGGCCCCGGTCGGCGCCACGAGCTCGGGAGGGACGTTGTGACGGATCTGCTCGTCAAGGTGATCGTCAATGCCATCGGCGTCTGGGCGGCGATCCAGGTCGTGCCCCAGATCACCTTTGCCTTCGGCGACGACTGGTGGAAGCTCGGGGCCGTTGCGCTGATCCTGGCCCTCGTCAACAGCTACCTGAAGCCGATCCTCAAGACCCTGTCGTTCCCCGTCACGCTCATGACCTTGGGCCTGTTTGCCTTCGTCCTGAACGCGGTGCTGCTGCTGCTCGTGGCGTTCGTCTCGGACCAGCTGGGCCTCGGATTCACGATCGGTGGATTCCCGCCCAGCCTCGGCGCTGATTCCCTTGTCGGCGCACTGCTCGGCTCGATCGTCATCAGCGTCGTGGCAACCCTGCTCGGGATGGTGAACACCGGCCGGAAAGTCGTGGTCTAACCAGGCCTCGGGCGGGCCAGGCCGGGAGGCCTCGCTGGACACACGAGAAGCCTCACTGGACACGCGACAGGATCGAGTGCTGGAGATCGGCTCCGCGCTCCGGGCAGCGGCGCGCCGATTCGGCTCACCCGTAGCCGTCACCGATGTCGCCGAGCTGGTGTCCGCTGCGGACGCTCTCACCGCAGCGTTCCCCGACCCGTGGCTGCGCACGTTCTCCGTGAAGGCCAACGACGTCACAGCGATCGTCGGCCTGCTGGGACGCCTGGGTCTCGGGGCCAACGTCGTGTCCCGGGGCGAGTGGGCGATCGCGGCGCGGGCCGGGATCCCCAACGATCGGGTGACCCTCGAGGGCGTCGGGAAGACAGACGAAGACCTGCGTGTCGCGGTCCGGGCCGCGCGCGCCGATGCTCCGCCTCGCTGGCTTGCCGTCGAGTCCGCCGACGAGGCGCGCGCGCTCGCGCGCATCGCCCACGCCGCGATCGGCGACGGCTCACTCGACGTCCTCTTCCGACTCAACCCCGGGGTGGTGCCGGACACGCACGTCAACCTCGCGGTCGGCGCCGCGAGTTCGAAGTTCGGGATGACCGGTGACGAGGTTACAGCGGCCGTCGCGATGGTCGCCGCGGGCCGCGGGCTGCGGCCGCGCGGGATCCATCTCCACGTGGGATCGCAACTCCGCTCGGTGGATGCGTGGCGCGACGGGATCCGCCGCGGCCTCGCGCTCCTGGCACTCATCCGCGGCTCGTGGCCTGAATTCGACACACTGGATGTGGGTGGCGGATTTCCGATCCTGCCGCTCGATGAACCGGCACCCGATGTCGGACTCTTCGCCCGCGAGGTGGCCCCCCTGCTCGAGAACGTTCCCGCTGACCGGCGGCCGAGCCGTCTGGCGATCGAACCTGGCAGAGCGCTCGTTGGACGAGCCGGGTACCTCGTGGCCCGCGTCCTGCACGTCCGCGAGCGCGAAGGGCGGCAGGTGGTGATCGACGCGGGGATGACGGAGCTGATCCGCCCGGCCCTCTACGGAGCACGCCACGAGATCCTGGCCCTGACCTCGCTCGGCCGCCCGTACCCGAACGGGACGGCCGTGGCGACGGTCAGGACGTCACCGGCCCGGGTGGACGGACCGATCTGCGAATCCACCGACCACCTTGGCGATCACGAGTTGCCGGAGTTGCAGCGTGGCGATCTCGTCGCCATCAGGGACGCGGGTGCCTATGCCGCGTCACTCGCGAGCACGTACAACGGCCGAGCGCGTCCGCCGCAGGTCCTGCTGGAGCCGGACGGCCGGCTTGTCCTGGCCCGGCGCCGCGGAAGCACCGCGACCCTGGGCTGAGCAGTACGCTGCTTCCATGCTGACCCGTCGTCTGGCGGCCCTCCTCGCGGCCGGCCTCGCCCTGCTCCTGCCGCTTGCGGTCGCGCTTGGCGCCGATCCGGCGCAGCCCGGGCCACCGTTCCCGGACCCGGTCATCGATCAGGCGGTCTATGACCACGCCGGCGCGCTCCGGGCTTCCACGATCGCGACCCTCGAGACGACGATCGACGCCATCGAAGCACGGACCGGGGCGGAAGTCGTCGTCTACGCCCAGGTCTGGCCGTACAAGATCGACCAGGAGACCTCGCAGTCCAACGCGGCCGCCCTCATGGACCAGTGGGGCATCGGCCGGCGCGGCTTCGATGACGGGCTGGTCATCCTGTTCGATCTCGACCCATCCCTCGTCCACGGCCAGGTAAGCCTGTATGCGGGTGCCGGCTTCCGCGCGACGTTCCTGACCGAAGCCGAGCGGCAGCGGATCTTCGACGCGGACATGCTCCCGTACCTCGAGGCCGGCGACCTGGACGGAGCCGCGCTGGTCGCGATTCAGCGCGTCGATGCGGCAGCCACGCCGGAGAACGCCCAGAGTCTCGAGTTCGCCCGCCAGTTGAACGCGGTCGTCGGAATCATCGGGGGCGCCTTTGTCCTGTTCGGGCTGGGCGGGTGGGCGATCTTCCAGTGGCTCCGATTCGGCCGCGATCCCGTGTACATCGACTCCGACTCGGTGCACGTTCCCGCGCCGCCGGACGGGATGACCGCGGCCACGGGCACGCTCGTTCTTGACGGACGGACGTCCCGGCGGACGCTCACGACAGCCCTCCTGGATCTCGCCAGCCGCGGCGACGTCGCATTCCGGGAGGAACCGCTGCTGCTGGGCATCGGCCGGAAGAAGCTGTCCATCGACCTCGGCGCGAAGGCCGCGACCGCGGCCGAGGACGACCTCACGGCATACCAGGTGGACGCGGCCCTGCCCGCCGGCCAGGACCGAACTCCCCAGCCCGATCTCGAGCTGCGTCTCGCGGTCGCGCGCTCCCGCATCGCCCTTGAGAATCGGCGCCCGATTTCCGCCGCTGAGTCATACCTCCTGGAGCGCCTCGAGACCCTCGCCGACGACGAGACCGTGGAATCGGACGATGTGCCGAAGCTCGCCGGGGACATCTCGGAGTTCGAACGGCAGCTGGAGGACCACTCCGTGCAGAAGGGGTGGTTCGCACGGCGGCCGTCCAGTGTCGTCGCGCGCTGGCGCGTGATCGGGTTTGGGGAGATCCTCCCAGGTGGAATCGCGATCTGGGCCGGTCTGGCGATCCCGGCCAGCGGCCTGACCCTGATTGGCATTGCCGGGATCGTCGCCGGCATCGTGACGTTCCTCCTCGCCCCGGCGATGCCCGCCCGAACGATGTCGGGAGCGATGCAGCGCGCGTGGCTGGCTGCGTATCGGCGCACGTTGTCGAAGACCATGGAGCAGGCGCGCTCGATGGACCAGGTGGTCCAGGAGGCCGGCCTCAACTGGCTCGAGACGCCCGACAGGGCCGTGGTCTGGTCCGTGGCTCTCGGGCTGGCTGGACAGGTGGAGGACGTCCTGGGCCGAACGATGGCCGACTCGGAAGCGTCCGGCACCCGAATGGGATTCATGCCGCTCTGGTATCGCAGTCACGACGGTGGTGAGTTCGCGGGCGGAATGGCGGGCGCGGGCGGGGGCGGCCTCTTTGCCTCATCCGGGATCCCGGATATCGGCGGGATGTTCTCGACCCTCGGAACCATCGGCAACGCACCAAGCTCGTCCGGCGGAGGCGGCGGAGGCGGCTTCAGCGGCGGGAGCTCAGGCGGGGGCGGCGGCTCGGGCGGCGGCTTCTAGCGCGGACGGTCGGCCGGGCGCGCGGGCCGGGCGGGCGCGGGCGGTCGGTCGGCGGGCGGTCGGGCCCGGTCGCCGGCCCGCGCAACGGTGAGAAGCGCGATTCGCACGAGCGAGCGTGGCCCCTCTCCCCAGCGTGCAGATTCCGTCGGAACTGGGCACTCGCCCGTGCTCGTTCATCGGAAAGGCGCAACTGAGGGTTGCGTGGACGGGGCCGGGCCTCGTTCGAGGCCTTGAGCGAGGGCACCCCATGCGGCCGCGATGACCGAGATGTGTCGCTCCATCCCCGAGACCGTCCAGGCCGGCCGGGGCGGCGCGGGCGGTCGGCCGCGCGCGCCCGTACACTCCCCCCATGGGTGCAGTCGACACGATGGAAACCTTCTTCGAGAAACTCAACAGCGGTGACCGCGACGGCGCCGTCGCGCTCATGGACGAGCGGGTGGAGATGCGGATCCACGTTGGCGACAACGCGCGAACGATGCGTGGTGTCGAGCAGGTGGGCGGTTGGTTCCTGCGCGCCGAGCCGGGTCTCAAGATGATCCCGGGCGAGGTCAAGGACCTCGGGATCACCTACCAGGCGGATGTCCTCACCGTTCGACCGGGGGCGCTGTCGCAGCACCTCGACGCGTCGTTCCGGGTTGAGGCCGGCAAGATCACCGCGATCAACCTCGCACCCAGGTAGGTCAGGGGGCGGTCGAGGCTCCGGCGTCGGGCACCGAGGTCGGCGCGGTGACCGGAATGATCACCTCCTGACCGATCGCGAGGCTATCCGGGTTCGGGATCGCCTCCTTGTTGGCGTCGATGAGCGCCTGGAGCGGGACTCCGAACTGGTTCGCGATCCGCGACATCGTGTCCCCCGCCTGGACGAGGTAGACCTGCATTGTCGGACCGGGCTCGGCCGTCGGCTCGATCGGCACCTCGCTGGAGGCGGCACCGCTGGGCAGGGCTGTCGAGGTCGGGGTGGCCGTTGCCCCCGGCGGGTTGCCGATGCCGAGGAGCGCCGGCAGGAAGAACAGCGCCACCGCGGCGATGACGACGGCGGCGATGCCGAGGAGCACCGGCGGCACCGAGAGGCCGGACAGGCCCATTCGGGTCTTGATCGTCGGGAAGGCTTCACGTCGATGCGGACGTTCCCACGATGGCCCGCCGCGGTCGACGGTGCGGTCACGCTCTCGGGTGCGCGGCGGAGTTCCGCGGCGGGGCGGCTCGGGAATCTCGGACTCAGCGCGATCTCCATCGTCGTCGACGTGCCGCGGCATCGGCTCGTGCGCCGATGTGGCGGCCGGCTCCAGCCAGGGGGTTTCGCGCGACGGTGGCGGGCCGCCCGCCACTCGGTCGGCGAACGAACCGGACAGGCCACCGCCGAGGGGCGGGATCGCCTCGACCTCGCGCTCGTCGTCATCGTCGGTCGCGCGAGCAGCGCCCTGCCAGGGTGGCGGGGCGGCCCAGTCACGCGGCGGGTTGCGGTGCGGCTCCTCGGAGTCAAACGGGTGGCCGCCTTCCCGGTCCGAGATCACCGGGCTGACCTCGGACCCCGGGAACGAGGGCGGCTGGATCGGTTCCTGCGAAGCCCGAGCCTGCGCGGCTTCCCGGCGCGCCCAATCCTGGAACGTGGGGCAGACCGGGAACGCGGAGGTGAGGCAGTACGCCTCCTGGTGGGCGAGCGCTCGAGGCGCGGCCCTGACCTCCGCATAGCACCGGTGGCGGTGGTCCGGGCTCGTCGCGCGCCCGTCGCGATCTTCCTCGAAGGCCACGAACGGGCACGCTTGTGCGCCATCGATGCTGGACAGCTCACGGTCGGTCATCGAGGGCATGATACCGGCCGATCAGCCACCTGAACCAGCCCCATGTCGGGATATCAGCCAGTCGTCTCCACGTCGACGTCGGAAATTGGCCAGGGCGTTTGACAGGTTGGGCGAGCGTTCCGACACTCAGTCCTGCATCGACAGCCGACTCGAGAGCGTCCCGAAGGAGTCCCATGTCCCCTCTCCGAACCATCGCCGCCATCCTCGCCCCGAAGGCGACCGCCCGCGCCCACTGCGATCTGCCGTGCGGCGTCTACGACCCCGAGCAGGCCCGCATCGAGGCGGAGTCCTGCTACCGGATCGTCGAGAAGTACGCGGCCAACGAGGACGTCGCGTTCCGGACCCGCGCCATTGCGATCAAGGAGCAGCGGGCCGACCTCGTGAAGCACCACCTCGACGTCCTGTGGCACGACTACTTCAAGCCGGAGCACCTCGCGGCGGTCCCGAACCTGCACGACCTCTTCTGGCAGGCCAACAAGCAGGTCTCCAAGGTCAAGGCCTCCACCGATCTCGCGGACGCGAAGCGGCTGCTTGAGCTCGTCGACGAGGTCGACGCCGCGTGGAAGGCCACCGGCGGGCCTGCGAAGACCCGTGTCGCCGGCCGGCCCGGCTGACCAGCGCCAGCCTCCCGATCCCATCCACCATCGCGATCCCATGACGCCGGAGCCGGCACCGAAGGCTCCGGCGTCCACGCGTCCGGCTCCGGCCCGAAGCACTCCGCTCCGCGAGCGGCTGCGGGGCCCGTGGCGCGTCGTGGTCGCCGAAGGCTCGATGCTGCCGGGAATCGCGCCGGGCGATTGGCTCCTCGTGGACCCGACGATCCGGCGCTGGCCGCGACCGGGCGTCATCGTCGTCTTCCGGGAACCCGACGGCGGCGGACTCGCGGTCAAGCGCGTCCGCGCCCGCGGCGGCGAGCGTGTCCCGTTCAACGGCGGCTACATCATCGTGGGGCCGGATGAGGCCTGGCTGGAGTCCGACGCCTCGGTCAGCGTCGCACAGGCGGCGGGCTTCGGGCCCCCGATCGACTCAGACCGGTTCGGACCGGTGCCCGTCGAGCTGCTCGTCGGGCGCGCCTGGTTCCGCTACGGGCCGCTCGGGCGGGTTGGTCGCCTGCGCTGATCCGTACCCGGCTGAGCGGCCCCTGTTTCGCGGCCCGGATCATGCCGGCCGTCGGTGCCGGGCGCCGGTATCCTGCCCAACATGGACGACCGCCGCACCGACCCCAGCCGACCCCTGCCGGCACCGCCCGAGCCCTGGACGGGTTCCGACATGCCCTCCCCGCGGTCGGGGCCGCCGTACCACATGACCGAGATGATCCAGGCAGAACCCGCGCTGGCCCGACGAATCCTGGCGCGCCTCTCGCAGCCGGACGGACCGGCGGCTCGTCTTGCGGTTGCCGTTCGGGCGACGTCTGCAGCTGGTCGGCCAGTGCTCGTGGTGGGGTGCGGAACGAGCGAGCACGGAGCTGCGGCCGTCGCCGAGATCCTCCGCGACGCCAACCGTGCGGCCGGGCTGCCGGCCACGCTCGGAACAGGCGGGACGCCGGTCGCGCTGCAGGCGTTCGAGGGAGCGCTGGAACCGGCACTCGGCGGTCCCGGTGCCCTCGTCATCGGCGTGAGCCACGAGGGCGGGACATGGGCGACGAATCGGGCGCTCGCGGCCGCTCGGGACGCGGGAGCCTCCGTGGCCCTCATCACCGCTGCCGCGGGCTCACCGGGCGCCACGATCGCGGACATCGTCGTCGCGACCGAGGAGGTGGACCAGAGCTGGTGCCACACGATCGGATACCTGTCGCCGATTCTCGCCGGCGCCGCGGTGGGCGCCCACATCAGTGCGTCGGCCCTGGACCCGCTGGCAGCGGCCGCGCTTCTCGAGGCAGGCCTCTCCGAGCCGGCATCGACGGCAATCGAGGAGATGGCCCACGCCCTCACGGGCGTCCGGCGGCTGCTGGTCGTGGGCAGCGGCGCGGATCGTGCGGCGGCGCGGGAACTCACGCTGAAGGTGGAGGAGGGCGCCCATCTGCCCGCCGCGATGCGCGACCTCGAGACGATGCTCCACGGGCATCTGGCGGGCACCGACGACGAGACCGGCCTGATTCTCGTACTTGCCGATCCAGCGGCGCGCGGGGCGCGCACGGCACGGGCGCTCGGCATGCTCCGCGCCTGTCGCGAGGTGGGCATCCAGGCCGGCGCGATCATCTCAACCGTCGTCAGCCGCGAGATCGACCCTTCGCTCTTGCCGGCCGGCCGCGTTCTCGTTCCGGAGGCGTCGACGCTGCCGTCACCCGTCGCCGCGCTCCTCGGCACCGCCGTCCCGCTCCAGCGCCTGACCGAGAAGCTCGCCATCAGCCGGGGCGTGAACCCGGACGCCATCCGGCGCGATGATCCGCGCCATCTCGCGGCGGCGGACGTGGCCGAATGAGCTGGCCGCCTGGCGCGGCCGGGCGTGCCGCGGACCCGAGACGCGCAGGGGGGATTTGTGTTGGTGTCACACAAACGTGTGATACCCTCGACGCCTCGTGAGATTGACGCTGGCGTCGGGCGCCGGCAGTGGAGGATCTGAGATGGGCCAGGACTTCTTCCCCGGGGTTCACGGGCGGATCCCGTTCGGCGGCATGGGTGCCGACGATCCTCTCTCGTTCAGGATCTACCAGCCGGATCGGCTCGTCCTCGGCAAGCGGATGGAGGACCACCTCCGGATCGCCGTCTGCCTGTGGCATTCATTCAACTGGCCGGGCTCCGACGTCTTCGGCACGGGGACCTTCGATCGTCCCTGGCTGGACCACCGCCTGGATCCCATGATCGCGGCCCGAGCCAAGCTCGAAGCGACCTTCGAGTTCCTCGACAAGCTCGGAGTCCCCTTCTACTGCTTCCATGACCGTGACCTCGCGCCGGAGGGCCATACCTTCGCCGAGTCCACCGCGAACCTCCACGCGATGGTCGGCGAGGCCGAGGCCCACATGGCGCGCACCGGGATCCGGCTCCTGTGGGGCACGGCCAACCTGTTCAGCCATCCCCGCTATGCGGCCGGCGCGGCCACCAACCCGGACCCGGAGGTGTTCGCCTACGCGGCGGCCCAGGTCAAGGTCATGCTGGAGGTCACACAGCGCCTCAACGGCGCCAACTACGTCCTGTGGGGGGGCCGCGAAGGCTACGAGACGCTCCTGAACACGGACCTCCGGCGCGAGGAGCAGCAGCTCGCGAAGTTCCTGGGCCTCGTCGCCGAGCACAAGCATCGGATCGGCTTCGAGGGCGCGCTCCTCCTCGAGCCGAAGCCCCAGGAGCCGACGAAGCACCAGTACGACTACGACAGCGCCACGGTCTACGGCTTCCTCGCCCGCCACGGGCTCGAGGGCGAGTACCGGGTCAACCTGGAGGCGAACCACGCCACGCTCGCCGGCCACAGCTTCCAGCACGAGATCGCGACCGCGGTCTCGCTCGGCATCTTCGGCAGCATCGACGCCAACCGCGGCGACTACCAGAACGGCTGGGACACGGATCAGTTCCCGAACTCGGTCGACGAGCTCTCGCTGGCCCTGTACGAGATCGTCCGTGCCGGTGGATTCACGACCGGCGGCTTCAACTTCGATACCAAGCTCCGGCGCCAGAGCCTGGATCGGACGGACCTCTTCCACGCGCACATCGGCGGCATCGATACGCTCGCGAGGGCGCTCCTCGCCGCCGCGGAGATGATCGAACGAGGCACCATCGAGCGGCTCCGGGAGGCGCGCTACGCGGGCTGGGCAGGCGACCTCGGGAGGTCGATCCTGTCCGGAGAGGTCCTGATCGAGATGCTCGCGGGACGAGTCCTGACGGGCGAGATCGATCCGGCGCCCGTCTCCGGTCGCCAGGAGCTCCTCGAGAACGCCGTGAACCAGGCGATCTGGGCGGTTGACACGAAGTCCGGCGGCGACGACCCGGACTGATCCATGGGCCTCGTCCTCGGCATCGACGTCTCGACGACCGCGACCAAGGCCGTCCTCGTCGATGCCTCCGGGACCGTTCGCGGGATCGGCACGGCCGAACAGGACTTCTCGATGCCGCAACCGCTCTGGAGCGAGCAGGAGCCGGCTGCCTGGTGGGACGCCGCCCAGTCGGCGATCCGCGCGGTCCTTGCCTCGACCGGCGCGAGCGGCGAGGACGTCGAGGCGGTCGGGCTCACCGGCCAGATGCACGGGGCCGTGCTGCTCGACCCCGCGGGTGCCGTCCTCCGACCGGCGATCCTCTGGAATGACCAGCGCACCGGCGCGGAGTGCGACGCGATTCGTGAGGCGGTCGGCCCGGACAGACTGATCAACATCACCGGCAATGACGCGATCACCGGTTTCACGGCGCCCAAGCTCCTCTGGGTCCGCCGCCACGAACCGGGAGTCTGGGCGCGGCTGGCCCACGTGCTGCTGCCCAAGGACTACCTCCGCTATCGGCTCACCGGTGACTTCGCGATGGACAAGGCGGATGGCAGCGGCACGCTCCTGTTCGACCTCGCGGCCCGGACGTGGTCCGCCGAAGTGCTCGCGGACCTCGGCCTGGACCCCGGATGGTTCCCGCCGACCTACGAGGGTCCGGAGATCACCGGCACCATCACCCGGGCCGCGGCCGAGGCCACGGGCCTCAGAGCCGGAACGCCGGTCGTGGCCGGCGGTGGAGACCAGGCCGCGAATGCCGTGGGCGTCGGCGTCGTTGCGGAGGGAACCGTCGCGCTATCGCTGGGCACATCGGGCGTGATCTTCGCCGCGACCCATGCGCCGATCCACGAGGCCCGCGGCCGCGTCCATGCGTTCTGCCACGCGGTCCCCGGACGCTGGCACCTGATGTCCGTGATGCTGTCGGCGGCAGGCAGCCTCCGCTGGTTCCGCGACACGTTCGCGCCGGGACAGGACTTCGAGGACCTGGTGGCACCGGCGGCCGATGTCCGGGCCGCCTCGGATGGCCTGTTCTTCCTGCCCTACCTCTCGGGCGAGCGGAGCCCCCACCCGGATCCGCGGGCGCGGGGCGCGTTCGTCGGGCTCACGCTTGGCCACGATCGCCGACACCTGACCCGCGCGGTCCTCGAGGGCGTCGCCTTCGGACTGCGAGACGGCCTCGACCTGATGCTTGCTGCCGGAATGCCGCGCCCATCACAGATCCGGGCATCAGGCGGCGGTCTCGCGAGCGCGCTCTGGACACAGATCCTGGCCGACGTCCTGGAGGCCGAGCTCGTCACGACCTCGACGACCGAGGGCGCGGCCTTCGGAGCCGCGATCCTGGCGGCGGTCGGGGCGGGCTGGTTCGACGATGTGCCCAGCGCGACCGCAGCGCTCGTGCGTACAGCGCCGGCGGCTGCTCCGGGGCCGGCGAGTGTTGCCTACGCGGCCGCGCACGCAACGTACCGGGAGCTCTACCCGGCCCTGGCCCCGGTGTTCCACCGCGCGTAGGCGCAGCCGACGCCACCGCGCGCAGGCGCAGCCGACGCCACCGCGCCCGGTGCGGTCGGCGCTACCCGTGGAGCGTTGCGAGCTCGCCCGCGGTGGCCTCACCGGGGGCCTTGCCCATGATGATCATTGCCAGCACTTCGTCGATCGTGACGTCCGTCTTCTTCACCGTCCCGACGATCTTGCCGTGGTACATCACGGCGATCCGGTCGGACAGGTCGAAGACGTCGTGGATGTCATGGCTGACAAGGAAGATCCCGATCCCCTCGGCCTTCAGCTGGCGGATGAGGTCGCGGACCTGGGCGGTCTCGGCCGGTCCGAGCGCGGCAGTCGGCTCGTCCATGATCAGGATCCTGGCGTTGAAGTGGACGGCCCGCGCGATCGCCACGGACTGGCGCTGGCCACCGGACAGGGACTTGACGGCCATCTTGAAGTTCTTGAAGTTCGGGTTCAGCCGATGCATGACCTTCCGGGTCGCCGACTCCATCGCGGTGTCGTCCAGCGTCCCGGCGCGGTCCGTCAGTTCGCGACCCAGGAACAGATTCGCGGCGGCATCGATGTTGTCCGCCAGCGCGAGCGTCTGGTAGATCGTCTCGATGCCGTCCGACTTCGCCTCGCGGGGGTTGCCGATGGCGATGTGCTTCCCGTCGATCCAGATCTCGCCCGAATCCGGGGGACGGGCGCCAGACAGCGCGCGCATCAGCGTCGACTTGCCGGCGCCGTTGCCGCCGACGAGCCCGACGACCTCTCCCGCGTAGAGATCGATCGACGCGTCCTCGACGGCATGGACGCCGCCGAACGAGACGTGGATGTTCCGCATCTCGACGAGCGGGGTGCGGGCGGCCTGGGCGTTCATCGTTCGCGCTCCTCCACGGGCTAGCGGGCCGACCGCCGCCGGAGGGCGGCGTCGAGGCCGACCGCGGCGACGAGGACGATGCCGACGACGATGTCCTGGGTGGGCGAGTCGAACCGGAGGAGGACCATGCCGGATCGGAGCGACTGCATGACGACGGCGCCGAGCACCGCGCCCGTGATCGTGCCGATGCCGCCGGAGAACGACGTGCCGCCGATCACCGCAGCGGCGATGACGTCGAGCTCGTTCTGCACACCGAGGTTCGTCACCGCGGCGTCCAGGCGGGCCGTCTGGACGGCCGCGCTGATGGCGACGAGGACGCCCATGAGGGCGTAGGTGACCGTGATCGTTCGCCGGACGTTGATGCCGCCGAGCTCGGCCGCATCCGGGTTGCCGCCGATCGAGTAGACGTACCGCCCGAAGCGCCGACGGGTGGCGAGATAGGTCATCACGAGCGTGACGCCGATCATGATGAGGACTGGATACGCGATGCCGGTGGGGATCTGGAGGCCGCCCAGCGGCTCAATGATCCCGTTCGCCTCTGCGTAGCGCGTCGCCAGGGCAGGTGGCCAGAAGTAGCTGTTGGCGACCCAGACGAACGCGAGGATCGCGGCGCTCCCCGCGGCGATGACGGTGGCCATGGCCCACGTCGGGCGGGCCGGGAAGCCGTACGCCCGACGTCGCCGGTTGCTCGAGAGAAGGATGAAGGCCAGGGCGACGCACGCCAGGGCGCCAACGATCAAGCTGCCGATGTCGCCCAGCGCGCCGGCCGGACCGCCGCCGATGAAGCTGTACGTCGCGTCCATCGGTGCGATCGTCTGGCCCTGGGCGTACCGAAAGATCAGGCCTCGCCAGATGAGGAAGCCGCCGAGCGTGACGATGAACGACGGAACACCGCCGTAGGCGACGATGAACCCCTGGAGGCCGCCGATCGCGGCGCCGAGCGCGACGCCAACGGCGAGGGCCACGATCCAGGTGTACGGCTGGCCGAATCCGAGGCCGAGCGTGGTCGGGATCCAGATCGCCTGGACCATTGCCATCGTATAGCCGAGGAACCCGAGGAGCGATCCGACCGACAGGTCGATGTTGCGCGACACGATGATCAGCACCATGCCGGTCGCCATGATCGCGATCGACGAGCTCTGGACCGATAGGTTCCAGAGGTTTCTCGGGGTGAGGAACAGCCCTCCCGACAGGACATTGAAGCCGATCCAGATCACCGCCAGCGCGCCGATCATTCCGGCGAGCCGGGTGTCGATCTCCGTCGAGGCCAGGAACGAGCGGATCGACCGCCGCGCCGGCGCGTCGGTCGATCCCGTCGAGCCCTGATGGACGCCGGTTGCCTCAGTCATCGGGGCGCCTCATCTCGCATCGTGGGTGAGACAGCGCCCTGCGCCGGCGGGGACCGCCGGCGCAGGGCGCGGGTACGTCACGAGGGTCGGGGACCCTCCGCTAGCAGCCGGTGACCGAGCCCGCCGTGACGTCCTTGCACAGGACGTCCTTGGTGATCCACCCGGCATCGAGGACAACGCTCAGGTTGTCCTTCGTGATCGGGATCGGGGTGAGCAGGATCGACGTCATGTCGTTCCCGCCCGGGCTCTTGAAGATGATGGTGCTCCCCACCTTCGAGATGTCCTTGTCCACGCACAGCTGCGCGGCCGCTTCGCCGGCCGCCTTGCCGAGCTCGCGAGCGTCCTTCCAGACGTCCACGGTCTGCGTGCCGAGCGCGACGCGGTTGAGGGCGGCGGCGTCGCCGTCCTGGCCGGAGACCGGAACCTTGCCGTCGAGGCCCTGGGCCGCCAGAGCCGCGATGACGCCACCGGCCATCCCGTCGTTCGACGCGACGACAGCGTCCACGTCGTTGTTGTTGGCCGTCAGGAACTGCTCCATGTTGGTCTGGGCGACGGCCGGATCCCAGTTATCGGTGTATGACTCCCCGACGTTCTTGATCGCGCCGGAGTCGGTCGCGGCCTGGAGGATCTCCTGCTGGCCACCGCGCAGGAAGTCGGCGTTGGCATCAGCCTGGTTGCCCTTGATGAAGACGTAGTTGCCCTCGGGCATGGCCTTGAAGACCTCGCGCGCCTGCATTCGCCCGACCTCGACGTTGTCGAACGTGATGTAGACCGCCTTCGGGTCCTCGATGAGGCGGTCGTAGGCGATGACCGCTGCGCCGGCATCGATCGCGGCCGTGACGGCCGGCTTGATCGCCGTTCCGTCCTGGGCCAGGATGATCACGACCTTGGCGCCCTGCGAGACCAGGTTCTCAACGTTGCTGGCCTGCTTCTCGGCGGACGACGCGGCGTCGTTCGAGATGTACTCGGCGCCAGCGGCCTTGAGGGCGGCCTGGATGGCCGGCTCATCCCACTTGGCCCAGCGCTCTTCCTGGTAGTTGTTCCACGAGACGCCGACCTTGCAGCCGGCAGCCGTGCCGCCGGCCGGCGCAGCCGTGCCACCCGTGCTCGAACAGGCCGCGAAGGCCATCGCGGCTGCGGCCGTCAGGACCGCTAGTTTGCGTACGATCATTGAAGACTTCTCCTCCTCCGGGGTTCCCAACCATGATGCGCGTGAGACTCTCGTAGGCTAGCACCCTCCTCGGCGAATTCCAGAGGTTCGGCAACGCGGACGACAATCGTCGGCCGCCAATGTGGTAAGCACGAGTCCTGGTCGTCGGAGGAGCACCATCACGCGCTCGCAAGCTGGACGAGCGCGCCGCGCGGACCGAGCCAGGCGGCCGGGTCGGTGAGCAGTGCCTCGAAAGCCATCTCCGCCGCGCCAAGGAGCGGAGCGTCCACACCCAGCGCGGCGGGAACCACGGAGACCAGGCGGCGCGGAGCGGCCAGCGCGCGCCGGTCGAGCTCCTCCTCGACGCGGTGGCCGACGAACGGGTGGATGCGCGAGAACAGGCCGCCCAGGACCACCAGCCGCGGGTTGAGGATGTTCACGAGACCGGCCAGGCCGATCCCGAGCCAGCGCCCGACGTCGTCGAGGGCATGGATGGCCCGCGACCGACCCGCGGCGGCGTCGGCCAGGACCGCGTTGACGGCCGCGCCGCCGCCGTCGAGCGGGTAGCCGGCCCGGGCGAGGAGCGCCCCCTCCCCGACCTCCGTCTCCCAGCACCCGACGGAACCGCAGTGGCACGCCCTGCCGCCCGGATTGATCGGCATGTGCCCGATCTCGCCGGCGAACCCGGCGATGCCGGACAGCGAGCGGCCGTCCACGATGATGCCGCCGCCGACGCCCACCTCGCCGTGCACGTACAGGATGTTGTCGGCGCCGCCGGCCGCGCCGCGACGGTACTCGGCCAGGGCGCCGAGGTCCGCCTCGTTGCCCACGCCAACCGGGACGCGCAAGTCGAGCGCCTCGGCAAGGCGTTCGCCGAGCGGAACGTCGATCCACCCGAGGTTGGGCGCGAAGGCCACCACGCCGTCGGTCGAGTTGACGATGCCGGCAACGGCCACGCCGACGCCAATCGGGGCCTCATCCACCGGCCGTCGACTCCGGGCCATTGCCGCGAGGTCAGCGAGGTCGCCCACGATCTCGTCCAGCGTCGAGTGGCCCCGCGGCCGCTCGATCCGCCGCTGCCAGAACACTTCGCCGCCCAGCCCGACGACCGCGACGGCCAGCGAATCGACGGCGATCTCGAGAGCCAGCACCACGGCTCCGTCCGCGACCAGTCGCACGAGCGGTGAGGGCCGCCCCGGCGTGCCGCGGCGGACCGCGGCTTCCTCCACCACGAACTCACCGGCAACGAGATCGCCGACAAGAGATCGGATGGCGCTCCGGGTGAGGCCGGTCCAGGCGACCAGCTCGGACCGCGAGAGCGGCCCGCGGAAGTGCAGCGCGCGGACGATCGCGCTCAGGTTCGACCGCCGCACGGTTTCGCTGCGCTGACCGACCTCTTCGCGAGCCACGAACACCGGTTTGTGTTCCTTTCTTGCAAATGTCTATGCTAGGCTCGTCCATGGGAGCGGACGCTGTCAAGTCGGCATCTCAACTTCGGCCGACGGCCGTCCCCCGCTACCGATCCTGCAAGTCGAGGAGCTACGCCATGAACAGGCTCGAAGGTAGGGTCGCCCTCATCACCGGCGCGAGCCGCGGCATCGGGGCCGCGACCGCCCGCCTCCTCGCGGACGCGGGGGCGCACGTGGCGCTGGCGTCTCGGAGCGGGGCGAATCCCGGCATCGATGGCGCGTTCGCCCAGCAGTGCGACGTCCGAGACGCCGCGTCGCTCGAGGCCATGGTCGCCGGGACCGTCGAGCGGTTCGGCGGACTCGACATCCTCGTCGTGAACGCCGGCGTGGGCGCCTATGGGCCCTTCCTCGACCTGCCCCTCGCCGACCTGGACGAGATGATCGACGTCAACGTGAAGGGCGCCCTGTACGCCGTTCGGGCAGCGCTTCCGCACCTGGTCCGGAGCGATGCCGCCGACATCGTCACGATCGCGAGCGAGGCAGGACGCCGCGGGTTGCCCCTCGAGGCTACCTACAGCGCATCGAAGTTTGCGCAGGTGGGACTCACCCGGGCGCTCGACCACGAGCTGCGCGAGCAGGGCGTCCGCTGCACGAGCGTCTGCCCGGGCGGCGTGGCGACCGACTTCGCAATGGGCCACGGTCGCACCCCGGACATGCCCCAGCTCGCCGGCATGATGTCGCCGGTGGATGTGGCCGAGATCGTCCTGTTCGTCCTTACCCGCCCCCGGAATCACCGGATCCTCGAGGTGGCACTCCGGCCGGTGACCGAAACTTCCTGGGGCTAGCCCGAGATGACCGACATCCGGTGGGGGATCCTGTCGACGGCGGACATCGCCCGGAAGAAGGTGATCCCCGGGATCCAGGCTGCGGATCGGTGCACCGTCGTTGCGATCGCGTCGCGAGACGTGGAGCGGGCCCGCGGGGCCGCCGCTGAATCGGGCATACCGAAGGCCCACGGGTCGTATGAGGCCCTTCTCGCGGATCCGGAAGTCGACGCGGTCTACATTCCGCTCCCGAACCACCTCCACGCCGAGTGGACGATCAAGGCGGCCCGGGCCGGGAAGCACATCCTGTGCGAGAAGCCGCTGGCCACGACCGCGGCGGACGCGGAGCGGATGATCGAGGCCTGCGAGACCGCGGACGTCCGGCTCATGGAGGCGTTCATGTATCGCCTTCATCCGTCATGGGTCGCGGTTCGCGACCTCGTTGCGTCCGGTCGGATCGGCCGCCTCCAGGCGGTTCAGAGCTGGTTCAGCTACTTCAACGACGACGCCACCAACATCCGGAACATCCACGCCTACGGGGGCGGCGCCCTGTTTGATGTTGGCTGCTACAACGTGAACCTCTCGAGGCTGCTGTTCGATGGAGAGCCGACGCGCGTGGAGGCGTCGATCGTCCGGGATCCGGCCAGCGGCGTCGACATCCTCACGAGCGCGCTGCTCGAATTCGGCGCCGGCATCTCCACCTTCACCTGCTCCACGCGCGCCGAGGACGACCAGCGGGTGGACGTCTACGGCACGGAGGGCCGGATCTCGATCGGCATCCCGTTCAACATCCCGCCAAACCGGCCCACGCACGTCTACCTCACCCATGGCGGCGAACCGCCGGTGAACCCGGCAACGGAGATCCTCATCTTTGGCGCCGCCGATCCGTACGCCGTTCAGGCAGCGGCATTCGCCGCGGCAATCCTCGACAACGGGCCGACCCCGGTCCCGCCGGCCGACGCGGTCGCGAATCTCCGAGTGATCGAACGGATCTTCGAGGCGGGCGCCCGAAGCGCGAGCATGTGGTAGCAGGGACGGGGTGATGCAGATTCGAGGGATCCGGCTCGTTGTCACCGTCGTTGCCGTCGTCGCGGTGGTCGGCGTGGCGAGCTTCGCGGCCATCGTGCGCCCGTGGGAGGCACAGCCCACCTGCCCGCCCGCGGCAGACCATCCCGAGTGGTCCGTGGCACGGCGCTGGGACGAGGCGCTGCTCGGCGCGATTCGCCGGGCGCTCCCGAACCCGCCCGTCCATGCCCGGAACCTGTTCCACCTGTCGGTGGCGATGTGGGACGCCTGGGCGACGTACGACTCGTCGGCCGACGGCTACTTCGTGACCGAGAAGCACACCGCCGCCAACACGGCGGCGGCCCGGGACGAGTCAATCAGCTACGCGGCGTATCGGGTCCTGACGGCGCGGTTCATCAAGTCGGTCGGCGCCGAGGAGTCGCTGTCCGCGTTCGCGGACATCATGGATTCGTTGTGCTACCCGCTCGACATCACGACGACGGACGGTGACTCGCCCGCGGCCCTCGGGAACCGGATCGCGAAGACGGTCCTGGACGCCGGCCTGGCTGACGGCTCCAACCAGGCGGATGGCTACGCCGCTCCGGACTACACGCCGGTCAACCCGCCGCTCATCGTGGCCGAGTCCGGCACGACAATGACGGACCCCAACCGCTGGCAGCCCCTGCAGCTGGCGAAGATGATCTCCCAGAACGGCATCCCCGTGACCAACGGCGTCCAGCAGGCGGTCGGGCCACACTGGGGTTACGTCGCGAGCTTCGCGCTTGCGCAGGGTGGCGCGGGCGGCGTCCCGATCGATCCGGGGCCGCCCCCGCTGTTCGGGACGGCCACGGACCAGGCGTACAGGGACGCCGCCGTGGAGGTCATCCGCTACAGCAGCCAGCTCGACCCCTCGTTGGGCGAGACGATCGACATCTCGCCGGGCGTGCTGGGTCGGAATGCCCTTGGGACGAACGATGGCAGCGGGCACGCGATCAACCCGGCGACCGGCCGGCCGTACCCGGCGAATGTCGTCAATCGCGGTGACTTCGCACGCGCACTGACGGAGTTCTGGGCGGACGGCCCGAAGTCGGAGACGCCGCCCGGACACTGGAACGTGGTCGCCAACTCCGTCTCGGACGAGCTGGATCCGGACCTCCGGATCGGCGGAAGCGGGGCGGTCGTGGATCGGCTGCAATGGGACGTCAAGCTTTACCTGGCCCTGAACGGGTCGGTCCATGACGCGGCCATCGCCGCCTGGGGCCTCAAGGGGCACTACGACTCCGTCCGCCCGATCTCGATGATCCGATACCTCGGCGGGCTCGGCCAGTCGAGTGATCCCCAGCTTCGCCTCGCCTACCACCGCGAAGGGCTCCCGCTCGTAACGGGTCTTATCGAGGTCGTGACGCCCGAGACGACGGCCCCTGGCGGGCGACACGAGGCGCTGGCCGGACACGAGAACGAGATCGCGATTCGTGCCTGGCAGGGCAATCCCGCGGACCCGAAGGCGGGCGCCAGCGGGGTCGGCTGGATCCTCGCCGCGGACTGGGTGCCGTACCAGCTGCCCACGTTCGTGACCCCGGCTTTCGCCGGGTACGTGTCCGGCCACAGCACGTTCAGCCGGGCGGCGGCGGAGGTCCTCACAGCCTTCACGGGGAGCGAGTACTTCCCGGGCGGATCCAGCTCGTGGACGACGAAGGCCGGCGAGCTGAAGGTGGAGCTCGGGCCGACCGCGGACGTGACCCTGGAGTGGGCGACGTACTACGACGCGGCCGATCAGGCCGGGGTCTCCCGGCTGTACGGGGGCATCCACATCTCCGCGGACGATTTCACCGGGCGGGTGCTCGGCTCGCAGTGCGGCAAGGAAACATGGGCTCTGGCGGTGCGGTACTTCGACGGCTCCGCCACGCCGTGAGGCGCCGGCCGTGAGGCGCCGGCCGTGAGGCGCCGACGCGCCGGCCTCGTAGGCGTCGCCCTGGTGGTGGCCGTGTCCGCCGTTGGGGCGGGCGCCGTCCTCCTCCGGCCGGCGACGCCGACCTCGGCTGCGGGCCCTCCGCACTTCGCCGACGAGACGGCCACATCGGGCATCCAGCACCGATATGACGGCGATGCGACCTTCGCCGTTGGCGGCGGCGTCGCGGTCCTCGACTGCAACGGAGACGGGCGGCCTGACCTGTATCTCGCGGGCGGTGCGGGCCCGGCGGCGCTGTATCGCAATGACACGGCGGTGGGCGCGCCGCTGCGCTTCACGCACGTCGAGAGCCCGGCGACGGACCTGACCGCGGTCAACGGCGCGTATCCGATCGACCTCGACGGCGACGGGCTCACCGATCTCGTGGTGCTCCGGGTCGGCGAGTCGGTGCTCCTCCGCGGCCGCGGGGACTGCCAGTTCGAGCGGGCAAACGAGTCCCTCGGATTCGACGGCGTGCCCGGGCAGACGACGGCATTCAGCGCGACGTGGGAGGGCTCCGCGGCACTCCCGACGCTGGCATTCGGGCACTACCTCACGCTTGACCCCGACGGGTCCTCCACCGCTGACTGTGACGAAAGCGTGCTCCTCCGGCCCGTGGCCGGGGGGTCCGGCTATGGGGCTGGGGTGGCCCTCTCCCCGGGCTACTGCGCGCTGTCCATGCTGTTCAGCGACTGGGACCGGTCCGGGCGCCGCGACCTCCGGGTCACCAATGACCGGCACTACTACGTCGGCGGCATGGACCAGCTCTGGCGTGTGGCGCAGGGCGAGCCGCCGCGGCTCTATACGGCCGATGATGGCTGGGTCGCCATGCAGATCGAGGGAATGGGCATCGCCAGCCACGACCTGACGGGCGATGGCTACCCCGAGCTCTATCTCACGAGCCAGGGCGACAACAAGCTCCAGACACTGACCGCGGGGCCCGAGCACCCGACGTACCGGGACATCGCGCTCCGGCGCGGCGTCAATGCCGCGCAGCCGTTCACGGGCGGCGACGCCCTGCCGTCCACGGCCTGGCACCCCGAATTCGCGGACGTCAACAACGATGGGTTCATGGACCTGTTCGTCTCGAAGGGGAACGTCAGTGCGCAGCTGGACCACGCCCAGCGAGACCCGAGCAACCTGCTGCTCGGGCAGCCGGACGGCACGTTCGTGGAGGCGGCCGATCAGGCCGGGATCCTGACGTTCGAGCGCGGGCGTGGTGCCGCGCTCGCCGACTTCAACCTGGATGGGCTCCTGGACCTCGTCCTCGTCAACTACGGCGCGGACCTCGTGATCTGGCGCAACGTCGGGACCGGCACGGCCGAGGAACCGGGCCCGATGGGTCACTGGCTCGCCCTGGAGTTGCGGCAGGCCGGCGCGAATCGGGATGCCATCGGAGCGTGGGTCGAGGTCCGTATCGGCGAAGTGACGATCCGGCACGAGGTCACGATCGGCGGCGGCCACATCGGCGGGCAGCTCGGCTGGATCCATGTCGGGCTGGGCCCGGCGAACGCGGCCGATGTCCGCGTGCAGTGGCCTGATGGAGAGAGCGGCCCGTGGATCCCCGTGAACGCGGATGAATTTGCGATCATCGAACGCGGCGCGAACACCGCCCAACGCTGGACCCCCGAAGGACCGTGACGCTCATGCCATCCGCCCGCCTCGCACCCGTGGACCTGCCGTTCCTGGCCCGACCGGACATCGCACCCGAGCTCCCGGCCGCGATCTACCCGGCCCGGGTTGAACGGCTTCGCGGGCGTGCCGCCGAGCGGCGCTATGACCACCTGGTGGTCTACGCGGACCGTGAGCACAGCGCCAGCGTCTCGTACCTGACCGGCTTCGACCCGCGATTCGAGGAGGCCATCCTGGTCCTCGGCCCCGCCGGCCTCCCGGTCCTCCTCGTGGGCAACGAGTGCTACGGGATGGCGGGCGCCGCACCACTGCCAGTCGAGCGGGTCCTGTTCCAGGAACTCAGCCTGCCGAGCCAGCCGCGGGACCGTTCGAAGCCGCTTGAGGACATCCTCGGCGAGGCGGGCGTGCGCACCGGTGACTGCGTTGGTGTCGTCGGCTGGAAGGCGCCGCGCGACCGATCCTGGATGGAGGCACCGGCGTTCCTCGTCGACGCCCTGCGCGCCCTCGTCGGTCCGGCCGGGACCGTGGAGAACGCAACGGATCTCCTGATCGACGCTGCAAATGGTCTCCGCGTGATCAACGAGCCGGAGCAGATCGCGGTCTTCGAGCACGCCGCCTGCGAGACATCCACGGGGGTTCGCAACCTCCTGTTCGGGTTTCAGCCGGGGATGCGCGAGCGCGAGGCGGTCCGGCTTCTGGAGTGGAGTGGCGCTCCCCTCTCCTGCCACCTGATGCTGACGGCCGGGCCGCGAGCTCGGCTCGGTCTGCTGAGTCCGGGGGATCGAGTCATCGAGCGCGGGGATCCGCTGACGGTCGCCTTCGGGATCTGGGGTGCGCTCAACTGCCGGGCCGGCTTCGTGGTCTCGGATGCCACGGAGTTGCCCACCGGGATCGGCGACTACGTCGAGCGGCTCGTTCGGCCGTATTTCGAGGCCGTGGCGGACTGGTACCGCGCGCTCCGCGTCGGCCAGACCGGCGGGTCCCTCCAGGAGATCATCGATCGCCGACTCGGCGATCCGTTCTTCGGGATCTTCCTCAATCCCGGCCACCAGCTCCACCTGGACGAGTGGGTGAACTCGCCGGTGGGCCGCGGAAGCGCCATCGAGCTCCGTTCCGGGATGGTCCTCCAGGTGGACATCATCCCGGCCACCGGCGGCCCGTACTTCACGACGAACATCGAGGACGGGATTGCCCTCGCCGACGAGACGCTTCGCGAAACGCTCGCGCGAGGCTATCCGGACCTCTGGGCCCGCGTCCAGCAGCGGCGTGCGTTCATGAGGGACGCGCTGGGAATCGAGCTCCACCCCGATGTCCTGCCGCTCTCCAACCTGCCCGCCTACCTCCCGCCCTATCTCCTCCGGCCCGACCACGCCATGACCCTGGCGAGCTGATGGACGACGTGCTCGGCCGTCCCATTGCCGCGGCCGGCCGCCGCCTCACCATCGCCGACGGCCCGATCCAGGTGGAGCTGCTACCCGACGTGGGCGCGCGGCTCCACCGCCTCCGCGTCTTCGGCCACGATCTCCTGCGCACGCCGGACGATCCGATGGAGCACCTGCGTGACCCGTTCCATTGGGGCGGCTACGTCATGGCGCCGTGGTGCAACCGGATCGATGCCGGCCCCACCGCGGTCGGCGGCGAGGAGGTCCGGGTCGCGTCGAACTCGGCCGATGGCACGGCGCTTCACGGGCAGGTGTACGCGAGCCCGTGGGAGGTCCGCGACAACGCGACGCTGTCCGTGCGCGGGGGTGGCGGCGACTGGCCCTGGCCGTACGAGGCGACGATGCGGGTGACGGTCGCGGACCGGGTTCTGACGATCGAGCAGTCGCTGAAGAACCTCGCCGAATCCACCATGCCGGCTGGCCTGGGCCTCCATCCGTGGTTCCGACGGCCGGTGGAGGTGCGCATCAATGCGCCGCGAGTTCTGCCCTCGAACACGGACCCGGACGCCGAAATAGAGCCTGTCTCAGGACCCCACGACCTCCGAACACTGCGGCCGATGCCGGACGACCTCGATGCCACCTGGCTGGACCCCGGCGATCCCGCCGCCGAACTGCACTGGCCGACCTTTGGCGTCAGGGCCGTCCTGCGCGCCCGCTCCGACGCGGGCCGGTACATCGTTGCGGCGAGCCCGGCGAGGCGCGACGCGATTGCGCTCGAGCCCCAGACGCACGCCCCACAGGGACTGCGCCGGTTCCTGCGGGGTGAACCAGGTGCCCTCCATCCACTGGAGCCAGATGCGACGCTGCGCCTGACGATCGAGATGGCGTTCGAGCAATCCTGACCGCGCCGCATCCACCGGACGCCCCTTGGTTGCTTCCCTGTGTCCGTGCCGGAAGCCGGGAAGGGCCCGGGACGGTGGAGGGCGGCGAGCGATGCCGCCGACACTGGCGGGGCTCCGCGTCCGGCCGCGCCGCCCCAGACCAGACGCGGCACGGTGTTGCGGACGTTCTGGACCGCAGGACCAATCCGCGGAATCGGGGGCCTCAGTGGTCTGGGCGGAGCGACGGCGGGGACGGCTGAACGGCCCTGGAGGCGGTGGGCCGGTCGTGTCGCCGTGCTCGCTCCGGAGCGGGCGCAGCGCCCGACCGTAGGCGCGGGCGTGGACCGGTGCCGGACCGACCGGGCAACCGGGTCAAGGGTCCCCTCCGCGCGCCCGACGCCCTCGAGGGGCACGACAAGTACCCGGCAGCCGCGCCTAGGGGAGATTTGCCGGGTTTGTTCTCCTGCCAAGAACCGCCGGCCGAACCGCCGGCCGAACCGCCGGCCGAACCGCCGGCCGAACCACCCGGCCGGGCGCGATGCCGCGCGGGCTATACCCGCCCGATGAGCTCGCGACCCATCAGGTCCACCATCTCCAGGTCCCTCGGCAGGAAGTCCTGGAGCATGATCCGCTCAACGCCGGCATCGGCAAAGCGACGGACCATCGCCCGCGCTTCGTCCGGCGTCCCGAGGATCCAACGGCCCTTGCGTGCCTCGTACCACGCGGAGGCTTTCTCCTCCGCAACCCCGAGCGCGCCCAGCAGCGCGGCCCGTCGCCGCGCAACCTCGGCCTCATCAGCGCCCACCATCGCCCCGACCATCGCCGAGTGCGTGATCGCGGATGGCTCGCGGTCGACCGCCCGGCACGCTGCATCAAGCGCCGCGTACCGCTCCACTGCCCGCTCCGGCGCGGACGACGTCAGGTTGAACTCATCCGCGTAGCGTGCCGCGAGCCGGAACCCTCGCGGGGAGCCTTCCCCGCCGACGATGATCCGCGGCCGAACCGCGCCATTCGCGGCGCGTGGCCGGCCCGGGACGTCCACCGGCTTCGGGCGGATGAATCCACCCTCCACCCGGACCTGGTGCCCCGTGAACGACCAGCCGTCGGGCTCGGTCCACAGGCCGTGAAGGAGCGCCAGCTGGTCCTCCATGAGGTCGGCCCGCGCGCGGATGTCGGGAAACGCCAGGCCCAGGGGCGCGTGGTCCCCAGCGTTCCAGCCCGCTCCCACGCCGACCTCGATGCGCCCGCCGCTCATCTCGTCGACGGTCGTGACGACCTTCACGAAATTGCCGGGATGGCGGAATGTGACGGGGCTCACCAGGACGCCGAGAGCGATTCGTTCCGTCTCGCGGGCGAGTCCGGCCAGCACGGTCCACGCATCCGTGGTCGGTCCGTCCGAGGGTCCGGGGAAGCTCGCGTAGTGATCGCTTCGGAAGAACGCCTCGAATCCCGCCGCGTCGGCGCGTCGAACGAGCGCCAGCTGATCGGCGTAGGTCAGGCCCTGCTGAGCTTCGATCATGAGCGCAAAGCGCATGGCACCCTTCTTGACGGTGTTCCTGGAATCATCCGTGTTGACTTGATCATCTCGATCAGCTAAATTGTTCACCATATGCGAACTATCGATGCAGCTGAAACGATCCGGGACGACGAGACGCCGATCGCGGCGATCGCGGCGGGTATCCACGACATGATCGCCGGATTTCGCTGCGCCGGCACCGGCCGGCTCGTGAAGTCCGGGGTGAGCATGACCCATATGCACGTCATGTGGCTCCTCGAGCATCACGGTGACCTCTCGATGAGCAACGTTGCCGAACTCCTTGACGTGTCGCTCAGCAACGCCACGGGCATCGTCGATCGCATGGAGGAGCGCCGGCTCGTCGAGCGGGTCCGGGTGCCCGACGACAGGCGGGTCGTCCTCGTCCACCTCGCGGCCGGCGGATTGGGGGCCCTCGAGGAGATCGAGGCCGTCAAGCAGGACAGGATCCAGGCGATCCTGGGCCAGCTGGACCAGGCGAAGCTTGAGCGGGTCGTGGCCGCACTCAATGACATCCGCGAGGCCGTCGTGGCAGAGCTCGGGCCAGACTTCGGGGCCGGCCACGACCGCATGCATCACGCCCAGGCCACAGGAAGGGACTGACACCCGATGGAAGCGTTCCCCGTCGAGACCGGCGCCCAGGTGCCGTCGCTCGCCGAAGACCCGGCGCTCGGCCTGAGCCGGCGTCAGAAACTGGAGATCCTCGGGGCCGTCCTCCTCGGGCTGTTCCTCGTCGCCCTGGACCAGACGATCGTGGGAACAGCCCTCCCGAAGATCGTGACCGACCTCGGCGCCAACGACCTCTACACGTGGGTCGTCACGATCTACCTCCTGACGAGCACGATCACGGTCCCGTTCTACGGCAAGCTGTCGGACCTCTACGGACGCCGACCAATGCTCATGATCGGCATCACCCTGTTCCTGGTCGGGTCGGCGCTGTCCGGGCTGAGCCAGGAGATGTGGCAGCTGATCCTCTTCCGGGGCGTTCAGGGCCTCGGTGCCGGCGCCCTCTTCCCGATCGCGCTCGCGGTCATCGGTGACCTCTTCACGCCGGCCGAGCGTGGCAAGTACCAGGGCCTGTTCGGTGCGGTCTTCGGGATCTCATTCCTGATCGGGCCCGGCCTGGGTGGCTTCCTGACCGACAACGTCGGCTGGCACTGGATCTTCTTCGTCAACATCCCGATCGGGATCGTCAGCCTCGCCGTGATCTGGCGCCTCCTGCCCACGATCAAGCGGACCGATGTGTCCCGAAACCTCGACTACCTCGGCGCGCTCGTCTTCACGATCGCCATCGGTTTCCTCCTCGTTGGCCTGACGAACAAGCAGTCCGGCGAATGGGCCGACCTGGTGGTCGGAGGCTTCATCGCCATCGGTCTCGCCCTGAGCGCTGTCTTCGTGCTCGTCGAGACCCGGGCCAGGGAACCGATCGTTCCACTCGACCTGTGGCGCAATCGGACCTACGTGTCGTCGGTCCTCTCGACGTTCTTCGTCAGCTTCGGGTTCTTCGGAGCGATCATCTTCCTGCCGCGCTGGTTCCAGGTCGTACGCGAGGAAACCGCGACCGCGTCCGGCTACCTGATCTTCCCGATGCTGATCGGGCTGATCGGCAGCTCGATCGTGGCCGGTGCACTCGTCTCGCGGACGGGCAAGTACAAGGCGATCGTCATCGCCGGGCTGGCCTCGATGGCCGTCGGTATCACGCTCATGACGCAGCTTCGAGCCGACACCGAGTACCCGGTCCTCTTCCTGTGGATGTTCATCACAGGCCTGGGAATCGGACCCACCCTGTCGGTCTTCACGATCATCGTCCAGAACGCGGTGCCCTTCTCGAAGCTGGGCGTCGCCACGAGCAACCTGACCTTCTTCCGCCAGATCGGCGGGTCGGTCGGGCTCGCGATCGCAAGCACCCTGTTCGGACAGGCGCTCGCCGACGAGGTGCCGTCCCAGACGGACTCCGTGTTCTCCAGGATGGCCAGTCAGGCGCCCGCGGCGGCTCGCCCGCAGATCGAGCAGTTCCAGGCCTCCTTCAACGGCTCCATCGGGTCCGGCCAGGGGATCGACCTGAACAACCAGACAGGTGTCGGCCAGAGCTTCGGCGAGGTCATCCTCAACCAGGTTCCATCCGCCTTCCAGGGCATGATCCAGCCGTTCGTGCCCCAGTTCGACCAGGCATTCAACAACGCGATGAGCCTCGCCATCGCGCACACGTTCTGGCTCGGGGTCGGCGCGACGATCCTCGGCTTCCTCGCCGCCCTGGTGATGCGGGAGCTGCCGCTCCGCCGGACGATGGGTCCCGACGCCGCGCCCGCACGGATCCCTGCGGCGGACGAGGGACTCTTGCCGTCCAGCGCCGACTGATCAAGGCGCCGGCCGCGGCGCTCTGAGCCGGCCGACGGCGACGCCCCCAGTGATGCCCCCAGCAGCAAACTCCGGGCTTCACCGGGGATTGACTGGCTCCAGGGCCCAGCCAGCAGTCCGTCGTGGCGATCCGGGCGGCCGGCTGAGCACGAGGCGCCAGTTCTCTGTGCTCCCACGGTCGGTGACGGGCCTGCTCAATGGCGCCTCACGGGCCTGCTCCGACCGAAATGATGGTCCCAGCATCATTTCGGGCTTCAACGACGGTTCGCCGGGACTCGGGGCCGGAGGCGCGAGGTTGGAGGGGCGGGTCGACACAGACGTTGGGAGGTGTGCGTCAGGCCGGACTCGGCGACACGGGATCCCCGCGTGGACTAGGATCGGGATGTGGTGACGCGTCGCGATCCTTCCGTTTCCGCGATGGTTTCGGGCCGGATCCCGCCCGGCCTGATGGCCGTCGGTGCGGCCGGCGCGCCGTTCGTTCCCGCGCTCCCGGCCGCCGATCTGCCGCCTGGTGCCCTTCGTCGAGTCACTTTCGGCGACCTCGACGTCCTCGTTGCGCACACCTCCAAGGGAATCGTGGCCGTCGACGACCGCTGCCCGCACATGTCGGCGCCGCTGAGCCTCGGCCAGCTGGATGGCTGCGTCGTTTCCTGCCCGCTCCACGAGGGCCGCTTCGACCTCGCGAGCGGAAACCCGGTCCAGATGCCGACGACCGGCGGCCTCGATGCCGACGGGGCCTACCACTCGGTCTGGACGCCCGGCGGCCGCGATCCAAAGCCTGACCTGCCGGGGAAGAAGTCGGATGCCCGCCGGCTGACCCGGATCCGCCGCTTCCGGTACTACCCGGTGCGGATCGCCGACGGCGTCATCGAGATCGCAGTCCCGCGCGCCTGACCCGGTTGAGGCCGCCAGGCCGCTGGAACGGCGGGCTTGCCCGGTGGCGAGCCGGCTCAGGCCTCGGTCGACTGCGCGCGACGCCGCGAGGCGCGCTTCACAATCTCCACGACCTCGGCCGGGTCGTCCGTGACCGCGATGAGGTCGACATCGCCGGGCGCGATCATCCCGTCGGCCAGCAGCCGGCCACGGAACCAGTCGAGAAGTCCGGAGAAGAACTCGGACCCGACAAGGATGATCGGGAAGTGCCGGATCTTGCCGGTCTGGATGAGTGTCAGGGCCTCGAACAGCTCGTCCATCGTCCCGAACCCACCGGGCAGGATCACGAACCCGTCGGCGTACTTCACGAACATCGTCTTGCGGGCGAAGAAGTAGCGGAACTCGACCCCGAGATCCACGTACGGATTGATGTCCTGTTCGTGCGGCAGCTCGATGTTGCAGCCGACGGACATCCCGCCGCCCTCCTGGCAGCCGCGGTTCGCAGCCTCCATCACCCCCGGACCGCCGCCGGTGATGATCGCGAAGCCCTCCAGCGCCAGGCGGCGCCCGATCTCGCGCGCTGTCTCGTAGATGGGTGAATCCCGGTCCACGCGCGCCGAGCCGAAGACGGTGATCGCGGGACCGAGCGTGGCGAGGGCATCGAAGCCCTCGACGAACTCGGCAAGGATCCGGAGCGCGCGCCACGGATCCGTGTTCAGGAACGGCGGGCGCGCGCTCGGCTCGAGGAGCTTCCGATCCTCGGTCATCGTCGGATCGCCGGCCATCTTCGCCGCCGCACGTGGCCCGATCGTCAGGCGACCGCTCCGCCGGTGGTCGCTGATAGGTTCGCCGGGATGGTCGCCGCTCGGCACGCTGTGTCCTCCGCTCTCCTGCCCCACTCGGGCGAGGATGGCATCCTACGCCGATGAATGATCCGGGCACCCCGCGCCGCTCCCCGCTTCGCTTGATCCTCGCCGTCGGCCTGATCGTGGCCGGTGCGGTCTGGATCCTTCAGGGTCTCGGCATCCTCACGGTCGGCCGGAGCTTCATGGTCGGCGACCCGACCTGGACGGTCATCGGAGCGCTGTTCGTGGTGCTCGGCGTCGTTCTCGCGGTGCGCCGGCGACGCTAGCGGTCAGGCCTGTCAGGCCTTCTCGATGAGTGCCTTCCAGGCCGCCTCGTCACGGCCGGCGACAAAGCCATTGCCGAGCCGGATGAGCGGGATTCGGAGCAGGCGCTGGTCCGCCAGGAGCCGTCCGGCAAGATCGGCCGGGTCCATCCGCAGGTGACCGAGACCGTCATCCATCCAGGCCCGACCCGTGGTGTCGGCAAGCGCGGGCGCGCCCAGGCGCTCCACGAAGCGGCGCAGCTCGGCGGCGGCCATCGGCTTGCGCCGGAGGTCGACGAACTGGACGGTGACGCGGCGCTCCTTGAAGAACCGGAGGGCGGCGCGGGTGTCCTGATGGTCCTCTCGCCCGAAGACCTGGAGGACCGGGCCCGAGGTCGAGGGGCTCATCCGGCTCCTTGTGTCGAGAGGCGCTCGATGCGGCGGTCGGCGAGGATGGACAGGGGCATCGGGCGAAGGGTAGCGGGTCGGCTACCATCAGCAGCACAGGAGGTGCCCGGTGTCGGTCTGGTTCACGGTCCAGCTGGACGACAGCCCCGGCTCGCTCGCGCGGGTCGCGACGGCGCTCGCGGAGCGCTCGGTCAACATCACCGGGATCGTCGGCGTCGCCGAGGACACGGATGGAGCGCTCATGCTCACGACCTCGAACCCGGCAGCCTCACGCGCGGCATTCGAGGCCCTCGGCCTTGCCTTCGAGGAGCACGACGCGTCGGGTGGGATCGACCCCCACAACATGAGCGTCTCCGACCTCCGCGCGCGCTGATCGTCGATCCACCTTCGATCGCCATGACACGTCGCCCGATCCTCCCGGCCACCGTCGCCGCCCGCGCCATCGTCGATGACGGAAGCACGGTCATCCCCGCGCTCATTGAACGGATCCGGGCAGCCGGCGGCGTCGTCCGGACGCTCTCGACGGTTCGGCGACTCGATGCCGACCCGGCTGAGGGAGAGGCCCACCCCGCCGAATCGAGCCACCCCGAGAACTCCCTCTCCGGCCGCGTCGAGATCGAGATCGAGGTCGAGGGCCTCGACGAGGAGCGGCTGGTCCGGACGATCCATGCGACGCCGGGCGTCCACGCACATCGCCTGACCCGGGCGCTTGATCGGATCTTCGGCAAGCGGGTCATCGTCATCGGCGGCGGGGCCCAGGTCGCCCAGGTGGCGCTCGGTGCGGTCAGTGAGGCGGACCGGCACAATCTCCGGGGCGAGCGGATCTCCGTGGACACCATTGCGCTCGTCGGCGAGAAGGAGATTGCGGCGGCCGTGCGAGCCGTGGCGGACCTGCCGCGGGCCCGTCTGCTCGTCCTCGCCGGGTCGATCATGGGCGGCGATATCACCGCCGCGGCGCGGGAGCTCCGCGAGCAGGGCATCCCGATCATCTGCCTGAACATGGTGGGCTCGATCACCGGGGTTGCCGACCTGGTCGTGAGCGACCCGGTCCAGGCCGGGACAATGGCGGTCATGGCCGTCGCCGACACGGCGACCTTCGACCTCGCGCGCCAGCGCGGCCGGCGGTACTGAGCGCGGCCCGGGCTCGCACCCGATGCGGATCGCAACCTGGAACGTCAACTCCCTCAAGGCCCGGATGGAGGCTGTCGAGGGCTGGCTCGCGAAGGCCCAACCGGATGTCCTGCTCCTGCAGGAGACGAAGCTGTCCGATGCGGACGCCCCCGTGATGCCGTTCCGGATGCTCGGCTATGACCTGATCCATCACGGCGAGGGGCGCTGGAACGGGGTGGCGATCGCCACCCGGGTGGGCGCCGAGGAGGTGATCACGAATTTCGGCGATGGGCCCGTCCGGGACAGCGCAGCCGGCGCGACGATCGCGGTTTCCGAGGACGACTTCGATCCCTTCGACGAGGCCCGGATGATCTCGGCGGTCTGCGGCGGGATCCGGGTCGCTTCGCTGTACGCCCCGAACGGGCGCGTCGTGGGTTCGCCGTTCTACGAGGGCAAGCTGCGCTGGTTCGAGCGGCTCGCGCGCTGGCTGGAGGAGACCCGCTCCCCCACCGAACCGCTCGTCCTTGGCGGTGACTACAACGTGACTCCGTCCGATGACGACGTCTGGGATGCGATCGCGGCGCACGGCGGGACGCACGTGTCAGAGCCGGAGCGGGCGGCGCTCGCGCGGTTGCGCGAGTGGGGCCTGGAGGATGCCTATCGGCGCGCGCAGCCGGCCCTCGGGCGCTTCTCCTGGTGGGACTATCGCGCCGGCATGTTCCATCGCAACGAGGGGATGCGGATCGACCTCCTGTACGCGACGGTACCCGTCGCTACGCGCGTCGTCTGGGCGGAGATCGATCGCGAGGCCCGCAAGGGCCCGCCGACACCGTCAGACCATGCGCCGGTCGTCATGGATGTCGATGGGCCGGGCCGGCCATTCGATTCAGGCTGGACCGGAACCCTCGAGCGGATCGCCGCTCGAACGAGGCCGCGGACTCGCGCCTGACGGGTCCCCGAGCCCGGTCTGCCGCGTGGCGCTCAGGTCTGCTGGACCCGCTCCAGGTCGCTGATCAGGATGGTCGCCCCACCGTGGCGGACGGTGCTGGCGCGCCAGTCCTCGAGGCGCTCGCGAAGGCTGACCGGCAGGTCCACCTCGCGGGCCTGCGCACTGCGCTCGAAGGCGCTCAGGACGTTGTTGACCTGGTCATCGGCGACAGCGAGGACGAACGTCGCGTTGGCTTCATCGAGGAACCCGCCGCTGGACGGGATTCGCGTGAACCGATGCCCATGGGCACGCAGGTCCTCGGACACGGGGGCGCCGTCGGCTTCCTGGACGAATGCAATCAGGAGCTTCATGACGCAGCGAGTGTACCCACATCCCGGCCCGAAGCGCCCCCGGGAGCGCCCTCCGGGTGCGCCTCCGGTTCAGTCCAGCGCCACGCGCTCGTGCCAGGCGGGGACGTGGACATCGAAACCGAGCGCCCGGACCTTCGGCGCAAGCGCCTGCTGCGCCTCGGGGTCGCCGTGGACGAGGAAGACGCGGCGCGGGAAGCCCGGATCGCCGGCCTGCAGCCCCTCCCCGAACCGGCCGACCCAGGCCAGGAGTGCCGGCTCGTCGGCGTGGGCGGAGAAGCCGCTGATGGAGCGTATGCGGCAACGGACGTGGCGAACCTGCCCGTCCAGCTTGACCGTCCTTGCGCCCGCCTGGAGGTGGCTGCCGAGGGTGAGCCGACCCTGGTAGCCCACGAACAGGATCGTGGCTGTCGGATCGTCGATCAGCTCGCGCAGGTGGCCGACCACCCGTCCTCCGGTCAGCATTCCGTTGGACGCCACGATCAGGTACGGCCGCGCGGCGTGGGCGATCGCCTTGGAATCGGCCAGGCGGTTCGTGACCGTCTGGTTCGGGTAGTCGATGGGGGTGTCCGCGGACTTGAAGAGGGCCGCCGTCTCGTCGTCGTACATCTCCGTATGTCGCCGGTAGACCTCTGAGGCCTTCGAGGCCATCGGGGAGTCGAGATACAGCGGCAGGATCGGGATCTCGCCCGCATCGATGAGCCGGTCCAGTTCCCAGACGATCTCCTGGGTCCGCCCGATCGCAAACGACGGGACGAGCAGGACGCCGGCGCTGCGGTCCACCTCGCGAACCGCATCCGCGAGCGTCCGGAGCGCCTCGGACGACGGCTCGTGCTCCCGTCCCCCGTAGGTGGACTCGATGCACACGTAGTCGGCACGGGTCAGGACGGTCGGGTCTCTCAGGATCGGTGCGCCGGGCCGCCCGAGGTCCCCGGAGAAGACGATTGTCTGCTCGGGCCCGCCTTCGCGCTCCTGCACGCGCAGCCGGATGATGGCCGAGCCGAGGATGTGGCCGGCGTCGAGGAAGGTCGCGTGGATGCCCGGCGCCACCTCGATCTCGTCGTCGTATCGAACCGTCCGGAAGTGCGGGAGGACCCCTGCCGCATCCCGCTCCGTGTACAGCGGGGCATCGAGGTCGATGAGAAGGTCCCGGCTCTGGGCGCGAAGGCCGGCTTCCGCATCGTGGCCCTCCGTCAGCCCGCCATCCGCCGGTTCGATCGTTGTCTCGACGTGCTCCCCGGTCCTGACCGAGCCGGTCGCGAAACGGAGGCTCACGCGGGGGGCAGGAGTGGCGGAATCGAGGCCCTCACCGTCCGGCTCGCCGGCCGGCGACTCCCCGCGCTCCCGTGCGAGGTCGAGTGCGTCGACGTAGTCCCGTGCCGCCTTCCGATCCTCCGTGATGGCCTCGTCGGGGTGACGCGCCTCCCAGCGCGAACCGCGTTTGGCGAACTCCTCCTGGAGCCGTCCGCTGTCCAGGAGGACCAGCTCGGCCAGCTCGGCCGTGGCCGACGTGAGGTGGATCGGACCGCCAAAACCCATCTTGATCGCGAGCGGGAGGAGCCCGCAGTGGTCGAGGTGGGCGTGGGTGATGAGGATCGCGTTCAGCTGCTCTGGATCGAAACCCAATGGGATCCGGTTCCGGATGGACTCGTCGGGAGCGCCCTGGAACATCCCGCAGTCGATGAGGATGCTCGCCCGCTCCGTCGTCAGGTGGAACCGCGAGCCGGTGACGGTGGCGGCCCCGCCGAGGAAGTGGAGGTGCATTCGCGGAGTGTGCCAGTACGGTGCTGGAGGTGCTGGGTGTTCGGGGGCTCGGGGGCTCGGGGGCTCGGCACGGCGAGGGCGCTACCATCCCCGGGTGCCCAGGCCAACGATCCGTGAACGGCTTCTGTCCCGCGCCGTCCTGATCCGGATTCCCGGACTGCTCGCGGGCCTCGTGGTGTTCGGATTCGGGATCGCGCTCATGGTCCGCGCCAACGTGGGCCTGGGCCCATGGGAGGCCCTGCACCAGGGCGTGCAGTTCCGCACCGGGATCCCGATGGGGACGATTTCCATCCTCCTCGGCGTGCCGATCCTTGCCCTGTGGTGGCCGCTCGGCGAACGGCCCGGTCTCGGAACGCTGCTCAACGTGGTGCTCATCGGCACGGCCACGAACGTCGGAAACGCGCTCATCCCGGCCCAGACGGTGCCCGCCCTCCAGTTGCTCCAGATGGCGGCAGGCGTCCTCGTGATCGGACTGGGGTCTGGAATGTACCTCTCGGCGGACCTGGGACCCGGTCCGCGTGATGGGCTCATGGTCGGCATCCACCATCGGTTCGGATGGTCGATTCGTCGCTCGCGGACGGCGATCGAGATCAGCGCGCTGGTGGTCGGCTGGGCACTGGGCGGGACGATCGGGATCGGCACGGTCGTCTTCGCGTTCGGAATCGGACCGGTGGTCCAGGTCATGCTCGGCATCTTCGACCGGGAGGGCCGCGTGTCCCGGCGGCGCGAGGTCCGGATCCTGGACGGCAGCCCCGGCTCCCTCGGGGAGTAGCCGCTCGGCGCTGCGGACGCAGGCCGGCGATGAGCGGGCGCCGCGGACACGGCCGCCCCCGCAACTCCCCGTAGCGCGATCCAGATGAACGAGCACGACCCATGTGCCCGACGTGCGGATTCACGCTTCACCTGACTCTGGGTCGTGCTCAGCCATCGAAAGCGCGCGCCCGACAGAAGCGCGCCGGCGCCGCCGCCGCCGCCTACGATGGCCCCGTGCAGTTCACCGACAATCCCACGTTCGCCCGCCTGGAGGCCACGTACGCCGCGTACCTGGAGGCATGGGGCGCCTGGATGGTCGGGCATCACGCGGGAACGACCCCGGAACGGGATGCGGAACTCGCGGCCGCGCTCGTGGTCGCGCGTCGGGCCGTGGCCGCGGAGCTTGCGGCCGAAGCCTGGGATCGCCTGTCGAGCGCCGACCGTGCCGCCCTGGACAACATTCGCGCCGCGCTCCCCGACCTCGACGCCTGGGCCGCGCCACTCGACGGCCTTGCGTTCACCGACGCACGGGCCGCGGGCGGGCCCGAGGCGCCCGCCCGCGATCGAGAGTCGCACGGGGAGCCCACGGATATCGCGACACTCCGGCGCGTCACGTTCGACGCCTGGGGTGCCGCCATGGCCGACCTCGAGGTCGGCGACGAGCGCCTGGACCGTCTGACCGTCAGCGCGCACCTCGCGCGCGAGGAGGACCCGGACGCCCGCCGTCGGCTGTTCCTGACGATGGAGCCTGCCTGGCGCGTTCTCAATGGGGAGGACGAGCCGGACAGCCCGTACCGCCGCCTCGTGAGATCGTCGGCCGCGCGCTGGTCCGGCGAAGGCTCCCCGATCGAGGCGAACGCCGCCGCCCTCGGGATGGACCCGCGCGACGTCGAGCCGACGATACGCCGGATCCTGGCGGCGTTCCGAACGGTCGCCCTTGGGCAGGCTCTCGTGGAGCCGTGGGACTTCCGATACGTGGTCGGGGGCCTCGCGCGCCGACTGGATGCCGCGATTCCCGTGGACCGCCTTCGGGCGATCAACGACGCGCACCTGCGGTCCCTGGGCGCCGACCCGGCCGACCTCCACATCCACTACGACATCCACCCGAGACCGGACCGGCCGGTCATCCCGACTGCGTTCACGGTTCCCTCCGACATCGCCCGCCAGGTGGCCGACGGCACCTGGATCCCGGCAACGCCGTGGGTCTTCGCAACGTACGCAGAGGGCGGAATCGGCAACCTCGAGGAGCTGCTCCACGAGGGCGGCCACGCGCTCCATTACGCCGCGCTCCGGGCGCGACCGGCACACTTCTCGTGGCCGCCGGACCAGACCGCGTTCGTGGAGGCGGTCGCGGATGTGGTGGGCTGGAGTGCCCACGAGCCGGTATTCCTTCGCGAGCACCTCGGCGTCGAGGTTTCCGCGAGGGAGTCGGTCGTCGCGCGGTACGGGAGCGTCATGCTCGATGCGGCATGGACGCTCTTCGAGCTCGAGCTCCATCGGCGCCCCGATCGATCACCGAACCAGGTCTGGGCCGAGATCGCGGAGCGCGATCTGGGCGTTCGGGGGCACCCGGAGTGGTCCTGGTGGGCCGGCCGCGGCCAGCTCATCGACGGCCCGGGCTACCTCGCGAACTACGCGCTCGGCGCCGTCATGGTCGCCGCGGTCCGCGGCCGGACGCGTGACCTTCGTGGCGACTGGTCACGTGGCGACCCCGGCTGGTATGGGTTCCTGTCCGAGGCACTCCTGCGGTTCGCCGGCGCCCGGACGCCGCGCGACATCCTGGGTGACTTCCTGGGCGGCCCGCTGACGGCCGATGCGCTGCTCGCCGACATCGAACGAGCGGGCTGAGGGTCAGAGGATGGGCCAGGCTACGACCGCGTCGATGGCGACGGCCGCGAACAGCAGCGTCAGGTAGCTGATCGAGAAGCGATAGAGCCGGATCGCCTGGGCCGTCGAGGCCTCCGGGGCGGATCCCTGGCGCCAGAGCACGAACGCGCGCCACATGAACATCGCGCCCAGGACTACCGCGGTCGCGAGATACACGAGGCCCATCTGGGCGACCACCGCGAACACGAGTGAGACCGCAACGAGGAGCGCCGTGTACAGCGCAATCTGGCGACTCGTCTCGGCGATTCCGCGGACCACCGGGAGCATCGGCAGACCGGCTGCGGCGTAGTCGCCACGGATCCGGAGGGCGAGCGCCCAGAAGTGCGGTGGCGTCCAGTAGAAGACGACGAGGAAGAGCATGAGAGCCGGCAGCCCCACGCTGCCGGTGACGGCCGCCCAGCCGATGACGGGCGGGAGCGCCCCCGCCGCGCCGCCGATGACGATGTTCGAGGGCGTGCTCCGCTTCAGCAGGATCGTGTAGACGAAGACGTAGAACGCGATCGCCAGGAGCGTCAGGAACGCGGCAAGAAGGTTGACGAACCAGGCCATCAGGGCCACGGAGATCACCGCGAGGACCACCCCGAAGCCCATCGCCCGCTGCGGGGTGATGTCGTGGGCGGGGAGCGGCCGGCGCCTGGTCCGGACCATCCGCTCGTCAATGTCGCGGTCCAGGTACTGGTTGATGGCGTTGGCGGCGCCGGCCGCGAGCGTGCCGCAGACGAGTGTCCAGAAGGTCAGGCGCAGCCAGTCGAGCGGCTGGATCCCGGGGACGTCGCGCGTCGCGAGGACCATCGCCGGAACGGTCGTGACCAGGAGGAGTTCGATGATCCGCGGCTTCGTGAGGGCGATGTAGGCACGGATCGTGGCCTTCGTGGAGCCATTCGAGGCGCCATCGGTTACGGCACCGCCGGGGAGCTCGCCCGTGGCCGAACCAGATCCCGTGGCCGAACCAGATCCCGTGACCAGACCAGATCCCGTGGGCCCGTTTGCGCCCTCCATGCGCACCCCGTAGTAGCTGGATGCCGCGAGGGCGACGGAGCCGCCCCAGATCAAGGCGCCGATTGCGACATGCAGCGTCTGGGCCCAGCCCGACAGGAGGGTCAGGATCTGGAGACCCCCGATCACGACCTGCACCAGGTACAGGACGAAGATGCCCATGGCCATCCCGGCGAGGCCGGGCTTGGCGGGCCGGAGCCGCCGGGCTGCGACGGCCACCGCGAGCAGGATCAGGAACACCACCGCTGCGACATAGCGGTGGAGTGCCTGGGCGGTGTACAGGACGGCGACGTCGCTGGGCGTGCTGGGATCGAACGGGAAGAGGCCACCCGACATGAGCGGCCAGTCCGCAAAGACGAGGCCGGCATTCAGAGCGGTCACGTTGGATCCGAACAGCAGCAGGGCAAACGTGGCGGTCGCGCCAAAGGTGGCAAGGAGCGTGAATCGCTGGCTGCCCCCACGCCCGCCAATCCTCGCCGGGTAGCCGACCCGGACCAGGAGGTAGACGAGGACGCCGACGAGCGCCATCGCGGCGGCGAGGTGTGCGGTCACGCTCTCTCCGGAGTTGCCGAGCCGGACCGTCTCACGACCCAGGTACGCCTGGAAGCCGACGAGAAGCAGCGCGAACAGCGACGGCCACAGGATCGAGCGCCGGTCCCGGTGGTCGATACCCGCGATGACCGCCATCCCGAGGATCAGGAGGCCGATCACCGCGGCGACGGTTCGATGGATCCACTCGAGCCAGACGTGATAGTCGGCGTCGAGGCCGGGCAGGAACTGCCCCGGGAAACAGCCCGGCCACGTGGGGCAGGCGATGCCCGAGTTGGTCGCGCGGACGATGACGCCGAGCGTGACGAGCAGGAAGGTCGTCACGACGGTCGCGGCAGCGAGGCGCTGGAAGCGGGTCACAGAACTCCCGGGCTCGGATGGAGGCTTGGGGCGGCCTCATTCTAGCCGTCGGACCTCGGGGACCAGCTTCGCCGACCGGGCGGCGGCGCACATTCGGCCGCCGGTCTACGCTCTCGGGATGCCAAGCAGAGTGCGCCGCCTCATCCCCATCCTCGCCATCGCCGCGCTCGTCGCGGCCTGCGGTGGCGGCGCTCCCAGCCAGACGGTCCCGAGCCTGGCTCCGACCACGGGCTCCTCCGAGACGCCCGGCGGATCGGGGAGCACGGCCTGTGGGGCAGCGCCTGCTCCGCCCGCGGATCAGGCCGGCTGGAACACCGCGTCGAAGGCGCCGACCGTCTTCCCGGTGCTCGTGAACAGCAGCGGCAGCCTGACGTGCGGCGCGAATCGTCTCCTGTTCACGTTCCTCGACGACCAGAACCGGCCGATCGCGAAGCCGGACCGAACCGTCTCCATCGCGATCTTCAACCTCGGGCGCAACGGCGATACCGCCACGGAAACAGAGACCGGGGCGTTCGTCTGGGGCATCGAGAATGAGCGGGGCTTCTACGTCGCGAACGTGTCATTCCCCGAGGCGGGTCGATGGGGAGCGGAGTTCTCGACGGCGCTCGCCGGCGGCACTCCGGAGACGATCCGGATGACCTTCGATGTGGCAACGAGCTCGCCGGTCGTCCATGTGGGCGACCAGGCGCCGGCCTCGGACACCCCGACAGCGGATTCCGTCGGGGGAGATCTCGCGAAGCTGTCCACGGACGCGGTGCCTGATCCGGCGCTCTACGAGACCTCGGTCAAGGCGGCCCTCACAGCCCACGAACCATTCGTCCTGGTCTTCGCGACGCCGGCGTTCTGCAGCTCGGCGCAGTGCGGCCCCACGCTGGACCGCATCAAGCCCCTCGTGACCGCCCTCCCAACCGTGGCGTTCATCCACGTCGAGCCGTACCAGCTCACGTTCCAGAACGGCGACCTCCAGCCTGTGCTCGATGCCCAGGGAGGCCTCCAGCCGACCCCGGCCGTGTTCGAGTGGGGCCTCCTGTCTGAGCCGTGGGTGTTCGTGGTGAACCGGGACGGGATCGTGACGGCTTCGTTCGAGGGGATCGTCTCAGCCGACGAGATCAAGGCCGCCGCCGACGCAGTGAAGTAGCGGCGGTGTCCCGCTAGCTCGTCGCGGCGCCGGTGCTGCCCGGCGCGTACAGCGCTGTGCCGTCGGCGCACCGCGGACAAGTCTCGAATCCGGGTTCGTAGGTGGCGAGATCCATCGCCCACAGGGCCCGAAGCGGGTAGACGCGGCCTGTCTCCGGTGACGTGAGGGTGGCCATCCCACCGCTCCGATCCACGAGGACGGCGCACTCCACGATCTGCCCACCCATCGCCTCGACGGCAGGGAGCATCGCGAGCAGGGATCCGCCCGTGGTCAGGATGTCGTCCACCAGCAGCACGCGCTGCCCGGGTTCGATGCGGAAGCCGCGCCGGAATTCGCGGTGGGCGGTCCCATCGGGGCGTCTGACTTCCTCGGCGAAGATTCCGGTCGTGCCGAGCTGCCGGCCCGTCTCGAACGCGAGAATGACCCCGCCCGTGGTCGGGCCGGCGACGACGTCCACGGTCGGGATGCCGTCAGCGTCCCGGTGGCGCGCGGCCCAGAACCCGCACAGCTGGCTGGTCGCGGCCGGGTCGGACAGAACGGCGAACTTCTCCAGGTAGGCGTCCGAGTGGCGGCCACTCTTGAGCAGGAAGTGGCCCTCGCGGAACGCCCCGGAACTCCGGAACAGCGCCTCGGTCCGGCGCGCGATCTCGGCGCGGACCGCGAGGTCCAGCGCAGGCTTGATCGTGGTCATCGGGGCCGAGTGTACGGGCACCTGTCGCGCCGCGTGCCGTTGTCAGCCGGCAGTTGGTGGCGGTGCATCGTCGGGCAGGTCCGACGGTGCGACCTCCGTGCGCGGCGCGGCGGCATCGATGACGGCCGTGCCTGAAGCACCCGGGACCCTCGGGGAGAGTCTTCGTCGAACCACGTAGACCACGACCAGCGTCACGAGCGCGAGGATGAGGAGGATCGGCACCATGACGATCCCGACCCAGATGCCCACGGTTGCGAGACCCTGGAGGATCTCGACGAGGCTCGCGGTGGCGCGATCGACCTGGTCCTTTGGATCGAACTTCTGCTGCGAGATCACGACGGCAGGGTCCGGCTGCAGTCCGTAGCGGACCGTCAACGTGGAGAATGCCGCCTGTCCCTGGAGGTACTGCCGCGCGGCAGTCGCCTGTTCGATCTCGCCACGAACCTGCGTGAGCTCGGCCTGAACGGCCAGGACGTCGGTGATCTTCGTCGCCTGGGTCATGATGGACTGGAGGGCGCGCTCGGTCGTCTGGAGATTCGTGATCCGTGCACTCAGATCGACGACCTGGCCCGTGACGTCCTCGGTCTGCGTCCTCTCGCTCACGACCTTGATCGAGAGTCCGCGAAGCGCCGTCAGGGCGTCCTCCCATTGGTCCGCGGGGATGCGATACGTGATCGTTGCGCTGACGTTCTCGTCGTCGCCGGCCTGCTCGGACGCGCTGACATACCCGCCTAACGCGGTGATCCTGGCGGCGGCCGCATTCGCGGCGTCGGCCACGGACTTGACCTGGAGGTCGAGCGACCCGGTCTTGATGACAAGCAGGTCCTGACGAGCCGCGTCCAGGACCAGGCTGCCGGAGCGACCTTCGCCGCTCGTGTCAGTGACCGGTGCCGGCTCCATGGCGGGCTGTTCGCCGGCCCCGTTGTCGAACGCGCTCCCGACGGAGCTCAGGGTCCTCGGAGCACTGGCCGCGCCCCCGCAGCCGACAGCAAGGAGGAGGATCACGAGCAGAGCGGTCAGCCGTGCGAGTGCGCCGCGAGAGGTATCGATCGAGGTACGCATGGTTCGATGCTCCACGTTGTGGCGGTCCGAGCGCAGAGGCGGTAGCTCGGCTGCCCTCCGGACGCCCTCCATGGTGCACCGGTTCCCGGCGCCGTCGCGGCGTGGGATCAGGGCCGGTACTCGACGCCCTTCGCGGAAGGCGGCCCGGTGCGCTTCGGAAGCGCGCTGCCGATGAGCGGGCGGTACGACGTCAGGCCCTGGATCCGGCAGACGGCCTCGAGCTCATCGACGAGGCGAACCGGGAGCGTCGGGTCGGCGAAGATCGCGGTGCCGACCTGGACCGCGACGGCGCCGACGGCCAGGAAATCGAGCACATCCGCGAGTTCCGTCACCCCACCGATCGCGATGACCGGGATGCTCACCACCTGACAGACCTCGTACACGACCCGCAGCGCGACGGGCCTGATTGCCGGCCCGGACAGACCACCGTAGATGTTCCCGAGAAGCGGTCGCTCGCGGGTCGGGCCAACGGCGATCCCGGACAGCGTGTTGATGGCGCTGAGCGCGTCGGCGCCCGCGTCGGCGATCGCACGCGCGATCGGACGAACATCCGCGACGTTCGGGGAGAGCTTGACCAGGAGCGGCAGGTCCGTGGCCCGCCGCACGGCTGCCGTGACGGACGCCGCGGCGTCGGCGTCGATCGCGAACTGGAGCCCGCCCTTGCCGACGTTGGGGCACGAGATGTTGAGTTCGATGCCGGCGATGCCCGGCAGCCCGTCGAGGCGCCGCACGACCTCGACATAGTCGCTCACCGACTCGCCGGCCACGTTCACGATGACCGGGACACGCCAGCCGGCCCACGTCCCCGAGTACTTCTCGATGACCGCGTCGACGCCCGGGTTCTGGAGCCCGATCGAGTTCAGCATCCCGCCGGGGGTCTCGGTGACGCGCGGGGGCGGGTTGCCGATTCGCGGCCTGAGGGTCGTCCCCTTGCAGCAGATGCCGCCCAGCCGGTTCACGTCCACCACATCGGCGTACTCGATCCCGTACCCGAACGTGCCCGAGGCGACGAGGATCGGGTTGGGGAGGACGAGTCCTCTTCCGATTTCGACAGAGAGATCCACGGTCATGGGCGACGCGTCATCGGCCTCGGGCATTGCCGGCGCGACGACTCGCCAGGCCGCGCCCGACGGAGACGCCGCGGGCTTCGACCGGGCGGGAACGATCGCCGACTTCAGCTTGCGGACCGTGGGCGTCCGACGCGTTGAGGCCGGCGCACCCGTGGCCGTCACGACCCGGCGCTTGGCCTTCATCGACGTTTGGCCCTCATCGTCCCCAGGTCCCTTCCCAGTCGATCTCCTCGGACGCGAAGACCGGTCCCTCGCGGCAAACGCGCTGCGGGGTACCCGACGTCCCCATCACGACACAGCCGAGGCAGGCCCCGACCGCGCAGCCCATCCGCTGCTCCATCGAGACCTGGAGAAACGCCTTGCGTCGAGCCGCCGGCGAACCGGCCGGGTCTCCCTTGCCGGCACCTCGCTTCCGGCCGAGCTTCGCGACACCCAGGCGGCCCCGCCGCGTGGCCGCGAGCCGCGCCAGCGCCCGGAGCATCGGCTCCGGCCCACACGCGAACGCCTGATCTGCCCAGGCCTCGTAGGCCGGCACCAGCTCCGTGACGAAGCCGGGGTGCCCCATCGACCCGTCGTCGGTGGCCACGACGTACTCGACCTCGTCGGGGAGGAGCGATGTCGGGTAGACGTCCCGTGCGCTCGCGGCGCCGAACAGCAGGGTTACCTGGCGCCCGCCCTTGATCGCCTCATCGGCCAGCGAGCGGACGCCCGCCATGCCCAGCCCACCGGCAATCAGGAGGAGGTGCTGGCTCCGCGAGTCCACCTCGAACGGGCGGCCCAGCGGGCCGAGCATGTCGATGGTGTCGCCCGCCCGGAGATGCGTGAACCACTGGGTGCCGCGCCCGACCGTCCGGAAGTGGATCGTGATCGTGCCGCTGGCTGGGTCCGCGGTGTTGATGGAGAAGGGCCGGCGCAGAACGAGCCCAGACAGGTCGCCGGTCCGCACGTGGACGAACTGACCGGCCCGCGAACCCGTTGCCAGCGCCGGTGCGTGATACGTCTGGAGCCACTGCCCGGGCAGGATCTCGCGAGTGTCGAGGAGCTCGGCGCCGACGAGGCGCATATCAGTCGTGCCGGGTGACGGCTGCTCGCGCGCACGGGATGGTGGTGTCGGCGGTCACGCCTGGTTGTCGTCCTCGTCCTCGTCGCCGTCCGCAACGACCGCCGGAAACGCTTCCGCGACGGCATCGGCGAGGTCTCCGAAGACATCCGTCGGGTCGTAGAAGCGGACGACCAGGTCCGGCGTGTCCAGATCCGTCCAGCCGGCGTCGCCCTCCGGAATGACGCGCCCGCGAAAGCCCGCCAGCGCCAGCTCCAGGTGCTCGTCCAGGTCATCGACCACGACCACAGTGCCGACCTTGCTCATGAGCGCGGAGGCGGCATTCTCGAACTGCTCGATGAGACCGCCCTCGGCACGCTGGCTGCGCTCCTGGAAGTCGAGGGCGAGCCCATAGAGCGCCGCGGCGGCGCTTGCCTCGTCGTCCACGACGGGCACCTCGGGCTGGCCGGCTGCCCACCGGTCGGCCGCAGCCGCGTATGGGTCGGCCCCCTCGATGGTCATCGTGGGCCCGCCGTCAGCGTCTCCCTCGGACCCTTCATCTTCAGCGTCCGACCAGACGCCCTCGCGCGCGGCGTCGCCGAAAGCCGCGAGGATGTCGGCCGGGTTGTACAGCTCCACGAGCTCCCCGCCGGTCTCGATGATCTCGGTCTCGGACTGCCATTCGCCCGTGGTCTCGTCGTAGATCCGGCTTCGGCTCCGGAACGTCCCGTCCGGGGCGATCGCCAGGTAATCCGGGTCCTCGTCAATGAGGGTCACGCCCCCAAGCTCGCGGACTCGGTCGGCCTGATCGCGCAGAAACCGCTCCAGCTGCTCTCCCGCGCGGACGAGGAAGTCGGAGCGCTCCAGGGCGGCATCGCGGGCCATCTCGGCGAGAAGATCGTTGCGCCGGCGGTCCATCAGTTCCTCCTACCCATGGAACTCGAAATCCGGGCCCATCCGCGCCCGGAGAAACATCGAGTGGTGGCGTTCGAAGATCCACTCCCCGGCCCGGTGGCCGAAGGCGCGGACGCTCTCATCCGCCTCCAGGCGGTCGAGGGTGCCGTAGTCCGGAAGGTCCAACAGGATCACGTTGTCGAAGTCCCAGCCGTGGGCCACGTTGTACCAGCCGATGAACTTGATCCCGTACTTCGCCTGGTACTCCTTGAGCTGGCGCGGGAACAGCGTCTTCATGAAGAACTTGAAGAACGGGTCGCGGCCGCGGCGGACGGAGAAGTAGGTCGCGAGCACGGGCACGGGCGAGCGATCCTCCCTGGGCAAGCTGGGGCGCCGAGGTCGCGGCGCCGGCGGCTATTCTCGCACGCCACCGTCCGGCGGCCCGGCCGAGTCCGCGCCTGGGTCCGGCTCACCATCGGGCGCGGGGCCGTCCCCCTCCTGGTCTTCGAGTTCCCCGACCGTTGGGGTGCCCGACGCCAGCGGGCGGCGGCGGCCGGCGACGCGCCGATCCGCGGCCACGAGGCGGAGGAGGAAGATCACCGTCTGGCCGGCAAAGAGGAGCAGGATCAGCACCGCGATCAGCAGCACGGCACTCACCGCAGACGGCCAGCCCCACGCGACGCTGAGCGGCGTAAGCGCGAGTAACAGCAGCAGGACCACGACCTGCGACCAGAAGCAGCCCAGGCCCGGGCCCTTCTCCGCGTCCAGCGGAGCACCCTTGTACTCGATATCGCGGACGGTCGGCGTTGGTTCGAGCTCGGTCACGAGTGGAATGGTATCGGCGCGACCGGGATCGGACCGGCGACGGCCCAGGGCAGGCCGTCGCCCAACCAGCCTGACGCACCTCTCGTACCATCGGGTCGATGCCCGATTCCGACCGCAACCGCGCCCGCGACCCGCGCCCGCCGATCCCGCCCGACTTCCTGGATCGGTTCGCGTGGCACCCGGAGCCCGAATTGCTCGGCATCAGGGACCCGGGTGTTGCACGCGAAGCGCTCCGAGCGGTCGGTGCCGCGACGTGGGAGGCAGGCCTGGACTACCTCTACGACCATGCCCTCGGCCGGGCGATGGGTGAGGCCACCGGCTTTGGCGAGCTTCGCGAGCGGTACTTCGGGCCATCCGGCGAACCGGGACCGGCGCCATCCGACCCCACGCCGCTGCCCGACCTCCTGGAGGAATTCCGGGATCGCATCGCGGCGAACACGGTCAGCGCGTTCCATCCCCGCTCCTTTGGGTACTTCACCCCGCCACCCCTCGTGGCCTCGATCGTGGGCGAAGTCCTCAGCCAGTTCGCGCAGCAGGGCGTGGACATCTTCCACGCCGGTCCGATCGCCGCGACGGTGGAGGAGGAGGTCGTCCGCTGGCTGTGCGACCTGCTCGGGTATGACCGCGCCAGCTTCGGACTGCTGACCTCGGGCGGGGTGATGGCCAACTTCATCGGGCTGACACTCGTTCGTGACGCACACGTCCCTCGGCGGCTGGGTCTTGACCGCGCCCCGCGCGGCCGCGCGCTCGAGGGCCTCCGTGTGTACACCGGCGACCAGAGCCACTTCTCCATCGGGCGAGCCCTCGACGAGCTGGGGTTCCCACCGGAGACACTCGTGACGGTGCCCACGGACACGGACTTCAGGCTCCGCGGCGACGCCGTCGCGGCCGCCATCGCGGCCGATCGTGCCGCCGGCCTCACGCCAATCGCCATCGCCGCCGTCGCGGGTTCCACGAACACGGGTGCGGTCGATGCCATCGCGGAGCTCGCCGACGTCGCCGGGCGCGATGGTCTCTGGCTGCACGTGGACGCGGCCTACGGCGCCGCAGCCCTGCTGTCCGCGCGCGATGCCGGTCGCGTCGCCGACCTCGACCGAGCGGACTCGGTGACGGTAGATCCCCACAAGTGGTTCTTTCAGGCCTACGACATCGGCGGCCTGATGGTCCGGCAAGGGCACCTCCTCGAAGAGGTCTTTGGAGAGCACCGGCCCGAGTACTACCGAGCCGGCCATGGCTCGAGGCCGGCGGCCACGCCCGATGCGCATGACCCGGGCCTCAACTTCTGGAAGCTCGGTTTCGAGGGCACCCGGCGCTGGCGCGCCCTCAAGCTGTGGTTCTCGTGGCGGCACCTTGGAACGGCCGGGTTCGGACGGCTGATCGAGGCGAACAACGACCTCGCCGCACACCTCGCCTCGGTCATCGCCGCGAGCACGGATTTCGAGGCGCTGCCGGCCATCCCGCCACTGTCCGTGGTGTGTTTCCGGCACCTCGGTCCGGGCCTCGCCGGACACGCCCTCGACGATCACCAGGACGCTGTCCAGCGCGCGCTCGAGGCGTCGGGCGCTGGCTGGGTCTCGACCACGCGCCTCCGCGGGGCCACATGGCTGCGGGCCGGGATCCTCAACACGCAGGCCACCGAGGCGGACGTCGAGGGTCTCCTCGAGACGCTCCGCGAGCTGGCGATCGAGGTCGGCTAGCAGGCTAGCGGTGAGCCCCGCCGACGGAGTTGAGGGGGGACCTCCCGGGGGATGATCGAGCAGGTTCATCAAACCGGGCTTGGCCGCGCTCGGCCGAGGGGCGGATTCGACAGATGTCGGGCATGGCCACGCTCACATACCGCGATTCTGATCACCCAGCTCGATCACGGCCGTCGATACCTGGTCCGGGCAGGGCGTTGTCCGCGGCCCCGGCGTTCCCCAACAACGTGATTGCGAACTAGGGCTGCCCGTCTTCTGGCTCGATCCGGGCCACGCCTTCCCCGTTCGGGACCGTGGCCTTGGCTGCGCCCGCGCCGCGCAGCGCCAGTCGATCCTGCATTCGGAAGAACTCGCCGATGACGGGCAGGAACCACGGCCGGCCCTCGTAGGGCGCCGGCACGAGCGGGAAGCGCAGCTTGGCGAGCGCCGGGGGCTCCCCGCCGCCGAGCCACTCCGCGGCTCGTGTTCCGAGGTACGTTGACATCAGGACGCCGGTCCCGGAGTACCCGACGGCGTGCATCACGCCCCCGAGGCGACCGATGTGCGGCATGCGATCAAAGGTCATGGCGACCTTGCCGCCCCACGAATACTCGACCCGGTAGCCGGCGACCTGCGGGTGGATGTCCAGCATCCGTCGGAAGAGCAGGCGGGCCGTCCGGTCGACGGTCGTCGGAATGAAGCTCACCCGGCCCCCGAAGATGAGCCGGCGGTCCGCCGACACGTGCCAGTAGGACAGGAAGTTCCTCGTATCGAAGTACGCGCGCCCGGTCGGCGACAGCTCGTGCGCGAGGTCCGCCGGCAGCGGCTCAGTCGCGATGATGTAGCTCCCGATCGGGACGATCCGGCGGCGCACGCTCGGCGCGGCGCCGTCCGTGTAGCCGTTCGTCGCAACCAGCACGTCGCGGGCCAGGATCGCGCCGCGCCCGGTCTCCACCACGAACCGGCCGTCGCGCTGTTTCCGGATGGAGGTGACCGGCGTCCCCTCGTGGAGTTCCGCGCCGGCGCGCTCGGCCAACCCGACGAGGCCGGCGAACCACTTGCCGGGGTGGAGCACGCCGCCCGGTTCGATGGCCAGGCCGCCGTGGTACGCGTCTGTGCCGATCTCCTCCCTGAGCGCGCCCCTGTCGATCACACGGGCATGCATGCCGAACCGCTCGAGCGCGGCGACCTCGTCCGGGAACGCATCTGCGTGGCGCGGCGCCCAGGCGAGCTCGAGCCAGCCATTGAGTCGGAGCTCGGCATCGATGTCGGCGTCGCGAATCAGGCCGGAGACCAGTTGCAGCGCCTCCTGCGATTCGCCGTAGATGGCGCGGGCCAGATCCGCGCCGTAGCGTTTGATCATCGACTGGGGGCCCCACTTGAACCCCGGATGGGCGAGGCCACCGTTCCGCGTTGAGGCACCCCAGCCGAGCGTTCGCGCCTCGAGGAGGATTGCCTTCGCCCCCTGGAGAGCGAGCTTGCGTGCCGCGGCAACGCCCGTGTATCCGCCGCCGACGATCGCGACATCCACGGTATCCGGGAGCTGTCGGCCGCTCCGGTCGTGGAGCTTGGGCATTGTGTCGTGCCAGTACGGCCGGCGCTCGTAGTCGCGGTTCAGGCTGGGCTTCGCCATCGAGGTCATCGTAGCGCTCACCGAGGCACGAGGCTGTGGGGGGTCGTCAGCCCTCGGGCGCGGGGTCACTCCGGGCCACGTGGCTCGCAGATCGACCATCCGACGAAGCAGCGCCGCAATTGACCGAGATTCCGGGCTTTGAGCTGCTGATTGGTCCACCAGCCGGCCAATCGACGAAGAGGGGGGGTTGATCCAGTGCGAGCTTCGGCGCATGGTCGATCCCTGGACCAGCCAGGCAACGGAGGGCAGCGAGGTAGCTGGCGGGGCAGCGGCCGGCCGTCAGTCCTCGGGCGCCTCGTAGGCGATGCGGCCTCCCGCGACTGTGAGGAGCACCCGTCCGGACAGCTCGCGGCCAAGAAGCGGCGAGTTCCTGCCCTTCGAGGCGAGCGCCTCGGCGTCCACGGTCCACGTCGCCGACCGATCGAACACGACAAGGTCGGCGGGCTCGCCCTCGATGAGCCCGCGTGGTCGTCCGCCGCCGGGCGCACGGTCTCCGAGGACCCGCGCCGGACCGGTGGTGAGCGCGGCGATCGCCGTCGCGAGGGTCAGGCGGCCGGCATCGACGGCCGCCAGGACCACTCCAAGTGCGGTCTCGATGCCGCTGATCCCGTTCGCCGCGAGACCGAACTCGACCGCCTTGTCCACCTCGGTATGGGGCGCATGGTCCGTGGCGATGGCGTCGGCCGTCCCATCTGCGAGGGCCGCGAGGCAGGCCGCGGCATCCGTCGCCGAGCGGAGCGGCGGGTTCACCCGCAGTGATGGGTCGAACGGCAGCGCCGTTATCGCGCCGTCCCGCCACGGGTCGCGAGCCGCGCCGTCGTCGCCCAGCGCCTCCCAGCTCCAGCGGCGCGCCCCGGCGATCCAGTCCTCGGTGAGACCGAGGTGATGCGGCGTGACGTCGCAGGTCACCGGCAGTCCGGCGGCCTTCGCGTGCCGGACGAGTTCCAGCGACGCCGCCGTGGACAGGTGGGTCAGGTGGAGTCGAGCGCCGGGAACATCGCGGAGGACGTCGGCCAGGATCGCGAGGTCGCGTGCCACCGCGCCCGCCTCTGCCGCACCGGGCCAGCCTCGCAGACCGAGCACGGTCGCGATCAGCCCCTCATTCGCCTCCGCGCCCTCCGTGATCGTCGTGTCCTCGGCATGGTCGATGATCGGCAGGCCGAGCATCCCGGCGTACGCGAGTGCGTTCCGGAACAGGGACGCCGAGTGGACCGGTGCCCCGTCGTCGCTGAAGCCGACGACGCCCGCATCCGCGAGCTCGCCGAGTGCTGCGAGCTGCAGCCCGGCCCGGCCCGCCGAAACCGCCCCGTGCGCGAGCAGCGTCACGGGTGACCCCGAGGCCGCCACCGCGTCCCGGATTCGCGCCAGCACGGACGGCTCGTCGAGCGGGGGCGTCGTATTCGGCATGACGCAGACCGCGGTGAACCCGCCGTGCGCCGCCGCCGCGAGACCCGTCGCGATCGTTTCCGCGTCCTCGTTCCCCGGCTCGCGGAAATGCGCGTGGAGGTCAAGGAACCCGGGCGTCACGATGACCCCTGACGCATCCACGCCCTCGGCCTCGGCGCCATCGAGCCAGGTCACGGCCTGGAGGATCCCGTCGGTCACGACGATCTCCCCGGGCCCCTCCCGGCTGCTCGCCGGATCTACGAGCCAGGCCCGGGTGATCTCGAGGTCCGCGAGCCGCGCGCCCACGCTCACTCTCGTGTCCCCCGCGCTGCGCCCTCACGCGCGCCGGCGAGCAGGTACAGCACGGCCATCCGCACGGCCACCCCGTTCGCGACCTGGTCCGTGATCAGAGAGCGGCTCCCGGCCGCGACATCCGGGGCGATCTCCACGCCCTCGTTCATCGGCCCGGGATGCATGACCAGCGCATCCGGCTTCGCGAGCCCGAGGCGCTCCCGGGTCAGGCCGAACCGCGCGGCGTATTCGCGAAGCGACGGCAGGAGGCCGCCGGCCATCCGCTCGCGCTGGATCCGGAGCGCCATGACCACGTCGGCGTCACGCAGCGCGGCGCCGACATCCGAGGTCACGGTGAACCGCCGCGACCCGGCGACGCCGGCGGCCGCCCACGTCTCGAACCCGCGCAGGAGGGTCGTGGGGCCGCAGACCCAGACGTCGGCGCCGGCCGCCGTCAGCGCCCAGAGGTTGCTCCGGGCCACGCGCGAGTGGAGGACGTCACCGAGGATCACGACCTTGCGCCCGGCAACCGTTCCCCCGGGCAGGTGGGTCCGCATTGTGTACAGATCGAGGAGCGCCTGGGTCGGGTGGGCGTGCCAGCCGTCACCGCCGTTCAGGACACTGCCCGAGAAGTGCTCGGCGGCGAGGTACGGCGCCCCGGACGCTCCGTGCCGGATCACGAGCATCCGCGCCCCCAGCGCCTCGACCGTCCGGATCGTGTCGATGAGCGACTCGCCCTTCGTTACTGACGAGCTCGCGGCGGCGATGTTGACCACATCCGCGGACAGGTTCTTGGCGGCCACCTCGAAGCTCACCCGCGTCCGCGTTGAGGCTTCGTAGAACAGGATCGTCACGCCCCACCCACGCAGCGCCGGGACCTTGGGGATCGGCCGGGCGAGGACCCCGGTCATCGTGGCCGAGGTCTGCATCACGAGATCGAGGTCGTCTGCCGAGAGGACGTCCACGTCGAGCAGGTGCCGATGTGTCCAGCGGCCCGCAGGCGCCGGATTCCCGCTGGCCACGGACTCCGGAACGGCGAGATCGGCCACGTCACCCGGCGCCGTGAGGGCGGGATCCATGGCCAGGTTCACTGGACCGGGACCGCGGCATCGGACGCCGTCGGCGCACGATCGATGTCCACCGCGTCCTCGCCGTCGATCTCCTCGATCCGCACGCGAACGATCTCCTCGCGGGATGTCGGGACGTTCTTCCCGACATGATCGGCGCGGATCGGGAGCTCGCGATGCCCGCGGTCCACGAGGACGGCGAGGCGCACCGCGTGCGGCCGTCCGTACTCCATCAGGGCGTCCATCGCGGCGCGGATGGTGCGACCCGTGTAGAGCACGTCGTCCACCAGGACGACGGTGGTGCCGGTGACGTCGAAGGGAAGTTCTGTGCCCTTCACGACGGGCTGCTGGGCGAGCATCGAAAGGTCGTCCCGGTAGAAGGTGATGTCGAGGGCGCCGACCGGGAGGGCCACGTTCTCGTGCTCGAGGATTGCCTCGACGAGCCGCCGTGCGATGGGGACACCGCGGCGCTGGATCCCCACGAGGACCAGGCCGTCCGTGCCGGCATGCTTCTCGACGATCTCGTGGGAGATGCGGATCACGGCTCGGCGGATCTCCTCCGCCGTCATGATCCGGCGCCCGCTCACCGGCTACCCCTCGGCCGGTGGACTGTCGCCTCGATGCGCCGCGCCACTCGCGTGCTCCTCTCCTTCCGGCCTCTCCGGGCCTGTCGTCCGGCTCTCGTGGCCGGTCCTTGAAGGTTCGCGAGGAGTCTACCGCGCGACGGGTCAGCCGGTCAGTAGACCGAGACGGTTACCCACGTCGTGCCCGACCACCAGTCACAGCCGCAGATCCGGAAGAAGTCCGGGCGGTACAGGTCCACGATCCGCACCTGCTTGATCGGCCCGTAGTCGTTGACGACCCGATCGATGCACCCGTTGGCGCCGCAGATGACGACGACCGTGCCGCGCGGCAGTCGCATCGCGGTGGTTCCGTTGTCGTAGAAGGTGGCGTAGCCGCTGATCTTGTAGCGGGGCGTCTTCCAGTCCCAGACCGTCGGCACGGTCGGGAGCTTCTGCGCCACGCGATCCGCGGCGGGTTCGGTGGCGATCCCGGGTTCGGTGAAGTTCGACGACGCGTCCAGCCGGCCGGCCGACGCGTACGTCGAATCCGGGGTCACGATCGTATCGCTCGATCGGCCACCGGTCGCCGCAAGAATGACTTCCCGAAATGCTGCCGCCGAGATGGGCTGGTCTTGGCTCGGTTCACGGGAGCCTGCCAGGCCCGGCAACGATCCGAGCGCGAGCACGGCGGTGAGCGCCGCGATCGCGACCGTCCTGCTGGGTCGCACGGCGCGACTCTACGGCATGCGGGGCGGGCCTGTCAGCGGACCACGGCGAGACCTTGTGCCTGGATCGTCCGGATCTGCCCGAAGTCGCGCCCGCTCCAGGCGAGGATCTGGAGATGCGAGCCCTCGCCGTCCTGGCCGGGCGGCGTCACCCACGCCAGGCGGCCGCCACTGATCGAGACGCCGTGGAGGGCGACGACGCCCGGCAGCGGGTCCGTCGTGGGATCGATCTCCCGGGTGTCCGGATCCAGGACCACGAGCCGGAGTTCGCCGACCGCGGGATCGGACGGGTCGGCGACCCAGACGGCCAGCCGGGTCCCGCTCGGATCGAACCAGGCATTGAAGCCGGTGATCGGGCCCTCGGCAAGGGTGATCGGATGACCCGCGGGTCCGATCACCGGCACGAGCGGGGCGCCGGAAGCGTCCGTTGCGACCGGCTGTTCCGCGATTGGGGCCGTGGTGGGGGCCGTGGTCCCGGGCGTCGTCCCGGCCGTGGTCCCGGGCAGCGCGGTCGCGTCGTCCGTCGGGAGCGGTGATCCGTCCTGCCACCCGTCGAGCACGAGGCGCCCGGTGCCCAGCGACCAGCCGGTGCCGGTGCCGTCCGGGACGAGCGTCCCGGACCAGTACACGACCGAGCGACCGGTGGGATCGACCGTCGGGCGCCAGATGTCCGTGCCGGCCACGGGCGTGGCGGCCCCGGTCTCGGGATCGAGCAGGAACGCGACGGGATGGTCCTCGACGATCAGCGGGCTGGGGCCTGGGGTCGCGTTCGGATCGGCGGTCGGCGTCGGTGCCGGCGAGGGCGTGGGCGCGAGCGTGGGCGTGGGTGCGGCGGATGGGTCAGCCAGGGCGGATGGATCAGCCGGGGCAACACCAGGTTCGACGCGGTTGGCGAGGACCTGGCCACCGAGCCAGCCGGAGAAGAACGTCCGGTGGTCCTGCGTCACGGCCACTGCCAGCGGATCGCCGACGCGCCACAGGTAGAGATCGGGCCCGATCTCGCCGAAGGCCGGTCGGGCGGAGAAGGCGAGCCAGCTGCCGTCCGGGGAGTACGCGGCATCACCGACCACGATGACGCCCGTCACGATCGCATAGCCGGCGGAGGCATTCGGGCTGGCCGAGGGACCGGGCGAATCGGTCGGCAGCCCGCTCGGGGTCGGGGTCTCGGGCGGCACGGTCGGGGTCGCACTGGGAGTCGGGGGTGCGGTCGGCGGATCGGTCGGTGGGTTGGTGGGGGTGGCGGGCGTGTCCGTGGGCGCTGTCGGCGTCGCGCTCGACGACACCGGCGAGGCGGTCGCGTCCGGGGAAGGCGCGGCGGGGACCGGCACCACGAGAATGTCGGTACCGGCGGCAGACGCCGCCGAGGTCACCACGACGATCTGCGAACCGGTCGGCGACAGGAGGACGGCCTGCGGCGGCTCCGTGATGGCAAGGCGCGTCGTCATGGCGCTGTCGAGTGGTGCGCATCGGGCCAGCAGATCCGGACAGACCTCCAGGACGCTCGCCTGTCGGAACTCGAAGGTGCCATCTTCTGCGACCTGGATCCAGGCGAGCGCCTCCGCGACGACGGCGATCGGCGTCGCCTCCGACTGGGGTGTCGCCCCGACATCACTGCCCGCCGGGGTCGGCCCCAGCAGGATCCCGCCGCGCGGGACCAGCGAAGCGCCCACGACGACGAGGACGACGAGGAGACCCGAGACGACGCCCGCAGGAACACGCCCGATCCGCCAGCCGCGCGGCGCACCAGCCACGCGAGCGGGGCGTTGATCCCTGTTCCGTCGACCGCCCTCGCGTTCGATCGCGGCGGCGGTGCGCGCCCAGAGATCGCGCGGCGGCTCGGGCGCCTGCTCGCGCAGCCTTCGAAGGAGTTGCCGATCCGCGTCGTAGGCGGCGGCGTCCGTGCGGCACTCGAGACAGCCCGCGAGGTGCGCCTCCAGCCAGTCTGCGTCGGCTGGTTCGTTCGGCTGCAGGAAGCCCGTGGCGGTGAGCGCTCGCGCACGGTCGTGCGCCTCCTCGTGGTCGTTGTGCCGGCGACGGAACGGGAGCGTCATCGGCCGCGCTCCGTCCCTTGGGCATAGGCGGCGTCACGCTCTGCCTCGGCGGCGGCCTCGGCCGTCCGCTCATCCGCGAGCGTCTGCCGGAGCGACTCACGAGCGCGCGTGAGGAGGGCTCGGGCGGCCACGTGGCTGATCCCGAGGGCCGCGGCCAGCTCCAGGCCGGTCAGATCGTGAACCTCGGCCATGAGCAGCGCGGCGCGCTGGCGCTCGGGGATGCGGGCCATGGCCCGCTCGAGCGGTCCGGACAGCAGGACATCCATCGCCAGTCGTTCGGCGGACGGCGCCGAGCCCGCGCTCTCTCCGGTGAAGGGCAGGAAGCGCACGATCTTCCGGCGCCGGATGTGATCGAGCGCCACGCGATGGGCGATCTGGTACAGCCAGGCTCGCGCGTTCTCACCCTTCTCGAGCGTGTCGTACGCCCTGTAGGCCTTGACGAAGGCGTCCTGGGCGAGGTCGGCTGCGAGCTCAGGATCACGGACCATGCGGACGAGGTAGGCGTAGATCTCGCCGTGGTGCCTGGCGAACAGGGCTTCGACGAATGTGCCTGCTGAATCGCGGTTCCAGGTGCCGGTCATGCCGCCACCGGTGGCGGGCCGCTCCAGCAGGCCCGTCCTGATCGCGAAGCCCCCCGGCTCGCCGCTGCGGAGCATCCAGATCCTTCCGTGGTGGTCGACGGCACGCGGAAACAGCGTTGCGCGTCGCCGAGCCGAGGGACGAGGCAGAAGCCGCCGATGTGACGCGCTGAGATCAACCCGGCAACTCCCCGGCGCCCCCCGCCGACCTGGCAAGGAGCTCTTCCACCGCATCCTCGGGCGAGACCGGGTTGACCGGAAGGCCGGTGCCCAGCTCCAGACCGGCGATGTCGCGGAGGCGCGGGTGGATCTCCCAGTGCCAGTGGTACGTGGCGTCGACGCGCTCGCGCAGCGGCGCGGTGTGGAGGATCAGGTTGTAGGGCGGCCCATCCAGGGTGCGGGCAAGGGTCGTGAGGACGTGGCGCAGGGCGGTCGAGGTCGCCCGGATATCCGCCTCCGTCGCTCGCCCGAAGTCCGCGTCGTGGCGGCGCGGCACGATCCACAGCTCGAACGCGGACCGGGATGCCCAGGGCGCGAACGCGACGCTGTCCGTGTCCTCCCAGATCAGCCGGTCGCGTGTCCGCGTGGCCTCGCGCACGAGGCGGCAGTACGGGCACTCCCCCTCCCGGATGACGAAGCGGGCGGCGCCACCCAGCTCCTCTGCGATCCGATGCGGGATCTGGGGCAGGTCATAGAACTCCAGGCACAGGTGATTGGTCCGGGCCCCGGCCTGTGCGCCCCAGTTCTGGACGACCTGGAGATAGTCGGTCTGGTTCGCGTCACGGGCCGCCACGATCGCGTCCCGGGCGTTCGTCACCATGGCCTCGACCACGGCTGCGCCGACCTGGTGGAGTGGGCGGTGCTCACGCGGCGGTGCCACCACCGTCCGCCAGCTGCCGGCCGCGCCGGCGCTCGACAGGGCGACCTGGGCGAACCGCTGGTCCAGCTCGCGGGCTTCATCCTCCGTCCCGATGACGTGGAACGCGTAGTCCTTGAGGATGCGCAGGCGGACTCCGTCTCCCTCGGGGAGTCGGCAGTTCTGGCAGTCGTCGCCGTCGTCGATCTGGTCAGCGTGACGAGCGAACCGGTCCCGATGGAAGGCGCGATCCACGATGGTCGCGACCCACCAACTGGTGATCGGGTCCTTTCTCAGTTCGAACAGGCCCGCGGCCACGTCAAGCCACCCCTGCCGGGACGGGTTCCTGGAGCGCGGCCGCCCCGATGGCGCCCGGCGCGACCCAGTCCATCTCCGCTCCAATCGCCCGGCCGAACGCCTCCGCGAATACCTCGCCGGCTCGGCGGACCACCTCGGTGGACGGCGGCTCGGCCGTCCGGCCCAGTTCCTCGGTGATCGAGGTCGAGATGATGCCGGGCATGCCGCACGGGTCGATGAGCTCGAAGTCGCGGAGGTCGGGGTCGATGTTGAGGGCGATGCCGTGGTAGCTGACCCCGCGCTCGATCCGAATCCCGAGGGCCCCGATCTTTCGCGGCGGCCGCCGACCCGAGGGATCCACGATCCAGCAGCCGGGGTGGCCGTCTCGGCGGGTCGCCTCGACGCCGAGGGTCGCACAGGTCTCGATCATCGCCTCCTCGAGGGCGCGGACCAGGGGGCGGACCAGGATCCCGCGGTCGCCCAGACGAAGGATCGGATACGCCACGAGCTGGCCGGGGCCGTGATACGTGACCTCGCCGCCCCGTTCCACGTTGATGACCTCGATGCCCCGCTTTCGAAGCTCGCGCGGTGTGGCGAGGACGTGCGCGGGGTCCGCCTGCCGGCCGAGCGTCAGCACGGCAGCGTGTTCCAGGAGGAGGAGTGTGTCCGGGACGGAGCCGGACACACGCGCGTCCACGAGCTGCTTCTGGAGCGCCCACGCGTCTCGGTATGCGATCCGCCCCAGCCAGCTCGCGACGATGGGCCTGTCTGCCTCCTCATCTGCCGGCCTGCGTTCGCGCGTGTTTGCCAGCTCGAGGTTCGGCGTCCGCCGCTCACTCCCGCCGTCCATGCGCTGACGATAGCAGGGGTCGGTCACGCGCCGGTTGCGCTGCCTCGGTTCCCGGAGCGCGAGCGGCCGAGCGTAGGCGGCCGAATCGGTCGGCTTCCAGCAGCGCGGGCCGTGGCGCGCCTCCGGTTCTGGACAGGAGAACAGACGCTGCGAATCTCCCCTACGGATTGCCGTCGCGAGTGTGCCGGGCGATCAGCGCGGACCGTTGGGACCCTCGATTCCGGGGATTGGTTCTTCTGAGCGGAACGTACTCCGCCGCGCTCGTCCCGTGATCAGCGTGCGACGCGCGTGTCGTAGCGGCCGACGATCCGATTCGCAGTACGCCGAAGGTCCTCGAAGAGGCCGAGGAACAGGATCCAGGCGAGCCTGAACGTCGGCCGGATTCCCTCGGAGCCGGGCCAGTTCATCTCGTCCTTCGCGGCCATCCAGGCCGCGTCCTGCGGGGGGGGCTTGCGGGAGGCGACCGTCGAGCGTGCTTCCCGGAGCCCTCGGGCGACCGCGTCGTGTGTGGCGAGGCTGCAGAGACCGTGGCGCAGGTTCAGGTCGTTGATGCGCTCGGTCACTGCGTAGGTCGCCTCAACGATCTCGTCCCTCGTCATCGCATCGCTCTCATAGGTGAGCGTCCGCGTCCAATCGGGCTCGAGGAGTGCAGCCTCGTGGTCGGCCAGCGATCGCGCGAGACTTCGGTAGCCGAGCGAGGGGTCCTCGAAGGCACGGCTGCCGGGATCGAGGAAGGGCGCGATAGGTGCTGCAAAGAGCCGGAGACGCTGGTCGCCTCCAAAGCGATCCATCAGGTGCTCGCAGTAATCGGCGATCCCGAGGGCCGAGTCGAACGTCTGTCCCGGGAGCCCGACCGTGAAGAAGACGTCGATGTTCCGGCAGCCATGCTCGATGGCGAACGCGATCGTATCCTCGATCCGCTCGTTGGCACAGCCGAACTTCCCGGTCAGTACCCGGACGCGCTCGTCCTGCGAGTCGAGCGTCAGCTGGAGGCTCCACCGTTTGACGCTCCCGGCAATGGCCTGGAAGAAGTCGCGCCCTGCCGGCCAGAACAGCTCGAACACGAGCTCGTTGGGCACGCGTTCCCGGGCCAGGAGCTCGAGGAAACGGTCCGCCCTCGCTGCACCACCCATGCGCACGTCGTGGACGATGAAGACCGGAGAGCGCGAGAAGCTCCGGATGGCGCGCAGGTCTTTGATCAGCCGCTCCGGCGATCGGTAGGCGGGCGTGCGTCGACGACAGATCGCTGCGTACGCCGATTGCGAACCGCCGCACACGGCGCAGTCGAGGACGCATCCACGGGAGCTCAGGAGCACGGTCAACGGGCGCCTCCACCAGCCCTGGTAGGGCAAGGAGTCCGCGAGGTGTCCGCGGGTGACGACCGATCTGACCATGTGGATGTAGGCCGGTAGATCGAACGCGTCCAGGGACTGTGGGACGTAGGTCAGCTCGTTCGTCACGACGGAGCCGTCCGGGCGCTTCCAGGTGAGGTTCTGGACGGTCTCGAGTGGCCGGTGCTCGCGGAGGGCCGCCAGCAACTGGCGGACTGGTTCCTCCGTGGAATCCCCACGCAGAACGAAGTCGACCGCCGGCTCGCTGGCCAGCTCCTGATGGTAGTACGACGCGGACAGCCCTCCGAAGAGGACCAGCGATCCTGGATGGAGCTCCTTCAGCAGCCGGGCGACGGCCAGCGCCCCCTGGGCATGTGGCAGCCAGTGGAGACTGATCCCGAAGACGCGGGCGCGTAGCCGGCGAAGGTGGGCGACGGGATCGTAGGCCGAATCGGCAACCATCCGCCGGCCGAGGTTGACGATCTGGACCCGGTAGCTGTTCGCGGCGAGATAGGCCGCGATACTGGTCAACCCCAGCGGGTACATGTCGAACTGGTCGGTTGAGGGGATGACCTCGGCGATGGGCCCGCGGAACTGGTCTCGGGTGCGAAAGTCGAAGACCGACGGCGGGTGGAGGAGGATCAGGTCTTGCACGACTTCATCGTTCGGCCGCACCTGTCGCGCTCGCATGGGCCGGCCGGCCCGAAGCACGGGCCCAATGGGGGGCCCGCCGGGCGCCATTGGACCCGATCGCCGTCCCGGGGCCGGCCCGCGGCCGACTCTCTGGCCGAGCCAGCTCAGCCAACCGGGAGGCCCGCCAGGGCCTTGAGCGCCTCCTCGACCTTCTCGGCCGGGTACTCGTAGTCCTCGAGCGCGCCGGACAGGTATCGCTCGTAGGCGGACAGGTCGAAGTGGCCGTGCCCGCAGAGGTTGAACAGGATCACCCGCGAGCGACCCTCTTCTCGGGCCTCGAGTGCCTGGTCGATCGCAACCTTGATCGCGTGGGTCGGTTCGGGTGCCGGGAGGATGCCCTCCGTGCGTGCAAATCGGACGCCCGCCTCGAACGTGGCCCGCTGGTGGACGGCCTGCGCCTGGATGAGCCCCTGATCCTTGAGCAGCGAGACCAGCGGCGCCATGCCGTGGTACCGGAGGCCGCCGGCGTGGATCGGCTCCGGGATGAAATCGTGACCGAGCGTGTACATCTTCACGAGCGGCGTCATCTGGCCGGTATCGCCGAAGTCGTAGCGATAGGTTCCGCGGGTCAGTGACGGTGCAGCCTCCGGCTCGACGGCGATGACCCGCGGCTTCGGGCCGCCGCGGAGCCCACGTCCGATGAACGGGAACGCGAGTCCGGCGAAGTTCGATCCGCCGCCGGCACAGCCGATGACGACATCGGGCTCTTCACCGGCCATCGCCATCTGCTCGATCGCCTCCTGGCCGATGACCGTCTGGTGGAGGAGGACGAAGTCGAAGACCGACCCGAGCGAGTACTTCGTGCCGGGGTGGGTGACGGTGTCCTCGATCGCCTCGCTGATCGCGAGGCCGAGCGAGCCGGTGTGGTCAGGCACCTCCGCCAGCACGCTGCGGCCGTACTGGGTGTCCGCGCTGGGGCTCGCGACCACCTCCGCGCCGTACGTCTCCATGAGGACCCGGCGGTACGGCTTCTGGTCGTAGCTGCTGCGGACCATGTAGACCTTGACGTCCAGCCCGAACATCGCGCCGGCGAACGCCAGTGCGCTGCCCCACTGCCCGGCACCCGTCTCGGTCGCGAGGCGGGTCACGCCCTCCTGCTTGTTGTAGAAGGCCTGGGGCAACGCGGTGTTGGGCTTGTGGCTGCCGGACGGGCTGCCGCCCTCGTACTTGTAGTAGATGTGGGCAGGCGTGCCGAGGGCCTTCTCGAGCCGGTGGGCCCGGAAGAGCGGGCTGGGTCGATAGAGGCGGTAGGCCTCCCGAACCGGCTCGGGGATCTCGATCTCCCGATCCTGGCTGACGACCTGCTTGATGAGCTCCATCGGAAAGAGCGGTGCGAGGTCCGCCGGTCCGATCGGCTGGCCGGTGCCCGGATGGAGGACCGGCGGCGCCGGCGTAGGGAGGTCCGCCGCGATGTTGTACCAGGCCCGCGGGATGCGGTCCTCGTCGAGGATGAACTTCGTCCGGTCAGTGGCCATTTCGGGAGCCCTCCTCCATCCCCGTTCCGGTGGGCGGAGAGCGTAGCAGTCCCCGAGCGGTGCGAAGGCGAGGGTTGGGCGCGACCCTCGGGATCAGGGGATCGGCGCCACGTCCACGAGCGTGCCGCGCAGCCGCGCGTCAGCGGATGGCTTGCCGGCGTTGAACGCCGCGGCGAACACCGCGCCCGAGACGGTCCTGGTCCCGAGGGAGCCGATCAGGGTCACGCTGATGAGGCGGCCCGAGACGCCTCGGTTCCGGAGGTCCAGGGCCGTCAGGGTCCCCACGTTGGTCCGCGCATCCTTCGCGAAGATCGCGGACAGCTCGTCTACCGTGTAGGCCCTCGTCTGCCACGTCGCGTAGGGCGCCCCAGCGTCATAGGAGACCCCGGCGGGATCCCGGTCCGATGATCCCCGCAGGTAGCTCATCGGCACGGCGATCCGGGCGCCCGTCGAGGAGACGAAGACGTTCTCGTTGTTCTCGGTAGCCCCGCCGTCGCTGGAGTGGAACAGGGCATTGACGATCGCTGAACCGCTGCGCAGGACCTGCCCGGCGGTCGCGGCGACGACCGCGTCCGCGTCGGGCTTCTCCTGGCGGGCGCCCAGGTAGACCTGCGATCGGGTGTCGTCGTAGACGTCGAACGTGCCCGAGTTCGGGCGCAACTGGTACGCGGCGTAGGACCGCGCGACGATCGTCTGGGCGATCCGTGCCTCGAGCGGCCACGAGGTCGGCATCTCGGCCGGCACGACGCCACGCAGGTAGGCCTCGAGCGGGAGCTCGTTCACGACATCGACCGTGCTTCCGGCGGGGATGACCCGCAAGGAGCCCCGGAAGAGATCGTAGAACGTCGGCTTCGAGGAGAGCTGGATCGCCGTTGACTCGGTCGCACCACGGATTCCGAACGAGGCGACGGGGCCGTCATAGAGAACCTGCGTGGCCGCGACGTCGACCACCGCACGCCAGGGTTCTCCCGCGAATGCTGGCGGGAAGAGCCGGAGCCGTGCGTCGGCCGGGAACTCGAGGCCGATCGCGTCGATCGACCACGGGCCGCCGCGTCCGAAGATGGTGAGCGGAGCTGCGGCGGTCGGCGCGAAGTTGTCGAGCAGGAGTACCCGGATGGAGGTCTCGGTCGCGATCGAACCGATCGTCGTGTTGGCGTAGTAGTGGGCCAGGATTTCCGTGGCGGACTGACCGGCCAGGGCACGACCACGCGCGCCGTACTGCGACAGCCCGACCCCGTGGCCGTAGCCTCGGCCGTAGAACGTGGTCGTGGGCCCAACGGCGGGCATGGGCGCGGCGGCCGGGACGGTCGAAGCCGCGGTGGGGACGGTCGTCGGCGCGGTCAGGACGCCGGTCGCTGCGTAGACGGCGGGCACGCCGTACAGCGTGCTGACAGCCTGGCCGTTCACGGAGGTGACCTGGTACCACGTCGAGCCGGACGTCGAGGTCGGGCAGGCCGCGCTCCACGAGGCGCTGGTCACGGTCCCGGCGACGCCGACTGAGCTGTTGATCGCCAGCTTCACCTTGATCGGGGCGCTCGTGGAGGCGCTGGCTCGAAGGTTGACGCCATCGCAGGCGGGCACGAGCGTGGTGCCCGTGGGCGCGGCCGGTGCCGGTGCCGGAGCCGACGGTGCGACGGGGACCGGAGCCGCGTCGGCAGCCGGCACGGCTACGTCCGTCGGTACGGGCGTTGGCGCGACGGTGTCCGTCGGGGGGACGGTGGGGATCGGGGTCGCCGGAGCGGTGGAGGCGATGGTCGAGGCCGTCACGACGCCTGTCGCCACGTACAGGAAGGAGACGCCATAGAGCGTGCTGACGGACTGACCGTTGACCGCGCTGATCACGTACCAGCTGGACCCAGACGTCGATGTCGGGCAGGTAGCCCTCCAGGACGAGCCGCTGACCGTGCCGGACACGGTCACCGTGCTCGGCGGGCTCAGTCTTGCCTTGATCGTGGCGGTCGTCGAGGCGCTCGTCCGGAGATTGACGCCGGAGCACCCCGGAGCGTACGTCGTTGCGGCCAGGCCCGCGGGAGCCGGTGGTACCGGCGCGGCCGGAGCGGCCGAAGCCGGCGCGGCCGCGGGCGCCGGAGAGGGAGCAACAGCCGGTGCGGGCGCGGGAGCCGGCGGCGTGGCCGGAGTCTGAACTGAGCTCCCGCCGCCGGCAGCAGCCGTCAATACGCCGGTTGCTCCGTAGACCAGCGCGACTCCGTACAGCGAGCTGACCGGCTGCCCATTGATCGCGCTGATCGCGTACCAGCTGGATCCGGCCTTCCACGTGGGGCAGGACGTGCCCCAGCTTGACCCGCTCACGGTGCCGCTGACGGTGACCGTGGCGATCAGCCCGAGCTTGACGGCAACCGTCGAGCTCGTCGAGGGTCCCGTCCGGATATTGGCACCGGAACAGGCCGGGACCAGCGTCTGCGACGCCGCCGTCGCGGGCGCCACGGCAAGCAGGCCAAGGACCACGGCGGCGAGGAACGCGGTCAGCCAGCGGCCGTGCCTGGCGCGCCCGATCGAACGAGGGTCGACGGTGTCTGCGAGTGATTCCACGAGGACGCCAGCGTCGCCGCCAGGGCCCCGACCGGCCACGACCCAAGAGGACCAGTGGCGACCCGGCCCGAAAGGACTAGGCCGGTTGCGTGTGCTCCCCCGCGTGGCACACGACTACCACGGTGCTGGGCCGAACGATCCGGTCGCCTCATCGCCTGTGCCATCGGCCTGGGCCTCGGCGTCGCGGCCCAGGGCCACCGTCTCCGTCCGGCTCAGGTGACTCGCCTCGATGACCCTCGCCTGGCCGTCGCAGTCCTTCCGGCGAGTCAGGATGAGGACCTCCTCGGTCTCGCCAATGAGTCGTAGGGTGGCGGTGAAGCCGGAGCCCCTGTCCGGTCGCGGCGAGCGCCTGGATGCTAGCCTTTGAAGCAGGACCGGGTGGTCTGCGGCTCCCGAGCGGGAGTAACTCAGCTGGCAGAGTATCTGCTTCCCAAGCAGTCGGCCCTATTCCACGACTCGGAGTAGCCATGACCCTCAACCTCAACGGCCTGATCCCGGCGACGGTCTTGCCCATGACCCGCCCCGCATCCTGTCCACAACACACAGGAGAAGGATCGACGTGTCCCAGCTCGAAGACCTGACCGACGCCCGACTCCCGGTCAGCAGGCAAATGATCGGCCGTCGGTACGACGACGCGGGTGTTCTCACGGCGAGCTCGGCGTTCGAGCCGATCCGGCCCTGGGACACGATCTACCAGCTGTGCCGCGAGCGGTCCATCAGTTGAAAGGCTCCGAGCGCCTTCCCGCGATGAGCCACCCAGCCTGGGTCGAGGTCGACCTGACGGCCCTCGTCCACAACGCCGGCGTCCTCCGACGCGCCATCCCCGCCGATGCGCGCCTTGGGCTCCTGGTCAAGGCCAATGCCTATGGCCACGGCCTCGAGATGGCCGCCCGGGCCGCCATGGCAGGCGGCACGGACCAGCTCATGGTGGCGGCCCTGGACGAAGGGCTGGCACTTCGAAGGGCGGGTGTGGAAGCGCCGATCCTCGTCGTCTACCCCGTCTCGCCGGATGCCATCGGCGACGCCGTCGAAGCTGGGCTCGAGTTGAGTGTCTCCGGCCTCGGCTCGACCCGTCGGACGCTGGAGGCCTGGGCTGCGCTGGCTGCCCAGGCGCCTCGTGGCGTACTGAGCCTGCACGTCGAGGTGGACACCGGCATGGGACGCGGCGGCGTGTCCCCGGAGGCCCTCATTGACGTCGTCCGGCTGATCGACGCGGCGTCGGCCACGAGCATCGCCGGTATCTGGTCGCATCTCGCAGATGGCAGCGACGCGGCGCTGTCGCGCGAACAAGCACAGCGGTTCGAGTCGGCCGTGGCGTCCGTGGCCGCAACGGGTCGGTCCATCCCGATACGCCACCTCGCGGCCACGGAGGGCGTCTTTGCCGGGACCGCCCCTGCCTATGAGATGGTGCGCGTGGGCCTTGGCTTCTATGGCGAGCTCGGTCTTGGGGTCGAGCCCTCGCCGGCCCAGTCGGCGCTTGCGGCGGAGCTGCGGCCCGCCATGGCGGTCAAGGCTCGGCCGGTGCGCCTCGAGGTCCTGCCCGCGGGCGCGTCCGTCGGGTATGGCCGCGAATGGACGGCCGAGCGCCGGTCGCTGATCGCCACCCTGCCCCTGGGATATGCCGATGGCTGGACACGCTCGTACTGGCCCGGCGCATCGGCGCTGCTGCGCGGGCGTCGCGTCCCGCTGGTCGGGCGCGTCTCGATGGACTCGGTGTGCGTCGACGTGACCGACGTGGGCGAGGTGACGATGGACGAGGTGCTCGTCTTGCTGGGCGGGCAGGGCGCCGAGCGCATCACGCCGAACGAGCTCGCGCGCCTCCGCGGATCGATCCCCAACGAGATCTTCTGCTCGTTCGGACCACGCCTGCCCCGCACCTATCTCGGAGAGCACGGTGTGGTCGCCGTTTCGCACCAGGCGGATCGCGTCGATCGTGTCCCGGGGACGTCATGGTGACCGAGAGGCGCGGCCTCGCCGGGAAAGCCGGCCGGCACGAGCGCCACCACGTGATCGTCGTTGGCGACCACGTCATGAGGCTCTGCGGTAATGTCGAACGGCGGGCCATCACCACCGAAGCGCGCGGCCAGCGCCGCCTTGCCTCGGACCGGCTGGGCCCCGCCGATCTCGTGCCAATGCAATGTTATCGGCCACTGCATTGGCCAGGACTTCCATCTGGCCGCTGTTCAAGGCGTCGAGCGTGCGACGGATCAGTGCCGTGTTCGGATGCTCACTCACTTCTGCACTCTTTCTGGGTTTCCGCCCACCGTACCCTGCGTGGCAAGCCGTGACTGCGGGCTGGGGTGGACTTGGGGGGGGAGGTGCGTGCCTCCGCAGGTTCCTCGACAGCGGCTCATGTGTGAGCGCCGTTTCCGCGGTGCGCTAGAATCCGGGCCTCCCGAGCGGGAGTAACTCAGCTGGCAGAGTGTCTGCTTCCCAAGCAGAATGTCGCGGGTTCGAATCCCGTCTCCCGCTCCAACTCCCCTCGGTTCTGATCAGAGGAAGACACCCTGACCGGGTGTCTGGGCCGGGTCAGCCGGACGCCGCCGTGGGCGCGGGGCGAACGTTGAGGTTCGAGCAGAAGAGGTTGCCCGGGTCGAAGCGGCGTTTCACGTCGCCGAGCCGGGCAAGGGTCGCCGGTGGATAGGCGGCGTGAAGGGCGGCTTCGTCGCGGGTGCCGAGGAAGCTCACGAATGCCCCAGACCCGCAGCCCGCCGCGAGGAGCTCGGCCTCGAAGTCGGCGACCCACACCCCAGGAGCTCCTGCCGGCCGGCGACCTTCTGGAGGACGGCGGCGCCGGCGGAACCCGAAGTAGCAGCGCTCGATCGTGTCGAGGAGCATCGACCCGTCAATCGTCTCGCCCGTCGTGAACGTGAAGGCGGCATCGCCCTCGAGCTTGGCCAGCCGGAAGTTCGGCCGGAGCGCCGTGACGACGGCGCCGATGAGGTCCGCGAGGATGTCCTGCGCGTGGTCCAGCTCGACGTCGGCAAGGTAGCCCGTGTACCCGGAGATATCGGCGATCAGGAATCAGGTGGGTTGCGCGACAGAGAGCATCGGTCCTCGCCGGAGTGGGAGATCGCGACGGTCATGACTATACGGCTGGGTCCCCTGCCCCGGTTCGGGTAGGTCGGAGAGCGGTCAGCGACGGCCCGTCATGAATGTCGCGCTGAACCCGCGGGCGATGGGTGTCCCGTCCGCCTGGGCCACCACCCGAACGACAGTGATCCGGTAGCTGTGATTGGCCGCCAGCCTGGAGAAGGGGAGGATCGTGACGACGTGGGTCGTGCTGTTGTAGCTGACCCGGATCGCGACCCCGCGACCGGTCGTGACGTCCTTCAGCGTGATGTTCTTCGTCGAGACGCCACTGATCCCGACCGAGAAGGTGATCTGCGGCCGAGCGGCCCGAGCCACGACCCCGCTGCCGGCCGCGGGCGAGACGCCGATCACGCTCGGGGCGATCGGGGCCGGGGCGGCGAGCGGGCCGGTCGGGGCCGGGGCGGCGAGCGGGTCGGTCGCCGGGACGGACAGGGGCTCGGTCACGGGACCCAGGACGAGGTCGAGAGCCCCCGCCACCTGGAGCAGGCCGTAGCCGGACAGCGCGTTGCGGCCACCGGCCTCCAGCGGTCGAGCGCTGCCGATCAATGCGGCCAGCACGTCGTCGGGGCTGAGCTCGGGTCGAACCGACCGGAGCAGGGCGACCGCGCCGCTCACATGGGGCGTGGCCATCGAGGTCCCGCTGCCGTAGCCGTAGGTGTTGCCCGGCAGGTTCGAGGCAATCCCCTCGCCGGGCGCCACGAGGGTGAGCAGCGGGTTCCGGGTCGAGAAGGCGCTGACCTGGCTGCCGTCGTTGGTCGTCGAGCCGACGCAGATGACGTAGGTGAAGCTGCAGGGGTATCCACTGGAGAAGGTGCCAGTGTTGCCGGCCGCGGCGACGAAGACCGCACCGGCCGCGTGGGCGCCCGTGATGCGCGCCTGGACGACGGCGGCACTGACTGGGTCGAGGTCGCCGCCAAGGCTCATCGACACGATCCGGGCGCCGTTGGCAATCGCCCAGTCGATCCCGGCGATGAGGCCCCCGAAGGAGCCGGTGCCGGTCGCGTCGAGGACCTTGACCGGCATGATCGAGACCCCCGGCGCGATGCCGGCAATACCGGCGGCGTTGTTGGCGGCCGCGGCGATCGTGCCGCTCACGTGCGTCCCGTGGCCGTGATCGTCGTTCGTCGGTCCGAAGTCGGTGGTCGTGTCGGCGACCCCGGTCAGGGCATTGAATCCGGGCACGAGGCGGCCGGCGAAATCGAGCCCGGCGGCGTCGATGCCGCTGTCGAGGACGGCCACGATCACGCCGGGCGTCCCGGTCGTGCGAGACCAGGCGGCCGGCACCCCGACCGTGGCGAGGTTCGTCTGGAGGCTGAAGAGGGCGTCGTTGGGTGGGCCGTCGGTCGGCCAGCCAAGGGCCCGGATCGGTGCGTGCAGGCCGGACGGGGGAGCCGCCGCGACGGCACCGACACCCGCCACGACACCGGCCATGGCCACGAGAGCGGACAGGCCGAGGGCGGCGGCCAGGGTACGGAGCTGGGGGCGGGCCGCGGTGCTGACGCTGGAGGTGCTCATGAAGGGTCCCGTCAGTCGAAACGAGGCCCGTCGGTCGTGGCCGTCGGTAGCTCGTTGGTGCGCTCCCAGCCACCCTACCGTCGCGTCGGTGGTCGCGGCAATGGCCCTCGTGGGGTAGCGGTGGCAGGACCTTCAGCGGACGGCAGTCGCCATCCCGGGACAACTCAGGGCTTGTGGCTGAATGCGCAGCTCGGCAGGCGACAGCGGAGCCCGATCGGTCTCGGATGGGCCGCCGCGAAAGCCGCCGCGAAAGCCGCCGCGAAAGCCGCCGCGCAACTCCCAGGAGCACGATCCGAACGAACGAGCACGACCCATGCCCCCGACGTGCGGGTTCCTGCTCGATGGGACGTTGGGTCGTGCTCATTCATCGAAAACGCGCGTTTGACAGAAGCTCGCCGGCTGAGCGCCTGAGCGGGTGGGGAGCGGCCCCGAGCCGGCTGAGCGGCCCGAAACGCGTGGATCTGCGCGGTGATGCTGTGCCGATCGTGCGTGACGGATTCGGCTACAGGACCTCAGGCCGTCGTGAGACCCCGCACCTGCCGTCGTCGCCTCGTCAGGCCACGCGCCACACTCGCCAGAGCGCCGTGGGGTCGCTGAGCGGGTCACCGTGGACGAGGAAAAAGTCGGCGGGTCCACCTTCCCGGACCACGCCGGCGCCAGGTTCGCCGAGCAGCTCCCCGCCGCGCCAGGTCGCCGCGGCGAGGGCCTCCCACGGCTCGAGGCCGGCAGCCACCAGCGACTCGACCTCCCATGCCAGCTGGTTCGCTCGCGAGGAGCCGCCCCCGAAATCGGTCCCGGCGGCAATCTTCACGCCGGCGTCGTGAGCGATACGCACGCTCGCCTCCGCGTCGAGCAGCAGCCCTTCGGCGGAGCGTCGACCCGCCGCCGACGAAAACGGGGTCCGAAGCGCAGCCCGGCCGATGGCCATGAACGACCTCGGCACGGTCAGCGTGGAAACCAGGAACGTCCCCCGGCGCGCCATGTCACGGGCGATCGCCGCGTCCAGGCGAAACCCGTGCTCTAGGGCATCGACGCCGCCGGCGACCGCAGCGCGGGCCGGACCGAGACGCTGGACGTGGGCCGTCGCGGTCGCACCGCGGGCGTGGACCGCGTCGACGACCCTCCCGATTTCGGCCGCGCTCCAGGGCGAGACGTCCGCGTCGGACGACTGGACGTAGAGCTTGATCAGGTCTGCGCCATGGTCCAGCTGGGCGTTGGCGGCGGTCAGCAGTGCGTCGGCGTTGCGGACCTCGATCGCGTTGCCGGGCGGGAGCAGGCGCGGCGGCGCAAGCCAGGTGCCGGCGGCACGCACGTACGGCCTGTCCCGGCGACCGGCCCAGCGATCCCGGATCCCCAGCGCGAGCGCCCGGCTCCGGCCGTCGACGGGATCTTCGACGGTGGGGCTGCCGACGTCACGGAACCAGCGGATCCCTGCCCGCAGGGCGAGTTCGCCGTTCTGCTCGGCGACCTCCGCAAGGCGCTCCGGGGCATCACCGAGGCGGTCGAGCCAGTTCGCCCCGCCCGGCAGCGTGATGTGACTGTGGCCGTCGACCATGCCGGGGACGATCGTCGCGCCGCGCGCATCGACGATCTCCAGCCCGTCCCGCGGCCCCGGGTCCTCCTCGCCGTCGACGGGACGAATCCAGGCGATCCGACCGTCGTCGACAAGGATGCTCAGGCCGTAGCGGAGGCGGGCCGACCGGGCGTCGGCGAGCGCACTATCACGGTAGAGCACCCGCCCCGTCCGGGGCGTCGCGGGTGTCCCGCGGGGGATCGCCGACGGGGGCGGCTCGGTGGGCGCCGATGCCGGCTCGGTCGTCGGGGTCGCCGTCGGGGCGTTGCCGCTCGCGCTCGCGGCAGGGGCGCCGGTCGTAGTTGGGTCAGGTGAGCCGCCGTCGATGCCGCAGGCCACGAGCACGCTGCCCGCGGTGCCGAGCGCCGCGACCTCGAGGAAGCGTCGGCGGCTGATCGAAGACGGAGGGTCGTTCGGCATGCGTCGCTCGTGGCTGATCGCGCTGCCCCGATGCTACCAGCCGTCCGAGTCGAGTCCGAGCCCCTATAGGCCTTTGACGGCCCGGCTCGCATCGAGCGTCACGTGCCGGACGACGACATCTTCGAGTCCAGGAGCTGCTGCCGAAGTTCCGCGATCGCCTTCGTGGGCCCGCCTGAGGAACCGATGATCGCCCAGTACGCCCGTCGCCGGTCCGGCGTGCCGTATCCGGACGGATTACTCAACATGATGGGTAATCCTGCTCAACGATCTGCGATCTCGGGAAGGGGGTCGCGGCGGCGTCAGGCGTTCTTCGTCCCGGCCGTGTCGAACGCCATCGCCCGCTGGAGCGCGGCGGCCCGCATGTCGCCCGGGATCTCGACCGGACCACCGAGTACCTGCGCGTTGATCGCCGCCTGCGCCGCCTCCTCGACGACCCCGCCGACGAGGACGGCCAGCTCCGCCGTTCGGTGGAAGACGAGCACGCCCCGCAGCGACGGGGCGGACGTGAAGTACATCTCCTCCGCGCCGGGGACACGCAGGCTGATGTTGCCGTGCCCGTTCGCCGAGATCGCCCCGCTGGCGACCACCCTGGCCGCGGCACCCACCACCTCGTCGACGAGGTTCTTGTTCATTCTCATGCCTCCTTTCGAGCTGGCTCGCCTTCGAGACGGCCGCTCCGGGGCGATACCTCGATGGATGCGCGTGCTCAACGACGATCAGTGAAGTCCCGGTGAAGGCCGTGACGGTACTCTGTTCGCGCGGAGGTGAGGATATGTCGCGACGCGGCCCCACGATCGCTGAGGCAGCACTTCAGTTGATCCGGGAACGAGGACCACAACAGCTCGGTACGCTCGTGCCCGCGCTCGTCGCCGCTGGCCGGACCAGCGCGAAGGATCCCCGTCGCGCCGTCAGCGGCGCGATCGAGGTCAGTCCCGAGTTCGTCCGAGCGTGGGATGGCCGCTGGTGCTCGATCGTGGAACAGCTCGACGGCGCCATGTTCACGACCGCCGTCACGACGCTCGAGCGCCAGAACGGGATCGTCCTCGTGCGCGACCACCTCGCCCTCGTCGAGCGACTGGCCGCCCGGTCGCGCCCGTTCGCGGGCGGCGGCGATATCCACCTCCACTTCTTCGGAGACTTCTTCGAGCTGCCGTGGCCGGAGGACGGACTCGAGGCGGACGACCTGCGCGAGGTCCTGGGTCCCGATCTGGCGGACGACCTGCTCGGCTTCGCCCGCGAGCTCGGGCTGCCGGCGGACGCGGACGAGCAGGAGACGCTGCGAGACCTCCTGTGGGAGATGCGGTTGGGGCGGATCTTCGACGGGCCGCCCGGATGGCTGCCGCAGCTCGCGCCCAGGCAGCTCCTCGGGATCAGGATCCGGTCCGGAGCGATCGAGACGATCGCGGTCGATCGCCGCGACGTCGCGGGACCACAGGTCGGCGTCGTCGGGGCCCAGGTCGCAAGGCTCGCTCGCCTCGTCATCGGCCCGGATCCGAGCTGGTTTGGACCGCCCGCGGTCTCGCTTGAGGAGCTGCTCGAACTCGTCGCGACCGAGGCTCCGGAGCTGCTGCGCCGGTCCCTGCCGCCGTTCCCCGAGGTGGTGGCACGGGGCGGGCTTGAGGTCCGCGAGGGCCTCGTCGGTCATCGCGGCACGGACTGGGAGGCGAGCGGGCTATTTGTACCGGCGTCGTCCCCGGAGGCGTGGGGCTTCGAACCAGGCAGAACCGTGCACTGACACGGCGCCTGGATCCTTCGAGCGAGGTCTCCGCGAGAACGTTCTCGGCGCGCCGTGCGCGAGAACTGATTCTAGGTGTCATCGTCTCAGACTTCCGAGATGCCCTCATCGTCGAAGCGGCGCGACGTGCCGGTGCGAAGCGCCTCGCCAGCGAGGATCTCCAGGCCGGGCGCCAGATCGCCTGGCTCGCAATCGAGAACCCATTCGACGCGGTCCCGTAGGTCGAACCCGTCGTCCTCCGCCCGGGCATTCAAGCATGCTGCTCGACGAGCCGATATCGTCTGGGGCAAGTCGATCGCTCGGCCGTCGTGGCGGGGGCGACGGCCAACGCCACGAGGAATGACGATGTCGCCCGATCCGGACACGCTCCGCAGCTTCGCCGAGGATTACACCGCGGCCTGGTGCAGCATGGAGCCGGACCGCGTCGCCGCGCACTACGCACCCCTGGGGACACTTACGATCAACGAGGGCACGCCGGCGGTGGGGCGGGACGCCATCTCGGCGACGGCTCGGGGCTTCTACACGGCGCTGCCCGACATGCAGGTGTACATGAACAATCTGGTCGTCGAGGGTGATCGCGTCGAGTACCACTGGACATTCGCCGGCACGAATACCGGGCCGGGCGGCACCGGAAACGGCGTGCGCGTCACCGGCTATGAGGAATGGACGATCGACGACGATGGGCTGATCGCGGCATCATCCGGTCACTACGACGCGGCCGAGTACGCCTGTCAGCTCGAGCACGGCGTCTGACGACGCCGAGGAGCGTCCAAACGCCCGACCGGGATGGCGGGACGGCGCCCTCGTCTTGTCAAGCCTCAACCCTGGATGGCCAGGACTCGAAACCCCTCGCGCTCGGCAGCGGTGGCGAGGCGCCCATCCAGCGTCACGAGTGGCAACGATCCCGGCGAATCCTCGGCTGCCGCGATTGCGGCGGCAAGCTGGAATGCGTCGGCGGCCCGTAGGCTGTGCGTCCGAAGAAGCCGGCCGGCGACCTGTCGCGTTCTTGCGGCCGGCTGGATTTCATGCCATGCGAGGGCAAGGCCGTTGAGTCGCTTGAGAGCCTCACCCATCGCCGGGGCATCGATCAAGTCCTCGCGTTCAAGGCGAGCCAGGGCCGAGACGCATTCGATCTCGGTCGCCCACCAGACGACAAGCTCTGGGTCTCGGACGAACTCATCCACCAATGCTCGCGTCGACGACTCGGCAACCAGCAACGGGACGATCGCGGAGCTGTCCCAGAATCTCATCGAGCGTCGAGTCGCTCGTCCAGGAGCGCCTGCACGGCGCTCGCGCCTTCCGCCAGTCGAGGCGCCGGCTGGCGGATCGCCGCTACCGGCGGGGCGGAGTTGCCGATCCTCAACATCCCCGCGCGCTCCAGACGCGCGAGGCGACCATCCCGGCTGTCGGAGGAGGTCGCCGGCTCAAGGCGCGCCACCGGACGCCCTCGATCCGTGATGACCACGCTCTCGCCGGCTCGGACGCGGTCGATGAGCGCGCTCAGTCCGTTCTTGGCCTGGGTGATCGTCGCGGTCTTCATCGGGCTATTCTAGCCCTTTCGATATGGCCTGACAACCCATGTCGCAAGACTGCCGAACCCACCGCCCTCCAATGCCCCGCAAGCTCGGGCGGCGAGCCTACGCTTGAGCGATCACGCCGATCGAAATCCGGAATCCAGCGCGGCGATGCGACTGCGGCATCAGGGTTCCCTGGCCGACGGGTGAGTCGCCCGGGAACCAGCGCAGCCATTCCTCGTTGAAGGTCTCGAGCTCGGACAGGTCGCGCAACGACCAGTTCGCCCAGACGACCTTGTCGAGCGAGCTACCCGCCGCCTCAAGCCTGGTCTTCAGGTTGAGCAGGCATTGGCGCGTCTGTTCCTTGATCCCGGCGCTCATGACCTGACCGGTCTCCGGATCGATGGGCCCGACGGACGAGACGTAGACCATGCCGCCGGCCGTTACAGCCCGGCCTTGACCGACGAGTGGTCGGGTTTCACCGGGCGCCTCAGCGGTTACGCCAGCGGTCCATCTCCCCTTCCCTCGAGGCGTCGGCCGATCCGGGTCTTCGGCAGGAATGCCGAACTCCCCGGGCGGCAGTTCGATCCCATTGGCCTTGAACACGCCCATGAACGTCGGCCGGATGCCGGTCGGCCTGAGTTCGCCCACGACCTTGCCGTCCCGAACGTCGGTCTGCTCGAAGACGAAGATGTCCTGGGTGAGGATCTCGTCGTCGTCAATACCGTAGACCTCGGTGATGTTGACGATCTTGCGAGAGCCGTCCTTGAGGCGAGCCGTGTGGATGATCAGGTCCAGGGCAGAGGCGATCTGCTCGCGAATCGCGCGCAAGGGCAACTCATAGCCGCTCATGAGGATCATGGTTTCGAGGCGGCGGAGCATGTCTCGCGAAGAGTTCGCGTGCCCCGTGGAGATCGAACCCTCCTGGCCGGTCGTCATCGCCTGGATCATGTCGAGCGCCTCGCCGGACCGGCACTCACCCACGATGATCCGGTCGGGGCGCATATGCAGCGCATTCCGCAGCAGATCGCGGATCGCGATCTCACCCGCGCCCTCGAGGTTGGGCGGGCGCGACTCGAGCGTCACGACGTGCTCCTGGCGGAGCTGGAGCTCAGCGGCGTCTTCGACGGTGATGATTCGCTCATCCTCGGGGATGAACGAGGAGATCACGTTGAGCGTGGTCGTCTTGCCCGAACCGGTGCCGCCCGAGACGAAGATGTTGAGTCGGGCTTGAACGCAGGCGTGCAGGAAGTCGAACATCTCGGCCGTTGCCGTGCCGAATCGGATGAGGTCCTCCACGGTGTACGGCTTGGCGGCGAACTTGCGGATCGTGATCACGGGGCCCACGAGAGAGAGCGGCGGGATGATCGCGTTGACACGTGACCCGTCTGGAAGGCGGGCATCAACCCGCGGACTCGTCTCGTCGATGTGGCGGCCCATTGGGGCGATGATGCGGTCGATGATCCGCATCACGTGCTCGTCGTTCAGGAACGTGGCATCGACGCGCTGGATCTTGCCGCCCCGTTCGATGTAGATGTTGTTCGGGCCATTGACCATGACCTCGGTGATCGTGTCGTCGAGCAGGAAGGGCTCAATCGGTCCGAAGCCTGCGATCTCGTGGACGATCTCCTCGACCAGGCCCATCCGTTCCTCGCGCGTCACGGTGAACGCGTGCTCGGTGATGATCCGCTCGACGATCGCCACGATCCTGGTGCGGACCTCGGCCGGATTGGAGGCTTCGACCAGGGACTGGAAGGCGCCGATGACCTCGCCCTGGACGCGACTCCGGATGTCGGCCAGCAACGCGGCGCGAGTGGGGCTCAGCGTCGCCTTCGGAGGAACGGGACGCTCGGCCGGTACGACTGGGACGGCCGTGTCGTCTCCGCGTTGAGCCCTCTCAACCCGTTGGTGGAGCGACATGCCCGGACCTCCCCCGTGGCCCGCGTCTCGAGCCCAGATTGGCGTTGACGTTCGCCGCTTCAGTGGAAGCGGCGAACGCTCGCTGGATGACCTAGCGCAGAATACCCCGCCGCATCGCAAGTCGGCCAGCGCTCATGGTCGCGCGGCGCGAGCGGGCAGACCTTGGTCGGAACCCCGCCTGATCCGCCCTGACGAGGGGTCGGGCCGCCCATGGTACATATAGGCATTCTGCTATACTCCACCGGAGTATCTGATCCTCAGTCTGATCCTCAGCATGAGGATCCCACGGGAGAACCGAATTGCCTCGTATTGCGCCCCGCCTGGCCTCGATGGTGGGCCTCCTCCTGATCCTCGCCGCCTGCTCGGCCGGCGCCGGGCCGTCCGCCAGTGACGAGATGCCGATGGCCAGTGACGATGACGCGGCCACGTTCGCCTGGGGCGAGCCGGCCGAGGCGAGTCAGGCAGACCGGGTGGTCGAGATCCGCATGCTCGACGCCTTGCGCTTCGAGCCTGCTTCGGTCGAGGTCAAGGTCGGCGAGACGGTCACGTTCAAGGTCCTGAACGAAGGTCAGCTCCAGCACGACTTCACGCTCGGCGACGCGGAGACCCAGGACGAGCACGACGCCGAGATGGCTGCAGGAATGTCGGGCATGGGCCACGACAAGCCGAACGTCCTGACGGTTGATCCGGGCGCCAAGGGTGAGCTGACCTGGCGCTTCACCGCTCCGGCGACGATCCTGTACGGCTGCCACGTGCCGGGCCACTACGGCGCCGGCATGGCAGGCAACCTGACCATCGCCGGGTCCTGATGCGGAACCACGCGGGAGCCCGCCTCGCACTTGGGTTGCTGGCCGTCCTCGCCCTGGCCGCCTGCGGCAGCCAGCCGGCCGGGCCTGCCCCCGCTTCGGTTGCTGCAGACGGCGGGTACGTGGACGTCGCGCCAGCTCAGCTGGTGGAGATGCTGGCCGCAAAGGACTTCACGTTCGTCAATGTGCATGTGCCCTACGAGGGCGAGATCGCGCCGACCGACCACTTCCTCCCCTACGACCAGATCGACGGCCTGCTGGCAGCGCTGCCCGACCGCGATGCCAAGGTCGTGCTCTATTGCCGCAGCGGTTCGATGAGCGCCATCGCCGCCCGGGCACTCGTCGCGGCCGGCTACACGAACGTGTGGAACCTCGACGGCGGCATGAATGCCTGGCGGGCGGATGGCCACACCGTCATTGAGCGGCCGCCGGGCTGAGGCTGAGTCAGACCCGCCAATCGCCTGCAGCCGTGGATGACCGCCTGCCTCTCACGCGGACCCTGGCGGCTCGGCCCATCGGTCGATTGACCGATGCCGGATGGACGAGGCTGCGTAGACTCGCTCGATGAGCCGCGTCACGCCGCTCCTGTGCCCCCTGCTCGTGGGACGGGACGATCTGCTCGATCTGGCCGACCGACGGCTTGCCGACGCTGTCGGTGGCCGCGGACAGTTCCTCCTCCTGGCCGGCGAGGCGGGAATCGGCAAGAGCCGATTCCTGGAGTCCGTCGCACGGAAGGCAAAGAGCCACGGAGTCCAGATCGCTGACGGAGCCCTGGCCCCGCAGGACCAGACCGTTCCGGGGGCGCTGATCCTGGATCTCGCGCGCACGATGTTGAGGATCGAACTGTTTGCGCAGCTGGGCGCGGATCTCCTGGACCTGCTCCGTGCCGCGGACGGCAGCGAGCCGCGATCGCGCCGCCTCCTCGTGCTCGGCACGGTCGACCGGATCAGCGAGTCCCTCGTCGCGCCCACGTTGCTGTCCTTCGAAGATCTCCAGTGGGCCGACCAATTGAGCCTGGAGATCGTCGCGGAACTGGCGCGTCGCACCCGCGACCGGCCGGTCCTGCTGGTGGGCGCCTATCGCACCGACGAGCTTCCGACGGGCACGCTCAGGGAGTGGCGCGCCCGGCTCCTGACCCAGCGTCTGGCGGAGGAAGCTCGACTCGCGCCGCTGACCCTCGACCAGACCGCGCTGATGACGACCCTCATCCTCTCCACAGGGCTGCCTGCGCCGCGCGACGTCGTCGACGCTGTCTATGAGCGCACCGACGGCATCCCGTTGCACATCGAGGAGCTCCTTGGGGCGCTCAGTGATGAGGCACGATCGAATGGTCGCGCGATTCGCGAAACCTCCGTTCCGGCCACGATCGAGGACGCCATCCTCGCGCGGTTCGAGCGACTCTCGCCGGAGGCACGGGCCGTGGCGCAGGCCGGCGCGGTGATCGGGCGCTGCTTCGTTCCGGAGGTCCTCGCCGGGATCATGGACCTGCCGCAGGCCGCCCTCGACGCGCCGCTGCTGGAGCTCGTGGACCGGGCCTTCCTCGAGCCGCCGGGGGCGAGAGGCCTGTACGACTACCGGCACCAGCTGCTGCGGGACGCGCTCTATCGAAGCACTCCCGCGGCGGTCCGCCGCAGGCTCCACGCACGGGCCGGTGAGTTCGGTGCGCAGCTCGAGGGCGCCTCGGAGATCCATGCCTCGGCCCATTACGAACGCGCGGGTCTCCGCGACGAAGCCTTCCGGACGGCACTGTCCGGCGCGCGCTCGGCAGCACCGTTGTCGGCCCACGGCGAGGCCTTCGAGCTGTATCGACGGGCGGTCGACAACATGCCGGCCACGCTCGACCCCGTGGAGCAGGGCGCGCTCTTCGAGGCCTACAGCGTGGAGGCGGCGGCCATCGAGATGCACGAGGCGGCCGAGAAGGCCGCTCGCCTCGCCCGCGATTGCTATCTGGAGGCCGGCCGGCCGATCGATGCCGCTCGGCAACTGGAAGCCCTTGCGGGGGTCACGCGGAGGGAAGCTCGCCCGATCCAGGTTCGGATGGAGCTGGTCGCGCGGGGTCTCGCAGAGCTGGAACCCCTTCCGTTGACGCCCGAGCGCGAGGCCGCCCGCTCCGGGCTGCTTGCCGAGCAGGCACTGGCCCAGATGGATGCGATGGAGCTGGGCGCGGCACGTGGCTCGGCGGAGGCCGCCAGCGCTGCGGCGCAACTGGCCGGAGATGCGGCGGCTGCCATCGACGCAGACACGATCGGCGGGATGATCGACGTCCTGCAGGGCAACATCGAATCCGGGTTGGGCCGCGTCAGGAGATCCGCTCAGGAGGCGCGCGACGCAGGTTACGAAGACACCGGGGTGACTGCGTTTCGAAGCGCCGTGACAACCGCCGTCCGCGTCATGGACTACGGAAGCGCCGAGGCGTCGCTCCGCGACGGGTTGCGCTACGCGGATGCGATCGAGCAGTCCCATTGCCGCCACGTGATGGGCGCTGCCGCGGCGCTGGTCGACTGGGCCTCCGGGCGCTGGGATGACGCCCGTGCCGGCGGCGAGCAGGAGCTCGCCGACCGAGGCTGCAGCCGCGGTGCCATCGGAGCCGAGGTCGCGCTGGGGTTTGTCGCCCTGGGGCGCGGTGAGATGGATCGCGCGCGTTCGCTCCTGGAGGCGGCGCTTGCGGCCGGCGAGCGGAGCGGGGTGGTCGATCTGATCCTGCCGGCCGCCTGGGGCCTGGCAGAAGCCGACAATCTCGCGGGCGATCCGAGGTCGGCCATCCGCCGTTGCACCGAAGCGTTCGAGCTCGCGGTTCGCGTCGGAGAGCGAGCCCTTCTTGCGCCATTCGCGGTGACCGGGGTCCGAGCCAACCTGGCCGCGGGCCTGCCGGACGCGGCCGACCGGTGGGCAGCCGACATGGAGAGCTTCCTGAAGCCCTGGTCCGCGATCGCGTCACCGGCGATCGACCATGCGACCGGCCTCACCAGGCTCGCCGCCGGCTCGACGGGAGCCGCGCGCGATGCGCTCGAGGCGGCGATCCGCGGCTGGGACGAGCGGCGTCGCATCTGGGAGGCGACCTGGGCCCGCGTGGATCTCGCCGGCTGCCATCTGCGGTCGAATCGCTTTGCCGACGCGGCCGCGATCCTGACGACCGCGCGCGATACGGCAACGGCACTCGGCAGTGCACCTTTGCTCGCGAGGATCGAGGAGCTGTCGCACGTCACGCATCGGGGTCGTGGATCGCTCGATGAGCCCTGGCGGCCCCTGACGTCGCGCGAGTTCGAGGTCGCGCGACTCATCTCCGAAGGAATGACCAACGCCGAGCTCGCCGACCAGTTATCGATCGCCCCGAAGACCGCCAGCGCGCACGTCGAGCACATCCTGGCCAAGCTCGGGGTTGCCCGTCGGGCCGAGATCGCGGTCTGGGTCGCGAACATCTCGCGCCCGGCAAAGACATCGCCCACAGCCGATCACGCCGTCAGCGCGCATCGCTGAGGCGGCAAGCGGGAGGTGTGGGTGGAGCGCAGCCGGCCTGCTGAGCGGCTGCGCTCCGATGTTCGATCTGGACCTAGCGACCCCCGGACTTCGCCTGGGGATTGCAGAACGAGGCGCCCGGCGCGACATCGTTGGGGAAGTGGAAGCCCGGGGCGGGTCCGCCCGGGAGAGCGGCGCCGCCAGCAGCGTTGAGTCCTGTGGGCGGCCAGTCGATGCCGGGACCTCCCAGAAGCTCGCTTCCGACGCCGGTCACGTAGTCGGCCACGATGTGGTAGCCGTGGGGGTATCCGCCGAACGACTCGCTGCACGTGGGATCGCCGCTGGCCGAGACGGCAGGGACCGTCGTCATGAGCAGTGCCCCGCCGAGCGCCAGAGCACCGATGAATCGTCGCATCACGCTACCTCCACTGGGATCTCATAGACCTCTGCCGTCGGATGGCCGGCGCGTTCGTGGACGCGCATCAAGGCTTCCTTGGTTGGGCCGGTTGACAGGCAGAAGACCTTGCCGCTCTCTGGATCGAGCCAGGCACGCTCGAAGTGCATGCCTTCGTCGGCCTCGATCGCCAGATCGCGCTCGTGAGCTTCCTTGAGTTGCTGGGCCGTCACCCCGACGAACCCACTGTGGACATCCATGAACCTCGCCATTCGCGATCCTCCCTCAGTCGGGTCGGAGCCGGCGGCTCACCACCCGTTGGGGAGGACGTTCGCCCGGGCATCCCGGCGCGTCATCGGTCAGCCGACCGATGAACGCTGTCGGGCATGACCGATGGTTCCGACAGCCGCGTCACTGCCGGGTGTCGACGTCGCACGGTCGCCCGGTTGACCCGAGCTGGCCTGCAGACGTATCGTCGATAATCGATAATCCGTTTACGTGACCGCAGGTCGGAACCGCCGGGCGTCCACAGCCCGGGGAGGAGTGCGATGAGCCAGCTCGATGTGTTTCGCCTCGATGGGCGCGTCGCCACCGTTGCCGGAGGCAGCGGCGCCATCGGCTCCGCGATGGCGGGGGCCCTGGCCGGGGCCGGGGCCCACGTCGTCATCGTCGGCCAGACGGTCGAGAAGGCAGAGGCGGCGGCAGGCCCGATCCGGGCGACCGGTGCGCAGGTCCTCGCCATGTCCGCGGACGTCACGCAGGAGGCGGAGTGCGATCGCGTCGTGGCGGCCACGATCGAGCGCTTCGGACGGCTGGACATCCACATAAATGCGGTCGGCGGCGGGGCCGGCAAGGTCCTCTTCGACGCGGAGGCCTACCCGCGCGATGCCTGGGACTGGATCTACGAGCTCAACGTGCGCAGTACCCTGTGCGCGACCCAGGCCGCCGTCAAGGCGATGATCTCCGGCGGCCGCGGCGGCCGCGTCCTGAACATCTCGTCGGTCCGTGGGACCCTCGGCATCAACGCCGGCTACTCCGCCTACGTGGCGGCGAAGGGCGCGATCAACTCCCTCACCCGCCAGTGGGCCACCGAATGGGCGAAGCACGGCATCACGGTCAATGCGATCGCCCCGACGTTCGTCGACACGCCGCAGGTCGCGATGCTCCTCGGCGACCCGGCATTCAAGGCCGGCATCGTGAGCCGAATTCCGCTGGCGCGGGTCGGCACGACGGCGGACCTCACCGGCGCGACGCTCTTCTTCTGTTCAGACGCTGCTTCGTTCGTGACCGGCCAGATCCTCGGGATTGACGGCGGCCTGACCGCCACCCAGTAGCCCAGGAGATTCCCGCGCGATGGATATGGAGAACGCAACCCCGAACGTCTTCACCAACACGAAGCTCCGCGGCTGCAATCCGAGCTTCGTCACGACCTCCAACGGCGTGGTGGTCATCGATACGCCCCAGCTGCCGACGAGGGCCGTCGCCATGCGGGCGCTGGCCGAGTCCCACGGCACGATCCGGTATCTGATCAACACCGAGCATCATGTCGACCACATCTTCGGCAACTACTGGTTCAAGGGCGCCGGGACGGTGGTCAACCACCGCGGCCTGTACGAGCGGTTCATGGTCGTCGGCCCCGAGCTTGATCCGTTCGCCTACGCCCTGGAAGCCGTCCCGACGGACGATCCGGACGGCGCATCTCTCCTGCCTGGGCGCGAGGAGTACTACCGCGACCCGAACAAGGGCACCATCGTCTTCACGGGCGACCTCACCCTCCACGTCGGCGACCACACGTTCAACCTGCTCCATACGCCCGGGCACACCCCGGGCCAGCTCGCCGTCCATGTGCCGGAGGAGCGAGTCGTCTTCACCGGCGACACCATCTTCTCGGGCTGCCAGACCTGGCTCATGACCTCCGACGTCGAAGGCTGGCTGGCCGCGCTGGAGCGGATCCGGACGCTCGACGTCGACTGGATCATTCCCGGTCACGGGCCGGTCGTGACGAAGGCCTACCTGGACGTGCAGCGATCAGTCCTGATGGAGTGGAAGACGGCGGTCGCCGTGGCCATCGCGAAGGGTTGGACGCGGGAAGAAACCGTGGCACGGGTCAACTTCAAGGACCGCTTCGGGCCCGTCGACATCGGGCAGGGCTACATGCTGGACTACATCCAGACGTGGAATGCCGGCACGCTGTACGACAAGCTGACGGGCGCCATCCCGGGCAGCTGACGCCCTTCCGGCCGGCCAGCCTGGCTCAGGCTCGACCGGCGGCGACCTCGTCCGCCCGGTTGCGACCGGCCAGGAGGATCAGGTCCTCGTGCAGCTCGAACCAGACCCCGTGGTAGCTGTCGACGCGAGGCGACGCGACGAAGCGGTGATCCCCGCCTCGGGCTGCGGTCGCCGCCTGCTCGAGGCGTTCCAGGTAGATCGCCAGGCGAGGCAGGCCGGCCGCGAGCGGGCGGAGCCATGCCGACGCATCGGCATGGAGAGCCGTGAGATCGTCCATCACCTTGGCGTCGTACTCGGCGGCGGAGTGGTCGTTGAACGTCTGGGCACCGTCCACCTCGCGCATCTGCCAGGCGGTGACCGTCTCCTTCATCCGGCGGTCCAGGCCCAGGAATGCGTCGAGCGCAGCGAGGGCATGGTCCACACCCCAACGCTCGGTGTCCGCCGCCAGGATTGCCTTGGCCGCTGCCTTGCCGCCTGCCGTCAATCGGAATGAGCCTGCCGCCGCCTCCACGAGACCGTCGGCACCGAGCCGTTCGTAGACGGTGTCGATGTCGGTCGCTGTCGTCAGGAGCGCTGTCGCCGCAGCCTCCGGCGTGGCGTAGCCCTTGACGGCGAGTGACCGCAGGACGTCGTCGGACGTAACGGCCGGAGCCTCAAGCGAGGCGGTCACCACGGCCGTGGGCGAGCCTGGGACCGCATCCGAGGCCCCGCCATGACCGACCGCAATATCGAGATCGCGCGCCCAGGTGAGAAGCGTGGCCGCTTCAGGCACCGCCGTCGTCACGCCAGCCACCGCGCCCGCGAAGACCTCGCCTGTCGTGCCGTCGATCGTGAGCATCTCGCCGGCCGCCATGGTCCGGCCCCCGAGGACGATGCGGGACTGGCCGACTTCCAGGCCCGGCGTCCCGACGACGGCGGGGATTCCCCAGCCGCGCGCGACAACCGCGGCGTGGCTGACCAGACCGCCGGTTGCCGTGAGGATTCCTGCGGCCCTGGCCATCCCGTGGACGTCGTCGGGCGACGTCTCGGCTCGGACGAGCAGGACGGTCCGCCCGGCGTCGGCTGCTTCGATGGCGGCGTCGGGCGTGGTCGCGATCTCGCCACAGGCCATGCCGGGCGAGGCGGGCAATCCGGTTGCGATGGCCGGACCGATGTCGCCCCGGGCCGTCCTCGTCCTGGGTGGGTCCCCGAGGAGCCCCGCAACCCGCCGGACTGCATCGGACCGTGAGAGCGGGAAGTCCGGATCCTCGGCCATGTCGACCGCGATGCGGAGTGCCGCTTGCGGGCTTCGCTTCCCGATCCGGCACTGGAGCAGCCAGAGGGTCCCGTGCTCGATCGTGAACTCGATATCGCACATGTCCCGGTGGTGACGCTCCAGCCGTGCCGCGTACTCGCGCAGCTGCTGCGCCACGGCCGGCAGGCGCTCGTCGAGGACGGAGATCGGCTCCGTCCGGTGAGTGCCGGCGACCACGTCTTCTCCCTGCGCGTTGTACATCAAGTCGCCGTACAGAACGGGTTCGCCGGTGGACGGGTTGCGGGTGAAGAGGACGCCCGTCCCCGAGTCCACGCTTCGGTTGCCGAAGACCATCGCCTGGACCGTGACCGCGGTTCCGAGGTCGTCGGGGATCCCCTCGCGCTCGCGGTACGTGCGGGCCCGGTCGCCGTTCCACGAGCGGAAGACAGCCTCGATTGCGGCCCGGAGCTGGACCCAGGCATCGTCGGGGATGTCGTCGACGCCGATGACATCGCGGAACATCTTCACGAATCGCAGCCGGCAGTTGGCCGCGAACTTCTCGCTCCCGGACGCGGCGGCCAGGCCCGCGGTGGTGCCTGTGGTGAGCCCGAGATTGAGGATGGTGTCCATCATCCCGGGCATCGAGATCGCGGCTCCCGACCGGACGCTGACGAGGAGGGGGTTCGCCGAATCTCCGAATCCACGCCCCACAAGGCCCTCGATGCGGGCCATGTGCTCGCGCAACTCATCGTCCAGCCCGGCCGGCCAGCCGTGCGCCAGATACTCGTTGCAGGCGTCCGTCGTGATCGTGAACGCCGGGGGCACGGGCAGCTCGAGGTCAACGGACATGACCGCCAGATTTGCAGCCTTCCCGCCGACCAGCCGCTTCATATCCGGGAAGGTCAGGCCGGTGTGGCGATGATCGCAGGCATAGACCCAGGTCACGAAGCCGCTCCCGGTGGGGGCCGGGAAGCCGGGCCCGCGACTGTGGCGAGGCTCACCGTCATGGCGCCACGATGATCTTGATCGACCCGCTGCCGGGGTCGTTGAACGTGGCCAGCGCAGCCGCGTAGTCGGTCAGCGCGAAGCGATGGGTCATCACCTCACGCACGCGCATCCGGCCCTGCTCGACGAGGGGCATGACCCGCCGCATCTCGCCCGCCGAGGCGCGCGAGCCGACGAGCTCCAGCTCGTCGAGCACGAGCCGCTGCATCGCGATCTCGACGTCCACCGTGGGAATCCCGACGGCGGCACATCGGCCACCGCGGCGAAGCATCGCGAGAGCCCAGCCCACCGCGATGGGAACCCCGGCACACTCCAGGACGACATCGGCCCCGAGGCCGTCGGTCAACCCGCGGATTCTCGCGACCGGGTCGCCCGCGTTCGAATCCACGGTCTCAAAGCCCATCTCGGCTGCCTTGGCCAGCCGGCCCCCGCGGCCCACCACGATGACGCGCGCCGCGCCGCGGATCAAGGCTGCGTCGCCGGACAGCAGGCCGATCGCTCCGGCTCCGATGATCGCAACCGTATCGCCGGGCGCGATGTTGCCGCGGTTCGCGACGTGGAGGGCGATCGAGGCTGGGTCGACGACTGCGCCCTCGTCGAACGAGAGCCCATCCGGGAGGCGGAAGATGCACTTGACGCCGTGCACGACGTAGGTCGCGTCCGCGCCCTGGAAGCTGTGCCCGTACTGGCGATGGAGCCCCGCCTTGCCGTAGTTCTCACACAGGTTGTAGCGGCCCTCGACGCACTTCTGGCACACGCCGCAGGCGTCGTGCGAGGTGCCCGCTACGCGGTCCCCGACGGCCCAGCCGAAGCGCTCTGCGCCAGGCCCAAGGGCGGCGATCTCGCCGGCCCACTCGTGGCCGGGGATGAACGGGAAGGCCGGCGGCCAGAAGCCCGGGTAGTCGCCCCGGATCAGGTGCGCATCGGTGCCGCAGATCGAGACCGCCCGGACCCGGGCCAGGACCTCGTTCGGCCCAGCCACCGGAATCGGCACCTCCTGGATCTCGACCCGGTTCGGCTCGAGAACGACGAGTGCCTGCATGGTCTCGGACACGGTGTGGCCTCCCTTGCGAAGCAGTTCAGATGACAGCCACGGGGTCGACCATCGACCCAGTGGCGCCGCGGATCTTGAGGGGCAGGGCGACGAACAGGAACTCGTACACCCGTTCCCGGGCGAGCGCCTCGAGGTCCAGGCTCTCCATCAGGTAGATGGCGTTCTGGATGAGCAGGAGCGTGTGGACCGGCTGGGGGTTCCCGGCTGGTCCTGGATCAGGCGCCGGCTGGACCTCGTAGGTCTCCGTGTCCGTGCCGGTCGCGACGACGCCTCGCTCAAGGAGCCAATGGGCGGCCGAGATGTCGGGGCCGGCCGTCTTGTGGACAGCCATGCGCTCGGCGTCCGGCCAGAGGCTCATGTAACCCGTCCGGATCAGGACGACGTCCCAGCGCCCGACCGTCACGCCCTGGGCGGCGCAGATCGCCTCCATCTCGGCCGCGTCGATCGGCGCGCCCTTGGGCAGGCATTCGACACCTCGGTGGCCGGCTGCATCGAGGAGGACGCCGCGAGTAAAGAACGGAGGCAGCGCCGAGGCGTCCAGATGCGTCGGGCCAAAGTCGGTCAGGTGCTCGTCGGCGGTTCCGCCGCCGAACCAGTGCATGTCGTCCCCGACCGTCATGTGGGCCAGGGCGTCCACGTGCGCCCCGGAGTGGGAGGTCGCCATGACGTATTCGGCCATGTATCCGAGACCCGCGTCGTTGACGGGTCCCCACGGCTGGGTTCCGGTCACCCGGATCCCGCGCGGGGTCCGGTAGTTGAGCACCTGGAACGGCGGATGGCCGGGGAAGAGGGGCATGCCCGGGTAGCGCACCGCGGCCAGCGAGATCATCCGCCCCTCGCGTACGAGCCCGGCGGCCCGTACGACCTGCTCATGTGGCAGGCCGCCGATTGGACCGATGTCGGATGGACTGGTCATGCCGCACCCTCCTTCTGACTCATGATGTCGGCCGGTCCTGCAGCGCCCGCCAGACGCGCTCCGGCGTGAGTGGCAGGTCCCGGATCGCGACGCCCGTCGCGTCGCGCACGGCCGCAGCGACGGCGGAAGCGACGCACAGGACGGCGCCCTCGCTCATGCCCTTGGAGCCATACGGACCGGGACCGTCGCCGTTCTCGACGAAGTCGCTCACGAGCTCGAGGGGCAGGTCCATGCTCGTCGGGATCCGGTAGTCGATGGCGCCGAGGTTCCGGACCCGGCCGGCGTCGTCGTAGATATAGTGCTCCATGAGGGTGTGGCCCAGGCCCATGATCGCGGCGCCCTCGTCCTGCATCCGGACCTGGAGTGGGTTCAGCGCCTTGCCCACGTCGGACACGGTGACGTGGCGGACGACCGTGATGTCGCCCACCTCCTCGTCCACTTCAACCTCGATCGCCGTGCAGTTGAACTCGAAGAAGGCGGCGCTCCCACCGAGCGGGTGGTCGGGCTCATCCTCCTTGCGCATCTCGCCGATTCCGATGAGTTCGCCCCCGAGCCGCCCGAGGCCGGGCTTCAGCACCTCCGGGATCGGGATATCACGGTGGGGCAGGCGAACGACGCCGTGCTCGACGACGATCGAGGCCTGATCGACTGCGTGGAGCCGGGCCGCCATCGCCCCGAGCCTGGACTGGATATCCCGGCAGGCCGAGAGGACGGCATTCCCCATCAGGACCGTGGAGCGACTCGCGGAAGTCTGCTGGTCGTACGGCACGACGGAGGTGTCACCCATCACGACCGTGACCCAGTCAAGCGGCGCGCCGAGCTCGTCCGACGCGATCTGCGCGAGCACGGTCCGTGCCCCCTGGCCCATGTCGGAGGTCCCGGCATGGACGACGACGCTGCCATCGGCGAGCAACCGGACGGTGGCGTACGAAAGGCCGGTCGTCGGTCCGGCCTTGATCCCGATCGCGATCCCGCGACCGCGACCCGGGGGCACGGGCTTCCCCCACCCGATCAGGTCGGCTGCCCGCCGAACCGTCTGCTCCCAATCGCCGTCGGCCGGCGTGTCGAATGGGATGAATGCCTCGCCCTTGCGCGCCAGGTTGCGCAGGCGGAGCTCGAGCGGGTCCAATCCAAGCGCCAGGGCTGCCTCGGTGAGATTGGATTCGACCGCCCAGTTGACCTGGGGATTCCCGAAGCCGCGGAAGGCCGTCGACGGTACGGTGTGGGACAGGATGCTCCGGGCGACGATCCTTGCCGACGGGACGCGGTACGGGCCGCAGCCCGGATAGCTGCCCTTGGCCGCAACCCGGTCGGCGATGTCGGCATAGGCGCCGATCAGGTAGTCCGCGGCGATGTCCTGGAAGGCGATCGTGCCGTCGGCTCGGACGCCGGTCCGGACCCGGATCTCGGCCGCTGCGCGGCGCGCTGCCTGGAACGTCTCCTCCAGAGACAGGACGAGGCGCACCGGCCGGCCGGCCCGCAGGGCCATGAGCGCGACCAGCGGCTCGTACTTGGTGTGTTGCTTGCCGCCGAATCCGCCGCCGGGATCCGGCGCCAGGACGCGGACCTTCGAGAGCGGCAGGCCAAGGACTGTGGCCAGGACACGCTGGAGCCAGTTCGGATGCTGGATCGTGCTCCACACCGCGATCCCGTCGCCGTCGGGCGCGGCCATGAAAGCGTGCGGCTCGATCGCGAAGTGGGTCACCATCGGGAACGTGTAGGTATTGACGACGACGAGGTCGGCCGTCTCCGCCTCCACGTCCACGTCGCCCCAGCCGACCCGGTGCTCGCGCAGGACGTTCGTCCCGGCCAGGCGGTCATTCGGGCGGAGCGACGGATCCTGAACGAGCGGCGCGCCAGGGTCGAGGGCACCGGCCAGCGTGAACACCGCGGGCAATTCCTCGTACTCGATGCGGACCAGGCGGGCCGCCTCTTCGGCCGCGTCCTTCGTCTCGGCCGCCAGCGCGGCGACCGGCTCACCGTGGTACTTGACCTCCCCCTCCGCGATGACCGGACGGTCCGCGAACTGTGGGCCGAATCGCGCGAGCGGCTGCGGCAGGTCCGCGGCCGTGACGATCAGCCTCACGCCGAGCACTGCCTCGGCCGCGCTCGTGTCGATCGAGATGATTCGGGCATGCGCGCAGGGGACCGTGACGAGCCTGGCGACGAGTTCGCCAGGCAGGTGGATGTCCGCCACGTAGCGCTGGAGGCCCGTGACCCGCTCGTACCCTCCGACGCGCCGCGGAGAGGCGCCGGCCGGCGTCCCGGTCATCGGCTCGGCCCTTCGGCGGCGGCGTGGACGGCTTCTGTGATCTGCTCGTAGCAGCCGCAGCGGCACAGGTTCCCGGCGAGGCCCTCCTGGATGTCCGCGGTCGTAGGCTGCGGAATCCGACCGAGCAAGTCCTGGGCAGCCATGAGCTGCCCCGGGATACAGAATCCGCACTGGACGGCGCCCTTGTCGAGGAATGCCGCCTGGAGCCGGCTCAGGCGATCGTCCGCCGCGAGTCCCTCGACGGTGGTGACCTCGGCGCCGTCGGCCTCGCCCGCCAGCACGAGGCACGAATCAACGATGCGGCCGTTCATGCGGACCGTGCACGCCCCGCACTCGCCCACGAGGCAGCACTCCTTCGTGCCGGTCAGGTCGAGATCGTCACGCAGGACGTCGAGAAGTGTGTGGTGCGGGGCGACGTCGAGGGCGCGGCGCCGCCCGTTCACCGTCACCTCGATAGCGATCGTCGCGGTCATCTCGTCACGTCCGTGCCGCCAGCCGTTCAAGCGCGATCTGGAGCCCTCGCCGGCCCAGCACCCGTAGCATCGCGAGGCGGTAGTCGGGGCTTGCACGCATCGAACGGGCGGACGGACGAGCATCTGCGAACATCCGCTCCAACGTGGCCGTCCGGACGTCCTCGGGAGTTCCCGGATCCGCCAGAGCGCCGCTGTCATCGGTCATCAGCACGGGGCGCGGGCCGAGGCTGCCATAGGCCAGCCGGGTGACCCCGGCGTCATCGATGGCGCAGCACAGCGTCACGGACGCGAGATCATGCCCGCGGCGCCGCGTCCGGCGAAGGTGGACGGCCCCCTGACGCCGAGCAGGCAGCGGCAGCTCGATGGCGGTGACGAGCTCCCCCCGCCCGAGGGCCGTCTGGCCCGAGCTGATGAAGAAGTCGTCGATTGCGATCCGGCGAGTTCCCGCAGGTCCCTCCGCCGCGACGTCCGCGCCGTACACGAGTAGCGCGGGAGCCGTGTCTGCGGCTGGCGACGCATTGCAGATGTTGCCGACCAGCGTCGCCCGGTTCCGGATCTGCACGGCGCCGACGACCGACGCCGCCTCCGCGAGAGCAGGGAACCAGCGGCGCACATGGCCGTCTTCCGCGAGGTCCGTCATGGTCGTGCCGGCACTGATCGCGAGCCGGTCGCCGTCGACGCGGATCGCCGGCCGGATCTCTGCGATCGCCTTCACGTCGATCACCAGGCCGGGGCGGACGGTGCCGTCCCGAAGCCGGATGATGAGGTCCGTGCCGCCGGCGAGGAGGCGCGCCGCCGGCCCGTGGAGCTCGAGGAGAGCCACGGCCTCGGCCAGGGTGGTCGGCCGCGCGTAGGCGAATGGGTGCATGGTGTCGGCCGCCTCTCGGCTCAGATGACCTTGTCGACCTCGTCCATCAACACCTGCGGAGTGGCCGCGCGGACGAAGTAATACGGACGATCGGAGAAGCGCGCCACGAAGCCGGCCCGAACTCCGCGGAGCGCCTCAGTATCGATGATCGGCATCGGGAACCCGGGCGCCAGCAGCTCGTTGAGCAGGAAGTAGTTCTGGAGCGAGTGGAGCGTCTGGAACTGGCACTCGAACGGGATCATCGCGGCCAGACCGGGATCGAAGTTGCCGTCGATCGCGGGGACGACGACGACGTCGACCGATGACGGGTCGTCGTACTGCTCCCAGGTCGGCATCTCGCCGAAGAACTTCTGGACGCCCCGCTCGGGTGCGGCCTTGTCGGCCCGCTCCGTACCCTCGGTGCGCTTCTTGAGGAAGACCGATTTCGAGCCCATGACGGCACGCCCGGCTTCGTCGACGACCGTCGTCTCGGTCGATACCAGGAGCCCGCCTCGCCGACACGCCTCGATCTGGCCCATCGACTTGCCGTGGTTCGACTCGCCGCCGAGGAACATCACGGTCTTGCCGCGGTACCGAACCGCCGAGGCGTGGAATGGGTGCAGGCCGACGGCCTCCATCCGGAGCGCCAGCATCGCGACGATCACCTTCTGGATGGGCCCCGCCGGCCACGGCCCGCCGAAGTGCATGGCACGGCCGTCATAGCTGATCGCTTTCTCGCCATCCAGTCGCCAGATGATGTCGGGTTCCGCCAGCGTCACCTCCGGCGAGATGCGGACGTCGGCGAGCCGGTAGTTAAGGAAGTTCAGATCGTCGAGGACGTGCTCGCGCGGCTCCCCGCCGTGGACGTCCACCCGCAGGCGGGCCGTCCCGGCTGACATCTCCTCGGACAGTTGCAGCTGGTCAGTCATCTCGTCCTTTCAGGATCCCTGGATTCGGTTGGTCAGGCAGACCGTGCCGCCGGTGGCGGCACGGTCGCCCACAGGTCGGCGAGCATCGCCGCGGTCTCGGAGAAGTGCTCGCGGAGCACCGTGGCCGCCGCCTCCGGATCCCGGAGACGGAGCGCCACGAGGATAGGGGCGTGCAGATGAGCAATCCGGACTCGGTCCAGCCCGGGCACGACCATGGTGATATACGTGCGCGAGTAGGGTTCCAGGGTTCGCCACACGCGCAGCAGGGTCGCGTTTCCGGCAAGCTCGACGATCCGGCTGTGGAAGGACGCGTCCGCGGTTGCCCCAGCGCGGTAGTCGCCGTCCTCGGCGGCGCGCCGCATCTCGTCGACGTACTCGGCGAGGACCTGGAAGTCCTCGTCAGTCAGACGTGGAATGGCCAGCCGGGCGCCCAGCGCTTCGAGCTCGGCGCGTATTGCGAACGCCTCCAGGAGCTCGTTCGCCGACGGCCGGCGGACACGCGCTCCACGGAAGGCGGCGGTCTCCACGACACCGAGGGCTTCGAGATCACGCAACGCCTCCCGGACGGGCGCCTGGCTCGTTCCGAGCTCACGGGCAACCTGGGTCTCGACGATCCTGGCGCCCGGCGGGTAGCGACCGTCAAGGATCGCCTGGAGCAGGCGATCCTTGACCTGATCGCTCAGGACACTGCGCGAAATAGAGGCCTCGCGGGTCATGGAGATGGTGGTCAGGATCCGATGCCGACGGCCACGGGAGCCGGATCGGTGCGCAGGATCTCGACCCGGCCGGTCGTGCCGTCGATGCGAATCCGGTCGCCGTTCTTGATCTGCTGGGTCGCGACAGACGTCCCGACGACGGCCGGGATGCCGAACTCTCGGGAGAGCACGGCCGGGTGAGACACGGTTCCACCCGCGTCGGTCACGAGGCCGACGATCTTGGTGAACAGGACGACCCAGGCCGGGTTCGTCATCTGGCAGACAAGGATGTCGCCGGCCCGGACGTCATCGAACTGGTCCTCGCGGAGGACGACTCGAGCGATCCCCTCGACGACTCCCGGGGAGCCCCCAATGCCGCTGATCTCACCGGCGACGGTCGACGCCTTCCGGTAGAACTTGTCCGGGAAGCCCCACAGGTTGAGGTACGGGAAGGCGAGCTGGGTCGCCGTCACGGTGCCGACCCACTCCTTGGGCCGGAACGTGTAGGCCTTGGCGCGCGCGGCCTTGCGGTCCGCGACGAGCGCCCGTCCGTTCATGGCCGACGGATCGCCCATGAACACGCGCAGCTCGTTGTACTTGAAGAACACCACGTCGTCCGGTGCGTCCAGGACGCCCTGCGCGACGAGCTTCTTGCCAAGCGCCACGAGCACGAGGCGCACATGCGCGTTCGCGCCCTGGTCGATGTAGAAGTGATGGTCCGGGGTCAACGGGGCCATCCGCAGGTTGATGTCGTTGGCGGCCCGCATCTCGTCGAGCGCCTCACCCTCGAGGCCTTCGAGGATCTCCTTGGCCGCGGCCGCGATATCCGCGGCGAGGACCGCGATGGTCTTCGGGTAGTCGTAGTTCGTCTCGATGTAGCCGCGGATCAGCTCGATCACGGGCTCCATCTGCTCCCGGACGGTGGGGAAGATGAACTCGTGGCTCCAGACCGCATGCCAGCCGTACTCGCGCTGGTACGGCTCGACGCGCTCGGCGATGAACTGACGGCCTCGCTGGCTGCCCTTGAGGGCGACGATGATCTCGCCGGCAGTGTCGGCCTTGAAGATGGCGGCAAGGTCCGGATCCGACTTCGCCTCCTCCTTCATCTTCCAGAGCGCCTCGATCGAGTCCCAGTTACGGTCCTTCGCCGAGTTCTGGAGGCGACCCAGCAGCTGCTCGTTGATCGTGCCATGGGTCTTCTCCATGACCGCCCGCAGGTTGAGCGTCGCGGACAGCTGGGCGAAGTTGAGCATCCAGTGGATCTTCCAGTGGCGATCGTGGACGTCGATCGCGTCCTCGAACAGGCAGGCGAGCTCCATCATCGAAAGCTCGTCTTCCCTGTCGAGCATCCCCTCGAGATAGGCGAAGTTGCGGTCCATCTCGGGAACGAGGCGGTCACGCCACCAGTTCACGAACTCGAGCCCATACGTCGGCAGGACGGCGCCCAGGTACGTGCCGATCTTGGCCGCGTACTCGGGGTCCTCCGGCACGACCGGGACGGTCGCATAGCCGTACTCCTGGGCCGCCACCGTGAGGCCGGCTTCGGCCGGGATCGCCGCGGTGTACAGGTAGCCGTTGACGTTCTTGGCGATCCAGTCCGACGCGAACGGCGTGCCGAAGCGGCGGAACATGTGGTCGCAGCTGAGCCACCAGCCGCCGATGTCCTCGTACATCGGGCTGAGCGGGTGCGGGCAGTGGAGGTCGTCATAGACCCAGAAGAGGAGCTTCTCGGTCTCCGACGTCCACTCCACGGGGAACTCGGCGTCGCCGAGGAACTGGCCGAGGACTTCTTCCTTGAGAGCCACGCGCTATGCCTCCGATCTTCCTTCTTGCGTCGCCTGGGCGACTGGTCTAGCTAGCGGCCGCCGCCGCACGGGCAATCCTCTTGAAGCGCTGCGGGTGGTCCGTGACCGCGATCGCGGCAGGAAGGCGCTCCATGCTCGATGCAGCAGGACCGTCACGAGGTCGACGAGAGCCTTGGGCAACTGCGGTAACCCTCCGGCCACGCTTGCGGTGTGGAATCCGGGACGCAGCGAATGATGCTCGATAATCGATTACCGACACGATAGGACCCTCGAACATCGCGCGTCAAGTCCTGAGGAGCACGAGGAAGCCCCGCTGCGGTCGGGCCTCCATGAGGTCCAGATGCCCCTTGCAGCGTGTGCATCGATCATCGATTATGTTATTGGACGGCGCCCGTGAAACATCCGAGAAGGCCTTCGTGGCGGGCGCCACTCGTTCGGCCGCGATGAGATAGGCCCGATGGTGATGACTGCACTCGACAGCCCACTCCTGCGCATGACGCAGGAGACGCCAACCCAGTACTGGAACGATTCCTGCGCTGTCGACGAGCTCACGTACGCCGTCGCGCGCGGCGCCACCGGGGCGACCTCCAACCCGAGCATCGTGCTCGAGGTGATGAAGAAGGACGGCGCTCATTGGGTTCCGCGCGTACGCGAACTCGCGGCGGCGAATCCCTCGTGGACCGAGGTGGAGGTGACCTGGGCGATCGTCGAAGAGATGGCCGCCCGCGGCGCCGGTATCCTCGAGCCGGTCTTCGACCGCGCTGGCGGCCGCCACGGTCGGCTGTCCGTCCAGACGAACCCGGCGAACCATCGTGATCCGGCTCGGATGGTCGAGCAGTCCCTGCGTTTCGCCGGACTCGCCCCGAACATCCAGGTGAAGTTCCCGGGCACCGCGACGGGTCTCGTCGCGATCGAGGAAGCGACCTTCCTGGGCGTCAACATCAACGGCACCGTGAGCTTCACCGTGCCCCAGGCGATCGCTATCGCCGAGGCCGTCGAGCGCGGCCTTGACCGACGTACCGCTGCCGGCCATGACGTCGCGTCGATGAGCCCGATCGTCACGATCATGATCGGCCGGCTCGACGACTGGATGAAGGTTCTCATCGAACGGGACAATCTCGCCGTCCACCCGGACGCGCCCAACTGGGCCGGCATCGCCGCGTTCAAGCGGGCCTACGGGATCTTCCGCGAGCGAGGCTACCGGTCCCGTCTGCTAGCCGCAGCGTACCGCCATCGCCTCCACTGGACCGAGCTGGTCGGCGGAGACGTCAGCATGACGCTCCCCTACCCCTGGCAGGTCCGGTTCAACGGAAGCGGGATCGCGCCCAGGCCGCGGATGGACGAACCGGTTGATCCCGACCTCATCGCGGACCTTTACGACCGGATCCCCGATTTCCGACGCGCCTATGAGCCCGACGGAATGACCCCGGACGAGTTCGAGAGCTACGGGGCAAGCGCGCGAACCCTGCGCGCCTTCGTCAAGTCCTACCACGACCTCATGGGCGCCATCCGCGACGTGGTCCTTCCCGACCCCGACCTCCGGATCGCCTGACCACATCGTTCGCATTGCCGAAGGAGGCACCGCCAATGGCCACCGACGTCATCCGCCCCGGAGCCGAGGAGGCCACGGCGACGTTGCCCATCCTGTCCCACTGGATCGACGGCCGCCCTGTCGAGGTCCTGCCGGACCAGACGGGCCCGATCTACAACCCAGCCACGGGCCAGGTCATCGGCCGCGTCCCGCGCGGCGGGGCGTCCGAGGTGGATGCCGCCGTCGCGGCCGCCACGGCGGCGTTTCCGGCCTGGCGGGACATGCCCCTCATCTCCCGGAGCCAGGTGTTCTTCGCGTTCCGTGAGCTCATGTGGCGCCGTCGCGAGGATCTCGCGGCGCTCATCACCCGGGATCACGGCAAGACGTTTCCCGACGCGCTGGCCGAGGTCATGCGGGGCGTCGAAACGATCGAGTTCGCGTGCGGCCTCCCGATCCACCTGGCCGGCCTGAACACGCCGAGTGTCTCGACGAACGTTGATGCCTTCACGCTCCGCGCACCGCTCGGCGTGACCGCGGCGATCACCCCGTTCAACTTCCCGGTGATGGTCCCCCTGTGGATCTATCCGATCGCCATCGCCTGCGGCAACACCCTGCTCCTCAAGCCTTCGTCGCACACTCCCGGCGCGACCCAGCTGCAGGCCGAGCTGTGGAAGGAAGCCGGTCTGCCCGACGGTGTCTTCAACGTGGTCTACGGCGGCCGCGAGGCTGTGACCGCGATCGTGGAGCACCCCGGCATCAAGGCCATCCAGTTCGTGGGCTCGACCGCCGTCGGCCGCTACGTCTACGAGGAGGGCACGCGGCGCGGCAAGCGGGTCGGGTCCTACACCTCGGCCAAGAACGCGATGATCGTCCTGCCCGACGCCGACATGGAACTCACGGCGGACGCCGCGGTCGCCGCGGGCTACGGCTCAGCCGGCGAGCGCTGCATGGCCCAGACCCTCGTCATCGCGGTCGGCGACGCTGCTGAACGGCTGCGCCCGCTCATGCTGGAGCGGATCGCCAACCTGAAGGTCGGCCCGGGCATGGAGCCCGGGATGGATATGGGTCCGATCTATTCCGCCGAGCACCGCGATTCGGTGATCGACTGGATCGACCGGGGTGAGGCTGAGGGCGCCGAGCTCGTCGTTGATGGCCGGCAATTCCACCACCCGACCAGCCCCGACGGCTTCTTCCTCGGGGTCACCCTCTTCGACCACGTCACGCCGGACATGGAGATCTACCAGGAGGAGATCTTCGGGCCGGTCCTGGGCATCGTCCACGCCGCGACCTACGACGAGGCCCTGGGGCTCATCAACGGCCACAAGTACGCCAACGGGACCGCCATCTTCACCACGGATGGAGGAGCGGCCCGGCGCTTCAAGCTCGAGGTTGACGTGCCGATGATCGGGGTCAACGTCCCGATCCCGGTCCCGGCCGGATACCTCTCGTTCGGCGGATCCAAGGGTTCTGCGTTCGGCGATCTTGCAATGCGCGGTGAGGACGGGATCCGCTTCTTCACCCAGCAGAAGATGATCACCGAGCGCTGGCCGGAGCCCGGTCGCCGCGGCTCCCTCAGCCTCGTCTTCCCCGGCAACAGCTAGCTCACCCACCTCACGCAGGACGTCCCGCCGGAGGCTGCCATGACCGCGACGCCCGGCCGCATTCGCGGCGTGGGCCGTCGGGCCGGCATGGCCGGCAGATCCCCGCGTCGGGGTCTTCGATTGTCACTTGCATTTCCCGGCGCCCGAGGCCTACCATCCTCGATAATCGATGATCTGCGTCCTGCACGGGGTCTGGCGATGACCATAGGAGCTTGGTTGGCGGGCAGCGGATTCAGGCGGCTCGGCACTGTCGCGCCCCGCGATCCCGTCCCGCCTCGAGCTACGGGCGACGCCTGATGGAGTTCGTCACTCAGAGCCTGGTCATCGGGCTCACCGAGCACGCTCCCCTGGTCCTCGCGGCGATCGGATTCGCCTTGCTGTACCGCCTCACGGGCCTCATCAACGTGGCGTACTCGGAAACCATCACCCTCGGCGCCTACTTCGGAATGTGGGCCAACACGTCGTTCGGCCTCGATTTCTACACCATTCTGATCCCCGCGGGGCTGCTGGCGGGCCTCGTCAGCGTGGCCACTTACCTGGCCATCTTCCGGCCGGCCAAGCGCCGTAACGTCGGCGGGCTGGAGATGATCATCATCTCCTTCGGGCTGTCGATCCTCCTCCGGCACGGCCTGCAGTTCGTGTTCGGCTACCCGGTACGGTTCTTCGACGTCCCGCCGCCCGACACGATCTTTGTGCTGGACGTCGGCGTGACGTCGTTCCGCCTGCTCGCGGTCGCGAGTGTGGCCGTGCTCTCCCTGCTGCTCTACCTGTTCATCCAGCGATCCAGGTACGGCCTCCAGATCCGGGCACTCGCCAGCGACGAGAACCTGGCGCAGGTGAGCGGGATCCGGCCGCTCGCCGTTACGACGATGATCTGGTTCATCGCCGGGGTGGCCGGCGGGGTGGCCGGTGCGTTCTACGGCGTCGGCTCCTCCGTGGCGCCGCTGCTCGGCTGGCGCCAGTTCCTGTTCATCCTGCTCGTGGTCCTCGTGGGTGGCACGTGGGGGTTCGGCGGCGTCATCGTCGTCGGGGTGATCACGGGCGTGGCGCTGGCCGCCATGGCGCTGACCTTCGGCCAGGTGCTGTATGCACAGCTCGCGTTGATCGTCGCATTCATGGTCATCCTCAAGGTGCGCCGCAACCGGCTCACCGAGACGGCCAAGGTGTAGCGGCATGCTCGACGCGTTTCTGATCGCCGGGCTGTTCGAGGTCGTGATGGTGGCCGGCCTCGCGCTGCTGCTGCACCTCCAGCTGGGCCTCACCCGGATCGCGAACTTCGGCCTCGTCGGGTTCTGGGGCCTCGGGATGTACGCCTTCGGCGTGCTGTACATCCAGGTGGACCTGCCGTTCGGGGAGCCGTGGCAGTTCCTCGTCTGCGCCGCGTTCGGAGCCCTGGTCGCCGGCCTGGCCGGCCTCCTCGTCGGATGGCTGATCGCCGATCTCGACACGGACGGCATGCTCGTGGGAACCCTCGGGTTCGCCAGCGCCGTCCTGATCCTGGCGACCACCGAGGACGACCTCACGGGCGGGGCACGCGGGCTGGGCGGGCTCGGGTTCCCCTACGACATTGGCAGCGTGAAGGACAACGAGTTCCTGTGGCTGGTGATCGCGACCCTCGTCGTGGCTGCGATCATCGCCTTCGCCTGGCGCGTCCACCGCTCGCCGTACGGCCGTCTCCTGATCGCGGTGGGCGGCAACGAGCCGCTCGCCCGCAGCCTCGGGAAGGCCACGTTCCGAACGAAGATCTGGCTGTTCGCCCTCACCTCGGCGGCGATGGGGTTCCTCGGCGCCATGTACGCAGTCTTCGTACGCACCCTCGAGACCGCCAACCTCGGTGTCGACATCACCCTCGCCGTCATGGTGGGGTTGGTACTGGGCGGCTCCGCGCGTGTCTGGGGGGCGGTCGTCGGGACCCTCCTCACCGTGGGTCTCTTCGACATCGTGATCCAGTCCTACCTGCCCTTCCCGAGGGAGTGGTACACGCAGGCCATCCCCGTGCTGCGGGAGGCGGTGTTCGGCCTGACCTTGATCCTCGTCCTGCTGTTCCGGCCGTTGGGCGTGCTCGGGGACATGCGGCGCGACACGTTGATGGGGAAGATCCATGGTCGCTGACGTCGTGGACGCGGCGGCGACCCGTCCCCGAATCCGCGTCCACGGAGCCGCCAAGAGCTTCTCCGGCCGGGTCGTCGTGGACATCGACGATCTCGTCCTCGGCGCCCGGCCGATCGAGGGCCTCATCGGACCCAACGGCGCCGGCAAGACGACGTTGATGCGCATGATCATGCACTCGACCACGCTCGACCGCGGCACGATCTCCCTCCTCCCTCCCGAGGGACGTGAGGTGGTGCTGTCGAGCCTGCCCACCGATCGGATGGCGCACCAGGGCGTCGTGAAGTCCAACCAGGTGATCATGGACTTCGACAAGCTCACCATCTGGGATTCGCTCCTGCTAGCCGTGGCTGAGGCCAGGTATGAGCAGCCGCATCGGCTGTTCAGCGAGCGGACGGTTTTCGAGCTCCACGAAGGCGAGATCCGGTACTACCTGGACTACTTCGGGTTCACCGACCCGACGGCCTTCGCGATGTCGGCCGGCGAGCGGAAGCTCCTCGACATCGTCCGCTGCCTGCTCCTCAAACCGACGTTCCTGCTGCTCGACGAGCCGACGGCCGGCCTGCCCGACGACCTGACCGAGAAGGTCATGACGGTGGTCAAGGACGTGGCCGCCGCCGGCACGTCGGTCGTGATCGTGGAGCACGACCTGGATGTCATCTGGAACCTGTGCGACGAGGTCCTCTTCATGGCCGAGGGCAGCGTGATCCTGCGGGGCGACCCGCAGTTGATCCGCGAGAACCGAACCGTCGTCGAGAAGTACCTGGGAGAGGGCCATGTCTGAGACGGCCCGATCAGTGACCCTCGAGGTCGAGGGGATTCGCAGCGGCTATGACGGAGTCACCGTCCTCAAGGGGCTCGACTTCAGCGTCGGCGACGAGATCTTCGCCGTGCTTGGAGCCAACGGTGCGGGCAAGACCACGCTGCTCGCGACATTGGCGCGCCTCATCCCCCTGACCGCAGGAAGGATCAGGTTCCAGGGTGAGGACGTGTCCAGATTGCCTCCGTACGAAACCGCCGGCCGGGGGATCGGATACGTGCCCCAGGAGAGGGGCACCTTCCCCGACCTCACCGTCCTCGAGAACCTCAGCGTTGGGGCGATGATCGGCGAGCGCCCTCGCGACGAGCGGATGGCCGAGGTGTTCGAGCTGTTTCCGGCGCTCCGGGACCAGCAGGCTCAGCGAGCGGGCACCCTGAGCGGCGGCGAGTCGCGCATGGTGGCCTGCGCGCGGGCACTGATGCAGGACCCCAAGGTGCTCCTCCTCGACGAGCCCACGGCCGGCCTCTCCCCGCTCTACGTCGATATGTTCTTCGACAAGGTCAGGGAGATCCACGAGATCAGAGGCGTCGCCATCGTCCTCGCGGAACAGAACGCCACGAAGGCGCTCCAGGTCGCCGACCGGGTGATGGTGCTGAGCCTCGGCGAGGCGTTCGCCGTGATGGACGCTGCCGACCTGACGACCCAACAGCTAAAGGAGGGATACCGGATCTGACGACCCACGCTTAGTGGCCACGACACACGGAGGAGGAACGCAATGACGCTCAGTAGCATCAGATCGGGCCGCATCATGATCGTCCTCGTGGTGCTCGCCCTTCTCGCCGCCGCATGCGGCGGTGGCAGCACGGCGGCGCCCGCAACTGCAGCGCCCGGCACTGCAGCGCCCGGCACGACGGCCGACGCCACACCCGTCCCAGCCGAGCCGGTCGCGGTCTGCGAGCTCGCCTACTACACCGGCGAGTTCGCGCCGTACGGCCCGTCGCTCACGGCGGACGTGGTCTTCCCGATCAAGGAGGTGATCAACCTCGACCCACCGTTGGGTCGCACGTGGGAGCCTTACCACGAGGACCTCGGGACTGTTGGTGAAGCCCAAGCGGCCCGTACCTGCCTCGAGCAGCGCGGCGCCGAGATCGTGGTGAGCATCGCTCACGGGTACCGGACCTACCGCGATTTCATGATGGAGTGGTGGGGCGAGAACGATTCGCCACTCGGGCCGTCGGTCCACGGCGGCGCCATCCCGGGCAACCTCGGAGGCAAGGCTGCCGAGCCGATCTTCCGGGCACAAGGCCTCGACGAGGCCCTGGGCATGTCCGGCATCCTGTACGCGGATTCGATCGGCGCCAAGAAGGTCGTGATCTTCGCCACCCAGGTCGAAGGCTTCCAGCTGGCGGCGGGCGCGGCCGAAAAGGCTGCCGACGCGGTGGGCATCGAGGTCCTGGCACGCATCGACGTACCGGCCGAGCAGCCCTCCTACCGGGCCGAGGCCCAACGGATCGCGGGCCTCGCGCCGGACGCCGTCATCGTCCAGGCGGGATCCGTGGAATCCGCCACGCTCATCAAGCAGACGGCCGAGGCCGGCCTGTCGCTCAACTGGATCGGTGAGACCGGGTGGATCCAAACCGAGTTCATCGCGACGCTGGGCACCGCGCCGATCGCCTCGCAGAAGGGGATCGGCTTCGCCGCATTCTCGTACAACGACACCACCCCGGCGTGGGAGTTCTTCCAGCCGCTGTGGGACAGCACGCCAGGATACGGCGACCTGTACGGTCCGGCGACTGACCTGTATCACTTCTCGACCTATGACCTCCTGATCCAGACGGCCCTGGCTGTCGAGTACGGAGGTTCGTACAAGGCGAGTGACTGGGCGCCGGCCATGTTCGCCGTCGGCGACGCGCCGGGAGAGGTGTGCTACACGTACGCCGACTGCCTGGCCCTGATCCGAGCCGGCAGCGACATCGACTACGAGGGCATCACCGGCCCCGGCTCGTACACTGGGGGCGGCGTCAACGCCGTCGTGCAGGCGTACACGCCGTTCAATGCAGACGGAACGGCCGGCGCACCCGTGATCCTCGATGCCCAGCGCGCGCTGGAGATCATCAAGGACATCGCCATCGCGGCGAGCTGCACCCCCGACAACCCTCCCAACAAGTGTGAGTGGTAGCGGGCGAGCGCCCATCTGCCACCGGTCGAGCAGCCGGAGCGGCGCGCACGTCGATCGGCTGCACAGCGACGGCCCCGGGCTCGCGCTCGGGGCCGTCGCTGTCTCGGGCTGGTGTGGCCCGGGAGGCGGTCCCGGGCTTGACCATGGCCGCGCCGACGCTTATCCTCGATAATCGATTATCAAGAGACTACCCGGTCCGACCCACACAGCCGGTACCGCACCTGGTGAGGTAGGCACGATGATCAAGCGAGTTTCGCGAGCTGAAGCAGACCTGTACCCACTCCCGGGCCGGGACTGGTACACCTACATCGGGCCGCAGAACACGCCGACCGAGCGGGTATCCATGGGTGTCTCCGTCTTCCCGCCCGGCTCAAAGCCGATCGGCCACGTCCACGATAGCCAGGAGGAGACGATCTACTGTGCGGCGGGGCGCGGCCGGATCGTGACCGCGGAGGCGACGGCGGAGATCGAGGCCGGGGTGACCGTCTGGGTCCCGGCCGGCACGTTCCACGCGACGGAATCGGATGGTCCCGAGCAGCTCGAACTCGTCTGCTTCTTCTCCCCGCCCGTCGTGCCCGGTTCGTACGAGAAGAGGGACCGAATGTGAGCGAGTCGCTCCCGGCGGGCTTCGATGTCGGTGAGACCGACCGCCTGAGGGAGGTGGGCCGACGGATCCGGGTCGAGGTCATCCGAGCCGTCAATCACGCCCGGGCCGGTCATATCGGTGGGCCGCTGTCGGCGGCCGACATCCTCGCGGTCCTCTACTTCCACATCCTGCGTATCCGGCCGGAGGAGCCGACATGGCCCGACCGGGACCGGTTCATCCTCTCGAAGGGCCACTCGTCGATCGCACTGTACGCCGCGATGGCGCTGCGGGGCTACTTCCCGGTCGAGGAGCTCTCGACCTTCGACGCGGCGCACTCGCGCCTCCAGGGTCACCCGGACATGACCCGCCTTCCCGGCCTCGACATGTCCACCGGATCGCTGGGCATGGGCCTCTCGGCCGGCATGGGCATCGCCCTCGGCGCCCGTCTGACCGGCAACGCATGTCGGACCTACGTCATGCTCGGCGACGGCGAGTGCCAGGAGGGCGAGGTGTGGGAGGCGGCCATGGCGGCGCCCCGGTACGGCCTCGACAGCCTCATTGCGATCGTCGACCACAACCGCCTCCAGCAGTACGGCTGGCCCGGGGATGGCCCGGATGGGCGGATCCCACCGCAGCAGCCCGGCGAGCTGGTCGCGAAGTGGTCGGCGTTCGGCTGGCGGGTTCTCGAGGTAGACGGGCACGACCCGGCAGAGATCGTCCGGGTGCTCGAGGAGGCCGGACGCGGCGACGGCCGGCCGGTCGTGGTCATCGCCTACACAGTCAAGGGCAAGGGCGTCTCGTTCATGGAAGGCCACTACTTCTGGCACACCCGGGCGATCAAGCCGGAGGAGTTTGCCCAGGCGATGGCAGAACTCGGCGAGCCCACGACTTCGACCGGAGGAGTGCCGAGATGACGCTTCCACTTGGTCGGCCCATGCGCGAGATCTTCGGGGAGACGGTCGCGGAGCTCGCCACGGAGGATCCGCGGATCGTGATGCTCGACGGCGACCTTGGGAGCTCCACGCGGGCCGATATCTTCGAGAAGGCCCACCCGGACAAGTACCTCCAGATGGGAATCGCCGAGCAGAACATGATGGGCGTCGCCGCGGGCCTGGCCACGATGGGCCTGATCCCGTTCATCAGCACCTTCGTCTCGTTCGCCGTCGTCCGCCCCCTCGACCAGGTCCGGCTCCTGATCGCGCAGACCGGACTCAACGTGAAGATCACGCCTGGCTACGCGGGGCTGTTCACGGGCCAGACCGGCATGAGCCACATCATCGTCGACGACATCTCGATCATGCGGGCCATGCCGGGCATGGTCACCGTGTCGCCCGCCGACGACGTCGAGGCCCGGCAGGTCCTGCGCTGGGCCGCAGCCTACGAGGGTCCCTGCTACGTCCGGCTCGTGCGCGACGCCACGCAGCGTCTCTTCGGCGACGACTACGAGTTCATGTTCGGGCGGGCGGTCACGGTCCGGACCGGCAGCGACGTGACCCTGATCAGCACCGGGACGCAGACGCCCCGTGTCGTCGAGGCCGCCGAGCTCCTCGCCGCCGACGGCATCGACGCCCACGTGATCCACGTGCCGACGCTCAAGCCGCTCGACGTCGGGGCGATCGTCGCGGGTGCGGAGCGGACCGGCCGGGTCATCACGGTGGAGGAGCACACGATCATCGGCGGGCTCGGCGGTGCCGTGGCCGAGACCCTTTCGGAACACCGCCCGACGACCGTCAACCGGATCGGCCTGCGCGACGTCTACCCGGAGTCCGGCCCAAACGACGCCCTGCTCGACATGTACGGGCTGTCGGCTGCCCGCGTCGCCGAGCAGGTTCGGGCGATCCTGCGTCCGACCTGACGCCCGGACGTCAGACGCCTGGCCGGGCGGACCGCGACGAGCGCGACGAGGGCTCTGCGGGCAGGTCCTGCCAGCCCTCCGCGAGGTGAGCCCTGGCCTGCTCGAAGTGCTGGAGGAGGGCCGCGACGACAGCCTCCGGGTCTCGGGTCCGGAGCGCGGCGACGATGCTCGGATGGAGACCGGCCGTCCAGTGGGTGTCCGCTCCGGGGGCAATCAGCGTGATATAGGTCCGCGAGTACGGCTCGAGGGAGCGCCAGACACGCTCCAGCGTCGCGTTTCCGGCCAGCTGAAGCAGCCGCGCATGGAACGAGGCGTCGGCCATGGCAACGTCGTGGCGGTCGCCGTTATCCGCAGCCCGTTGCATCGCGTCGTAGAGGGCCTCGATCTCCGCCAGGTCGGCGTCGGTCATGCGTGGCACGCCGAGGCGCGCCCCCAAGGCCTCCAGCTCGGCACGGACGGCGTAGGCCTCGAGGAGCTCATCCTTGGTCGGTCGACGAACCCGGGCGCCGCGGAACGGGTGGATCTCCACCACGCCCAGCGCTTCGAGACCGCGGAGTGCCTCGCGCACCGGCGTCTGGCTCGTCCCGAGCTCACGGGCGACGCGCGTCTCGACGATCCGCGAGTTCGACGGATAGCGACCCGACAGGATGTCCTGGAGAAGGCGGTCCTTCACCTGGTCTGCGAGAACGCTGCGCGAGATGGCGCGGGCTTCGGTCATGGGTACTCCTAAGGAGCCGGACACTGAGAATTCTAGCGTCGTCGAGCTCGTCGATCATCGATCCTGTCCGAGGCATCCGCCGGCCACGCAGCCCTTCCGCCTCAGGCATGAGATAGAGCGTGCTAGTATCTGCTCATGCTTAATCAGAATATGCAAGACATTGATGACTTGGTCCCCGGTCATGACCTGGCCGCCCGCCGTCGCCAGCGCCTGATCCTCCTTGTCGAGTCGCGGGGAGCTGCCCGCCTCGAGGAGTTGAGTGCCGCCCTGGGCGTGTCGCAGGCGACCGTTCGGCGCGACCTGAACGCCATGGCGGCGTCCGGCAGGCTGCGGCGCGTGCACGGCGGCGCGGTGGCGACGGACCAGCGCCCGGATGAGCCCCACTTCGATGTCAAAGCCGCCGCTGCGCCCGCCGAGAAGCTGCGGATCGCGGCGCGTGCGGTGGAGCTGCTGACCCCCGACGACACCATCTACCTCGACAGTGGCAGCACCGTCCTTGCCGTCGCCCGGCTGCTCCACGGCTGGAGCCGGCTGACGGTCGTGACGAACAGCCTGCCGGTCGCGACCGAGCTCGTGGGCCGTGGTCCGCGCCTGATCATGGTCGGCGGCGAGCTTCGAGCAACCAGCCGAGCGATCGTCGGTCCGCTGACCCGGATGCTGCTCGATGACCTGCACCTCGACCGCGCCATCATGGGCACGTTCGCGCTGTCGCTGGAGGACGGGCTGACCACCACGGATCCGTCCGAGGCGTACACGAAGCAGCTCGTGCTGGCGCGCGCCGGCCAGGTGATCCTCGTGGCCGACAGTTCCAAGATGGGGACCCGCTCGTTCGTCCGCGCGGGACGCCTCGAGGATGTCGACATCGTCGTGACCGACATCGGTATCGATGAGCGGACCGCCCGAACGCTGACGCGGCGCGGCGTTCGCGTGATCACGGTATGACAGCCAGGCGGAGGACCAGCATGGTCGGCGTACCTACCTACGTCAGCGACACCCGCCCCGACTTCGCGCCCTTCGAGGAATCCGTCGGGACGATCTCCGGGTTCGCCTACACCGGCGATCTGGCCTCCGAGCTCGCCTCGGGCGGCCTGACCGCGGCCGTTGCGTTGGACCGGCTGGATGACCTGCTTGCCATCCGAGAGCTCGAGGAGATGATCGTCCAACTCCGGTCGGGCGGCTACGACCCCCTCCCGGGCTACGACTACCGGGGCCCGACGCACGTTTCCATCGGCCAGGAGGCGGCGGCCGTCGGCGCGGCCTCGGCCCTCCGCGCCGACGACAACATCACCAGCAGCCACCGCGGTCACGGCGACGCCATCGCGAAGGGCTTCGCCGCCATCCGCGGCATGACAAGCGAGGAGCTGCGCGCCCGCGTGTCGGGGACCACGACCGAGACGCTCGAGGAGCTCCTGGAGGCAGCGCTGGAGGAGCACGTCTACCGGACGATCGCCGAGCTGTTCGGCAAGGAGGAGGGCTACAGCCGCGGGCGAGGCGGCGGAATGCATATCGGCGACTTCTCGACAGGTCACCTGGGCGCGAATGCGATCGTGGGCGGGAGCGTGCCGATCGCGACCGGAGCGGCCATGGCGATCCGCTACGAGGGTGCCGACCGCGTCGTGTGCTGCATGGCTGGCGACGGCGCGTACGCGAACGGGGTCGTCCTCGAGTCACTCAACTGGGCCGCTCAGCACCAGTGGACGAACCATCTCGCCGGGGCGCGGGCCGGCGGGCTGCCGATCATCTACCTGATCCAGAACAACCACTACGGCATGACCCACCGGACGGACGAGGAAGTCATGGGCGTCCGCCACCTTGCACGCCGCGGCGCCGGCTTCGCCGAGAACAACATGCACGCCGAGGTCGTCAACGGGATGGACGTCCTGGCCGTCCACGACGCGGTCCGCAGGGCCGCCGAGATCTGCCGGGCCAGAGATGGCCCCGTCCTGCTCGACGTGAGCACGTACCGCTACTACGGCCACTCTCTCTCGGATCCCCGGAATGAGTACCGGACCCGGGACGAGGAGGCGGCGTGGCGCGCGGTCGACCCGATCGAGCGGCTGAAGCGCCAGATCGTCGAGGCCGGTGTCGCCGACGAAAGCGACCTCGCCGGCGTCGTGGCGCGGGCCCGGGCGCGCAACGCGCGGGCGGCCGTGCGGGCGGCGCAGGGGACGGACCCGGACCCCGCTGACCTCCTGGCCTTCCTGTACACGGACACCGCGGCCGACGTCGTCCCCGAGCGGGCCAGGGTCGTCGCCACGTATGCCGATCCGCCGGTGGCCGCCCGCGACGCGACCGGAGCCATCAGCTACCGGGACGCCCTCCGCGAGGCCCTCGTCGAGGAGATGGCCCGCGACGCGCGCGTCATCCACTACGGCGAGGACATCGCCGACTACGGGGGTGCCTTCAAGCTGACCAAGGGGCTGATGGAGGCCTTCGGCCGGGAGCGCGTCTTCAATACCCCGATCTCGGAGGCCGCAATCTGCGGGACCGCGGTCGGGGCCGCGATCGTCGGGCTCCGGCCGGTCGTGGAGCTCATGTACATGGACTTCGCCCTGATGGCGTCGGACCAGATCGCCAACCAAGCCGCCAAGTGGCACTTCATGAGCGGCGCCCAGGTGGAGGTCCCACTCGTCATCCGGGCGTCGGTCGGTGCCGGGAAGGGGTATGGCGGGCAGCACTCGCAGTCGCTCGAGAGCATCTTCACGCATACACCGGGGATGGTCGTCCTGTACCCGGCGACGCCGGCCGACGCCAAGGGCCTCCTCAAGTCGGCGATCCGGACGAACAACCCGGTCCTGTTCGTCGAGAGCCAGGGCCTGTACGCGACCAGGGGCTTCGTCCCGGAGGAGGAGTACCTGACCCCCATCGGCGAGGCTCGCATCGCCCGCGCCGGCGATGACGTGACGCTGGTCGGCTGGGGGCCGGCCGTCCTCGACCTGCTCGCCGCCGCGGAAACGCTCCAGACAGACCACGCGATCTCGGCCGAGGTGATCGACCTGCGCAGCCTGGTTCCGCTCGACATGGAAACGGTCCTGACATCGGTCCGCAAGACCGGCCGCTGCGTCGTCGCCAGCCAGGCAGTCCTGATCGGCAGCTTCGTCAACGAGATCGTCGCCCGAGTCCAGCTCGAGGCGTTCGACTACCTCGACGGCCCGGTCGGAAGGATCGGGGCAGCCAACGGGATCTCGCCCCAGGCGGAGGGTCTCGAGCGAGCCTTTCTGCCCAATGCGGCCGACGTCGTCAGCGCCGTGCTGGCGATCGTCTGACCACCCGTCCAGGACGTCCAGGGAGCCCGACCATGGCCCACGCAGTCCGGATGCCGAAGCCCGGCCAGATGACCGAGGAGTGCGTCCTCTCGCTCTGGCTCAAGCGGGAGGGCGACGTCGTCGCGAAGGGCGACGTCCTGTTCGAGATCGAGACGGACAAGTCGACCATGGAGGTCGAGTCGTTCCACGACGGGGTCCTCCTGCAGCGGCTCGTCGCCGAGGGCGCCACGGTCCCGGTCAACTCGGTCTGTGCCTGGATCGGGGCTCCCGGCGAGGAGGTGCCGGCAGGCGAGGCGCCGGAACCGTCGGCGTCGACGTTGGCTCCGGAGCCGGCCGTGACTCCCCGGCAAGGGTTGCCGGGCGTTCCGATCGTGTCGAACGCGAGCGTGGCCACACCGCCGGTGGAGACACCCTCGCGCCGCCTCGCGATCAGTCCAAGGGCGAGTCGCCTTGCGGCTGAGGCGGGCCTGGATGCGCGGGCTGTCACGGGAACAGGTCCTGATGGCCGCATCGTGGAGCGCGATGTGCGCTCGGCGATCGCCAGTCGGGCGGATTCCGCGGCACCGGCCAGCGACGAAGATGAGGCACCCCGCCCGCTCAGTCGGACGCGCCGGGTCATCGCCGAGCGTCTGACCCGGAGCGTGACCACGATCCCCTCCTTCAGCGTCACCGTGGCCGTTGATGTGACCCGTCTGCTCGCCCTGCGCGACGACCTCAAGGCGGACGGAACGCACCTCACGCTGACCGACTTCGTGGCGACGGCCACGGCCCAGACGCTCGTCGAGTTCCCGGACGTCAATTCGCGCACGGACGGCGAATTGGTCTGGCCGCGGCGGCGCGTCCACCTGGGACTCGCCGTCGCCGTGCCGTCCGGCCTCGTCGTTCCGGTCATCCGCGATGCCGACCGTCTCGGCCCCGTCGAGCTCCACGACCGGGCCGCGGCCCTTGCAGCGGCCGCGCGGGCCGGGACACTCGCGGTGGACGACATGACCGGGAGCACGTTCACGGTCAGCAACCTGGGGATGTTCGACGTCGACGAGTTCAGCGCGATCATCAACCCCGGTGAGTCCGCGATCCTCGCCGTGGCGGGCGCGATCCCGACTCCGGTTGCGATCGGCGGCGGGATTGCCGTCCGGACGATGATGAAGCTGACCCTCTCGGCGGATCACCGTCTCGTGGACGGTGAGCTCGGCGCCCGATTTCTGAACGCGGTCCGTCGACGGCTGGAGGACGCCGGAGCGTTCCTCAGGGAGCTGGCGAGCGGGTAGTCCCGAGCATGGATCACTCGGGTCTGACCAGGTCGCCCGGCGGTCGGTCAGGACCCGTTAGCCTGTTGCAATGATCGCCATCGAGGTCCAGGTCGAGAACCCGAGCGGGCTGCACGCCCGTCCAGCGACGCTTTTCACCGAGGCCGCGGGTGAGTTCCAGTCACGTATCACGGTCGAGAACATCGATCGCGGCTCACGTGCCGTCGACGCGAAGTCGCTCCTCATGCTGCTCACGATCGGCGTGATCAGTGGTCACCGCATCCGGATCAGCGCGGATGGTCCGGATGCCGAGGCCGCGGTCGAGAAATTGCGCGAGATGGTCGCGACGGGGCTCGGCGAGGCGACCGAGGGCTGACGCCGCGCGCAAGGGCTGGCGCCGGCCACCGCCTCGGGCTGATGCCGGCCACCGCCTCGGGCCGCGCGCCAGATGCGGTTCCCGCGGACGATGTTGCAGGGGCCTGGTGTGGGCTGATCGAGCTGGTTCATCAACGCCGGCCTGGCCAAGCTCGGCCCAGCGGTGGATTCGACAGATGTCGGGCAGGGCCACGCTCGCACGCGGCAATTCTGATCAACGGGATCGATCACGGCGACCGAGGGCTCACGCCGCGGCGCGAGGGCTGAGGACGTCGCCGCGCCGGCGAACGCCACGGCCTGCGTGCGAGACCGGGCGATCAGCCGGCCGGCAGGAGCGCCCGGAACCGGTCGCGGACGGCCCCCGCCGAGGGCTGATCGAGCGCGGCGAGGGCCTCCCGCTCGAGCGTCGCGTGGTCCGAGCCGCGGATGGCGCGCCGGACGGCGGCCAGGCTGGGTGCGGCCATGCTCAGCTGCTGGATGCCGAGGCCCACCAGGGCAAGTGCCGCGACAGGATCGCCCGCCATCTCGCCGCAGACCGACAACTCGATCCCGGCCCGTTCGGCACGCTCGACTGCCTCGCGCACGAGGCGGAGCACGGCGGGATGGAGCGAATCCTGGTAGCGCGCCAGCTGCGAGTTCCCTCGGTCGACGGCGATCGTGTACTGGAGCAGGTCGTTCGTGCCGAGACTGGCAAACCCAAGGCGGCCGAAGTACGAGTCGCCGACGAGGATCGCGGACGGGATCTCCAGCATGACCCCCAGGATGACCGGGCCGTGCGGGACGCCCTCCAGCTCGAGCTCCGTGCGAGCGCGATCGGCGAGGGCGAGGAGCACGTCCGTGTCGGTCGCGTCAGCGATCATCGGCGCCATGACCTTGACCGGTCCGAGCGGCCCGAGCGGCCCGCCGTCGCGCGGCGCGGCGGCGCGCATCGCCGCACGCAGCTGCGTCACGAACAGGTCGGGTCGAACGGGAGCGAGGCGGAGCGCGCGGACGCCGAGGAACGGGTTGGCCTCGGGCGGGATCGGCAGGTACGGGATCGGCTTGTCCCCGCCCACGTCGAGCAGGCGGATCGTGACGGCGTGCGGCGCGAACGCCTCGACGACGGCGCGATAGGCCCGGACCTGCTCGACCTCGGACGGCGGCGTCGACCGTTCGATGAACAGGAACTCCGTCCGGAACAACCCCACCCCCTTCGCGCCGAGGGCGACCGCGCGCTCGGATTCGGCGGGCGTCGCGATGTTGGCGAGCAGCGTGACCTCGACGCCGTCGCGGGTGATCGCGGTCAGCGTCGCCTCAGCCAGCGCCCGGTCGGCGGCCAGGGCGGCAGCTGACGTGCGCTCCCGCAGCCAGGCGGCCGTCGTCTCGTCCGGATCGAGCACCACCTCGCCCGCGTCCCCATCGATGATGATCTGCACGTCCTCGCCGGGGGTCGCAGCCAGCGCCGCGAGGAGGCCGGCGATCCCAACGACCGCCGGGATCTCGTAAGCGCGCGCGAGGATCGCCGCGTGGGCCGTGGGCGAGCCGGACTCGAGCGCGAGGCCGAGCAGGCGCTCACGCGGCAGGCTGGCCGTGAGCGACGGCGGGAGATCGTCGGCGACGACGATCGAGGGCCGATCGAGCGTCGGCGGAGGCCCGGATCCGGCGATGACGTCGATCATCCGGCCCGCGACGTCCTCGACGTCGGCGGCCCGTGCCGAGAGCAGCTCGTCGCCGAGGTCGCGCAACTGTCCGGCGAGGTCGGCGGCGGCCGCCCCGAGCCCATCGATCGCGTCGCCGCCGTCACGGATCCGCGCCTCGACCAGGTCGGCGAGCGCCGGGTCCCGGGCCATGGCCGCCTGGGCCCGAAAGATGGCACCTTCGTCCGGGTGCCCGTCCGCCACCACCCGTGCCGCGAGCTCCTCGAGCGCTTCTGCGGTCACTGTCACGGCCTCACGGAACCGCTCGAGCTCAGCCGGTGCCTCGGCCGGCGTGATCCGGCGGCCGGCGGGACGAGGCGCGACGACGAGGTGGACAGACGGCCCGCTGGCGATCCCCGGCGACGCTGCCGCTCCCCGCAATCGACGCATTTCCGACTCCCCGGCTACGGACAGGCTCATTGTCGCCGACTGACGGGCCGCTTGTTCCTTGCGCGCTGCTGGACACGACCCTGATACTGGCCGGAGCAAGGCCGCACGGCGTCCCACAAGAAGGGGCTGGATGGAGCCTTCGGGTATGAATGGGCACGGCTCGATCTCGAGCCTGCTCCCGGACCGCGCGATATGGATCGGGGCGGACGCGACGGACTGGCGCGACGCCATCCGTCGAGCCGGCGACGCGCTGACCGCGAGCGGTGCCGTCACCGACGCGTACACCGACGAGATGATCGCGACGGTCGAATCCCTCGGGCCGTACATCGTCATCGCGCCCGGGATCGCCCTCGCCCACTCGCGCCCGTCGCCGGCGGTCCACCGGAGTGGCCTGAGTCTCGTCCTTCTCAGCCACCCGATCGAGTTCGGGCACCGGACGAACGACCCGGTCCGGCTGGTGATCGGGCTTGCTGCCCCTGATGACGCCGGCCACGTCGACGCCCTCGCGTCACTCGCCGAATTCCTCACGGACGACGCGCGACGTGAGTCCCTCCTCGGGGCCCGCGACGCGGCGACCGTCCGCTCGCTGATCGGGGAATTTGAAAGCGCCGCCGCCGCGGCAGAAGCGCCGGCGTGAGCCGGCGGGAAGGAGCGACGGAGCAGTGAAGATCCTGGCGGTCTGCGGCATGGGCCTCGGGAGTGGGCTGATCCTGCGGATGCAGGCCGAGAAGGCGCTGAAGGAGCTCGGTATCCAGGCCGACCTCGAGGTGGCCGATATCGGGACGGCGCGAGCGCTGGCCCCGACCGCCGACCTGATCCTCACCTCCGAGGAGCTCGCTCAGCAGCTGGTAGGGGTCAAGCCGCGGATCGTCACGATCAAGAACTTCATCGATCTGCGGGAGATGGTCACGAAGCTGGGAGACGCCATCGACAGAAGCTGAACCGCACGTACACCGGGGTGAGGTGAGTGGAGGGTCGTCGCAGTCGCGACGACATCGATAGGAGGTAGGTCCACTTGGATCAGCTGAATTACATCATCAACTGGATCGCCAAGGACCTGTTCGGGGTCCCGGCGTATCTCGTCGGGATCATGACCTTCGTGGCCCTCGTCGCATCGCGCAAGGGAATCGGAGACGTGGTCGGTGGCACGCTCAAGGCCACCCTTGGCTTCATCATCCTGGTCATCGGCGCGGTCGCCGTGATCGGAGCCCTCAACCCGCTCGGCGCGCTCATCACGGGCGCGTTCGGCGTCGCGGGCGTCGTCCCGACGAACGAGGCGATCACGGCGATCGCCAACGGCATCCCCGAAGTGGCGCAGAACGTCGCGTTCGCGATGTTCATCGGGGTCATCGGCTCGCTGATCATCGCGCGCCTGACCCCACTGCGGTACGTGTTCCTCACCGGCCACCACATGCTGTTCATGGCGACCGTGCTCACGGTCGTGCTCTACAACGCGAAGGTCGACTCGGCAGTCCAGATCCTCGTCGCCGCCTTCGGGCTCGCGACGATGATGGTGATCATGCCGGCCTTCTCGATGCCGTGGATGCGCAAGGTCACCGGCGGCCAGGCCGTCGCCATGGGCCACTTCGGGACCCTCGGCTACATCGCGGCCGGCATCACCGGCCAGATCGTCGGCAAGGGCAGCAAGAGCACGGAGGAGATGGAGTTCCCGCAGGGCCTCCGGTTCCTCCGTGACCCCATGGTCGGCACGGCCGTGGCGATGATCTTCATCTACCTGGCGCTGGCGATCGCCTTGACCATCCGCGTCGGCGAGGCGGCCGCCATCGAGGCGGCGGGCTCATCTGGTGCCGCAGGCGGCCTGCTGGGCTTGTGGACCGCCATGTTCAACCAGGCGCTGGTCTTCGGTGGCGGCGTCGCCGTCATCCTGCTCGGCGTGCGGACCATCCTCGGCGAGATTGTCCCGGCGTTCGCCGGCATCGCCGAGCGCCTCATCCCGGGCGCCGTTCCGGCGCTCGACGTGCCGATCGTGTTCACGTTCGCCCCGAACGCCGTCCTCGTCGGCTTCCTGGCCAGTGTCGTCGGCGGCCTCGTCGGCTTCACCATCCTGTGGGCCGGCCTGGGCGCCGCCCTCGTCGTGCCGCTCATCCTTCCGGGGATGATCCCCCACTTCTTCACCGGTGGCGGTGCCGGGGTGTTCGGCAATGCCACCGGCGGCCGCCGCGGCGCCGTCGCCGGCGGGTTCGTCAACGGGCTGATCATCACCCTCTTCGCGGCCTTCCTGGTACCCGTGATGAGCTCGATCGGCTTCCAGAACACGACCTTCGGCGACGCCGACTTCCAGTGGTTCGGCTTCTTGGTCGGCAACATCGCAAAGATCGAGGGCAACGTGGCGGCGATCGGCGTCGTCGTGCTGTGCGTCGTCCTCCTCGCGCTGGCAAGCTGGTTCCAGAAGAAGTACGTGGACACGGGTTGGGTGCCCGGCGGCGAGAAGGCCGCCTAGGCCATTGCCGCTGGGCGGTTCGCCGTCCAGCACCCCGGTCCCGTAGATGTTCGACCGTCCGGGCCACGCCCGGGCGGTCGTCCGTTCGGCCCGCGCGGCGGCATCGATTGACCGGTGCGGGCGCTCGCCGGGGCTCGCCGGGACGAGCCGGCCGGGCAGAGGGTAAAGGGGAGGTGCACGGGTGACGTCGCTCGACGTGGTCTTCCGGGATCGCTACGGCCTGCATCCGCGGGCGGCGATGCGGATCCAGCAGGAGGCCGCGGGGTTCCGGTCCACCGTGACGATCCAGGGAATCGCCTCGGGCGGGTCGCCGGTCGGCGCCTCGAGCATGATCTCGATGGTGAGTGCCGGCATCCGGAGCGGTGACACGGTCCGTGTCACCGCCGACGGCGAAGACGCTGCCCAGGCGGTCGCGGCGATCGGACGGCTCATCGATGCCGGCGTGTGCCACCCCTGAACGACGATGCGCAACTGCCCGAGCAGCCGGCCCGCTCCACGGCTACCACCGCACCCACGAATCAGCCCCATGAGGCTGTGCCTGGGACTGATCGTGGTCGTCGCCGGACTGGCCGCCTGCGGGGGCGGGGCGCAACGTCCAATCTGCTCGGCGCAGGATGCGCTCAGGGCCGCCGTGCGTACCGTCGACGCGATGCGCAGCACGGACGGAGCAGGCAGCAGCGAGGAGCTCGACCGACAGATGGACGAAGTCGAACGTCTCCTCCGTGTGGCCCGGTCCAATCTCGCCGGCGGTGATCTTGATCCGAATACCGGAGCGGCGGCGCGCGCGATGCTCGAGGCGGCAAACTACCTTCAGTTCATCGTCGACGACTCACGCGCCACGGGCACCGTCGATTTCGCGCTCACGCAGTTCGCGGCGCGAGAACTCAATCGAGCCGGGGCCGGGGCCGGGGGTGTTCCGCTCAACTGTTGAAAGGAGACTGATTTGATGATGACCGAGCGCGATCTCGCGCGGGAACGGTCGCGGCCCCGCTGATGACGCATAAGGGCCCGCGCGGCCGATCGTCTCGCGTCCGGCCGTCTCGAGTCCTGGTCGCTGGGGCACTCAGTGCGATCGGGATCGCGGCCGTGGTCCTCGTGCTCGGTCGGCCCGGCGCCCCGCCCACGGAGGCCTGGAGCCGACTCGGGACTGAAGACATCCACTCGCTGGCCTTCGTCGACGACGATCCCCAGCGGCTCCTGTTCGGCCACCACGGCGGGGTCCTGGCCTCCGACGACGGGGGGATGAGCTGGCGACCCCTGGCCACTCGATCCGATGCAATGAGCCTCGGTGTCGCGAGCGACGGTTCGATCGTGATCGCCGGTCACGAGGTGTTCGCACAGAGCCACGACGGCGGCCGCACCTGGACGGACATCCCGGCCGGTCTTCCCAGCCTCGATATCCATGGCTTCGCGCGGGATCCTGCCGACCGCGCCCGAATGTGGGCCTCCCTGGCGATCGGCGGGCTCTGGGAGAGCGTCGATGCGGGCCGATCGTGGGCGCGCATCCAGGACCAGAACGTCCTGTTCCCGGTCGCCATGGCGACTCCGTCGGGGACGGTCCTCATCGGAGTCACGGACGAGGGCCCCGCGACGTCCGGCGACGGTGGCCGGACCTGGCGAACCGTCGGGAATCCAGAGCTCTATCCGATCACCAGCCTCGCGGCCACCCCAGACGGATCGGTGCTGGTCGCCAGCGGGCCGGATAGCGTGACGCGTTCTGACGACGGCGGCGCAACGTGGTCGAGGCTCCCCTTCAACGGACAGCCGGCTGCCATCGCTGTCACGGACGGCGGTCGCGCCATCGCTCTCGTCGTGCGGACGACCGAGTTCTTCCGCTCCGACGACGGGGGTCGTACCTGGCCGGGCCCGTGAGGAGGGGCGCCGGAGTGGCAGGCTGCCGTCCCCAGGGAAGGTAGGGCGCACGCGATCAGGAGGTCGCGGCATATCCGGCCCCGAAGCCGGCTGCCCCCGAAGGGGCGTTCTTGCCTCATCTGATTCTCAGGTTCGATTCAGGTTTCGGCGCGAGGCTGGCCGGGTCGCCCGTCGCGACGATGAAGACGGAGAAGCACTCATCTCGACAGGGCGAGACGTACGATGTCGCCATCCTGGCTGAGGAGATGCGCCCGACATGAGCGAGGCAACGCGAATCCTGGTCGTGGACGACGATCCGAAGATCCGGACCGTCGTCCGACGTGGGCTCGCCTACGAGGGCTACCGCGTCGTCGAGGCCGCCAGTGGCGAGGAGGGGCTCGAGAAGGCGCGCGAGTACCTGCCGGACCTCGTGGTCCTCGACATCATGCTGCCCGGCATCGACGGCCTCGAAGTCACCCGCCGTCTGCGCTCGACGGGTGACGAAATCGCGATCCTGATGCTGACGGCCCGTGACGAGGTCAAAGACCGAGTAGAGGGACTGGAGACCGGCGCCGACGACTACCTCGTCAAGCCGTTCAGCTTCGAGGAACTCCTCGCTCGGGTCCATGCGCTGCTGCGCCGCCACCAGGCGCCGACCGGCGAGGTACTGCGTTTCGCCGACCTCGAGCTCGATGTCGATGCCCGCGAGGCCCGTCGAGGCGACCGGACGATCGAGCTCACCACGACCGAGTACAACCTGCTCCTGCTCTTCATGCGCCACCCGCGCAAGGTCCTGACTCGCGAGGTCATCATGGAGCACGTTTGGTCGTACGACTTCGAGGGTGAATCGAACGTCCTCGAGGTGTACGTTCGCTACCTGCGGAGCAAGCTCGAGGCCAGCGACGAGCGGCGGCTCATCCACACCGTCCGCGGAGCCGGATACGTACTCAAGGAGTGACTGCTTTTCGGCGACCTCTGTCGATCCGCACCCGGCTGGCGCTCATCTACACCGGGCTCCTGACCGCGGCCCTGATCGCGTTCGGTGCCGGAGTCTTTCTCGTCCTTCGCGAGGAGCTTCAGAGTTCATTTGATGCCAGCCTGATCGCCAACGCCGATCATGCCGCCGGGGCCTTCGCCCAGGACATCGACGCTGGCGGCCGGCTGCGCCCATCTGCACGACTCGTCGAACAGCTCGCGTCCACGGGAGGGCGTGTCGTGGTCCTCGACCAGGATCGCATCGCCGTTGCAGACTCGGCGTCAATCGGGACCGCGAGCCCGCCGCTGACCGACGCGGACTTCACCAACGCGGGCACGCACGCCGATGCTGTCCGCGGGTTCACGACCGCGCAGGGCGATCCCCGACGGCTCACGGTCCAGCCGATCGTGCTGCCAACCGGGCAACTCGTGGGCTACGTGGTCTGGGCGGACTCGACGCGGCCGCTGGACGACCTTCTCCGAACCGTCGGGACGGCCCTCGCCCTCGGCGGGATGCTGGTCATGGGCCTCGCCCTCGTCGGCGGACTCGTCCTCGCCCGGCGTGCGCTGGCGCCGGTCGCGGACGTGACGGAGACTGCGCGCGCGATCTCCCTGTCGGGGGATTTCGCAGCACGGGTGGAGGGCACCCAGCGAGGTGACGAGGTCGGTGAACTGGCCGTCGCGTTCAACGAGATGCTCGAGGCGCTCGAGCAGAACCATCAGGCGCTGCAGCGATTCCTGGGCGACGCGTCGCATCAACTGCGAACGCCGTTGACCACCATCAGGGCCAACCTCGACCTCGCCAAACGCCCGGATCTGCCGATCTCGGAGCGTGAGGCAATCCTGTCCGACGCTCGCGAGGAGGCCGAGCGGATGGGCAGGCTCATCGGTGATCTGCTGTCGCTCGCTCGCGCGGAATCCGGGGCGCGCCTCGAATTTGAACCGGTTGAGCTCGATGCTCTCCTGGTCGAATCTGTCCGACTCCAGCGGCAGGCGGCCCCGCATGTCCACATGAGCGTCTCATCAGTCGAGCCCGCCACCGTTGACGGTGACCGGGACCGGCTTCGAGAACTGCTCGGGATCCTCCTGGACAACGCGGCCCGATACACGCCAGCTGGCGGCACGGTCATCGCTTCGCTCGACGTGCGGGGCGACCTGGCCGTCGTGCGCGTCGAGGACACGGGCATCGGCATCGACACGACCGATCATGGACGGCTCTTTGAGCGCCTCTATCGGGGTGCCCGGGCACGAGCGCTGCGACCATCCGGCACCGGGCTCGGGTTGGCGATCGCACGATGGATCGTCGAGTCACACGCGGGGACGATCGAGCTGACCGATCGCGAGGGGGGCGGGACAGTGGCGACCGTCACGTTCCGGGTGCGAGCCTCATGACCGTAACCCGCGTCCTGGTGGTCGACGACGAGACGCCGATCGTCGAACTCGTCCGCGATTATCTGGCGGCCGAAGGGATGGAGGTGGCGGTGGCGCAGGATGGACCGTCGGCGGTCAATGCCGTCCGCGAACGGCGTCCTGACGTCGTGATCCTGGATGTGATGCTGCCCGGACTCGATGGGTTCGAAGTCCTCCGGCAGATCCGGACGTTCTCCGATGCTTACGTGATCATGCTGACCGCCAGAGCCGAGGAGATCGACCGGATCATCGGCCTCTCGGTTGGAGCAGACGACTACCTGGTCAAGCCCTTCTCGCCAAGGGAACTCGTCGCGCGCGTCAGGGCCCTTCTTCGTCGTCCGCGCACAGGTCGGGACGGGACCGAGGCAGGCCACTTCGAGTTCGGCGAGCTCCTCGTCGATCGACCGACGAGGACCGTGACGCTCCGCGGGGAGGTCGTCGTGCTGACCACGATGGAGTTCGACCTGCTCTCGACCCTCGCCGAGGACGCTGGGGTTGTATTCAGCCGGCAGCGTCTGCTCGATCGGGTGTGGGGCATGGACTTCGTCGGCGACGAGCACGTCGTCGACGTCCATCTCGGTAACCTCCGACGGAAGCTTTCCGAGGACGCGGCCCGGCCCACATTCATCGAGACGGTGCGCGGCGTCGGGTACCGGTTTCGAAGCCAGGATGAGCGCCGATGAAAGCGCACCGCCGGCTACGGACTCGGCTGCTCGTCTCCCACCTCGTGGTTGTTGTCGTCGGGAGCGCGACGCTCTTCATCGCCGTGGGGCTGGTCGCCCCGGGGGTCTTCGAGTCGTCGATGGGCCACGCCATGGAGGGGATGGGCGACATGATGGCGACGCTCGTCCGATCCGCCTTCCAGGACGCGACGCAGACGGCCCTCGTCATCGCGATTGGCGCGGCCGCCGTCGCAGCAGTGGCCGTCAGCGTTGCCATGTCGTCGCGCCTCTCCCAACCAATCGGGCGCCTCGCGCACGCCAGCCGACGAATCGCCTCAGGCCGCTACGCCGAGCGGGTGCCGGTCGCCTCCGACGACGAGATCGGGGAGCTCGCGGAGTCGTTCAACATGATGGCTGCGTCGCTCGAGGCCACCGAACGGCGGCGCCTCGATCTCGTGGGCGACGTCGCGCATGAGCTCAGAACGCCGCTGGCGACACTTGACGGCTACCTCGAGGGGCTCGAGGACGGCATCGTCCCGCCGAGCCCGGCGACGTGGACGCTGCTGCGTGGTGAGACCTCGAGGCTGTCACGGCTCGTCAACGATCTCCAGGAGCTGTGGCGCGCCGAGGCCCGCCAGCTGCCCCTCGCATTGACGGCCGTTGACGTCGCGGACCAGGTCGGGGCCGCCGGCGAGCGCTTTGCGACGCTGGCGGCGGAGCATCAGATCAGACTCGAGATCGTCATCGGACCGCGGGTCCTCACAGTTCATGCCGACCCCGAGCGACTTGGCCAGATCCTCGACAATTTCCTCAGCAACGCCATCCGGTATTCAGCGAGAGGTAGCGCGGTCACCCTTTCGGCTGGCCCGGAAGGGGACTCGATCGCGATCGCGGTCAAGGACCAAGGTCCGGGGCTCACAGAGGAGCAGCTCGAACACGTCTTCGAACGCTTCTACCGCGTCGACCCGTCGCGCTCCCGCGCGCTCGGTGGCTCGGGGATCGGCCTCGCGATCGCGAGAGCGCTGGCGGAGGCGATGGGCGGCCAGGTGGCCGCCGAAAGCGAAGGCCCCGGCCGGGGCGCGACATTCCGGGTCGTCCTCGGAGCATCCCGTGCTCTGGGCTGAGGCAGGCGTCCGGCCGGGGCCTCGCTGACCACCGCGGCCCGGCCGCGACCTGAGCGCACCTGTCAGATGCTCCCGCGGATGTCAGCCTTCGACGACTGGGTCGATGGGAATCCAGCGCTCGGGATCGTCGCGGAAGGTGTCCGCGCAGGCGGATTCGCAGAAATGGTAAGGCTGGCCGGCGTACTCCACGACCGTGGCGCCGACAGGCTCGACCTGCATCCCGCACACGGGATCAATGGTGGTCATCGATGTCATGGCAACGCTCCTTGTCTCTCGTGATGGGCACCGCCAGAGCATGCCAAGTCCTCATGAGAGCAAGGTGAGCCAGCGCTTTGCCGGACATGAGATCCGCAGTCGGGCGGGTCGGGCGGGTCGCGCCAGTCTTGATCGGAACTTGAAGGTGCCAGGCATCGAGGCTTGAGCCGCACAGTCGAGCATTCGTCGTGTCGGAACCGATGACGGATCCGACAGCACGGAGGCAACGACGAAATGATGACCGGCCTTGCATGGGATATGGGACTGGGCGGCTGGCTCTGGATGATCCTCGGGATCGTCCTGCTGATCGCGGTCATCTGGGCTGTGCTGGCCACGATCCCCGGGCGAGGTCGCCCGGCAGCCGAGGGCCCGGCACAGATCCTCAAGGCCCGCTTTGCGCGGGGCGAGATCAATCAAGAGCAGTACGAGCAGGCTCGACGCCTGCTCGGGATCTAGAGAAGGAGACAAACGATGACAACGAAGCGACGCGGACTTGTCGCCGGCAGCATGCTCGCCGGCGCACTGCTGCTCGGAACCGCCGGACTGGCGGCCGCACAGGACCCGACCACGACGCCCACGCCGAACCCCGCCTGGGGTGGCGCCGGAATGATGGGCGGCCAGGGTGGCGCCGGAATGATGGGCGGCCAGGGTGGCGCCGGAATGATGACGCCCGAACTGTTCCAGCAGATGAGTGTCATCCACGACCAGATGGTCGCGAGCGGAGGCGCAGACTACGCGCAGATGGATGCCATGCATGCTCAGCATCACCCGACCCGCTGACCCTGCCAGCACCGAGAGCGCCGGCCACGGTCGGCGCTCTCGTTCCGCACCCACCCATGAAGGAGGACGCGGTGTCGTCCGTTTACACGTTCGGGGCCGTGGTGGCCCAGCCGATCGACGCGGTCCGCGTTCGAGTTGAGGCCGCGCTCAAGGAAGAGGGCTTCGGGATCCTCACGGAGATCGATATCGCGGCCACGCTGAAGGCCAAGCTCGGCCTCGACCGCCCGCCCTACCTCATCCTGGGGGCCTGCAATCCTGGGCTCGCCAACCGCGCACTGGAGATCGATCCCTCGATCGGTGCGCTCCTGCCGTGCAACGTCGTCCTGCGCCGGTCCGACGACGGGTCGGAGACGATCGTCGAGATCATGGATCCGATCGCGGCGCTCGGGATCGCCGACTCAGCCGGCATCGCGCCGATCGCCACCGAGGCCGCCGAACGACTGCGCCGCGTCCTCGACGCGGTCGTCGCCGCCTGACGCGCGCCCGGCCGATCGCACATGCCACCGGATTCTCAGCGCCAACTCATCGGACTCTCAGCCCATCACGCGAGGGTCACGGCCGTGAACGCCCGACGTGCCCTCGCGATTTCGATCGTGGCGATCATTGTTGCGATCGCGGGCTGCTCGTCTTCGGCGCCTTCGGCCTCCGGACCGGCCAGCAGTTCGGCCGGTCCTTCGGGGCAACCCAGTCCGTCGGGGCAACTCACGCGGACGAGCGACGGGGGCCAGGTAACCGTCGTCGTCGACTGGGCCGGTCCTTCGGCCGGTGCCGTCTTCCACGTCACCCTGGACACCCACTCCGTCGACCTCGACCCGCTCGACCTCACGGACGCGGTCCTGCGGAACGACCGCGGTGACACGCTGGCGGCGCGGCCGTGGGGAGCACCGAAGGGCGGCCATCATCGCGAGGGGACCCTGGCCTTCGACGGCGATCCGGCCCTGTTCCTGACCGGAGCACGGTGGATCGAGCTCGTGCTCAACGGCGTCGGTGATCTTCCCGAACGAACGCTTCGCTGGGAGCTGGGCGCATGACGGCGCTCGCCCGCCCGTTCGGTCCGAGCCTGCCGGTTGGTCCGCGCGCGTTCCTCGCGGGGCTCCTCGGGGCAGCCGTGCTCCTGGGGCTCTATCTCGGCATCATCAGCTTCGCTCAGGGCGCCCAACACGCCCTCCAGCAGCTCGCCACCGACGCCGTCTTCGTCGGGCTGATCTCAGCCGGCTTCGGGACCCAGATCGCCCTGTTCGTGGAACTCCGAACGGTCGATCGGCGGCATCGGGCGAGCGCCGCCGTGACGGCAGTCGGAACCGGGACGAGCGCCGCGGCGATGCTGGCGTGCTGCGCCCACCACCTCGTCGACCTGCTGCCGATCCTCGGCCTCTCGGCCGGCGCCGTATTCCTCAACGCATACAAGACGCCGCTCTTCGTCATCGGTATCGGGATGAACGTCGTCGGGATCGTGGTGATCGCCCGGCAGCTCCGTCAGGCTCGGAGAGCCTGTGCGGTACTCGATGGCGCAGCCTCCGTTGGAACGCCAGCCGCGGACTGACCGGGCCTGCCGGCGTTCCTCGTTCGCCTGGGTGCTATACTCCATGGGAGTATCTGACCAAGTCGGAAGATGGAGACACCGTGGAACTGGCACTCGTCGAGAACGGACCGCGCGCTCTTCGTGCCGGCTACAGCTGTCCCTGCGGCTGTACGCCGTCGGTCGAGTACGCGCGCGGGGCCGAGCTCGTCGAAGCGGGCTGCTGCTGCGGCAACCAGTTCGCAGTCGGACCCCGGGCCGCGGCCAGTCTGGCTCCAGCGCCGGGCTTCCAGCCGGAACTCCAGACGTTCCTCGCACCGTGGGGTGAGCAGCTCGAGGCCGCTTGGCTCGTCGGGCCGAGCGTCCATGGTCCGAGCGCCGGCCACGAGCACGATGATCACGATCACCATGCCGAAGGGATTTCCGCAGACAGCGCTGCCATCGATCCCGTGTGTGGCATGACCGTCGAGCCCGAAGCCGCGCGGGCCAAGGGGCTCCACAGCACGGTCAAGGACCGGGACTACTTCTTCTGCGGCAAGGGCTGCAAGCTCGAGTTCGACGAGGACCCCGAGCGCTACCTGGACCCCGCCTACGTGCCCTCGATGTGAGCACGCCGACGACCACCGAGATGAGGGCTGCCGGCGTGCGTTTCCCCGTCGAGGGGATGACCTGCGCGTCCTGCGTCAATCGGATCGAGCGCTACCTGCGCAAGGTTGACGGAGTCGCGGAGGCGAATGTCAATCTGGCGACCGAACACGCAACGGTGCGGTTCGACCCCGCGCAGGTCAGCCTCGACGACCTCCGCTCGGCCGTCGAGGCTGCCGGCTACGAGGCGCGAATCGAGCGCGCGGAGCTGTCGGGCATGGCGGCCGCGAAGGCGGCCGAGATCGAACTCCAGGCACCTCCCGGCGAGTTGGCCGGACCGCACACGTTCGCCTTCGACATCGAGGGCATGACCTGTGCGTCCTGCGTCAACCGGATCGAGCGCTACCTGCGCAAGGTCGACGGCGTGGTCGAGGCGAACGTCAACCTGGCCACCGAACGCGCATCTATCATCACGAGCCCCGACGTCACGGTGGACCAGCTCATCGGCGCCGTCGAAGCTGCCGGGTACGAGGCGAAGCTGTTCGTGGCTGGGGCGCCCGTGCGGGCCGATAGCGTGGCGGCCGAAGCTGGGCCGCACGCCGCCGATCGCGAGGTCGCGCGTGAGCCCGAGACAACCTTCCAGCAACGCCACCTCGCCGACACGCGCCGACGCCTCATCGTCGCCACCATCCTGACGATCCCGATCCTCGGCGGCCTGGCGGCCATGACGGTGGCGCCGTTCCTGCCGACCGTCCTGATGAACCCCTGGCTCCAGCTGGCCCTCGCCACGCCGGTCCAGTTCTATGCCGGCTGGCCGTTCTACCGGGGCGCCTGGAAGGTTCTCCGCCACGGCGCCACCGACATGAACACGCTCATCGCGGTGGGCACCTCGGCGGCCTACTTTTACAGCCTGGCGGCCATCCTGTTCCCCGGCTTCTTCCAGGCCGCCGGGGTCGCCACCGAGGGGCAGCTGCCCCTTTACTTCGACACCGCGTCGGCCATCATCACGCTCATCCTGCTGGGCCGCTTCCTCGAAGCCCGGGCCCGCAGCCATACGTCGGACGCGATCAAGAAGCTCATCGGGCTCGCGCCGCGAACAGCGCGGGTGCTCCGTGACGGCACCGAACGGGACGTCCCGATCGAGGACGTCGTTCGGGGCGACCTGCTGCTGGTGCGCCCGGGCGAGAAGATCCCGGTCGACGGCGTCGTCCGGGACGGCCGCTCGGCGGTCGACGAGAGCATGGTCACCGGCGAGTCGATCCCGGTCACCAAGGAGTCCGGCGCCGAGGTCATTGGCGGGACGCTCAACACGTCGGGAAGCTTCCGATTCGAGGCGACCCGCGTCGGGCGCGACACCGTCCTCGCCCAGATCGTCCGGCTCGTCCAGGAGGCCCAGGGATCCAAGGCTCCGATTCAGCGCCTGGCCGACGCGGTCACGAGCTACTTCGTCCCGGCCGTCCTCGGGATGGCCGCGTTGACGTTCGTCGTCTGGTTCGTGTTCGGACCGGAGCCGGCCTTCAACCTCGCGCTGCTCAACACGGTCGCCGTGCTCATCATCGCCTGCCCGTGCGCGCTCGGCCTGGCCACCCCGACTTCGATCATGGTTGGTACGGGCAAGGGCGCCGAGAACGGGGTGCTGTTCCGGAATGCCGAGGCGCTCGAGCGCCTGCACAAGGTACGTGCTGTCGTCCTCGACAAGACCGGCACGCTCACCGAGGGCAAGCCGCGGGTAACCGACGTCGTCCGGGCGGCCGACGCCCCGGATGAGGGCGAGCTGATCCTCCTCACGGCCTCGGCCGAGCGCGGGTCTGAGCATCCGCTCGGGGAAGCGATCGTCCGGTTCGCCCGCGATGAGCGCGGGTTGGACCTCCCCGAAGCAACCGAGTTCGAGGCTGTCCCGGGCCAGGGCATCTCGGCCACGGTGGCGGGGCGCCAGATCCTCATCGGGCGCCCGGCGTTCCTCGAGGGCCGGGGGATCGACCCGAGCTCGCTGCTCGGGCCCGCAGACGAACTCGCGACGGCCGGCAAGACGCCCGTCTTCGTCGCGATCGACGGCCGGCCGGCCGCCGTCGTGGCGATCGCCGACACGCTCAAGGCCGGGTCCGTGGAGGCGGTCGCCGAACTCCACCGGCTCGGGCTCAAGGTGGCCATGCTGACCGGCGACAACGAGATCACGGCACGCGCCATCGCCCGCCAGGCGGGCGTGGAACGCGTCCTGGCGGACGTTCGACCCGACGAGAAGGCGGCCCAGGTGCGCAAGCTCCAGGGCGAGGGCAAGCTCGTGGCGATGGTCGGCGACGGGATCAACGACGCACCGGCGCTCGCCCAGGCCGATGTCGGAATCGCCATCGGGACGGGGACCGACGTGGCCATCGAGTCGGGCTCCGTGACGTTGATGAGCGGCGATCTGCGCGCCCTCGTCGTCGCGATCTCGCTATCCCGGGCGACGATGCGGAACATCAAGCAGAACCTGTTCTGGGCGTTCGCCTACAACGTCGCCCTCATCCCGCTTGCTGCCGGTGTCTTCTACCCGTTCACCGGGATCCTGCTCGACCCGATCATCGCCGCCGCCGCGATGGCCCTCTCGTCGGTGACGGTCGTCTCGAATGCGCTCCGGCTGCGACGGTTCCGGGCGCCGCGGATCAGCGGCGCACCGGTGCCGCCGATGCGGGAACGCGTCGCCAGCGCAGGCGTCTGACCTCCGGGCCGGCCTCACGAATCCAGATGAGGTCAGGGCGGCACGGCGAGCGGTCACCGACGTATCGACCACCGAGCGCAGCTCGGTCTCATCCGGCCCTCATCCGTGGCTCAGGAGGCGAGTGCAGGATGGCCCGGTGGCGGGAGACGACACCCGCCTGGGTATCACGGGAGACTGGGAGCCAAGGCCGTGCGGGATGAGCAAGGACCATCCGGGTCGGTCGAGTCGCGCGACGGCGCATCCCGTCCGCTCCGCGTGTGCGTCGACGGGCCGGCGCTCGTGGCCGGTGCGTTCCGGGCGCTGCTGGATACACTCCCCGGGCTCGCCACGGCCACCCCGGCTACCCTGGACGCGTCCGGACGTCGAACCCCGGCCGACGTGATACTGCTGCTGGCGACGGACACGGCCGACCTCCGACCGCTCCAGCGCGTCCGGAGCGGGTACCCCGGCATCCCGATCGTCTGGACCGCCTCGAACTGGACGGCGGCCGCGGTGCAGATCGTTCTCCAGGCAGGGGCGGCCGGGTGCCTGTCGGACGCCACGAGCGTCGAGGAATTCGGCGCCGCCCTCCGCCAGGCGGCCCGAGGGGAAGTCGCCCTCTCGACCGACATCGCCCGCGACCTGATCGACCGTCTCGCCCGACATTCCCCTGAACCGTCCGCTTCCGCCGCACACCTCAGCCCACGCGAGCGCGAGGTGCTCCTGCTCGTCTGCGAAGGGATGAGCAACAAGGAGATCGCGCAACGGCTCTACCTGAGTCTGAGGACCGTCGAGAATCACCTCGCCACGGTCTACGCGAAGCTCGGCGTCAGCTCCCGGACGGAGGCGGCGGTGCTGGCCGTCCGGGTTGGCTGGACCTCGGAGCGAGCGGCGCCGCGGGGCCTCGAGCCTGCTCGCGACGGCTACCGGCGACCTGACGTCGATCGCAACGCGATGAGCCACGTCAGGTAGGGGTTATCACTCAGCGGTGATTGGGTGGTTGCCCGCTGGGCGCGGGCCCCGGGTGCCGCTTCAATGGCAGCATGACCGGACCGGCCCACGAGGCGCCTGAACCACTGCCCGTCCACCGAACGCGCCTGGCGTTCGTCGGTACGCTCGGCACGCTCCATGCCCGGGCGCGCGGCTATGACCTCGCTCGCCTGCGATCGCTGGTGGAGAGGGTTGAACCGGATCTGCTCGCGGTCGAGGCCGACCGGGCGTCCTGGGAGGCGGCCGACACGACGTCCATCCCGCCCGAGGTCCTGGCCTCGCTCGCGCCCGCGGCCCGCCTGACCGACACGGTCATCGTGCCCGTCGGTGGCCCGTCCGGGCGCGAGTTTGCGCCGCCGGCGACGGGCGGCCTGGCGAATGCCCGCGCGAGCGTCATCAGAGGCGCGGACGGCCTGCTCGACGTGCTCGCCCGGGCATTCGACTCTCCCGAGGGCGCCAGCCGGGGACTCTACCCCCATCTGTGCGCGCTCCTCTGCCACATCGAGTACGCCGCGGCGTCGGAGGCCGGCCGACAGGCCTGGCGCGAGACGAACGACCGGATCCTGGCGAACCTCCTCCAGGTCATCAGGAGCGATCCCGGACGGCGGGTCATGGCCGCCGTCCGGTGCCGCCGGATCCACTGGCTCGAGGCTCGGCTCGCCGTCCTGCCCGAGGTTGAGCTCGTCCCCTTCGAGTGCCTCACCCAGGTCGACCGCCGGCAACTGCCGACCGGTCGCCCCGTCGAGGCCTGAGTCATGCTCCTCGCCCGACGCAACCTCTTCCGCGACCGGACGCGGTTCCTGCTGAGCGTCCTTGGCGTCGCGGTCTCCATCGGGCTGATCCTGTTGCTGGCCGGCTATCGCTCGGGCGTCTACCGCCAGGCCTCGGCCTACCTCGACAACACCCCGGGGACCATCGTGGTGGCGGAACGCGGGATCCGCGACTTCCTCGGCACGAGCTCGGTGCTGCCGCCCAACGCCATCGAAGCCGTCGAGGCCACTCCCGGCGTCGCCCGAGTGATCCCGGTGATCTCGCAGTTCGTCATCTTCGAGCGGCACGGCCGGAAGGACGGCTTCTTCCTCATCGGCTTCGACCCGGCCGCCGGCGGCGGGCCGTGGAAGTTGGTCGACGGGCGCGAGCCGGTCGTCGACAACGAGCTCGTCATCGACCGGACGACGGCCCGCCAGCACGACATCGCCATCGGCGACCAGGTCACCTTGCTCGACCGCGACGCGACGGTCGTCGGCCTGTCCGACGACACGTCCTTCTGGGCCGGCTCGATCGCCTTTGCCCGGATCACGACGCTCGAGTCGCTCGCCCGCGCCCCCGGCCTGCGGAGCTTCCTCCTCGTCACCCCCGAGGCTGGCACGAGCCCGGAGGTCCTCCGCGATCGGCTGGCCATCCGGGGGACGGAGGTCCTCCTCAAGAGCGACGTCATCGCCAACGACCGCAAGCTCATGGCCCGGGTCTACGATGCTCCGATCGGGCTGATGGTCGCGATCGCGTTCATCGTCGGGGTGCTTGTCGTCGGGCTTGTCATCTACACCGCGACCATCGAACGGCGCCGCGAATACGGCGCGATCAAGGCGATCGGCGCCCGGAATCGCACCCTCTACCGGGTCGTGACGGTTCAGGCGCTCATCGCCGCGACGGCGGGAGCCATCGCCGGCGTCGGGCTGGGCTACGGCGCCGGCGCCGCCCTCATGGCCTGGCGTCCGCAGTTCCGAGTCGACATCGAGCCGGCGGCGGTCGGCGTGGTCCTTGTCGCGAGCCTCGCGATGGCCGTCCTCGCCGCCCTGATCCCGGCCCTTGCGGTGGCGCGCCTCGAGCCGGCGGAGGTCTTCCGCGGATGAGCGCGACGTGGCTGCTGGCGCGGCGCAACCTGGCCCGGAATCGGGTGCGGCTTGTCGTGTCCGTCGGGGGCGTTGCACTCGCCCTGTCGCTGACGCTCGCGCTCGACGCGATCTACGCCGGCGTCGCGAACCAGCTGACGACCTACATCGACCGGTCCGGCGCCGATGTGTGGGTCAGCCAACCCGGCGTCCGCAACCTCCACATGGTGGCATCCTGGCTGCCCGACTCGGTCATCGACCAAGTTCGCGCGGTCGACGGCGTGGCGGAGGCGACCCCGATCCTCTACTCGACCGACACGATCACCGCCGGCGACGAGCGCGCCGTCGCCTACGTCATCGGGGTACGGGCCGATGGGCCGATGGGTGGCCCGTGGGACGTCGTCGAAGGGTCCAGTCGTGTCGGCCGCGGCGAGGTCATCGTCGATCGCGGCTTCGCCCGGAAGGCCGGGGCGACACTCGGCGATCGGGTCACGGTCCTGGGTGGGGAGGCCACGATCGTTGGCTTGTCGGAGGGCACCGCCAGCCTCGTCAACTCCGTGGCCTTCGTGTCATTCGATGACTTCCAGGCGATGCGCGCCGGCGCGCCCGTCGTGAGCTTCGTGCTCGTCAGGACCGCCGAGGGTGCTTCTGCAGACGGCGTTGCGGCCGAAATCGAGCGCCGCGTCGGTGGTGTGACCGCCCAGTCGCGCGATGCGTTCGCGGCCGGGGAGCGGCGGCTCGTGACCGACATGAGCGCCGAGATCATCTCGATCATGAACGTCATCGGCTTCGTCGTCGGGCTGGCCATCGTCGCACTCACGGTCTACATCGCAACGCTCGCCCGGCGGCGGGAGTACGGGGTCCTCAAGGCCTTCGGAGCCCGCAATCGCGTCCTTTATCGGATCGTGCTCGCTCAGGCCGTGCTGAGCGTCGCTCTCGGATTCGTGATCGGCCTCGTGTTCACCGGGCTCGTCGGGTTCCTGGTGGCGAGGACCGATCTCAATCTCGAGCTTGCCATCACCGCTGCGTCGCTCATCAAGGTCGGGCTGTTCGCGATCGTCATCGCCGGACTCGCCGCCATCCTGCCGATTCGCCAGGTCGCAAAGCTCGACCCGGCCATCGTCTTCCGAAGAGGTGTTGTGACATGACCACCCTGTTACTCGAAGTGCGTGACGCGACGAAGCGGTTCGGCGAGGGCGATGCTGCCGTGACCGCGGTCCGCGGGGTGAGTCTTGCCGTCGAGCCTGGCGAGGTCGTCCTCATCATGGGCCCGTCGGGCTCGGGCAAGACGACGTTGCTGTCGATGATGGGCGCACTGCTCAAGCCGACCAGAGGCTCGATCCACCTCGACGGCATCGAGATCAGCGCTCTTTCGGAGAGTCGGCTGCCGGACATCCGGCTGCGCCAGTTCGGGTTCGTCTTCCAGGATTTCAACCTGTTGTCGGCGCTCTCCGTCCTCGAGAACGTCGCGATCGTCGCCGAGCTGGCCGGGTTCAACGGGCGCGCCGCACGCAACAAGGCGACCGCGCTCTTGACGGACCTCGGTCTTGGCGAGCGGCTCGACTTCCTGCCCGAGAAGCTCTCGGGCGGCGAGAAGCAGCGGGTGGCGATCGCCCGAGCGTTGATCAACGACCCGGCGCTCATCCTGGCCGACGAGCCGACCGCCAACCTCGACTCGAAGATCGGCCACGAGATCATGCGGCTCCTGCGCCGGATCGCGAAGGAGCAGGGCCGGAGTGTCGTCATCGTCAGCCACGACCAGCGCATTCGCGACATCGCCGACCGCGTGCTGTGGCTCGAGGACGGCGCCTTCAGGGACATCGTCACGATGGCAACCGACCCTGTCTGCCAGATGGCCGTCGAGCGCGAACACGCCATCAGCGCCGAGCGCGACGGCCAGACCTACTTCTTCTGCGCTCGAGGCTGCCGCGACGAGTTCCTCGGCGACGGCGGGGCCAACGGCCCGGGAGGTTGACGGCCGGAGCCTGAGCAGATTGACTGGCTGCTGGAAGGGAGAGACCGATGGATCTTCAGCTCCTCGGCCGGGTCCTGGCCATGCGCCGGACACTTCGAGCTCGCGAACACTGGACGCGGTCCGAGCTCGAGGCGCACCAGCAAGCTGCGGAGCTCCGGCTGCGCGCCTTCGCCTACGAGCGCTCGCCGTTCTACCGCCGCTTCCACGCGGGCCTGTTCGACCGACCGCTCGCCGAGCTGCCCGTCCTGACGAAAGCCACGCTCATGGAGAACTTCGACGAGCTCGTCACGGACCGGGCGGTCCGCCTGGCGGACGTCGAGGCTCACCTGGCGTCGATGACCGGCGACGGGCGGTTTCGCGCTCGGTACCGGGTCGTCTCGACATCGGGGACGACGGGTATGCGCGGCATCTTCTTGTCCGACCCGGTCGAGTGGGCGACGGTCATCGCCTCGTACAACCGTGCCCAGGAATGGGCGGGCGTGGTCGCGAGCCCGGTTCGGCGGATGCGCCTCGCGGTCGTCAGCACCACCACCGCGTGGCACCAGTCGGCGCGGGTCGGTGCCAGTGTCCGGAACCCGTTCGTCCGGACGCTCCGCGTGAACGCGACGGACCCGCTGCCGAGCGTCGTCGTCCGTCTCAACGAATTCCAGCCGCACTCGCTCGTCGCGTACGCCTCGATGCACCGACTCCTCGCGGAGGAGCAACTCGCCGGACGTCTCCGGATCGCCCCCCAGGCTGTGATGTCGGCGTCCGAGGTCCTGACCAACGAGACGCGGCGACTCGTGGAGGCCGCGTGGGCGAAGCTACCGTTCAACGTGTATGCGGCTACGGAACCGGCCGGCATCGCATCCGAGTGCGACCGCCACGCCGGCCTCCATCTCTACGAGGACCTCGTGATCAGCGAGGTGGTCGACGAGGCGAATCGGCCTGTGCCAGCGGGGGAGTTCGGGGCGAAGGTCCTCGTGACCGTCCTCTTCAGCCGGACGCAGCCGCTCATTCGGTATGAGCTGAGCGACAGCGTTCGACCGTCCGACGTTCACTGCCCGTGCGGGCGCCCGTTCCGGCTCCTGGACGGGATCCAGGGTCGGCGCGAAGATGTCCTCGAGCTGCCGGCGCGCGGCGGCGGAACGGTCCGCGTCCACCCGCTGATCTTCCACGACGTCCTCGATCGGGTGGCCGCGGGCGAGTGGCAGGTCGTGCAGGAGGGCCCCGCCCTCCGCCTCCTCGTTGCCGGTCCGTCTCCGGACTTCGACGGCGCCGCTGCTGTCGCCGCCATCCGACAGGGGGTCGAGACGCTCGGCGCGAACCTGAGCGAGGTCGTGTGGCAGGAGGTCGCCGCGATCCCACGGACGGTAGCGGGCAAGGCACCGCTCGTTCGCGCGGACCGTGGGGCGTTCATCGGTCGGGCCCAGGGCGGCGCAGGTTCCTGACGCCCGCGCGTCAGGCCGCCGCCGCACATCCTGGGCCGCGGCAGCCGGCGCGCCTCGAACAGCCGGACCAACGCCCGTCCGGTTGGAGGGCGATCCGGGGGCGCTCGGCGCGCCGCTCGGCCAGGCGATTCCGCCGTCCCGGTCGGGCGCGTGGCAAGGTCATCTCTCAGCCCCTGTTCAGGTTCGCCTCAGCCCGTCTCGTCACGCTCGCGCCATGGACGTCGAGCGGCTCAGGATCCCGATCCTCGACCTCGGCTGCGGCGGAGCCGGGGCTACGACCGTCGAGCGCGAACTCGCGGCGATCGACGGCGTGCTGCGGGTCTACGTCAACCCGGCGACCGAGACGGCCTACCTCGACTACGACCCTGCCAGAGCGGATCCCCGGACGCTCGCCAAGGCGATCGAGAAGGCGGGCTATCGCGCCGGCCGCCCGGCACAGACGTAGAGCTCCCAAGCGCTCCGGGTCAGCCGCCCAGGCGGGTCGCCCGACGCCGCGCCACGAGCATGACGGCGAGCGCGATCACCAGCCCGACGACGGCAAGCCCGATCGAGGTCTCCGTGAACAGCTGATCGGGGAAGAGCTGCGTGAGGCGCTGCGTGCCCGGATCGAACAGGAAGTTGCCCTGCGGGAAGAAGACGAGGTGAAAGAGCAGGAACGCCGCGTCAAAGAAGAAGAGGGCCGCCACGCCGATCGCCACGCCCGCGAGCGCGAGCGCGGCGGCACCGCGCGCGATCGCGCGCCAGGGCCAGCCACTCCCGCGATTGGTCCAGACGATCAGGACCAGCGCCAGCACGGCCAACCCGACGACGCCCTCGAAGATGCGCATGACGTTGAAGACGTCAACCATGTGGGAGCGTTCGGCGGCGTCGAGCACCTGCTGTCCGTTCACCTCGACCGTGAACTCCGGCGGACCCAGGACGGCGTCCGACAGGAGCGAGCCGGTCACGTCGCGGACCTGCTCCGGCGTGTACCCGGTGATCGCGGGCACGCCTGCGCGCTCCTGCGCAAACGCAATCCAGAGCGGATTGAAGAAGAGCGCGACCGTCAGCCCGACGATGGCGATCACCGTCGCCACGCTCGCGACGGCACCAAGGATCCGCCTCAACCAGGGTCGCCCCGCGAGGCCGCTCTCACTCGACGTCATTTGCCCTCATCTTCTTGGTGCCCGGGTAAGAATCGAACGGCGCCCGGTCGCCGGGAGGCGGGCGCCGCTCGTCCATTGTCGCGTCAGCCGTGCGCGTGCCCCGCGTGGCCCGGCTCGTTCTTCGGATGGCCGTAGCGGTGGGGATCGGCGACGAATGTCGTGTGGCAGGTATGGCTGCAGAAGGAAAACGTTTGACCTTCGTGCTCCTCCGTGGCGGCCGCGTCCTCGGGCCGAATCGTCATCCCGCAGACGGGGTCCTTCACCTTGTCAGCCATGTGGCGACCTCCTTTGGTTGGGTTGGTGGATCAGCCGACGGGCCGACCGGTGGCCGGCCCTCGGATCCATGCTGAAGGCGCTTCCCGGGGAATGCTCCTGCACCGGAACCCCCGGTCAGCGTGCTGAGCGCCGCGATGGTCGCGAGCGTCATGCCGGCCCAGAAGATCGGCCAGCCGGTCCAGGCAGAGATGTCGCCGCCGAGAACCCGGTTCGCGTCGACGAGGAAGCTCGCGATCACGAGGCCACCGCCCGCGAGCGCGGCGATCGCCCGGCCGGCGCCCACGCGAATCGCTCGCCCGGCCCGCAGGTGTCGCGCGGTGGCGAGCCCGAAGGCCACGAGCGCGGCGCCCACGACGATCGGGGCCCAGACCGGGCCGACCCACGGCATCGGCATGAGGAACAGGACGTCCCAGGTATCGAATGCCGGCGGCCAGCCGATGGCCAGCCACAGACCGAAGTAGTAGACGATGTCCCAGAGCCCGAACACCACCGCCGCCCAGGCGAGGCGCTCGAGACGGCCTTGTCCCGCGATCCAGCCGACGGCGGCGATCATGACGAGCGTCGCGAGCTCGCGGGCGATCTCGATCGCCTCGAACGTGCCGAACGTCGTCGGATCGTAGGCGGGCGTGGCCGACGGCACGATCTCGAGCGCCCCCTGCAGGTAGACGACGACGGTCGCCTCGAGGTAGCCCATCGCGATGCCGAACGCGACGACGGCGAGTGCGGTCGTCGCGAAGGCAGTCGGCCTCCGCACGATCAACCGCTCCACCACGGCCGCAGGGGCAGCTGTGCCGGACCGTCAGCGCCCGGCCGGGCGAGGAGCAGTTGGGCGACGTCGAGCGAACCGTCCTCGAAGCCACGCCGGGACGCCGCCATGTAGATCCGCCAGGTCCGGAAGACCTCCTCACCCACGAGCTCGCGCGCCCGGTCGGCCGAGGCCTCCAGACGCTCGATCCACGCCTTCAGCGTAAGCGCGTAGTGAGGACGGAGCCTCTGGACGTCGATCAGCTCGAAGCCCGCCCGGCGGGCGAAGCCGGTCGCGTCCTCGACGGTGACCAGCTCGCTGTCGGGGAAGACGTAGCGACCGACGAAGCCGCCGTCCCCGAAGTGGAGCCAGGGCGGCCGCAGGCCGCCGCGTGTCGCCGTGGTGGCGATCCCGTGGTTCAGGAAGAGCCCACCGGGCAGGACCGCCCCCAGGGCCGCCCCGAAGTACTCGGCGAGCCGATCACGGCCGACGTGTTCGAACATGCCGACCGAGGCGACGGCGTCGAACGGCCCGAGCCCGTCGAGGTCGCGGTAGTCGCGAATCGTGACGAGCGCGCGACCCTCGAGGCCCCGGCGGTCAATCTCCTCGGTCGCCCATTTCGCCTGGGCGGCGCTCAGGGTGATCCCGGTCGCCTCGACGCCGTAGCGCTCTGCGGCGAACATGACGAGTGACCCCCAGCCGCATCCGATGTCGAGGAGGCGCATGCCGGGCGCCAACCGCAGCTTGCGGCAGACGAGGTCGAGCTTCGCCTCCTGGGCGTCATCCAGCGTCGCGTCCGGCGTCTCGAAGTAGGCGCAGGAATAGGCGAACCGGCGGTCCAGCCAGAGCGAGTAGAACTCGTTGCCGACGTCGTAGTGGAAGCGGATCGCCGCCAGGTCGCGAGCACGCGAGTGCCGCCGTCCGGTGAGACGGGCCAGACGTCGGAGGATCGGGGCCGGCGTGGCACCACGCCGGAGCTCGAGGCCAAGGCGGGCGAGGAGCGGAAGGTCGCGCCCGAGGCGACGAGGATCGATTGAACGCCCGGCGTCGATGGCCGTCCCGATGTCGCCCTCGATCTCGATGTCGCCGCGCAGGTAGGCCTCGCCGAGCGTGTCGGCCGACGGCGGCCAGAGCAGGCGCCCGACGGCGTCCGGCCCGCGGACGACGACCCGGACGGTCGAGGCGCGGTCGGCCGTCACGTCCTCGGCCAGCAGGAGCTCCAGCGGGCTGTCAGCCGGCAGCGCCGCCCGCGCCGCACCGAGGATGCGGCGGGCAAGCGCTCGACGTCGTTCGATCGTGCTGGTGGGTGCGCTGCCGTCCCGCGCCCCCACCTCGTCGCTCTGGGCCATCGCGTTCGATCCCTTCGAGGTGCATGCGGATGATGCCCAACCCTGCGGCGTCGTGCTGAATCGCACCTGAAATGGGGCTGAGGAGCCGGGATCCGGGGCTCTCGCCGCCGACCGCATCACGGAAGACCTCACTGCGCGCCGTAGCGACGGATCCCCTCGAGCTTCGTGCGCTTGAGAAGCAGCGCGTTGACCGCGACCAGGAACGAGCTGCCGGCCATGCTGATCGCCGCGATCTCCGGTCGCAGGATCAGCCCGAACGCGGGGTAGAAGAGGCCCATGGCAATCGGGAACGCCACCGTGTTGTAGCCGACCGCCCAGAACAGGTTCTGCTTCATCTTGCGGACCGTCGCCCGGCTCAGGGCGATCGCGCCGAGCACGTCGACCGGGTCGCTCTTCATCAACACCACGTCGGCCGTCTCGACGGCCACGTCGGTGCCGGCACCGATCGCGATCCCGACATCGGCCTGGGCCAGTGCCGGCGCGTCGTTGATCCCGTCGCCGACCATGGCGACCAGCTTGCCGCTCGCCTGGAGCTCCTTGACCACCTCGGCTTTCTGGCCGGGCAGGACCTCGGCAAACACCGTGTCGAGGCCGAGCTCGGCGGCGATCCGGTCGGCGGTCGCCTGGTTGTCACCGGTGAGCATCGCCACCTTGATGCCGAGGTTGTGCAGCCGATCGATCGTCTCCTTCGCCGACGGACGGACCGCGTCGGCGATGGCGATCAGGCCGCCGGCCTTGCCGTCGATGGCGACCCGCACCACCGTGCGCCCGGCGCCTTCGAGCTCATCGGCGCGCGCTCCGAGGCCGCCGAAGTCGATGCCCCGGTCGCGCATCAGCTTGGCATTCCCGACGAGGACCGCGCGCCCGTCTACCGCCGCCTCGAGTCCGTGGCCCGGGACGGCATTGAAGCCGGATGCGTCGACGAGCGCGAGCCCACGCTCCTTCGCCGCGTCGACCACGGCCTGGGCGAGCGGATGCTCGCTGGAGCCCTCAGCCGAAGCCGCCAGTCGCAGGACCTCGTCCTCGCCGACGGGGTTGCCGGCGCCGACGAGCTCCACCACGCGCGGCTGGCCGACGGTCAGCGTGCCGGTCTTGTCGAAGATGACCACGCCGATCTTCGACGCCTGCTCGAGGGCGGTCGCGTTCTTGAACAGGATGCCGTTGAGCGCGCCGAGGCCGGTCCCGACCATGATCGCGGTCGGCGTGGCCAGGCCCAGGGCATCCGGGCAGGCGATGATGACGACGGTGATGGCGAGCGTGAGCGCGAAGATGAACGTCGAGCCGCCGATCGTGAGCCACCCAAAGAACGTCAGGAGGCCCAGGATGACGGCCGCCGCGACGAGCCATTGTGCGGCGCGGTCGGCGAGGCGCTGGGCCGGCGCCTTCGAGTTCTGGGCGAGCTGGACAAGCTTGACGATCTGGGCCAGCGCGGTGTCCGCGCCGACCTTGGTCGCCTTGAACCGGAACGTGCCGGTCTTGTTGATCGAGGCACCGATGACGTTCGAGCCGACCGTCTTCTCGACCGGGACGCTCTCGCCGGTGATCATCGATTCATCGACGCTCGAGGCGCCGTCGACGACGACGCCGTCGACCGGGACCTTGTCGCCGGGGCGGATCAGGACGATGTCGTCGATGACGACGTCCGAGGTCGGGATCTCGACGGGCTCGCCATCCCGGATCACGGTCGCCTTCGGTGGCGTCAGGTCGAGGAGGGCCTTGATCGCATCGGAGGCTCCCGCTCGGGCGCGCATCTCCAGCCAATGGCCGAACAGTACGAACGTGAGGAGGACGACCGCTGCCTCATAGAAGACCTCGCCCGCGAAGAGAAAGGTCGCGGCGACGCTGAACAGGTAGCCGCTGCCGACCGACAGCGCGACGAGGACCGACATGTCCAGGGTTCGGTTGCTCAGCGCCCGCCACGCCCCCACGAAGAACATCTTCCCGCTCCAGAGGACGGCGGGCGTGGCCAGGAGAAAAGCCAGGATGTTCGCGTCGATCCCGATTGGGGTGTCGAGGCGGATGTTGAAGACCTCGGTCGCCAGTGGCGAGTAGAGGAAGATCGGGATCGCCAGGATGAACGCGACGATGAAGCGCTTCCGCATGTCGCGGACCATCTGATCCATGGTCATCCCGCCGCCGTGGCCCATCTCGTGAGCCATCTGGGCCATCTCGCCCTGCACGGGGGCGCCCGCGGCCGGGGCGGCCATCGGGTGGCCGGCATGCTCGTCGTGAGTCGCGGCTGCCGCCATCGCGTGGCCAGCGTGCTCGCCCGACGGCGCGTGTGCCGGACCATGCGGGACCGTGCTGCCGATGACGGCCGGCTGTTCGTCACGGCGCAGGTGGCATGGGACGACCTCGCCGCCACAGCTGCATCCGAAGCGCCCGATGAGCTCCCGGACGTCATCCGCGGTCAGTGCCGTCTCGTCGTAGCGTACGGTCACGGTCTGCGATACAGGATTGGCCTCCACATCGTGGATGCCTCGCTGACGTCGCAGGTATGACTCGAGTCCTGCGGCGCTGCTGGCGCGCAGGAGACCTCCTGCTTCGAATACTGTGCCGGTCAATACCTCCTCCATTCGCGATGCATGCGTACCATGCCGCATGATGACACTGCTGTCGTGGATCGAATCGACCCGGGTGGCATCAGCCTGTCATGGCGGCTGGGCTTGATCGTCCACCACGAAGCTGGGCGCCGGATGAGCCGAGACTGAGATAGCGTCGGGGCGTCCGTCCGGGGTGGAGGCTCTTACCCCGTACTCATCTGGCTCTCAGGTTCAGGCGTGAACCTTGCCGCCAACGGAGTTCTCGAAGCACTGAGGTCATATCCATGAAACGTCGAATCAGGTTGGCGCTCGCGGCGGGCGCGATGTTGGCACTGCTCGTCGGGGCCAGCCCGGTCGCCGCCGCGAGCGACGGGGCCGCCTACGGCGACCACATCGCCCAGCATGCCAGGGACATGCGTGGCTTCAACGGCGATTGCAACCCTGGTACGCACCAGGGTTTCAGCGGCTGGCCGGGAGGCTGCGCACACTGAGGCAACAGGCGTTTCCCAGTCGCCATGCTCCCACGGGCCGGCCTCCCTCTCTCGGGCGCAGGCTGGCTCCTGGTTCCACCCGGGTCGTTTCGCGGTGATCTTGACGATTTCTTGACGCTGGTGCACATCGCAGGTTCAGGTGCTCCGGCGAGGATGACCGCACACGCCAGGATCGGCGGGTCGACACAGGAGAGCGTTGGATGATGGGATTTGACTGGGGCATGGGTCTCGGCGGATGGGCGGGGATGCTCGGGGGCCTCGTTGTGCTCGTCGGGATCGTCGTCCTCGTCGTGTGGGCGATGAATGGCTTCAACCGGGCGGCCGATCAGCGCACGGATGGCAACCCTCGCCCGGATCCGATGGACATTCTCAGAGAACGGTTGGCCCGCGGCGAGATCACCGAGGCCGAATTCGAACAGGTGAAGCGAGCCCTCGGACCCGACCGATGAAGGCCCAACGTCTCGGCTGGCTCGGGTCTGGCCTCGTGGCCGTCGGGCTGGCGCTCATGGCCGTCGCGTCGGCTGTGGGCCCGGGCGCGTCGATCGGCGCCCGGCAACCATGGCCGCCGGCCGCTGGTCTCGGCCCTGGCGGGATGATGGGTTCCGGCGGGATGATGGGTTCCGGCGGGATGATGGGTTCCGGATCAGGCCCAACCGCTCCGACGGGAACCTCCGTGCGCATGGCTGGGTCGCGGTTCGATCCGGCGACCCTGAGCATCGCCCCGGGAGAGACAGTTCGTTGGTTCAACGACGACGCGCTGCCACACACCGTCACCGCCGCCGACGGCTGGTGGGACTCGGGCAACCTCGCTCCAGGCGCCACCTTCGAGCGCCGGTACGACCTGCCAGGGACGTACCCGTACCTGTGTCGCTATCACCCCGGCATGACCGGCACCATCGTGGTTGGGGCGCCCTGACGATTCCCGAGTGCGCCGGACGGCATCCGCGATACGTCCCGGTCGTCGCGCAACGAGAGCAGCTCCGGCGACATCGGGCCCGGTGGCTTCCTGGTCTGCGCGGGGCCGCGAGGTACTGATTCGCCGCGACGACCCCGGACACTAGACTGGCGGCATGAAGCCGATGATCAAGGTCTCCGGTTGGCCGCCGCCGAGCCCTGGATGAGCAGCCAGTCCGCTCCTCAGCGCCGCGATGACACCGGGCCGCTGTCGGCCCATGAGGGAGACCTGATCGACGCCTACTGGCGGGCGGCGAACTATCTCTCGGTCGGCCAGATCTACCTGCTGGACAACCCGCTCCTCCGCGAGCCGCTCCTCCCGGAGCACACCAAGCCGCGCCTGCTCGGCCACTGGGGGACGACCCCGGGCCTCAACTTCATCTACGCCCATATGAACCGGGTCATCCGGAACTGGGACCTTGACGCGATCTACGTCATCGGGCCCGGCCACGGCGGGCCGGCGATCGTCGCCAATGCCTACCTCGAGGGCACCTACAGCGAGGTCTACCCGAGCATCACCCGGGACGCCGACGGGATGCGCAGGCTCTTCCGCCAGTTCTCGTTCCCGGGCGGCATTCCCAGCCACGTGGCTCCCGAGACGCCGGGGTCGATCCACGAAGGTGGCGAGCTGGGTTACGCCCTCTCGCATGCGTATGGGGCGGCCTTCGACAACCCCGACCTCGTCGTCTGTTGCGTCGTCGGAGACGGAGAGGCCGAGACCGGACCACTCGCCACGAGCTGGCATTCGAACAAGTTCCTGAACCCGGCCCGAGATGGCGCCGTTCTGCCGATCCTTCACCTGAACGGCTACAAGATCGCCAGTCCGACCGTCCTGGCCCGAATCCCGCAGGACGAGCTCCGTGCGCTGCTGGAGGGCTACGGCCACCGCCCGTACTTCGTCGACGGCGATGATCCAATGACCGTGCATCAGCAGATGGCCGCCGCCATGGACACCGTGATCGAGGAGATCCACGAGATCCAGCGGGCGGCCCGCCACGGCGGCGTCACCGCGCGACCACGCTGGCCGATGATCGTCCTCAAGACGCCCAAGGGCTGGACTGGGCCCAAGGAGATCGACGGCAAGCCTGTCGAGGGAACGTGGCGCTCCCACCAGGTGCCGATGGGCGAGGTCCGGACGAATGCAGCCAATCGCGAGATTCTCGAGACCTGGATGCGCAGCTACCGGGCCGAGGAGCTGTTCGACGCGAATGGAACCCTGATCCCTGCCCTCGCCGACCTTCCGCCACGGAGCTACCGGCGGATGAGTGCGAACCCCCACGCGAACGGCGGCACCCTCCTCCGAGATCTGGCGATGCCCGACTTCCGCGAGTACGCGGTGAACGTGCCGGCACCCGGCGCCAGCACGAGCGAGGCGACCCGAGTCCTGGGAACCTTTCTGCGCGACGTCATGGCGCGGAACATGGAGAACTTCCGGGTCTTCGGCCCGGACGAAACCGCCTCGAACCGGCTCGGCGCCCTGTTCGAGGTAACGGACCGCCAGTTCGACGCCGATATCCTGCCGACGGACGAGCATCAGGCCCCGGCGGGCAGGGTCATGGAGGTCCTCTCGGAGCACCAGTGCCAGGGCTGGCTCGAGGGCTACCTGCTCACGGGTCGGCATGGCCTGTTCAATTGCTACGAGGCATTCATTCACATCGTCGATTCGATGTTCAACCAGCACGCCAAGTGGCTGAAGGTGGCGTCCGACATTCCGTGGCGGCGACCGATCGCGTCGCTGAACTACGTCCTCAGCTCACTGGTCTGGCGCCAGGACCACAACGGGTTCTCGCACCAGGATCCTGGCTTCATCGACCACGTCGTGAACAAGAAGGCCGAACACATCCGGGTCTACCTGCCGCCCGATTCGAACACCCTGCTGTCGGTCGGCGACCATTGCCTTCGCAGCCGGAACTACGTGAACGTGATCGTGGCCGGCAAGCAGCCGGCCCCGGACTGGTTGTCGATGGACGAGGCGATCCTCCATTGTTCGCGGGGAATCGGGATCTGGGACTTCGCGAGCAACGATCAGGGCGGCGAGCCGGATGTCGTCATGGCCTGTGCCGGCGACGTTCCAACGCTTGAAACGCTGGCCGCCGTCGACATCCTCAGACGCGAGCTGCCCGAGTTGAAGGTCCGCGTCGTGAATGTCGTTGACCTGATGCGCCTGCAGCCGGAGTCCGAGCACCCGCACGGCATGTCCGATCGGGAGTTCGACTCGCTGTTCACCGAGGACAAGCCCATCGTGTTCGCGTATCACGGATATCCATGGCTCATTCACCGGCTTACCTACCGCCGGCGGAACCACGCCAATCTCCACGTCCGCGGCTACAAGGAAGAGGGCACCACCACGACGCCGTTCGATATGGTCATGCTCAACGACCTCGACCGGTCCCACCTCGTGATCGATGTCATCGATCGCGTGCCGGGCATTGCCGAACGCGCGTCCCACCTGCGTCAACGGATGGTCGACCGGCGTCGGGAGTGCCGCGCGTACACGCGCCTCGAGGGCGAGGACGCACCCGAGATTCGCGACTGGCAATGGCCGGCACCGACCGCCGGATGACCTCGCGCCCCGAGGCATCTCGGCTGGATGCCGACCGGATCCTCGTGGTCAACGCGGGGTCGAGCAGCCTGAAGCTGCGGGTCCTCGACGCAGCCGACGCGGTGGTCGGAAGCGCCGATCTCCCCGCACCGAACGCGTCGGCCGATGTCGACGCCATTGCCGCGGCCGTCGCGGACTTCGGGGCCCTCCGCGCGGTCGGCCACCGGATCGTCCATGGAGGAACGGACTACAGCGGCCCGGTCCTGCTGACCAGGGATGTGGAGATCAATCTCCGCGCCCTCACCGACCTCGCGCCGCTCCACCAGCCGAAGTCCCTTGCCGCACTGACCGCCGTGACGGCCGTGCTGCCGAATATTCCTGCCGTGGCCTGCTTCGACACCGCGTTCCACGCGGATATGCCGGCCTCGGCGACCACCTACGCGATCCCGACGGAGTGGCGCAAGCGGTGGGCGCTCAGGAAGTACGGTTTCCACGGCTTGTCACATGCCCACGCCTCAAGGCGCGCGGCCGCGATGGTCGGACAACCGCGCGAGACCCTCCGCATCGTCACCTGCCATCTCGGTGCCGGCGCATCGCTCGCGGCGATCGCTGGGGGGCGGTCGGTCGATACGACGATGGGGTTCACGCCTCTGGACGGACTGGTCATGGCGACCCGCTCGGGGAGCATCGATCCGGGCCTCGTGCTGTGGCTGGAGGAGCACGTCGGCATGCCGCCCTCCGAGCTCGCGTCCACGCTCGAGCATCGCTCGGGCCTCCTGGGCCTCGCCGGGTCGGCCGACATGCGCACAGTCCTTGCGGCCGAGGCCGACGGTGACGAGGCGGCGATCCTCGCGATCGGTGTGTACCTCCACCGGCTCCGGGCCGCGATCGCGGCGATGGTCGCGGCCCTCGGCGGCGTGGATCTGCTCGTCTTCACCGGTGGCGTCGGCGAGAACGCGCCGTCGATTCGGCAGCGGGTGGCCGCCGACCTTGGCTTCCTCGGCATCGCGGTCGACGGTGCTGCCAATACGGGTGTCGAGGGCGACGCGGACATCACGGCAGCCGGCGCGTCGGCCAGGACGCTGGTGGTCGTCGCCCGGGAGGACCTCGAAATCGTCCGCGAGGTCCGGACCCTGATCTGACGTTCGAAAGGCCCGCGCGGGCCGGAACCGGGGCCGGCGACAATTCTTAGGTCGCGCTCAGCCGGCTCTCAGGCTCGATCGCCAAGATCGCGGCCATCGGCGGTGAGAACGCGCCCGCGGCGCTGCGCCCTCGATGACCCTCGACGGGCCGGTCGGTCGTTACCCCCCCCAAACGACCGACCGCAGCCCGCCGACGGGCCTGAACGGCGCGACCTGGAGCGCCTTGGGCATGGCGCGGCCGGCCGTCGGTCCGTCGATCAGGGCACGACGTTGACAACCATCAGGAGGCCACCCGGCTCGACGTCGTCGTTCGTCGCGTGGTGGACGATGTGGCAGTGGAGGGCCCACTTGCCCGGGTTGTTCGCGACGAACTCGACGTCGAGCCGCTCCCCGGGATGGATCGGGAACGTGTCCTTGGTGATCTGCGCAGTCTTGGGCACCGGGAAGCCATCGGTGGCCACGATCGTGGCGCCGGTGCCGTGGATGTGCATCGGGTGCTCGAACTGCCCGGCCCCGACGAAGCGGAGGCGGACGCGCTGCCCCAGCTTGACGGTGATCTCCGGAATGTCCGGATACGTCTTGCCGTTGATGGTGAAGTAGTTCGGCTCACCCATCGAGGGCATCGCCGGGTAGGTGACGCCGTCGACGACCCGCCACTCGTTGAGATAGAGGACCTCGTCTACGTCGGGCTTGATCTCGTTCCAGTTCTTCGGATCGACGATCAGTCCGCCGAACATCCCGACGTTGATCTGGGTGTCGGTGTCGACGTGCGAGTGGTACATGAACGTCCCGGCCGGCTTCGCCTCGAACTCGTAGGTGAAGGTCTCACCCGGCTGCACCGGCTTCTGCGACAGCTCCGGCTGGGCCACTCCGTCCATGTTGCTGGGGACGAACTGGCCGTGCCAATGGATGCTCGTCGGCGTAGTGAGGTTGTTCGTGAATACGACCCGGACGCGGTCGCCCTCGGTGACCCGGATAAGCGGGCCGGGCACGGTGCCGTTGTAGGTCAGCGCCGTGACCTGGGTGTCGCCGTTGATCTTCCAGAAGACGGGCTTCGCGGTGAGCTCGAAGACCTTCGTCGCGCCGTCCAGGATGTACGGGAGCGGCTGGAGACCCATCGTTTCGGTCGCGGCGACCGCGCCTTCCGTCGGCACGGGCTCGTCGGCCATCAGGCCGCCGTCCATCCCGGGCATGGCGCCGGTCCCGCCCGTCGGCTTCGGCGAACTCGTCGGCGAGCCGCCCATATCCATCCCGGGCATGCCCGGATCCATCGTCGCGGACGGGGACGGCCCGGTGTTGCAGGCTGCGAGCATCGTGGCGAGCGCCACCAGCGTTCCGAGCTTGGCGGTTCGGGATTTCACGGGGGACGATCTCCTCAACATGGGTGTTCGAACATGCCAGCGCGTTCCGAGCGTGTCGACCGAGCCGATGGCCGCGCGGACTCGTGGGCATTACGGGCGTGTCTCGAATGACACCGCCGCAAGATGAGTTCTGGCTGAAACCCGGCTGTGAGATCCCGGCGCCGGCAGGCGCCGCCACGTTGCTGGACGCGTGCAGTGCACGCGGGCGCACGACGCCTCGAATTGGGGCTCTTCTGCTGGATCCGTGGGCGGGCGGATGCGACGGAGCGCTCGCCGCAGGCCTCCACACCGCTCGCCGCGCTCGGCTCCGCGACCCGTTCTTCCGAGCGGAACCAAGCCCGCGAATCGGCGCCCCCGGCAGGGGGCGGCGGACCGTGAGCTCGGGGTCGATCTCGGGCTCGCTGGTCGATCGCGAGTCGTGACCCGCCCGGACGCTCCGCCAGCAGGTCGCCGCCCGATCCGCCGAGTCCGGGTGAGACCAGGGGCCGCCCCGGCCCCGGCGCGTGAACGGCCGGCCACGGGGCGCCCGGCCGGCGGCCGAGACGCCGTCGACTGGGCCGGCGATTCGCCAGCCAATCGCCGGCTCGGCCGGCGGATTCGCGCGGTCTGGTCTGCTCAGCGCAACACAAGCGCCCGTAGCGCGGCGCGACCGCGTCCGAGTGGGCGTCTCAGCAGGCCTCCCGCCACCGCTCCAGGAGCCGTGGCCGCGTGGCGCCCTCGTACGGGAGCGGCACCCCGGCTCCCGACTTCGAGCCGCGTTCAGCCGGTCGCGAACAGGCGATACAGGACCCCGCCGAGTACGACGAAGGCAACCAACAGGAGCAAGTTCGTACCACGATCGTTCGCGCGAGTGAGGAATGAGCGAGCCAGCGGCACCAGTGCGACCGCCACCAGTGCGTACAGGACGTGCATCCCATCGACTGGACGCGCCCCGCCGGCAAGGACCACCAGGCCGCTCGCGGCCGCCACGACGAGGAGGCTGACGACGGCGGCCTGGAACCGCACGAACGCCTCCCCGCCTGCCCGGCCGGATAGTGCGAGGAGGAGCGACCAGACGACGCCGACGACAACTCCGGCGACGGCGACAGATGCGAGGCTGCGGTGAATAGCGTCCGTGATCGGTCCCCCCAACGGATCCATGGTGCCACGTACCGGATGCCCGGCGGAGCCTCGATCAGGCGATTGGTGATGACAGGCTCGTCACCGGCGGGCGCCGGGCCTGGATTCGGCGATCTCTCATCGGGCGCCCAGACCGCTTTAACCTTGCTATAAGGTCGGTCGGGTCATCTGCAATCGAAGACCTTGAGCATTGCGGGCGCGTCTCGGGCCCGCACGAGCGACCTCGGGCCCACACCAGCAAAGGAGATTCAGATGACCAGCGGCGCGACCGCGATGCAGGGGAGGCGCTGGCGTCGGGCCTGGGAGGCGATCGATGAGCGTCTTGGCCTGAGTGGGCTGGCGTATCCGGTTCCGGCCCACGCCAACGGCATCGGCTACATCCTGGGCGGGATCACCTTCTTCGGGTTTCTGATCCTCGCCGTGACGGGTGTCTGGCTCGCGCAGTTCTACCATCCGACGCCGGCCGCGGCCCGTGACAGCGTGGTGTACATCATGAACGTCGCCCCGTTCGGCGACCTCGTGCGCGGCATCCATTTCTGGGTTGCCAATATCGTCATGGCGACGGTGCTGCTCCACATGGGCCGCGTGTTCGCGACCGGCTCATACAAGCGCCCGCGTGAGGCGAACTGGCTGATCGGCCTGGGGCTGCTCGGAATCACGCTCGGGCTGACGTTCACCGGTACGGTTCTCAAGTGGGACCAGGAAGCTTTCGAGGCGCTGGGCCACAACGTCGAGATCGGGAATCTCCTGGGCGCCTTCGGGTTCTGGTTCTCCGGCGACTTCACGACGAGTCTGTCGATCCTCGGCCGGCTCTACATGGCCCACAACGTCATCCTGCCAGCCCTCGGCACGTTGCTCCTCATCGCCCACTTCCTGCTCGTCAAGCGCCACGGGATCTCGGCCCTGCCCGCGCAGGCCGATGCCGCCGTCGAGGGAGGTCCGGCCCTGGCCAAGGGCGGCTCGACGTTCACCGCCCATCTCGTGCGGATGGCGGGGTTCGGGCTCGTGATCCTGGCTGTCGCGACGGTGCTCACGGTGATCTGGCCGGCCGATCTCGGCCCGCGGCCGATCCCCGGGACGGAGACCACGAAGCCGCCCTGGATGTTCCTCGTGTTCTACCCCCTGGAGGACTGGTTCGGGCTGGGCGCGCTCCTCTGGGCGCCCGTGCTGCTCTTCGGCGCGCTGGCCCTCGTGCCGTTCGTCGACCGCAGTGCGTACCGCTCGCCGACCCGGCGCCGATTGTTCATCGCTATCGGCGCGATCGTGGCCATCGCAGCGGTCGCTCTCGTCGTCTATGCGCTCGTCACCGTTCCCGAGGCGCACATCCAGGAGACGATGTGATGGCGGCGGTCCTGCTTCGGCTCATCCTCCTCGCGGTCGGGATGGGCGCCGTCGAGATCGGTATCAGCAGCGCCCTGGTCGACGGATCGCCTGCCGGCTGGGCGCTCGCGCTGCTCGTCGGCCTTCCGTTGATCGTGGCCGGCTCGGCCGGCTTCATGACCCCGCTGCTCGGCGGAGCGAAGCAGAAAGGTTCCACCGATGCGTAGGTCTGCAACGTTCGCGTTCGTTCTCGCGTTCACACTCTCGTTCGGGGGCGCCGTCGCCGTCATGGCCCACGGGGGCGACGGCGAGGCGAAGATCGAAGTCGAGCCGTCCAACGTGACGGCGGGCGAGTCCGTGATTCTCGTCGGAAGCGGGCTGGAAGCCGACAGCGACCGAATCCTGCTGCTCGCCGGAGAAAACCTCATCGTCGAGTTCGACACCGTGAAGACGGACGCTGAAGGGCGGTTCCAGACGGAGCTGACCATTCCGGGCCACGTGCCGGCGGGCACCTACGAGCTCCGGGCGATCGGCGACGAGACGCTCACGGTGGCACTCGGCGTCCTGACGGCCGAGGGGGCGGCATCGCCGGCCCCGACCGCAACGCCCGCACTTGGTGCCACCGCCGCACCGGGCGGCGCCGTCGGCCCGCGTGCCAGCGCCGCCCCGGTCGACTCGACGACGTCTGTCGTGCCTCGCGAGCGAACGCCGCTCGACCTGGCGCTGATCGCGGGGTTCGTCGCACTGGCCGGGGTCCTCGGAGGACTCCTCGTCTGGCGCGCCGAGCGCTTCGGGGGCGTGCCCGGGACCTGAACGATCGACTGCATCGGCCCGTCAGGTTCGCTGCATCACCGACATCGCGAAGGCGGCCACGATCACGATCGCGGCCGCTACTCCCGTGAGTGGCACGGTCCGGGGGGACCTGCGTTGCTCAACCCGTAGTCGGAGCAGGATCTGCCGAACGACGGCGTACGCGGCGAACGCGGCGACGAAGATGGCGCCGGGGACCGGCGACACACCGCCAAGAACGAGCAGCAGCGTCATCGCGCCGATGAGCAGGCCGGCACCCGACTCGACCAGTTGCGTGGGGACACGCCGGGCACCGACCCGCCGATCCGACGACCAGATGCCCCAGCGTGAGGCAGTGCAGCGTCCGGCACAGCAACCCGTGAAGAAGCAGCCGATCCGGCCGACCGCGACCGCAAAGAAGATACCGGGCGTGCTGGCGTCGAGCACCACGCCGATCGGCAGGTCGAAGAGATAGAGCGTGACCGCCGCCACGACCGGCACGACGATCAGAAACCCATCAACCGCCCATCCGCCCTTGATGATCGACTCGCCGGGGTGCAGCGCCGCATACCAGAGCTTCGCCCCACCGAGCCCGGACACGATCGCGATCGCCGATGCGGCAAGGGTCCGGCCGACCGAGACGTCCCCGCGCCCGAGGACGTTGGCCTGGACCACGAGGGCGAAGAAGATGGCGAAGATCCCCAGCGCCGTGTAGATGCCGGGCATGACAGCCGGCTGCATGGCGAGCGGGGCCAGGAGCGCCCAGCGTGTCTTGATCGGCGTCTCCGGTCCGGTGGAGATCGCCCACCTACGCCACGACCAGACGGCAGGACGAACCGGGCGCACGTCGGCGGCTCTTGAGCGAGCGCCCAACCCGGCGCGGACCGCGCCATGAGAATCCTCCGACACCTCAGCGCTGACCGTCCATTCACCGGACTGCAGCCCGTAGACCCAGGTCGTGATCGACACGGCACCTGTGCCGGGCACGATCCCGTCGATCGTTTCGTCCTGCACGAACGTGTCTCCCGACCTCGGGTTGCCGCGGGTCCCGACGCGGCGGCCGGTGAAACGGACGGTCACCGAATACGGCTCGCCGGCCTCCCCGGAGTCGAACCAGCGGGTTGCGACCAGTGCCTGTGGTTCGCCCGAATCGACCCTCGCCGCCTGGTTTGGCGTGGTCCGTCCGTGGCTTCCGACCGGCTCGGCCCTGGGTCCGGGGGACGTTGTGGCCGGTAGTCTGGCCCGCGGCTTCGTGCCTTTCGCCGCCCTTCGTCGACCCACCGGCCATCCACCTTTCGCCTCTGCGTTGTCGCATGCTCTGCTCTGTCACGCTTCGGAAGGACCGTGATGGCACCGACATGGGCATGGTACAGAGTTCCCGGTCCGGCCAGCTTTCCGGTGGCGACCTTATGACCGCGAGGGGCAGCTTCTAAGCCCACTCTCAGGTGCGCCTCACACCCGGCTCAGCGGGTTCTCCGAGCCTGCTTGGAGCGTCGCTGGAGGACCTCGACATGAAGCGGATCACCGCTCTCGGGCTCCTGGTGCTCGTCGTGCTGGCGATCGGCATCGCCACGCGGGGAACCGGGGGCAGCGATGCTGCGACCTCGGCCGAGATCGTTCTTGAGGACCTCCGCTTCTCGCCAAACCAGCTCATTGCGAAGATCGGCGTTCCGATGACGGTGCGACTGACGAACCGGGGCACGGAGCGCCACGACCTCAATTTCCCGTCATTGCATATGCCGGGTCTCGAGGGCGTCGAGTCGATCCTCGAGCCGGGCGAGACGCGAACGATCACGCTCGAGTTCGATGAACCCGGCACGCACACGTTCATCTGCAGCCTTCCAGGGCACGCCGCCGCCGGCATGACCGGTGCGGTCTTCGTTCGGCCGTGACGCCGTCGGCCCCGGTCGGCGATCGTGAGGCCGCCGTTCACCACGCCCGCCGCGTCAGTGGCCAGGTTGCCGCGCTCGCCGGGATGATTGCCGAGGGCAGGCGATTGCCAGCTATCGCGCAGCAGGTCGTGGCCGCCCGCGCCTCGCTCGACTCGCTGCTCCTCCGTCTCGTCGAAATCGAGCTGCACGACTGCCTGCCGAGCCCGGCGGCCCGTGACGAGGTGGACGGCGTGCTCCGGGCGGCACTCGGGCGGCCCGCCGCCGGCCGGGCCGCGATTCGGGTCCGGCCGATTGCTCGGGCTTCAAGAACCGCTAGATCCCACAAGGAAAGGACAAGCTGATGACACATCGATCTCGCACCAGCCGCTTCAGCGTGAAGCCGGGCGCCGACCATGGTCCGTCTGCCGGACGTGAGGATCCGGCGACTGCCCCGCCATCCCGGTCTCGGCCCATCCGGATCGCGGCCTTCGCGGCGCTCACGCTGATCGTCGGCGGGTTGGCGATCGCCCTCGTCGTGAGCCGCCTCTCGGGCCCTGCCGCAACCGACGCCACAGCCGTTCAGGTCCACGCCGACATGGGCGGATTCGATCCGCCCGCCCTGACCGTCAAGGCCGGCGAGCGGGTCCGCGTCGAGTTCTCGAGCATGGACACCAGCATGCACAGTGACGGTGGGGGCTGGCACCAGTTCGCGATCGACGAGCTCGGGATCGACTGGAAGGTCGGCCCCCTGGCCAGCGAGGTGTTCGAGTTCAGCGCGCCCGGAGCCGGCACGTACAGCTGGTACTGCGACATCTGCTGCGGCGGCAAGGCGAACCCGTCGATGCAGGGTACGCTCACGGTGACCGGCTGACACGATGACGACCGTCTCGCCGGTTTCCCGACCGCGGCTCCTCCTGCTGATCGTCGGCCTCGTCGTGGTCGCCTCGGCCGCGCTGATCGTGGTCATCGCACCACGGACTGCCGATCATGCGGTCCTCTCCGACCTGAGCCTGCCCGCCATCATGGCCGCCGGCTTCCTGGACGGGTTCAATCCATGTGCCTTCGGCGTGCTGATCCTGTTCGCCACGTTCGCTCTCGGGCTGGCGGCACGCCAGTCGCTTGCTACCACGGGCGGTCCGCCCGACGTGAAGGCGGCGAGCCGGGCGGTCCTGGGCCTGGGAGTCTTCTTCGTGCTGGGCGTGCTCGTCACGTACTTCCTGCTGGGCCTCGGACTGCTCGCGGCCGTTGCGGCATTCACTGATTTCGGGGGCAATCACCTCCCGAGCCGGGTCGCGGCGCTCTTCGCGATTGCCCTCGGGCTCTGGATGTTCCGCGACATCCTTCTGCCCGACGCGCGCTGGAAGCTCGAGGCGCCGCAGGCGCTCCACGGCCGGATGCGCACCTGGGCACGGACCAGCTCGCCGATCGCGCTCTTCGGCGGCGGCGTCCTGATCGGGCTGTGCACGGTCCCGTGCAGCGGCGCGGTCTACCTCGCTGTCATCGCACTGCTCGGGGCGAGCGGGACGGTCGGCGCCGGCCTCGGCGGGCTCGCCCTCTACAACCTTGCGTACATCACGCCGCTCGTGGTGCTCCTCGTCCTCGCCAGCCGGCCTGGCCTGATCCGGACGGTCAACAGGTGGCACCTCGAGCACGCGGGCGGGACCAAGGTCGTGCTGGCGATCGTAGTCCTTGCCCTTGGCTTCGCGATTCTCCTGACCGTCTAGCGAGGCCCGGCCGTCGGCCGGACCTCAGCGTGCCCAGCCCAGCCGCAGCGGATCCATCAGCCGACCGCCCATCTCGATCCGAAGGTCGAGATGTGGCCCGGTCGCCCAGCCCGTCGCGCCGACCCGGGAGATCACCTCGCCCGCCGCGACGACCTGTCGCGCGCTCACGTCGACGCCCTGGTTGTGGTTATAGGTCGACGTCATGCCGTCGGGATGCTCGATCACGACGACGTACCCGCCGCCGTTGGTCTTCCAGCCTGCCCAAACCACCGTGCCGCCCGCGATGGCGCGAACCGGCGTGCCGGCCGGGGCCGCGATGTCGATGCCCGGATGCGCGGAAGAGAACCGCCTCGTGAGGATCCCCTTGACGGGGAGCGGCCAGAGGTGGTCGGATGCCGCAGCGGCCGGGGCCGCTGAGGTCGGGGCCGGGGCCGCAGAGGAGTCCGGGGGCGCAGACGTCGGCGCAGGCGCGACCACCGGCGCAGACGTCGGCGCAGGCGCGACCACCGGCGCAGACGTCGGCGCAGGCGCGACCACCGGCATCGGCGCGCCGGCTGGGACGAGGATCCGTTGGCCGGAGACCAGGCGACGCGGATCCGCCGTGGGGTTCCAGGTCACGATTGGCGTCAGCTCCACGCGATGCCACGCCGCAATCTGGATCAGGGTGTCACCCGGGCGGACCACATGGACCGGCCCGGCCGGCGGAGACGGTCTCGGTGTTGGCGGAGCGGGCGTCGTCTCGACCGGCGGCTCGGTCGCCCCGCCGTCCGGTCGGCGAGCCACGCCGCGCAAGGTCTCGCCGTCGGCCGGGTCCGAGTCGGCCGGGTCCGAGTCGGCCGGGTCCGAGTCGGCCGAGTCCGAGTCGGCCGGGTCCGAGTCGGCCGGGTCCGAGTCGGCCGGGATGGTCACCCGTCGGAACGCGTCAGCCGGAACCTCGAGGAGGATGGACGGTGGACGGGCATGGACAGATCCTTCCAGGCCCGACAGTCCGGCGGTGCCGACGATAGCCAGAGTCGCGAGGATCGCGAAGACGAGAGGGCGTCTGCCGACGATTGGTCTGCGCAATGGAGATCCTCCGAATCAATGGTGGCGCCCGCCGGGCTGGATCCAGGAACGTGGTCGGGGCGGCACGGCACACGGACAACGGGACGTAGGGCGTTGCGACTCTTTCAGGACAACCTGAACCGAGGCTGAGCGGACGCTTGCTGCGAACTGAGAATCGTCGCCCGCCGACTCGACGAGGCGGGTCGAGCCTGGTTCTCAGCCTGACATTAGCCAGTCCTCATCGGCGGCTCATGTCGCGACGGTCAACTCTCGTCATGCCCGACTTGCTCACGAGCCTCGTCGTCGTTGCGGTCATCTTCCTTCTGGCCGACCTGCTGCTTGTCGGCGGCACGATGACCATGACCGGGATGTCGGCGATGGTCGGCGTGATCGCTCACCCGCTGGCTGCCGGAGCCCTCATCGCGCTCGTGATCGTGCTCGGGCTCCTTGTTGGCGGGCGGGGCTGAGCTGTGCTCGGGCGGCCTATCCAGGCGCGACTCGATCCGGGCGGCCGCCAGGTCGTCGAGGTCAACGTCCGCGGCGGCTACGACCCCGACGCGATCGTTGCCCGGGCCGGGCTGCCCCTTCGGCTGGTCTTCACGCGCAATGATGACGACGTATGTTCCGAGCGGGTCGTCTTCTCTGATCCGAGGCTGGACCGTCGCCTCGCGCCGACGGGCACCACGATCATCGATCTCCCGGCTCGGCCACCGGGCGAGGTTCGTTTCACGTGCGGCATGGGCCGCTATCGCGGCAGCATCGAGTTCGCTGAGGCGGGCTCGCGATCGATCGTCGAGCGGGCCCGGGACCTTGCGAAGCGCCTCGGGGTGCTCACCGCGTGGGTGGGCCTTGGCGTCTGGGCGGTCGGCCGTTCCGCGAAGTCGAGCTAGACGAACGTGCCGTTCGTCATCGATATCGACCCCATCGCGTTCCGCATCTTTGGGATCCCCGTGCGCTGGTACGGGCTGATCCTCCTTGCTGCCGCGAGCGTCGCGATCGGGCTCGCGCGACGCGAGGGACGACGACGCGGAATCCAGCCACAGATCGTCTCGGACGCGGTCATCTGGGCGGGAGCAGCCGCGCTCGTGGGCGGGCGCCTTCTGTACGTCGTCCAGAACGAGCTCGGCTCGGTGGCCCAGCACCCGGCCCACATCCTCATGGTCTGGATGGGCGGGCTCTCGTTCTACGGCGGGCTGATCGGCGCCCTCCTCGCCCTCGCCATCTTCGCTCGACGCCGCGGCCTCGCGAGCCTTGCCCTACTCGATGTTGCCGCGCCGGCAGCGGCAATCGGTCAGGCGATCGGTCATATCGGTTGCCTGATCGGCGGGGATTCGTACGGCATCCCGACCGACGTGCCCTGGGCGGTCATCTATCGGAACCCGGGGGCGATGGCACCCCAGGGGATCCCGCTCCACCCGACGCAGGCCTACGAGGCGATCCTGCTCGGGGTCCTCTTCGCTGGATTGTGGGTCAACCGGGAGCGCCTCGCGCGGCTCGGCACCGGGGTCGTCACGGGTGCCTATCTGCTCGGGCTGGCCACCATCCGGTTTGCGCTCTTCTTCCTGCGCGACGAGCCGGCCGTGCTGTTCGGGCTCAAGACCGCTCAGGTCATCGGGCTCGGCATCGCGGCCCTGGGCATCGTCCTCTTCATCGCCGCGCGCCAGGCGCACGGCGCCAGGCCCAGGTTCACGATGGAGGCAAGCCGATCATGACGCACCCGCACCAGCATCCCGCCGAAGCCGTCGGGCAACAACGCGAAGGACCGGACGCAACGAGCGCGCCGGCGCCCACCGCGGCGCGACCTCGATGGCTCGTGCCCGGGCTCGCGGTCGGTGTCGTGGCGGTCGCCCTCGTCGTCTTCGGTGTTCTGTCCGCGTCGACGGTGCTCTACGCCTTCCTGATCGGCGGCATGGTCCTGATGCACCTGGGCGGCCACGGCGGCCACGGCGGCCACGGAGGTCATGGACGCGGTTCGGCGCCCAGCGTCGAGGATCTCAGGGACCCCTCATCTGGCGCTCAGGTCCAGAAGCCAGACTCGTCCGATCAGCTCGATGATCGAGCCTTGAGGAATGGAAGCCGCAACGAGCAACACGATGATGACCAACACAACAACCATGGGTGTCACTGACATGGACGCAACGCTGTCACCCCTGTTGAAGCGTGACCTTCAACCGGCGACCGCGGCTCCGGTCGACGCGTCCCCCACCGAGGACCGGCGGGCCGAATACCGGACCCTGATGCGGAAGTGGTGGTTCGGCGCGGCCGTGGGCGTTCCCACGATGGTTCTGTCCTACCCGTGGCTGATCCCGGGTCTCCGGGATATCTTCCCCCGCGATAGCGAGCAGCTGTGGTGGCTGTGGGCGGCGATGGGCGTCGCCTCCCTGGCGGTCATCGTCTACTCGGGCAGCCAGTTCTTCACCGGCGCCTGGGAGGCGTTCAGACATCGGTCCGCCAACATGCACACGCTGATCGCCATCGGGACCGGCACCGCCTGGATCTACTCGACCGTGGCGCTGCTCTTCCCGCAGCTCTTTCCCTCAGCCGCGATGACCGATGTCTACTACGACGTGACCGTCGTGGTCACGGCACTTGTCGTTCTCGGGATGGCGATGGAGGTCAAGGCTCGCGGCCGGACCTCGGAGGCGATCGAGAAGCTCATCGGCCTCCAGCCCAAGACCGCCCGGGTTGTCCGCGCCGGAGTCGAGACCGAGATCCCCGTCGGGGCAGTCGTGGTTGGAGACATCGTCGTCGTCCGTCCCGGCTCCAAGATCCCCGTTGATGGGATCGTGGTCCAGGGCGCCTCAGCGGTCGACGAGTCGATGATCACCGGAGAGTCGATGCCCGTCGCGAAAGGTGCCGACGACGAGGTCATCGGGGCAACGATGAACACGACCGGCAGCCTTCGGTTCCGGGCGACGAAGGTCGGCGCCGACACGGCGCTGGCCACGATCGTGCGCATGGTTGGCGACGCGCAGGCATCCAAGGTACCGATCCAGCGGATCGTCGACGTCGTGTCCGGCTACTTCACGCCGACCGTCGTCATCCTGTCGATCCTGGGATTCGTCATCTGGTACGACTTCGGCCCAGCGCCCGCATTCACGTATGCGACGATCGTCGCCGTCACGACACTGATCATCGCCTGTCCGTGCGCCCTCGGGATGGCAACGCCGATGTCACTCACGACCGGTGTCGGCCTCGCGGCCAGCCACGGCATCCTCATCCGCTCCGGCGACGCGCTCCAGGCGGCGAAGAAGCTCGACACGATCGTCCTCGACAAGACGGGAACGATCACGGTCGGCAAGCCGGCGGTGACCGATGTGGTCCCAAGCCCCGGCTTTGAGATCGAGGACATCCTGACCTTCGCGGCCGCCGCCGAGCGCGACTCGGAACACCCGCTCGCCGCCGCGATCGTCGACGGCGCCACTGAGCGCGGGCTGACCCCCCTCCAGCCTACGAGGTTCGAGGCCGTTCCCGGGCACGGCATCCGCGCCTGGATCGGCAAGCGGCAGGTGCTCGTCGGCAAGCAGGCATTCCTCGAGTCGGCCGGCATCGACGTCGCCGCGCTCGAGGCCGACGCGGCCCGCCTGGCCGATGAGGGCAAGACGCCCGTCTTCGTCGCCATCGACGACCAGTCTGCCGGGGTCATCGCCATCGCCGATCCGGTCAAGTCCGACTCGCGCACCGCGATCGCCGCCCTCCGCAAGCTCGGTCTCCAGGTCGTCATGATCACCGGCGACAACCGGCGGACGGCCGACGCGATCGCCCGCCAGGTGGGCGTGGACCGCACGCTCGCCGAGGTCCTGCCACAGGACAAGGCGCACGAGGTCCGCAAACTCCAGCTCGAGGGTCGCACGGTTGCGATGGTCGGTGACGGCATCAACGACGCGCCCGCCTTGGCCCAGGCCGACGTCGGCTTCGCGATCGGGACGGGGACCGACGTGGCCATCGAGGCCTCGGACGTGACCCTGATCTCGGGAAGCCTGCGCGGCGTCGTCTCGGCCATCGCAATCAGCCGGGCCACGATGCGGAACGTCTACCAGAACCTCTTCGGCGCCTTCGTCTACAACGGAATTGGGCTTCCGGTGGCGCTCGGCGTTCTCTACCCCTTCCTCGGCCTGCTCCTCAGCCCGATCCTGGCGGCCCTGGCGATGTCGTTCAGCTCAGTGACCGTGATCAGCAATGCCAACCGTCTCAAGCGGTTCCGGCTCCAGGAGGTATCCGCATGACTCCCGATCAGATCGTCGTCACCGTCGTCGGCCTCGCGGCCGCCGTCGGTGTCGCCTGGTTCTTCTGGTTCAAGCGAAGCGAGGGCGTCAAGGCATCCACGGTCTCCGACGGCTACCAGGAGGTGATGATCCTCGTGAAGGGCGGCTACACGCCGGACACGATCCGCGTCACCGCCGGCCGCCCCGTCCGGCTCCTCTTCCGGCGCGAGGAGACGGCGGCCTGCTCCGAGCAGGTCGTCCTGCCCGACTTCGGCAAGTCCGCGCCGCTCCCGACCGGGACCGTCGTTCCGATCGAGTTCATGTCCGGGGAGCCCGGTGAGCACGAGTTCACGTGCCAGATGGGCATGCTCCGCGGTCGGATCCTGGTGGAGGCTTCGTGATGGCTGTCGTGCGTGAGCTTGTGGTGCTCGATGCTCCGGATCAGGGATCCGCAACGTGTCTCGTCTGCGGAAATGACATCCTCGCCGGCGAGGGCGTCACGGCCCGCTACGGGGATCGGACGCTTCGGTTCAAGTGCCCGGGCTGCCTGAGCCGCTTCGAGGCTGATCCCGAGCGCTATCTCGCCGGGCAAGCCGGGGGCTGCTGCAAGGAAGGACATGATCAGTCCCCGCCAAGCGAGTGGCGGTGCGATTGATGGCATCGCCCGGGCCGCCACCCGGGCGGCCGCCCGGGTGGCCGCCCGCCTTGCCGCGCGTCGACGCCCGAGCAGCCGGCCCGAGGTGATCAGGCCGTTCGCGGCCCGCAGCCGGCGCCACGCTTCGTGACGAACGGACCTAGTGCCGGAGCCGGGCAGTGCGCCACCATGCCGGTCTTCCGTCGCTAAGGAGACGCCCCGTGGCCGACCTGTCGACCATCTTCACCGGCATCCGGTTCGAGAACCCGTTCCTGCTCGCCTCCGCCCCGCCCACGGAATCCGAGTCCAACATCGCCCGGGCCTACGAGGCCGGCTGGGGCGGCGTCGTCACGAAGACGATCGGCCTCCATCCGGTCACGAACGTGAAGGGCCCCAAGACCAAGTTCGTGCGGGTGGATAGCGGCGGAACGCGCGTCTCGATGGGCAAGCGCCCCGACTCGACGCTCCTCGCGTCGTGGAACTGGGAGCTCATCTCGGACAAGGGCCTCGACTGGTGGGTCCCCCGGCTCGAGTCCCTCAAGCGCGCCTTCCCGAGGAAGGTACTGGTCGCCTCGATCATGGCCGGCTCGGGCAACGACAAGGAGCTCGCCAACTGGCAGGTCCTGACCCGCGCCGTCCAGGACGCCGGAGTGGACGCGATCGAGCTCAACTTCTCGTGCCCACATATGGACCGCGTGGACATGGGGGCGAACGTCGGCAAGGACAAGGTCCTCTGCTCGGTCTCCACCCAGGCCGTCAAGGAGGTCGCCCGGGTCCCCGTCTGGGTCAAGCTCACGCCGGCGACGGCGAACATCGTCGAGGAGGCGGAGGCGACGTTTCTCGGCGGGGCCGACGCGATCTCGTCGTCCAACACGTTCCCATCCATCCCGCTGATCGATCCCGAGACGCTCGACTTCGAGGTCAACGTGGACGGCTATGCCTCCTCCGGCGGCCTCGGCGGGCCGGCGATCCTGCTCCAATCGCTGGCCAAGATGTCGGAGCTGACGCAGGCCTTCCCGGACCGCGAGTTCTCCGGGATCGGCGGGGTCTCCGGCTTCGGTCAGGCGGCGAGCTACTTCCTTCTCGGTTGCGGCACGGTCCAGGTAGCGACTGCGGCCATGCTCGACCATGCGATCGGGACGAACGTCATCACCGCGCTGACCAGCGGCATGACGACGTTCCTCGAGCGGAATGCCCATCGCGGCTGGACCTCGCTCGCCGATTTCCGCGGCTACCACCGCGGCCGGATCGTCCCGCACTCGCAGATCGGGCGGCCGGAGGCCTCCGACTACCGCGGCGGGTACGAGGAGGAAGCGGAGGGTTACGCCCGGTAGTCCGTCACGGGCTGGATCTCGTCCCACGGCCAAGGGCCCAGGAGCCAGGGCATGGACCAAGACCCGGCGCCCAGAACCCCGCGCCCAGGACCCGCGCCCCGGAGCCCGCGCCCCGGAGCCCGCATCTGGACCAGCAGTCAATGAATCCGCGCGTCGAGGTCACGACCGTGCGCCGTGGGCAAGAAGGGTGCGCCAAGGGCATCCTCGCGCTCCCGAATCGGGCACGTCGGTGTCTGGTGGTCAAGATTCGAGCCTCCCGGCACGAGAATCTTGACTCGCAGGCAACTCGAGGCGGGCACGCAACCGACACGCGGACCGCGAGCGCACGCGCGCTCCGGCGCGTACGGATGGACACCGTACAGGATGGCGTGCAACCGAACGTTCTCCTCGCCGGTGAGATTCTGGTCCAGGCTCGGGCGCTGGAAGATGATCCCGACCAGGCGCCGAACCGCGCTCGCCTCGGTGACGAGGTCATGCCCGGCGATCGTCGCGCTGCCACCAGTCGGCAGGAGGGTGGGCGTCAGGATCGAGATCGTCGTCGTCTTGCCGGCGCCGTTCGGGCCGAGCAGGGCGAAGAACTCGCCTCCGCCGACCGCGAAGGAGATCCCGTCCACGGCGTTCCGGTGAGCCTTCCGGTACCGCTTGACCAGATCTGCGACCTGGATCACGGGTGGGTGGCCTGTCGGGGTCCTGAACGGCCGTGGCGCTCGATGCTCAGGCGTCTCATGCCTTCCATTATCCCGTTTCGAGACCTCGGAGTGCCGCACCCTGGGTCCTCGCCGCACGGCCCGGCCGTCATCGGCCGCGATGCAGCCGCCATCGGCCGCGCTTCATGGCCAATGCTCTCCCGGGGAGCACTATGCGGGTACGCCGGGCGACCGTGGGCCGTCATCGGCCGCGCTTCATGCCCAATGCTCACCCGGGGAGCACTAGCCAGGTTCGTTGGGGATGAAACGGTCCGATCGAGCGGCTGCGGCACATCGGCAGTGCTGCCCGCCGGTCAAGACCCGCGGAGTGCTCCGGGGGCGGTCATTAGCCAGGATGAAAGGGGCCGGGCACCACGGCCCGGTCCGGTTCTCACTCCGTGCTCACGGGACGCCCGAGCGTCTCCCTCCACCGGCCGCTGTCCACGAACCGGAGGAACGCCTCGTCCACGGGTCCGAGACGCCGGTCGCGCGCATAGGCGAGGTGCCACTGCCGGCGGAGCGGAAAGCCGACCACGGGAACCTCGACCAGGTGGCCGATCTGCAACTCGAGGGCGGTCGCGTAGCGGGACAGGATCGAGACGCCCAGATCCCGCGCAACCGCGCGCTTGATCGCCCCGTTGCTCGCCAGCTCCATGACCGGTCGGACCACCAGGCCGGCGGCCCGCAGTGCCTCCTCGGCCGTTTCCCGGGTGCCGGATCCTGGCTCGCGCCCGATGAACGGCTCGGCCGCCAGCTGGGCCAGCGTCACCCGCGATCGGCGGGCCAGCCGGTGGCGGGGAGACGCAATTGCGATCAGCTCATTGTCGAGGAACGGGCGAACGATGAGCGGGATCGACGCATCCTCCCAGGGACGCCCTATGACCACGAAATCGACCTCGCCGGCGACGAGTCGGTTGTAGACGCCCTGCCGGTTGTCGACGCCGAGGCGGACTTCGATCGACGGATATTCGTGTCGAAACGCGCCGAGGAGGTCGGGCAGGACATAGATCCCGACCGTCGTGTCGCCCGCCAGCCGGATGCTCCCGCGCCGCAGGCCACGCAGCTCATCGAGCGTAGCGTCCGCGAACTGGAACTCGGCAAGAATCCGCTTCGCGTGCTCGTACACCAGGTCCCCGGCCTGCGTCAATCGGACCCGGCGGCCGACGACCTCGAGGAGCGGGAGGCCGACGCTCGTCGACAGCGCCTTCATCTGGTGGGAGATCGCCGGCTGGCTGAGTCCCAGCGCCTCGGCCGCGCGGGAGAAGCCACCTCGATCGATCACTTCCACCAGCAGGCGCAGCTGATGGACCGTTACGAGTCGGTCCAGAGTCTGTGAAAGAGGGGCGGCGACACCCGATCGACGGTCGTCCATACACAGATCTTATGCAGTTCATTCAGACAATGCATTGGACTTCATGCAACTGGCTCGATAGGCTCCGACGACGACACGGACCAGCAACCGGCAGGGAAGGAGTCACAGACCGTGGGAGCGGCGACTGATCGCGCGACACCGGTCGACACGGCGGACCGCTACCGGGCCGGCGTGCTCAAGTACGCCCAGATGGGGTACTGGGAGCCGGACTACGTGCCCGCGGACACGGACGTGCTGGCCGTCTTCCGGATCACGCCCCAGGAGGGCGTCGACCCACAGGAGGCAGCGGCGGCCGTGGCGGGTGAGTCCTCGACCGCAACCTGGACGGTCGTCTGGACGGACCGCCTGACGGCGGCCGAGGCGTACCGCGCGAAGGCCTACAGGCTCGATCCCGTGCCCGGCTCACCGGGCGAGTTCTTCGCCTACATCGCCTACGACCTCGACCTCTTCGAGCCGGGCTCGATCGCCAATCTGACGGCCTCGATCATCGGCAACGTGTTCGGCTTCAAGCCGCTCAAGGCCCTCCGGCTGGAGGACATGCGCCTGCCGGTCGCCTACGTGAAGACGTTCGACGGTCCGCCGACGGGGATCGTCGTCGAGCGCGAGCGGCTGGACAAGTTCGGGCGGCCCCTGCTGGGCGCAACGGTCAAGCCGAAGCTCGGACTGTCGGGCCGCAACTACGGCCGCGTCGTGTACGAGGCGTTGCGGGGTGGGCTCGACTTCACGAAGGACGACGAGAACATCAACTCGCAGCCATTCATGCACTGGCGGGATCGCTTCCTGTCCTGCATGGAAGCCGTCAACAGGGCGGCGGCGGCGACCGGCGAGGTGAAGGGCCACTACCTCAACGTGACCGGCGCGACGATGGAGGACATGTACGAGCGGGCCGAGTTCGCGAAGGAGCTCGGCAGTGTGGTCGTCATGATCGACCTCGTCATCGGTTACACGGCGATCCAGTCGATGTCGAAGTGGGCGCGCCGGAACGACGTGATCCTCCATCTCCACCGGGCCGGCCACTCCACGTACACCCGCCAGAAGACGCACGGCGTGTCCTTCCGGGTCATCTCCAAGTGGATGCGGCTGGCCGGCGTCGACCACATCCATGCGGGCACGGTTGTCGGCAAGCTCGAGGGCGACCCGAACATGGTCCAGGGCTTCTACAACATCCTGCGCGAGCCGCGGAATCCGGTGGACCTCCAGCGCGGCCTGTACTTCGAGCAGGACTGGGCCTCGCTGCGGAAGGTCATGCCGGTCGCCTCGGGCGGCATCCACGCCGGACAGATGCACCAGCTCCTGACCTACCTGGGTGAGGACGTCATCCTGCAGTTCGGCGGTGGCACGATCGGGCATCCGATGGGGATCCAGGCCGGCGCGACGGCCAACCGGGTGGCACTCGAAGCGATGATCCTGGCCCGGAACGAGGGCCACGACATCTGGAACGAGGGGCCCGAGATCCTCGCCAGGGCGGCGCGCGACTGCCTCCCGCTGAAGGCCGCCCTCGACACCTGGGGCGACGTGACGTTCGACTACACCAGCACCGACACGCCGGACTTCGTGCCGACGGCCACGCCGAGCTGAGGAGGTCGAGATGAGACTCACCCAGGGCACCTTCTCCTTCCTGCCGGACCTGTCGGACGACCAGATCCGAGCACAGATCGAGTACTGCCTTGCCCAGGGCTGGGCGCTGTCGATCGAGTACACGGACGACCCACACCCGCGGAACACCTACTGGGAGATGTTCGGCCCGCCGATGTTCGACCTGCGCGACACGGCCGGCGTGATGACCGAGCTCGAAGACGTGCGCCGGACGTTCCCGGGCCACTACATCAAGCTCAACGCGTTCGACTCGACGCGCGGGTTCGAGACCATCCGGCTGTCCTTCATCGTGAACCGGCCACGCCACGAGCCCGGCTTCCGGCTCGTCCGCGAGGAGAGCGCCGGACGCACGGTCCGCTACACGGTCCACGCGTATGCCGCGGACCGGCCCGAAGGAGAGCGCTACGAGTGACTCCCGTGGCGCCGACTGACGACACGCTCGACCTCGGGGCCGCGCTGGCGGATTCGCACGTCGCGGAGGTCCTCGCGACCCTCGACGCGGAGCTGATCGGCCTTGCCCCCGTCAAGACGAGGATCCGGGAGATTGCCGCGCTCCTGCTGGTCGAGAAGCTGCGCATGCAGGCGGGCCTCTCGGCCGGGCCGCCTTCGCTCCATATGAGCTTCACGGGGAACCCCGGAACGGGCAAGACGACGATCGCCCTTCGGATGGCGGAGATCCTCCACCTCCTGGGCTACGTGCGGAAAGGTCATCTCGTCGCGGTCACCCGGGACGACCTCGTCGGCCAGTTCATCGGACACACCGCGCCCAAGACGAAGGAGGTCCTGAAGCGCGCGATGGGCGGCGTCCTGTTCATCGATGAGGCGTACTTCCTGTACCGCCCGGAGAACGAACGCGACTACGGCCAGGAGGTGATCGAGATCCTGCTCCAGGTCATGGAGAACCAGCGCGACGACCTGGTCGTCATCCTGGCCGGCTACCGGGACCGGATGAGCCGCTTCTTTGCCAGCAACCCGGGGATGAGCTCGCGCATCGCCCACCACATCGACTTCCCCGATTACGCGCCCGACGAGCTCCACGACATCGCGCTGCTCATGCTGGGGCAGCTGCAGTACCGACTGTCCCCGGACGCCGAGCGGGCGCTCGTCGAGTACATCGAGCGGCGTCGGGCACAGCCGAACTTCGCGAACGCGCGCTCGGTCAGGAACGCGCTCGACCGGGCGCGGCTCCGCCAGGCGAACCGCCTGTTCAGCCGCGGGGGCGGCTCGCTCACCCGCGACGACCTGATGACGATCGAGGCGGAGGATATCCGGGCCAGCCGTGTCTTCAAGGATCCCGCTGCTTCGGAGGCCGAGCGATGACCGGGGCAGCAGCAACCGGCGCGTCGTCTGCCGCGGCTGCATCTGGCCAGGATCAGACCCTGACCGAGTTCCTCATCGCCGAGCAGCGCAAGGTGCCCGGCGCGACGGGGAACTTCACGGCGCTTGTCAATGACCTCCGGCTGGCCTGCAAGCGGATCGGCAACGTCGTCGGCAAGGGGGCGCTCACCGATGCCGTCGGGAAGGCAGGCAGCACGAACGTCCAGGGCGAGGAGCAGGCGAACCTCGATGTCCTGGCGAACCGGATCTTCATTCGGACGTTCGAGCGCAGCGGGACACTCGCCGGGATGGTCTCGGAGGAGCTCGAGGACGTCTGCCGAATCCCGCCCGAGTACCCACGCGGACATTACCTGCTGGCGTTCGATCCGCTCGACGGCTCGTCGAATATCGATGTCAACGTCTCCGTCGGGTCCATCTTCTCGGTACTCCAGGACCCGGACCCAGACGCCGACGTCGGGCCGTCCGCGTTCCTCCAGCCCGGTGAGCGCCAGGTCTGCGCCGGCTACGCGATCTACGGCCCGACGACGATGCTCGTGCTGTCGTTCGGGCACGGCGTCCACGGCTTCACCCTGGATCGCGAGATTGGCGAGTTCATCCTCACCCACCCGGAGATGCGCATCCCGGAGCAGGCCGGCGAATTCGCGATCAACTCGTCGAATTCGCGGTTCTGGGAGCCTGCGGTGACCCGCTACGTCGACGAGTGCGTGGCCGGCAGCAGTGGCCCGCGCGCCCGGGACTTCAACATGCGCTGGGTCGCCTCGCTCGTCGCCGAGGCGCATCGGATCCTTCTTCGGGGCGGGGTGTTCCTCTACCCACGCGATGACCGCACGACTGCCCGGAGCGGGAAGCTGCGGCTCCTGTACGAGGCAAACCCCATCGGCTTCCTGATCGAGCAGGCAGGCGGTCGAGCCAGCACCGGCGACCGGCCGGTCCTGCAGGTCCAGCCGGAGAGCCTCCACGAGCGAACGGGCTTCGTGTTCGGGTCGCGTGACGAGGTTGATCGGATCGAGGCGTACCACCGTGACCACAACAGCCGGCCGTACGATGCCCCCCTGTTCGGCTCGCGCGGGCTCTTCCGGGACGCTGACTAGGAGGCGGGATGTCGAAACTCCACCCGATCATCGCTGTCACCGGTTCATCCGGCGCCGGGACTTCATCGGTCTCCCGGACCTTCCAGCAGATCTTTCGCCGCGAGAACCTGACCGCGGCATTCGTCGAGGGGGACGCATTCCACCGCTACGACCGGGCGGAGATGGCCGCGAAGATGGCCACTGAGGCGGCCGGCGGCAACCATCAGTTCAGCCACTTCGGTCCCGGGTCGAACCTGTTCGAGGAGCTTGACACGCTCTTCCGCAACTACTCGACCGACGGCAGCGGCCGGGTGCGGAAGTACCTTCACGACGAGGACGAGGCGGCCCCGTACGGCCAGCCGCCGGGCACGTTCACGCCGTGGGAGGACGTGCCGCCCGACACCGACCTGCTGTTCTACGAGGGGCTGCACGGCGCAGTGGTCACCGATGCGGCGGACGTCGCCCAGCACCCGAACATGCTGATCGGGGTGGTGCCCGTGATCAACCTCGAGTGGATCCAGAAGATCCAGCGCGACAAGGTCACCCGCGGCTACTCGACCGAGGCGGTCACCGAGACGATCCTTCGGCGCATGCCCGACTACGTCAACTACATCTGTCCCCAGTTCACCCGAACGCACGTCAACTTCCAGCGCGTGCCGGTCGTCGACACCTCGAACCCGTTCATCGCGCGGTACATTCCGACCCTCGACGAGAGCTTCCTCGTCATCCGTTTCCGCAATCCGCGCGACATCGATTTCCCGTACCTGCTCTCGATGCTGCACGACTCGTTCATGACCCGGGCCAATACCCTCGTCTGCCCCGGCGGCAAGATGGATCTGGCGCTGCAGCTCATCTTCACGCCGATGATCGGGCGGCTGATCGAGCAACGCCGCCAGGCGCTCGGTCGGCGCTAGACGCGACTCCCGAACCCGTGCTTGACGCGTTCGAGGTCCGCAGCCAGTCGAGCCGCGTGGTCCAGCCATCGACCATCCGACGAAGCATCAGGCTCTGAGGGGACCGATCCGGCGCCTCCGCCGCTGATCGGTCGGCCGATGCGCCATTCGACGAAGGACCGAGGCTGAACCGGCATCTCGTTCGTCGCTTGGTCGATCCGTCGACCAGCCGAGGCGCGGGTCGATCGCGCAACGACTCGGTACCCAGCGGGTCCTTGCAGCAGGAAACCCATTGGCATCGTCCGGCGTCTTCGGTCCACGCGGGGCAGACCTCCGCGGGTTACCGAAGCTCTGGAGATTCCGATGCAGCCAACGACGACCACGATCTCCATTCCGACCCCCGGCAACCGCGCTCGATGGCTGGCGGCCGGCCTGGGCATCGGCCTCCTCGTCGCCGCGATCGCCAGCCCGGCCTTCACGCCGCGGACGATCCTGGGCACGGATCCGGCCACGGCGCCCGAGCACACCATCAGCGTCAGTGGCACCGGGCGCGTCCTCATCAGCCCGGACATCGCCGATCTGCGACTGGGCGTCAGCAATACCGCCAAGACGGTCAAGGAAGCCCGAGACACCAATGCGACATCGATGACCGCGGTCATCGCCAGCATCAAGAAGATGGGCGTCGCGGACAAGGACATTCAAACCTCGACCCTGTCGCTCAGCCCCGTCTACGACTACCCGCCCGACCAGAAGGCCCCGATCCTGACGGGCTACAACCTGACCAACGTGGTCGCCGTGACGATCCGCGACCTCGACAAGGCGGGTGAAGTGATCGACGGAGCGCTCGCCGCTGGTGCGACGACCCTTGACAGCATCAGCTTCCGGGTCAATGACCAGACGGCTGCCGAGAAGCAGGCCCGCGAGGCCGCCATGGCCGAGGCGAAGGCGAAGGCCCAGACTCTGGCCGCGGCGGCCGGCGTCTCGATCACCGGAGTCGCCGCGATCAGCGAGATGTACGCGCCCACGCCATACCCCATCTACTACGGCGCGCAGGCTGAGTCGGTCGCCAAGGATGTCGCGACGCCGGTTCAGCCGGGTACGAACGAAGTCACCGTGACGGTATCGGTCGTCTACATCATCGATTGAAGGCCTGTAGCCGAATCCGTTACGCACGATCGGCGCAGCACCACGCGCAGATCCGCGCTCTTCGGGCTGCTCAGCCGGCCGCGGCTGCCCGGGCGCGCTCAGCCGGCCGCGGCTGCCCGGGCGCGCTCAGCCGGCCACGGCTGCCGGGCGCGCTCAGCCGGCCACGGCTGGCCGGGCGCGCTCAGCCGGCCAGGCCGGCGAGCTTCTGTCAGACGCGCGTTCTCGATGAACGAGCACGACCCAACGTCAGGTTGAGCAGGAATCCGCACGTCGGTCACCTGGGTCGTGCTCGTTCGTTCGGATCGTGCTCCTGGAAGTTGCGTGGCAGCCCTGCCGAGACCGATCGGGCCCCGCTGTCGCCTGCCGAGCGGAGCTTCGCAGCCACAGGCCTTGAGCGCTTGGCGATCGATCCGGCCTGATGAGCCGGCGTCCCAACGGGGGGCGGGTGCGTCGCGTTCTCAGGGCATCCAGAAGGCCGAACAGCCAGGCCGTTCAGCTTCGGGCCCTCGCCTCGCGCTCCAGCGAGGCGAGGGCCTCTTCTACTGCAGCGATCGGTTCCACGAGGGAGGCGCGGAGCCCCGGCTCAACTTCGAGGCTCTCCAGCCATTCGCGGCATCCCCTGGCAGCGGCCAGGTGGTGAGCACGATCCGGGCGGTCGGCGTACGACTCGCGGATGGCCGAGACGATCCGCTGCTGCACCATGTAGGCCATCAGGTGGCCATGGCAAGGCGGGACCGCCCGAAGAAGGCGTTGTCTTCGTAGCACCAGATCCAGCCTTCGTCCATCCGGACGGAGCGGAAGATCGGGTGGCCGGTCGACTCATGGTGCGCCTTCATATGCCGGTTCTTTGACGTGTCGCAGCACCCGACGAAGCCGCACATCAGGCACATCCGCAGGGCCGGCCAGATGTCGCCGCTCGCGACACAGGTGGAGCACGCTCGGACCTGCGGCTCGGCGAACCGGATCTGGTCGATATGACTGCACGGCTTGTCGGCCATCTGCCCGGTAAACACGAGCCGCATGAGCACCTCCGGAAACTCGACCGGATGCTTCGGCGGCAGATCCATCTGGTCGGCCGGGTTGACGATCTCGAGCTCCCGGAGGAGGCCGAGCGCCACGGGCGGCGTGACGTCCTCGATGTTGACCGCAAAGCGGTCGTCGACCTGCCGCAGCGCCAGCCAGACCGCCCAGGTCAGCCGATGCCGGGTCGCCGGAGCGCCCCACAGCGTCCCGTCATGCGTCCCTGACAGCGTGATCCGGCAGCGAACCCCCTCGTCGGTCTCGACCACCTCGTGGACCTCGATCCTGAGGTCGGACATCGCGCGTCGAAGGTCGACGGCCAGGCCGTGGATGACATCGGCTGCGCCCGGTTCCCCGGTCCTGGGTCGATGTCGATAGAACTCCGGCCCGATGAATCGCCCAACGGCATCGACACTCCCGGCATTGAGCTCCGCCACGAACTCCTGGATCCGGGGCTTCGCTTCCGCCGGTGTCATCGCCGCCTCCGTCCCGCTCCGCGCTCACGCCACCCCAACCATCGTAACAACCGAGATCTGAGGGTCCGTTCGGGAGCAGCCACCGGGGCGCGAACGACGATGCCGGCGAGGCAACCTACGATGGAGCAGGTGTCCCACACCAGCCCGAGAAGGAGTCCCGATGGAACCGACCACGTTCAGCCCTGACTGGCACGAGCTGGTGACGTACGCGGCGCCGCGTCCCCAGCCGGCGTTCCTGCGCGATGAGGAGGGTCTCCGCGTCCTGTTGGCCGGCCTCGAGCCAGGGGGCCACATCCCCGCCCACCCGGAGCGACTTGCCGTCTATCACTTCCTCGAGGGGAATGGCTCAATGGTGGTGGACGACGAGCGGTTCGACCTGGCCGCTGGGGCGACCGTCATCGCTCCGCGTGGATCACGGCGAGGGATCGAGGCGAGAACGCGGTTGGCGTTCCTCGCGGTCCGGATCGGGCCGGACCTCGACGAGGCCGGCTGAGCGGCCGACACAGCCGAACGCCGGCGACCAGCGCCCGGCCCCGGTCAGTAGCGGAGGATGGCGGCGGTCGCCTCGCCCGCGATGGGCATCAGTTCCGGGCTGACCGCGTAGACCCGCGCCCCGGTCAGTAGCGCGTTGATCGCGGCCACATCGATCAGATCCAGGTCCCCCGGCCGCCGTTCAGGGTGGATCTCGAGGTCACGGTCCGCCGCGCTGAGCCGGCCCCACGCACTGACGCCGGTGGCCACGAAGAGCGTGTCGATCCGCCCCTCCGTCGCGCGGGCAATCGTGGCGGCCAGGTTGATGGTCGCCAGGTTCGTCGATGCCAGTGCCCGGAATCGCTCCGCGGCCGCGTCGCGCTCGGCCCAGAAGCCGGGGGCCACGATCCCCCACGCGCGCCGGTGCAGCTCAGCGAGCGGGAGGCGATCCGGACTTCCCTCGATCACCTCGGCCGCGACGCGCGGCAGCCTCGTGATCTGACGGTAGATCGAGGCCACAAACTCGACGGCCGCCAGGACCACCGGAACGTCGTCTCCGTCGAGCAGGCGCGTGATGCCGTCGTCGACCACCCGCAGGAACGCGGCAATCTCCGGCTTGTCATCATCCTTGGGCGAGCCGTGGCCATGAAACATCGCCGCGCGGGGCCCGCCCCTGCTGCGAGGAACACCGCTGTGGAACTGGAGGGACGCCTCCTCCCAGTCGTAGCCGACGACGTCACGCAGGCTCCGGGGGAGATCACCCATGTCAACTTCGCGCACGGCGTCGCGGCTGCCTTCGTAGAGCCGGACCCGGTTCTGGCTCAGGGCCAGCACGTAGAACCGACCGTCGCCGCCCAGCAGCGGGAGCAGCGGCCGTAGCCAGAAGCGGTCGCCTGCCACGGCCAGTTCATTGACGGTCGACGGCAGGCGGAACACCTCGACCCCGCCGGGAGCGACGAAGACCGCGAGCCCGCTCGCCTGATGCGCCCAGAAGTCGACATCGTCCAGCAGAGCAAGCGCGGGGCGGAGGAGGGCATCGATCTCGGCGGACCGTGCTCCAAGCTCCTCGAGTTCGGCAGCCGCCCGGGTGAGCAGGTTCTTCAGCCGAATCGGATCCTGGGCAGTCTCAGGCCCGGTCCGATTCGTCGGCAGATAGAGGGACACTTTCAGACCCGGGCCATCGTCTGCCAGCCGCTTGATGGTCGAGATGGACAGCACCGTCATCTCCTGGGCTCGCCGATCACCGCAGGCCACCCTGGTGGACGGCGCATCTTGAGCGATCGACGGCGCCCCTCGTTGCGCGCTTCACCCGAGAATCATCAGACCGGCGCCCCTGAGGGGCAAGAGCCGACCAGCCCAGTCGACTGGGACGCCTGCGCACGCGGGGTCGTCGGGGAGCGGGACCGAGCGGGAGATGACCCGAGGGATCAGTTGGGCAGCGAGATCGTCGAGGGCCAGGGGCCCGGCCCTCGCCCGTCCTGGGGACGGCTGAACAGGTAGCCCTGTCCGTGGGAGATGCCGAGGCCCTGGAGGGTCTGGAGTTCGGCCGCCGTCTCGATTCCCTCGGCGATCAGGCGAACCTTGCGCTTGACGGCGAAGTAGCCGATGCCCGCGATGAGGGCCTGCCGGGCCGGGTCGCGATTGATCCGGCGCACGAGCCCAAGGTCCAGCTTCACGAAGTCCGGCTTGAGCTCGAGGATGTGGCGCAGGCTGGCGTAGCCGGCGCCGGCATCATCGACCGCCAGGCGAACCCCGCGGCCGAGCGCCTTGAGGCTGGCGCGCAGCGCGTTGTAGTCGTCGATGACGACATGCTCGGTGATCTCGAGCACGATGGGTCGCGCATTCCCGGCCAGGAGTGGTGCGAGCTCACCCGAGACGATGAGGGAGGGCGACACGTTCAGGCTCAGGTACGTATCCGGCGGGAGCATTGTCGCGGCGCCGATCGCCGCAGCCAGCGTGGCTGCCTCCAGCTCGAGCCCGAGCCCACTCCCGTTGGCGAGGGCGAAGACGAGGTCGGGTCGCCGGCCGTCGGCGAACCTGCTGAGTGCCTCGTAGCCGACCACCCTGCCGGTGTGGAGTTCGACGATCGGCTGAAAGAACGGAGCGAAGGCGCCTTCGTCGAGAATCGACCGGATGCTCGCCCGCGCGTCTTCGTCGCGATGGCGGGCCTCCAGGCCGGGTGCGATGAGCGCCCCGACGATCGACCCGAATGTGACGAGGGCCGGCAGCCGTTCGACCAGCCGCCCTGCATCGACAGGGTCGCGCGCCCCGATTCCGATGACCCCGAGGACGCCGTGAGACC